>JADHED010000024.1_pt1 | contig 203131 bp, 183 predicted proteins | sample 8952041 | NCBI WGS metagenome assembly JADHED01 (sample SAMN16124423, study PRJNA663239) | bioreactor sludge metagenome | isolation source: sludge (control) | place: India:Bengaluru | collected 2018-09-08
AATTGAGCATTATGAAACCAACAAACCGGGCGGCATGGCTGCCTAACCGATAGTCGTCGGCCCCGCTCAGGCGGGGACCGCTGGAAGTTTTTACGGACAGTTTCGTGCAAACTCAGAGCGGCCCCGGCCTTCGCCGGGGCGACGCATTTCTAAACCAAACGACTCTGCTCCACCGCCGCCGCGATAAAGCTGGCAAATAGCGGGTGTGGATCAAAAGGCTTCGATTTCAGTTCGGGGTGAAACTGCACCCCAATAAACCAGGGATGGTCGGGCCGCTCTACAATCTCCGGCAGCAAGCCATCGGGCGACATGCCAGAGAACATCAGACCGCCCTTTTCTAATGGTTCCTTGTATGCACCGTTGACTTCGTACCGATGGCGATGGCGTTCCGAAATGACGGTCGATCCATATATGCCCGACACATGGCTGTTACCGGCAAGCCGCGCTTCATATGCCCCAAGTCGCATTGTTCCACCCAGATCGCCACCTGCCTCGCGGGTCTGCAAACCTTCCTCGGTCATCCATTCGGTAATGATGCCGACAACCGGTTCATCGGTCGGGCCGAATTCTGTGCTGGACGCGTTTTCAATGCCCGCCGTGTTCCGCGCGCCTTCGATGCAAGCCATTTGCATACCCAGGCAGATACCAAAAAATGGTACTTTTCGTTCACGCGCAAAACGGACGGCGGCGATCTTGCCTTCCGAACCGCGCTCACCGAAGCCACCAGGAACCAGGATCGCGTGCATGGGCTCCAACGCTGCGGTAATGTCGCTATCGCCCTTCTCGAATAGCTCGGCATCGATCCAGTTTATGTTGACTTTCACCCGGTTGGCAAAGCCGCCATGCGCCAGTGCTTCGTTCAATGACTTATAAGCGTCTGCAAGGCCGACATATTTTCCGACCACGCCGATCGTAACTTCTCCCTCGGGATTCTGCTGCCGGTCGAGAATATCCTCCCACCGACGCAAATCAGGGGCCACGCCAGGCGTGATGCCAAAGGCGCGCAACACTTCATAATCGAGCCCTTCTGCATGATATTGCAGCGGCACGGCATAAATAGATTTCGCATCGAGCGCCGGAATAACGGCTTCCTTGCGCACATTACAGAAAGCCGCAATCTTCGCCTGCTCATTTTCAGGCAGCGGATGTTCGCAACGACAGAGCAATATGTCAGGCTGCACTCCCAGCGCGGTCAGTTCCTTGACGCTGTGCTGGGTCGGCTTGGTCTTCAACTCACCAGCAGCCGCGATATAAGGGACCAGCGTCACATGGACAAATACGGTCTGTTCACGGCCCAATTCGTTGCGCATTTGACGAATGGCTTCGATGAAGGGCAGCGATTCAATATCCCCCACCGTGCCACCAATTTCGCATAGTACAAAGTCGAGGCCGTCCACATCGGCTTGCGCAAATGCCTTAATCTCATTGGTGACGTGCGGGATCACCTGCACAGTGGCACCCAGATAGTCTCCCCGCCGTTCCTTCGCGATGATGTCGCGATAGATGCGACCCGAAGTCACATTGTCTGATTGACGTGCCGAAACGCCCGTAAAGCGCTCATAATGGCCGAGATCGAGATCGGTTTCTGCGCCGTCATCGGTCACATAGACTTCGCCATGCTGATAGGGCGACATCGTGCCCGGATCGACATTCAGATAGGGATCAAACTTACGAATGCGGACCTTGTAGCCACGCGCCTGCAAAAGGGCCGCCAAAGAGGCTGCCATAAGACCTTTGCCAAGCGAGGAGACCACGCCGCCGGTGATGAAAATGTACCGCGCCATGGGAGGAAAGGCCTAAGACGAGTTTATGGGATTCGGCAAGGGGCGAATGCCCGCCGGAGCAAATAAATTGTGGACGCGGTCGCACGCCGTACGCGAAAGCGACCGAATTATTACACTATTTGTCCAGCGGCACTTCGCTGGCAGGCGCTGCAGGTGCAGCCTTGTCAGCGGCGGGCACATTTGCGGGCGCTGCGGCCGGATCAACATTCTGCTGCTGCGTGGCGGGGGCCGCACGTTCAAGGGTTTCGTCTACGCCCGAGGGCGCGCCACGCTTCGCCGAAACAAATGCCATAGCAATGGCAAGGCCTACAAAAAGAGTTGCGAGGATCGCCGTGGTGCGGGTCAGGAAATCCCCTGCTCCACGCGCCGACATGAGGCCAGACGGGCTGCCGCCCATCCCGAGACCACCGCCTTCGGAACGTTGCATCAGGATAACGCCAACCAGTGCAGCCGCAACAACGGCGAAAACGACGAGGAGGAAGTGAAAAAGACCCATTATTCTGTCCGATAAAATAGCATGGCACTTGGCCGGAATGCCGCCCACATAGGGATGGCAGCCATGTTTTTCAAATCTTATTGCTCAGGCGGCGGCCGCAGCGGCGACAATCGGCAAGAATTTGTCGGCCTTCAAGCTCGCGCCACCAATGAGACCTCCATCGACATTGGGGATCGCCAGCAGGCTCGCAGCATTATCACCATTCATCGATCCACCGTACAGGATCCGGATGTCAGTGCCATCGGCTCCGAAGCGGGTGACCAGCGCCCCTCGGATTGCCGCGTGCATTGCTTCAACATCCCCCACTGACGGAATTCTACCGGTTCCGATGGCCCAAACAGGCTCGTAAGCAACCGATAACCATTCACTTGCCGCATCGTCAGGCAATGACCCCTCCAATTGCCCCAATACAACAGCTTCAGCCCGCCCTGCGTCGCGTTCCGCTTCGGTTTCTCCAACGCATATAATGGCCGCTAGCCCTGCCCGCTTGGCAGCCAATGCCTTGCCGCGGATATCGGCATCGCTTTCACCTTGCGCCGCACGGCGTTCGCTGTGCCCTACAATCGTCAGCTTCGACCCGGCATCGGCCAGCATTTCTGCGGATATGCATCCGGTATGCGCGCCAGAAGCAGCCATGTGACAATCCTGACCACCAATCGCCATATCGGCAAATCGACTTGCCGCCGGACGGATCAGCGTTGCCGGAATGCATAGTGCCGTATCGACCGACGGATGTGCCGCCACCGCCTCGCTAATCGATGCGACATCCTCCAACTCGGCGAGCAGTCCGTTCATTTTCCAATTGCCTGCGATCAGCTTGCGCATCCTGTTTTCCTCTGCCGGTCTGGATAAAGGGTGAAATTCGATTCGGCCCGCTAGCAAATTGGCATCACAAATCCAAATGGCCTTCATGCTTGATTGACCGACCAGTGCCGCCTAAAGCGGGCGCCAATCGCGCTTTGCCATAGTTTTTCAGGACCGACATGATCAGTTTTATCCGCAAGCTTCTGGGTTCACGCTGGGGCGCCGTTTTCGCCCTGGCATTTGTCGTGCTGGTCGGCTTTGCTTTTGCGCTGGGTGATGTCACGGGCTCGGGCAGCTTTGGCGGATTGGGTCAAGGCCACGTCGCCAAGGTTGGCAGCAAAAAGATCGGACTCGGCGAGTTCCAGGACTTGCTCGACAATAGCCTGCGTGCCGAACGCCGCGACAATCCCACGCTTGATATGGCGAAGTTCGTTGAAAGTGGCGGTCTGGACGGTACGCTCGATCGACTGATCAATCGCTACGCACTTTCGGCTTTTGGCGAAGAACATGGCATTGCAGTCAGTAAGCGCCTTGTCGATTCCGAAATCCGCAAACTGCCCAATGTAAATGGCCCTGACGGCAAATTCAGCCAGCAGGCCTTCCAGTCTTTCCTGCAGGGCCTTGATCTAACCGAGCAGATGATCCGCGACGATTTTACGCAGAACTTGTATGCTCAGCAGATCCTGCCAGTGGCTGGCGTAGGTGCCCCCGCACCTAACAGTCTTGTCCTGCCTTATGCTTCGCTGCTGCTCGAAAAGCGCGCGGGCAACGTCGCGTTGGTGCCATCACAGGCATTTTTGCCAACGACTGCTCCAACCGACGCCCAGTTGCAGGCTTACTACCGCGCCAACTCGGCGCGTTTCACTATCCCTGAGAAGCGCGCGATCAGCTATGCAATTTTCGATGCCTCTATCGTCGATTCAAAGGCAGATGCGACGACGCAGGAAATTGCAGACTATTATAAGGCAAACGCCAAGCAATATGCTGCATCACAAACCCGAGACATCAGCCAGCTGGTTTTCCCGACCGAAGCAGCAGCCAAAGCGGCACTCGCAAAGGTTTCGGCTGGACAATCCATGGCAGCGGTGGCGGCCGAACTTGGTCTCAGCCCCACGAACAGCAATGCTGTCACTCGGGAAGCTCTGACGAGTTCTGCTTCTAAAGCCGTTGCCGATGCTGTGTTTGCAACAGCTTCAGGAAAGACAGCGGTGCCAACACGCGGCAGCCTTGGCTGGTATGTTGTTAAGGTCAACGCAGTCAATGAAATCGCTGCGCGCCCGCTCGCCGCTGTCAGCGCAGAAATTGCCAAGACAATTGCAGCCGAGAAGAAGGCAGAACTGCTTTCTGACCTCACGTCGGAAATCGAAGATGAATTTGCAGGTGGTGCGTCCATTGCCGATATGGCCAAGGCCAATGGCCTAAAGGTGGAAACCACGCCGAAGCTGTTCGCCAATGGTCAGAATCCGGCTTCACCTGCTTACAAGCCGATTGCGGAGATGCAACGCATCCTGCCTGCTGCTTTTGAAATGGAAAGCGACGGGGAAGCACAGCTGATCGAGATCGTTCCCGGCGAGAAATTTGCGATGGTTTCGGTTGCTGATTTCGAAGAAGCCGCTCCTCCGCCGCTTGCCGAGGTTCGCGACATTGTTGTCCAGCAATGGGCTCTGGCTGAAGGCTCGAAAAAGGCAAAGGCAGTTGCCGAACAAGTCCAGCGCGCCGTGCTGAGCGGCAAGCCGCTTGCCGAGGCGATGGCAGCGGTTGGCGTCAAATTGCCCGCAGTTGAAAGCGTGTCGGGCAGCCGTATGGATCTCAACCGCGAAGGGCAACAAATGCCGCCGCCGCTTGCGATGATGTTCGCTATGAAGAAAGGCACGGCAAAAACACTTGATGCCGGACGCAGCCAGGGCTGGTTCGTCGTGCACCTCAACGAAGTCATAAAGGGCGACGCGAGCAAGAATGTCGAACTGGTCGCAGCGCGCCGCCAGGAAATGCTCGGTCTGTTGCAGCAGGAATATGCCGCGCAACTGATCAATGCCGCTCGCGCCGAAGTTGGCGTCAGCAAGAATGACAGCGCCATCAAGGATATTCGCCGTCGCCTGACCATTCAGGACGCGGCGCAGTAAGGCGCAACGGACGGGTATGAACGACACCAGCTCTGCCTACCCTGCCGATATTGCACGCGCCCATTTGGCCGAAGGCCGGTCGGCCATAGTCTGGCGTGATCTGATCGCCGACACCGAAACTCCGGTGTCTGCGGCACTCAAACTGTTTGAGGCGGGGCGCGGCGATTTCATCCTGGAATCAGTCGAAGGCGGTGCGGTGCGGGGACGTCACAGCCTGATTGGCCTTGCGCCCGACCTGGTTTTTCGTGCCGAAGGCAACAACGCCGAAATCAACCGCAACTGGCAGACCGACCGGAAGGCCTTTGCGCCGACCGGCGAAGGTGCGCTTGCATCCCTGCGCAAACTGGTCGAGACGTGCCGCATCGACATGCCCGAAGGGCTGCCAGCGGCCTTCGCCTGCCTTGTCGGACATTTCGGTTACGAGACCATCGGCCTCGTTGAAAAACTTCAACGCCCGCCTGCAAACCCCATCGGCGTGCCCGACATGATGTTTGTGCGGCCAACGGTGGTGCTGGTCTTTGATCGGCTCGCCGATCGACTCTACATAGCCGCACCGATCTGGCCCGAAGGCGGTGATCCGGACCGGTTGATTGATGCAGCCTATGACCGAATCGATGCCACAGCGGCGAAGCTGGCCCAACCGGTACCCGCAAGTCTGGCACATGCCGAACTTGCACAACTGCCCGCACCAACACCCGCACTTGCTCCCGGGCAATATGAAGAGATGGTGTTGAAGGCGAAAGATTACATCGCGGCAGGTGACATCTTCCAGGTCGTGCTCGCGCAGCGCTTCTCGCTGCCCTTCGAATTGCCTCCGGTCGATCTCTACCGCGCATTGCGGCGGATCAACCCGTCGCCATTCCTCTATTTCCTCGACATGCCCGGCTTTGCCCTGATCGGTTCAAGCCCCGAAATCCTTGTGCGTGTCCGCGATGGCGAAGTCACCATCCGCCCGATTGCCGGTACCCGCCCACGCGGCAAAACCGCACTAGAGGATGCTGAAAACCGTGACAGCTTGCTCGCCGATCCCAAGGAGCGCGCCGAGCATTTGATGCTCCTCGATTTGGGCCGCAACGATGTCGGTCGCGTTACCGAAGGCGGCAGTGTGACCGTGACCGACAGCTATATGGTCGAATTCTACAGCCATGTGATGCACATTGTCTCGAACGTCGTGGGCCGCCTCGCAAAGGGCAAAGATGCGCTCGACGCGCTGTTCGCGGGCTTCCCTGCAGGCACCGTCAGCGGCGCGCCGAAGGTCCGTGCCTGCGAAATCATCGCCGAACTGGAACCCGAAACACGTGGCGCCTATGCAGGCGGTGTTGGCTATTTCAGCCCGGACGGGAATATGGACAGCTGCATCGTGCTGCGCACCGGTATCGTCAAGGATGGCATGCTGCACGTGCAGGCAGGCGCGGGCATCGTTTCCGACAGCAACCCCGATTATGAACAGCGCGAATGTGAGGCCAAGGCAGGCGCCCTTATGGCCGCCGCTCGCGAAGCCGTCCGCGTTGCCGGAGAGGCAGGGTTCGGCCAATGAACAATAGCATCCTCGTCATCGACAATTATGACAGCTTTACCTTCAACCTGGTGCACTATCTGCAGGAACTGGGTGCCGAGGTGGAAGTGGTGCGAAACGATGCCATTTCTGCAGGCCAGGCATTGTCGAGCGGCGCGCAGGCATTTCTGCTCTCCCCCGGCCCCTGCACCCCCAATGAAGCAGGTATCTGTCTCGATATGGTTGCAGCATGCGCAGAAGCGAAAAAGCCGCTGCTTGGCGTTTGCCTTGGCCACCAGACCATCGGCCAGCATTTCGGTGGCAAGGTGGTGCGCGGCGGGTTGATGCACGGCAAGACCAGCCCTGTCAGCCATGATGGCAGCGGGTTGTTTTCGGGGCTCCCCTCCCCCTTCACCGCCACCCGCTATCATTCGCTGATTGTCGAAGATATTCCCGATTGCCTTGTCGTCAATGCCACCAGCGATGACGGTCATGTCATGGGCTTCCGCCACCGCGAACTGCCGATCCACGGTGTGCAGTTCCACCCCGAAAGCATCGCGACCGAACATGGCCACGCCATGCTGGCAAACTTCATGCGGCTTGCGGGAATGACGCCAAAGGACCGGGTGTGAGTTTGTCTCTCAAGGAATCCGAAGCCCTGTTCGGCAGGATGCTCGATGGTGAAATGGGCGACGCCGAGATCAAGGCTACCCTGATCGAAATGGCCGAGCGCGACGAAACATCTGAAGAAATTGCAGGTGCCATCCGCGCCATGCGCGCCCGCATGATCCGCGTTTCTGCACCCGAAGGGGCCATCGACGTTTGCGGCACCGGCGGAGACGGAGCGCACAGCCTCAATGTCTCGACCGCAGTGGCTATCGTCGTTGCAGCCTGCGAAGTGCCGGTTGCAAAGCATGGCAATCGCGCTGCATCGAGCAAAGCGGGCGGTGCGGATACGCTGGAGGCTTTGGGCCTGAACCTTGATCGCGCAGCCGAAACCGCCGAGCAAACGCTTGCAGATCTGGGCATCGCCTTTCTGTTTGCGCAGAAATACCATCCCGCTCTTGGCCGCCTTGCCCCGATCCGCAGGGAAATCGGGCGACGCACCATATTCAACCTCTGCGGCCCCGCCTGCAATCCTGCGGGCGTAAAGCGCCAGCTAATCGGCGTTGCACGGCCTGACTTCATGCCTGTTTATGCAGGCGCGCTCGAACTGCTCGGCTATGAAGATGCGATGCTGGTTGCGGGCGATGAGCCCCTAGACGAACTGTCTATTTCGGGCCCAAGTAGTTTCATCCGCCTTGGTCAGCTGCCAGAACGTATCACGCCAGAGGAAGCCAGCCTTCCCCGCCATCCCCCCGAAGCCCTAAAGGGCGGCGATGCAGATTATAACGCCAAAGCCCTTCGCCGACTGTTGGCTGGCACGCAGGAAACCGCGCAGGACCGCGCCTATCGCGATGCAGTCCTCTTCAACAGCGCCGCTGCGCTGATGGTTGCGGGCCATGCCAATGATTGGCAATCCGGCGTCGAGGAGGCTGCCGAAGCCATCGACAAGGGGCTGGCCAAAGCGCTGCTCGATTGCTGGATCAATTTCTGATGGCAAACAAACTGGACGAGATCTGCGCGACGAAACGCGTCGAAGTTGCTACCCGCAAACTGCAGGGCGTGTCGCACTGGCCTGCCCCCTCTCCTGTACGTGGTTTTGAAAACGCCTTGCACGCCAAGGCGCAAACCGGTTTCGCACTGATCGCCGAAATCAAGAAAGCCAGCCCGTCGAAAGGCCTGATCCGACCCGATTTCGATCCACCTGCCCATGCCCGCGCTTATCAAGCGGGTGGCGCTGCCTGTTTGTCTGTCCTCACCGACGCACCCTATTTCCAGGGGCATGAGGATTACCTGATCGCAGCGCGTGCTGCGTGTGACTTGCCCGTCATCCGCAAGGATTTCATGGTCGATCCATGGCAGTGCGCCGAAGCAAGGGCGATGGGGGCCGATGCGATATTGATTATTGTCGCGGCTCTTGAAGATTCGCTGATGGCGGAAATCGAAGACGCCGCGCGTGCCGAGGGACTCGATGTCCTAGTTGAAGTGCATGACGAGAGTGAGATGGAGCGGGCCCTTTCCAAGCTTCAATCCCGCCTGATCGGCGTCAACAACCGCAACCTCAAAACCTTCGAGGTTGATCTGGCAACGACCGAGCGTTTGGCGGGCATGGTGCCTGACGATGTATTGCTGGTCTGCGAAAGCGGCATTGCTACCCATGCGGATTGCCTACGCATGGCCGATAGCGGCGTTCGCACATTCCTTGTAGGCGAAAGCTTGATGCGACAGGCGGATGTTGAAGCCGCGACGAAAATGCTATTGTTAGGCACATGACCAAGCTCACTCATCTCGACGAAGCGGGCAATGCCGCAATGGTCGATATATCGGCGAAGGATGCCACCGTCAGGGAAGCAAATGCTGAAGGCCGGATTACCATGTCGGCGGAGGCACTAGCAGCGATCCGTGAGGGTGCCGTGAAGAAGGGTGATGTTCTCGCCACCGCACGCATCGCCGGCATCATGGCGGCGAAGAAGACGAGCGAACTGATCCCGCTCTGCCACCCGCTGGCGCTCTCCAAGGTCGCGGTGGATTTCGAGTTTGAAGATGAGGGCATCCGCGTCACCGCCATCGCTCGCCTCACCGGGCAAACCGGGGTGGAGATGGAGGCAATGACGGCGGCGTCTGTCGCGCTGCTCACCATCTATGACATGGCCAAGGCGCTCGACAAGCGCATGGTGATTTCGGGCGTGCGATTGCTTTCGAAAAGCGGGGGCAAGTCGGGCGACTGGCGCGCGGGATGATTTCGGTCGAGGAAGCGCAGGCGCGAATTTTGGCGCTGAAGGCACCGGTTGAGACCGAACGCGTGGCACTGAACGAAGCGGCCGGGCGTTGGGTGGCGGAGGATGTGGCGGCGCTGCGCACCCAGCCTGCGCGCGATCTGTCGGCCATGGATGGCTATGCGATCCGCTTTGCCGATGCTGCGGGTCCGTGGACGGTCATTGGCGAAAGCGCTGCGGGTACTCAGTTTGCAGGCAAAGTCGAAACTGGCGAAGCAGTGCGCATCTTTACAGGCGCTGTGGTGCCCAAAGGTGCCGATACCGTCATCATCCAGGAAAATGTATCGCGCGAAGGCGATGTAGTAACGCTTACCGGCGATGCACCCATAAAAGCCGGGCAAAATGTGCGCTATGCCGGTGGAGATTTTGTCGAAGGCACGGTCGTCGTGCCAAAGGGCGCTGAACTACACGCGCGGCATGTGGCGCTGGCCGCCATGGCGGGGCATGGCGAACTAACAGTTCACCGCAAATTGAAGGTCGCGCTGGTCTCTACGGGCAATGAGCTGGTCACGCCCGGCTCGCCATGTGCCGAAGATCAGATACCCGCTTCGAACGGCGTCATGCTCGCGGCGATGTTACGTAGCCTGCCGGTCGAACTGAGCGAGTTTCCGGCGGTCGAGGATGATCTGGAGGCGTTGACACAGCAGTTCCGCGCGCTGGCCGACCATGACATCATCGTTACAACCGGCGGGGCTTCGGTAGGCGATCATGACCTTATCGTACCCGCGCTGAAGGCGGCGGGCGGAGAAATTGTCTTCTGGAAAATCGCGATGCGCCCCGGCAAGCCGGTGATTGCAGGCCGATTGGGCGATGCGGTGGCGCTCGGGCTGCCGGGCAACCCGGTTTCGGCCTTTGTGACCGCAATGCTCTATCTGCGCCCGTTGATCGCGCATCTTTGCGGCGCTGCAGACCCGCTGCCACAGCGACTCACCGCGCCAACGGGTGTTGATTTGGCCGCCAATGGCCCGCGCACCGACCATCTGCGGGCAAAGCTGGTTGACGGCACCTTAGTGCCCGTGGGTGTGAACGACAGCGCAATGCTGGCGGCGCTATCAGAGGCTAACGCATTGATAATAAGGCCTGCAGATAGTGGAGTTACGTCTGTGGGCGAACCGGTTGCCTTTTACCCGCTGCATTTTTGAAAATGGCGCATTTCGACACCCCTTGACAACACCCCTCTTTGTTTCCTAATCGTTCCACATCTGTTCAACCAGGCAGGAACAAACCATGTTGACCTCCAAACAGCACGCGCTTTTGATGTTCATCCACGAACGCCTTGAAACCTCGGGTGTCTCTCCGTCATTCGAGGAAATGAAAGAGGCGCTCGATCTCAAGAGCAAATCTGGGGTTCATCGGTTGATCGGTGCGCTGGAAGAGCGCGGTTTCCTCCGTCGCCTTCCCAATCGCGCTCGCGCATTGGAAGTGGTCAAAATGCCCGATGGCGGCAGCGCCCGTTCGCTCTCCCAAAATGAGGCGGTCAATGCGAAGGTCGCCAACATCGCCGATCATCGCCCTGCTCCAGCCAAGACTTTGCCGGTGGCTGCGAACGATGTGATCGAAATTCCATTGCATGGAAAGATCGCTGCCGGTGTTCCAATCGAAGCATTGGAAGGGCAAAATTCGCTTTCGGTGCCAATGGCTTTGCTGGGTTCGGGTGAACATTATGCGCTCGAAGTATCCGGCGATTCGATGGTCGAGGCAGGCATTCTCGATGGCGACTATGCGCTGATCCGCAAAACCCAGACCGCGCGCGATGGCGAAATCGTGGTGGCATTGGTTCGTGGCGAAGAAGCGACGCTCAAATATCTCCGCCGCGAAAATGGCCGCATCCGGCTTGATCCGGCGAACAGCAGCTATGACCCGCAATATTATGACGCGAATGAGGTTGAGGTGCAGGGGCGGCTCGCTGGCCTGCTCCGCCGCTATCACTAAGGCTTGGGTAGAACATTTTTTGAAAGCGGCGAGGCCTTCCTCGCCGCTTTTTCTTTTGCACGCCGTTCAGCCCGCGCTTGCAGGCGATGCGGCGCATATGCCGACCAGGGTTGATGCGCATTTTCTTCAGCAACGCTGCTGATTGTCGCATTGGCCAGATAAAATGCCAGCCCACCGGTCTGTTCGAGCAATGTGGCATCCGCCTTAAGCCAACGTGGTTTGCAACTCCAGGGCAACCTCCTATTGCTGATAACAATATCGCTCCGCCGACAGGCCGCCGCCAATTCCATTGATGGGATCATATAGCCTGACCGCAAGGCCAATATGCGCCATTGGCGCCCGCCTTTTTGCAGTGCAAATGCACATCCATCCGGATTGCAAACTGCACCGGGCATATCATCCAGTGCCATGGCCTCTTCCCCGATTGCTGCCGTTTCACCCAGCATGGAGCGTGCATATTCCCCGGCCCTCGGCCGCAGCAGCGCCAGTTGTTCGTCGCCATATATGATCGCCAAATGCTGGCCATCGCCAGTCAGCAACATATCGGGACGCGGGGCGCTGAGCATGGTTATGGTCGCGATCAGCATCGGACCCAGCGCAAGCCATCGCCAGCGCGACCCGAATATCGCGATGGCCAATCCTGACAGCGTTGCGGTTCCAAACGCCCAAACCGGCATTTCGGGTAACAGAGCAACAGCGCCCGGGGCTGCACTCACCGAATGAGCTATCCATAAAATTGCCGTTATGCCCTGCTTTGCCACCCACCAAAAGGGTGCCCCCAAACCCGACCAAACGACATCTGACAAAAGGCCCAGCAATTGCGCCGGCATCACCAGAAATGTTGTCAGGGGAATGGCCGCGATGTTCGCCAGCGCGCCATAGAGGCCGCTTTTGTGGAAATGAAACAAGGCAATCGGGGCCAGCACCAGTTCGATGGCCAAGCCCGTTAGCAGCAGCCCCGATAATTGCCGGGTTAGGCGAACGAATAGCCTCTCGTCGCGCCGCTGCATCCACTGCCGCATCCATGTGCTGTCGTGTAATATGATGATGGTTCCAACCGCCGCAAAGCTCAGCTGAAAGCTGGGTCCGGCAAGCGCCTCCGGCCAGAACAGCAGGACAAAGGTGGCACCGGCAGCGAGCAGGCGCAGAGACAAAGCGTCTCGCCCCATCGCCAATGCTACGAGTATCAGCAAGGCCGCGATACACGCGCGAACCGTCGGCACCTCCGCGCCGGTCAACAAAGTGTAGAGGACGGCGATAATGGCCGCGCAAGCTGCTGCCGCCAGCGGCACCGGCACCCTTAACGCCAACCAAGGCCATAATGCGAGCAGGCTTGCCACCAGCATAAAAGTTCCGCCCACGACTGCGGTCACATGCAACCCACTGACCGACAAAAGATGCGCCATTCCAGAATTGCGCAGTGCTTCCGCATCGGCATCTTCGATGCTGCCGCGCGTACCGACCAGCAAAGCGCTGCCGACCGGACCGGTTTCAGCACCCATCGCCATCTGGATTCGCATCGACAATGCGTTGCGGGCGTTGTTCCAGAAATCCCGCCGATCGAGCGGCGGAGAAATGATGCGAACTGGCCCCAATATCCTGCCGGTTGCCCCTATTCCACCAAACCATGCTGCCCGTGCGAAATCATAGCTTCCCGGCAAGGCGGGCCCGGGTGGCGGCATCAATCGCACCTTGAACTCGATGACGCTTCCCGGCGCGATGTCAGGCGAAGCAAGCTCCTTGTCGATATTCACCCGAATAATCCGGGGCAGTTCCGGATGCTGACCGACATATATTCGGTAGCGGACAATATCGCGCGCCGACACATCCTCTATGCTTTCGACACGTCCGTGGATCCTGCCAATCCAAGGTCTTTCCAGCGGTGCGGCGCCGTACAACGATGATTTGAATGTTATCGCGCCGTACCCCAGCCCGAGCAAAAGCGCGCCGATGAGCATCAGCCCCTTCAACCGCGACGATGGGCCAATCGACAGTCCGAGCAATGCTGCTCCAGCGCAGGCGCTGGCGACCAACAACCCCTGTTCCGCGCCAAAAACCTGCCAGATCGAAATTCCAAGACCCAACGCGACCGGAATCAATAGCGGAAGGCGTTCCTGTTCGAATTCCAGCCAGTTTTCGATGGGGGAAAACCATTTGCCGCCCGAATGGTCGGCTGTGATCGATATGGGTTCATCGATAGCAAATTGCATGTTGCGACCAGCCCTGAAACCAGTGCACCACCACAAAGTCTGTTATGCTTGTCTTTCAACGAGAAACAAGCCGTTTTCGATGCCCTTGACGCGCCGCACAAAACTGCGCAAGGAAGCCGCGACAAGGGGCATATTCCGACCTCGGTCTTGCTATGCCTGTATTTTCGTCTCCCGCCTCTTGTGAGGCCGCCAAAACTATAAAAACAACCGGATTTGGCGGTTTGACAGGAGTAAATGAAATCGGCTTTCCCCGGCCAAAAGAGTGAATGGAACGCGCATGACAAACAAGGTTGCGACTCTCAACTTGGGTGACCAGCAGGTCGACCTGCCAGTGGTATCGGGGACGGTGGGTCCGGATGTTATCGACATTCGCAAGCTCTATGCCCAGACTGATTGCTTCACATTCGACCCCGGCTTTACTTCAACCGCCAGCTGTGAATCGCAGTTGACCTATATCGATGGCGATGAAGGCGTGTTGTTGCACCGCGGCTATTCGATCGAGGAACTGTCCGAAGAGTCGAGCTTCATGGAAGTGTCCTATCTGCTGTTGAACGGCGAACTGCCGTCGAAGCAGGAACTGGACGATTTCAGCTACACCATTTCGCGTCACACAATGCTGCACGAGCAGTTGGCGACCTTCTATCGCGGTTTCCGCCGTGACGCGCACCCGATGGCGATCATGTGCGGCGTGGTTGGTGCCCTGTCCGCCTTCTATCATGACTCGACTGATATTTCAGATCCGGTCCAGCGCAAGATTGCCAGCCACCGCCTGATTGCCAAGATGCCGACCATTGCGGCTATGGCTTATAAATATTCGGTCGGGCAGCCCTTCATCTATCCCGACAACAAGCTGTCCTACACCGGCAACTTCCTGCGCATGACCTTTGGCGTTCCGGCTGAAGAATATGAAGTCATTCCCGCTGTCGAGCAGGCGCTGGATCGCATCTTCATCCTGCATGCCGACCATGAGCAAAATGCGTCGACCTCGACCGTGCGCCTTGCCGGTTCTTCGGGCGCCAACCCCTTTGCCTGTATCGCAGCGGGCATTGCCTGCCTGTGGGGCCCGGCACATGGTGGCGCCAATGAAGCAGCGCTCAACATGCTGCGTGAAATCGGCACGCCCGACAAGATTCCGCACTATATCGAACGCGCGAAGGACAAGAATGATCCGTTCCGTCTGATGGGCTTTGGTCATCGCGTTTACAAAAATTACGACCCGCGTGCGACCGTCATGCAGAAAACGGTGCGCGAAGTATTGACCGCGCTGAAGGTCAATGATCCCATTTTCGAAGTCGCGATGCAGCTTGAGGAAATGGCACTCAACGACCCCTATTTCATCGAGAAGAAGCTGTTCCCGAATGTCGATTTCTATTCGGGTATCATCCTGTCGGCCATCGGTTTCCCGACCACTATGTTCACCGTGCTCTTCGCCCTCGCCCGCACCGTAGGCTGGGTAGCACAGTGGAATGAAATGATTTCCGATCCCGGCCAGAAAATAGGACGTCCGCGTCAGCTCTATACCGGACCTGCTGCGCGCAGCTATGTTCCGGTCGACAAGCGCTGAGCAATTAAGCCGTAAATATTATGCGATTGGCAGGCTGAGCGTGAAGCGTGCGCCGCCTGTCGATCCGGTTTCGATCAACAGTTCGCCGCCCATGGCTCTTGCGAGTTTGCGGGAAATGTAGAGGCCCAGCCCGCTCCCGCCATCTCCCGAGCGTCCAAGCCGTTCAAATTTGGTGAAAATGCGTTCGCGGTCCTCCTCCGGAATTCCAGGCCCCTCATCTTCAACCGATATGGTTGCCGCAGTGGGATTGATAGCGATGCGGATCTGAGTGCCCCCAGGTGAATAACGGATAGCATTACCGACCAGATTGAGCACGATCTGCAACACCCGCCTGAACTCCCCCACGACAACACATTTTATGTCCTCATCCGGGGAAATCAGCGTAATCTGATGGTCAGGCCTTCAGTGCAAGCAAACCCTAAACACGGCGAGCTATATCACCCAACTCGACAGGCTCACGCGCGACCTTGAACTCGGGTCTGTCGATCGCATCAAGATCCTCCAGATCGCCTACCAGTTCGGACAGGTGCTTTGCGGCTGACGCTATGTCCTTCGCATAGCTGGAATATTGCTCCAATATCGGTCCGTTCAATTCCGACCCGATAGTTTCAGCATTGGCCAATATGCGGCCCAGCGGCTGGCGAACGGCATTTGCGAAGTGTCGGCCAAGCCCCATTCCGGCATTCGCATGCTTCTCTTCTGCATTGGCACCGCTTCCAACCGTTGGCAGCGCTTCTGGCAACAAGAATACCAGATGAACTCCAACCACAGATTCGGTATCCGACTTTTTTAGATCTACCAGTGCCGTCAGTTCCACGTCTGTGGAACGATTCCTGACCCGCACTCGTTCGGGAACATCACCTGGCGCTCTCAGAAGAGCCTCAAATCCCGCCGGATGATCAATCAGATCGAAATATTCGTCGAACGCATAAGCAACGAATTCATTCCCGAAATTTTCGAGCAAAACTCTGGACGCGCTCAAAACTACCCCAGAACGACTGATTTGCATGGACTGCGGTGCGTTGCGAACGACATGTTGCCCAGCACGAGTCCTGAAAGGCGACGCAGACAGAACTGCCGTGCCTCGCTCCTGCCACCCGATAATAGAAAGATGGACGTTCCGGTCTTTCTTTTCAGCTTCGACCCATAGTTCGATGTCGTGATCTTTATCGGCTGCGTAGACATTCCGTTCGAATCGCAATCCTGTCTGCCAACACAGGTTCGCAAGGTCGAGCAGTCCGGGAACGGCAATTACGCCCCCATCACGACCACCATTGGAAGCGTGCAGCCTGCGTATCGCGACGTCGGCCGCGATTAAACGGCCCTCTTGGTCGACAACACATTTAATTGGCAACGCGAGCCGTGCTGGCAGATTCTGCATCAGCCGGCCCTCGCAGTCGCTTCAGCGCCAAGCCGCCACTGCAATACCGTCGAACGCGCCTGATCTACATTTACGGATTCAAATTGTTCGAGGGAGAAGGCAAGGCGATAGTCATCGTCACGGTCACCACGCAAATATTGTAAAATAGACAATGCAGATTCTGCATCGTGGCCACGCGCCCGCAGCAGCGTCAGAAAGGGTGCGACGGGGCCTTCATCGATAAAGCGCAAAATCCGGTCATGGGTAATCCGGAACTCCTGAGCCAACCCGCTGACATATAGAGAGAGTCCTGCACGTATAGGATCGTTCAAACCTAACCTGACTTCATCGGGCAGAAAATAAGCAAGCTTTGCCGCGGCAGCGTTCAAAGTCCGCGATTCATCATGTGCCGCCAGGAACAGATTGCCAGCTTTGATATAATCGCGACGGTCGCCAATCGATCCGGACTGAAACACTGCCACCACACGCCACAGTAAAAGATGTAGCAATTCGGCGGGCATCTGACTTGTAAGATTTTCTGGCGTTCTCCACTCAAAGGCACTTTCCGCGACCAACAGATTACGGGCAGATTGCGCCAGCGTCGGATCCTTGCTGTCAATCATCTGCGCTGCAATCTGCCCGAATTTATCCGGCCTGCCTTCGTTAACGCGGCGCGAAATCTGCTCTTCTGCAATGCGGGCAAGAGCAAACTCCATAAGCGATTGCTCGCGAAGCAAACCTGATCGGCACAGAATGTCCCAGCTTTTCGGAAGGACTTCTACTTGCTCGATACCAAGCCCGCTTTCGATACCTTGCACCAGCATTTGCAGTACCAATCGGACAGATGCCTGCATGGCTTCACTTGGTGCATTCTGGACACGCGGAAACAGCAGCTGGGCGAGGTCGTCGCACAGCATCTGCGCATCTATTGCAGAAGCGGTTGCTGCATTTAGCAGCTCAGGGGTTTCAGTGTCTCCCAGATTCCTATCCGATGTTCCTGGAACTACGGACTTGATATAGGGTTTTCGGGGTTAATTTGAATTTAACTGTCCGAGATTTCGCATCTGCCCCCAGCGAGCCCCGACATTCAGCCCGAGGAGAATGAAGATGACGCTCTTCGCGACAAGCGAAAGAGGAAATAGAAACAAACCGATAAGCAGCGATAAAGTGACTGCCAATGGCGAAATAGTACGAAGCATCCTGTCCTTTGGTGACATTTGTGACATCAGGACCAGCGCCACTAAAAGGGTTGTGAGAAACGACATGTCGACAAGCGACTCCCCGCTGCGCCAAAATGACGCCAGCAAAGTTGCCGTACCTGCAAACTGGATTGCCCAACTCAGATAATCATTGGTTTTTGCATGATATTCAATGGCTCGTAATTGTCGCCTGAATGTTTCCAGGCAAAGAGCCAGGACATATACGGCTAAAGCCGCCATGACATGGCCACCATAGGCGACTGCCACGGAAGCGATAGAAACAACCACTGGCGCCCAGCCAAAAGCCGCCATCAAAACAGGTTTCTGTGACACCGGCGCAATACATCTGCGCGACAGATCGGTAATGAAAGTTTCCACCGTTCCAGATTGACGGAACTCAAAAAAATGGGCTCCAATCAGTTTTTCGTAATCACCGGTACTGGAAACGTGCAGCAGTGAGCCATCAGTGATCCTCTGCTGACTGATAGCGACTTCCGAAGCCCCCAACTGCAAGGAATGACGCAGCAGGAACGACGCTAGGCTCCAGCCTTCTGGCATATTCCTCGATTGAAGCAGGATACCGGCTTCGAGAACCGCAATCCCCGACCAGCGACGGTTCAAATCGATACGTTCAAACAAGCCGTTGGCAGGCCCTTCCTCAACAGTACCGACACTGTTCGCTTTCCAAGACAAAGCCTCCTGCAACAGGCCGTCATCGATCCATAATTCTGGCGCAACCAACAAAAATGGCCCGTCGAAACAATCCGCATCGGAAAAATTCACCGGGCGCAGCAAGCGGACATTACCACCTTCCGCCTGCATCTGATCGACCAGCTGCGGCAGTTCGCCGGGGATAGCGTCGACCGCGATGATGATATCATCGACGCCAAGCCGCTGTAGTTGTTTGACTTGATGGAATATTGCAGGTTTGCCGAATATTTGCGGCAACATCGCTGGCGCTCCGAAATTATCGAGCGGAGTTTCGACGCAGATCACTGCGCAATGGATATTCAAATTTTCCGACGGCAAACTGGGCATTGATCCGCTATGCCGACAGCCAGAAAATTGCCAAGCCCTTTCTGGCAATCAGGCCCGCAGCACGTTCAGGCTTTGGGATTAAATCCCTTGTTCGATTTGACTAACCAATGTCACAAGTTTTCGGACAACAACGGGATCACCTGGCGCGCCCGAATTCGCCTCATCCGCCAGATACATCATTTCCGTTGCACCAAAACTCGCTGCAAGCCCCTTGAGTCGAAAACAGCAATATTGCCAGTTCGCATCGCAGCGAGACCTTCCAAGAAGGTCAATCTGGCGCTTTGCACTATCCAAAAACGCTAAGCGCAGCTCGGCCATAAGTGCGGGATCATCACCCGCAGCCGCGCTCAAAGATGTGTCAAATGCGCCATAGTCCATTGCCATAATGCGATATTTATCCACAGGCAGGTTAACTTTGCGTTTCAACACTCCTAAATTGTGGTAAATGTGTCCCATGACGGCACAATCCAAGATAGTCGAAATCGGCCGCTCGCAGAGCGATTCCAGCCCTTCTGAGTATAACGGTGAGGAACAGGTGGACGTTCAGCAAGAATATGCTTACGCCCCGGCCTCTGAGGAATATCTGGAAAACGAGTGGAATGATGTCGTCGAATCAGGTCGGCCTTGGGGCAAAATACTCCTTCTGTTGACCCTTATTTCTGCGGCTTTGGGTTGGACCGGCTTTTTCATTTGGGCGCATCTTCCGGAACTGGCCGCTCTCCCTGCTCCTGCTCGGATTAGTGAACTAATCGTCCAATGGTCCGCTCCTGTTGCTGTGATCGGCCTTTTGTGGCTGCTATCAATGCGCATGAGTTCTACCGAGGCGAAACGCTTCGGCGATGTTGCTGCTCTGTTGAGATCCGAAAGCGATGCGTTGCAAAACCGCATGCGCAATGTGAACGGTGAGATCGCGCTCGCCCGATCCTTCCTGGCGGAGAACGCCAAGGAATTGGAAACTGTAGGTCGCCTATCCGCTCAAAGGCTGACAGAAGCAGCATCGCAGTTGAACGCTGCTCTAACCGATTCCGACGAACGGGCCAAAATGCTGCAGGTTGCGAGCAATGCCGCTGTGACGAACCTGGAGCAGCTGCGGAACCACTTACCGGTCGTGACCAGCGCAGCCAAGGATGCGACAAACCAGATAGGCATTGCGGGCAACACGGCGCACAGCCAGATTCAGGCAATCATCGGTGTCCTGAAAACCATGGATGAAAGCGCCGCAAACGCCAATGTTTCGCTTGAGGCGCTTGATACACGCATCAGTGCCAGCACCTCGGCGCTAAACCAAAAACTCTCGGCTGCAAGCGCCGAGCTTTCCCAATCGGTTGAACAATCAGGGAAATTGGCTGACGGCATGCTCACTGCGCTTTCGTCGGGTGTTACCGAGGCGGAGCAGCGCCTGATTGAAACTGCGAACCAGCTTGATGACCGAATGGCAGCGAGCCACCAACGGCTGGAAGGCAATTTGGGTAGCTTGGGAGAAGCCATCGCCCATCTCGAAGCGGTGAGTGACGCGCAAGATTCGACAAGCAAAGCCCTGCTCGCCAGAGTGAGGGAATCGATTGTCGAAAGCAGAAACGAGCTTTCGAAATTTGGCGATGAAGCCAGTGACAGCATCGCAAAGCTGGCGTTCAGCGTTTCGGCGCTTAATGAGCGCAGCGAAGAGCTGGACGGCCGTTTAAAAGGTACGCGGGCGCAAACCGATGCGTTGATAGAGCGAGCCGGCGCAATGCGTTCTGATCTGGAAGGCATCGCTGATGAAACTGCCGAGAGGCTTGTTTCAAAATTCGATCATGTCAACGCCATGTTCGTTGATGTTCGCACTGCGTTTTCCGCCGCCAACAAAGAACTTGCAATCGCGGACGCAGGAACAGGTGCTCTCGTACGATCAGTGCACGAACTTGAACAGCTCGTTTCGACGCAACGCTCCGCCCTCGCCAGCCTCAATGAAAGCTCTTCAGAATATCTGACCGCGCAGCACGAGCAGGTCGATATATTGTCGGCAGCTATCGTTCATACGCGAACTGCGCTTGAAGAGCTGTCGGGCATTGCCAACGAACAGCTTGTCGCGTCACTGTTGCGCGTTCGCGAAACCACCAAACAGGCAGCAGAGGCAAGCCGCAAGATTGTCGACGAGGAGCTTTCGGCAGTCGCCGACAAGCTGAACGAGAGAAATCGCGTCGCGATTGAAACAGCGGTCGATCAACAGGTGAAGGCGCTCGACATCGCGATGCGCGAAGCATTTGGTCGCAATCTGACACTCGCCGCAGACGTCGAGGAACGGATCGAGGCGCAGCTCAAACTGGTTGGCGAGATGGCGACAAATCTGGAGCAGCGAGTCAACGAAGCGCATTCGTCCTTTGCTGGGATCGACGATGAAGGTTTCGCACGTCGTATGGCGCTGTTGACTGAATCGTTGAACTCTGCAGCAATTGATGTTGCCAAGATTTTGTCGAATGAGGTGACCGATACCGCTTGGGCTGCTTATTTGAAGGGCGACCGTGGCGTGTTCACACGCCGTGCAGTTCGTCTGCTCGATAGCGGCGAAGCGAAAATCATTGCGGCGCATTATGACGACGACGCCGAGTTCCGCGAACATGTAAACCGCTACATTCACGATTTTGAATCGATGATGCGCGTTCTGCTCAGCACCCGGGATGGCAATGCCATCGGCGTTACGTTGCTGTCATCGGATGTCGGCAAACTCTATGTCGCGCTTGCCCAGGCAATTGAGCGCTTGCGCAGTTAATCCGCTGTCGCCTCCGGGCCTGCGATCAGGAAATCAAAACTGTGGCGGTCAATCCAGCCATAGACATAGTTTGCGTAGAAGAGACCAAACAACGCAGCCGACAGTAAGGTTGTACGCAACAAGATGACGCCAGGCCTGAAATTACCGGGGGCGCCATCGGCCTGTCCGGGAACCTTCTCAAGGCCCATTTCCTCGTAGCTGCGCACGCCGATGGGCAGAATGACAAAGGCACTCAGCACCCAAAACAGTGCGTAAATCGCAATGATAGAAGTCCAGTTCATGCAGTTTCCACGATCAGCACATCGACAATCGGTTTCTTGCCTGTCCAGCTGGTCGCAACCCGGCGAACGGCAAGACGTAGATTCTCCCGTAGGTCGCCGAGGTCGCCGCGCCAGTCGCGCACCGCTTTTTCAGCAGCCGATGATGCCTCGTCGAGGAAGTCGTCAATCTCGGCCTCGATCGGGATTCCGTGCAGGCGGATCACCGGGTCGCCAAGCAAGTTGTTGTCACCGTCCAGCGCCACCGCAACGTTGATGATCCCATACCATGACAAGCGACGGCGCTGTGTCAGAGTTTCACCATCAGAGGCAATGATTGTGTCGCCATCAAGCACAAGACGCCCTGTGCGCTCATTGCCAATCTGCTCTGGGCCTTTAGGCGCGAGGCGGATTACATCACCATTTGACTGCACAATAGTCTTCGGAATTCCCAGCGATTGCCCAAAACGGGCTTGTTCAGCCATATGGCGACGCTCGCCATGTACGGGCACCAGGATTTCAGGCCGGACCCATTCATAGAGCTTCGCCAACTCATTGCGGCCGGGATGTCCGGATACATGCACATGCGCCTGTTTTTCGGTCACCATGATAATGTTCCGGCGTGCCAATTGGTTCATCACATGCCCGATAGCCATTTCGTTGCCGGGAATCTGCTTTGAAGAAAAAATGACGGTGTCGCCCTCTTCCAGTTTCACCGGGTGATTGCCTTCTGCGATGCGGGCCAACGCCGCGCGCGCTTCCCCCTGACCACCGGTCGCGACCACCATCACCTGGTTACGCGGAAAGGCATCGACAGCCTCCATATCAACCGTTTCCGGCAGGTTTTTGAGATAACCCGTTGATTGAGAGGCTTCGACAATTTTGTGGAGCGACCGGCCCGCAAAGCAAAGTTTGCGCCCAGCTTCGCGCGCGACATCAGCTAGCGTCTGGAGGCGGGCTGAGTTTGAGGCAAAAGTGGTCACAACCACCCTGCCCCGCGCCTCAGTCACATGTTTGAGTAGATCAGAATGGACACTCGCTTCGCTACCGCTGGCCTTGTCGTTAAAGACATTGGTTGAATCGCAGACCATCGCAAGGATGCCCTCGTCGCCAATCGCCGTCAGTTGTTCAGCACTAGCAGGCGTGCCGATGACGGGGGTTTCGTCGAGTTTCCAGTCTCCAGTGTGAAAGACCTTACCAAAGGGCGTATCGATAACCAGCGCGCTCATTTCAAGGATGGAGTGCGCGAGCGGAACGAAGCGGATATCGAACGGACCGAGATTGATCTGACCCTCCATTGGCACAATGTTCAGATCTACTTCGTCAGCTATGCCCTGCTCATCAAGTTTGCCTTTGATCAGCGCAGCCGTAAATGGCGTCGCATAAAGCGGCACGCCAAGATCAGCGGCAAAATAGGGTACGGCACCGATATGATCTTCATGTCCGTGGGTCAGAATGATACCCAGCAGGTCCGCCTTGCGGTCTTCGATGAATTCCAGATCAGGCATGATCAGATCAATGCCCGGATAATCCTCATGGCCAAAGGTTACGCCAAGATCGACCATGATCCATTTGCCCTGGCAGCCATAGAGATTGGCATTCATGCCGATTTCGTCCGACCCGCCAAGGGCGAGGAACAAAAGTTCATTTTTAGGAGTTGTCATGCCCCGCCTTCGCGGTTTGCATAGAGCTTGGCAAGCCCGCGCAGTGTCAAATCGGGTTCAACCCTGTCAAATAGATGGCTGTGCTGCTGGAAAAGTGCTGCCAGCCCGCCGGTAGCGATGACTTTCACCGGTCTGCCAATCTCCGCCTTCATGCGCCCAAGCAGACCTTCGATCAGCCCGACATAGCCAAAATAAATGCCGATCTGCATCTGCCCCACCGTATCGCGACCGATAACGCTCTGCGACGGCGGCGGTTCAATCGCGATGCGCGGCAGCATGGCGGCGGCATTATAGAGCGCGTCGAGCGACAGGTTGATGCCCGGGGCTATGCTGCCGCCTAGATAGGATCCTTCGGTACCGATGTGATCGAAGGTTGTCGCGGTACCGAAGCTGATGACTATCTTGTCGATACCGGGCTCGAGCGCTTGAGCTGCAATCGCATTGACCGCGCGGTCCGCGCCCAGAGCGCGTGGTTCATCGACCTTCAGCGCAATGCCCCAGCTGACCGGCTCACGCCCGGCAACCAGAGCATCAATGCCGAAATATTTTTGGCTGAGAACCTGAAGATTGTGCAGCGCACGCGGAACAACGGTCGCGATGATGACCGCATCGATGTCACTGCGCTTATGCCCCTCCATCTGCAGCAACTGGTCAAGCCAGACGGCATATTCATCCGCGGTGCGCCGCGCGTCGGTGGCAATCCGCCAGCGCTGCACAATTTCGCCAGCCTCATCTACCAGAGCGAATTTGACGTTGGTGTTACCATTATCGACCGCGAGAAGCATGACGCTGTCCTTATCAAATCAGGAATATATCGGCGGCGTGAATGGCACGAATTGCGCCCTCCGCCAAGCGCAGGCTGAGCGCACCATCGTCGCTGAGACCCGCAAAAAGCCCGTCAATCTGCTCACCGTCAGGCAGACTGACGCGCAGGGCCGTGCCCTTGGGATGTGCGGCTGCTTCCCATGCGCGCAGCAGGTTGGCTAAAGGCTGCTGCCGCCATTTTTGCAGCCACGACGCGAATTGGTCTGCCAATATCTCGCAAACTGCTTGCGGCTCGGGCGGATTGGCGCCCAAAGCCCGAAGGTCGCTGACGGGGCGTCCGATATCTTCCGGGTGTGAGAGGAGATTGATTCCGAAACCGGCAATAATCGCGTCACCCGCCCTTTCGAGCAATATCCCGCACAGTTTCTCGCCATGGCCCGACAACACATCATTGGGCCATTTTAGCTGGATGACTGTATCGTGCGCGACCAGCTTTATAGTATCAAAGGCAGCCAAACCCGCGACAAAGGCGAGGGTTGATGGGGGCGGGTCGCCGGATGACAGCCTTATTATAGTGCTAGCGTAGAGATTGCCTGCTGGGCTGCCCCAGTCGCGCCCCATGCGCCCACGCCCACCGCCCTGTTGGTCGGCGCGAAGCCAAAGCCCTTCTGGCGCGCCCGAGGCAGCACGCGCCAGCAGATCGGCATTGGTGGAACCGGTAAGTGCTACCTGCTCGAACAAAATGCTCAGAACAAGGCTCCGGCAGCTTGCGCTGTTACCGCTCCGAGAAGCGGGATGGCCAAATAACCCAAGGGAGAAACGACCAAGCCGAGTGCCCCGCCAGTCCAGCCCAAAACCTTGTCATCTTCGGCGTCGATGACGTCAACAGACTCGTCAAAATACATCGTCTTGACGACCTTCAAATAATAGAAGGCGCCAATCACAGAGGCAGCGATACCAATAACCGCCAACGGGAACAGACCCGCAGCTATCGCGGCATTGAACACGACCAGTTTGCCATAAAAGCCGAACAAGGGCGGAATGCCGGCAAGGCTGAACATGAAAATCGCGAAGATGGCAGCAAGAGCAGGGCGGGTTTTCGAGAGCCCGGCAATATCCGCCATGCTTTCCTTCATCTCACCATCACGACCCTTCAACTGCATCAGGCAGACGAACCCGCCCAGTGTCATTGCGACATAAATGGCAAGGTAAACCAGCATCGCCGCTACGCCCTGCTCGGTTCCGGCGGCCAGACCAATCAGGAGGAAGCCGACATTGTTAATCGAGCTATAGGCCAAAAGGCGCTTCAGGTTTTGCTGGCCAATCGCACCGACTGCACCGATGATGATCGACATCAGGGCCACCACCATCACGATCTGCTGCCATGCCTGCACCTGGTTGCCAAAGGCCTCGACCACGATACGGATGAGCAGCGCGCTGGCCGCCACCTTGGGTGCGCTGGCGAAGAAGGCCGTTACCGGCGTCGGTGCACCTTCATAAACGTCAGGGGTCCACATGTGGAATGGTGCGGCGCTGATCTTGAAGGCGAGCCCTGACAGCACAAAGACCAGACCGAAAAGCAGGCCCATGCTGAGTTCGCCCGTCATCGCGGTGCCAATGGTTTCAAAGCTGGTCGACCCGGTAAAGCCATAGAGCAGCGACATGCCAAACAGCAAAATGCCGCTGGCGAGGGCGCCGAGAACGAAATATTTGAGCCCTGCCTCTGCCGAGCGCCCATCATTGCGGGCAAAGCTGGCGAGGACATAGGCCGCGAGACTGTTGAGTTCGAGGCCGATATAAAGCGTGAGCAAGTCGGTCGCCGACACCATCACGCCCATGCCGACCGCGGCAAGGATGACGAGCACCGGATATTCGGCGCGCATCGCACCCATTTTTTCGAGCGCCTTGGGCGCGATCATCAGCGAAATAGCCGCCGCGAAGTAAATCAGGATTTTGGCGAAGCTGCCAAAGGCGTCAGCGCGATACAGGCCATCAAAGGCCGATGCATCGGTTCCAGCGCACAGATAGTGCACCGCATAGGCGCCTGCGCCAACGAGAGCGGCCACAGACAAGATACTGACCAAACGACCGGCTTCCTGCCGCCATGCAGCAATCAGCAGAAGGGCAAGGCTCGAGAAACTGAGGATCAGCTCCGGGCGGACCAAATAGAGAGAGGTTGAAAGGTCCATTAGTGTGCGGCCCCCTCTGGCCCAGAAACTTTAGCGTTCTCATGTTCACCGCCATGCGCCTGTACGCGATATTTGGCGGTCGTCTTGTCATGTTCCTTGAGCTTGCTGTCGCCTGCGGGCGCTGCACGCTCGATGCGGTCTACGATCGTCGCAACGTCGCGGCGGATCGGGGCCAGGAAGCTCTCAGGGTAGACGCCCATCCACAGCACAGCGGCCGCAATTGGCGCCAACAGCCACAATTCGCGGTTGTCGAGATCGGGCATCGCGGCTGCGTCGGCATTCACCTGCTCACCAAAAGCGACGCGGCGATAGAGGTAGAGCATATAGCCGGCACCCAAGATGATACCCGTGGTCGCAATCAGCGTCGCCCAGGTCGAAACCTTGTAAGCCCCCGCCAGCGACAGGAACTCACCCACGAAACCGCTGGTTCCGGGCAAGCCGACGCTCGCCATGGTAAACAGCATGAAGAACAGCGCATATTTGGGCATGTTGATGCTGAGGCCGCCATAACGGCTGATCTCTCGCGTGTGCAGGCGATCATAGATGACGCCGACGCACAGGAAAAGTGCGCCAGAGACAAGCCCGTGGCTGAGCATCACGATGATGGCGCCTTCGATACCCTGCTGGTTGAAGGTGAACAGGCCAACCGTCACGATCGCCATATGCGCGACCGACGAATAAGCGATCAGCTTCTTCATATCGTCCTGCACCAGCGCGACGAGGCTGGTGTAAACGACAGCGACCATCGACAGGCCGAAGATCAGCCAGATGAATTGCGCAGAGGCTTCGGGGAACATCGGCAGCGAGAAGCGCAGGAAGCCATAGCCACCCATCTTCAACAGCACGCCAGCCAGGATGACCGAGCCCGCAGTCGGTGCCTGCACGTGCGCATCAGGCAGCCATGTGTGCACCGGCCACATCGGCATCTTCACCGCGAAGGACGCGAAGAAGGCCAACCAGAGAATCGTCTGCGCCTCGGGTGGGAAATCATGGTTGAGCAGCGTCGGGATATCCGCCGTACCTGCTTGCTGGATCATCCACAGCATCGCCAGCAGCATGAATACCGAGCCAAGCAGCGTGTAGAGGAAGAATTTGTAAGACGCATAGATGCGGTCCTTGCCACCCCAGATACCGATAATCAGATACATCGGGATCAGGCCGGCTTCGAACATGATGTAGAACAGCATCAGATCCTGCGCCGCGAATACGCCGATCATCAGCGTTTCCATCAGCAGGAAGCTTGCCATGTACAGCCCGACCCGCTCGGTCACCGCGCGCCAGCTTGCGCCGATGCAGATCGGCATCAAGAAGACCGAGAGCATGATGAGCAGCAACGAAATGCCGTCAATGCCCAGTTTCCAGCCAATCGGCCCGAACAATGCGGCGCTTTCGACAAACTGCCACTGTGCGCCTGCCGGATCGTAGCTGGCCCAGAGCCAGACGCCGAGCAGCAGGTTGAACAGGGTCGCAGTCAACGCAATGATGCGCGCCATTTCGTCGCGGGCAAACAGACATGCCAGCGCGCCGACCATCGGCACGGCGAGCATGATCGAAAGGATGGGGAGTTCGGCGGCGTTCATCGCGCTTGCACCATAAACCAGCTGATTGCGGCGACGAGGCCAAGCAGCATCACCAACGCATATGTGTAGAGATAGCCCGACTGCATGCGGACGGCGATACGGCTACCCAGACCAACGGCTGCGGCCGAACCATTCGGGCCGAAGCGGTCGATAATCCCGATGTCGCCTCCCTTCCAGAACAGGCGTCCAAACCAGAAGGCAGGCTTGACGAAGATCAGGTTGTAGAGTTCGTCAAAATACCATTTGTTGAGGAAGAATTTGTACAGCGGCTCGAAATGCCCAGCCAACGCCTGCGCCGAACCCGGCTTGCGGATATACATCATCCAGGCCGTGAACAGGCCGGTCAGCATCGCCACTGTCGAAGCCAGCTTCACCCAAAGCGGCACATGGTGCATCGCGTGGATCAGATGCTCGTTGAAATAGAGCGTCGATGCCGCCCAGAAAGCGGTTCCGCCCTCTTCGGCATAGATGAAATCATATTTGAACAGATAGCCCGCAGCGATGGCACCCAGCGTGAGCACGCCCAGCGGAACCAGCATAGGCCATGGGCTTTCATGCGGATGATAACCGGCTGTGCCGTCATCATGCGCACTATGATGGTCATGCGCATGGTCGTCATGGCCATGATGGTCGTCATGCACCGCGTGCTGGATATGCTCCGACTGCGCCCAACGCGGCTTACCGAAAAAAGTCAGGAAGACGAGGCGCCAGCTGTAGAAGCTGGTGAGCAAAGCTGCAAAGACACCGATGAAGAAAGCATAACCACCCCAAGGCGCGGTCGAGGCATAAGCCGCCTCGATAATCGCGTCCTTTGAATGGAAACCGGCAAAACCGCCAATGCCGACAATGCCGACACCGGTGATGGCAAGCGTGCCCGCGGTCATCGCCCAGAAGGTCAGCGGGATATGTTTCCTGAGGCCACCATAATAACGCATGTCCTGTTCATGGTGCATCGCATGGATCACGCTGCCTGCGCCTAGGAACAGCAACGCCTTGAAGAAGGCGTGCGTGAACAGGTGGAACATCGCTGCGCTGTAGGCGCCAACGCCTGCGGCAAAGAACATATAGCCCAGCTGCGAGCAGGTCGAATAAGCGATCACGCGCTTGATATCGGTCTGGACGAGACCAACGGTCGCCGCAAACAGTGCAGTGGTCGCGCCTACGATGGTCACGACATTGAGCGCGAACTGGCTGGTTTCAAACAGCGGCGACAGGCGGCAGACCATGAAGACGCCTGCGGTCACCATCGTTGCAGCATGAATCAGCGCCGAGACCGGAGTCGGGCCCTCCATGGCGTCAGGCAGCCAGGTGTGTAGTCCCAACTGGGCCGACTTGCCCATCGCGCCGATGAACAGCAGAATGCACAACAAACTCATCGTATCGACGCGCAGGCCGAGAAAGCCAATGCTTGAACCGGCCTTTTCAGGCGCGGCGGCGAGAATGTCGGGTATCGACACTGTACCGAACAGCCAGAACACGCCGAAAATGCCTAGCATGAAGCCCAAATCGCCGACGCGGTTGACGACGAACGCCTTGATCGCGGCGGCATTGGCGCTGGGTTTCTTGTACCAGAAACCGATCAGCAGATAAGAGGCCAAGCCCACGCCTTCCCAGCCAAAGAACATCTGGACCAGGTTGTTCGCGGTCACCAGCATCAGCATCGCGAAGGTGAAGAGCGAGAGATAGGCGAAGAAACGCGGCTGATCGGGGTCTTCCTCCATATAGCTCCAGCTATAGAGGTGGACGAGCGCGGACACGGTGGTGATTACCACGAGCATCACGGCGGTCAGTGCATCGACGCGGAATTCCCAATCGAATTGCAGCGCGCCCGACTGTACCCATTGCATCACCGGCTCGACATAGGCCTTTTCATTGCCGGTCAGAAAGCCGAGGAAAATCGGCCAGCTGAGCGCGCACGCCAGGAACAACCCACCCGTGGTTATGACCTTGGCCGCTGTCTTGCCGATGAAATTCTGCCCCAGCCCGGCGACAATCGCCGCGAGCAATGGCGCGAATACGATGATTATGATGGACGACATAAGACCGGCTTACCCCTTCATCCGGTTGACATCGTCAACGGCGATCGTGCCGCGACCACGGAAATAAATGACGAGAATGGCAAGCCCGATGGCGGCTTCACCCGCGGCAACGGTCAAAACGAACATCGCAAAAACCTGCCCCACCAGATCACCCAAAAAGGCGCTGAAGGCGACAAGGTTGATGTTCACGCTCAACAGGATGAGTTCGATCGCCATCAGGATGATGATTACATTCTTCCGGTTGAGGAAGATGCCCAGCACACCCATCACGAACAGGATGCTGCTTACGACGAGGTAATGTTCGATACCGATCACAGCTCTACCCCCTGCCCGACGGGCTGGTTCACATTGCGCACCGCATCCTGCGGGCGACGCTGGTTCTGGCTGGAAATATCCTGCACGAAAATGCCTTTACGCTGACGGTGGGTCAGCACAATCGCGCCAACCATTGCGACCAGCAGGATCAGACCTGCAGTTTCAAACAGGAAGACATATTTGGTATAGAGCAACGCGCCCATCGCCTCGATATTGGGCTTGTCTGCGGGCGTGGCGGCGGCAATCGCACCGCCCAGTTCAACCGCACCTGCCCGGAAGGCTCCGATGCCGAGGATCAGTTCGACCACCAGCACAATCGCCAGCAACAGCCCCAGCGGCAGGTTGCGCATGAAACCGGCACGCAGTTCGGCGAAATCGATGTCGAGCATCATCACGACGAACAGGAACAGCACCGCGACCGCACCGACATAAACGATGACGAGCAGCATCGCGATAAACTCTGCGCCCACCAGCACCATCAGGCCAGCGGCGTTGAAGAAAGCAACGATCAGCCAGAGCACGCTGTGCACCGGATTGCGCGCAAAAATCACCATGGCGGCAGATGCCAGCAGGACGGCGGCGAAGATATAGAAGGAAATGACCTGAATCATAACAACAAGCCACCTAAGCTCAAATCCGTTAGCCCTGAGCCTGTCGAAGGGCGCCTATCAGCCGAGCGCTGCATTTTGAGGCGTGCTTCGACAGGCTCAGCACTGCGGTAAATTTTGATACCCTGTTTCATCACGCGCCCCTTATCGATAGGGCGCGTCGGCGGCAATATTTGCCGCGATCGCGCGTTCCCATTTGTCCCCGTTCGCGAGCAGTTTGTCCTTGTCATAAAGCAGCTCTTCACGGGTTTCGGTGGCATATTCAAAATTCGGGCCTTCGACGATAGCATCGACCGGGCAGGCTTCCTGACAGAAACCGCAATAGATGCACTTGGTCATGTCTATGTCGTAGCGCGTGGTGCGGCGCGAACCATCTTCGCGCGGCTCGGCCTCGATGGTGATAGCCTGCGCCGGACACACCGCCTCGCACAGCTTGCATGCGATGCAGCGTTCCTCACCATTGGGATAGCGGCGCAGCGCATGCTCACCGCGGAAACGCGGGGACAGCGGGTTCTTCTCGAACGGATAATTTATTGTCGCCTTGGGCTTGAAGAAATATTGCAAGGTCAGCCAATGCGCCTTGACGAATTCCCACAGCGTGAAACTTTTGATAAGGTGGGGTATACTCATTTGCGCGCGAGCCCTTCAATTTGTTCGGAAGTTAACGCTTTCTGCGCCTCTTCTTTCAAGCTGCAAAACCCATTCGCTATCGGTTTGATATCTCTTTCAACGACCTCTCCGCCTTCAAACTTTTTATCAACGCGCATCATATGAACTGGTCGAGGACCTGCGTATGTCGGCGCTAGCGATAAATTCGACCTCCCAATAACCAACCAGCGTTCCGAAGCTAGATTATTGGGCGATTCAAACTCGATTTGACCTTGAAAAGCTTCATTCCGAAGAACCAGACCTTTCTTAACTCGGTAATTTTTCAACTCACCAAAGCTATCTTCCAGAAGCTGGAATGTGGTAGGCCGTGAGTTCAGCTCCCAGCGTTCATATACTGTTTTGTTACTTGTGGCGCTTTTCGTGTAAACCTCACCGCCGGATAGGACAAACTTCAAATGTCCATTGATTCCACTCTGATGAGACATCCAGCAGCCGAATGACTGCTGCATAGGCATCCACTCAGCAAGCGTCCGCTTTTCTGGCGTGTAAACAGGCGTCACTCGCGTCACTTCGACTTGAGCTTGCGCAAGCAGAAATGCGGTGAGGATCATCCGAAATGCCCCTTCCACATCAGATATCCGCTCACGAGGAAAACCCAGAAGAGCGAAATCGGAAGGAAGACTTTCCAGCCCAACCGCATCAGCTGGTCATAGCGATAACGTGGCACGGTGGCTTTCACCCAAGCGAAGATGAAGAAGAATATCCATATCTTGGCAAACAACCAGATTACGCCCGGCACCATATAGAGCGGCGCCCAATCGACCGGAGGCAGATATCCGCCCCAGAACAGCACCGCGTTCAGCGTGCACATCAACAGCACATTGGCATATTCGCCAAGCCAATAGAGCGCGAAGGCCATCGAGCTATATTCGGTCTGGTAACCGGCAACCAGTTCGCTTTCCGCCTCGGTCAGGTCAAACGGCGCGCGGGCGGTTTCGGCCATCGCGCTGATCAGGAACATGATCGCAATCGGGAACAACAGCGGGTTGAGGCCAAAGGCGTTCACAAAGCCCAGCACATGGCCCTTCTGCGCCTCGACAATACCGAGCATGTTGAAGGTCTTGGCCCACAGAACCACGCAGATCAGGATGAAGCCGATCGAGACTTCATAGCTGATCATCTGCGACGCGGCGCGGATTGCGGAGAAGAAGGGATATTTGGAGTTCGACGCCCAGCCCGCGATTATGATGCCGTAAACCCCGAGCGAACTGATCGCGAGGATATACAGCAGGCCGACATTGATATTGGCCAGCACCGCACCCGAATTGAACGGAATCACCGCCCAGGCCATCAAGGCGACAGTGAAGGTGATGATCGGCGCAATCAGGAACAGGCCGCGGTTTGACGCGCTGGGGACGATGGTTTCCTGCAGAAAAACCTTTAGACCGTCAGCGAAACTTTGCAGCACGCCCCAAGGGCCAACCACATTCGGGCCACGGCGCAATGCAAAGGCCGCCCAAAGCTTACGCTCGGCATAAATGATCATCGCTACGGCGAGCATCAGCGGCAAGGCGATGAACAGGATGCCTAGAATAGTGGCGGTAAACCAAGCCCATTCATAGGACATGCCGCCGCGTTGCCAGCCAATGAATGGCAGCCAATACCAGAAGTTTTGGAAAAAGGCGGTCATTCCGCTGCCTCCAGCCATTGCTGCCCGTGCACCAACTCGCTTGAGCAGCGCTGCATCGTCGGCGATGCGCGGCAGATGCTGTTGGTGAGGTAGAAATCCTTGATCGGATAGTCGGCGATTTTGCCGGAGACTTTGCCATCCAGCTTCGGCTCCACCCAATCATAGTCGGCCAAGCCTTCCTGCCCGAGCGCAGGCACAGCCTTCGTCATTGCAGCGCGCAGTTCGTCGAGGCTATCAAACGGCAGACGCTTGCCGAGCACATCGGAAAGCGCGCGGAAAATCGCCCAATCCTCGCGTGCATCTCCCGGCGGGAACACGGCACGCTCGCCACGCTGGACGCGGCCTTCGAGGTTCACCCAGGTGCCAGATTTCTCGCTGTAAGCCGCACCCGGTAACACGACATCGGCATTGGCCGCGCCATTATCGCCATGATGGCCGACATAGACTTTGAAAGTCTTGGCAAAGAGGCTGTAGTCAACCTCATCCGCGCCAAGGAAGAAGGCCAGTTTGGGCTTCTTCGCTGCCAGCGCCTTGATGCCGCCGTCAAACGCATAGCCTAGCATCAGCCCGCCCATGCGCGCTGCAGCGAAATGCAGAACGTTAAAGCCGTTCCAACGATCTTTGACCAGCTTATACTTTTTGGCAAAAGCCAGCGCCGCGCCGTGGACGCCTTCGTAACGCAGCGCACCGCCACCGACGATGATCGCGGGACGTTCGGCGGTCTTCAGCGCATCGGCCAGTGCCTTGGGCGCTTTGATCAGCGCGCCCAGATCATCGCCCAGCCATTCGACCTTATAAGTCAGGTCGGTTTCGGGCCCGATGGCGAAAACCTTCGCGCCCTTCTTGCGGACAGCTTTCTGGATGCGGGTGTTCACCAGCGGCGCTTCGCGGCGCAGGTCGCTGCCCACCAGCAGGACCACATCGGCATTTTCGATACCCCCGATGGTGGTGTTGAAGTTGACCGCCGACAGCGACGAAGTGTCATAGGAGAGGCCTGTCTGACGTCCTTCGAGCATTTTAGAACCGGCCAACTCCCGCGCTGAAAACATGGTCTCGCAATCCACCTGATCGCCGGCCAACACAGCAGCTTCGCCGCTCCAATGAGCCTTGATCGCCTCAAAAGCTACCTGCCAGCTTGCCGCGACCAGCTTGCCATCTTTGCGGACATAGGGCTTGTCGAGACGGCGATGGGTCAGGCCGTCAACCGCATGGCGGGTCTTGTCGTGCGCCCACTCTTCGTTGACATCCTCGTTAATGCGCGGAACCGCACGCAGCACTGCCCTGCCCCGGCTATCGAGGCGGATATTGGTGCCGACCGCATCCATCACGTCAATCGCCGGCGTCTTTTTCAGTTCCCACGGGCGCGCGTTGAAGGCGTAGGGTTTGCTCGTCAGCGCACCGACCGGGCAGAGGTCAACGACATTGCCCGAAAGCTCGCTTGTAACTGCGCGCTCGAGATAGCTGGTGATCTGCATATTCTCACCGCGCCCGATCGCACCGATCTCCTCGATACCGGCCACTTCTTCGGCAAACCGCACGCAGCGGGTACACTGGATGCAGCGGGTCATCACCGTCTTGACGATGGGGCCCATATATTTCTCGGTCACTGCACGCTTATTCTCGTCATAACGCGATGCGCCGCGGCCATAAGCCACCGACTGGTCCTGCAGATCGCATTCGCCGCCCTGATCGCAAATCGGGCAATCGAGCGGGTGGTTGATGAGGAGAAACTCCATCACCCCTTCGCGCGCTTTTTTGACCATTTCGCTGTCGGTGCGAATGATCTGGCCTTCAGTCGCCGGCAGCGCACAGCTTGCCTGCGGCTTCGGCGGCCCGGGGGCAACCTCAACCAGACACATGCGGCAATTGCCGGCGATGGACAGGCGCTCATGATAGCAGAAACGCGGAATTTCTTTGCCCGCCAGCTCGCACGCCTGCAGGACGGTGGCGCCCTGCGGGACTTCGATTTCGAGGCCGTCTACGGTGACTTTAGGCATCGGGCTTGCTCTCCGTCGTTAGCGCAGCGACTGTCAAACGGTATAGATTTAGAGCAATTGTCCCCCGCAGCTGCTCAGGCTTCATCTTGATAGAACCGTTTTCGATGCATTGTCCGGCAACAGGCAACAAAATCTGGATCGCCGCCTTTTCCTCGGCGCTTTCAACAGCAGTTTCGAGCAGATTTTTTGAGTTGATTGTATCTGCACGAACAACGCATTCGCCAATGCGCGACATGGCCGTTTCGCCAAGCGACTTTTCGACCATCCGAGCATATGCTTCCTTCGAAAGCCTGCCCGACGGCTTATAGCTGTCCATTTTTTCCGGTTCGGGATGCTGCAACAACGGCACGGCACCAAAATCGTTAAGTACGTCGATCTTTTCGTTCTTCAAAAGATACTCGGCAAATGTGTAGAGAGCAGCACTGGAGCTAAAGTACAGGCTTGTAACCTCTCTAGATGAACTGGACGGCATGCATTTCCAATCGGCAAGCTTGCGAATGCGGTCGTCGGGCTGTTTGCTATTTCCGGCTTGCAAAACAAATTCACGGACAAGTTTTGGGTGCTTAGTTGCAATACATTTTGCATAATCATTTGCCAGCATCCGACGCTCGGCATTCAGAAGATTGGCAGGTGATTCTGCGGCGGCACCGCCAAAACCAATCAACAGCGAGACAAGGCTAAGAGAGAAAGTCAGGCGCTTCATTCCGCCGCCTCCAGCATTCCACCATGTTCCGCAATCCGCCGCTCAATTTCCGGCCGGAAATGCTTGATCAGCCCCTGGATTGGCCAAGCCGCTGCATCACCCAGCGCGCAGATGGTGTGGCCTTCGACCTGTTTCGTCACCTGAAACAGCGTGTCGATTTCCGACACATCGGCATTGCCTTCGCGCAGCCGCTCCATCACGCGCCACATCCAGCCTGTGCCTTCGCGGCACGGCGTGCACTGGCCGCAGCTTTCATGCTTGTAGAAATAGGACAGCCGCGAAATCGCGCGGACGATGTCGGTCGATTTGTCCATGACGATGACCGCGGCGGTGCCAAGGCCGGATCCGAGCGCCTTTAGGCCGTCAAAATCCATCGGCGCGTCCATGATCTGCGCGGCGGGAACCAAAGGTACCGAGGATCCACCGGGAATCACGGCAAGCAAATTGTCCCAACCGCCGCGGATGCCGCCCGCATGCTTTTCAATCAGTTCGCGGAAAGGAATGCTCATCGCTTCCTCGACCACACAGGGCGTGTTCACATGGCCCGAAATCTGGAACAGCTTTGTGCCGAGATTGTTGGGATTACCAAAGCTGGCGAACCATTCGGGGCCACGGCGCAGGATTGTGGGCGTGACCGAAATGCTCTCGACATTGTTGACCGTAGTCGGGCAGCCATAAAGCCCTGCACCCGCTGGGAATGGCGGCTTCAGACGCGGCTGGCCCTTCTTGCCCTCAAGGCTTTCGATCATCGCTGTTTCTTCACCGCAGATATAGGCGCCCGCGCCGCGATGGACAAAGACGTCGAAATCATAGCCCGACTTGCAGGCATTTTTGCCGATCAGGCCAGCGGCATAGGCTTCGGCAACGGCTGCCTCGAGCACCTTGGCTTCGTAGATGAACTCGCCGCGAATATAGATATAGGCCGCCCGCGCGCGCATCGCGAAACCGGCGACCAGTGCGCCTTCGATCAGCTTGTGCGGATCGTGGCGGATGATCTCTCGGTCCTTGCAGCTGCCGGGCTCTGATTCATCGGCGTTGATGACGAGGAAATTCGGCCGTTCGGGTGTCGGATTCTTGGGCATGAAGCTCCACTTCATCCCCGTCGGGAAACCCGCCCCGCCGCGCCCGCGCAGGCCCGAAGCCTTGATGCGCTCGATAATCTCGTCCTGCCCGATCTTGAGCAGGTTCGCAGTCTTATCCCAATCGCCACGCTTTTGCGCGGCCTTCAGGTTCCACGGCTGGAAGCCATGGACGTTGGTGAAGATGCGGTCTTTATCCTGAAGGCTCATTACCAATCCTTCCGATAATCGTGATTGGCCTTGACCATTTCCTTCAATGTCGTTGGCCCGCCTTCGGGGCAGCTGGTCTGGCGGTCGATTTGCGGGCCGATCTTGACCGGCTTGTCATTGGCCAGTGCTTCAAGCAGCGCGGACATGCTGTCATAGGTCAGGTCTTCGAAATTATCGTCGTTGATCTGTACCATCGGCGCATTGGCGCAAGCGCCGAGACATTCGACTTCGGTCAGGGTGAACAGGCCATCGGGCGTGGTCGCACCCTTGACCAGTCCGCGATTCTTGCACGCTGCCATGACGTCGTCCGACCCGCGCAGCATGCACGGCGTGGTGCCGCAGACCTGCACATGGAAACGGCCCACGGGCGCGAGGTTGTACATGGTGTAGAAGGTCGCAACCTCGTAGGCGCGCATATAGGGCATGCCGAGATAGGCGGCGACATATTCGATCACCGGCACTGGCAGCCAGCCTTGCGTCTTGGTTTCCTCACCCACCTGACGCTGCGCCAGATCGAGCAGCGCCATCACCGCCGATTGCTGACGGCCAGCGGGGTAGCGCGCGACATACATGTCGGCGGTTTTCTTGTTCGCCTTGGTAAAGGCAAAACCGCCCCACTTGGCGCGGGTTTCGGCTTCATCAGGGATGTGGACAGCGTCGGCCATTATCGGACAAACTCCACGCGCGACACCTTGTCGCCTTCAAAACTATAGATCGACATCACTTCGAACGGCTCGGCGGTGGCGGAACGAAACACCCGCTCATGCAGCGCGACAAACTCGCCCAGTTCATAGCCTTTGAGGATTTCGGCACGGTTCTCCGGAAATTCAGCAAACATCGCCTTCAGACCAGTCCGAGTGCCTTCCTTGCCCTCGCGCAAGACTGCGCCGCGATAGCCCGCTTCGCAAGCGTCATCGGTCATCAGCGCGACATAGGAGTCTGCGTCCTGCGCGTTATAATGCGCAATCATCTGCTCGGCGATGGCGAGGCGAGTATTGGCTTCGTCAGGGATGTGAGTGGTGTCAGCCATTGAAGTTTATCCCACTTACATAACCACCCATCGGAATACTGCGGCTCTTAATATGCGACATTCGTGCTGCATTGTTCCCAAACATTTCCAGCATGAACAAATGCCCCTGAGGCATACCGCTGCAATCCGATTGGATTGCGTCATCACGTCCACGTTCATGGCAGTCGACCAGCAAATCGCCGCCAAAGTTCAACACAGTCGCAACCGAAGCAATTTGGTTTTTGCCGTTAAAAAATTTGCTGAAAAGAATCAATGCGTTGTCGACATCTACTTTTTCAGGAGCAACCAGTCCTTTGAGTGACTCTCCGTCACCAGTCTTCCAGTCTTTGAAATGTGCAATGAACGCTTCTTTTTCACGCATGAACCAAGCTTGAAAGATGTCACGAGCAACAGCTTCCTGCAACCCGGCCTTGCGGGGGTTTATAAGTTCAGGAGAACAAGCGCGAGCTTCTTTGCAGCTCGCCAATACTGCGGTCGCCGGCAGTGCCGCCAAAGCGTACCTTCTACTAATCACCTGTCACACTCCCCGAACACGATGTCGAGCGCGCCGATGATCGCGGTAGTATCGGCCAGCATATGCCCGCGGCTCATGAAATCCATAGCTTGCAGATGCGAGAACGCCGTCGGGCGGATTTTGCAGCGATAGGGTTTGTTGCTGCCGTCCGAAACCAGATAGACGCCGAATTCGCCCTTGGGGCTTTCGGTCGCGACATAGACCGCGCCTTCGGGCACGTGGAAGCCTTCGGTGTAGAGCTTGAAGTGATGGATCAGCGCTTCCATCGACGCCTTCATTTCGGCGCGCTTGGGCGGAACGACTTTGCGGTCGTCGCTGCACACCGGGCCCTCGGGCATCTGCGCCAGACATTGCTTCATGATGCGGATCGACTGACGCACTTCTTCCACGCGGACCATGAAGCGATCATAGCAATCGCCGCGCGTGCCAACAGGAATGTCGAATTCCAGCTTCGCATATACGTCATAAGGTTGCGATTTGCGGATATCCCAGGGGATCCCCGCGCCACGGATCATCGGGCCGGAAAAGCCCCATTTGATCGCGTCTTCCTTGCTGACGAAAGCGATATCGACATTGCGCTGCTTGAAGATACGGTTGTCGACGACCAGCGCCATTCCGTCTTCGAACAGGCGCGGCAAGCGGTCATCGAGCCAGTCGCCAATATCGGTCAGCAGTTTCAGCGGCACATCCTGATGCACGCCGCCGGGGCGGAACCATGCGGTATGCATGCGCGCACCAGATGCGCGTTCGAAAAAGGTCATGCAATCTTCGCGCGCTTCGTACAGCCACAGACCCGGCGTCATCGCGCCAACGTCCAGTGCATGGTGTGCCAGATTGAGCAAATGGTTCGAAATGCGCGTCATTTCCGCAAACAAGACGCGCAGATATTGCGCGCGCAGCGGCACTTCGAGGTTCAATAGCTTTTCAATGGCGAGCACATAGCTGTGTTCCATCGCCAGCGGCGAAGCGTAATCGAGCCGGTCGAAATAGGGCAAGGCCTGCAAATAGGTCTTATGCTCGATCAGTTTTTCGGTGCCGCGGTGCAGCAGGCCGATATGCGGATCGAGACGTTCGATAATCTCGCCGTCGAGCTCCATCACCAGACGCAAAACGCCGTGCGCTGCCGGGTGCTGCGGGCCGAAATTGATCGTATAATTCTGGATGACTTCATCGCCGGTGGTCGGCGCGAGATCTTTCTGGAGGCTCATTTGCTGGCTCCCTTCTCGTCACCGGGAAGCACATAGTCTGCACCTTCCCAGGGAGACATGAAATCGAAGCTGCGGAAATCCTGTGCCAATTCGACGGCCTCATATTTCACGCGCTTTTCTTCTTCCGAATAGCGCAGTTCGACATAGCCGGTCAGCGGGAAATCCTTGCGCTGCGGGTGGCCAACAAAGCCATAGTCGGTCAGGATGCGGCGCAAATCATCATTGCCCGCAAAGGTCACGCCATACATGTCGAACACTTCGCGTTCGAGCCAGCCCGCGACAGGCCAGATTTCGGTAACCGAAGGAACCGGCACATCCTCATTGGTCGCCACATGCACGCGGATGCGGTGGTTCTTGGTCAGGCTGAGCAGGCAATAGACGACTTCAAAACGCGGATCGCGATCAGGCCAGTCAACGCCGGCAATTTCCATCAGCTGCTGATAGTCGCAGGCGTCGCGCAACTGCATCATAACACCGACCAGCTTGTCGGTTTTGACGTGGCAGGCAATCTCGCCATGCGCCTCTTCAATAGCAAGCAGGTCTTTGCCCAGCGCTTTTTTGATTGCGGCAACAGTGCCCTTGGGCGTTTCGATAAGGGGGGCTGGATGGCTCATCGCTCAAACGTCCCCTCACGGCGGATTTTGCGTTGCAGCTGCATGATGCCGTAGAGCAGTGCTTCTGCTGTCGGCGGGCAACCGGGCACATAGATGTCGACCGGAACGATCCGGTCACAACCACGGACGACGCTGTAACTATAGTGGTAATAGCCGCCGCCATTGGCGCAGCTGCCCATCGAAATCACATATTTCGGCTCCGACATCTGGTCGTAAACCTTGCGAAGCGCAGGAGCCATTTTGTTGCATAGCGTGCCCGCGACAATCATCACGTCCGATTGGCGCGGTGAGGCGCGCGGGGCAATGCCGAAACGTTCGAAATCATAACGCGGCATATAGCCGTGGATCATCTCGACGGCGCAGCAGGCCAGACCAAAGGTCATTGGCCAGAGCGAGCCGGTGCGCGCCCAAGTGAACAGGTCCTCGGTCGAGGTGACGACAAAGCCCTTGTCATTGACCTCTTCAGACAGGTCTTTGACGAAATCCGTATCGGCGGGAACGCCGCCTGCGGGTGCTGTTTCGATCACTCCCATTCGAGTGCTCCCACTTTCCAGGCATAGATGAAGCCGATTACCAGTTCGAACAGGAACAACATCATCGTACCCCAGCCCACCCAACCAGTATCGCCCAGGCTGACTGCCCAGGGGAAGAGGAAGGCGGCTTCGAGATCAAAGATGATGAACAGAATCGCGACGAGGTAGAAGCGCACGTCAAACTGGCTGCGCGAATCTTCAAACGCAGGAAAACCGCATTCATATTCAGCGAGCTTTGCCTCGGTCGGTTGGTGCGCACCTGTAAGGCGCGAAACCGCCATCGGCAGAAACACGAAAAGGCTCGATAATCCCAGTGCAATGACCAGGAAAATGAGGATCGGCAGATATTGCGACAGATCGGTCAAAACGGACTCGCTTCAGGCCTGAATTGGCGCGCTTTTAGGGGTGATTGTGCACCGCCGCAAGGGGCGGACACGGCTTTTTTCCACCGTTATTTGTATTATTTGAGCGCGCCGACCAGAAGCTTGTGCAAGCGACTGTGCAACTGGTCATTTCCGGCCAGCAATTGCGCATCGGCGATGGCGGGCGAACGACCGCGATAGTCGGTCACAAAACCGCCCGCTTCACGGACAATCAGGCAGCCTGCGGCTGTATCCCAGGGGGACAATCCGCTTTCCCAGAAACCGTCATAACGACCTGCTGCGAGCCATGCCAGATCGAGGCTGGCTGCACCAAAACGGCGGATGCCGGCGACTTCGGGAGCGATGGCGGCGTAGATTTTGCCCCATTCCTCAATATCGCCATGTCCTTTGAACGGAACGCCGGTCGCAACGAGCGCCTCGCTCAGCTTGCGACGTGCCGAAACACGCAATCTTTTATGGCCTAGGAAAGCGCCCTTCCCTCTTTCGGCCCAAAAGCTTTCATCGGTAATCGGGTTATAGACCAGCCCCATATAGAGATCGCCCCAGCCCGAACCATCGGACTTGGGATCCTGCACCGCGATCGAAATCGCAAAGTGCGGAATGCCGTGCAGAAAATTGCTGGTGCCATCAAGCGGATCGACGATGAAACGCGGCTTACCCTCTTTGCCGGCAATCTCTCCGGTTTCTTCCATAAGGAAGCCCCAGTCGGGCCGTGCATTTTCGAGCTCGCGGAAAATCGTGTCTTCCGCCTTTTGATCCGCCTTGGTTACGAAATCGGCAGGGCCCTTCATCGAGACCTGCAACTGTTCGATTTCGCTAAAGTCACGGCGCAGCTTGCTACCCGCCTTGCGGGCAGCTTTTTCCATGACGGACATCAGTCCAGATAATGCAGGCATCAGTCAGCCTTCCGGACATATTCCCGTTCGTAAACGTCGACGACAATGCGTGTGCCCGAACTGATGAACGGCGGCACCATCACGCGCACGCCATTGTCAAGAATGGCTGGCTTATAGCTGGAAGAAGCCGTCTGGCCTTTGACGACGGCATCGGCCTCAACAATGGTGGCTTCGATTGTGTCGGGCAAAGCGACCGAAAGCGCCTCATCCTCATACATTTCCATGACGACATCCATGCCATCCTGCAGGAATGCAGCCGCGTCACCCAGCAAGTCGGTCGGCAAGGTCACCTGATCATAGGTTTCCTTGTCCATGAAAACCAGATTGTCGCCTTCGGAATACAGATATTGGAAATCTTTCTGGTCAAGGCGAACGCGCTCAACGGTTTCGGCCGAGCGGAAACGAACGTTGTTCTTGCGGCCATCACGCAGGTTTTTCAGTTCGACCTGCATATAGGCGCCGCCTTTGCCGGGCTGCGTATGCTGGATCTTGACTGCACGCCAGATGCCGCCTTCATATTCGATGATGTTGCCCGGACGAATTTCGACGCCACTGATTTTCATGTGATCACTCGCTTAACAGATGGAAAGAGCTTGGCGCCGCCAGATTTGCATAAGGCGCGCCGACAGCGGCGGCCTTTAGCGTCAAGGCCGGGATTAGGCAAGCAGCGCGTTAAAGGCTTTCACCGCCGCCGCTGGTCCTTGGACGTGGTTCCACACGGCACCACTGACCGCTATGAAATCAGCACCCGCATCGACAACGGCTTTGGCATTGTCCGGCGTAATCCCACCGATCGCCACGCAGGGCACCTCGGTGAATTGTGACCACAGCTCGATCGTTTCCAGATCGGCTTGGTGCTTCACCTCCTTGGTCGTCGTCGGGAAATAGGCACCAAACGCGACATAATCCGCCCCGGCTTCGGCAGCTTCCATCGCCAGATGACGGCTGTTGTGGCAGGTGACGCCAATCTGTGCATCGCGCCCGAGCTGCTCGCGCGCTTCACGCGGGTCGCCATCGTCCTGGCCCAGATGCACCCCGTCGGCCTTGATCCGTTTGGCTAGCGCGATGCTGTCATTCACGATGAACGCAACGTCATGCCGCGCGCAGATGTTTTGCAAAGGCGCAGCCAGACGGGCCGCTTCATGCTGATCCATATCCTTCACGCGAAACTGGAAGGCTGCCACAGGTCCAGCGGTCAACGCTTCTTCGAGGTGCGTTGGAAAATCGCCATCAACATTCAACGGAGAAATAAGATACAGTTGGCAGGCTGGTTTGGTCATATTCCATTCATAGCGGTGTCGGCAATTCGCTGTAAATGCAAATGCGTATCTTAGCCGCCATCTTGCCAACACTGGTCCTCGCGGGCTGTATTTCATTACCTATCGAGCAATCCCGAGACCCGGCGAATGCGCGCATCGGCGAGGCAGTCTATGTCGATGGCCCCATAATCAAGCCGATTGCTGTCATCGAAGATAGTCGTTGTCCCGCCAATGTTCAGTGCGTGTGGGCCGGACGAGTCAGGGTCAAGGTTTTGTGGATGCGGGCTGACGGCCCGAGGGAATTACTGCTATCAAGCGATCAACCAATGGCGGTCGCTGACGGTATGATGTCCCTAACCAATATTCGCCCTGCCCGCCCGAAAAACGGCAAGATTGATGCAGGAAAATACCGGTTTAGCCTGAACTTTGCTGGCGGCCTCTAACGCAAACGCGCTAAAAGAAATCCATCCCAGCCTTTGTCGCCCACCGTTTGGATTGCGGTTGCATCAAGCCGGAGGTGGTTGGCGATATGTTCGAACAATTTCCGCGTACCGATAATTCGCTCGTCGTCACTCGACGCATCAAGCACACACCCGTCACGCACCACATTGTCGACGATGATGGTCGCACCTGAACGCGCCAAGCGGATCGCTTGATCGACATAATTCACATTATTCTGCTTGTCGGCATCAATGAAGATGAAGTCGAAGGGCGCCGATGGCTGCATATTGCGCAGACTGTCGAGGGCTGCGCCGGTTACAATCTGGACGTTGGGACCTAATCCGGCCCGTTCCAGATTTTCGCGCGCCACTTTTTCATGGTCCGGATCGATTTCGAGCGAAACAAGCTGCCCGTCATCCGGCAATGCCCGCACCAACCAGATGGTTGAATAGCCACCCAATGTGCCTACTTCGAGGATATGCTTAGCCTGTGCCATCTGCGCGAGCAGCATCAACATTTTACCCTGGGCCGCAGAAACGTCGATAGGCGGAAGCCCTTGTGCCGCATTGTGCCGCAGCGCGCTAGCCAGCGCGCTGTCAGGTTTCAGCAAATGACCGGAGATGTATTCTTCGACGGCTGCCCAACTGGTTTCACTCATGCAAAACCAGTGGAAGTCGCACTATGGCCTGTCAAGCAATCGAGGCCTTGTAGATCGCATCAATCGCTTCATCGAGCGAAGCGTCAAATTCATCGTCGTTCATCTGGTGGCGCAAATCTTCGAGCAGTGCGCGGCTGAAAGACGCGATGATCCCGCTGTTTTTGGCGAGTTCGACACAGGCTTCCGGACGCTTGTAGCCACCGGAAAGCGCAACGACGCGCAGCACCTTTGGGTGTTGTACCAGTGCATCAAATTTGCCCGCTTCGACCGGAAGAGACAGTTTCAGCATCACCTGTTGGTCGGCACCCAGCGTATCCAACTGCTTCAATGTTTCTTCTAGCAGGATCGCGTCGCACTCGGCGCGGGTTTCGCTCTTGATGTTAATTTCAGGCTCGATCATCGGCATCATGCCGTGCGACAGCACCTGCTGACCAACTTCGAACTGTTGCGCGACGATCGCGGCAATGCCTTCGCGGTTGGCCGAATTGATGACCGAACGTTCCTTGGTGCCATACACGCCCAACGCCTTTGATCGCTCCAGCAATGCATCCAGTTCGGGCATCGGCTTCATCATCTGCACGCCCCCGAACCCACCAAATCCTTCGTCTTCGAGGCCCTTGTCGATCTTGATAAAGGGCACCACGCCCTTTTTGATCAACGCGGCGGGGGTCGGCTTGCCGTTCACGCTGCCATCCATTGTGCGTTCAAAAAGGATTGCCCCGATCACGCGGTCACCAGTAAACGCCTTCGACCGGATGATCCGTGACCGCATGTCATGGATCAGGCCGAACATTTCCTCGTCATTGCTCCACGCGCCTTCCTCGATGCCATAGCCTTTGAGCGCCTTGGGCGTCGAACCACCGCTCTGGTCGAGTGCGGCGATAAATCCCTGTCCGGCGGCAATCTTGGCGGTCATGTCAGCGGTGTTCATGCGAGTTCCCTGTCTGTGCATACGTATGTCGCGGCGGCCATTAGCGTTCCATCGCGCAAGTCGCAACCGCTCTATTGGTAAAATTCAGGCTGTTGTTTCGAGCGCTTTCACGCCCGGCAATATCTTGCCTTCCATCCACTCAAGGAAGGCACCGCCCGCAGTCGAGATGAAGGTGAAGTCTTGCGTCACGCCCGCATGGGCCAAAGCAGCAACGGTATCGCCACCGCCAGCAACCGAAACCAGCGAACCTTCCTTGGTGAGCGCTGCAGCCGTGCGAGCCAGCGAAACCGTAGCAGCGTCAAAGGGTTCAATTTCAAACGCGCCCATCGGTCCGTTCCAGACCAAGGTGCGGCAGGTCTTAAGTACATCGCCCAATGCTTCTACTGCGGCTGGGCCAACGTCGAGGATCATCTCATCCTTTGCCACTTCATGGACATTGACGGTGCGCACGGGCGGATTGGCGCGGAATTCCTTTGCTACGACAACGTCATAAGGCAAATGCACCGTGCAACCGGCAACGTCGGCTGCATCCAAAATGGCATTGGCGGTGTCAGCCAGATCATGCTCGCATAGCGATTTGCCGACATTGACGCCGCGCGCCGCGAGGAAGGTGTTGGCCATGCCGCCACCGATGATCAGATGATCGACCTTGGTGACCAGATTGTTGAGGACATCGAGCTTGGAAGACACCTTTGCTCCACCAACCACCGCGGCCACCGGATGCTCGGGCGCGCCCAATGCTGCTTCCAGCGCCTTGAGTTCGGCCTCCATCGAACGACCGGCATAAGAAGGTAGCAGATGCGCCAGACCTTCAGTGGTCACATGCGCACGGTGGGCGGCCGAAAAGGCATCGTTGACATAGAGATCGCCATTGGCGGCAATTGCCTTCGCCAGTTCGGGATCGTTCTTTTCCTCACCCGCCCAGAAACGGCTGTTTTCCAACAGCGCCACATCGCCATTCGACAGGATCGACAGCGATTGCGCAACAACATCGCCATAGATTTCAGGGACGAACATGATTTCGCGCCCCAAAACTTCCTGCAATGCATCAAGCGTCATCGACACCGACATTTCGCTATGCTTCTGCCCCTTGGGACGACCGAAATGCGCCAGCAACAGCACCTTGGCACCCTTGGCCGACAATTCGTTTACCGTCGGCGCTAGTGCGTGCATGCGGGTCAGATCGGTGACGCGGCCTTCCGCCATCGGCACATTCAGGTCGACACGCACCAAAGCACGCTTGCCGGTGATGTCGCCCAGATCGTCGAGGGTGCGAAAGGCCATGACGTTGTCTTCCTTAGATCAGGCCAGCCATCACGCCAGCGGTATCGACCATGCGGTTCGAGAAGCCCCATTCATTGTCATACCAGCTGACAACGCGGACCAGCTTGCCTTCCATGACCACGGTCGAGAGGCTGTCGATGGTCGAACTTGCCGGGCAATGGTTGTAATCGATCGAAACTAGCGGCTCGTCCGAATAAGCCAAAACGCCTTTCAGCGCGCCTTCCGATGCAGCTTTCAGCGCAGCGTTGATTTCCTCAACGCTGGTGTCGCGCGATGGTGTGAAAGTCAGGTCAACAAGGCTGACATTGGGCGTCGGCACGCGGATCGCCGCACCGTCGAGCTTGCCCTTCAATTCGGGTAGCACTTCGGCAACCGCACGGGCGGCACCGGTTGTGGTCGGGATCATCGACATGCCTGCAGCGCGCGCGCGGCGCATGTCGTCGTGGATCTGATCGAGGATTTTCTGGTCGTTGGTGTAAGCGTGGACGGTCGTCATCAGGCCGCGTTCGATACCGACGGTTTCATGAACGACCTTGGCAAGCGGGGCGAGGCAGTTGGTGGTGCAGCTTGCGTTGGAAACAATCTTGTCATCTGACGTCAAGACGCCGTGGTTGACGCCATACACGATTGTTTTATCAACATTCTTTGCGGGCGCCGAAATCAAAACGCGCTGGGCTCCAGCGGCCAGATGCTTGCCCGCGCTGTCGCGATCGGTGAAGAAACCGGTGCATTCAAGCGCAATATCGACGCCATTTGCGCCATGCGGGAGGTTGGCCGGATCGCGTTCCGCAGTCACATGGATGCGCTTGCCGTTGACGATGATGTCGGTGCCATCGGCCTCTACAGTGCCGGGAAATGCGCCATGCACGCTATCGCGCTTGAACAGCAGGGCGTTCGACTTGGCATCGGCCAGATCGTTGATTGCGACCAGTTCAAGACCATGGTCATTCCGTTCAAGGATTGCGCGCGCGACGAGGCGGCCGATGCGGCCGAACCCATTGATCGCAACTTTGGTAGCCATATTAAATACTCCCTTTAAGCTTTTAACTTAGCTTGAATTTTACTCACAATCGCTTCGACCGAGAAGCCGAAATAGTCATATAGGGCTTCTGCGGGTGCCGAAGCACCAAAACTGTCGAGACCGATGTTAAGGCCATCATTTCCGGTATAACGCTGCCAGCCCAAAGTGACGCCGGCTTCAATCGAAACCTTGAGTGCGTCGCCGGGCAGCATTGCCGCGCGATAGGACGCGTCTTGGGCGTCAAAAAGCTCCCAGCTGGGCATCGAGACGACATCGGCACCCTGCCCTGTTGCTTCCAGTGCGTCTGCCACCTTCATGGCCAGTTCGACTTCCGAGCCGGTTGCGATCAGTACGACCTTACGCGCACCGTTTGCGGCCCGCATGCGATAGCCGCCCTTCGCCGACATATTCTCGCTGACGTCGGTGCGCAGCTGCGGCAGATTTTGCCGTGACAGTGCCAATAGCGACGGGCCCTTGGTGTTTTTCAGCGCCAGATCCCAGCATTCTGCGGTTTCGATTGTATCGCACGGACGGAAAACTGTGAGGTTCGGCATCGCGCGCAGGCTGACAATATGCTCGACCGGCTGGTGGGTCGGACCATCCTCACCCAGACCAATGCTGTCGTGCGTCATTACATAGACGACGCGTTGCTGCTGGATTGCCGACAGGCGGATGGCGTTGCGGCAATAATCCGAAAATACCAGGAAAGTGCCGCCATATGGGATGATCCCGCCATGCAGCGCCATCCCGTTCATCGCGGCGGCCATGCCGAATTCGCGGATACCGTAATAAACGTAGCGCCCCGCATAATCATCGCGCGTCAACGGACCGGTCGACTTCGTCTTGGTATTGTTCGATCCGGTGAGGTCTGCTGAACCGCCAACCAGTTCGGGAATGGCCGCCGTCAACGCCTCAAGCGCCATTTCAGACGCCTTGCGCGTTGCAACCTTTGCAGGGTTGGCGATCAACGATGCCAGATAGTCTTGCATCGCATCACTTTGCGGCAATTCACCATTCATACGGCGCATGAACTCTGCGCCATTAGCATTTGTAGATAAACGGATTTTCCATTCACCATGTGCGACTTCGCCGCGTTTACCAGCAGCACGCCAGGCATCGAGAATTTCCGCCGGAACTTCAAATGGCGGATAGTTCCATCCCAGCTCGGCCCGGGTCGCGGCAATTTCGTCCGCACCCAGGGGCGAACCGTGCGTTGCCGACGTACCCTGCTTGTTGGGCGCGCCTTTGCCGATCAGCGTCTTGCACGCAATCAATGACGGCCGTCCGTCTGCAATTGCAGCCTCTATCGCCGTTGAAATATCAGCAAAATCATGCCCATCACAGCTTTCGACATGCCATCCAGTGGCGACATAGCGCGCCTTGATGTCTTCGCTGGTCGAAAGGTCGGTGCTGCCGTCGATCGTGATGCGGTTATCGTCCCACAGCACAATCAGGCGACCGAGCCCCAAATGCCCCGCCAGACCTATGGCTTCGTGGTTGATACCTTCCATCAGGCATCCGTCACCGGCAATCACCCAAGTGCGATGGTCGACCAGTTCATCGCCGAAAACTGCGTTCAAGTGCCGTTCGGCAAGTGCCATGCCCACCGCCATCGCAAGCCCCTGCCCCAACGGACCAGTCGTGCTTTCAACGCCTTCAAGCTCGATATTCTCGGGGTGTCCGGCACATGGGCTGTGCAACTGGCGGAAATTGCGGATATTCTCGATGGTCGGGCTTGCATAGCCGCTAAGGTATAGCGTCGAATAAGCCAGCATCGAGCCATGACCAGCAGAAAGGACGAAGCGGTCCCGATCATGCCATTTCGGCGCAGAAGCATCATATTTCAGATATTTGGTGTAAAGAACGGTCGCGACATCCGCCATACCCATGGGCATGCCCGGATGGCCGCTATTGGCCGCCTGAACGGCATCCATTGACAGCGCCCGGATCGCGTTAGCCATCATCTGAAAGTTGGCGGACATGCAAATTACCCCTTTTGCTGCCCGCTAGAGCAGCCCCAGCACATAAGTTCATGATGACTGCACGAGTCGGCTCGCGCCTCCTTTGGGGAGCGAGGCGGCACGGGTCAAGCCAAAGTCACGAAGAAATGCGGCAATCGAGCCCAGATCGCGCGTTGCCAATCGCCACAGTTTTGCTAGTTTGTAACAGGAACGGGGTACAAGCTATGGCACAACAACAAATGATCGAGGCAATCGGTCGACTGGAGCGGGCAATTTCCAGGCTTGAGCAAGCGAAATTACCGAAATTTGGCGCTGCCGCTCCAGATCTGGAACAGCGTTATTCCGCACTGAAATCGGCCGCTGAGCAGGCTGTGGCCGAAATCGATCGCCTGCTTGCAAAGGAAGGCTCGACGCATGGCTGAGGTCAGGCTGAACATCGTTGGCCGCGAGTATATCGTGACCTGCCGTGACGGAGAAGAGCAGCGATTGCTTGATCTCGGTCGCATGGTGGACACCAAGGCGCGTGAAGCCGGCGGCAGCGCGGGCGGACTGAATGAAAGCCGCCAATTGCTGTTTGCGGCCCTTTTGCTGGCGGATCAACTCAATGAGGCCAATGGTGGCGTCGCGATGGTTCCTGCAAGCAAGACGATCGATGAGCAAACTGCGCTGAAAATGGCGCAATCACTCGACAAGCTGGCCGCACGCGTAGAATCTTTTGCTTCCGGGCTTGAGCAGGCAGGCCTGCACGCCTAGATTGGTGTTGGCGGAACTGCCCGGCACGAGCTGAAGAGAACATCCCTGAGGCGATAATATCATCCAAGGGAGCTATCCCTGCCCGGGCCCTGGCCCGGCGTATATGGCGCCCACCTGACGTAATGGCGTCAGAGGATATTCCGGAAAACGACCCATGGTGGTTCCGCTACGTTTTTCAAGGGGTTGCAAGTGCCGCAAAGTGACGCCAAATCTGAATTGCGGCGAAAATTCAGGGCAAAGCGCGACAGTTTTGTCGCCAATTTGACAAATGGTGAAGCAACGATTGCCTTCAGTTGCCTGCCCTCCCCGCTTGTGCAGCTTTGTACCCCCGGAAAGATTGTCGCGGGCTATGTCGCCATCGGCTCTGAAGCAGATCCTGCCAAATTGCTGTCGGCCGCTGCCGAACAGGGATGCACGCTCGCTTTGCCCTTTGTGACGAGTAAGGCTTCGCCGATGCGCTTTTTGCGTTGGCAGGCCGGAGACCCGCTTGAAAACGGCCCCTTTGGACTGTCGCAACCCAAAGCAGATGCACCTGAAGTAACGCCTGACGTCGTGCTGGTTCCTCTGGTTGCCTTTGATGCGCGCCTGATGCGCCTCGGTCAGGGTGCCGGGCACTATGACCGTGCATTGAGCCTGCTGGGCAATAGCACCGCTGTCGGAATAGCATGGTCGGTGCAATTGGCCGACAACCTGCCTTTAGATCCTTGGGACATGCCCATGGACGCCATTCTTACCGAGAGAAGCTGGATCAGCCGATGAGCCACCCAAACCCGCCTCCTCCGCCAACATGGCGCAAGCCCGCGGGCATGTTCATGATATTGGGTATTATCGCGGTGTTGGCATGGATAATCGGAAGCCAATCTGACGTCATCGGCGGTTGGCCGCTCTGGATGCAAGCGATTGTGTATCTGTTTTTGGGCACGATCTGGATCGCGCCTCTGCGGCCATTATTGCTATGGATGGAAACAGGAAAATGGCGCGAGTGACGGGGCTCGAACCCGCGACCTCCGGCGTGACAGGCCGGCGCTCTAACCAACTGAGCTACACCCGCTTGATGCGGTGACGGCGCTACTAGAAGCGGTCACTGCAACTGTCAACAGCGCGAATGAAAGAAACGAAATTTTCTTGCGCAATGCGTTTGGTGGCCACCAATCGGTTCCAGCTAAAACTTTCGGCATAATTTACCATTCTCGTTTGATTTTACAAGATTCGACAAGTTTGATGCCATATATATCTAATACATACAATATGTTGGCTCGTTAACAGGCTAGTCCTTGGCTTAACCATTTCTTGACCTCGCTCTGCCATAAGAGCCAGCATGTTGAGAACCAATACATCCCGCTCAAGCCACGGAAACGCATTGTTGCGTCTTCGCTGCGCATCGGCATTGGCAGTTGTTGCCGCGACTTCAGCCTTCGGATCAACCGCTCATGCCGCAGGCACACTTGCAGGCACCAACATCGAGAATATCGCCACCGCGAGCTATGATGCGGGCGCGGGCCCGGTTGATATTCAATCGAACGTGGCGGTCATTCTCGTCGACGAACTGCTCGACGTCACTGTCGTCAGCAGCAATCCTGGCGACGTCGGCACCACCAATGGTGCCACCAACGCGGTGCTGACCTATCAGGTGACGAACAACGGCAATGGTCCCGAAGTCTTCACGCTGACTCCGAATGTCGCCAACAGCGGCGATGATTTCGATCCCGCCCTTTCGCAAGTGGTGCTCGATACCAACAACAATGGTGTCTATGATGCCGGTGTCGACACAATCTATGTCGCGGGCACTAACGACCCGCTGCTGACACCTGATCAAAGCATCAATGTCTTCGTCCTCACAAATATACCGGCGACGCAAGCCAATGGTGATCGGGCCAATGTCAGCCTGGTCGCTGCTGCGAACACCGGAACCGGGGCACCGGGAACATCATTTGCAGGTGCGGGTGAAGGCGGCGGCAATGCCGTAGTCGGAACCAGCGGCGCAGAAGGTGAGGCAAGCGGCTTTCTTCGCGTCGACGCCGCTTCTGTAGCCTTGGCAAAATCAGCTGTTGTTGCCGATCCCTTTGGTGGCACGACTGCTGTTCCGGGGTCGACCATCACTTATACGATTGTGGCGACGATCAGCGGCGCAGGCACGCTGAACAACCTCGCCATCAACGACCCCATTCCGACAGGCACAACTTATGTTCCTGCCAGCCTCACCCTTGAGGGAGCGGCGCAAACCGATGCGGTCGATGCCGACGCTGGCAACTTTAACGGCACCAGAGTGAACGTGTCGCTGGGCAATGTCCCCGCCGGACAGACCCGCACGGTCACCTTTCAGGTCACTATTCAATGAGTTCCACTATGAAACACATGATCGCAGCATTGCTAGCCTTGGCCACCGCCCTCCCAGCGATTTCAGCACCGGTTGAACTCGCCAGCGACGTCTTTGTTGAACGTGAACACAAACGTGCCGATGGTACCGTAGCGACAGTGCTTGAAGCACCCAAACTCGTAGTACCCGGCGATCAATTGGTCTTTGTCGTGCGCTATAAAAATGTCGGAACGCAACCGGCATCGAACTTCATTGTCACCAACCCGATCCCCCGAGCAGTTGCCTTTTCGGGCACTATGGATGGCACGGAAGTTGTTTCGGTCGACGGCGGCAAAAGCTGGGGTGTTATGTCGCAGCTCAAAGTTGCGAAGCCTGATGGTACCTTTCGTCAGGCTTTACCCGCCGACGTAACCCATCTGAAATGGAACATGAATCAAACGCTTGCGGCAGGATCTGCCGGCAAGCTCGTCTTTCGCGGGGTCGTACGATGACCTCCAAACGAAACCGTAACGATTGCTGCGGCACAAGCGATCAAATCCAATGCAACCGGAGTATAAGCATGACCAGTACGCTTAAATCCCTCGTTGCCTCAACTGCGCTTGCCGCAACGCTCGGGGTTTCCGCTCCGGCCTTTGCGGTGGGCACAACCCAGGGCACCGACATCACCAACAGTGTGACTGTAAATTACACCGTAGGAACCACGGCACAGACGCCGGTCACCAGTAACACCGATACGTTCAAGGTCGACCGCAAGGTCAACTTTACCGTTGTCGAACGTGCGACCATCGGCACCACCACAGTCAATCCTGGGCAACTTGCCCAGCAAACAGCATTTACGTTGACCAACCTGTCAAACGATCTGCTCGACTTTGACCTGACAGCGGCCAACCTGTTGACCGGTGCGGCAGCACCGCGCGGGACAGACGGATTTGACGTCACCAATTTGCTGATCTGCCTCGACGCGGACAACAACAATGTCTGCGATGCGCCTGCAACCGCAACGCTGACCGTTAACGATCTATCGGCAACAACCGGCAGCAACAGCGTCAACATTCTTGTGTTGGGCGATATTCCGGCCGCAGCCACCAATGGCCAGATTGCGGGCGTTAGCTTGCAAGCCACCGCAAAGCTGAGCAATGGCACCGCCTTTGTTCTTAGCGGCCCTGGCCAAAATGTATCGACCGACGCCGACGCCAACGTCGCTGGCGCTGTCGACACCGTTCTGGCTGATACCGGTCGCGATGCTGTTGAATCCGCACTCGACGACTACACCGTACAGTCGGCAACGCTGGGCGTGTTCAAGTCGAGCCGCGTTGTCAGCGACCTTGTAAGTGGCATCAACCCGAAAGCTCTGCCCGGCGCGACGGTGGAATATTGCATCGCAGTCCAGAACACCGGTAGCGTCGCTGCAACCAGCGTCGCGATTGAGGATTTGATTCCTGCGAACACGACGTTTGTTACAGGTTCGATCCTGTTGGGTGCAACCGTAACCGACTATGGTCTGGCAACGCAAAGCTGCTCGGCCGGTTCGGCAGGCGGTAGCTACACCACAACGCCGTCACCGCGCGTCAACGGAACCCTCGCCAGTGTTGGCGCGGCTTCGACGAGCGGCCTGATCTTCCGCGTTACCATCAACTAAAGAAGCAAGGCGGGGACGAAGGCTCTCTTCAACCCCGCCTTTTTCTCTAAAAATGCTGTTAACTAAACATCTTATCAAACGCGCAGGAACGCTGGCGGCAGCTGCCCACTTGGCTGCCGCCTGCCTTCCCGCGCATGCGCAAGTGTTGCCGAATATCATCAGCAACACAGCGCAGGCGGAATGGACATCCGGCGGACAGCCGCTGTCACGGCCTTCAAACAGCGTCGATATCGTTGTCGACCGCTCCAATCCGCAACCGGCGACACTTGAGGTGTTCCGTTTCACCAGTGCAAGCGGTTCTACCCAAGCCGTTTTGCCGCAGACGATGTGCCGGGGCACCAACGGGCTTCAGCCGGTCAACCTTCAAGGCGTTTTTGCCGGTCTTTCAACCAATCCGGCGTCAATCGCCCCGGCATCTTCCATTCGCGCGGGTGAACCATTGGTTCTGAAGGTGACGGCACCGGGTCAAAACAGCAATCCAGGTACGATTGACAGCTTCGAAGCTGAAATTTCGACCGACACTGGCGATATCGAGCGGTTCATTCTGACCGAAACGGGCGCCAATACGTCGGTTTTTCTGGCTCTGGTGAATACCAAGGCTGCACCGCCTGCGGCAATTCAGGGCGATTGCGTCCTGTCGGTTCGTCCCGGCGACCAACTTCATTTTGACCTCGACAATGCCCAAAATGGCAATCCGATTGCCGGTGCAGATGTCGATATTCTCGTCGATCCGTTCGGATTGACCTTTGACAGTGCCGACGGCACTGCAGTCGATGGCACCCGGGTGACTATCGTAGACGCGGCAACCGGCCAGCCTGCACAGGTGTTTGGCGATGACGGCGTCTCTAGTTTCCCGAGTACCATTATAGCGGGAAGCACGGTTACAGACGGTGGAGGGCAGATTTACGCCTTCCCGTCCGGTTTTTACCGCTTCCCCTTCCTGCGCCAGGGCACTTACCGGCTAATTATCACGCCGCCAGCGCCTTACACGCATCCCTCGGTGGCTACGCCTGCTGAAATAGCGCTGTTGACGCGCCCCGACGGCGGCCAGTTCGTTATTGCCGACGGCTCTTATGGCGGAATCATTACACTGAACGACCCTGCACCGGTGCGTATCGACGTACCGATGGACCGGCCTGGTGGCAGTTTGCAGCTGCGCAAGTCGACATCAAGCGCCACGGCCATGCCCGGCGATGTCGTCCAATACCGCATCGAGGTGCGCAATCCCGATCGCGTCCGTAACAGCGGCCCGATAACAGTCACCGACATTTTGCCCGCATCGATGCGGCTGCGCCTGAACAGCGTTCGCTACAACGGTTCTTCGGTAACCCCAGTCGCATCGGCGGACGGCAGCGAATTTTCGGTTGTTGTACCGCCACTTGCAGGCGGTGCGTCGGGCCTGCTGACCTATCTGGCCGAAGTGCGCGTTGATGCCCGTTCGGGTGATGCCGTCAACCGCGCCTCCGCCCGCGACAACCGCGGCGCGACCAGCGACACAGTCGATGCCGCAATCCGCATCATCCGCGATGGGATAAGCGAACGCTTCACCATAGTTGGTCGCATCACCGAAGGCGGATGCAGCGTCGACCCGCGTAAAGCAAAGGGCATCAGCGGCGTTCGCGTCATGCTCGAAGATGGCAGCTACGCCATCACCGACATTGACGGCCGCTATCATTTCGAAGGCGTGGTCCCCGGCCTGCATGTTGTGCAAGTCGACCCGTCTACTTTCCCGCTGGATCAGGCCCCCGTCGATTGCGCTCAGAATACGCGCAGTGCCGGAAGTACGATCTCGCGCTTTGTAGAAGGTCGCGGTGGTAGCCTGAAACGCGCAGATTTTCGTTCGACACAGGTAAGTCCCCGTCGCGAAACCACTCAAATTGCTCCTAAACCGTTTGCACCGAACGCCGAAGCGCGCAGCATTGCTGGCGGTGAAAAGGATTGGGTTGCCGGTCAGACGCCGGGCCTGGAATTCCTGTTCCCCGGCACCGATCACAATCCGCCTGTGCCCGCGATCCGCGTTGCCATCAAACATGCTGCCGGCCAGCGCATCGAACTCAGCGCCAATGGCAAGGTCGTTGACCCGCTGAATTTCGATGGCGTCAAGCGCAGTGGGGATGGCCAGGTCAATGTCAGCATCTGGCGCGGCGTTCCGATTGTTGCAGGCAACAATGCGCTGGTTGCGCGCGTGCTGAACAGCGAAGGTCAGGAAGTTGCGAAACTGGAGCGTCAGGTCCACTTTGCCACCCCCGCAATTCAGGCACAATTCCTGAAGGAAAAGTCACTGCTGCTGGCCGATGGCGTTAATCGTCCGCGGATTGCGGTGCGCTTCACCGATCGTTCGGGCAAACCCATCCAGCCCGATGCAGTCGGCGATTTCAGCGTGACCGAACCCTATCGTCCCGCTGTCGAAATCGATGCCCAGCAGGCAAGCCAATTGTCCGGCCTTGAACGTGCGGCACCGGTGTGGCGCGTGATCGGCGAAGATGGCGTTGCCTATATCGAACTGGAACCAACTACCGCTTCCGGTGCCGTGGCAATCAGCTTCAATTTCCAGGATGGCCAGGTAAAACGTACCCAGCGTATCGAAACCTGGCTCGATCCGGGCGATCGCCCCTGGACTGTCGTTGGTTTTGCAGCCGGCACCCTCGGTTTCAACAAGCTTGAAGAAGGTCTTCAGGATCTGGCTGGCGAAGATGACCAGTTGAACGTCGATGGCCGCATCGCCCTCTACGCCAAGGGTCGTGTGAGCGGCAAATGGCTGATGACCATGGCCTATGACAGCGACAAAAAGGCTGACGATGCCCGTTTTGCCGGCACCATCGATCCGCGTCGCTATTACACCGTTTATGCCGATCGCAGCGAGCAGCGTTATGACGCGGCTTCAATCCGCCGCCTGTATCTGAAGCTCGAACGCCCGCAATTCTATGCGCTGTTCGGCGACTATCAGACCGGAATCGATGAGCCTGAACTGGCCCGCTATCAGCGCAGCTTCAACGGCATCAAGGCCGAATATCGCAGCGATGACGTGCACGCGCAGGCCTTTGCAGCCGACACCCCCTATCGCTATCGCCGCGAGGAAATCCAGGGCACCGGCCTGACTGGCCCCTATGCGCTCGCCACCCGCGATATCCTCGCCAACAGCGAACGCATCACTATAGAAACGCGTAATCGTCTGCAGTCAAACATCATCATCGACCGCAAAGCCCTCGTGCGCCATATCGACTATGACATCGATTACCTCGCCGGAACGCTGCGTTTCCGTGAGCCGATCCTGTCGCGCTCGAGCGGCCTGAACCCGCAATTCATCATCGCCGAATATGAAGTCGATGGCGTTGGCAAGCGTGTCAACAACGCTGGCGGCCGTGTCAAATGGCAGTCGCCCGACCAGAAGCTGCAGATTGCAGCAACCGCGATCCACGACGAAACCGATACCGACAAGACCAACCTTGTCGGTGCCGACGTCCGCTATCGTCCGACCGCGAACACCGAATTGCGCGCCGAATTTGCCGCAACCAATGGCAAGGCCAATGCAGGCAGCGCAACCACCGATGCCGGCGGCGCTTCGGCTGTGCTGCTCGAGGCCGAACATCATGGTGCGAAGCTCGACGTGCTGGCTTATTATCGGCGCCAGTCGGCCCGCTTCGGCGTCGGCCAGACGAACCGCAGCGAAGTAGGCACCGAAAAATTTGGCCTCGATGGCCGCTATCGCCTGACCGATAAGCTGTCGCTCTCGGCAATCGGTTATCAGGAAGATTATATCGAAACCGGTGCCCGTCGCATCGCGGGATCGACCGAACTCGAATATCGTGACGACAAGGCTTCGCTGCGCGCTGGCATCACCCATGCCGATGATAAGCTAGCCGATGGCACGACGAACAAGTCGACACTGGCTCGTATCGCCGGTTCATACAAGCTGACCAGCAAGCTCGAACTTGACGCGCAAACCGAGTTCGCTCTGGGTGGCGAAGATGAGAGCATCGACTTCCCTGCCCGCCACCGTCTGGGCGCACGCTATGCGATCCGCAACGATATCGCGCTGGTCGGCAGCTATGAAATCGCCAAGGGTGAAAATATCGATGCACGCACTGCACGTATCGGTTTTGACATCGCCCCCTGGGCTGGCGGTCGCATCGTTGCGAGCGCCAACCAGCAGGATATCGGCGAGTTCGGCGCGCGCAGCTTTGCATCCTACGGACTCGCGCAATCGTTCAAGATCAACGACAAATGGTCGGTTGATTTCACGCTCGATGGCAACCAAACCATTGGCGGCTTCGACCGCAGCGATGTCATCAATCCGTTGCAGCCCGTCGCTTCCGGCGGTTTCCTGGGCAGCGACGGCACGCTGACTGAAGATTTCGTCGCAGTCACCGGCGGCGCCAGCTATCATGGCGAACGCTGGAGCTGGACCGGTCGTGCCGAATGGCGCGATGGTGACACCACCCAGCGTTATGGCCTGACCACCGCCATCCTGCGCCAGATCGGCGAAGGCAAAGCTGTGGGCGGCGCACTCAACTGGTTCAAGGCCAAGCAGGACGGCGGCGCATCGACAAAGACCGCACAGGCCGAAATCAGCTGGGCCAACCGCCCCTCGGGCAGCCAGTGGTCGTTCCTCAACAAGACCGAATATCGCTATGATGCGGTGAAGAACGCAACTGCTGGTCTTCCGGGACCGATCGGCGGTGCGCCGTTGCTTGTCAGCGGTGACGTCAAATCGACCCGCATCATCAACAGCCTGTCGGTCAACTACACCCCGATTGACGAGCGCGATGGCAGCTTCATCGAACGCGGCGAATATGCCTTCTTCTGGGGCACCCGCTACAACACCGACCGTTTTGGCGCGGACGATGTCAAGGGTTGGAGCAATGTTGTCGGCGCCGACCTGCGCTTTGATTTCTCAGATGTCGCAGATGTGGGCATCTCGGGTACGGCCCGCATTGGCACCTCGGGCAAAAACATCGCCTGGTCGGGTGGACCAACACTGACGGTGACGCCGTTCGACAATTCAAACGTCACGCTCGGTTACAATTTCGTCGGCTTTGAAGATCGCGACTTCGAAGAGGCACGCTACACCCGCAGCGGCCCCTTCCTGACCTTCAAACTGAAGTTCGACCAGACCAGCTTTCAGGGTCTGGGGCTCTAACCTTTAGTCCGCGAACAGCAGAACCGGCGTTTCGACAAGCTTTTTGAGCGCCTGCACATAGCTCGCCGCATCCCAGCCATCGACCACGCGGTGATCGCAACTGATCGACAAGTTCATCAGCTTACGCGCTTCAATGGCATCGCCGACAAATACCGGACGTTCGACGATTTTGTTCGGGCCGATAATGGCGACTTCGGGACGGTTGATAACCGGCGTGGTTGCAATGCCGCCAAGCGGGCCGAGTGACGTCACCGTCAACGTTGAACCGGAAAGTTCATCACTTTTGGCGCTGCCATTGCGGGCGGCTTCGGCCAAACGGCCAATCTCGCTCGCCAATTGCCAGACATTCTTGTCCTGCGCGTCACGGATAACCGGGACCATCAGCCCAGCTTCGGTTTGCGTTGCCATGCCGAGATGCACCGAGCCGTAGCGTGTGACCACACCGGCTTCGTCATCATAACGGGCGTTGATCATCGGAAAATCAGGCAAGGTCTTGCAGATCGCCACGATCAGGAACGGCAGCATGGTCAATTTGGGGCGATTGCCGCGATTAGCGTTCAGATCAGCCCTCATCGCTTCCAGCGCAGTGACGTCAAACTCTTCGACATAGCTGAAATGCGGAATGTTGCGCTTCGACGCCGCCATATTTTCGGCGATACGGCGACGCATACCGATGACCTTGACCACTTCATCGGCCCGCTTTGAGGAAGCGCCGGCTGCACGATAGCCCTGCCCCGCACCATAGTTCAAATAGGCGTCCAGATCTGCGTGGCGAACATGTCCGCCCGACGCCCTGACGTCACTTAGATCAACGCCAAGCTCCTTGGCACGTGCCCTAACCGCCGGAGAAGCGGTGATTTTTTCGTGCTTGATTGCAACCGGTGCTTCGACAGCCTCCACTTGCGGAGTTTCTACTGGTGCAGGTGCTGGAGCAGGCGACGGGGGAGAAGCAACCGGTTCCGCTTCCACTTTGGGTGTTTCAGCAACAGGCTTGGGCGCAGCTTCTTCATTGCCCGCGCCTTCGGTTTCAATCTCAACCAGCATTGATCCGATGGCGATCACATCGCCTTCTTCGCCTGCAACAGCCGTCACGACGCCAGCCACCGGACTTTCCATTTCGACTGTCGCCTTGTCGGTCATCATGTCCGCGAGCGGCTGATCTTCCTCGATCCGGTCGCCAATCTTGACGTGCCAAGCGACGATTTCAGCCTCGGCAATGCCTTCGCCAATGTCAGGCAGCTTGAATGTGAACTTACCCATGACGTCAGTCCTTCATGATCTTTTCAATGGCACTGGCAATGCGAACCGGGCCGGGGAAATAGGCCCATTCGAGGCTGTGCGGATAAGGCGTGTCAAAGCCGGTGACGCGTTCTACCGGCGCTTCGAGATGGTAGAAGCAGCGTTCCTGAACGAGCGCCGCCAGTTCTGCACCAAAACCGCTAGTACGGGTGGCCTCGTGAACTACCAGGCAGCGTCCGGTCTTTTTTACTGATTGTTCAATTGCTTCAACATCCAATGGAAGAAGCGTTCTTAAGTCGAGAATTTCCGCATCAAGGCCCATTTCGGCTACAACGGTCTGCACCACATGCACCATTGTGCCATAGGTCAGGATGGTCAGTGCCTCGCCTTCGCGGACTATTCCGGCCTTGCCCAGTTCGATGCGATAATAGCCTTCGGGAACAGCACTCGCTGCATGTTTCGACCATGGCTCGACCGGGCGGTCATAATAGCCGCTGAATGGGCCGTTATAGATGCGTTTGGGTTCGAAGAAGATCACAGGATCATTATCCTCGATAGCCGCGATCAGCAGGCCCTTGGCATCGTAAGGATTGGACGGAACAATCGTCTTGATGCCGCAAACATGGGTAAAAAGGCTTTCCGGCGACTGGCTGTGCGTCTGCCCACCGAAAATCCCGCCGCCAAAAGGCGAACGAACGGTCATCGGGCAGATGAAGTCACCTGCCGAGCGATAGCGTAAGCGTGCCGCTTCACTGACTAGCTGGTCGAGGCCCGGGTAGATATAGTCGGCAAACTGGATTTCCGGCACTGGCCGCAAGCCATAGGCTGCCATGCCGACGCCCGCGCCGATGATTCCGCATTCGCTGATTGGGGTATCGAACACCCGGGTTTTGCCATGCTTGGCCTGCAAACCAGCGGTCGCGCGGAACACGCCGCCGAAATAGCCGATATCCTCCCCCATCAAGACGACATCGGGATCGCGTTCCAGCATGATGTCGAGCGCGCTATTGATCGCTTCGATCATGTTCATGGTTTTGGTGTCGGCCATCATTTCGGCTCCCACTCAGGGCCGAATTTGCGGTGCTGTTCGTCAATCATCTGCGCGCACTGCTCTTTCAGGTGCCAGGGCATTTCCTCAAAAACATCCTCGAACATCGTTTCGAACGGCTGGTGCATTCCATGCCCCAATATGCCGTTCGCCTCTGCCTCTTTCTGGGTTTTCTTAACCAGATTGGCCAGCTCGTCATGCTGCGCCTGATGCTGTTCCTCGCTCCATTCGCCAAGCAGGATGAGGTGCTTTTTCAACCGGTCAACAGGGTCACCCAGCGGCCATTTTTCAAACTCTTGTGCCGCGCGATAGGCGCCGGGGTCGTCAGAGGTTGAGTGGCCTTCAGCGCGATAGGTGAAATATTCAATGAAGGTTGGGCCGTTATTAGTCCGCGCCCGGTCTGCTGCCCAGCGCATCGCGGCATAAACAGCCAAGGGATCATTCCCGTCAACCCGCAGCGAGGCAATGCCATAGCCCAATCCGCGCGCCGCAAAGGTCGTGCGTTCGCCACCCGCAATGCCAGAGAAAGAGGAAATCGCCCATTGGTTGTTCACCACCTGCAGGATGACAGGCGCATTGTAGACCGCCGCAAAAGTCATCGCACTGTGGAAGTCTCCCTCTGCGGTAGAACCTTCACCGCACCAGACTGCAGAGATACGCGTATCGCCGCGTGATGCGCTGGCCATCGCCCAGCCTACGGCCTGCGGATATTGCGTCGCCAGATTGCCCGAAATGGTGAAAAAACTGCACTCTGGCGCCGAATACATGATCGGGAGTTGGCGGCCCTTCAGATGATCCTGACTGTTCGAATATATCTGGTTCATCATCCGCACGATCGGATAGCCGCGCGTCAGGAGGATGCCCTGCTGGCGATAGCTGGGGAAACACATGTCATCGCTGGCCAGCGCCATCGCTGTTGCGACCGACGTAGCCTCCTCACCCGTCGATTTCATGTAAAAGCTGGTTTTTCCCTGCCGCTGCGCGCGGAACATGCGGTCATCAAAGGCACGGGTCAGCATCATGTTGCGGAGCATCAGGCGAAGCTGTTCGGCATCGAGGTTGGGATTCCAGCTGCCTTTTGCCTGATGGTCGTTATCGAGCACGCGCACCAGCCCGAATGCCAGCGATTGGATGTCCGCCGGTAGCGAGGCTTCATCGGGACGTGGTATGGAATCGACCGGCGGAACAGCGACATCGCTGAAATCCACCTCATCGCCGGGACGGAATTTGGGTTCCGGAATGTGCAGCCGCAACGGCGCAAGATTGGACTTTTTGCCTGTCATCGCTTCCTCTCGTTCCCTTTACAGGGCTCCACGCGAATCACATTTGTTTGTTGTCCGCTCTTGTTAGAATATTTCAAACTCCTTTTTAGGTCAATATCGCTGACCTAAACTGCGACAGGCGCAGAAATATGGGCTTGCGGGTGATAATCGAGCACCTCGAAATCCTCGATCTCATAGTCAAAAATGCTTTCAGGCTTGCGCAACAGGTGCAATTTGGGATCGCCTGCCGGCTGACGCGACAATTGCTCTTCGACCAGTTCGGCATGGTTCAGGTACAAATGCACATCCCCGCCCTGCCAAATCAGTTCTCCCGGCTCATATCCACATTGTTGTGCGAGCATCCGGATCAGCATTGATGCGGCGAAAACGTTGAAGCCAAAACCCAGCCCCAGATCACACGAACGCTGGAACAACAATCCACTTAATACGCCATCCGCCACATGGAATTGATAGGTTTTATGACAGGGCGGCAAGGCCATCCGGTCAAGCTCAGCAACATTCCAGCCTTCAAAGATGTGTCGGCGCGAACCCGGATTGCTCTTCAGGCTTTGCACCAGCAATTCGATCTGGTTGATGCCTTTATCTGCGCGGCGATAGAGCCCCCGCCCTGCATCCTCATATTTGGGCCAATTCACCCATTGCGCACCATAGACCGGGCCAAGATCACCCCATTTTTCGGCAAAATTGATATCGTCGACGATGCGCTGCTCGAAATCCTCTTGGGAAATCTGATCGCCAGTTTCGCGGCGATAACGCTCCATCGGCCAATCGGTCCAGATCCGCACCTTTTGCTTCAACAGATTGCGGATGTTTGTGTCTCCAGTGAGGAACCACAGCATCTCACGCGCGGCAGTTTTCCAGAAAATGCGTTTGGTCGTCAGCAAGGGGATAGCATTATCTGCCAGCGAAAAGCGCATAGTCGCGCCGAATAGCGAGCGCGTACCCACGCCGGTCCGGTCTTCCTGCACCGCGCCTTCGGTCCAGATGCGGCGCATCAGGTCCAGATACTGGTCTTCATAATGGCTCATTCAGAGCGCCTTCCCCGTCGAGTCTGTATACGCTGAAGCTATTCGCAGAACGGGGAATCGGCAATGGCCAGATTATTGCATCTTTACGCTTGAAAGGCTGGAACCGCCCTTCTATAGGCACCGCCTGCCTTGCCGGTCTTGGACCGGCTTCAAGCATCGGTCGGGGAATAGCTCAGCCTGGTAGAGCACTGTCTTCGGGAGGCAGGGGCCGGAGGTTCGAATCCTCTTTCCCCGACCATTTGCTCCATTTTGATACATTCTGTTCCACGGTTAACCATTCCTTGAGGTTGCCTCTTTATCGCGAACACTATGCATGCACGCATAGTCATCGTCGACGACAGAGCCACGAATCTGCGCATTTACGCGCAGTTCGTTTCGATGATGGGTACCGGTTTCACATCTGTTTGTTTTCAAAGCGCAAAGGAAGCGCTTGCTTGGCTGGAAAATGAAACAGCTGACCTGCTGATCGTCGATTATCGCATGCCGGAAATGACCGGTGCGGATTTCATCAGACAAATCCGCAGTCGGCCCGACAGCCACAATATTCCTGCAATTGTCATCACTGCGCGCCAGGACCGCGAATGCCGCATCGCCGCACTGGACGCGGGCGCCACCGATTTCTTGCAGAGCCCGGTCACCCATTCCGAATTCAAGGAACGGGCTGAACTCCTCATCGGGCAACATCGCAAGCGCCGTGAAATCGAAAACCGCACAACCGCGAACTCGGCAAACAGCGATGACCTACGGGAGCAAACCGGCGGCAAATCGATGCTTGAGCAGATCATCGATACAACGCCGGTGATGATCATCGCGACCGACCGCAACGGCAAGATCCTGTTCATCAACAGCTATCAATCTGCCATGCTGGGCAAAGACACCGAGCAACTGGTCGGCCACTCGATCAATGATATCTTTGAACCGCATCTCGCCGAACGGGAACAGCGGCGCAATTCACTGATCATCGATGGCGCGCAATCCATTCCAAACTATGAGGAAGTTTTTGTAAGCGATGGTGTGCAGCTTACCTTCCACTGCAACAAATCGCCGCTGCTGAACAAGGATGGTCAGGTGATCGGCGTCCTGACCTCCGCCGTCGATATTACGGCGCGCAAGTTTGCCGAGGAACATCGCGCGCATCTGGCATTACACGATTTGCTGACTGGACTGCCCAATCGCGCGCTGCTCGCCGAGCATATGCGGCAGACAATTGAGGAATGTAGCTCGAACGGAAGCAAAGCCGCGCTGCTGTTGGTCGATCTGGACCGGTTCAAGGTTATCAATGATACTCGCGGCCATCAGGCTGGTGACACTTTGCTCCGACAGGTTGCAGAGCGGATCAACAGCGCACTGGACGCAAACGAACTGGCAGCACGCATCGGTGGCGATGAATTTGCCATCATCCTCCGAAATGTCGAAAGCGTCGAAGATGTCAGCAGCAAATGCCACCATCTCCTCGCGCAGATTGGCAAGCATTACGCAATTGGCGATTCCGATCAGCGAATTGGCGCCAGCATCGGCGTCGCGATGATCCCCGACGACAGCAACTTACCTGATGAACTGCTGCGACTTGCCGATCTCGCCATGTACGAAGCGAAGTCGAGCGGACGCAATTGCCACTGCTTCTTCTCTCCAAAACTCAACCAGATTGCCCAGTTCAATGCCGGAGTTGAGGCGGACTTGCGCTGTGCCATTGAAAATGATGAACTGTTTCTGGAGTATCAACCGATCGTTGATGCGCAAAACGGCTCTTATACGGGTCTGGAAGCCCTTTTGCGGTGGCAACATCCTGCACGCGGGCGATTGATGCCGAACGAATTCATGCGCGTCGCCAATGACTCTGGCCTGATTGACCGGATAGGCCATTGGGTAATCGATGCGGTTTGCCGCCAGATTTCGGAATTTGACAGGGAAGGCATCGCGCTCCCGCACATCGCTATCAACGTGTCACCGCGCCAATTCCAGGCCGGCAAACTCTGCGAGGAAATTCTGAGCAAGATTGCCCAATACAAGATTGAGCCAGGACAACTGGTCGTCGAAATTACCGAAGAATTGCTCCTGGATCAAAGCAGCCAATTAATGAACCAACTGCGCAATCTGCGCGACAATGGCATTGAACTTTCGATTGACGATTTCGGCACTGGCTATTCATCGCTGCAATATCTGCGCGACTTGCCCGCAAACAGGTTGAAGATCGACCAGACGTTCGTGTCCCGCATCGAGCATTCGGCAACCGACCGGGCCATCATTTCAACGATTGGCCACCTCGCCCACGCGCTGAATATGCGTGTCGTCGCCGAGGGCGTGGAAACCGAAGCGCAGCGCATGTTGCTACGCGCTTCTGGGTGCGATGAATTGCAGGGCTATCTGTTCGGCCGTTCGCTGACTGTCGATCAGTTGCGGGGCATTTTTGGCCCGGCAATTGCGGTGTCGCAGCCATGAGGCGGCTGCTTCCCAAAAAGGGCAGTCTGGCCCCGGAGCAGGAAATCCTGCTGAACCGCATGGTGATGGGTAGCACTGCGGGCACTGCCGTATATTTTCTCTCGTACAATGCGTTCCTGCTCGAAGCATTCGTCGTCTATCTTTCGCTGAACGCTGCATTATTCCTGATGCGCCGCGCCGATGTCTGGAAGCAGGAGAAGCGCTGGACCGCTGCGATTTTGCTGGATGTAGGAATGGCGTTTGCCGTCATGATGCATTCGGCAGAAACAATGTCCTTCTTCTACCCTCTGTTTCTTTGGGTGATTTTGGGCAATGGTTTCCGATTTGGCGTCAAATATCTTGTTATTGCATCGGCTCTGGCAGTCGCAGCTTTCAGCACGGTCGTTTTTACGACTGACTATTGGGAACCCAACCGCACGCTTGGCATCAGTCTGATATTGGCACTTATTGTTATTCCGGCCTATTGTTCGACGCTGATCAAGAAACTGTCACTCGCAAAAGAGGCTGCCGAAGCGGCCAACCGGGCGAAAGGCTATTTTCTGGCGAGCGTTAGCCACGAGTTGCGCACACCGCTCAACGCGATCATCGGCTATGGCAACCATCTGCGCGCGATGGCGATGCCCAAGAACCAGCACGACATGGTTGAAGCCAGCGTGCTCGCCGGTGAGCATCTGTTGCACCTCATCGATCAGCTCATTCAAATCGCCCGAAGCGATAGCAACGCCGCACAAGTCGTGATGCGGCCTCTGCGGATTACCGACCTTTTGGCGGAGGTCCGGGATATTATGCTGGTCCGGGCGGACGATAAGTTAATCGGCCTTCAGATTGCAGCCGAACCTTTGAGCGACCGGATTGTCGACGGCCCTGCCGACATAATCCGCAACATCCTTTTGAACCTGACTGGAAATGCCATCAAGTTCACCGAAGCCGGTACTGTCTCCGTTAATGCGGGGCTTCGCGAGGCCGAAGGTAAGGCAATCCTGTGGTTCACTGTTAGCGATACCGGAATTGGCATTGCGGGCGACGCCGTTGCCAAGATTTTCGAGCCCTTCCAGCAAGCAGACGACACTGTGATGAACCGCTTCGGCGGCACCGGACTGGGTCTTGCGATTTGCCGCCAACTGGTCACGCAAGTGGGAGGGCAGATCAAGGTCGATAGTGTCATTGGCAAAGGTAGTACATTCCTTGTCGAATTGCCCGTATCGTTGGCAGAAGCCGAGAACAACGCTTATGACAGTGAACAAGGCTCGCCTGTAAAAGTATTGGCGCTCGGAATGTTTGAGCATGAGTTGCTGGCCAAGGCGCAAAATGCCGGAAACTATCTGGTCAAGAGCCTCAGTTGCCGGAGTTCGGTCGAACTGGAGCAGTCGCTTGATTCGGTCAAACTTGCCGATTTCGACATTGCCATGATTGATGACCGGGTTGCGAATGAACTGGATGCGGAATCTCCGGTTTGGAAGCTGTTTACAGAGGCCGAAGTGGCCGCCGTGCTGGTATCGCACGATGTGCAGCCAGACCTTGGCGAAATTGAACTGCGTGCGGCCTTTGCCACCGTAATTCCTGTAGATGCCAGCTTTAACGAGCTCAGAAGCGCTATTCGTATTGGCTGTTCTTTCGCACATAAGCCACATTTTGACGAACGCGCATCGGCTTCGACCAGGGCGACGCCATCGGATTACAGTCCGCGGTCGGTTCTTGTCGCAGACGACAACCGCACAAACCGCAACATATTGACTGCCATACTCGAGGCCGCCGGACACAAGGTCACGCAGGTTTGCGACGGCGATGAGGTGTTGGAAATCCTCGAAAAGGAAAAATTCGACATCCTTTTGCTCGACGTCAATATGCCGCGTTTGAATGGTATCGATGCCTGCCGCATGTGGCGTCAAATTGAGGGCAACCGAGCGCATTTGCCGATTGTAGGTGTAACGGCCGACGCCACAACCGAGACCGAAACCCGTTGTCTTGGTGCAGGTATGGATTTGCGCCTTACCAAGCCAATCAATGCGGCATTGCTTCTAGAGACAATCGAAAAATGCTGTGGTCCCGCGCCCGAGACGCTACTTCCAGACATCAAACAGGACCCGCTGCAGATTGTGGTGCCTTTGAAACGCGATCTTTCTTCTTCAGGGCAGAATCAAGCCATCGATGAAGGCCACCTCGACTATCTGTCTTCGATTGGCGATGCAGTCTTTATCACAAGTATGATCGAGGGTTTTGTTGAAGATTCAACCGACAGCAGCGCGACCATGCAACGCGCGCTCGACACAAACGATCCGGCACTTTTCCGTTTCGCTGCCCATGCTTTCAAAAGCGCATCCAATAATATCGGCGCACTGCAGTTGGCCGCCCTTTGCAGCAAATTGGAGAAAATCACCGAAGCCGATTTCAGCGCAAAAGGCCCGAATTACTTCGCTCAGGTTAAACAGGAACTTGATCGCGCAAAAAGCGAATTGACTTCGATGAACGCATTTCCGGCCGCCAGCGCCAAATCCAACTAAATCGGAGACAAAGTCCTCCGGATACGGCGCTCTTGCGCATCCGCCAGACGCTCCATCTTGCGAACGTCGGCATCAGTCAACGTCATGGCAGTTTCTGCCCAGATCGTCGTAATCCGCATCAATTCGTCCAGTTCCACGGGATTGGCAACACGGCGCGCGCGGTAGACAGCACGTTCAGCGGCAAAGCGGTTCCGGTTGCGCTGGCAATAATCGACAATGGCCGCTTCGCCCTGCCCGTCTTCAGCCAGGATATCTACAATTCCGAGTTCGTATAATTCCTCAGCGCTATAGATTTTACCTTCAAGAATGAATTGCTCTGCCATCTTGCGACCGACCCGGCGCAGCAGAAAACTATAGGCTCCCATTCCGGGGAAAAGATTGAACACAATCTCGGGCAATCCAAGGCGCGCACTACGTTCCGCAACCAAAATGTCGAACGCCAGCGCGTGCTCAAAGCCCCCGCCCAAAGCGTCACCTTGCACGAGCGCCATCGTGATGATCGGCGCTCCGAATGCATTTGCGTTGGCAAATTGCATTCGCACACAGGTTTCAGCATATTTGCGCATTGCAGCGAGGTCACGTGTTCGAATACACTCCGCGAAATGCCGCAAGTCACCGCCCAGATTGTATATACCGGGCGTCTTTGAGCCGCAGATAAAATAACGAAGATCGTCTGGGCCGCCATTCGCAGGGCGGGCATAATTGTCCGCGATCCAGTCCTGAACCTCCTGAACCTCGGCACCAAGACTATAGGTGTAGCTGGGCCTTCCGCGCTGGTTCATGAAACACCAGAACATCTGATCGGCTTTATCGTGCCGCACCAAGATTTCTTCAAAATGCCGCCCAACAATCGGCAAACCGAACTGGTCGCCGGAACCGAATTGGGGCGTAGAAAAATCCAAAGCCAATCGAGGCGATCCCTCGGATATGGGGTTATAGGTAGCCATTTCGCTCCTTATGCGACCTTGTGCCTGGCCACCCCAACCGGCACTTTGTTCATAGCACAAATTGCATAGTGGCAAGGATAAAAAGTGGTTAACTGTCCAAATAAGTCAAATAAGAGCCGATTTTGCCTTCACGAATCTGGAGTTCGATCTGCCGCATTTGTATTTCAGCTTAAAACTTCGCGACCAACCAAGCTTTAAAATCGAATTGAAGAACCGATTTCCGAAAATGGGGCCTTGTTCCGCATGCTATACAAAAGTGCCTCTTTGCATTCTTTCAAGCACAATATCATGCGCCGGAAAATTCAACGCACATCGTCGGATAAAATCGTCGATCTTGGACATGTCCGCCACGGGTAAGTCCGCTTCCGGTTGGTACAACCTGGATTGTTCCGGAAACACGCCATAACCTGCGAACAAGCAATGCCATGAGAGTGGCGCGTAATAGCGTGAAATGTCCTGCCGCTTGATTTCGGCGTCCAATTCGCCACCTTGAAACCAGCAAGTCATCAATTCTTTCAACGAATCTGACAAGTTTTCGTTATTGGCGTTCGCACGCCAATAATCTCCATCTTTGCGCGAATTCATGCGATAATGTGCGACGATATAATCCCGGATACCATCAATACGCGCATTTATCCGTTCGTTGAACACGTCGCGGTTTGACGGGGTAAAATCAGCCGATTCCCATGAATCAGCAAATCCCTCGACGGTCGCCTGCACGATGTGCAACGCAGTTGCTTCGAGCGGCTCGATAAAGCCCTGACTCAACCCCACCGCAAGACAATTGCCAACCCAGCTTCGCGCTACCCGACCCACGTTCATTTTCAATCTTCGGGCTGGAACATCAGTGTCGAGTAAGCCAAGATGCGCGCGCAATTCAGCTTCGGCATCATCATCACTGATGAATTGGCTTGAATAAACATAACCATTGCCTGCGCGATTGGTCAGCGGGATCCGCCATGCCCAACCAGCGGACAATGTTGTAGCACGCGTTTCACACGGAATATCGTCTGTATCATTGGGTGTCGGCAGCGCCAACGCGCGGTCATTGAAAAGATTGTCACCAAATGAGCAAAAGGACTCACCCAATGCCGCCTGCAAAATCGTTGAGCGGAAACCGCTGCAGTCGATAAAGAAATCCGCCGCCAAACGATCGCCGCCTTCAAGCAGCAGCGCTGCTACATTCCCTCCATCATCGACTTCAACGCTGTCTACCGTTCGGCTGATATGCTGTACACCGAGCTTTCCTGTCGCAAATTCCCTTAGAAATGCTCCGACGAGTTGCGCATCAAAATGATAGCCATAAGCGATATCAAACGGGAAGTTTTCATTCGGAACCGGCGCCAGGCGCTCATATGCCAATCGGCTGGACAAAAAGAAACGGTCAGGATGTGCCCAAACATCGCGTCCCGTCCGCCGCGCCCGCGTGTGAAAAAAGAAATGCTGGGCAGTGTGATGGTCAAGTTCGGTGTGGAAAGGGTGAAAATAGCTTTCAAACCCCGGTGCGCTGGACCAGCCGTGAAAACTGATTCCCGTTTTGTAGGTTGCGTTGCATGCAGGCATCCATTCGCCTTCGCTTATCCCAAGCGATTGGAAAAATGCGCGCAACTGCGGGGTCGACCCTTCACCGACGCCAATGATGCCAATATCGGGAGATTCGATGGCGGTGATTTTATGTTGCGGCCAGCGCTGTGCGAGCAAGCATGCCGCCATCCAGCCAGCGATACCGCCTCCCAAAATGTGCAGGGTAAGACGACCGTCTTGGGTCATTTCACAGGGTTGAGCAGGAAGGTCAGCGGAATTTCTGCTCGTTGACGCCAGGCAGCTTCATTGTGATCGGTATCGATAAATATCCGGCTGCTCCAATTCGCACCCTGCCGCCAACCGGCGTTGGAAAAAATCATGTCCATTCGCGTGCTGTACGGGCGGTAAAAACCATCAAGGTTCAATGTTCCATGATCAGTGTAGTATCGGTTTTTTCCCGGCCGCATTCTGCTGGATTTAAGCCACTGTCCGTAAGCCCCTGTTATCAGGTCGATCTCATGGTCCTGTACCTTGGTGGGGTCTGCGAGAGGCCAGTGGATCGACAGCGCTGCAGCATTTCCAAACACCTTTGGATATTCGCCCATTCCATAGAGCGAGATCAACCCGCCCATGCTCGATCCCATTAGCGAAGTTGAACGCAGGCCTGGTTTCGTTCGATAGTTTTTATCAACGTAGGGCTTCAATTCCTCGACCAGAAAGCGAAGATAGTTATCGGCCAGCGATACCCCGCCATGCACCTTTTCAATCCGCTGACGGAGGTCTGCAGGCAGATGTGCAACAACTTTTGCCGGTAGATACTCACGTCCACGCAAACTGGTGTTCCAGACGCCAATAATGATTGCCTGCCGCTTCATGCCCGACATGGCCTCGTCTATACCCCATTCCTGACCACCATAAGCATAGCCGGGCTCGAACAAGTTCTGGCCGTCATGCATATAGATTACGGGATAGTGACGCTTGGAAACATCATAGTCTTTGGGCAGCAATATGCTGATGTTGCGCGGTTGAACAAAGGAGGAAGGGAAATTCTCTAGCTTGACGATGCGCGCTTCGGCAGCCGTTCCAGCGAGTGAAACCAGTAACAGGCAAAAAAAGTTGATCAGAATACGCATCGCACAATTCATATCAGATAATAGCTTCTGCAACGACAGCGCCATAAGCGCCAATTTCCCATCGATCCGCGGCATTCAGCGTCTCGATTATCCGCCATTTATCAGGCTGTTCGGGTGTCCAGTTTATGCTGCTACTGCCCAAATTGAAAACGCACAGAAGCGTCTGCTGCGCACCCTTTCGTTCAAAGACGAGAATGCTGTCCTGCGCCTCGATTATGCGTATGTCGCCGCTCCGCAAAGCCTCGTTGGACTGACGCAGTGAGACAAAATCCCTTGTTGCGTTGAGCATCGAGGTGGACAATTTTTCCTGCTGGTCGATCGCCAATGCAGCATGATCGGCTCCGAGCGGAAGCCATGGCGTATGATCTGAAAACCCGCAGTGTGGCGCATCTGCTTTCCATGGCATCGGCGTGCGCGTTCCGTCGCGCGAAAGGGTAAGCGGCCAATTGGCGATAGCTTCCGGATCCTGCAGTCGATCAAATGGAATGTCGACCTGCGTGAGCCCAAGTTCCTCACCTTGCCAGATAATCGCATTCCCGCGAAGACACAGGAACAACAGCATCACCATGCGCGCATAAACATCCCGCGCACCTTCCGGCGCCCATCGGTTGATCCAGCGCGGTGCATCGTGGTTGGAGAAGGCCCAGCTAGGCCAACCAATCCCCTCCTCTGCCGGCCAGTTTTCCAGCGCTTCCCGAACTAGTGCGGGGGTCAGCTTGTCGGCATATAGAAAATCAAAACCATAGGCGCTGTTGAAATGGGCGTCGCCTGCGGTGAACGCCTTCATTTCGCGATCGGGTTCCGCCCCGCCCACTTCTGCCACCGTAAACCGATCGGGATATCGATCGGTCAAAGCGCGGATGCGCGCAACAAAAGCCGGAATATCGGGATGCGACTGGTTGTGCACTTTCAACTGGAAATCAAAGGGTCTGGTACGAATGCCATTTCCCGCAGGTGCCGGAGGATTATCCCGCAGCTCCAGATCATGCATGGCAAAATTAATCGCATCCACGCGGAAACCGTCGACACCGCGATCAAGCCAGAATTTGGCAACCCCGAGCAATGCCTCTTGCACTTCCGGATTGTGCACATTCATCTGCGGTTGTTCGCGCAGGAAATTGTGCATATAATATTGACCACGACGGGCATCCCAGGTCCATGCCGGACCGCCGAAAACCGACTGCCAGTTATTCGGCGGCGAACCATCAGCCTTCGGATCGGCCCAGACATACCAATCCGCCTTTGGATTGTCGCGCGACGACCGGCTTTCCGCGAACCAGGCATGCTGATCCGAAGTATGCGAATACACCTGATCGATAATGACTTTTAGCCCAAGGCCATGCGCCTTTTCAATCAACACATCGAGATCGGCCAGCGTTCCAAAGATGGGATCGACATCACAATAATCGGCGACATCATAGCCAAAATCCCGCATCGGCGAGGTAAAGAATGGCGACAACCAGATCGCATCGACGCCAAGCGAAGCGACATAATCGAGCCTTGCTGTAATACCGGGTAAATCCCCTACCCCATCGCCATTGCTGTCGGCAAAGCTCCGAGGGTAGATCTGATAGATAACAGCGCCGCGCCACCAAGCTGCGCGAAATTGTGTTGAACCTTTTATTTTTTGCATATCGTTCATTTTACGAGACAAATCGCATAGTCGAGCGGCGCGATTTCGAACGCAGCCGAACCCGGCACCCGCGTTGCCGCAGGACATTTTCCAATTAGTGCATCAAATCCGGTCGCTGTCGTTTCGACTTCGACATTGGCTTTCAGGACCTCGGTCGATGTGTTGAATACCGCCAGGATTTCCTGCCCGCTTTCCGCGTCAATGCGCGAAAAAGCCAACAGCCCCGGTTTATCCGAATAGTTGCGGATAATCTGTGTGCCGCGCCGCAACGCGCTGTGCTTCACCCTCACCTCAGCCAGCTTGGCTATGGTCGAATAGATCGGATGTGACTGGCTGAAATTATCGCGGCTATGGTTCGACTGCGTTCCCACAAGCTTGTTGTCGAGATAGACTGCAACCTTCGATGCGAACAGTGTTTCGCGCGCATCCTGATCATTGCCGTCGCCAGCAAAGCCTTGTTCATCGCCCGAGTAAATGGTGGGTACGCCGCGCATAGTAAACATCAACGCATGACCAAGCTGAACACGCTTCAGGATTTCTGTGTCGTCCGCCTGTGGTTTCGCCATACGCATTTCGCGAGCAAACCGCCCATTGTCATGATTGCCCAAAAATGTCGGCAACCGTTTTCCGCCGTTGGTTGTTTCGGCATAGAGCGCGTCGGCTTCGGTCAACTGGTTGAACACATCGGTACCAAGCCGACCGCCGACCGCTTCGATCGCGGCGCGGCGAAAAGCGAAGTCCAACACCGAAGGAAGGCCCGCAACGCGGGTGTAGAAAGCCTGTTCGTGAACGTTGACACCTTCGTTCGCAACTTCGCCGAATATGTGGAAGTTAGGAATTCCCCTCGCTTTGGCCCGATCGAGGATCGCAGGAGCAAATTTCTGCCAGAATTCCGGGTTCACATGCTTGGCAGTATCGATACGGAAGCCATCAATGCCAAATTTGTCGATCCACGATCCATAGATTTCGATGAACCCGTCCACGACGCGCGGATTTTCGGTATAGAGGTCGTCGAGCCCTACAAAATCACCCATCGTGCTATTTTCGCCGCGAAAGGTGGTGTCGCCGCGATTGTGGTAATAGCGCACATCGTTGAGCCAGGCGGGTACCTTTACATTGGCTTCCGCCTTGGGAACGACTGGTGTGTAGGCGAAATTCATGTCGGTCAATTTGGCAAAGTTGTCCGCCGTGCGTACCCTGTCGCCTTCGAAACCCTTATTGATCTCGGCCCCGTCAGCGGCGCGGCGTGAATAGGGGAAATCGGCACGACTGCGATAGGCGCAGGCCGACGTTGGACATTCCTTATACTGGATGACATCGGCCGTATGGTTGGTGATGATGTCCATATAGACCTTCATCCCGCGTGCGTGAGCAGCGTCGACAAAGGCTTTGAACTCTGCATTGGTGCCGAAATGGGGATCAACCGAGGTGAAATCGGTCACCCAATAGCCGTGATAACCAGCGGTTTCCTGACCAACCCCGCCTTGCACGGGCTTGTTCTTGAAAATGGGTGCAAACCAGATCGCGGTCATACCCAGCGACTGGATATAATCGAGCCGATCCGTCAGGCCTTTCAGGTCGCCACCTTGATAGAAGCCCTTATGCGTAGGGTCGAAGCCATGCTTCATCCTGTCGCCTTTGATGCCGCCGGTATCGTTATTCGGATCGCCATTGGCGAAGCGGTCAGGCAAGACGAAATAGATGACTTCATCCTCCGGCAAACGATCACGGAAGGACTGCGCAGAAAGCGGCGTGACAGCAGTCGCAGCCAAAGCCGCCGAGAGGAGCAGTCTGCGCATCATAATTCCCCGGAAGAACAATTTTGGCGTATATAGTCGGAATGTTCAGGCATTAGCCGGGTCTTAGCGGCAATAACCTCTTCGATAGACGCGAGATATTTATCGACCGCGTGATCACCGGGTGCATTGGCAAGCGGATGGCAAGAGGCAGGTTCAATTCCCTGCCCGATCAATACCTGCAACCATCCAGTCTCGGTGAATAGCTCTTCATTGTAACGAAACAGGCGGCCGCTCGATCTGAAGAGTTCCAATTTGTGCTGTAGGCTGTCGGGCAGCTCAAGATTACGGCAGGCCTGCCAAAATGGTTCATTGCGGCCGTTCGCCCAATAGTGCAACACAAGGAAATCGCGAATTGTTTCAAACTCGAACGTCATCTGGCGGTTGAAACGTTCCACTTCTGCCCCAGCGATGCCGCCTGCTGGCAACAGGTCGATCAGATGCTTTATACCCGATTGGACAAGATGGAGGCTGGTCGATTCCAGCGGCTCGAGAAATCCGCAGGAGAGCCCCAATGAAACCACATTTTTCTTCCAGAAATGCCGTCTATAACCAGTCGTGAAGCGGATAGGCTTTGGGTCAGCCAGCGGTTCACCGTCGAGATTGGCAAGCAGCGTCGCCGCCGCGCTGTCATCATCGATATGGTCGCTGCAATAGACATAACCATTGCCGATGCGATGCTGCAACGGAATGCGCCATTGCCAGCCTGCCTCACGCGCGATCGCCCGCGTATAAGGCAACAGTTTTTCTGCAGATTTGCAAGGCACCGCAAGTGCCCGGTTACACGGTAGCCATTTCGACCAGTCGACATATTCCGAACCGACAGCATCGCCGATCAACAAGCCGCGAAAACCGGAACAGTCGATGAAAAGATCGCCCTCGACCATTTCACCGCTTTCGAGTTTGATCGCAGCAACTGCCCCGCTTTCGCCATCCAGTTGCACGTCGACTATCCGGCCTTCGTGGCGGACAACACCGCGGGCTTCGGAAAATTTGCGCAGCATCGCAGCATAAAGCCCGGCGTCAAAATGATAGGCATAGGCGGGCGCTCCCAAAGGCGCCTGCGGTAGCGGATCGGTGCGAGAGAAACGGTTTGCGCGGGCAGTGCATTCCGAGATGCTGTAATGACCGAGAGATTTGGCCGTGCCTCGCGCCTTTGCTTGCAACCAATAATGATGGAACGGAATCAAACCCAAATCGCGTCCAACCTGACCGAAGGCATGCATGTAGCGCTGGCCTGGTGCACGCCAGCCTTCAAATTCAATGCCGAGCTTGAACGTGCCCTTGGTCGCTTTCAAAAATTCATTCTCATCGATGCCCAACGCGCCGTTGAACAGCAATATCTGCGGGATTGTTGCCTCACCGACACCGACTGTGCCAATTTGATCAGATTCGACGAGGGTTATCTTCCATTCCGGCGTCAGCAGCCGCGATAGCGCTGCTGCTGCCATCCAGCCTGCAGATCCGCCTCCAACAATGACTATGCGCATCGGTCCTGCCTGCCTCGTTCACGGAGCCGCCAGGGCCCGAAAATGAAGGGGACGCCGCCTATGGCAGCGTCCCCAAAGCTTAGGTATCAGAACTTGAAGGTGATGCCAGCCTGGTAACGGCGGCCGTAGGTCTGATAATCGATGACTTCGAGCGGAGCGCCCGGATTAATCGTTGAGAAAGGCTCATTCGTCAGGTTCTGGCCCTGAATGAACAGTGACAGGCCTTCAAGGCTGCTTCCAGGCTGGAAGTCATAGCCGAGCTGTGCGTCGACAATCATTTCACCGCGTGCACGGCGACGGACGCGGTTGCCGCCAAAGCCAGACAGTTCACCCTGGAAGGTCGAACGGTAACGGACGCTACCACGGGCACTGAAACCATTCTTTTCGAAATAGGCCGTACCGTTGGCAACCCAGCGCGAATAGCCGTCAATGTCGCCATAAGGCTGGCCCGGAGCAGGGCGCAGCTTGCTCTTGGTATAAGATACACCGCCTGTCACACCGAAACCTTCAAGCGCAGGGGTCAATGTTTCAAACGGCAGAGTGCCCGCCAGTTCGATACCATAGATCTTGCCGCCATCACCGTTCAGAGGTGCGTTCAGCGTACCAATGCGCGACGGAACGACTTCGGCACCCAGCGGGAAGCCCGAATAGTCGAATTCGAACTCGGCATTGTAGATCCAATTCAGCAGCTTCTTGTAGAAGAGCTGGGCGGCCACATAGCCCTTGGTGCCGAAATATTTTTCAACGGTCAGATCGGCCGCATTGGCACGGATCGGTTTCAGGAAGGGATTGCCACCGCTACCACGGATGATCGGCGTCGTGCCGCTGCGATCGACGCCATAGCCGATAGAGACACGCATCTGGTCCATACGCGGGCGTTGGATTTCGCGGGCAAGGCCAACGCGGAAGACAAAATCGCTTGGTGTGCGCAGCGATAGGTTCAAGCTCGGCAGCCAATCTGTATAGTTCGCACCCAGCGTGGTTGGCGTTGCGACGCCGCTGAAGAACAATGCGCCTGAGCTGCTCTGCTCGGTCTTGATGACCTGAACGCCCACATTACCGGTCAACTGGTTCGAACCCAGTTCGGTATCAATGGCTGCCTGCAGATAGCCGGTGAGAAGCTCTTCCTCCACAACGTAATTTTTCGAAATCACATCCTGAACTGCATTCGGTACCAAGCGGTAAATGCCGCCTTCCAGCAGTTCCTGCGGATCATAGCTGATTACCGGCCCAAGGCCGAGATAGTTCAGATTGGTTGGACGCAACAGATATTGGTCAGGAACGCGCAGATCGGCAGCGCCGCTCGCGAGCACGACGAAATATTCATCGGCATAAAGCGACTTCTTGCGGTCGTTAAACGCAACACCTGCACGGACCGCGGAGAAGAAACCGTCCAGTTCCTTTTCAAGATCGAAGCGGACCGTCGACAGTTCGTCATCTACGATACGATCATTATAATAGCCATCCTGACCACCAGCGATGCCACCCCAGCCCATGGGTGAGGTCAGACGGATCAGGTTCGGGTCGGAATAATCAAGCGTCGGGTTAAAAACGGTGCCCGAAGTGCTTTGCGTGAAACCGATGGTGTCGCGGGCGCCAACGCCCTGGCCACGGCCTGTACCGGCATTGGATTCAAATATCAGCTCGTTGCGGTCGGTGCGCGAAGTGCCCCAATCAAAAGTCGCATTCCAGCCATTGCCGATATCCCAGTCGACATTTAGACCGCTCGAGAACAAGTCTGCCGAACGAACCAGCTTGTGGTTGTTCACAACCGCTTCGATATCGGTGAACGTGCCATTGACGATATGGCCATCTTCCACAGTGTAACCCGGGTTGATACCCGCAGCGGTCCAGCCAAACGCGCTCGACAATGGGAGCTCGATGCCGCGCTTGATGATGTCGTCATCAAATTTCGAATAGAACAGGTCGGCAGTCAGACGGACGTTATCCGACAGGTCGCCCTGCAATGTGCCGCCAAGGCCCAAACGACGTAGATTGGTCGAAGTAACAAACGATTTGTTACCTCCGATCAAGCGATTGCCGGCAAAATCATTATATCCCCATGCATTATATTCCTGAACCTGATAGGATTCATCGACATAGTTCGCAGTGAGCGCAATGCCGACAGTATCGCCGCCAAACTGGTCGATATAGGTTGCGTTGACGCGATAGCCCTTGTCATTCGACCCGGCGTTCAGCTTGCCGAGATCGGTGAGGCTTCCTTTGACGCCAACAGCTAGAACGCGTTTGCCGGTTTCCAACGGGCGGGCGGTCCGGATATCGACGGTGCCGACAAGACCCTGGCCAATGATGTTCGCGGAAGGCGTTTTGTAGACATTGACCTGACTGACCATTTCGGAGGGGTACTGGTCAAATTCAACCGCGCGGTTGTCGCCGGTCGATGTCTGTTCGCGTCCGTTGAGCAGGGTCTGAGAAAGGTCCGGACCAAAGCCGCGGATTGAGATGAAAGCAGAACGACCGTTTAGGCGCTGCGACGTGAGGCCCGGCAAGCGCGCAATGGATTCCGCAATGGATGCGTCAGGCAATTTGCCGATATCTTCCGCGGAAACCGTTTCGACGATTTGTTCAGCATTTTTCTTTTCAGCAACAGCATTTTCCAACGCCGCACGGAAGCCGGTAACGACGATTGCATCTTCTTCAGTTGCAACATCTTCAGCCGCATCCTGTGCATATGCTGCACCCGGCAGCGCAGCAAAAACTGCAAAGGCCAGCGCGGTCGCGCTGGTCGAATGCGCAAGGCGCGCACGTACTTCATTCGTGTTCCACGAAGCAGACATCCTGTATCCCCTCTTTTGCGACCCAGTCGTTGCTGCGCCGCTTTGTTGCAACCTAAAGTGCATGGCCACCCAGTTTGGCCATCGATGAACAAATACTACGGTGCGCATGCCAAATGACAGATATTCACATACGTATTCAGAATTATGCGGTAACGTCGTTGCACGAATGCAACGCCGCGCTTAAGGATTGTTGCAGGAGAGCCGGGCACGCCATATGCCACCACATAAGCCGACATCGTTCGATATCGCGCAACTCGCTGGCGTTTCGCAGCCTACGGTATCGCGCGCCTTGCGCGGCAGCCCCTCGGTTTCAGAGCAAACGCGCAAACGCATCGAGGCCATCGCGCAGCAACTGAACTATAAAGTCGACAAGAACGCATCGAGCCTGAGGACGCAAAGGTCGAACACGCTAGCGTTGCTCTTCTTCGAAGATCCTACGCCGGACGAAACCGGGATCAACCCCTTCTTCCTTTCGATGCTGGCGTCGATCACGCGCACTGCGGCGAGAAGAAATCACGACCTGCTGATTTCCTTTCAGCAGCTCTCGGCCAACTGGCATGTCGATTATGAAGACAGCCGCAAGGCCGATGGCATCATCCTGCTCGGCTATGGCGATTACGAGCTATATCAGCCCAAGCTGGAGCAGCTTGTCCAGCAGGGCACGCATTTCGTTCGCTGGGGACTGGTCGGCGGTCAGGACGAAATGGGTACGACAATCGGCTGCGACAATATGGATGGTGGTCGATCGGCCGCGGAGCATCTGATCGCGCATGGTCGTAAAAATATCGCCTTCCTTGGCGATGCATCTGATCACTACCCCGAATTCCGGGACAGATATTTGGGAGCACGCAATGCCATATTTGCCGCAGGGCTGAACATATCGGGCGACTTGCAGGTCGATGCCTTCAATACCGAGCAGTCTGGCTTTGATGCTGCGCAGCAACTGATCAACAGCGGCGTCAGGTTCGACGCTATTTTTGCTGCGAGCGACCTGATCGCGATAGGTGCCATCAGGGCAATCGAAGCTGCCGGTTCGACTATCCCGGGCGATATTGCGGTTATCGGCTTCGATGACATTCCTGCAGCCAGCCTTGCTCATCCGCCGTTGACGACGGTGCAGCAGGACTATCGCACTGCTGGAGAAGTTCTGGTCGACACATTGTTGAAGTTGATAGAGGGCAAGAGCGCTGAAAGTTATACGCTTCCGGCGAAGCTTGTGGTCCGCAAATCCTGCGGAGCACATTGAGCCCTACGTATTCGTATACGTAACAGTATCGCGCTGCCCGAAATGTTGCCGCCCTGCCAATTCGCTGCCAAGTTGCAGCAAAAGATAATCGGGAGAGGGTTATGGAAAAGCCGCGTCAAGGCTTTTGGGGTCTTTGGAATATTTCGTTCGGCTTTTTCGGCATTCAGATTGGCTTTGCCCTGCAAAATGCCAACATGTCGCGCATCTTTCAGTCCTTGGGTGAAAGCCTCGATAACCTAACCGCCCTGTGGATTGCGGCGCCTCTCACAGGATTACTGGTGCAACCTGTCATTGGCCATATGAGCGACCGGACATGGTTGGGTAAACTCGGCCGTCGCCGTCCCTATTTCCTTGCTGGCGCGATCATGGCGTCTCTGGCGCTCTTTGTGATGCCGCTCGCCCCTGCCCTATGGTTTGCCGCGGTTATGCTCTGGATACTTGATGCTTCGATCAACGTTTCGATGGAGCCGTTCCGCGCTTTTGTCGGCGACATGCTCCGCAAGGACCAGCACACAGCCGGCTATTCGCTGCAAACTGCCTTTATCGGTGCAGGCGCTGTCGTCGGTTCGATATTCCCTTGGGTGCTTGATCATCTGGGGGTCGCCAACGAAGTGGCGGGCGGCGGGATCCCGGATACCGTAAAATACAGTTTCTGGTTTGGCGGCTTGATCTACCTGCTTTCCGTATTGTGGACCGTCTTCAGCACGCAAGAATACAGCCCCGACGAATTGCGTGCATTCGGACAAGGCAGCGCCGACGATGATGGCTCGACCATTCGCGCCCTCGCCGCGCGTTCACCCGTTTCAGCGCTGGTGTGGATTGCCGCAGGCGCTGGCGTCGCGATGCTCGTTTCTTTCATGGGTCTGGAGAAAGAAGTCTATCTGCTCGCTGCCCTGATGGCAGGCTATGGCTTCGCCAGCCTCATTGCCATCCAGCTGGCGAAGAGCGGGCGCGACAACAATATGCTCAGCCATATTGTCGGCGACTTTTCGGGAATGCCCGAAATCATGAAGAAACTTGCATTGGCGCAATTTTTCAGTTGGTCGGCCCTGTTCATCATGTGGATCTACACGACGCCGGTTGTCGCCCAATATGCTTTTGGCTCAAGCGACCCCGCATCGGCGGCCTATAATGAAGGTGGTAATTGGGTCGGCATCCTCTTTGCCGTTTACAACGGCGTCGCTGCCCTTGCCGCCTTGTTCCTGCTTCCCAAACTGGCTCAAAGGTTCGGCAAGGTGAATACGCATATGGCCTGCTTGCTCGCCGGTTCGGCAGGCTTTGCAGCCTTCCTGTTCATCAGGGATCCGCACATGCTGTTGCTCGCCGAAATAGGCATCGGCATCGCCTGGGCATCGATCCTCGCAATGCCTTACGCCATCCTTGCCTCCAGCCTTCCGCAAAGCAAGCTTGGCATTTATATGGGGCTGTTCAATGTCTTCATCGTTGTGCCGCAATTGCTGGTGGCAACGGTTATGGGTTCGATCCTGAAAGCATACTTCCCGACCGAACCCATTTGGACGATGGCCTTCGCCGCTGCCGTGATGGCGCTGGCGGCGCTTGCTACGCTGAGGGTGAAGGAGCCCGCTTAAGCGCGGGCCCAAATCCTGCGGCCACCGGCATCTACAACAACTGCGCCTGAGGTTCCGACGGGTTCTTCTTTACCGCCCGTGAGGAATTCGATCATTGCGCCATCTGTCACATCGACATGCGCAAGGGTGCGGTCACCACTTGGCGTGCGTGCGACCACGACACCGCCCTTGGGGCTCCCGTCGCGGCCATAGAATACCGTATAGGTTTCCACCTTGCCTGCACCGACATAATCCTTGTCGAGTTCGGGCACCGCTTCGCGCGCCGCATCCGCCTCTGCCTGATAATCGAAATTCTGAGGGAATTGCGCCGCGGCCAAGGGCTTGTTCGAAACAACGATGCAGTGGTTATCGGTCGCAAAACCGCCATTAGCGAACAGGAAGCCGTTGGTGCCTTCCTTGCGCAGCTTCTCGACCATCGAAACGACAGCATGACTCATATAGTTGGCGATCGGGCCGCCACCGAAGGTCAAGCCGCCAAAAACAGTCGCCGGTTTTTCGACCGGCCAACCGAGAATACGCCGCGCCATTTTGGGCACGCAGGGGAAGCAGCTGTACAATTCAACAAAATCGAAATCCGCGCCGCTCATCTTGTTGAGGTCCAGGGTGCGGCGGATCGAGATTTCCATGCTTACCGAGCGGTCGTAACGATCGCGTTGCAAGAAGCTGTAAGCCTCCTTTGCCGCAGCGCCCATTCCGACATAGATCATCTTGTCTTCGGCAACGCCAAGGCGGCGCGCTTCGGCAAGGCTGGCGACGATGAATCCAGCTCCTTGGTTGACCGAGGCGTTCGCGACCATCAATTTATTGTAGGGAAAGGCGATCGGACGATTTTTTTCGTTCGACGTTATGATTTCCTCAGGCGCTGTCGGTTTGCGGATCCATGCGCCTTCATTACCCGCCGCCACCTGGCTGAAGCGAGACCAGATTTCGCCGCTCTCCGCCTGCCCCTCGGCCAAGGTCTGGCCATAAGCCGCGCGACCGGCATTTTCGTAGAGTGGGTACACATCAACGGGCGCGTTCAAGCCATGTTGTTGGGCATAACCGGGCTCACGTTTTGCCTCCTTGCGGACGCCTTCGAACACGTCTGATTGCGGCGTGGCATGCTTTGCAAGACGACCGGCAATCGTCCGCAGAGCCTCTGCGCCAGCAACCGCAGCCAGTTTGATCTCCCCTGCCCCTATGCGGTTTGCAGCTTCGTTCAACAGCCGGATCGGCGTGTCGCCATGCGGGGCTTCGGATTGATAGCAGACCGACGGCTGGGCACCGAGCGCATCGGCCAGCTTGCGATCGAGCGGGTTGAGATCGCGAAAACTGATCTGGTCAACAACCGCCACACTATCCAATCGCGCCAGCAACGAAACCCCGCTGTCTGCCTCGGCTCGCTTCAGCGCCTCTACCATCAACCCTAGCGGATCGAGGCCATTGTCAGGGTCTTCTGGACGATCATTGATCTGGCCTACGCCGATGATAACGGGGATGCGTTCATTGTCAGTCATGCGCGCCATTGACCAAATTTGACCGGCAAGTGCAACCGCATATTAATCGGTCAATTAAATTTCCCCCTATGCGCTCAGGCCCGGCATTGATAGCCATTGCATCAGGAGAGCCGAGTCCGGCTGTGATGCGAGGGAGGATGTGCGATGACAGTCATCAAAACCAATGAGGCCGGCGAGCCATTGGTCAAGATCGAGCACCCTGCTGTGGGTGTAGCCCGTATCGTCCTAAACCGCGCAGAAAAGCGCAATGCCCAGAATTTCGCCATGCTCTACCAGCTCGACGCGGCATTCACCGAATGTGCACGCAACGAGGAAGTCGCCGTGATCATCCTTGCAGCTGACGGCCCGGATTTCAGCAGCGGGCATGACCTTAAACAACGCGATGTGCAGCCAACCGATTTCGATGTCCTTGGCAATTGGGCCGACTTTACCGCCCCCGGCGCTGAAGGCCGATATGCCGTGGAGAAAGAGGTCTATCTCGACCTGACCGAACGCTGGCGCAATGTGCCCAAGCCGACCATCGCCCAGGTGCAGGGCCGCTGCATTTCGGGCGGATTGATGCTGGTGATGGCGTGCGATCTGGTGATTGCGTCAGACAATGCTGCCTTTTGCGACAACACCATCGATTTGGGAGTCTGCGGTACCGAATTTTTCAACCATCCCTATGACTTTGGCATCCGCAAGGCCAAGGAACTGCTGTTCACCGCGGGCTGGATAAGCGCACAGGAAGCAGCCGCGACAGGCTTCATCAACCGTGTCGTACCGCTTGCAGAGCTTGAGACGGCAACGCTCGGCATGGCCAGCGTGATCGCGGCCAAACCACGTTTCGCCCTCAAAATGGCGAAAGAAGCCATCAATGCCGCGCACGATGCCATGGGCCGACCGCAAGCAATGGGCACAATCTTCGCGCTCCACCAACTCTGCCACAGCCATAACATGCAGGTGTACGGTCTGCCCATTTCCACGATGGAGATCAAAAAGCCCTGATTCCGGAGATTCGGTCAATTTTTAGTCAGTAGTAAGAAGCGCGAGTTGAAAAGCCCCTGCCGATATTCGATTTAGTCAGTTTGGCCGATTTTTCCAAGACAGTTAGAAAATTCTCGACAATTCCCACCCCGCTTGTTTCAACCGGTACACGGGATCCATTTTATGCATAAATTGAGTTTTTATCTGGCGCTGTCATTGGCCACGATTAGCCTTGCCGGATGTACAACGGTCTCATCGCCAAATACCAGAACGGTTTTGCTTACCTTGGACGGGGCGTCGGACGAATATGTCGACGCTTTGCTCGCCGACGACCAACTCGACCAAATTGGGATTTTCAAACAGAGCCAAAAGAAGGGGTACCAAGCCCGCGAACTGACACCCATCAACGTCGCCAGTACCGGGCCATCGCATGTTGCCATTTTTTCCGGCGCATCGCCTTCCAAATCAGGAGCGGTGGGTCAAACCTTTGCTGTTCCGAACATCGAACTGCCCCAGGGCTCCGACGCATTCGCCTATGTCAGTTCCGCGGAAACGATCGTGGCCGCCGCGCGCCGCCAAGGAAAGCGCACCGCCTGCCTTGCCGCACCAGGGTTCGACGGACGTACTGAAAATTATGTCTGTGACTATATGCTCAACTTTGTTCAAAGCAGCCAGGAATCCGTTGTAATAAAATTAGCTCCAATTGCCGGAGGCTTGGCAGATGCCAGACGATCTTCCGACTCTGAAAACCTCACTTGGCTGGTTCCGCAACCAAATCAAAACTCCCTGCCAAAAATCATCACTGAAGGACTGATTGGTTTTGCGCTTCAGTCGCGCCATGGCGATGGGAACAAAGGATTTAACACATTGATGGTGCGCAGCGAGGATGGACGCATCAACGAGTTGGCTGCCGACCGCATTTTTCCCCTGCATCGAATCGAAAATGGAAAACCGGTCACCAATGCTCTTTGGTTGAACAGCATGGACCCGGTTACCGGTGAAGTTGAAGTCTATTGGGGACAGCCATATTACACCGATGCGAATTCAAATATGGCCACAGTTGTTGTTTCAAAACTTGGGCCGTGGCCGGGCACCCTAGACGCGCGTGGTTTGCATGCTGGCCGGATTAGCGAAGCCGGATTTGACGCGCTTAACGAATATCAGGCACAATATGCTCTGGACGCACTCGACCTGCTGTTGAAGCACTCGGACTGGGATTTGCTGCTTGGATATCTGCCTTATCTAGATACCGTACAACATAAATATCTGGTCAGTTCAACGCTTCAGCTTGATCATGATACAAAAACGGAACTCTATTCGGAAAAAGTCAAACGCGCATATCTTTTGCTCGACCGAGGGATTGGAGAGATTGCGGATAAGACATATTCGAAAAATACAAACTTTGTCGTCGCCTCCGATCACGGCATGGTACCCACGCATAGTGCTGTCGCGATTTCTTCATTAATCGAATCGTGGGGTTATGCCGTCGGGGGGAGGCGCCCCGACATAGGAATATTTACCTCTGGCGCGTCGGCACATATTTATATCAACAGTGACGACAGGCTTGGCGGTCACATCAGTCGTCAGCGGAAATTGGAAATCTTGCAAGATTTGCAAAACCGGCTCCGTGAACTCAAAGACAATTCCAACTCCTCGATTTTCGCATTTGTTGGCACGCGGGAAACTCTGTCTGAACTCGCAATCGACCATGATGCAAATACCGGCGATCTTTTCATTAGCACTGTTGCCGGGTTCAGCCTCGATTCCCGCAAATCCCCAACTCGAAGATATATTTTCCCTCTATCATTCGATCGACAGACTCTCACCAAATCAGGACTTTCGCAGGCGGAGGTTGATCATGTGGCGGGCGGCTTTTTAAACCAGGGAAGCCCCGGGGTGCACGGCCATATTGCCGGAACACCCGGGATCGGTGCAATATTATACGGCAAAGGCCCTGACATTGGAAAGGTGTTGAACGGTGCAGCCCATATGCTGCAACTCGCACCGAGCATCGCCTGCCTATTGGAAATTTCGGCCCCGGCCAGCGCCCTCAGCAATCCCGCAACCGGTTTTTGCAAGTCCGTAAAGAAATGACCTCAAACAAGGGCACTGGCCGGCATAGCCAGAATTGCCAGCTTAGGGTAAAAGCCACACTTCTGCTAAAGGTTGCGAGCCTAGTATAATGCGGTGAAAAAGTACGATGCTTCAAAACTACGAAACTGCGACGTGGAAGTGTGATCCACTTCATGAATATCGATGGCTCGATATCGAAGGTCCCTTGACAAACCTCGCTGAAGCTGTCTGGATTTTCGGTGAAAGTTCAAATCCGCTCTCGAGGCAAATGCTCGTTCCGCATTGGAAGGCCTGCATCGCAATCATTCGAAAGTGGAATGAGCAAAAAAGCGAACTTCTGGATGTCCATGTAGCACTACTCGGTCCGGTCAGCCTACCTCGGTGGAATATCAGCGTTGGTTCCTGCGAAATTATCGCTATCCGCCTATTCCCCGAGGCTGCACCAGCTCTACTCCATGTTCATCCCGTCGATATTGTTGACCAGGATATAATCGTTCCTGCGCCATTGGCTCTTGAGCCAGCTTTACGCGTCGCAGAAGGCGGCGCGCCGGCTCAAGAAGTCGCCGCCGAATTGTGCAAATATCTAAGCCGCTTCCCGAACGCCAAAATGCGTAACCGTCCGTCAGTTGCGCACGCAGCGAAATGGATCAGACAATCACAGGGTCAGGCGCGGATCTCTGACATCGCGACATTGTTGGACAAACCGATAAGAACTTTGAGGCGGCATTTTGAAGATGAAATCGGGATTTCGCCAAAGCAATATGCCCGGCATGTCAGACTCATGAAACTGTTGTTGCGCGCCGACTGCTCCAACGCACCAGATTGGTCAGCATTGGCCCAGGATTTCGGTTATTTCGATCAGGCGCACCTCATAAATGATGTTCGATCGTTAACCGGACAAGGCGTAGCGCTTTTGCATCAACAACGTCGCAGCCCGGATTACAGGCCAATCCGTCATCATGTTCCCGACAGATGAGTCTTGAAGAATAGGGCACAGGATAAAGTGGCGGACAGACAGGGATTCGAACCCTGGGTACCATTGCTGGCACAACGGTTTTCGAGACCGCCCCGTTCGACCACTCCGGCATCTGTCCGCACGTCTTTTCGGGCTTTGGTCGATGCCTGTAAAAGGCGCGCCCGTGCGACAGAGCGCGGCCATTAGCGAATGATTCCGGCTTTGCCAAGCGCAAGGTTGCAAGAATGCGATTGCGCTACGATATTGCAACGATGAGCGCGAATCCTGAAATGCCCCCTATCGCCGAAGCCCGCTTCTCCATCGGCGACGTCGTCCGTCACCGTATCTTCGATTTTCGCGGTGTCGTGTTCGATATAGACCCTGTGTTTGCCAACAGTGACGAATGGTATGATGCTATTCCAGAAGCCGTTCGCCCCAGCAAGGATCAGCCATTCTATCACCTGTTCGCCGAAAATGCGGACAGCAGCTATATCGCCTATGTCAGCCAGCAGAACCTGCTGCCCGATGCTGAAAACGGACCGGTGAACCATCCTGCGATTGAAGGCTATTTCGAGCCGTGGAGCGGCAGTCGCTACAATCTGGCCGCCTTGATGCGGCAATAGTTCAGCTGGCGGGCAGCGATTTTATCCAGGCTTCCAAGAGCTCCACGCCCTCGTAATGCGCGGTTGCCCGCCCCAGTTCGGGCATCGCAATTCCCGGGTCTATGCTTTTCATTCGGTAGATGAGGATCGAACGCTCTGGATGGCCGGGTTCGATGACGAATTCGAAATTGCCCGATCCCCTGCCCGCTGCCACGGGTCGCTTGCCAATACCAAGTGCGGCCGAGTTGCGTTCGTGATCGTCGTAAAACAGACCGGAGTTTGATGCCGATCCGGTCGGCTTGTGGCAGTGGCCACAATTGACGCGCAAATAGGCCAGCGCCCTTGCCTCAAGCGCGCCGGATTTTGGATCATCCCATTTCGCCTCGAATGACGGCACGGCTCCCGCCAAATTTCCACGCTTTTCAAATGCAAGGCGCGACTTTGTGTCGGCAAAGGAGAGATTTTGCCATACCGGTCCGACGGGCATCACGCTGTCTTTGGTCGAGTGGCATTGCTTGCACTGGTTTTTGTTCGGAACGGCGTAGCTTATGGACATTTGCGTGCCGTCCGGCTTTTTGAATATAGCGGGTTTGCGAGCCCCGCCAACTTTCAATTCCGCATCACTGCCATCCGTTTTCCACACATAAGGCAAGGCAACCCATCCGTCCGCCTTGTGCAGCAATAGTCGCGTTTCGATGATGTTGAGCTTGCCCGAAGCATCATGGTAGCCGAAACTTTTTATGAGCGCACTGCCCACAGGAAATATCAGCCGGCCATCGGGATCGATGGTGAATTTCTCCCCCTTCGGTAGATACAGGAATCGCTGCTTTTCGGCATAATCTGTGAAAAGCGGGGTGCGGAGATTGTAAGGCAGCAATGCTGAAGCGGGCCTATCCGCGCCGCCATTGAAAAAACCGAAGCTGGATAGCAGCGGCGGATTATCTGTGGATGTTATTGCAGCATCATCAATCTGCGGCGGCTTTCCTTTCACCGAAACGGCAAGCGCAAGCCCCGCCACAGTGGCAATCAGCAAGCGCATCAGCGGACCACCGCCTCCATCGATTCAGGTAGCCGGATACGGGGCAATTCCTGCGGCAGGTTGGCACTGTTCTGCAGCATCACGGGCTGCGCACTTTCGGGAGATGCTTTCAGGTCGGCCAGCCCCAGCGAAAGCGCGGGAACGGGGTCGGCAACAATGGGCTGCGCTTCTGCCCCGCCAGCGCCATCCCAGAAAATCGGGGGCAGACTGCCACCCAATGCCTGGGCAATCTGCTGACTACCCGGAAATTTGGGGTCCCAGCCTGCTTTATCATGCTGATTACCCCAAATGGCGACGCCCCGCGCAATGGGATCATATTTCGGGTCCTGCTGCGGGTAGCGATAGCCAACGACCATAATGTTGGTCGTGCCATTCTGGCCGAGCATGTTGTCAAACACATGTACGTTGCGGTTGGCCATCACCATCACGCCGGTACCGGTCGGTACATTGGCGACGATATTGCCCTTGGGTGCAAAATTGGGTGTCGAGTTGTCGACGACGACATTCTCGAAAATGCGCACATTCTTGCCACCCATCTGTAGCAGGTTGGGCAAATCGAATACCAATATGCCGCCCGTGTTGCGCGTCGCCAGATTATCGTGGACGTCGGCGTCGTAGCTATTCTCTATCTCGATACCGGCAACATTTTCCAGCGCGACCGAGTTGCGCACCACGATGTTGCGTGATTGGCCGACATAGATGCCCGCATCCGATGCGCCGCGGACCAACACGCTGTCGACCAGCACATCCCGGCTTTCGACCGGATAGATGCCATAGGCACCGTTGGTTTCCTTCGGCCCGCCGGTCCATTCGACGCGAAGCTGGTAATAAACGATGCGGTCTGCACCTTTGGATTTGATGCCGTCACCCTTGGTGTTTTCAACCGCAAAATCGCGAAGGACAACATCGTCAGAGGTCACCAGCAAGCCTTCACCAGCACCCAATTGCCCAGTGAAGTCCAAAATTGTCTGGCCGCTGCCCTGCCCCTTCACTGTCACCTTCGGCACATCGAGTGAAAGCCCGTCGGTCAATTTGAAACGACCGCTGCCCAGTTCGACAACATCGCCCGGCGCTGCGCCAATCAGCGCCTCTTGCAAACGCGCCTGTGCATCGTCCCCAGCAGCGACCGATATGGTTTTGGCAAAAGCTGTCGAGCCCGCAATTGCAAGACTGGCAGCGGCGATGGCATTTATGCCTATGACCCTCATCCTCATTTCACAAGTCTGCAATATCCGCGCAGACTTGCCAAGAGCTTCCTCAGGGGGCGTCGCCGAAAATCCAGTCAACACCCGCATCGGCATGGATTTCGGCACTGTCATAAATTGGCAGCACGTTCGCCTTTGTGTCGACAATCATTCCCAATTCGGTGCAGCCAAGCACCACGGCGTCGGCACCATCCTTGTCGATTTCGGTGATCATCGTCTTGAGCGCACGTTCGGAATTGCGGACGACCTGCCCGGCCATCAATTCTTCGTAGATGATGCGATCAAGCTCTTCCACGTCATCTGCCTCCCACGGAAGCAATGTGACGCCATGCTTCACAAGCCGCTGGCGGTACCAGTTTTCAGCCATGACGTTGCGTGTACCGATCAATGCGGCGGATTCGACACCGTCCGCCTTCATCTTCTGACCGACCGCGTCAGCGATATGCAGAACCGGCACCTTCACCGCACTCGAAACGCGATCATGCACCTTGTGCATACTGTTTGCCCCGATCAGGATGGCGGTAGCGCCGCCTTCCTCAAGCCGTTGGGCGGAAGCTATCAAGACTTCAGCTACACGATCCCAATCCTGATCGGTCGTTGCCTTGGCCAGATCACAAAAATTGAGATTATCGAGGATCATCGGTGCACTGCACATCGCATTGGCGCGGCGCTGCACCTGTTTGTTGATGCGGCGATAGTAAAACTCGGTCGAATACCAGCTCATTCCGCCGATCAGGCCGATTTTGCGCATGTTGAACTTTCCAATAACTGAATCGAATCGCCCCGGTCAAAGGGCCGGGGCGAATTGTTGATTCAGTGGATAGCGTGTTGCGGCTTAGTGCTGCAAGGCCTTCACAATATCGTCGACCATTTTCTTGGCATCGGCGAGCAGCATCATCGTCTGGTCCATGTAAAAGACATCGTTATCTACACCCGCATAGCCCACGCCGCCCATGCTGCGCTTGATGAAAAACACGGTCTTGGCCTTGTCGACATCGAATACAGGCATGCCATAGATGGGCGAGGTTTTGTCGGTCTTTGCTGCGGGATTCACCACATCGTTCGCGCCGATGATGAAGGCCACATCGGTTTGGGCAAATTCGCTGTTGATGTCTTCCAGTTCGAACACCTCATCATAGGGCACATTGGCCTCGGCGAGCAGCACGTTCATATGCCCTGGCATACGGCCCGCTACGGGATGGATCGCATATTTGACGCTGACGCCTTCTTTTTTGAGGAGGTCTGCCATTTCGCGAAGGGCATGTTGCGCCTGTGCCACCGCCATGCCATAACCCGGAACGATGATGACGCTTTCGGCCTGGCTCATCATATAGGCGGCGTCCTCTGCAGAGCCGCGTTTCCACGGTCGATCGACTTTCGCCGCGCCACCTGCAGCTGCGCCCGAATCTGCACCAAAACCACCTGCAATCACCGAAATGAAACTGCGGTTCATCGCCTTGCACATGATGTACGAAAGGATAGCCCCCGAAGAACCAACCAGCGCGCCGGTAATAATCATCGCGCTATTGTGCAGCGTGAAGCCCATCGCCGCAGCCGCCCAGCCCGAATAGCTGTTGAGCATCGATACAACGACCGGCATATCCGCGCCGCCAATCGGGATGATCAGCAAGAAACCGATCAGGAAGGACAGGACAACAATCGTCCAGAAAACCCATTCGGTGCCCGTGGTCGGGACAATCGCGAAATAGGCCGTCAGCCCGATAATCGCGACCAATGTTCCCAAGTTGATCACATGGCGCATCGGCAACAAAATGGGCGCGCCCGACATCTTACCCGCCAGTTTCAGGAATGCGATGACGGAGCCCGAAAAAGTGATCGCACCAATGGCGACGCCCAGCCCCATCTCGATGCGGCTTACCGTAAGAATTTCTCCATTCGCGTCGAGAATCCCGAACGCTTCCGGGTTTAGATAAGCCGCTATCCCGACCAGCACAGCCGCCATACCAACGAGCGAGTGAAAGGCCGCCACCAGTTGCGGCATGTCGGTCATGGCAATCTTGCGGGCAGTTACGATGCCAATGACGGCACCTATGCCGATTGCAGCAAATATCTGACCCAGTGTCGCAAAATCAGGACCTACATAGCTGTTTTGCAGGTCGCCCGCGATCATCGGCATATGCGTATAAACGGTGGTCGCCACCGCAATCAGCATTCCGGCCATGCCAAAGCGGTTACCTCGACGCGATGAAGCAGGCGAACTTAAGCCACGGAGGGCGAGGATGAAAAAGACCCCCGAAACAAGATAGGCAAGCAAGGCCCATGCGGGAACGGCTGCATGTTCCATGCTCTACTTGTCCTTCTTCTTGTACATGGCGAGCATGCGCTCGGTGACGGCAAAACCGCCAAAGATATTGATGCTTGCGAGCACCACACCGAGTAGCCCAAGCCACTTCGCCCCGGGAGCACCAGAAGCCGCCGCCGCAATCAGCGCACCAACAATAATCACTGAGGAAATCGCATTAGTCACCGCCATCAAGGGCGTGTGCAGTGCAGGTGTGACCGACCAAACAACATAATAGCCAACGAAACAGGCCAGTACGAAGATCGATAGGATTGAAATGAAGTCCATTATGGGGCCTTTCCAAATCCTCCCCCTCTGGGGGAGGTGGCAGCGCGCAGCGCTGACGGTGGGGGGTTATCGGCACAAAGCCGAACAATGGCGTCAGCTGTGGCATGGACGTCGCGCAGAACCTCCGATGCGGCTATACGAACAATCTTTATGCCCAATTTGTTGATAGCGGCATCGCGGCGAACATCGCGGTTTGGATTGCAGCCCATATCATGAGCTATTCCATCAATCTCAATGCCCAGACGCTTCTCCGCACAATAGAAATCAACGACAAATTCGCCAATGGGATGCTGTTTGCGAAACTTTACACCCATAGGCTTGCCTTTCAGCAACCGCCACAAAAGTACTTCGGGGAGCGTCATTTCTTTCCGCAATTTGCGTGCGCGTTTCAAAGCTGCTGGGCTATGATCTTCCATTCAGCCCCCCTCCGTCAGCGCTACGCGCTGCCACCTCCCCCAAAGGGGGAGGATTTCAGATGTGCGTTTTGCATTTATACCGTAACGGAGTTCCCATTTTTCCAGCACATCAGAAAGATTTTGTTCGGCCTCGCGCGACCCCTTCTTGAACTTTGAATCAGAACGAAATTGGGCGCAAGGCAAAACAGAAATCAATTCCGAATTTGCTACCGTTTCACCAAACTCTTTGGCAACGGCGATATGTACTAGGGAAATGCGCTTCTTGTATTTTCGATCCAAGCGACGTCGTTCGACAGCTTTTGTCGGCGCCTTGCACAGTACAGCCGAAATACTTTCCTGAGCACGAAATAAATCTTCATGGGGCGGGACTGATCGGTCCTCCGGCACTCGTTCTGAATCTTGAGCAAATGAAATGCTAGCCGCAGACAACAATATGGCGGCTACCACAATTCCACGTGCCAAAATGTTCCTCACCCTAGCAGCCTCTCGTTCACAACCTTGCCGTCCTTGGTCAGGCGGATAGCTGCGGTGATTTCGTCATCATCGGGCAGCACCGGCTTGCCCGCTTCCTTGTCCCAAAAGGCGGACAGGAAGTTGAAAAGGTTGCGCGCGAAGAGCGCAGATGCATCGGCGGCCAAATGCGCAGGTGTGTTCGAATAGCCGATGATCTTCACGCCATGCTTGATGACAACTTCGTCGGGCTTCGAGCCTTCTACATTGCCGCCCTGCGCAACCGCGAGATCGAAAATGACGCTGCCGGGTTTCATGCTGGCAATCTGTACATCCGAAATCAGGCGCGGAGCAGCCCGTCCGGGGATCAGTGCGGTGGTGATGACGATATCCTGCTTGGCGATATGGCTCGATACCAGCTCTGCCTGTGCCTTCTGATATTCGGGCGACATTTCGGTTGCGTAACCGCCAGCGCCCTCCCCTTCGATACCGGCGACATTTTCAACGAAGATCGGCTTCGCACCAAGGCTCTCGATTTGTTCTTTGGTTGCCGAACGAACGTCGGTAGCCGAAACAACCGCACCCAGTCGGCGAGCAGTAGCAATCGCCTGAAGGCCCGCAACCCCGACCCCCATGATGAACGCCTTCGCAGCCGTAATTGTGCCGGCAGCAGTCATCATCATCGGAAAAGCGCGACCATAGGCTGCAGCGCTGTCAATCACTGCCTTGTAGCCAGAGAGGTTCGACTGCGACGAGAGGATATCCATGGATTGCGCGCGGGTGATGCGCGGCATGAATTCCATTGCCAGCGCCTCGACGCCGGCAGCCGCATATTCATCCACGCGCTTGCGCTGCCCGAACGGATCGAGCCCGGCGACAATCCATGCGCCTTTGGCAGCGCCTTTCAGTGCCTTGGGATCGGGGCCCTGCACGCCAAGGACAATGTCTGCATCCTTGATAACCGCGCTAGCCGTGCCGATAGCCGCTCCGACAGCTTCATAGTCTGCGTCGGAAATCGAAGCCGCAAGGCCCGCGCCTTTTTCGACAGCGACACTTGCACCCAGTCCGATGAATTTCTTCACCGTCTCTGGAGAGGCCGCAACCCGGGTTTCGCCGGATGCGACTTCCTTGAGAACTGCGATTTTGGTCACGTTATGCGATAATCAGTACGACGAGAACGGTGACCGCAACCGACGCAATGGTTCCCCATTTCAACAGCGAAAGAAATCCCGAATAGGTTTCACTTGCTGCGCGCATGTCCTGATTTCCAGCCATTTCAGCCTCCCTAAAAACCTGCCCCAAACATAGGCCATGCGGGGCTAATAGCCAGATGGGCGGTATTGCTCAAGCGCCTCGACCACAGAAATTTTACTGGATGCTTAATCGCCTCTTTACCTCTTCCTGTTACCGCATTGCTTCACCAAGTGCCCGATGGGATTTCGATGGCGGAAAAAGAGACACGATTGCTGATGCTTGTCGACGACGAGCCTGCCCAGTGCAGGTTGGTGTCGGCTATTGCCAGTCGTGCAGGTTGGCGGACGATTTTCGCCCGCGACGCCGAAACCGCGATTGCCATGCTGGGTACCCAGGATGGCATGATGCTCGACGCTATCCTTCTCGATCAATGGGTTCCGGGATCGGATGCCGCTACACTGATCGCCGAACTCAAATCGCGCCGGCCCGCTTTGCCTGTGTTGCTGATGACCGCCATCGGATCGACTGACAGCGCGATCGAGGCGATGCGTGCAGGCGCTTCGGACTATATCATCAAGCCAGTCGCGGCAGAGCGTCTCATCGCGGCACTCAGTCTGGCCGCCGATCATGCCAAGGATTTTGGCGAACTCCAGCCATTGACGGAAAAAATCGGGCACCAGCTTGAATTTGACGAGATCATCGGTTCAGCACCTGCCTTCCGCACGGCTCTTGCCATTGCGGCGAAGGCGGCGCGTAGCAAGGCCCCGATTTTGATCGAAGGTGAAGGCGGAGTCGGCAAGGAAGTCGTTGCCGATGCCATTCATGCCGCGTCACCGCGCGCACGCTTGCCATTCCTGAAAGTGAATTGCGGCGCTCTCGCACCCAATCTGCTCGATTCCGTTCTTTTCGGGCATGAAAAAGATGCATTTGCCGGCGCTTTTGATCGCCGCGTGGGAATTTTGCAGCAAGCCGATACCGGGACTGTATTTCTCGACGAGATCGACCAGCTGCCATCGGAAACGCAGGTCCGGTTGGTGCGCTTGCTAACCGAGGGCGAAATACAGCCATTGGGTTCTCCGCACGGCTATCGCATCGATGTGCGCGTAATTACCGCCTGCAACCATGACTTGATGGCCAAAGTGGCGAGCGGCGCACTCCGCGAAGACCTGTATTACCGTATCAATGTGGTTCAACTCCACATACCACCGCTACGTGACCGTATCGGCGATATTCCCGCTCTTGCCCGCCACTTTCTGGGACGCATGTCAAACCAGCCTGGCCTGCGCAGCTTGGGGATTACCGAAGAAGCCCTTGAGCTTCTCCGAAACTATGACTGGCCGGGGAATGTTCGCCAACTGCAGAGTGCGCTTTTCCGTGCCGCAGTGCTCTGCGATCGCGATGCGTTGACGCCCGACGAATTTCCCCAAATCGCAACTGCAGTCGGCAGACGAACCGAAGCTGTATCCAGCCATAAAGAAGGTGCCGGCGTCTCGCTGTTCGAACAGGACGGCAATATGCGGCCGCTTGAGGAAATCGAGGCTGATGTCATCCGCCTCGCCATCGGCCATTATCGTGGCCGTATGACCGAGGTCGCCCGGCGCCTCGGCATTGGCCGATCGACGCTGTACCGCAAGCTTGCCGATCTAGGTATCGAAAGCAGCGCCGCTTAATTCTTCCCGAGGATCAGCGTGGTCGCCCACCATCCGCATAGGGATGCGGAACCGGTTAAAATTGTTCCCCAGATAATGTCGAGCACAGTCACCTTGGTGCTCCAGACCTTCAGCGTGGCATAGTTGGTCAGATCATAGGTCATATAGCAAAAGAAGCCGAGCAGCGCGCCCCAAAGCAAGGCGGTCTGCCACTTGCCGTTGTGCAACGCGGGGCCGACAGCGAAGATCATCATGCCCAATATGTAGAGCAGATAGAAGACCACCGCTGGCCCAAGACGGAAGCCACCCTCGTACATCAAGCTGCCGATTTCGGGTTTATACAGACGCTCATACATGGTTCGCAGCCAGACGCTGTCGATCAATGCAAAAGAGACGCCCGTCGCGATATAGGCGACAACATATTTTGCGATCATGGTTGAATCTCCTGCTTGAAGGATAGCATCGGAGCCTTCACAAACGATACGGGTGAAACCCGCCGCCTAACCCGCGGTCAAAGCTGCATCGCGCAAGCCGCGCCAGACATGGATCGCTTGCACTGTTTCAGGCACATCGTGAACACGAACGATATGAGCGCCTTGCTCGACGGCCTTCATCGCGAGGAAAATCGAGCCGCCCAACCGCGCGTCGGCGGGGGCCTCATTTGACAGGGCACCTATCATGCGTTTTCGACTGGCCCCGAATAGGACGGGACAACCGATGCCATGAAACAGAGACAGATTGTTTGCCAGTGTCAGATTGTCGGATAGCGATTTGCCGAAACCGATGCCGGGATCGACCAATAAACGGTCACGCGTAATCCCGGCTGCCACCAACGCCTCTACGCGCTCCTCAAGCCAGTCATACACATCGAACAGCACGTCATGATAGCCGTCACTCTTGTGCGGATCGCTCGACTGGCTAGGCGCGTGCATCAGCACAATCGGGCAGTTGCTTGTTTTCGCAACCTCAAGCGTGCGATCATCGAACAGCAAGGCCGAGATATCGTTGATCATCTTCGCACCCGATTGCAAGGCAGCCTCCATCACCGCGGCCTTGCGGGTATCAATCGAAACGGCGTGGCCCGCTTTGGCCAAGCGTTCGACCACGGGTTGCACCCGCTTGATCTCGTCGCCTTCCCAGACCAGCGGAGCGCCGGGACGGGTAGATTCGCCACCAATGTCGATAATGGCTGCACCAGCAGCTGCCATTGCACCGCCAGTCTGAGCTTGCGTTTCCGGATCGTCACCATGCTTGCCACCATCGGAGAAACTGTCCGGCGTGCAGTTCAAAATACCCATGACCCGTGGTTGATCGAGCAGGATGTTGCGCACACCCATTTTTAGCGCAGGCCGTGGCGACGTGATATTGGAAAGTTGCGACCGGGCCTTTTCGGCCAGCTCGGCCGGCAGTCTGCCAAGATACGCTACCAATTCGGCAAGAGGTACCAGTGCTTTTGACGCCCGCTGACCACCCTCGGTTTCGATGACTTCAACTGCCGAAAAATAGACCATCGTCCCGGCAAGCCGCGCGGCTTGCCCGTCAAACCCGATGGGCGTTTCGATAAATGCGCAGGGCCTAAGGTAGATCTGCCTCACGGTTCATTGGCGAGCAGATAATTCTGCCGCAACTCGTCAATTACCTTCAAATCGCCCTCTCGGGTCTGATAATACCAGAACATCCAGCCATTGCAGCTCGGCGCATTCTGCACCAGCGCGCCGATTTTGTGGATCGAGCCATATTTGTTGTTCCACACGAGCGAGCCGTCGGCCCGGACAATCGCACCAAAGCGACGCTTCTTGTCGGTCAATTGCGCGCCAGCCCGCAAATAGCCATTCTCGACCAATTGGCCAAAGGCGACCCGCGGTTGCGACTTGGGCGATTGCATCGTTTCGAGCGAACTTTCATCGAGCGGCAGCGCCATTTCGATCCGCTCTTCGGCGACCTTGCAATAGGTGCTGTCCCGCTCGCAGCCGATCCAATGGCGTTGCAGCCTCTTCGCCACCGCACCTGTGGTGCCAGTGCCGAAAAAGGGATCGAGCACGACATCGCCCGGATCGGTGCAGGCAAGAAGGATGCGATAGAGCAATGCTTCCGGCTTTTGCGTCGGATGCGCCTTGGTGCCGTTGAGCTTCAACCGCTCCTTCCCGCCACAAATCGGGATCACCCAGTCCGAGCGCATCTGCAGTTCGTCATTCAGCGTCTTCATCGAACGGTAGTGAAATGTGTAGCGCGCCTTGTCGCTCTTCGCCGCCCAGATCAGCGTTTCATGCGCATTGGTGAAGCGCGTGCCTTTGAAATTGGGCATCGGGTTCGACTTGCGCCAGATGATGTCGTTGAGGATCCAGAAACCCTGGTCCTGCAACGTCGCGCCGACGCGAAAAATATTGTGGTAGCTGCCGATCACCCACAGCGTGCCGTCGGGTTTCAGGATGCGCCGCGCCTCGGCGAGCCATTCAGCGGTAAATTTGTCATAGGCAGCAAAATTGTCGAATTTGTCCCAATCATCATCGACCGCATCGACTTGGCTGCCATCGGGGCGCTGAAGATCGCCGCCAAGCTGGAGATTATAGGGCGGATCGGCAAACACCATGTCGACGCAGGCGTCAGGAAGCGAGCGCATCGCCTCGACGCAATCCATCTTCAGGATGCTGTCGAGCGGCAAGCTTGCCTTGTCGACTTTCGCGACCTTGGTTGCGGCTTTCGGTTTAACCGCAATTTTTTCCATAACACCCATTGAACGAGGCTCCCCGCCTGAACAGCGTAAATCAGGGGTCCGCGATGAGTCTTCGAGACTCGCAGGTCAAGCAGTTTCGATTGCTGCGACTCGTTGGATTTCCGTGCGGAATCGCAAATCTAGGCGGAACGAAAGGAGTCCGGCACAAGATATGGAGTCTCGCGATTCCTGCATGACTCAATCCCTAGTGGTGTTGCCCGAAAGACTCACCCATGAAGATTTTACATTCAGTTACAGTAATTCCAGCTGCGCGACCGGGGCAAAACTCCGGCGATGCAGAGGCGTCGGCCCCAAGCGACGCAGCGCTTCGAGATGCCCGGCAGAACCATAGCCCTTGTTGGAGGCCCAGCCATAGCCGGGGTGCATCGCGTCATAACTGCGCATCAAACGGTCGCGATGCTCCTTGGCGATGATACTGGCAGCAGAGATGCAGGGGTGGATAGCATCGCCGCCAACTACTGCTTGTGCAGTGTAACGCCATTTAGGCAGACGATTGCCGTCTACCAGCACTTGTACCGGCTCAATCGCAAGTGCATCGACCGCGCGCGTCATCGCGAGCATCGTTGCCTGCAATATGTTGATACTGTCGATTTCCCCGACATCGGCGACGCCGATCGCCCAGCGACAAGACGCCTTGATCTGCGCCTCCAATTGCTCGCGCTTTTTGGCACTCAGCTTCTTGCTATCATCGAGACCTTGTATTCCGCCTTCGCAAAGCACAACAGCGGCAGCTACTACCGGGCCGGCCAATGGTCCCCTGCCCGCTTCATCAACGCCAACAATCATATGCGCCAGGCTGGATAGCGCCGGTTTTCACCTGCGCTGTACAGGCAAACGATATTTCCGGATGGGTCCAACAGGCGTGCCTCGCGCCAGCCCCAGCTTTCATCCTGAGGCATCTGTTCGAACGCGAAACCTTCACTGACCAATTCATTTACCCAAGCATCCAGCCGCTTGCTTTCGAAATAGACGACGGTCGACGTGGCGATATCCTGACTTTCGTGGATCGAGAAGGTTGCGCCATTGGGCACCTCGAAACGAGCGTAGCCGTTGGAAGGGCTATTGACGATTTGCACAAGCCCCAGCGCCTTGTAGAAATCGACCGATGCCGCATAGTTGGTGCAACCAACCGTCACCTGGTTAAGCGACGGACCTTCGACCATAGCGTCCTCACGGACATATTGGTGCCCCATCGGTCCATGCCCCTGCCCCAGCCCCGGCGCATCGTGGAGAGCAAGTCGAACAAACAGGCGTGCGCGCTCGATCGACTGCTCAAGCGTAAAGCCCTGACCCAATCCGGTCGCAATAGCACTGGCGAGCGTGCAGCCGGTCCCGTGGGTGTTGCGCGTTTCGATCCGCGGATCGGCCCAGTCGTTGCCTTGCCCCTCCGCCAGATCAAGGCGATCGACAATAAGGTCGCCTGCCGCATGCCCACCCTTGATGAGGAGCGGGATATGGCGTTCGAGCAAAGCCTCTCGCCCGCCCAACGCCTCCAGCTCAGGCAGATTGGGCGTCGTCAAAGTGGCAAGCCGCATCAAGCGTTCGAACGCCGAAATCGTATCGTCATCGGCAAGGATTGCCCCGCTGCTCGCAACCATTACGGGGTCGAATACAATCGGGCAGGACAATTCGGACAGGCTGTCCGCAACTGCATGCGCGGTTTCCGCACTACCAATCATCCCGATCTTGACTGCATCGACGCCTATGTCGCTGAGTACCGCCGCGATCTGGTCGATCACCATTTGCGTTGGGATCATATGGACCGCATCGACGCCCAGCGTATTTTGTGCGGTGATGGCGGTCACCGCTGTCATCGCGTGACCGCCCAACATGGTGACGGTCTTGATGTCGGCCTGAATGCCGGCCCCACCGCCGCTGTCGGAGCCAGCGATGATCAGGATGCGTGCGGTAGTCATCCCTTATACTTTCTCTCGGTTGAAGCTGGATATTTTTCCAGAAGCTTTGCCGAGCGCGTGGGCCTGTCAAGCAGCTCACCACCACAATTGGGGCAGCGTTCGTCGAGCGCATCGGCACATTCGGCGCAGAAAGTGCATTCGAACGAGCATATGAAAGCACCGCCAGATTGCGCCGGCAAATTGGCGCCGCACTTTTCGCAATCGGGGCGCATTTCGAGCATCAGGCGGCCTCCTCTACGGCAGCGCAGATACGGTCAACAACAGCACGCACCTGTTTGGCATCGTCACCTTCGGCCATAACACGGATCAACGGTTCTGTGCCTGATGGGCGAATGACTAGGCGCCCCGAACCCTCCAACTCCTTTTCCGCCTCGGCAATCACCGATTTGACCGAAACATTCTCCAGCGGCTTGCCACCCGAATAGCGTACGTTTTTGAGCAACTGCGGAACCGGATCGAAGAGATGCAGCAATTCACTGGCCTTCTTCCCGCTCTCGACCAGTTCGGCGAGAACCTGCAGCGCGGCTATGGTTCCGTCACCGGTAGTGGCATGGTCGAGCAGGATCATATGCCCTGATTGCTCCCCACCAACATTCATTCCACGCGCGCGCATTTCCTCCAGCACATAACGGTCACCAACCTTGGCGCGGACGAGCTCGAGATTCTGGCTTTGCAAATAGCGTTCAAGACCGAGGTTCGACATCACCGTTGCGACAATGCCTTTCCCACGTAACAAACCATTGCGGCTCATCGCGGTTCCGAGCAGTGCCATTATCTGATCACCATCAACAACGCGGCCTTGTTCATCCACGACAATCAGACGGTCGGCATCGCCATCCAGCGCAATACCTATGTCGGCACCTGCAGCGACCACTGTCTCCTGCAGCGTCGCCGTGTGAGTGGAGCCGACGCGATCATTGATGTTCTTGCCATTGGGATTGACCCCAATCGCTGTAACCTTTGCTCCCAATTCCCAGATGGCTGCCGGCGCCACCTGATAGGCTGCACCATGCGCGCAATCGAGCACGACATGCAGTCCGTCAAAACGGATATGCTCGGGCAAGGTCGCCTTTACCGCGTGGATATAACGCCCGCGCGCATCCTCGACGCGCCGGGCGCGGCCTATATCCATCGACTTGGCAAGCTTGGGCGGCTGGTCGAGCAGGGCCTCGATCGCATGCTCATCTTCGTCCGATAGCTTGAAACCGTCGGGTCCGAACAGCTTGATGCCATTATCCTCATAGGGGTTGTGGCTGGCGGAAATCATCACGCCCAGATCGGCCCGCATTGAACGGGTAAGCAGGGCAACTGCAGGCGTCGGGATCGGCCCGAACTGGACCACATCCATACCGACGCTGGTGAAACCGGCCACCAGCGCGTTTTCAACCATATAACCCGACAGCCTTGTATCCTTACCGATGACAACGCGGTGTTTGTGATCACCGCGCAGGAAATGCGCGCCCGCTGCTTGCCCCACCTTCATCGCCATTTCGGCGGTCATGGCGCTGGCATTGGTCCGTCCGCGGATGCCGTCCGTACCGAAATATTTCCTGCCACCCAACTCTCAGACTCCCTTTGCGTGTTGTGTCCAGCCTTAGCCAGCGTCGCCACATGCTCCAAGCCGGAAATTCACTCCGTGCCGTAAAGTCTTGCCGCTTGTCAGTTTTGTCCAGCAGTGCATAAGAGGCGCAAAATCGACAATGGGAGCTTGCATGAAAAAGGCGTGGATCATTTTGGCAGCGTTGATTGCCGGATTGCTGATCGGGATGGCGGTTGGCGACCGGTCGCCGCTTTTCCACGATGCCGCTGATGTGGTTGGCACCATCTGGCTCAACGGCCTTAGGATGACAGTGATCCCGCTCGTCGTCGCCTTGTTGATTACCGGAATTGTACAGACAGCCAACGCAGCGAGCGCCGGGCGTACTGCGACACGATCGGTGATCACCATGATCTCCATCCTCGTGCTGGTCACCATCATGGCAGCGATTGTCACCCCTGCCCTGCTGGCGATTTTCCCGCTCGATCCGGATGCTGCACAAGCCTTGCGTCAAGCCATGGGCGCAGTCGAACCGGCTGCTGCGCCGCCGCCGTTCAGCGAGTTCCTGAAAGCGGTGGTCCCGACCAATCCGTTCCAGGCTGCGGCAAGTGATGCGCTGCTTCCGCTCATCATCTTCACCATCGCCTTTGCTTTCGCAATTACGCGGCTGGAGGCTGGCAAGAAGCAGATATTGGCGGGCTTCTTCGAAGCCATGGCCGAAGCGATGGTAACGGTGATCAGCTGGGTGCTCGCCCTTGCTCCGATTGGCGTATTTGCATTGGGCGTGGTGCTGGGGATGACGGCAGGAGCAGCTGCTTTTGGCGCGCTCGTGCATTATGTATTGGTAGTCACCGCCATCGGCACAATCATCATGCTGTCCGCCTATCCGGTGGCGATGTTCGGCGCACGTTTCAACCTGTTTGATTTTGCTCGTGCAGCGATCCCGGCGCAGTCGGTAGCGATTTCGACCCAAAGCTCACTCGCTTCGCTTCCCGCAATGGTGCAGGGAGCCAAGCAACTCGGCGTAGGTGCGCGCAGCACCGATATCGTCCTGCCGATGGCAGTCGCGATTTTCCGCGCAACCAGCCCGGCGATGAACCTGGCGGTTGCCATCTATGTCGCACATTGGATGGGGATCGAACTAGGCCCGGAACAGATCGTCATCGGCGTCGCCGTAGCATCCATCACAACTTTGGGCTCGGTCAGTCTCCCCGGCTCGATCAGTTTCATCGCCGCCATTGCGCCGATCTGCATCGCCATGGGCATTCCCATCGAACCGCTGGCCGTACTGGTTGCCATTGAGACATTCCCCGATATCATGCGCACATTGGGCAATGTAACCATGGATATCGCCGTAACCGGCACCATCGCCCGCGCAGAGGGCGACCTTGAAAAAGGAGAGGCAGCATGAAATATCGTGAATTAGGCCATGGCCTGAAAGTTTCCGCAATCGGTGTCGGCTGCATGCCGATGATCAAGGGCGGTAACATTCTCTATGGCGAAGCCGCCGATCCGGATGAGGCGATCAAGACCATCCACCGCGCGATCGATCTGGGCATCACATTTTTCGATACTGCGCAGATCTATGGCCCGTTCCAGAATGAGGAACTGGTCGGCGAAGCGATCAAGGGCAAGCGCGACGGGTTGGTGATCGCGACCAAATTCGGTTTCCGTTTTGATGGCAAGCAGATCGTTGGCGTTGACGGCTCTGCGGCCAATGCAAAGCAGTCGGTCGAAGGTTGCCTCAAAAGGCTGGGCATCGACTGCATCGACCTGTTCTACCAGCACCGCGTCGATCCCAATGTGCCGATCGAGGAAACCGTCGGCGCGATGGCAGACCTCGTCAAAGAAGGAAAGATCAAGCATATCGGCCTATCCGAAGCTGGCCCCGCGACATTGCGCCGGGCCGCTGCAGTCGCCCCGATAAGCGCGCTGCAGAGCGAATATTCACTTTGGGAGCGTGACATCGAAGAGGATATCCTGCCCACCTGTCGCGAACTCGGCATCGGCTTTGTGCCATATTCGCCGCTCGGTCGCGGATTTCTGACAGGATCGATCCGCAGCCTTGATGATCTGCCCGAAAATGACTGGCGCCGAAACGATCCGCGCTATCAGGGCGACAATTTCACAGCCAATTTGAAAGTCGTGGATGCCGTCAGCGACGTCGCGGCCAAACATGGCGCGTCGAACGCGCAGGTAGCGCTGGCATGGCTGCTGGCACAAGGTGATGACATCGTTCCCATCCCGGGCTTCAAGCGCCGCGTCACTATGGAAGACAGCGCCAGGGCCGCAGATGTGACATTGGATGCGGACGATCTGGCCAAGCTCGAAGCCGCCGCACCGCGCGGTGGAACGGCTGGACCGCGCTATGGCGAAGCAGGCATGCGGATGGTCAGGCTATAGACCGACCCAGCGGTAAATGCCTGCCCCATAATTGCCGAACAGATTGTGCGCCCAGGTTGCGGCGAGCCAGAAGATTACGCCGATGAGCAATATGCGTGGCTCAACCTTCGCCAGTTGCGACAGGCGCGGTAGGAAGCTCGTCTGCCGTTCCCACTTGACCCAAGCGTCCCCGAGTGAAGCTTCTTTCTTGCGATCCTGCCCGTAAGAACCGGCTAGCGCTAGGAACACAAGGCTACCATTGAACAGGAAACTGTCCATGCGCGGCGCAACCAGCATGTGCGACAGACCCCATAGCGCAAATCCCCACATCATCGGATGGCGGGTGACGCGGAAAACGCCCGTGGGCACTTTGGCGGCAAGCGTCCGGATAACATCCCCGTCAGGATCGGGCATCGCGGGATTGCCTCTATGCGATCCCACGAAGAGTATTGCCGCGAGCAAAGTCAAAGTGCTCGCGACGATCCAGATCGCATTGGTTGGCGCCCAATACATCTCACCCGCAGGCGCCTGCGAAAACGCCCAGATCATCCAGCCAAAACCCGCTAACGACACCAGCGAGTAAACGCCGAGAAAGCCCTTTTCACCAAGTCGCCCGACCATCGGCCGGCGCAACGGGTGCGACATCAGGAAATGGCTGCCCACGAAAAACACGCAAGCCGTCAAAAGCGGTGCCAGACTATCCATTTCCCCATCCCATCCTTGAACCGGAGCCCTGAGCCTGTCGAAGGGCGTTTTACCGAGAGACGTGCTTCTACAGGCTCAGCACTACGGTGATGTATCAACCCACTTTAATCAATGTTCATAGGCTTTGGGCAATGCCCCTTCCTGCGGTGTACGATAACGGTCACGCAGCCTGTCTTGCCTGTTACCGAGCGGCTGTTCGACACCATCAATCAGAACATGCGTCGGTGCGCTGGTCAGTTCGAGCGGATCGCCATCCCAAACCACCACATCTCCCGCCTTGCCAGCTTTCAAGCTGCCCAGGCGGTCGCCTACGCCAAGGATTTCGGCGGGGGCAGAGCTGATTGCAGCGAAGGCCTCATCCCATGTCAGGCCGCTGGCGCGCGGGACGCGCTGCAGGCTGACAAGGTTGCCGGCATATTGGGTGGTGTAGCGCAGCTGGTGCGAATCCCGGTCGTTGATCATCCCGATCGCCACCTTGACGCCAGCATCTTTCATACGTCCGATGTTGGACTGGGTGGCTCCCAGCATTTCAAATGTCGCAGGCAGATCGTTGAGCGCCGAAGCGATGACCGGCACGCCAGCCTGGGCCAGCTGCGAAGCCACCCGCCAGCCCTCGCTGGCACCAACGAAGACCATCTTGATCGCCGGAAATTCGCGTTTGAGCTCAAGCAGGCGCAACATGTCGTTCGCGCCCTCGACATGGATAAGCAGGCGCTGTTCACCGCGGAGAACGACCTGCAATACGCGCGCATCTTCCTTCTTCAGCAGATCGTCGTCAAACGCGTCGGCACCCGCAGCATGATCCTGTGCTTCGCGCAGCATGGCGCGGAAGTGCAGATGATTGCCTGACCGGCTGCCGCCGGAAGCCTCTGCCCCAGCCTCACCAAATTCGACAAACTGGAATGCCCTCGCCCGCGTGACCGGATCGGTATCGGCGCCCAGATCGGCAATAGCGCCCTGCCCCGCAAATATCCGGTCGCCTCCCTCGGGGGCGACCACGGCGCGGGTCACCCCGGCGCTGCGGTTGACGGCGATGGGGGAACGGAACGGATCGATTGCAGGTGCAACATCAATAGCAGCCGAAAAGCCACTCTTGCCGCCGCCCTTGTCATTCGTGCCGTTGACCGCATCGACCTCCGAAAGGCCAAGGCGGCTGAATCCGGCAAAAACGCCCGGCGTCACCCATTTGCCCGTTGCGTCGATAGTGCGCGCACCAGTGGGAACGGCTACACCCTTGCCCGCGGCAACGATGGTTCCATCGCGAACGACAACAGTTCCGCCTTCCATCGGGGCAGAGCCGTCGCCAACAACAAGCTTGCCGCCGGTAATGGCAATGGTTTCCGCAGTCGCAGGTGCAGTAAGCGACGCAATTGCGGCTGCAGCCAAAAGAAGATGCCTCATTTCACATCTCCTTCGCCGGGCTGGCCAAGTTCAAAGTCGCTCACCGGCCTGCGCATTGCATCGCTGGCATCGAACAACAGCGCTCCATCGACCCACACCTTGTCGGGTCGCGAATAGACCGACAATGGGTTACCGTTCCACAGCACAAGGTCGGCCATCTTGCCCGGTTTCAGGCTGCCGGTCATCTTGTCGATACCCAGTGCCTTGGCGGGATTATAGGTCAACCAGCTAATCGCTGTCGCATCCGAAATCTGGAAACCCATGCGGCGACCATTGGCGAGCGCCTTGGCTGCCTCCTGGTTCAGACGCTGGATCTGGTTTTCATCATCCGAATGGATAATCACGCAGGCGCCCGCATTTTGCAATATACCTGCATTTTCGGGGATCGCGTCATAGGCTTCCATCTTGAAGCCCCACCAGTCGGCCCAAACTGCAGAGCAAACTTCATTTTCTTTCAGCAGGTCACCAATTTTATAGGCTTCGACTGCGTGGTGGAAGGTTGATACCTTATAGCCAAATTCCTTCGCCATATCGAGGACGATGGCCATCTCGTCGGCGCGATAGCAGTGGTTCTGGATCTTGATATCGCCATCCAACACGCCTGCGAGCGTTTCCATGCCGATGTCGCGGGTATATTCCTTCCCGCTGTCACGTTTTTTCTTATATTCCTGCGCCTTGATCCATGTTTGGCGGTTAACCGCAAGGTTACCCATCCGGGTCGAAGGCATGCGCCCCTTCGCGCCATAGACGCGCTTGGGATTTTCACCGCACGCCATTTTCAGGCCATAAGGGGCTCCCGGAAACTTCATTCCCTGTACCGTGCGGGCATAGACATTTTTAAGCACCACCGAACGGCCACCCATCAGGTTCGCCGATCCGGGCAGGACTTGGAGCGACGTCACGCCGCCATTGGCCAGCGCGCGGCTGAAGCCCGGATCCTGCGGCCAGACGCTATGTTCGGCCCAGACTTCAGGTGTGGTCGGAGACGTCGCTTCATTGCCATCATCATGCGCCGCGACCGACGGTGTCGGATAATCGCCGAGGTGCGAGTGGATATCGATGATGCCGGGCGTCACATATTTGCCAGCCCCATCAAACACAGCAATATCTGCCGGTATCGGAGTATCGGGGCCACCGACCGACTGGATCTTGTCGCCCGCAAAGAACACCACGCCATTGTCGATACGTCCGCCTTCACCATCAAAAATGGTGACATTGCGGATCGCCGTCGCCATCCCCGGATAAGGCTTATAGGTCGATGGATAGGGATCCTTGTTCAGCTTTGCCGGCTTTTCAGCAGGTGCCGCCGCCGAAGCGCTTTTGAGCGCTTCGGCGGTGTTCGAGCAGGCAATCAGGGCAAGCGGGGCGGCGAGGATAGACCAGCGGAACCGTTCCCTCATCTTCAGGCCGCCTTGTCCGCTGCAGGTTCCTCATCCTTCAGCGTATCCAGGTGCATCCAGCGCTTCACCATCGGCGACAGCAGGAGGACGACAACGGCAACGCCTATAGATATCCATCCGAACAGCTCATAGACGTCGAGCAGGCCCTGTTTGGTCATCTGGCCATCATGTCCGCCAGTGGCCTCACCGATCTTACCGGCTACGAAATTACCAACCGCAGTCATGTAGAACCAGGCGCCCATGATGAGCGAGGCGAGGAATTTCGGCGCAAGCCGGTTCATCGCCGACAGCCCGACGGGCGAGAGGCAAAGCTCTGCAGTCGTTGCCAGCAGATAATAGGCGAAGACCAGAATGACAGGCGTCATCGCTGCGACGCCGAAGGCTTCAGCGCCCCATACCAGCACCAGATTGGCAAAGCCCATTTGCAGCAATGCTAGACCGAATTTTGCGGGTGCTGAAGGCTCACTACCCCGCTTGCCTAGCCAAACCCAAAGGCCAGCAAAGACCGGCGCAAAAATCATGATGATAATCGGGTTGATCGACTGGAAGATCGCCGCAGGAACACCGCCACGATCCACAAACCGGTCGGTGAACAGGTTCATCGAACCACCTGCCTGTTCGAACAAACCCCAGAACAGCGGATTGAGCGAAATCAGGAACAGGATGGCAAACATGCGTTCACGCGGTTCCTTGTCCAGCTTGAAGCTTTCGTACAGCACATAACCAAGCAGTGAGACGCCGGAAACAACCAGCAAGCCCTGGATGACATCCTGATACTGCACCAGCGCCCAGATCACCGCGACCGATGCCAAGCCAATGCCGTAAAGGGTCATTTCCTTTGACTTTGTAAGCGGTGCAGGCGCTTCACCGGCGCCATTGAGGGCCTTCTTACCCAGCACGAAGACAACCAGACCGGCAAGCATGCCGATACCTGCAAGGCCAAAGCCCCAGCCCCAGCCAATGGTTTCACCCAGATAGCCGACAAGGATTGTACCGATCGCGGCACCGACATTGATGCCCATATAGAAAACCGTGTAGGCACCATCGCGGCGGATGTCGGTCAGCTTGTACAACTGCCCGACCATCACCGAGATATTGGCCTTCAGGAAGCCCGAGCCGACAATGATGAACGCCAAGGCGGCCCAGAATATGTTGATCGTGGGGTCGCTCTGTCCGCCTACACCCTCAACCGCCATCAGGGTGTGACCTGCCGCGAGCAAGAGCCCCCCAAACAGCACTGCCTTGCGCTGCCCCAGATATCGGTCGGCCAGATAGCCACCTAAAACAGGGGTGATGTAAACCAGACTGGTATAGGCACCATAGATCAAATTGGCCTTGCCATCGCTGAACAGCCAATGCTTGGTCAGATAGAAAATCAGCAGCGCGCGCATGCCGTAATAGGAAAAACGCTCCCACATTTCGGCGAAGAACAGCATGTAGAGCCCCTTGGGGTGCCCCGCAAATTCCGGTTCTTTCTGAATTGCGATTTTCGCGCCAATGGCGAGGAAAATGCCCAAAACGACGACGGTAATTGCAGCAATCCAGTCGCCTTCGACCCAAAGACCCATCGGTTTCATTCCGTTCACGCGAAACCCACCTTCCCAATTTTTGTTTGCTTCGCCCCTCCCCGGAGGCCATTGGGTAGGCAACCTAACGGAAAAATTGCGCCTGTGAAGAATTTTGTTGCGCTTGTTACCGCTTTTCGGTGAACGAAGGGCCGATGTTCAACGACCAAAGCTCACTCACCGCCTATCTTGCCTCCCGCCGTTCCGGCAAACCCCGTGACATGATCGCACCCGGGCCTGACGTCGGCCAGCTTGACGTCATCCTCACGCTCGCAATGCGCACGCCCGATCATGGCAAGCTCTTTCCCTGGCGCTTTGTAAAAATAGAGGATCGCCAAGCCTTCGCAGCACTGCTGGAGAAAGCATTTCTTACGTCCAATGCAGACGCCAGACCAGCGCAGATCGAGGCCGCAATTGCGCCAGCCTTCATGGCGCCGACGCTGGTCGCCCTGCTCTGTGCCCCACAGGAGAGCGCTAAGATTCCGGCGTGGGAACAGCAGTTGAGCGTCGGCGCGGTCGGGATGAACCTGCTGCACGCGGCGCATGCGCATGGCTTTGTCGCAAGCTGGATCACCGGCTGGGCCAGCTATGACCCTATTGTCCGCGAAGCCGTGTGCGAGGGCGAGGAGCAGATTGCCGGGCTTTTCTACATCGGCACTGCAAGCCAGCCACTCGAAGAACGCCCTCGACCGGATCCTCAAAACATCATCCGTCATTGGCCCTGACTGCACAATTTAATCGCTAGGTTAAACTTGACGCGACATACTGTGTTATGGCAGTAAGGTGGTCATGAAAACCGAGAGCAAGCCCGTATATCTGAAACTGCGTGACGAGATCGCTGCAGCCATTCTTGATGGCCGCTTTTCAGAAGGTGACATGCTCCCCTCGGTCCGTGCCTTTGCCGCGCAGCAGGGTGCCAATCCGCTGACGGTGGCCAAGGCCTATCAATTGTTTCAGGACAATGGCTTGGTTGATGTGAAGCGCGGTGTCGGGCTGTTTGTAGCCCGTGGGGCGGTCACACGCCTGCGCACCACCGAACGCGACCATTTCATCAGCCATGTCTGGCCCGAAGTGCGCGCGCAGATGCAGCGCGCGGGAATCGATCCGGCGGAATTGCTCGCGCTTTCTTAAAGTTTCTGCGCTGCGCGGTAATCGCGCGCGATGTCCTTGTCGTCAGGCGCCAGCTTGCTTGCCTTGCGCAATAAGTCGCGGGCGCGTTTGGCATCATCACCCTGCAGCATCACTGCCCGGCCATAAGCATAGGTCGTCATCACATTCGCTGGATCAATCCGATAGGCCAATCGCGCTTCTCGCACCGCCTCATCATGCTCACCCAGCGCGGTCAAAGTGCGTGCGATATTGGCGTTCAACACAGAATCGTTGAAGCCGGTCCGCGCACGCATGCGGTACAAAATAGGCAACGCCTGATCCCACAGCTTTCGATCGATCAGATCAAAGGCGGCCAGCCTTTGACCTGGCAAACTGGATGGGTTGTAGACCAGATATTCGGCAATCACATTGCTGGCCGCATTGGCATTGCCAGCACCGCGATACGCCGCGACCAGCCGCCCCAGCACGGCATCATTCAGGGCAACCTTGCGGGCCTTCTCATAGGCCGCAATCGCCCCTACCCTATTGCCAGCTGCAAGTTCGACATCACCCGCTATCAGCTGGGCCTCGACCACCCCGTCATTTCCGGCGACCAGCGGAGATATGGCTTGGCGGGCTTGTCCAAATTGCCCTGCGGACAACAAAAGGCGCACATAGGGCAAAACCTTGCGCGCATTTTTGGGCTCGCGTGCGGCCTCTGCCGCAGCCGCACCCAACGCCTGTGTTTCAGCAAGCGCCAAGGGAGTGGTAATCGATGGATAGGCTGCCCTGTCCAGACGGAACGCGGCGGCATCACGCTCGCCCAACGCTTCCAATATGCGGCCAGCAAGCACTATGCTGTAGTGATCGGCATCTTCGCGGTTGGCGACGGGTGCAATTGCATCCCATGCTGCTGATTGGTCACCGGATCGGTGAAGCGCGCGCGCAAGCAAAGTACGCAGTTCAATATTATGTGGCTGTGCGGAAACCAGTCGCGTCAAGATTTCGATGGCGGTGTTGAAATTGCCCAATTCATATTCGCTGACCGCGACAAGCATTTGCGGCCCCGGCAGTTCGGCGAAGCGCCCGCCGACTTTTCCCATGATGCGTCGGGCGAGCGCATAATTCCCGGCGCGCGCCGCCAATATAGCCTGCATATAGAAAGCTTTGGCATTTTTTGTGTCGAGCGTCAGTATCTTGCGCGCCTGCACTAGCATTTCGCGATAGCGGCCCAACTCACCCAGCGTCGTGCCATATTCTTCAAGTGACGGCACGTCATTCGGGTCGATTTGCAATCCACGCTCAAACCAGGGCAACGCCGCCGCCAGCCCGAACTGGTCGCGCACCACACGACCACGCAACTCAAGTGCCCGCACATTGGCCGGGTTCAACGCCAACGCCCGTTCAAGCGCCGCCGTCGCCCCGCCCAGATCCGAAACCACGTAGCGCAGCCGCGCAACCTCGGTCCACAGACGATCATCTTTGGGTGCGAGTTTGAGACCGCTATCGAACGCCTGCCCGGCCGCAATGGTATCACCCTGGTCCATATAGACACGGCCCAATATGCGAAAGGCATAGGGCATGTTGGCGCGGGCCACAGTTTTTTGGGTCAAGGCCGTCTCTGCCTTGCCGGTCTCACCCGAAAGCCAAAGTGCGTGACCCAGAAGGTGGCTGTAAGCCGTCTCGGGCGCTCCCAGTTTTATGGCCTTGTCGATATGTTCGCGGGCCGTCACCGGATCGAAAAGTTCCAGCGAAACTTCAGCCAGCTTCAGCTGCGCCTCGATCCATTCGGGTTCTGCGGCCGTTGCGTTGAGCAGTTCGACCTTGGCTGACCTGAGGTCGCGTTGATCAATATGATTTTGCGCGGCCTCAAAAGCTTTGCGAGCGTCGTCGTCAATCGCCGCGTGAGCAATGCCCGCCAGTAACGCAATCGCCAGCACGCTCCGCAATCCCGAAGTCAGCAACTGGCGAGAGGCGTGGGGCATCAGACATGGATCTCATATTGTTTCAGGAGATCATAAAGCGTTGGTCGACTGATGCCCAGCAGCTTGGCAGCGTTGGAAATATTGCCTTCCGTGCGCGCAATGGCCCGACCTATAGCCCGCCTGTCCGCGGCTTCGCGGGCCGCCTTCAGGTTGAGCAACCGGTCATCGTCATCGATCAGATCAAACTGGAGATCATCGACCGTTATGAACTTGCCCTCTGCCATGATTACGGCACGCTTTACACGGTTTTCGAGCTCGCGGACATTGCCTGGCCAATCCCATTGATCAATCGCGGTCAGCGCGCTCGAGGCGAAACCCTTGATCGATGGATTCATTTCTCGGGCAAAGCGGCTCAGGAAATGCTTCGCCAGAAGGACTGAATCACCCTGCCGTTCAGCCAGCCGGGGGATATGCACCGGAACTTCGGCCAGACGGTAATACAAGTCATCGCGAAATGTCTTGTCCTTGATCATCTGGTTAAGATCGCGGTGCGTCGCACAGACGATGCGAACATCTACCGGAATGGTTTTCCGCCCGCCAATGCGCTCGATAACGCGTTCCTGGATAAAGCGCAGCAATTTCACCTGCAGCGGCAATGGGATATCTCCCACTTCATCAAGAAACAGCGTGCCGCCATTGGCCAATTGGATCTTGCCTTCGGTGGTCTTGATTGCGCCTGTAAAAGCACCTTTTTCATGCCCGAACAGTTCGGACTCAAGAAGGGTCTCCGGGATTGCGCCGCAGTTAATTGCAACAAAGGGTTTGCCTTTACGCTCGCTCGCGTCGTGCAGTCCGCGCGCCAGCAGTTCCTTGCCGGTGCCGCTGGCCCCCAACAGCATAACCGACGCATTGGTATTGGCCACCCGCTCAATCGTACGCGCGGCCTTCAGCATTTCGGGGGACGCGGTGATCATCGAACCGAACAGCATTTCACCATCAGACGCTGGTGCCTGTGCCTTCTGGTTCTGCAACTCAAGGTCACGCACATGGAAGGCGCGCTTTACGATCAGGTGCAGCTCATCGATATCAACGGGTTTCTGGTAAAAATCCCACGCCCCGGCAGAGATGGCATGCAGCGCGCTCTCTTTTGCATTGTGACCGGAAGCAACGATCACCTTGGTATCCGGCTTGATCAACAGCATTTCTTCTAGCGCGGCAAAGCCCTCGGTCACGCCGTCAGGGTCAGGCGGAAGGCCTAAATCGAGTGTCACCACGTCGGGTTCTTCCGCGCGCAGCAACGCCATCGCCTCGGTACGGTTCGACGCGCAAAAGACCTCAAAATCCTCATAGGACCATTTCAGTTGCCGCTGCAGCCCCTGGTCGTCCTCGACAATCAGCAGTTTTTTCTTTGGCTGTTCCATCGTCATGCCGCCTCTTCGATGTCGTTGACTTGTGCCGCTTCTTTTGCCGCTGGGAGCAGCAGCGTCATTCGTGTGCCCTTCCCTACGCGGCTATCGACATGCAGATGCCCACCTAGCGACTGTGCCAACGCGCGGGCTTCATAAGCGCCGATGCCAAAGCCGCCGCTTTTGGTGGACTCGAACGGTTTGAAAAGCTGGTTCGCCACAAAGACTTCCGTCATGCCGCAACCCTTGTCCGTCACCCTGATGGCAACCCAATCATCCTGACGCGCAGCACTGACTCGAATCGGGGATCCGTCGTCGGTCGCATCGATCGCGTTCTGGACCAAATGGTTCAAAATGGTTTCGACCCGACCTGCATCCGCCATCGCGAGCAATCCCGGTGAAAAATCGGACTCAATCGGGTAGATCAACCTCTTTCCATGGATCACAGCGCTCACAGTCGTTTCGACATCCATCGGTGCGATCGCCGAATGGCGGGTCTGGCTGTGCTGCGACAGGCGAGCGAGCAGATCGTTCATCTTGCCAACCGAACCTTTGAGAGTCTCTATCATATCTGCCTGGAAATCAGGATTGCTCGCATGTTTTTCGGCATTGCGCGCGAGCAGACTCAGCTGGCTGACGAGGTTTTTGATGTCATGCATCACAAAGGCAAAGCGCCGGTTGAACTGTTCGAACTGCCGGCTTTCGGTCAGCTGTTCCTGGCTGGTCGCTTCGGCCAGATAGCTGGCAAGCTGGCGACCGACCACACGCATCATGTCCAGATCTTCCCAATCGAGCGACCGTTTGATCGGGGGTTTGGCAAGCACCGCAATGCCGGCAAGACGCCCGAAATGCACCAGCGGGATTACAGCCCAAGCACGTGTTTCGTCATACAACCATTGGGGAATCGCCGATTGATCAACCCGGTCATCGGTGCCTTCGCGCACTTCGTCCATCAACAATATATGTCCGGTACGTTCGAAGAAGGGCACTGTCTGCGAATTGCCTGCATAGGTCGGGATTTCGGCCGTTGGCCAGTTCCAGCGTGCCTGCAACACCAACCGCGATTCGCTGTCGCGGGTAAGCAACAGGCCAGCAGGTGATTCAAAAATGTCGGCCAGCGACTTGATAACCCGTTCGTGAAAAGGGGCGGCATCACTCGGGAACCCGATTGTTTCGGCAAAGCGCATCCATTCAGCCCGATAATCATAGCGGTGCTGGAAAAAATTCTTGGCGATAACGACATTCAGCCAGGCGCGGAACTTGCCGGACGGCAGGATCAACATGGCCCCAAGCGACATGGCAAAGATCAGGGTGATCTGGGCCATCCGTACATAACTGCCGCCCACAAGCTGCAACCCTGTCGCGAGCAGCACCATGCCAAACAGATAGGCGCCGATTGCGAGCAAAGAGACTGATTGAAACGTTACCGACCGCGATAGGCGAATCCGCCAACTGCTGTTGCGCCGCGTCCCCATTGCGAACACCGGCACCAGAATTGTCATGATCAGCCCGCGCATGGCGATGAATTCGGCGGGCCAATCACCCGAAAGATAGCCGATGGTGTAGAGGTTCAGGTCGTACATCCAGGTCGCGGCAAGCGCGGCCATGGGCAAGCTGATTCCCCAACGGGCCTCTGGTGCGGATACGGTGTATAGATTGTGGACCAGCACAATCGCCCCGATCGCGAAAATCATGCGCAAGAGCTGGACCGATTTGGCGGCTGCCGCGCTCGCCTGGGCATTGTCCGGGAAGGTCGCGAGCAAGGCAAAATCGATAACAGGCTGCAGCAACAGCGCCAGAAACAAGGCTCCGTAAAGGATCTTGATTGTGCGCGGGTGCGAATTGCCCTCACCGTTGAGCAGTAGCGCGTAAAGGAAGCCCAGCCAGCCAAGATTGCGCAGTGTCTCGCCGCTTGACGCCAGCAGGCTGCCCGGCCCGCCCAGGATCGTGGCAATGCCCCAAAATGCCGTAACCGAAAGCGCAGCGATGAGTGCAATTTGCTGTCGGCTTTTGCCACCGAACTGCTGGAATACCCAGATGGCCAGCGCGGCATATAAAAAGCCGACCGCTGCATGGCCCCAAAAGCCGACCCAGGCGAGCGCTCCGCCCATTTCAGCGCGCTCCTTCCGGCCAGATGACCACGCGGATCGTCTGCAGCAGGATTAAAAGGTCGAGGAACGGCGTATAATTCTTGGCGTAATAGAGATCATATTCCAGCTTCTGGCGGCTGTCGTCGATCGACGCGCCATAGGGAAAATTGACCTGTGCCCAACCGGTGATGCCCGGCTTTACCATGTGCCTTTCGGCAAAATAGGGCAGCTGCTGTTCAAGGTCGGCCACAAATTCGGGCCGTTCCGGACGCGGGCCGACAAAGCTCATATCGCCCTTCAACACACACCATGTCTGCGGCAGCTCGTCTATGCGAACCTTGCGGATGAACTTGCCTATCCGCGTCACACGATCGTCGTTCTTGGCAGCCCAGATTGCCTTGCCATCTGCCTCTGCGTCGGCGCGCATGGAACGCAATTTGATCAGGTCAAAAGAAACGCCATAACGGCCAACACGTTGCTGGCGGTAAAAGGCAGGGCCTTTGCTTTCCAGCTTCACCAGCAGGGCAAACAGAAGGATCACGGGCAGCGTCAGCGCCACAAGGATCGCACTCGCGGTAATATCGAAGAGCCGTTTGGCAATTCCAGACAAACGTCGGCCCGATGAGAAGCCATCGGAGAAAATGAGCCAGCTTGGGTTGACGCTATCCAGATCGACGCGCCCGGTTTCACGCTCCAGAAAGCTGGAGATATCGTTTACATGGACACCCGTGGTCTTGATCCGCAGCAGATCCTGTAACGGCAGCGCGTTACGCCTTTCTTCAAGCGCCAGCACCACCTCACTCGCCCCAAGTTTCACGACAAAATCGGCAAGGTTGTAAATCGCCGAACGATTGATCGCTTCGGGGATGATACGCTTGGATTCGTCCATTGCGATGAAGCCGACAACAACAAAGCCGGAACCGCGCCGTGCCTCCAGATCCTTGATCCGCTGCGCCCGCTTCCCTGCCCCGAGCACCAGCAGACGGCGCTTAAAGCTCTCTCCGCCGATCAGGCTCCCCAATATCATGCGGCTGAGAGCGAGATAGGCGAACGACAGCACCATCGCGTAAAGTGAGTTGGAGCGCCAGAGCGTCATCCCCGGCAGCGCGAACGCCATGATTGCCATGAAGATAACACCGAGCGACACCGCAACGATCAGGCGGGCAATGGCGAAACGCAGCGACTGCAAGGCTTCGGCGCTATAGACGCCCACCGCCATTGCGGCGAGTTGCACGGCGGCGGCAAAAGTAACGAGCGGCCAGATGCGATTGCCAATATAGTCGACATGCATGCCGATCTGGTTGGCACGGATCACCCATGCGGTTTCGGCGGCAACCAGCAACAGGCACAAGTCCACCAACGCCAAAAACAACACGGCGTAGGGGACATAATGCTTGAACAGCCTGATCATATGTGGGCGCGACCTGCCATAATCTTGCACGATAGATAGCGGGCAAAAGTAAAGTGTCGCTTAATTTTACACTTCTTTATAAAGCGACATTTTATCAGGGATTTAGTTCCAACACCAACTGTCAAAAACTGCGACAGTCGGCGATTGCGGAAATAGCCGCCATCGAATAGGAATCATTTATGAAAATTACACCGGTGATCCTCTCTGGCGGCGGCGGCACGCGGCTTTGGCCGATGTCTACCCCTGAATGCCCCAAGCAGTTCCTGAAACTCGCTGACGATGCGACGATGTTTCAGATGACGTTGGCGCGGGTGATGGACCGGGATTTCTTCGGCCCGCCGCTAATCGTCGGCAACGCCGCGCATGCCGCCTTGATCGAAGAGCAAGCGCGTGAGGCAGGCGTGCCAGACGCCCTCACCGTCCTTGAACCCTGCGCCCGCAACACCGCGCCTGCCATCGCCCTCGCCGCGCTCGCGGTCGATGACGCCAAGGCCCCATTGCTGGTAATGCCGAGCGACCATCTGATCGCCGATGTCCCCGCCTTCCACACCGCGATCATGGCTGCGCTGCCCCTCGTTGAGGAAGGCTGGCTCGTCACCTTCGGTATCACCCCTACCGCGCCCGAAACCGGCTATGGCTATATCCGCATCGGGGAGGAATTGACGGCGGCGGTATCGCGCGTCGAACGCTTTGTCGAAAAGCCCGACGCCGCCACCGCGCAGGCGATGATCGATGCGGGCAACCATGCCTGGAATGGTGGCATCTTTCTGTTCCGCGCCGACATCTATCTCGGCTGGCTGGCGAGCCTAGTACCCGACATGCTGCACGCCGCCCAAGCCGCGATGGACGGGGCCAAACGGCAAAGCGCGATGATCCGCCCGCAAGAATCCGCCTTCGCCGCCTCCCCCGCCGACAGCATCGACTATGCCGTGATGGAAAAGGCAGACCGCGTTGCCGTCGCCCCGGTCAGCATCGGCTGGTCCGACGTCGGCAGCTGGGACAGCCTGTATGAAATCAGCACAAAGGATGCGGCAGGCAACAGCATTCAAGGCGAAACCCGTCTGCTCGATAGCCACAACAATCTGGTGCGCAGCGACGGCCTGCGCATCAACCTGATCGGCGCGCACGACCTGATCGTTGTGGCGCATGGCAATGAAGTGCTCATCCTGCCGCGCGGGCACAGCCAGGATGTGAAGAAGTTCAGCAGTTAGGCGGGCACGCTGTCCGCAAACCAGCGCCGCCCAAACCAGAAGGCGACGTTGACCAGCAGGATCAGCACCGGCACCTCGACCAGCGGCCCGATCACCGCTGCAAATGCCACCGGGGATGCAAGTCCGTAGGCCGCAATCGCAACTGCAATCGCCAGCTCGAAATTGTTGCCCGCCGCGGTAAATGCCACCGCCGTGGTGCGCGGATAGTCGCTCTCGATCAGCTTGCCCATGAAGAAGCTGATCGTGAACTGGACCACGAAATAGATGGTCAGCGGGATGGCGATGCGGATCGTATCCCCCGGCAAGGTCAGTATCTCATTCCCCTTCAGGCTGAACATCGCGACGATGGTGAACAGCAGAGCGACAAGGGTGACGGGGCCGATCTTCGGCAGGAAGACATGCTCATACCATGCCTCCCCTTTGGCTTTGGCCAGCCATTTGCGCGTCAGGAACCCGGCGAGGAAGGGTATGCCGAGATAGATCAGCACCGCCTCTGCAATCGTCCAGAAACTGACATTGACGACGCTGCCCTCCAGCCCGAACAGCGGCGGCAGGAAGGCAAGGAAGATCCAAGCATAGACGCTGAAAAACAGTATCTGGAAGATCGAATTGAACGCCACCAGCGCCGCGACATATTGGTTGTCGCCCTTCGCCAGCTGGTTCCAGACGATCACCATCGCGATGCACCGCGCCAGCCCGATCAGGATTAGGCCGGTCATATATTCAGGCTTGTCGGAAAGGAATATCACCGCAAGCGCGAACATCAGCACCGGGCCGATAATCCAGTTCTGCACCAGCGAGATCGCCAGCACCCTTTTATCCTCAAACACGCGCGGCAGCTCCTCGTAGCGCACACGAGCGAGAGGCGGGTACATCATCAGGATCAGGCCGATGGCAATGGGGATATTGGTCGATCCCCAGGACAGGCTGTTGATCGCCTCGGGCAATCCGGCAAAAGTTGAGCCCAGACCAACCCCCAGCACCATCGCCATGAAAATCCACAGCGTCAGATAGCGATCAAGGAAAGACAGCCGCTTCAAATTGCCTTCAGTCATTTCAGGCTGCCCCTTCCATTGCACCAATCTCTGCCAGAGCCTTTTGCGCTTCCGCGTTGTCCATTGCCTCAAGGTCGAGCGCCATGAACGCCTTCACCCGCATTTCAAGCAAGCGCCAGGCCTCCTCGAACGCCGCATCGACCTCGGCCTCGCTACCTTCAACATCTGCTGGATCGGGCAGCCCCCAATGCGCTTTCAACGGGCTTCCGATGAAGACCGGACAGACTTCGCCCGCCGCATTGCCGCACACGGTAATCGCAAGGTCGATTTGCGGCGCATCGGCTGCGCTGAATTCATCCCAGCTTTTCGATCGGAAACCCGACACATCAATCCCGCGCCGCGCGAGCAGGCGGAGCGCGCCGGGGTGTGGCACACCCTTGGGCTTGCTCCCTGCGCTAAAGCCGCGCACGCGCCCTTCCCCATGGAGGTTGAACAAAGCCTCCCCCAATATCGAACGGGCGCTGTTGCCGGTGCACAGCACCAGCACATTGCGTATCTCGGGCATTCAGAACCTCAGCCGCAGCAGCCAGTGTTGGTGGCGGCGGGCGCAGCCGCTTCCTGCTTCGGCGCGCAGCAGGCATTGGCCGCGGCATTGGCCGAAACCAGCTGCTGCAATTCAGGATTGCCGCCGTAAACGGTTGCTTCGCCATTGGTGAGGAAAGCCTCCCACACCACGCCATCGGGGTCGGCGATCCAGCTTTTTTCCGATTGCGCATAGCAACAGGTGGTCGCGCCTTCCTCCAGCACCGGGCGGTCGGCGGCTTTCAGACGACCATAGACTTCGGCGAGCTCGCCCTGGTCCTCAACCTGGATACCCAGATGCTCAATGCCCTTCACCGCGCCGCATTTCTGCGAAATGGCAAAATTGATGCGCGGATCCTCCAGCATCCATTTGGCATAATCGGGCTTCACCACCGAAGGCTCCTGCCCGAACAGGCCCGAATAAAATGCGATAGAGGCGTCGAGTTTTTCGACCCCGACATGCACGTGAAAGCGTTTCATGCACTTTTCCTTTCATCGGATATGGCGGGCGCACAGCCAGACGAAGCATCGTCCGAACCGCAAACCGCACCCGCACAGCAATTTTCCATGAGGTAACCGATCAGCCCGTTCATCGCGGCATAATCGGCGGAGTAGATCAACGAACGCCCCTGCCGCTCCTGCCGGATCAAACCGGCATGGCTCAATTGGGCAAGATGGAAGGACAGCGAGCTGTTCGGCACCGCAAGCCGCTCCGCCAGCACCCCGGCAGGCAACCCCGAAGCCCCCGCCTGCACAAGCAAGCGAAACGCCGCCAAGCGATGCTCCTGCGCCAAGGCCCCAAGTGCCCGGATAATAGTGTCGGCGTCCATAACGACTCCTTATTTCGATATTCGTTGAAATATCGAACCATAGAAGGGAGTCAAGAGATATTTCGAGATTATTGGAAATATAAAGGCTGGCCCGGGTATGGGAGCTTGAGGCCGACAAGCAAATTTGAACGCTTCCGCTTTATATGGCGGCGCGATGCAGGTCCTTTTGCTTGCTTATCCACATTTTGAGTAACCGCACTCCAAACATTTGTTGCAGCCCTCTTCGCGTATCATGCCTGTCGCGCTGCATTGAGGGCAAATCGGACCGTGGGGAGCTGCGACCTGCTGAGTCGAATCTGCTTTGTAAATTACAGGAAGTTCTAATTGCCCCGGTGCAAATTGATGAAGATGCTTTTCGATTACCCCGCCAATGGCGGCCAGCAATGACGGAACATATTTGCCGTTCATCCATGAACCACCTCGCGGGTCGAACACGGCCTTTAATTCGTCTGCGACAAATGACACGTCACCTCCACGTCGAAAAACAGCCGAAACCATCCGGGTAAGGCCCAGCGTCCAGGCATAATGCTCCATATTTTTGGAGTTGATGAATATCTCGAACGGACGAACCGCTCCTTCAGCCTCAATGTTGTTTATCGTCACATAAACGGCATGTGCGCTGTCGGGCCATTTGAGTTTGTAGGTTGTTCCCTCTAGCGCATCGTCGCGCTGTTCCAGCATCGGCGGGTTCGAAATAGGCGCTTCAGCAGGCGTAACGCTCAGCACAGATCCTGTCACCGCGTTTGGCCGGTAGGTCGTGAGCCCCTTGCACCCGCGCCTGTAGCCCTCAAGATAAACATCAGAAAAATCTTCAAAGCTGATGTCTTCGGGAACATTCACCGTTTTCGAAATCGAACTGTCGATCAACATTTGTGCAGCCGCCTGCATGCGCACATGAGCGGAAGGGGCCAGGGATTGCGCACTCACAAACAGTTCGTCGGGCGGTACGACGTCACCCTTCACTTGACGCCAGGCGCGCAGAGCATAGTCCTCCACCGTTTCATGGCGCGCTGATCCGTCGGGGTTCAGGATACGACGCTGGTAGGAATAGGCGAATACGGGTTCAACGCCCGATGACACATTTCCAGCGAGCAACGAGGTTGTGCCGGTGGGCGCTATTGAGGTCAGGCAACCATTGCGCAATCCATGCTTCGAAATCAGCGATCTCAATTCCACATCAAGCGCCTGCAAATTCGGCTGATCGAGTATCGCAGGGTCATAAAGGCTAAATGCCCCTTTCTCTTCCGCTAGCAGGGCCGAGGCGCGATAGGCTGCGTCGCGAATAACCGTCAGCCAGCGTTCTGTCAGCGCTATTGCCGCATCGCTGCCATAGGCCCGTCCGCAGAACAGTAATGCGTCCGCCAGACCGGTAATACCAAGCCCTATCCGACGTTTCGCTTTTGCCTCAGCCTCCTGTTCTGAAAGGGGGTAACGGCTAATATCGATGATATTATCAAGAAAGCGGACGGCTGTAGCCGTCAGATCTGCCAGCGATGCCTCGTCGATCGATGCTCCCTGCTCAAAAGGAATGTCGACCAGTGCCGCTAGATTGATTGAGCCGAGCAGGCATGCTCCATAAGGCGGCAGCATCTGCTCGCCGCATGGGTTGGAGGCGCTGATGGTCTCACAATATGCAAGATTATTTTTATGGTTTACCCGATCAATGAAGATCACACCCGGCTCGGCCACGTCATACGTCGCCTGCATCAGCTTTTGCCACAATTCGCTCGCCTGCACAGTGCGATAGGTCTCACTACCGAAAACGAGCGGCCATTCCGCATCTCGTTCCAAAGCCTCCATAAAGGCATCGGTGACCAAAACTGAAAAGTTGAAATTGCGAAAGCGGCTGCCGTCGCGTTTGGCATCGATAAAATCTTCGATATCGGGATGGTCGATACGCAGACAGCCCATCATCGCCCCCCGCCGGGCACCCGCCGAGTGAACTGTCCGGCACATCGAATCCCAGCAATCCATGAACGACATTGGCCCTGAGGCGTCAGATCCCACGCCTTTAACCTCTGCACCCTTGGGCCGGATCGTCGAGAAGTCCATCCCGACTCCTCCGCCTTGCTGCATCGTCAGCGCCGCTTGCTTCAAATGATCGAAAATGCCTTCCAGGCTGTCGGGAATAGTACCCATGACAAAACAGTTGAATAACGTGACGGCACGTTCGGTTCCCGCGCCCGCCAATATCCTTCCGGCCGGGATGAACTGCATCTTGGCGATGGCATCTTCAAACCGCGCTTGCCACACGGGGCGCTCAATTTCACTTTCATTGCTTGCCGCGGCTTTGGCTACTCTGGCGGCAGTAGCTTCAAAATCAACATCACCGGGAAGATCGCCTTTGCCGCTGAAACGATACTTTGCTGCCCAGATCTCTTTGGCTATCGCAACATCGAAAAACATGTGATCCTCCAGTTTGTTCAACAGTCATAGGATCAGCGCGCGCTCACTAATTGATGCAAATCAATTCAAATAATATATATCAATTAAGCCGCTGCCTTTCGTCATCAGCTTCACTCCCCCGCCCAGACAAAGGGCGTCAATCCCCGTTCGCGTTCGTTGAACACAAGCACCCGACCTGCGGGCGGCGCGCTGCGTTGGGGGCAATCGGGGCGGGTGCAGGCGCGGCAGCCCAGGCCTATGGGGGTGGCCTCCCCCGCGCTCAGGTCTATTCCGCGCGCGGCGGCGAGCGGCGCGGCGAGTTGCGCGTTCAGCCCCAACCCAACGGCAAATTCGGCGCGGATGCCGCCTTCCCTGCCCGCCTGCGGTTGCACGGTGCGCGCGATGGTGAACCAGCGGCTGCCATCCTCCAGCTCGACCATATCCTTTACCAGATGGCCGGGCCGATCGAACGCGGTGTGCAGCCGCCATAAGGGGCAGCGCGCGTCGCTTTCCACCAGCGGCGATGCGCTGGCCCCGGCATAGCGTTTGCTCGATTGCCCTGCCCGGTCGATGCGCAGCATGAAGAATGGCAGGCCGCGCGCGCCGACGCGTTGCAAGGTGGTCAGCCGGTGCGCGACCTGTTCAAAGCCCGCGCCGAAGCGCCGCTGCAGCAGCTCTATGTCATAGCCCGTACCCTCGCATGCACGCAGGAAACGGGCATAGGGCATCATCAACGCGGCGGCGAAATAGCTGGTCAGATGGCGGCGATAGAAACGCTCGCTCGCGCGTTCGGCAAAGTTCGCGCCTTTGACCAGACCGTCAATCTCGGCACGCGCCTCCAGCGTGGCAAGCTCGGCTGCTGCGGCAAAGGTGCGGCTGGCGGGATCGAGCAGCTCGGAAAGCTGAAGCTGCCGCGCGTGCAGATCAAGCCGCTTCAGCCTGTCAGGCAGCACATCGACGGGCAGGATGCGGATGGAGAGCTGGTGCTTGACGCGGAGGCGTTCTGCGATGGCGCCATAAAGGTCGGCATTGGCAAGGCGCAGCTCGTCCGCAAGCGCCTCTGCCTGTGCGTCGAGATCGGCAAAATGGTTGCGCCAGCGTTCGATTTCCGCGCGGACGGCAGCGATGGCGTCGGCCTCTTGGCGCTCGCCTGCGCCCGACAGCCGGTCAAAGGCGCGGGCGAAGGCTTCGGCGGCATCGGGGGCGGCGGCGATCCAGTCCTCCAATTGCAATTTGTCGAGGTTGAGATCGCCGAATAGCGGGTCGGCGAGGCGCCGGCGGAGCGCCTCCACCCCGCCGCCGGGGGTTGCGCCGGTCAGGCTGCGCGCATCGAAATCGAACCGCTCGGCAAGACGCAGCAGGATCGCGGCGGTCAACGGGCGCTGGTTGCGCTCGATGAGGTTGAGGTAGCTCGGCGAAACCGCCAGCGCCTCCGCCATCGCGGTTTGCGTGAGGCCATTGGCGCGGCGGATACGGCGCACGGCATGGCCTGCGAAAAGTTTCTGCTCGGTCATAGGCGTAACTTATGTCAATTTATTTACAATATTACAAGCATGGGCGCATTTTGTGCGACGCACACACAACATTTTTGACAAATCTGACTCACAGGAAGGCCGCCTACATAGGTAAGACGTCTCCATATCAGACCTCCCAAACAAGGATTTGTCACAATGACCTATCAGGAAGAAATCAAGGCAGCTGGCCAACTCATTGGTTCGCAAAACGGAACCTGGGATTCGATCAGCCCCGAATCCGTCGCCCGCATGCGCCTGCAAAACCGTTTCCAGACCGGTCTCGACATCGCCCGCTACACCGCAAAGATCATGCGCGAAGACATGGCTGCTTATGATGCCGACCCTGCCAACTACACCCAATCATTAGGCTGCTGGCACGGCTTTATCGCGCAGCAAAAGATGATTTCGGTGAAGAAGCATTTCGGCACCACCAAGAAGCGCTACCTCTATCTTTCCGGCTGGATGATTGCCGCGCTGCGCAGCGAATTCGGCCCCCTGCCCGACCAGTCGATGCACGAAAAGACCAGCGTTCCCGCACTGATTGAAGAACTCTACACCTTCCTGCGTCAGGCCGACAGCCGCGAACTCAACCTGCTCTTCCGCGACCTCGACAAGGCACGTGAAGAAGGCAATGCGGCGGCTGAAGCCGAACTGCTGAACAAGATCGAGAATTACGAAACCCACGTCGTTCCGATTATCGCCGACATCGACGCAGGTTTCGGCAATGCCGAGGCAACCTATCTGCTCGCCAAGAAGATGATCGAAGCCGGTGCCTGTGCCCTTCAGATCGAAAACCAGGTTTCGGACGAAAAGCAGTGCGGCCACCAAGACGGTAAAGTCACCGTTCCGCATGAGGATTTCCTGCAGAAGATCCGCGCCTGCCGCTATGCCTTCCTCGAACTCGGTGTTCCCGATGGCATCATCGTTGCCCGCACCGACTCGCTCGGCGCTGGCCTGACCAAGCAGATTGCAGTGTCGAAGGAACCGGGCGATCTGGGTGATCTGTATAACAGCTTCCTCGATTGCGAAGAAATCGACCCGGCAACCGCGCAGAATGGCGATGTCATCCTCAACCGCAACGGCAAACTGCTGAAGCCGAAGCGCCTGCCTTCGAATCTTTTCCAGTTCCGTTCGGGAACCGGTGAAGACCGCTGCGTGCTCGATTGCATCACCTCGCTGCAGAATGGCGCCGACCTTATCTGGATAGAAACCGAAAAGCCGCACATCGAACAGATTGCCGGTATGGTCGACCGTATCCGCGAAGTCGTTCCCAATGCGAAGCTCGCCTACAACAACTCGCCCAGCTTCAACTGGACGCTCAATTTCCGCCAGCAGGTGTTCGACGCCTGGACCGCAGAAGGCAAGGACGTGTCGGCCTATGACCGTGCGAACCTGATGAGCGCATCCTATGACGAAAGCGAACTGGGTATCGAAGCGGACCGTCGCATCCAGACTTTCCAGCGCGATGCTGCAAAGCGGGCGGGCATCTTCCACCACCTGATCACCCTGCCGACCTATCACACCGCAGCACTCAGCACCGACAACCTTGCCAAGGATTATTTCGGCGAGATGGGAATGCTTGGTTATGTCGCAGGCGTGCAGCGCAAGGAAATCCGCCAGGGCATCGCCTGCGTCAAGCACCAGAACATGTCCGGTTCCGACATTGGCGATGACCACAAGGAATATTTCGCCGGTGAAGCTGCCCTGAAGGCCGGCGGCAAGGACAACACCATGAACCAGTTCGCCAACGCGGCCTGATTTAACCGTCCAAAAGGAGTTAGCTATGAGTGAACCAGCACGTTCCCGCGCAGTCCTTTCAACCGAGGACTTCAAGCTGATCCGCAAGGCGCTCGCGCAATATCTGCCCACTGTGGAAGATGGCGAAGAATCGAAGAAATTCGCCCGCCTCTACCACCGCTTGGGGAGCGCCGCCAAACTGGGCTGAACGAGTTTTCCTGGGGAGGAAAAACTGCCTTGGGCCGCCGGTAAAATTACCGGCGGCCTTTTTCTATGCAAACGCCAATCAATCGTTTTTTAACGATAAAGCTCTAGAAAACCGGCTGTATTTCGCGAAACTGAGGTTGATCATGGATAATATCCAGAAAAGCGTCGTAGCCGTCCTGTGCGTTGCCGTATTTGCTGCGTTGATTATACCATCTGAAAGCAGCGTCAAAACCGAACAGGCTAGTGCGCCTGAAGCTCCGGTGCCCACGCCGCAACCTGTAGTTGCTCAGGAAACTGCCGATGCGCCGGCAGAGGGCGATGAATTTGCGGAGCAAGAAGAAGCTGAATTTCCTGACGAGTTTGAAACATTCGGGCAACCGATGAACGACGCCCAACCTTTGGGCACGAATTCAAACTCAAGTGAAACACAATCCCAGCAGACGAATTTGCCGGCAGGTGCCCTCAACGGACAATCGGCGAACGTGGGTCAAAATTATGCTGATCAGGTGGCAGCTGGCTCAACCGGCGCGCCGATACGCACCAACCAACCCGTCGAATAACGCCCAGATAATCATCCTGCATTTAACGCATGAAAAAGGCCGCCGCGCAGCATGCGCAGCGGCCTTTTCAATATCCATTGCAATCAGGCGAGGTCGAACCTGTCAGCGTTCATGACCTTTACCCATGCCTTGACGAAGTCGGCGACGAACTTCTGCTCATTGCCTTTCTCCGCATAGACTTCGGCCACTGCGCGCAATTGCGAGTTGGAGCCAAAGACGAGGTCGGCCCGCGTTGCGCGCCAACGCTCTGTGCGACCGCCGCGTGTGTAACCGACAAATTCCTCATCCTGGCTGCCTTCAACGGCCTCCCAGAAAGTATCCATGTCGAGCAGGTTCACGAAAAAGTCATTGGTCAACTGGCCAACGCGGTTGGTGAATACGCCATGTGAACGCCCCCCATGGTTGGCACCCAGCACGCGCAGACCACCAACGAGAGCCGTCATTTCCGGAGCTGAAAGACCGAGCAATGCCGCGCGATCAATCAGCAATTCTTCGGTCTTCACCGAGAATTTGTTCGACAGATAGTTACGGAAACCGTCGGCGCGAGGTTCGAGCACGTCGAAGCTCTCGACATCGGTCCATTCCGCAGTCGCGTCACCACGGCCACCGGTGAAGGGAACGGTGACGTCATAGCCGGCATCCTTGGCAGCCTTTTCGACCGCCGCGCTGCCTGCCAGCACGATTGCATCGGCCATCGACAAAGAACCACGCAGTTCATCAATCTTTGCAAGCGTCGCAGCCAGCTGCTCGGGTTCGTTTACAGCCCAGCCATTTTGCGGCGCCAAGCGGACGCGCGCTCCATTTGCGCCACCACGGTGATCGCTCTTGCGATAAGTCGATGCTGATGCCCAAGCTGCTTTGATAAGATCGCTGGCAGCGACACCGCTAGCAAGGATCTTGGTCTTGAATGCAGCAACGTCTGCGTCCGAAGGCATCGTGCCTGCGGGAACCGGATCCTGCCAGATCAGGTCTTCCTTCGGCACTTCCGGACCATGATAGCGGGCTTTGGGGCCCATATCGCGGTGACATAGCTTGAACCATGCACGTGCAAAGGCATCGTCAAGTGCCGCCTGATCATCACGGAAGCGTTCGGAAATCTTGCGATACTCCGGATCCATCTTCAGTGCCATGTCGGCTGTGGTCATCATCGTCGGCACACGCTTCGAAGGGTCGCGCGCATCGGGGGCCAGATCTTCCGGATCGGGATCGATGGGCGTCCACTGCTGTGCGCCAGCCGGGCTGTGGACGAGCTTATAGTCATATTTGAACAACAAGCGGAAATAGTCACCGCCCCATTTGATGGGGTTATTCGACCATGCGCCTTCGATGCCGGACGTCGTAATCTTGCCCGATGCAATTTGCTCCGGATCCGTCGCCCAGCCAAACCCCATCTTTTCCAAAGCTTCCGACTCGGGGCTTCCGCTCAGCTGGTCAGCGGGAATTGCGCCATGTGCTTTACCAAAAGCGTGGCCGCCTGCAGTCAGTGCAACGGTTTCTTCGTCGTTCATCGCCATGCGCGCAAAGGTAATCCGCATGTCGCGTGCCGACAAAAGCGGGTCAGGATTTCCGCCCGGGCCTTCCGGATTGACGTAGATCAGACCCATCTGAATCGCAGCCAGAGGATTTTCGAGATCGAGCTGCTTCTCCGGCTGGATGCGGGTTTCGGCACCCTGGTCGACCCAAAGGTCTTCTTCACCCCAGTAAATGTCTTTTTCGGGTTCGTAGACGTCGGCACGGCCGCCGCCGAAACCGAATACTGGTCCACCCATCGACTCGATGGCGACATTGCCTGCGAGAATGAACAGGTCAGCCCAGCTGATTTTCTGGCCATATTTCTGTTTGATCGGCCACAAAAGGCGACGCGCCTTGTCGAGGTTGCCATTGTCGGGCCAGCTGTTCAGCGGAGCAAAACGCTGCTGGCCACTATTGGCGCCACCGCGGCCATCGGCGGTGCGATAGGTGCCTGCAGCGTGCCAGGCCATACGGATGAAGAAAGGACCATAATGGCCATAATCGGCCGGCCACCAAGGCTTGCTGTCGGTCATCAAAGCCGTCAAATCAGCCTTCAGGGCCTGATAGTCGATCGACTTGAACGCTTTGACATAATCAAAGTCCGGCCCCATCGGGTCGGGCGAAACGCCGCCCTGGTGCAGGATGTCGACGGGAAGAGCTTCAGGCCACCAATCCTTGTTGGTACGGCCCAGCAGCGAGCGCGCTGCATCCTTGTGGACCGGGCAACCGCCGCCGGTGTTGATGGGAGTTTGGTCGTTCATGGCTTTTCCTATCCTGTTTATGAGTTCGCGTTCTGGTGCGTCAGACAGCACTATAAGTTCAAACTATCTCAACCCCATGACAATACCATCGAGTTTTTCCTTGCACTGTTATCGACTAAATCGATTGCTTGAGTGCCAAAGTTCCAATTTTTCGAAAATGCGGCACATTTTGGCTATTGAGCTGTCCAGCCCCCATCCATCGAGAGATTGGCGCCGGTGATAGCTCCTGCCGCATCGCTGCACAGATAGACTGCCAGCGAAGCCAACTGCTCCACCTGCACAAATTGCTTCTGCGGCTGCGCGGCGAGTAACACGTCGTTTATCACCTGATCGCGTGTCAGCCCGCGTGCTTTCATAGTATCGGGGATCTGGTTTTCTACCAGCGACGTCCAGACATAGCCCGGGCAGATATTGTTGACGGTGATGCCATCACGGGCGACTTCCAACGCTATGGTCTTAGTAAAACCGGCAATGCCGTGTTTTGCGGCGTTGTACGCGCTCTTGAACGGCGATGCGACGAGACTGTGCATCGAACCGGTGTTAATGATGCGGCCCCAGCCCTTTTCCTTCATCGCGGGCACAACCGCCTTGGTAGTGTGGAAAGCAGACGACAAAATTATTGCGATAATTGCATCCCATTTGTCCTCCGGGAAGCTATCGACTGGTGAAACATGCTGGATGCCGGCATTGTTGATCAATATGTCAGGCGCGCCCAATTTGGCGGTGCAATCAGCGACCAACGCACGAATTTCCTCCGGCTTAGTCATGTCCGCTGGCGAGTAAAGCGCACCTGCATTGCTGGTGCGGATCAGTTCTTCAACATGCCCCTGAATTTCAGCCGCATCGCCAAAGCCGTTGATCATCACGCTGGCACCTTCGGCGGCCAAGGCACGTGCATAGCCAAGGCCTATGCCCGATGTGGAGCCGGTAATCAGAGCGGTTTTGCCTTTGAGAAACATGGGAGAAGTCCTTTGCGGTACTGTTTGTAAATCCGCCTTCTTCCTTGCGCTTTTGCGGCAAAACCGCAATGCTTGATTGAACGCGACTAGGGAGAATCGCCATGCGTCTCGACGATCTTGATCCAAGCAGCAACACCCGTGACCATGGTGCTGGCGGCGGTGGCTTTAGTATGGGCGGCGGCGGAGGCGGCATGGGCTCGCTCATCTTTGGCCTGCTCCCCTTGCTTTTCGGTCGCAAGCTGGGCTGCGGCACACTGCTCATTCTAGCAGTTGTGGGCTATTTTGTATTTTCAAGCGGCATGCTCAATCTGGGTGGCAGCGGCATGGCGCCAACCGAGACCGCGCAACAGGGCACTGGCGGCAATCAGGCTTGCGATACGCAAGAAGAACTATTTGCCTGCCGCGTTCTCAAATCGACCGAGGACACATGGGGCGCACTGTTCGCGCAAGCTGGCCAGCGTTACCAGCCAACGACACTCAATTTCTATCAGCAGGGCACACAATCAGGCTGCGGCTCTGCCCAATCGGCGATGGGCCCCTTTTATTGCCCGGCCGATCAGGGGGTCTATCTCGATACTACCTTCTTCCAGCAGATGCAGCAGATGAGCGGCGGCGGCGATTTCGCTTATGCCTATGTTATCGCGCATGAAGTCGGCCATCATATCCAGAACCTCACCGGTGTCGCCGATCGGGTTCGTCGTGCGCAGGCTCGTGCCAGTCAAGCCGAAGGTAACGCGCTCCAAGTTCGGATGGAGTTGCAGGCAGATTGCTATGCCGGTGTATGGGCGGCCAAAAATGCAGCGCGCATTGAAGCTGGAGATATCGAGGAAGGCATGCGGGCTGCACACGCCATCGGTGATGACAAGCTGATGCGCGATGCAGGGCGCGCCCCGGTCGAAAGCATGTTCACACACGGTACGTCGGAACAACGCATGGCTGCACTGCAGCAAGGGTTGAAAACCGGCGATCCGAACAGCTGCGATTACTTCAAGGGCATTTTCTGACGCTGACATGAAGCTGTCAGATTGTCACAATGTCGAGGATTTCCGTCGGCTAGCTAAACGCCGCCTGCCCTCGCCTATCTTTCACTATATAGACGGCGCGGGCGATGATGAGGTAACCAAGGGCCGCAACACATCCGCCTTTGACGATTGCGACCTTGTTCCCAATGTGTTGGCAGGCGTTGCTGATATTGACATGACGACGACGGTAATGGGCAAGAAAATTGGCATGCCGTTGTTCCTTTCCCCCACAGCCTTGCAGCGGTTGTTCCATTGGCAGGGCGAGCGCGCGGTGGCTGCTGTGGCGGAGCGCTTCAACACCTGGTTCGGCATCTCCAGCCTGGCCACGGTCAGCATCGAAGAGGTCGGTGCGGCGATCAAAACTCCCAAGATGTTTCAGCTTTATATCCACAAGGACAAGGGCCTGAACAAATCGATGGTTGAGCGCTGCAAGGCGGCGAATTTCGATGCCATCACTTTGACGGTCGACACTATTGTCGCGGGAAATCGCGAACGCTGCCTTCGCACGGGATTCACCTCCCCCCCCCGTTTCACACCCTCCTCGGTACTCAGTTACGCAACCCATCCAGGCTGGGTAATGAACTATCTGTTTCGCGAGAAATTTGCGCTGCCCAATCTGTCAACCCATGTCAGCGAAGGCACTAATGTCGCGGTTTCGGTGGCGGACTATTTCAATACAATGCTCGACCAGTCGATGGACTGGAAAATGGCAGAAGCAATTCGCGCCGAATGGGGTGGGCAGTTCTGCCTGAAGGGCGTGATGTCGGTCGAGGATGCCAAGCGCGCAGTAGATATAGGAGCGACGGCGATCATGGTTTCGAACCATGGCGGGCGGCAGCTCGATGGCTCGCGTTCGCCCTTCGATCAGATCGCCGAGATCGCCGATGCCGTAGGCGGGAAAATCGATATCATTTGCGACGGTGGCATAAGGCGCGGAACGCATGTGTTGAAAGCGCTCGCGGCAGGAGCAACGGCTTGCTCGGGTGGCAGGCTGTATCTTTATGCTTTGGCGGCTGCGGGCGAACCCGGGGTTGACCGTGTGGTCGGCAAGCTGCGCGACGAGATCGAACGCGGCATGAAACTCATGGGCGTCCGATCCGTCGCTAAACTTGACCGCTCTATGCTGCGTTGGCGGTAGGCTCCTCGCCGCCCCGCTTTGCTCCCCAATCGATGTGCCGGGTTGCCCACATCACCACCGCGAGGGCGACAAAGAGCAGGATCGATCCAATAATCAGAGCATAGGCTTCAAGATTGAGCAGGACGTAGAGCGTGGCATACAGCCCGACCAGCAGCCCGCCGATCACCCGCGCGCGCAGCCAGCTTTTCAGTACCGCTGCGGAATAGGCAGTCAGCAAGCCGGTAATCGCGCCACCCGCCAGCAGATAAGCCCAGGTGAAGCCGATGACCTCGGCAAAGGCGAGCAGCATCACGAAGAACAGCACTAGCCCTGCCCCGGTCAGCAGATATTCTGCTGCCGCAACCTTTGCCCCGCCGACCACGTCAAACATCAGGAAAGCGAGGAAGGTGAAGCCGATGAACAGGAAGCCATATTTCACCGAACGATCGACCTGGCTGTAAAGGTCAACAGGTTCGATAAGGCCTATCGTGGCGGCTTGCGAAGGTCCGCCCACGGGCTGCGCACTGGCCGATGAAGCCACCATCGGTGCGACATAGCCGCCATCAAGCTGCGGCATGCCGAGGTCTTCTTTCAGCACAAGAGACTGGCCAAGAGCCAGGTTGGTAACCTTGTGCGCCGAAGAAAAGCCCTTGTCCGAAATCGTGCGCTTGGTCGGGAGGAAATCACCGGCAAAGCTTGGGCTGGGCCAAGTCGACTTGACTTCCCAACTGGTTTCCTTGCCACGCGGTACCATTGTCAGCGATTTGTTGCCGCGGAAGGCATAGCTGTAATTGACGTTCAGGGGCGTCGTGCCATCCCAGTCGATGAAGGTAAAAAACCCTGAATTGCCTGAGGCCGCCAGCCCCTTGCCCGGTTGCAATTCCAGTGCAGTTCCATTGACTTGCACTTTGCTGTCCGCCTGCAATCCCCGCGCATCCGAAATACCAAAGCGCAATTCAGCTCCGGCCAGGTTGAGGCTATCACGGGGGATGCCGTAGCGGGCGAAATCGGCTGGCAGTGCAAACCGCGCACTGCCGCTATTTTCGGCAACAAACAGCACGCTTTCATAGATCGACTTCTTCTTCCGCTCGGGGCGAAGGTCGGTCTTCATCGCGTTGGTTTCAGGCGAAAGAAACAATTCGCGCTGCACCCGCACGGTCCGCGTTGTCTGTTGGCCATTTTCGGTCACGGTTTCGACATTGTCGGTGGTGTAAGGAATGACCAGCACCGGCCCGACCACAACCTGCGGCCCGCCCCAGCCTGCAGCAATCGAGGTCTGGGCGGTATTGGCCTGTTCCTGCCTGTCCCAAGACAGTGCAAAAACCATCATCAGTGGGATGGCGAGCACAAGGCCGATCAGCCCCGCAAAAAACAGTTTGAAACCGGGAGAACGTTCGGTGGCCATAAGAGCTGCTCCTCTCCACTCAATTCATCGATAAATTTGCACGCTTCATCTGCGACCGCCAAACTGAACGGCGAGTGAACGCCACCATCAATTCGCTGTACTGATAAGAAACCAGATTGCGACCGCCGCGATCAACAGTGCACATGCCTTCCGGACAAGAACAGCGTTTTGTCCTCGCTCAAACCACTCATGCGCCCGCCCGGCCAGCAAGGCGAGCAAGAGGTGCACAAGCGTCGCCACAGCGACATAGGTCGCGGACAGCAGCAGCGTCTGCGGCATAATCGGCGCAGCACTATCGACATAGCTGGGCAGGATTGCCACGAAAAACAGAGCTGCTTTCGGGTTCAACAGGTTGAGCAAAAGCCCGTGGCGAAACCAGCGCACATTGCCGTTGTGGGCATGTTCGGGCGAAACGTCGCTCTTTCCTTCCCACGCTTTCCAGGCAAGCCAAAGCAGATAGGCTGCCCCTGCATAGCGCAACAGAGCAAACAAATGGGGAGAGGCCTTCGCCAATTCTGCCAGCCCGAAGGCCGCCGCTGCTCCGACAACGGAAAGACCCAATGCAATGCCTGCAGTGGCTGCCAGCGCAGCCCGTTTTCCAACGCTAGCACCGGTCAACGCAATCCAGGCCATATTGGGGCCGGGCGTTAGCTCGATCAGAATTGCGGTAAGCAAAAAGGGAAGGAAATTGGACGTGAACATTCACCCTGCCTATGGCAGCACCCACGGCCACTGTCGATTGCTGCTTGGCATTTTCGGGGCGGCGTGACTAGATGATCGCGATGACAGCTTATTCCATTCTCGATCTCGTATCCGTCGTTGAAGGCGGAACAGTGCCACAGGCGCTGGCCAATGCCGCTGATATGGCCGCTTATGCGGAAAGCTTGGGCTTTACCCGTTTCTGGGTAGCCGAACATCACGGGATGAAAGGCATTGCCAGCGCGGCGACCTCGGTCGTTATCGGCCATATCGCTGCCGCCACTCAATCGATCCGCGTCGGCGCAGGTGGCATCATGCTGCCCAACCATGCGCCACTGGTGATTGCAGAACAATTTGGGACGCTCGACGCCCTACATCCTGGGCGTATCGATCTCGGGCTGGGCCGTGCTCCAGGCAGCGACCAGCGCGTCGCCCACGCCATCCGACGCACGCTCGACAGCGATCCCAATGCGTTCGTCCGCGATATTGTCGAGCTGCAAAGCTATTTCGCAGACGATGGTCGCACCGGGATCAGTGCAACCCCCGGGGCTGGAGCTGATGTGCAACTCTATATCCTCGGTAGCAGCCTTTATGGCGCTCAAGTCGCGGCACTGCTTGGCCTGCCTTATGCTTTTGCCAGCCATTTCGCGCCGCAATTGCTAGACGAAGCGCTGCATATGTATCGCAGCAGCTTCAAGCCGAGTGCGGTGCTCGAAAAACCCCATGCCATGGTGGCGATGAACATCATCGCGGCGGATAGCGACGAAGAGGCAGAATATCTCGCCAGTTCGATCCAGCAAAGCTTTGTCGGCCTGCGCACCGGCAACCCTCGCCAGATGCAACCGCCCGTCGAAGGCTATAAAGCCGGTCTGCCCCCGCATATCGCCACGATGCTGGACGAACTGCTGTCGTGCAGCGCGATTGGCTCGCCCAATACGGTTGCGCAGGGGATTGCGAAGTTCATCGACCGAACGCAGGCCGACGAAATCATCGTCGCCTGTTCCATGTTCGATCATGAAAAGCGCAAGCGCAGCCTGGACCTGACGGCCCAGGCTTTCAATTCGCTTTAGTAAACGCGCGCCTTGGGCTTGATATACTCGACCTCATCGGTCAGCGTATAATCGTGCACGGGGCGATAGTCCAAAGTGACCTTGCCGCCCTTGCCGCCCCAGCCTTCGAACCAGCTGACGGTGTGCTTCATCCAGTTCTTGTCGTCGCGATCGGGGAAATCCTCATGCGCGTGCGCGCCGCGGCTTTCCTTGCGGGCGTTGGCACCTTCGATGGTGCAGATCGCCTGGCTCATCAGATTGTCGAGTTCGAGCGTTTCGACAAGATCGGTGTTCCAGATCAGGCTGCGGTCGCTGACCGAGATGTCCTGCATCCGCTGGTTCACCTTCTGCATGATTTCGCAGCCCTCGGCGAGCAACGCGCTGTCACGGAAAACTGCCGCATGCTTTTGCATCGTCTGCTGCATCTGCAAGCGCACTTCGGCGGTGGGTGAACCACCCTTGGCGTTGCGGAAATGGTCAACGCGAGCGAGTGCCAAATCGGCCGAATCCTTGGGCAACGCCTTTTGCGCAGCATTTGACTTCAGCGTTTCCTTGAGGTGCAGGCCGGTTGCGCGACCGAACACCACGAGGTCGATCAGCGAGTTCGATCCCAGACGGTTGGCCCCATGGACAGACACGCACGCCGCTTCACCAACAGCATAGAGGCCGGGAACAACAACTTCAGGGTCTTCGCCCTTCTTGGTCACAACCTGGCCGTGATAGTTGCAGGGTATACCGCCCATATTATAGTGAACGGTCGGGCAAACCGGCAGCGGTTGCCGCGTCAGGTCTACGCCCGCGAAAATCTTGCCGCTCTCGGTGATGCCCGGTAGGCGCTCTGCCAGCACCTTGGGATCGATATGGTCGAGGTGCAGGTAGATATGGTCCTTGTTCGGGCCGACACCACGACCTTCGCGCATTTCTAGTGCCATTGAACGCGACACGACGTCACGCGACGCAAGATCCTTGGCCGAAGGCGCATAGCGTTCCATGAAACGCTCACCCTCGCTGTTGGTCAGATAACCGCCCTCGCCGCGCGCACCTTCGGTGATCAACACGCCTGCGCCGTAAATACCGGTGGGGTGGAACTGGACGAACTCTAGGTCCTGCAACGGAAGGCCAGCGCGCAATACCATCCCACCACCGTCACCGGTGCAGGTGTGGGCGGAGGTTGCGCTGTAATAAGCGCGGCCATATCCGCCAGTGGCCAGCACAACCGATTGCGCCTTGAAACGGTGGATGCTGCCATCGTCCATGCACAGCGCAATAACGCCCCGGCACTCACCATCTTCCATGATCAGGTCGAGCGCGAAATATTCGATGAAAAAGTCTGCATCATATTTCAGGCTCTGCTGATAAAGCGCGTGCAGCATGGCGTGACCCGTGCGGTCAGCGGCAGCGCATGTGCGCTGCACCGGCGGGCCTTCGCCCATATTCTGCATATGGCCGCCAAAGGGGCGCTGGTAGATTGTGCCGTCGGCGTTGCGCGAAAACGGCACGCCGGCATGCTCCAGTTCGTAAACAGCCGCTGGAGCTTCACGCACCATATATTCGATAGCGTCCTGGTCACCCAGCCAATCCGAACCCTTGACGGTATCGTACATGTGCCAGGTCCAGTGATCGGGCGAGTTGTTCTGGAGCGAGGCAGCGATCCCCCCCTGAGCCGCAACGGTGTGCGAGCGCGTCGGGAACACCTTGGTGATGCAGGCGGTTTTCAAACCAGCTTCGGCAGCGCCCATAGTCGCGCGCAGACCCGAACCGCCTGCACCGACAACAACGACATCATAGGTATGATCGATGATCTTATAGGCTTCAGACATCAGGCGGGCACTCCGGCAAAGGCATGCTTGGCGACCATGAAAATGCCAAATGCGGCGGCGCCAATTACGTAAAAGTTCAAAAGGGTCAGCGCGGCAAATTTGTTGCCGTCGTCATGCACATAGTCCTCGATGAGAACCTGCAGGCCGAGGCGGACATGCCAGAAGATGCTGACCAGCATCAGGATCATGGGCACGGCAACCGATGGCTGGGCCAGCCAGGCAGCGACAGTCTCATGCTCAAAATTTGGCAACAACAATAGCGACAGCACCAGCCAGCTGGTGAGTAGCAAATTGCCGACAGCGGTCAGGCGCTGATCGATCCAATGCTTGCCGCCATGCTTGGCCGAGCCAAGCCCGCGAACGCGCCCGAGGTTGGTTCCGTTACCCATCTCAAATCCCCATAAAACGCGAAGCGACCAGCATCGCAACCAGCGCCGTTGCAGTCAGCGCCGCAATAAACACCGCAATAGACCAAGTGCGCACTGTGGTCAGTTCATAGCCGGCACCGAGATCCATCAACAAATGGCGGATGCCCGAGAAGAAATGCTGAAAAAAGCTGTATGTCACTGCCAGTCCGAGCAAGCGGAAGAACCAGTTAGCGGAAGTTTGCAGGCCCGTGGCTTCGGCACCCGCAGATACTACCCAGGATTGGAAGCTAGCATAGCTTTCCGGCCCACCCGCAATAGACGCAATCCACCATAGCAAGGTCAGCATTCCGGCAGTTGCGAGCACAAAGCCTGTCGCGCGGTGGAAGATGGACACCGCCATATGCGGCCCCCAGCGGTAGATCTGCAAGTGCGGCGAAATCGGCCGGTTCGGATTCTGCGCCATCGGCTAAGCTTCCCTGTTCAAGTTTGCGTCGCTCTTTACCGCTTTGAACCGTCTGCGCAAGGTGCGGGATACGGAATTTTGCCTGCCATGGATAACCGGGCGTTAACCAATCCCGCTTAACTTTGCACACCTAACAAGATGTAACGTGCAGGTCGCAATTCGGGAGTTCGCAATGTCGGATATGGAAAAGTCACTTTCGGCTGAGTTTGACACGATCGTCAAAGCCTTTGATTTTGATGGTCAGATGGCGTCGAAGTGCCGTGACTTGCTTGCGATCGTCGATGACGAAATGGATGCCTTTGCTTCCTATTATTGGGAATATTGGACAAGTTTCGGAGATACCGAACAGCTCCGCAATCCGGAATATGTGGCTGCAATGGTCAAATCGACCGCGAACTATATCCGTGAGCGCATGCGCGACATCAAAGGGACGATGTGGCGAGAATATCTGAAGGCACAGATTATTGCTGCTTGCAAGGATCGGGTTCCGCTGGGGCATTTGCTGGCCGCATCGACGCGTGCCAGCCAGCGCTATTTCGACATTTTTGATGCCAAGCTCGAAGCCAATGATCCGGCGCGCGACAGATTGATAAAGACCGTGCACGATTTTACAGCGGTAGAACTTGCCGTCACATCAGCCTGTTACGTCCATTATCAAAAGATCGTCCAGCGCGAACAGAAGGAAGGCTACACTGCCCAATTCGAAAGCGAGATCGGTTCCAGCACAGCTGAGATATCGGAACAGGCTAACATTCTCCGCCAACAGGCTGCAGCTAGCACTGCGGTTGCCCAAGGTATGCTTAGCAAGGCTTCAGAAGTAGCTACTGCATCCGAACAGTCTGCCGTAGCGATGCGCGAAGCGGCCCAAACTGCGGCTGGATTGATCCGTGCGATTGAGGATACGCGGAGCGAAGTTGAAACCGCGGCAGATGTTGCGAATCGCGCCACCGAGCGCGCTCAGGAAGCGGTTGAAGCGACCGACACTCTTTCAGAACAGTCGAAGTCGATCGAATCTATCCTTGGCCTGATCCGCGATATTGCAGGCCAGACTAACCTTCTCGCTTTGAACGCCACTATCGAAGCAGCGCGCGCTGGCGATGCCGGTCGCGGCTTTGCAGTTGTCGCGCAGGAAGTGAAAAGCCTCGCCAACCAGACCGCCGAAGCGACTGATGAAATTGCCGGCAAGATTACGGCTATCCAGAATGCCACCAAGGCGTCGGTCGAATCAAATGTCGCCATCAAGACTGCGGTTGAGGATGTGCAACATAGCGCAGAACGAATCCGCCATGCGATGGAAGAACAAGCCCAGACGGTGACCATGATCACGGCATCGGTCGATGAAACTGCACTCGCCGCAGACCTGATGTCGAACACCATCGCCGCAATCCGCGCCGATACGGAAAATGTCGTCTCGGAAATCTCGCAACTTGAAGCCGGGTTTGGCGATGTCGAAGGCAATATTTCCTCGCTGCAGGCCAATGCCGGAAAATTTGCCGCAAATCTGGTTCGCTAATCAGCGCATTCGCTAAGCAAGGTTGAATTTCATTGCCCGCTGTGGAAGGCAGCGGGCATGACCTTGCATATCTTAGTAACGGGCGGATCGCGCGGTATCGGCGCGGCCATTGTCGATGAGCTCGGCGACGACAACGTCCTCGTCCACGCAACTTCGAGCGCGCATGGCGACTTGAGCGATCCTACCGTTCCATCCGAAATCTGGCACAATGCGTTGCAGGAAATGGGCGGACGCGTTGACGTGCTCGTCAACAATGCAGGTGTGTTTGAAGCCAATCCGATCGATCTCAGCGATATCGAATGGCTCGATGGCTGGGAGCGGACGATGGCGATCAACTTGACGGCTTCCGCCCAGCTTTGCCGTCTTGCGATCCTCCACTGGCAGGCACTGGGCCAGGAAGGCCGGATCATCAATGTCGCCAGCCGAGCCGCCTATCGCGGCGACAGCCCTGCGCACTGGCATTATGCCGCATCAAAAGGCGGGATGGTCGCGATGACCAAGAGCATCGCCCGCGGTTTTGCCGCGCAACAGATCTATGCTTTTGCGATCTGCCCCGGCTTTACGATGACGGGAATGGCCGAGGACTATTTGGCAAGCCGCGGTGGTGACAAGCTTCTGGCCGACATACCCCTTGGACGGGTGGCGATGCCGGAGGAAGTGGCAACGCTCGTCCGTTTTTGCGCGCTGGAAGCTCCGCCATCGATGACTGGGGCGGTACTCGACATAAACGGAGCCAGCTATGTTCGCTAAATCGGTTGCAGCCCTTGCTCTCATTGGAACAGCCCTGACAGGTTGTGCCGCGAACAGTGGTACGCAGTCCGCCGCAACTGCCAAGTTTGAACCCATCGCCAAAGCCTGCGAAGGCCGCGATGGTTGGGGTGATCCTGCTCCACCGGCGCATGTCTATGCCAATGTATACATGGTAGGAACCTGTGGTATCGTTTCACTATTGATCACGACGCCACAGGGCCATTTCCTAATCGATGGCGCAATCCCGGAAGCAGCGACCGAAATCGCTCAAAATATCCGCGATCTCGGCTTCGATCCGAAGGATGTGCGTTATCTTTTGAATTCCCATGAGCATTTTGATCATTCTGGCGGCTTGGCAGGATTGAAACGGATCACTGGCGCCAAAATGGTTGCCCGTGCCGAGGCCAAGGATGCTCTCGAAAGCGGCACTGTGCATCCTTTGGATCCCCAAAGAGGGCTTTTCGATCCAGTCGAAGGGGTCAAAGTTGATCAGACAATCGGTGATGGCGAAACACTGACAATTGGCAATCAAATTCTAACCGCGATTGCCTCGCCTGGTCATTCGCCCGGTGGCACAAGCTGGCGCTGGCAAAGCTGCGACAATGGAAAATGCTTAAACATCGTTTTTGCGGATAGCTTAAGTGCTGTTTCGGCGGACGATTATCATTTTAGCGACCATCCAGAATATGTAGCGCCTTTGCGGGCGACCATCTCAAAAATCGCCTCGTTCGAGAATTGCGACATTCTGATCACCCCGCATCCTTCGCAAAGTGGTTTTTTCGAGCGTCTTAATGGCGACGAGCCGTTGATCGACGCGACATCTTGCTCTCAATATGCGGCGGGCTCGCTGGCAAGACTTGAAAACAGGCTCGCCAAAGAAGCCGCAAAATGAACTGGAAGCTTACCCTGCCCTGCTCGCGCGCCGAGGCAGAGGCGATGCATGAGGATGATGAATGGCTTGAGCAGTTCGAAAACCTGCCGACACTTGTGGCCGATGAGCTCGAAGCCTTCAACGACGCGAAATGGTCGATACAGGCCTATTTCAATGCAATGCCTTCACAGCATGATACCCGACTGCTGGAAAACCGATTGGGCGCGAAAGCTGATGTCGAAAAGCTACCCAACGAAGACTGGCTAACTCTGAGCCAGAAAAGCATCGATCCAGTCCACGCCGGGCAGTTCTATGTTCACACGTCGACCAACAAGGGCTCAGTCCCTACAGGCGCAAAATCCTTTCTGATAGAGGCCGGACAGGCTTTCGGCACCGGCGGGCACGAAACGACCAGCGGGTGCCTTGCCATGCTTGACCGGTTGCACCGTAGCGGAAAACGCTATCATCATATTGCCGATATCGGCACTGGAACAGGCCTGCTGGCTTTCGCTGCACTACACCTTTGGCCACGGGCAATGGTGACTGCATCGGACATCGATCCCGTAAGCACAGATGTGACACGCGAAAACGCCTCTGTTAATGGCGTCTCCCTAGGCCGGAGAAGCGGCCAGGTCGCGCTCTATGTTGCGACAGGAACCGACCATCCGGGAATTGCTGCCCGCGCACCCTATGACCTGCTGATTGCCAATATCCTTGCAGGACCACTGGTGGAATTGGCCCCAAGTTTCGCCTCGGTCATCGCTGAAGGCGGCACATTGATCCTTGCCGGTTTGCTCGACACGCAAGCCGATAAGGTAGCCAGCGCCTATCGACGCAACGCCTTCCTGCTGGTTGACCGTCAGGATAACGGCGACTGGCCATGCCTGCGTCTGGTCAAGCGCCGGCACTATGGATATCGCCGCCCGATCCGCGCGTCAGGCCGCACCAGCCAGCCACCGGGCGATTTCGGTACCTGGTAGCGACTACCGGCCAAATCCCGTTTTGCGCTCGCCTGCTTGAGCGTCGATAATTGTGACATGAACGCGCAACCCGACGCAAGCCAGATGGCCATCGCACGCGCGACGCGCGAACGCGAATTGCTGAGCGATGCGCTGGGCCGGGTGGGAATTGGAGACAGAAAAGCGTTCGAATTTCTCTATCGGCGAACCTCGGCGAAACTTTTTGGCGTTTGCTTACGTATCTTCGGTAACCGGAACGAAGCCGAGGAAGCCTTGCAAGACGCCTATCTGACCATCTGGAGCCGTGCCGCCGCCTTTGACAGGGATAGAGCGAGCCCGATCAGCTGGCTGGTTGCCATCACGCGCAACCGCGCGATCGACAGGCTTCGCGCGCGCGTCAAGGGCAAGCCTGTCGATCTCGAGGAAGCTTTGGCCATTCCCGATCCCGCACCCGATGCAGAAAAGCGATTGGAGGAAAAAGACGATGCGCGCGGTGTGGATAGCTGCATAGAAAGACTCGACGATCGCGACGCCAATTTTATTCGCGCGGCCTTCTGGAATGGCTGGACCTATGCCGATCTTGCCGTTGCTGAATCGACACCGCTGCCAACGGTGAAAAGCCGCATCAGGCGTGCGCTGATCAAGCTGCGCCATTGCCTTGAGGGCATGAGCTGATGCGCTTGACCGATGAGGATATCGCAACCGCTGGCGAACTTGCATTGGGCCTGCTCGATAAGGCCGAGGCAGCACAGGCGCGCGCTCGACTTGCCGATGATCCCGAGTTTGCGACCGAATATGCCAAATGGCCAGACCGCATGACAGCGATGGAGCCGCTGATTGAGGACGCTCCTTCGCCCGCTGTCTGGTCGCGGATCGACGCTGCGATCGCTTCCCAACCGCGTCAGGACAATGCGGGCACTCACCTTCGCATCTGGCAAGGATTGACGGCCGCTTCATTCGCCGTTGCACTGGTGCTTGCGACCGTGCTGTGGCGCCAGCCCGAGACGCAACTTGTCCCGGCACAGCCGCAGATTCTGGTCGCAGCGATTGGAGCAGAAGGTGGACGCGAAAGCGTCGCCGCCAACTATAATCCTCAAACGGGCGCGTTGCAGATCATCCCGATTTCGCTTGATACAGGTACACTCTATCCCGAATTGTGGATCATCCCCGAAGATGGCGTCGCAAGGTCGCTTGGCATGATCGACCCATCAAAACCTGCTGTTCACTCCATCCCTGACGCGATGCGATCGCATCTGCACAAGGGTGCGCTGTTCGCGATTACACCCGAACCAGCAGGCGGTGCACCGAACGGAAAGGCAACCGGACCAGTGATCGCCAAAGGTGCAATCGACACCATCTGAAAAAATTTTTCGTTCCGCTGCATCCATCTCGCTCGTCATTCCGTAACTGCGTCCGACATGTACATCCCCCACATGTCTTGCAGAAGGAAAGACCATGAAAAAGAACCTCTTCAAGATTGCAATTGCAACTGCAGCCATGGCTTCGGCCGCAACCGTTGGCCATGCGCATAACCATGGCCATAGCGGTCATTCGATGGCGGCCCCGAAGACCAATATCGTCGAAGCGGCCGTCGCTACGCCTGATCTCTCGACCCTCGTTACCGCTGTCAAAGCCGCTGGTCTGGTCGATACACTCGCCAGCCCCGGCCCCTTCACCGTTTTTGCGCCCACCAACGCTGCCTTTGGCAAGCTCCCTGCTGGCACTGTCGAAACGCTGGTTAAGCCTGAGAACAAGGGTACGCTGACCACCGTTCTGACCTATCATGTTGTTGCGGGCACCTTTGACAGCAAGGCTATCGCTGCCGCGATAAAGAGCGGTAATGGCAAGGCAACGCTCACCACGGTTCAAGGACAGAAGCTGACTGCATCCATGTATGGCGACAAGCTGATTGTTACCGATGCCAAGGGTGGCAAATCGACCGTCGCCCTCGCTGACCTTCGCCAAAAGAACGGCGTTGTCCACGTCATCGACAGCGTGTTGATGCCGTAACGCCCTTGTTGGCGACCGGTACTCCGATCCCCCCTCCCATCAGCCGGTTGTCGACCTAGCCCCTTCCCCTCCCGGGAAGGGGCTAGTCATTTCGCCTTGGAATTTGCGTAGGCTTGGGTGCCCTGCGTGATTACGTCATCTTCCGGCAGGATATCGGCAATCGGAATATCAGGTAACGTCTCAAGTTGCGCATAAAGCGGCGCGAAATCGGTTTCGACCGTCACCTTGAGCAGATGTTCGAGCGAGGGGATTACAAAATAATTCTGCTGGTAATCGTCGATGCGATATTCGGTGCGCATCAACCGCAGCAAATCAAAGCGGATACGGTTGGGGCTCGGATCATCGAGGCAAAAGATGCTCTCGCCATAGCTGGAGACGATACCCGCGCCATATATGCGCAAGCCTGCTGGCTCCTCGATCAGCCCGAACTCGACCGTATACCAATATAGCCGCGCCAGCTTGTGCAGCGCGCCAAAGCCAAGACTGCGCAGACCACCCTTCCCATAGGCTACCATATAATCGGCAAACACCGGATCGGCGAGCATCGGGACATGGCCGAAGACGTCGTGGAAGACATCAGGTTCCTGCAGATAATCGAGCTGTTCGGGGGTGCGGATGAAATTGCCGGCAGGAAAGCGACGGTTGGCGAGATGGTCGAAGAATACATCGTCGGGAACCAGACCCGGTACAGCCACCACCTGCCAGCCCGTTGCCGCCATTAGGCGTGAATTCAGTTCGCGATAGTCGGGAATCCCTGGCTTTTCGAGCTTCAGAACATCGATCCCGCGCATGAAGGCATCGCAGGCCCTCCCGGGCAGCATTGCCGACTGACGTGCGAACAGCCGGTCCCACATCGCATGCTCATCGGCCGAAAAGGCCTCCCAAGATTGCGGGATTGTCCAATCCGGATTTGCGCCCGACGGCGGAGCATCATAGACATGGGTAAAGTCGGCCATGAAAGATAGTTACACTTGAAACTGTTTCGCATCAACAGCGTTGGCACTGCTTTGAGGGCTTTGATTGGCTGGCTGCTGCTGATGATTGGCTTGTACTTCGTCGCGGCACTGGCGGGCAGCTTCATTCCTGCAAATTCCGATTGGGAGGAACCCGATCAAGGCATTCCCATTTTTGTCGAAACCAATGGCGTGCATGTTAGCCTGATCGTTCCGATGTCCGCGGCAGGCGAAGACCTGTCAGACCTCATCCGTCCCGAACATCTGGGCGACATCGATCTCTATGGCACGCACGCAATGATCGGTTGGGGCCATCGCAATGTCTATCGCAACGCGCGCACATGGGGCGATGTGCGGAGCGGAGACATAGCATCGGCCATCATCGGCTCAGACGAAACAACCCTGCATATCTATCACCTGATCGATCCCCGCCCTGCCCCGCACCGCAAACGCTTCCTTGTCTCGCAACGGCAATATCAAAGCATCATTGCGTCCATACGATCAACTTTCCAACTGACTACCGATGGACGAAGCGCCGCTTACCCGGCTTATGGCTCCAATAACCTGTTTTACGACAGCAAGGGCCACTACTCGGCTTACACTACGTGCAACGAATGGACCGGGGCGGTTTTGCGCAAAGCGGGCGTCCGGATGGGCATATGGACGCCGATGCCCGGCGGGGTGATGCGCTGGTTCGACTAACCGGCGGCAGCGACAATCGCTGCCCATGCAGCCTCATCAATCACTTCAATGCCAAGTTCCTGAGCCTTTTTGAGTTTTGAGCCAGCTCCCGGCCCAGCCACGACGAGGTCTGTTTTCGCAGAAACCGAACCTGCGGCTTTCGCGCCCAAGGCTTCTGCTTGCGCCTTGGCTTCATCGCGGCTCATCGTTTCGAGTGCGCCTGTGAAGACAACTGTCTTGCCTGAAACCGACGACGTCTTTACCTCAACAATATAATCGGGCGGCGACACCTGTTGAAGCAGATCTTCCCAAACCTCTACATTATGGGGTTCGTGGAAGAATTCGCGCAGCGCCTCGGCCACTACCGGCCCTATGCCGTCGATTTGGGTGAGTTCGGCTTCGCCCGCTTCCGAAGTTGCTACTTCGCGCAAGCGCGGCAGTGTCTGGAAGTTCTTCAACAGGTCGCGCGCAGTAACGGCACCAACGTGCCGGATGCCTAAACCGAACAGCAGACGCGCAGCGTCAGGAACCCGTTTGGCCTCGATGGCATTCAACAGGTTGTCGACAGACTTTTCCTGCCAGCCTTCGCGCCCCAATATCTCGGTACGATGTTCCTTCAGGCGGAAAATATCAGCGGGCGAATGCAGCCAACCAAGATCAAAAAATTCCTGGATCGACTTTTCGCCCAGGCCCTCAATGTCGAGCGCGGCGCGGCTGACGAAATGCTTTAACCGCTCAACCCGCTGGGCCGGGCAGATGAGGCCGCCGGTGCAGCGCACATCAACCTCACCTTCTTCGGCAACCGCTTCCGACCCACAAACTGGGCAATGGCTTGGAAACTCAAACGCTGGGAATTCGAGTGAATGCATTACCCGGTCAACAATTTGGGGAATGACGTCCCCAGCGCGCTGCACAATAACTCTGTCTCCCGGTCGGAGATCAAGCCGAGCGATTTCATCCCGATTGTGAAGAGTCACATTCGAAACTACCACCCCACCCACGGTTACAGGCTTCAATCTACCAACAGGAGTCAGCTTTCCGGTACGTCCAACCTGAATGTCGATAGCTTTAAGCGTGGTTTCTGCTCGCTCGGCCGGGAACTTATGCGCAATCGCCCAGCGTGGAGACTTTGCAACAAAACCTAGTCGTTCCTGCCAATCCAACCGGTCTACTTTATAGACGACGCCATCAATGTCATAAGGCAAATCAGCTCGCTGCCGTTCAATATGCCGATACGTTTCTAGAGCCACCTCCAAATTTGGTGCATACAGCAACTGGGCACTAACACGTACGCCCCAAGAGCGTATCGCTTCCATAACTTCGAGTTGGGTATTTCCTGGCACCTCACTGACTTCACCCCAACCATGCGCGAGAAAACGCAGAGGCCGCGACGCGGTGACCGAAGGATCCTTCTGCCGCAGCGATCCTGCCGCAGCATTGCGTGGATTGGCAAATTGGCGGGCTTTTTCGGGATCATCCGCCTCGGCCAGCAACCGGGCATTGAGCGCCTCGAAATCGGCTTTCGCCATGAACACTTCGCCGCGGACTTCAAAAACCGCCGGAACATTGCCGGACAAGCGATGCGGAATATCAGCGATGGTCCGCACGTTGGCGGTAACATCCTCCCCCACCTGCCCATCACCGCGGGTCGCCGCCTGCACCAGTTCGCCATTTTCATAGCGCAACGAGCAGGACAGGCCGTCAATCTTATCCTCTGCCGTCAGCGCGACCGACGTATCGGCAGGCAGATTCAGGAAGCGCCGTACGCGCGCCACGAAATCCTCGACATCCTCATCCGAAAACGCATTGTCGAGGCTCATCATCCGCTTGGCGTGCGTCACCTTGCTCAGTGGTGAGGCCTCCACGGCCGCCCCAACCTGTGCATTGGGGCTGTCCGCACGAACCAGATGCGGAAAAACCGCTTCCAGTTCGTTATTCCGCCTGACGAGCGCATCGAACTCAGCATCCGAAATCTCGGGTGCGTCATGCGCGTGATATAGCTTGTTATGATGCGCAATCGCCTTGGCCAGACGCATCAATTCGTTGGCAGCTTCGGCTTCGGAGAGGTTTTCAAACTCGCTCACACCCCCTCCATCAGCCGTGCAGCTTGGGCGCGCGCCTCATCAGTAACTTCAGCTCCGGAGAGCATTCGGGCAATTTCCTGTCGGCGCCCCTCAGAGTCGAGACGCGTTACACCGGTGCGCGTCACCGTGCCTTCGCTCGACTTGGCAATGAAATAATGCGCCTGCCCTTTGGCTGCGACCTGCGGGCTGTGGGTCACGGCAAGGAGTTGCTTACCCCCGCTGGCAAGACGGGCGAGACGTTCACCTATCGCCGAGGCAACGGCACCGCCTACCCCGCGATCAATTTCGTCGAAGATGATAGTTCCGGCCCCGCCCTCTTCGGCCAATGCAACCTTGAGCGATAGGATGAAGCGCGATAACTCCCCACCCGACGCGATTTTCGCCAGCGGTGCAAAGGGCGCGCCAGGGTTGGTCGAAATGAGGAATTCAACACGATCCATGCCCGATGCAGTCCAACGATCTTCCGGAAGCGTTTCCACGGCAGTCTGAAACTTCGCCGCGTCCAGTTTGAGCGGTGCCAGTTCCGCAGCAACCGAAGCATCGAGGCGCTTGGCGGCGTCCGTTCGCTGCGCGGACAATTCAGATGCCGATTTGCGATAGGCTTCGGCATGACGGGCAACTTCCGCCTCCAGCTTGGTCAGCCCTTCTCCACCCGCCTTGATGGCATCCAGTTTCGTCGCAAGCTCGTCAGTCAGCTTCGCCAACTCTTCAGGGCGGACATTGTGCTTGCGTGCCAAGCCGCGAAGGTCAAACAACCGCACTTCGATGGCATCAAGCCGTTCGGGATCGAAGCTCAAGGCTTGAGTCGCGGCGATCAACTTGTCCTCGGCTTCGCTTGCCTCAATGACGGCGCGATCCAGCGCGGTCAGGGCTTCAGCAAGCAAGGCATGTTCACCTGCAAGGCGATCAAGCTTTCGTGCCGCGCTACGCAGTTTTGCGAGACCGCTTTCTGAACCTTCAAAGGCTTCCAGCACTGCACGCAAATCTTCGGCGATGCGTTCGCCCTTCTGCATGTCGGCGCGTTCAGTCGCGAGCAGTTCTTCTTCGCCCTCTTCGGGTGCAAAGCGGCGCAATTCGGCGACGGCGTGCTCCAGCCATTCGCGATCGCGAGCGGCATTGTTCAGTGCCTCTCGGGCACTATCGAGCCGGGCCTTTGCCTCTTGCCATGCTTCAAAATGCCCCGACACCAATGCCGTATCGCATCGGCCAAAGCTATCGAGCAGCGCCCGGTGCCCACGCGGGTTCAGTAAGCCGCGATCATCATGCTGGCCGTGAATTTCAACCAAGTGAACACCTACATCGCGGAGCAATGCAGCCGAACAAGGCTGGTCATTGATGAACGCCTTGCTGCCGCCATCAGCACGAACCGAACGGCGTACCATTACCGGTTCTCCGGCTTCGATAATGATGTCGTTTTCGGCGAGCAGTTTCAGGACATTGATCGGCGCATCGAAACTGGCCGTCACCTGTGCCTTGTCAACACCTGAACGAACAAGCCCGCTGTCAGCGCGAGCGCCCAGCGCCAATCCAAGCGCATCAAGCAAGATCGATTTACCTGCGCCAGTCTCACCGGTGAGAACACCGAGGCCTGCTTCAAATTCGAGGTCAAGTGCCTCGATCAGCACCACGTCGCGGATCGAAAGGCCCGTCAACATAGCGGCAATGTCACGCTCCGGGAGCGTGTTTCTGCATCAGGTCGTATGCGCGCTGATACCATTTGCTGCCGGGATAGTTGGCACCCAAAACCGCAGCGGATCGTTTGGCTTCTTCCGGGATACCCATCGCGAGATAGCTTTCAGTCATGCGATACAGCGCTTCGGGTGCATGGGTCGTGGTTTCATATTTCTGCACGACTTCCTTGAAGCGAAGCGAAGCCGCAAGCCATAGTGCACGACGCTGATAGAAACGGCCGATTTCCATTTCTTTGCCCGCAAGATGGTCACGGACAAGGTCGATCTTCAAACCGGCATCAGCGGCATAACGCGTATTGGGATAGCGCCTCTGCACCTCACCCAGCGCAGAGAGAGCTTGCTCGGTAATCTTCTGGTCGCGGGTTACGTCGCTGATCTGCTCATAATAATTCAGAGCAATCAGATAATAAGCGTAAGGCGCATCCTTGTTGCCCGGATGGATCGACAGGAAGCGGCGAGCCGAAGATGTGGATTCGTTATATTTCTGCGCCATGTAATAGCTGAACGCACTCATCAACTGCGCACGGCGCGCCCAGGGCGAATAAGGATGCTGGCGCTCCACTTCGTCAAACAATGCAGCTGCAATTTGATACTGCCCTTTATCCAGCTTTTCCTTCGCCGCCATGTATAGCGTATTGACGTCACGCGCGACGTAACGGGTATCCGAGCCACCGCCACCTCCGCCAAGCCCCAATGAGGAGCATCCTGACAGTAATAAGACGGACATACCGAGCGCGAGTGGTGCGATAAGCTTTTTCTGCATGGGCATCCCTTAATGGCACTTGGCGCCGTCGCCAAGGCTTTTGCGCTTTCTTTATTCGCAGGTCTGTATCCGCGATGAACCAGTTCGCAAGAAGACAGCCGATACAACGAAAAAGGGCCGCCGAAGCAGCCCTTTCCCTTAGTCTCTAGCTGAAAGATCAGTCTTTCAGGAAATCCGGAACATGGTTCGGATCTCCGCCTTCTCCGCCTTCCGAACGCTCCCGACGCGGGCCGCGATCACGTCCGCCGCCGTCACGACGCGGTCCACGGCCACGATCGCCACCTTCACGGCGGGGACCACGGTCTCCGCGGTCGCCACGATCCGAACGCTCACGCGGTTCGCGAGGCGGGCGGGTGTCTTCCAATTCTTCACCGGTTTCCTGATCGACCAGACGCATTGACAGGCGAACCTTACCACGCGGGTCGATTTCGAGGACCTTGACCTTGACGTCCATGCCTTCGCTGACAACATCGGTCGGCTTTTCAACGCGCTCGTTCTTCATTTCACTGACATGGACGAGACCGTCCTTACCACCCATGAAGTTCACAAACGCACCGAAATCAACGATGTTGACGACCTTGCCGTCATAGATTTTGCCGACTTCAGCTTCTTCGACGATGCCCGAAATCCATTTGCGGGCGGCTTCGATCTGCGAAAGGTCGCTCGACGAAATCTTGATCAGGCCTTCATCATCGATGTCGACCTTCGCACCAGTGGTGGCGACGATTTCACGGATGACCTTGCCGCCGGTACCGATGATGTCACGGATCTTCGACTTGTCGATCTGCATCGTTTCGATGCGCGGTGCGTAGTCAGACAGTTCGGTACGGGCCGAACCCAACGCCTTCGCCATTTCGCCAAGGATGTGCGCACGGCCTTCCTTCGCCTGGTTCAGCGCAGCTTCAAAGATTTCGCGTGTGATACCCGCAATCTTGATGTCCATCTGCATCGTGGTGATGCCTTCAGATGTACCAGCTACCTTGAAATCCATGTCGCCGAGATGGTCTTCATCGCCGAGGATATCCGAGAGGATCGCATAATCCTTGCCTTCGAGGATGAGACCCATGGCGATACCCGAAACCGGACGCTTGATGGGAACGCCAGCGTCCATCATCGAGAGCGAACCTCCGCAAACCGACGCCATTGACGACGAGCCGTTCGACTCGGTGATGTCGCTGGTCAGGCGGATGGTATAGGGAAACTCGTCCTTGCTCGGCAGCACGGGGTGCAGCGCACGCCATGCCAACTTGCCATGGCCAACTTCACGACGGCCCGGCGCGCCGAAGCGGCCAACTTCGCCCACCGAATAAGGTGGGAAGTTATAGTGCAGCATGAAGTTCTGGTATGACAGGCCATTGAGACCGTCGATCATCTGCTCCGCATCCTTGGTTCCCAAGGTGCAGGTTGCGATGGTCTGCGTTTCACCGCGCGTGAACAGGCACGAACCATGTGCACGGGGCAGGAAGTGCGTTTCGGCGAGGATCGGACGGATCTGCGTCGTCGAACGGCCATCGATGCGGGTACCGTCCTTCAGGATCGCGCCACGGACGATTTCAGCTTCCAGCTTCTTCATCAGCTTTTGCGCGGCCATCTGGTCCTGCGGGGTTGCGTCGCTAAACGCTTCCTTCGCCTTGGCGCGGGCTTCGTTCAACGCGTTCGAACGGGCCGATTTGTCAGTTAGCTTGTAAGCAGCGGCAATATCCTTGCCGATCAGCTTCTTCAGCTTGTCCTTGGCAGCCGAGAGATCGGCCTGCTCAGCCATTTCCCAAGGATCCTTGGCTGCCTTTTCAGCCAGCTTGACGATGGCCTTGACGACCTCCTTACACGCATCATGCGCGAAAAGGACGGCACCTAGCATGACTTCTTCCGAAAGCTCGTTTGCTTCGGATTCAACCATCATCACTGCGTCGTACGTTGCCGCGACGACCAGATCGAGATCGCCTTCGGCAACCTGTTCGTCGGTCGGGTTGAGGATATATTCGCCATTCAGGTAACCAACGCGGGCAGCACCAATGGGGCCCATGAAAGGCACGCCCGAAATGGTCAGCGCGGCCGATGCTGCGACCATGGCGAGAATATCGGGTTCGTTTTCGCCATCATAGCTCAGAACTTGAGCGATAGCGTTGATTTCGTTGTAGAAACCTTCGGGGAACAGCGGGCGAACCGGTCGGTCGATCAGGCGCGAAACCAGCGTTTCCTTTTCGGTTGCCCCGCGTTCACGCTTGAAGAAGCCGCCGGGGATACGGCCTGCAGCCGAATATTTTTCTTGATAGTGAACGGTGAGCGGGAAGAAATCCTGCCCTTCTTTCACCGACTTTGCCGCGGTGACCGCGCAAAGTACAACGGTTTCGCCAAGGGTCGCAATCACTGCGCCGTCGGCCTGACGGGCAACCTTGCCCGTTTCGAGTGTAAGGGTTTGTCCGCCCCACTCGATTGATACATTCTTTACATCAAACATAGATTTTCCTTGAGATGCCTTTGCGCCCAATTGCACAAAGGGGCCTCCTGTTTTCCGGGATCTCCGGCCCGGACCGGTCAGGGCATTTTGCGCCCCCATGGCCGGGTTCGCCGAAATGCGAACCCACCCCATATAGCAAAAGCGGCCCGCAGAGGGGGCCGCTTCGCAATTTCTTATTTACGCAGACCGAGCTTGGAAATCAGCGCATTATAACGCGCGACATCCTTTTTCTTGAGGTAGTCAAGAAGCGAACGGCGCCGATTGACCATCTGGAGAAGTCCGCGACGCGAGTGGTTATCCTTGGCGTGGCTTTTGAAGTGTGCGGTCAGGGTGTTGATGCGATCGGTGAGGATTGCAACCTGGACTTCCGGTGAACCGGTGTCGCCCTTGCCCTGGGCGTTGTCCTTGATAACTTCGGCTTTGCGTTCAGCAGTAATAGACATGTTTTTCCTTCGAACATCGTATTTTAAAGGTTGAAGCCACGAACGGTTCTTAACTCACCGCCGATTTGCTCTACCAGCGCCAAGGCACGCATTTCTGCGTCTCGCGCCCAATATAGCCCATCTTTCGTGGCAACCCCGGTCAAGACACGACCCTGCTGGATCGCCTTTGCCGCATCCGGGGAGAGATCAAGAGCCGGGATGTCGACCAGCCCTGCCTCCAACGGCAAGATAATGTCTTTTGCAGGCGCGCCCTTACCAATTTCATTGAGTTTGTCCAGCGAAATCGCGCGATCCAGCGTGAACGGCCCCGCTTTGGTGCGCCGGAGCATAGTGACATGCCCTACTGTGCCAAGGGCATGCGAAATGTCACGTGCCAGCGACCGGATATAAGTGCCTTTGGAAACATGCGCAGAGAGGGTAACCTCTTCCATTGCGGCTTCACCTGCCGGTTCCGAAACAGAAAGAGCGTATATGGTCACTTGCCGGGCCGCAATCTCGATGACCTCCCCTGCCCTTGCCCGATCATAAGCGCGTTTCCCGTCAATCTTTATCGCCGAGTAAGCAGGTGGTATTTGCTCAATTACTCCGGTGAATATCGGCAGAACAGCCTCGATCTGCGCCATTGTGGGCCGTATGTCGGAAGTCGCTACAACCTCTCCCTCAGCATCCAATCCCGCCGTTTCGTCGCCGAATTTGATTGTAAAGTCATAGACTTTGGACGCATCGAGCATCCGACCGCACAATTTGGTTGCTTCGCCAATGGCAATCGGCAAAACGCCCGTTGCGAGAGGATCGAGCGTGCCGCCATGGCCGACCTTAACTTTTCCAAATCCGGCTTCGCGCAGGTTGCGCTTTACCGCCGCGACGGCCTGCGTCGAACCTAAACCAATCGGTTTGTCCAAAATGATCCAGCCGTTCATTGCCCCGCCTTTGGCGGAGCGACACCACGGCGTCAATCGTCAGGAGCAACGGCCTTCTTTGCTTCCGCGCGGACCTCTTTGCGTATTTGTATTCGCTCTTTGCGGGGTAAGGGTTTCTCAGCTGTCACCAGACTATCAAACTGGCAATAATCCCGGCCAGCAATAACACCGCCAAATTTGTCGAGCGATGCCGCCCCGCGCGTATCGAAAGCCAGCCCATTGGCATGGCTCAAATTGTGGCACGGCCCGATTATCCGCGCATAATACCAGCGCCGCTGGCGGTCCTCGATCCATATGCCACGATCACCATTGGCTTCGAAGTTTCGAATGCCACCATGGTTGGCGAAAGGAATTTTTGCCTCAACACCATATTCGGCCCACTCTTTAGGCTTTGCTGCTTGGGACGATGTGGCAACAAAAGCTGTCAATGCAGCACCAAAGATGGAAATGACTGTTTTCATGGCTCTTCTTATGTCGTCTCCAAGCTTAACGCTGAATGAGCGGCAGATTCATTCCGCGCTTCCATGAAATGGCGGCGGCACATCGCGACATAGCGGTCATTCCCGCCAATTTCGGTTTGTTTGCCGTCAATCACGGCATGGCCTTCGGCATCCACACGCAGGTTCATCGTCGATTTTCGGCCGCAGTGGCAGACCGCCTTTAATTCGACCAACGCATCGGCAAGCCCCAAAAGTGCGGCAGAGCCGGGGAAAAGTTCAGCGGCAAAATCTGTCCTCAGGCCGTAGCACAAGACTGGAATGCCCGCTTCATCGGCGATGCGTGCCAGCTGCAGAACTTGTTCCCTTGACAAAAACTGCGCTTCGTCAATCAGGACGCAGGCCAACGGGTTGCTATGGTGTTCTGCGACGATATCGTTCCACAAGTCGGATTCCGGAGAAAATTTACATGCTTCCGCCTGAAGACCGATACGCGATGTCACATAGCCCTTCCCGTACCGGTCGTCGAGCGCGGCCGTCCAGACCATCGTGTTCATTCCGCGTTCGCGATAATTGAAATCGGCCTGCAATAATGTGGTCGATTTGCCCGCGTTCATCGAGGAGTAATAGAAATACAGCTTAGCCATGAGGCTACATAATAGTCCGTGCTAGACGAAGCCAAGCGCAATATGCCATGGGCAATGACGGTCGCGATTGAGGAGTGAATAATGCAGTGGAAAACTGCTCATTGGACTGCTGCACTGTTTATTTTGTGCACAGCCAGCGTAGGGTATTCAGCATCGACATACCGGTTCACGCTGGATCCCGGCTCAAGCTCGGTCGATGCAAAGGTCGCATTCATGGGGGTTGGCAATCGCAAAGCCTATTTTCCTGCGCTTCGCGGCAAGGTGCTGCTTTCTCCGGCACAAATGAACCAGATCGATCTGGATGTTTCAATCGACGCCACACAGCTTAAGTCCGATGACAATGTCACAACCGGTCGTTTGAAGGGCAAAGACTTTTTTTATGTCGACAAATTTCCGACCGTACGGTTCGAAGGCACCCAATTGGCGATGACGACCGCGACCAGTGGCGTTGTCCGTGGCGATCTGACCGCGCGCGGGGTGACCCGTCCGGTGGCACTGAACGTCGTTTTTTCCGAACCGCCTGCGCAGGCCAATGGAAAGGAAGCAATCCGGTTGACCGGAGTCACCACAATCAATCGCAAAGATTTCGGGATGACGGCTTATTCGCTGGTGGTGGGCAAAAAGGTGTCGATTACAATCCGGACGCGGCTGTTGCCGAGCTAGACTTCGGCGTCGCCATCGGGCGTCAAATCCTGGGTCACGTGGGGATTCGATAACAGCTTCTCGATATGGCTGGCCTCATCGAAGCTTTCATCTGCCAGAAACTTCAGTTTCGCCGCATATTTCAATCGAACCCGCGAAGCGACTTCACGCTGCAAGAATGCGGTGTTCGTGCGCAAGGCTTTCAACACCTCTGCCTCATCCGCGCCAAGCAAGGATTTCACAAACACGGTTGCGTGCCGCAAATCCGGCGACATCCGCACCTCGGTGATACTGACGCTGTGGCTGGTCAGGACATCATCATGCACATCGCCACGCGCCAACAGCTCGGAGAGGATATGCCGGAACTGTTCGCCTACGCGCAGCAAGCGAACCGACCGGCCTTCAGGGGTTTCGTTGTGGCGGGCCATCAATTCTCACTTCCCGGGATTGGCGTCGGAATCGCGGTCGAGGTCGAACGCGCATAAATCGTCGTCCAGCTCTCGTCCCACAATTCGCCTTCAAGGAATATGACGCGGCGGCCGCGACGCACTACCCTGCCCTTGCCCATCAATGGCCCGGGCGGAATCAGCTTTAGCAGCGTCATGGAAATCTCAAGGTTCAGCGGGGCTTCCGTGCCGCCGGTGGCTTGAACATGCGCCCATCCCATCGCTTCATCAAGGAATCCAGCCACCAGTCCGCCCTGTACACCGCCACGACCTGTGATGAAACTGTCCGGCGCGACGAAGCGCATAGTTATGGTTTCGCTGACGGGATCGAAGTCAACAAACTCCGCTCCCATCAGGTCAACATGTGCGCCGCCTTTTCCAAGGAACTCCGTCACAGCGTCCGTTCACGCTCCTCGACTTCAAAGATTTCGAGCATATCGCCCGCCTTGATGTCGTTTGTATCCTGAAGCACGACACCGCATTCGAGGCCCGCGCGAACTTCGTCGACATCGTCCTTGAAACGACGCAGCGAGGCAATGACGGTCTTCGAAACGATGACATCTTCTCGGGTAAGGCGGGTGTGATAGCCCTTGCGGATATGGCCTTCGAGGACGAGCAAGCCAGCAGCCTTGTCCTTTTTGCCCGCGTTGAAGACTTCCTGGATCTTCGCACGACCGACAACGGTTTCGATGATTTCGGGACCGAGGATACCCGCCATTTCCTTGGCGACATCTTCGGTGAGATGATAAATCACATCGAAATATTTGAACCGTGTCTTTTCGCGTTGCGCAATCTCGCGTGCCTTGGCGTTGGGACGGACATTGAAGCCGATAATCGGCGCTTTGGTCGCGTTGGCCAGCGTCACATCGCTTTCGGTAATCGCACCGACACCTGATTGCAGCACTCGCACCTTGATTTCATCGGTCGAAATCTTGTGCAGTGCGTTGACGATGGCTTCAACCGAACCCTGAACGTCTGCTTTGACGACAACGGCATATTCCTTCGCACGGTTGGCAGCCAATGCCGAGAACATGTTGTCAACCGAAACCGGTGCTTGCGTTGTCCGCTTCAGCTTTGCCTGTTCCTTGCGGAAAGCGGCAACTTCGCGGGCACGGGCTTCGTTTTCAACGACCGTCAGGATTTCGCCCGCCCCGGGAACACCGGTGAGACCCAATACCTCGACCGGCATGGCCGGCCCTGCAGTTTTCACCTGCTGCCCCTGATCGTTGATCAATGCGCGAACCTTGCCCGATTCCTCGCCGACAACGAAAATGTCGCCGGTCTTCAGCGTACCGCGACGGATGAGCAGCGTTGCAACCGCACCGCGCCCCTTGTCGAGCTTCGCTTCAACTACCACAGCTTCCGCCGCGCGATCGGGGTTGGCTTTGAGTTCCATAAGCTCCGCTTGCAGCGCCAGCTTGTCGAGCAGGTCGTCGATGCCGGTTTTCTTCAGTGCCGAGATTTCAACGTCCTGCACTTCACCGCCCATTTTTTCGACAATGACTTCATGCTCCAGTAAGCGTTCACGGATGCGCTGTGGATTGGCGCCGTCCTTGTCGCATTTGTTGATCGCGATAATCATCGGCACATTGGCCGAGCGGGCATGATTGATAGCCTCAATTGTCTGCGGCATGATGCCATCATCGGCAGCGACTACGAGGATGATAATGTCCGTCACAGTAGCACCGCGTGCGCGCATTTCGGTGAAGGCTTCGTGACCAGGTGTATCAAGGAAGGTGATAAGATCACCATTCTTGGTTTTCACCTGATAGGCACCGATATGCTGGGTAATGCCGCCAGCTTCACCGGCCTGCACATTCGCCCCGCGCAATGCATCGAGCAGCGAAGTTTTGCCATGGTCGACATGGCCCATCACGGTCACAACCGGCGGACGCGGCTTCAATGTTTCGGGGGCGTCGACATCGTCATCATGGGCAATATCGACGTCGGCGTCAGAAACGCGGGTGATGTTGTGACCAAATTCGGTCACCAGCAATTCGGCGGTATCCTGGTCGATGCTCTGCGTCAGTGTGACAGGCATGCCCATCTTGAACAGCGCCTTGACCAGATCGCTGCCCTTTTCGGCCATACGGATCGCCAGTTCCTGAACGGTAATGACTTCCGGAACGACTACATCGCGCACCTGCTTGGGTTGCGCATCGCGCTGCATGCCCGACATATGCGAGCGACGCTCTTTTTCGCGCGCGCGCTTGAGTGCGGCGAGCGAACGGGCGCGTGCACCTTCATCGTCGTCCAGAGCGCGCGTTACGGTCAATTTGCCCGATTGACGGCGGCTATCGCCCGCACGGTCACGGCTAGGCTTGTGCGGTACCTTCTTCGGATCTTCGCGGCGAACCTCTTCGCGGACCCCGCGAACTTCCTCACGCGGCGCTGCCGGAGCAGGACGCTTGGGCGATTCAACCGGAGTGAATCTGCGGGCCGGCGGGGGTGACACAGCGTCGCTGGTTTCCGCAGCCTCAACTTCATCGGCTTGCGCAACCGCAGGAGGCGGAGCCTTGGCAGCCTCAGCTTCAGCCTTACGATTCTCTTCAGCACGGCGACGCTCTTCATCTGCCGCACGCGCACGTTCCTCTTGCTCGCGCCTATTGGCTTCTTCGGCAAGACGCAGCCGGTCTTCTTCTGCTTCACGCTGTAGACGGGCTACGCGCTCTTGCGGCGTTTCACCGCTCGGTGCTGCTGCACGCGGCGCAGGTGCGGCGGGCGGCGGCGGCGGCGGAGGGGGTGGCGGAGGCGCGGCTACTTCCGGCTCGGGAGCATAGCCCGGCTTACCGACAAGTTTTTTGCGTTTCACCTCAACCACAACCTTGTTGGTGCGGCCATGGCTGAAGGTCTGCTTCACCTCGCCCGACTCCAGTCGCGGCTTCAGCCCAAGCGGCTTGCGACCCAATGTCGGTTTATTCTCGTTTTCGTCACTCATTTTCTACAGACCTTGCCTTCAATCAATTACCGTCCGGTGCATCAAGTGCTCGACGGTCCGCCTTGGCGTCGCCGCGCGCGTTACTGCATCCTATGAAATAAAGCCAGCGGTCTAGGTGATGTTTCACCCGCTCCGCTGCTTTTGCATCGGTGATCGCCACATGCACCGAATTTGAGCGCCCCAGTGCCGCCGATAGCCGGTCGCGATCAACCGGCAAGCGCGTACCTTTGCGACCGCTGCCTTCTTCTTCAAGCCCAACACGCCAGCTCTGGTCGCGCTTGGAAGCTCCATCGTCACTGGCATCAGAGGCGTGCAGCAAGAGCGCGACCGCACCGCTACGGGCCGCTGCATCGACCTTTTCCGCGCCAGCGAGCAAATTGCTCGACCGGGCTTCCAGACCGAGGCGATCAAGTGTCGCCTTTTCCAGGCCAAACCGGATTCGGTCAACCAGATCGTCGGGAACTGAAAGTTCAGATACCTTGAAAGCACGTTTCAACAGACCGGCGAGCTTTCCTTTCGCGCGTGCGGCTTCGATCTCTTCTGCCGGCACGCCGATCCACGCTCCGCGACCGGGCACTTTTCCGTGAATATCAGGCGCTACCTGCCCGTCAGGGCCCAGCGCAAGACGGATAAGCAGGCGTTGCTCCGCCCGCTCACCCGTCAGAATGCACCTTCTTACAGGGCTATCAAGGTTCTCATTGGGAGTCTTCCGCGACAACGGCGTCCTCCTCATCTTCAAACCAGTGTGCACGCGCAGCCATGATGATTTCGTTGCCCTGTTCTTCGCTCAGGCCGAAAACCGCCAATATGCCGGGTTTGTCTTCGACGCGGTGGCGACGATTGTCACTGCGGCGCTGTTCGCTGCGACCCTTCTGGATCAGTTCGTCGGTCGCAAGGTCTGCAAGATCGTCAAGCGTCTTGATACCCGCCTTGCCCAGCGTCACCAGCATTGCTTCGGTGAGGTGCGGCAGTTCGGCAAGGGCATCTTCGACGCCCAGTTCCCGGCGTTCGGCACGTGCGGACTCTTCCTTGCGCTCCAGCGCTTCGAGTGCACGGCTTTGCAGTTCTTCGGCCAGTTCGTCGTCCAGGCCTTCGATGCCAGCGATTTCTTCAAGCGCGACATAGGCAACTTCTTCAAGCTCGCTGAAGCCTTCTGCCACAAGCAGCTGCGCCAAGGTTTCGTCGACGTCGAGTTCCTGCTGGAACATTTCCGAACGCTCGACAAATTCCTTCTGGCGCTTCTCGCTCGATTCCGCCTCGGTCATAATGTCGATTGCACGACCGGTCAGCTGGCTTGCAAGACGGACGTTCTGGCCGCGGCGACCAATGGCCAGGCTCAGCTGATCGTCGGGAACGACCACTTCGATGCGGCTTTCTTCTTCATCGATGACGACGCGGCTGACCGTTGCAGGCTGCAGAGCATTGACGATGAAGGTTGCGGCATCGTCCGACCAGGGGATGATGTCGATTTTTTCGCCCTGCATTTCCTGCACGACTGCCTGCACACGGCTGCCTTTCATGCCGACGCAAGCGCCAACGGGGTCTATCGAACTGTCATAGCTGATAACGCCAATCTTGGCGCGGCTGCCCGGATCGCGGGCTGCTGCTTTTATTTCGATGATGCCATCGTAAATTTCGGGTACTTCCTGTGCGAACAGCTTCTTCATGAAGTCCGGATGTGCACGGCTGAGCAGAATCTGCGGACCGCGGTTTTCACGAACGACCTTCATGATCAGCGCACGAACGCGATCACCGGGGCGTACAACTTCGCGCGGGATTTGCTGGTCGCGGCGGATAACGCCTTCGGCGCGACCAAGATCTACCACGACATGACCGAATTCGACTGACTTCACGACGCCAGTGATGATTTCGCCTGCGCGATCCTTGAACTCTTCAAACTGGCGCTCGCGTTCGGCGTCACGCACCTTCTGGAAGATGACCTGCTTTGCCGACTGCGCGTCAATACGGCCAAGATCGACCGGAGGCAGCGGATCCACGATGAAGTCACCAACAGCCGCGCCCTTTTGCAGCTTTTCGGCCTGCTTGAGATCGACCTGCTTGAAATAGTCTTCAACAACCTCAACCACTTCGACAACGCGCCACAAGCGCAAGTCGCCGGTCTGCGTATCGAGCTTAGCGCGAATATCGTTTTCGGCGCCATAGCGCGCACGGGCGGCGCGCTGAATCGCTTCTTCGAGTGCCTCGACGACGATCGCCTTGTCGATCATCTTCTCGCTGGCGACTGCGTTTGCGATTGCGAGCAGTTCAGCCTTGTTGGCAGCAATCGGACTGGCCATGACTTTAGTCTTCCTGTTCTTGGTCGGGGTTTTCTTCGTCGATTTCGTCGACCCCGGCGCTGTTGAGCGGCGCAGTCGACGCAATCAGCCGGTCTGTCAAGACCAGCTTGGCGGAATGTATATTGGAAAAGTGTATTGCGTGTGTGACGCCAGTACGATCGGTGATTGCAACCACCTCATCGTCAACACCCGCAAGCTCACCACGAAATCTCTTTTGGTTTTCAATAGGCTCTATCGCCTCGATTTTGGCTTCATGCCCTGCCCAATCGGAAAAATCCCTCAACCGGGTCAACGGACGGTCAATGCCGGGGGAGCTTACCTCCAACCGATAGGCCTCTTCGATCGGATCAAGTTCGTCGAACAGATCAGAAATCCGATGCGACAATATGCCGCACAATCGTCGATTACCAATTGGCGCGTATCCGGCCGTTCAGCCATGACTTGCAAAGTCGGCTCATCCGAACCTTCTGCGCCGCGATCAAACCATGCAACGCGTACGAGATCAAACCCCAAGGCTTTGGCCTCAGGTTCGATAATCTCGGCAAGTTTTTTTAAATCGGGCATGGTGCTCCAAATGTGCAGAAGACAATGCGAATAACCGATCGTGCCAGCCCCTTTCGGCGCCAGCCCCTTCAGTGTTTCGCAATGTCGGGATAAACCCCATCTAGGCGGAGCTACGCTAAAATGCAACCCTCTTGCAATTACGCGAAGCATTGGCATCTAAACGCCGGAATAAAAGAGGAGCCCTCCCCATGTTGCGAGCCTTCAGTTTGACCGCGATCAGTTTTGTAGCGGTCGCCTGCGCCCCTTCGACAAGCAACGCGGAAGTCTCAACAGGCCCCAAACCATTTGAGGTCACAGCGGTTGCAACTTTCAATGAACCTTGGGCAATGGCCTTTGTTCCCGGCACGCCCTATGCGCTGATTACCGAAAAGAGCGGCAAGCTGAAATTGTGGCAAGCGGATGGACCTGTTCGCGATGTCGCCGGTGTCCCTACGGTTGACTATGGCGGACAAGGTGGTTTTGGCGATGTGATCGTCGCTTCCGATTTTTCGGAATCTGGCCTCGTTTATCTCAGCTGGGTGGAAGCCGGCGCAAACGACACACGCGGCGCAGTCGTTGGCCGCGCAAAGCTGGAATATCAGGATAATGAACCCAAGCTGGTTGGCCTGCAGAAAATCTGGGAGCAGAATCCGAAGGTCACCGGGCGCGGCCATTATGGCCATCGCCTCGCCTTCTCGCCCGATGGCAAATATCTGTTCATCGCCTCTGGCGAGCGGCAGAAATTCGATCCGGCTCAGGACATGAACGCCAATCTTGGCAAGGTGCTTCGCCTCTTCCCCGATGGCAGCGTGCCGAAGGACAATCCGTTTTACGACGCGGCTAATCCGGTAAAGTCACAAATCTGGTCATTAGGGCATCGCAACCCGCTTGGGCTGACCTTTGATGACAAGGGGCAGCTGTGGAACCAGGAAATGGGTCCGCGCCACGGTGATGAACTCAACCTTGTTAAGCGCGGCGCCAATTATGGCTATCCCAAGGCGTCCAATGGCGATCATTACGACGGCCGCGACATCCCCGATCACAAACCGGGCGACGGCTTTGAAGCACCCAAGGCCTATTGGGTGCCCGCAATTTCTCCGGGCGGCCTGATGTTCTATAATGGCGACCTGTTTCCGGCATGGAAGGGCTCACTCTTCTTAGGCGGGTTGGGCGGCGAGGCCCTGGTCCGCGTCAAGGTGAATGGCGAAAATGTCGAAAAGGCCGACCATTGGCCGATGAACGCCCGTATCCGGGAAGTCGAACAGGGCCCTGACGGAGCAGTATGGCTGCTTGAAGACGGCAGCGAAGGGCGTCTGCTGAAGCTTACGCCCCCAAAACCTTAACCCGCTGGATTAGTACCTGCGAGGTCTGCAATGAAACTGCGGACCCGTTTGGCGTTCATGCCCAGATCGCTGATGCCAACGCGGCTGATAGACCGCATATCCACAATGCTACCCGTACCGTCTTCGGTTGGACGCACGCGGACAACAACATCGTCTTTGAAGCGAAAGAAACGGGTGGTGTCGGTCGCCTCAAGACGGCCTTCAACCGGATCGGTTACAGCAACCTCCCAACCGCGAACCTTGGCCAGCCGCTCTGCCTTGGCAATGGCTTCCGCAACCGGCATCGCGATACGAACCGAACGGATGTCGCCATAAGCTTTCTGGTGCAGCGCCGCCCAGCGCTGTTGCGGGTTCATACCTTTCATTTGCGGATCATTCTCGCCCGGAATCTGGTCAAGATTGTCCGCCCGCACTTCGAGCATCCTGAATTGAGGTGGGTCGGCAAGATCGGTCGAAATATCGTGGATGGCGGGAACGGTGCGCGCCGTATAGGCAAAACTCAAAAGCCAAAGCGACAAGGCGCCCCCCATTGCCATGCCCAACCAGCGCAAGGGGCGCGCAGCCACCCTGCCCTTGCGTTTTGCCCACCATCCGACCAGCACACCACCAAGCACAGCCAACAAACCTGCGCCAAAGGCAAGCATCAGCAATTGGAAACCGAAGCCGAAATTCCATAGCCCCCAGCCCGAACCCAGCGCCGCAAACAAGGCGAGCAATATTGATCCGAAGCCCAAAAAGAAAATCGATTTTCCGCTCCAATTTGCAGGTTTCGCGACCACCGGTGCGGATGTCCCCGTTTCTTGAACCGGTTCCTGTGCTGGCTGCTGAACAGTTTCAGCCACAGCTTCGTTCACATTTTCGTTTTGTGCTGGTGTGTTTTCATCATTCTGCATCTGCGGATCCCCTCGGTCCAATACCATCATCAAACTAACGCAACTCGGGCAAAAGCCAAAGTAAATCCGTCCATTCGGTCAAAGCCTGACAATCAAAAAACATGGACAAAGCGAAAGTCGGCTGACAAGGCCCGCGCGATGGTGATGGACCCTGCCCTCAAGCGCCGCGCGAGCCGCTTCGTGCTGTTGACTGTGCTCATTTATTCAATGGGTTTCGGTATCATCATGCCTGTTCTGCCTGACCTCATCAAACATCTTGCGCAGGTCGACGCGGCCGAAGCGGCGCGCATCGGGGCATGGATCGGCGCAACTTATGGCTTGTTCCAGATTCTGCTGATGCCCGCCGTCGGCAATCTGGGGGATCGTTTCGGGCGGCGACCGATCTTCCTGATTTCGCTCTTCGCCTTCGGGTTCGATTTCCTGCTGATGGGTCTTGCTCCCAATATAGGCTGGCTGTTCGTCGGGCGTGCGATTGCCGGCGGCTTAGGTGCTGTTTTCGGCCCTGCCAATGCCGCCATGGCGGACATGTCTACACCAGAAGAGCGCGCGGCAAGTTTTGGCAAAGTTGGTGCTGCCTTTGGTCTCGGATTTATATTCGGCCCGGTCATAGGCGGACTGCTTGGCGATTTCGGGCCAAGGGTGCCTTTCTATGTTGCGGGTGCGCTCGCGATCGCGAATGGCATCTACGGCTGGATCGTATTTCCCGAAACCATGCCCGAAGAAAAGCGCCGCCCGTTTGAATGGAAACGCGCCAATCCGCTCGGGGCATTTGCATCGCTGGGCAAAATAGAGGGAATTGTTCCCGTTGCCTTGATCTACTTCCTCTGGTCGCTCGCAGGGAATGTATATCCGGCAAGCTGGTCCTTCTTTGCGCCGATCCAATATGGCTGGGGCAGCGGCATGGTTGGCGTTTCGCTGGGCCTTGTCGGCATTTCAATGGCGGTTTTCCAGGCGCTGGTCATCCGTCGCTTCATCACCCGCTTTGGAGAACGCAAGACCGCCTATATCGGCATGATCTCCGGGATAACCAGTTATCTGATTGTGGCCTTTGTTCCATTTGCCGGGATCATATTGGTGCTTCTGCTGGTCAATGGCTTTTCCGGGATGGTCATGCCTGCGCTTAACGCAATGATGTCGCAGCGTGCGCCTGCCTCTCAACAGGGTGAACTGCAGGGTCTGGTTGGCTCACTTGCTGCCTTCAGCCTGATGATCGGCCAATTTGCCTATAACTATGCGCTCGCAGCCTTTACCGAGGCGGGAGCCCCGATACGATTTCCCGGTGCACCTTATCTGATCGCCGCTACAGCAGGTCTTGCTGCCTTGGTCGCATTGGCCATGTTGCGCAGACGGCAATTGCCCGAGGCTATGCCGGATGCCTGAACTTGTCCCGCTCAATAAAGTTGCGCCGGAAAAGGTGGAGCGATTGCTCGACGATGCCTTTGGTGCTGATCGCTTTGGTCGGACCGCCTATTTGTTGCGGAAACGCAGTAAGCCGATTGGTTCGCTGTCTTTCGCGCTCAGCGAAGAAGGCGAACCCGTCGGCAGCATCCAGTGCTGGCCCGTTCGCATCGGGGATTTCCCCATAGTGCTGGTCGGCCCAGTGGCGGTTACACCCGAGTTGCAAGGCAGGGGTATTGGCCACCAATTAATGTACCGCATGCTTGAAGCAGCAACCAAAATCGGGGAACCGGTGATGGTGATGATCGGCGATCCGGAATATTATGGCCGCTTCGGCTTCACTGCCGAGCAGACCGGCGGGTGGTCTTTGCCCGGTCCATGGGAGCCGCGTCGCTTGCTTGCTCGCAATGCAATGGGTGTCGCAACGCCGCATGCAGGTATGCTGGAGGAGGACGACCGTGCCCTATGATCCCCCTCCTTCTTTGGGCGACCTCAGCCTCAACCAGATTGCAGGCCTTGCGTCGCAACGAAAGCTGCCTCCGGTCGACAGCTGGAATCCCGCCAAAACGGGAATAAGCGAGATGCGCATCGCCGCCGACGGCCGCTGGTTCCACCAAGGCGGCGAAATCACCCGCCCAGCGATGGTGCGCGCCTTTTCTGGTTTGCTCAGGCTCGAATCCGACTACAGCTATTGGCTGGTGACCCCACAGGAGAAATTTTCGATCACGGTGGAAGACGTGCCGTTCATTGCAGTTGAAGCGCAATTCCGCGAGGCAAGCATTGCGTTCCGGCTCAACACCGATGATCTGGTCGTTGCTGGACCTGTAAATCCGATTGAAACGCGGCTCTACGAAGGTGTTCCAGTACCCTATTTGCATGTCAGGTCCGGATTATGGGCACGCTGTTCGCGGCCGGTCTATTATGAACTTGCCGAACTAGCGATCGATACCAATCCGGAAAAGCCGGGTCTTTGGAGTGAAGGGGCGTTTTTCGCGCTGGATATTGCCGGATGAGCTGGAAAAAACAGTTTGCCGAGGCCTTGCACCCCTCGCGTTCAATCGCGATTGAGGATGAGCGCGCCTATCCGCGTCACATCGGAGATTATCGGCATGCGGCGGTGCTGGTTCCCATAACCGACCGCAGCGACCCCGGGGTTATCCTGACGCGTCGTCCAGCCTGGCTGCGCAGCCATGCCGGGCAAGTGGCTTTCCCTGGCGGCAAGGTCGATCCCGAAGACGAGAATGCTGTCATTGCTGCCCTGCGCGAAGCGGAAGAGGAAATCGCCTTGCCCCGCCACGAAGTCGATATATTGGGCGCGGCCGATGATTATTACTCCGGCAGCGGATACCAAATCACACCCGTTATCGGCGTCGTCCCACCCGACCTGCCTCTGATGCCCAATCCGGAGGAAGTCGAAGAGTGGTTTGAAGTGCCGCTTGCGATTTTGTTTGATCGTGCCAATTACGCCAGACGGCGGGTCGAATGGCAGGGGCAGATGCGCGAATATTACGACATGGATTGGGAAGGCCGCCGCATTTGGGGCGTGACAGCCGGTATCATTGCCAATCTATCCCGCCGCCTGCTGGGCGACGATTGATGCAGTTACCCGACGCACCCTGGCTGCACGACCTTTCTCTGCGCCGCGTCATTGATGCCCTGAGAACCGATGGCCAATCGCCGCGTATTGTTGGCGGTGCGGTGCGCGATGCTTTGCTCGGCATAGAAGTTGCCGATGTTGATATTGCTACTCCGCTGGTTCCAAAGGAAGTAATCCGGCGACTGGAAGCAGCACATGTCAAGGCCGTTCCAACAGGCATCGATCACGGCACCATTACAGCCGTCGCCGATGGCCACACATTTGAAATCACGACGCTACGCCGCGATGTGTCGACCGATGGCCGTCGCGCTACCGTCGAATTTGCTACGGATTGGATCGAGGATGCAGCTCGGCGCGATTTCACGATCAATGCGCTCTATGCCGATCCCGACAGCCGGGAGATTTTCGACTATTTCGATGGCCTGACCGATTTAAAGGCGCATCACGTGCGCTTCATCGGCAATGCCGATCAACGGATTGCCGAGGATCACCTCCGCATACTGCGCCTCTTCCGCTTCCATGCGCGTTTCGGGCAGGGCGCGATCGACGCGGACGCAGTGCGAGCAGCATCGACACATGCCAACAAGCTCATGGCCCTGTCGCGCGAGCGCATTGCGGACGAACTGCGTAAATTGCTCTCTGTGGCCAACCCGGCACCAGCGGTACAGGCGATGATCGATAACGGCATTTTTGCAACCTTCCTGCCGGATATTGTCAGCGACGCAGGGAGCAAGCTTGCACAATTGATCGAGCGGGAACAGCTGTCCGCATCCAAAGCCTCGGTCAGCCGCAGGTTGAGCGCCATACTTCCCGTCGATGCCGCAATCGTCGAAAAGGTTGCCGCACGCTTGAAGCTGTCAAACCGATTGCGCACCGACCTGATGCATTTGGCAACCAATGCCAAATCAGATCAATCAGCCCGCCAATTGGCTTATGCCATTGGTCCCGAAAATGCCCGCGATCTCGTTTTGCTGAACTCCGAAGAGCAAAACTGGCGCGAGGAGCTAGCGAGTCTGCAGGATTGGGAAGTCCCCGAACTGCCCGTCAAAGGGGGTGATCTGATTGCCAAGGGCCTGCGCGCCGGGCCAGTCGTCGCAAAAACATTGCAGGCGATCGAACGTCAATGGGTAGCAGAAACCTTTCCCGCTGAACCGCGCGTTCGCGAGATTGCTGATCAGCTGGTTGCGGGTGCGCTGCGCGACGACAAAAAGGCGTAAGCTGCCTCTGAGGTCAGCGGTCGGGCAAAGTAATAACCTTGCCCATTGGTGCAACCCAGTCCTTTGAGTTCAGCGGAAACAGCGGCGCATTCAATGCCCTCCGCGGTCGTTTTCATTCCCAGCGCCGATGCCAACGACAATATGGTGCTGACAATCGCACGATTGTCGCGATTGGCGAGCATGTCGGAAACGAAACTGCGATCGATTTTCAAAACATCGATCGGAAGCTTCTGAAGATAGGCCAGGTTCGAATAGCCGGTGCCGAAATCATCCATCGCCAGATTGGTGTTCAGCGCTTTCAACGCTTCGAGAACTCGGCGTGCGCCATCCGGATCATCGACAAAGGCACTTTCCGTCAGTTCAAGCGTCAGACGGTTACCGTCGATACCCGCGGAGCGGATGGCATGTTCTACGGCTTTTGGCACGTCATCGCGCAGTAACTGGACGGCAGACAGGTTGACCGACACCTTTATGGGCAGGTCGTCTATGGGCAGGTCGTCTCCCATACTGCCTTCCCATCGAGCGATCGTCTTGGCTGCTTTTTCGAGCGCCCAACGACCAAGTGGAACGATCAGCCCGCTTTCCTCCGCAACCGGTATAAAATCCATCGGCGAAACCATACCGAGTGTCGGATGGCTCCAGCGCGCCAATGCTTCAAAACCATTCAATTGGCCGCTTTCCAGATCGATCAGCGGTTGATAGTGAAGCTCCAGCTCGTCACGCTCCAATGCACGGCGCAGGTCGGTTTCGAGCGAGAAGCGGTGGAGAGCCCGGTCCAGCTTGTCAGCCGAGAAAAGTTCAAACTTCTTCGATTGCTTCGCTCGTTTGAGGGCGATTTGGGAATGGCGCAACACGTCCATTGGATCGTCTGTTTCCAAATCCCCCACGGCTGCAGCAACCGCGCAATCAATCTGGATTTCCAGATTGGACAACTTGCAGGGGTCCTCAAACACTTTCACGACCCGCGATGCGATTGCCTCGGCGCCGCGTACATCTTCCACCGGCGCAAACAGTGCGAATTCATTGCCGCCAAGTCGGCCGATTATTTCGCTGCTCCGAAGCCTTGACGTCAACCGTTTTGCGACCGTGATGATCAGTTCATCGCCGGCCAGAACGCCTACCGATTCATTGATCCGGCTGAACCGCGCGAGATCGAACATGACGAGTGCAAATTTTTTGTCACTGCCTTCTGACCGCATTTCATCGACGGCATCGACAATGCGTTCTTCGAAACCGATGCGATTCGCAAAGCCCGTCAGACTGTCGTTCATCATTTCGCGACGCAGGTTCACATTGCCTTGGACTTCGGCCGTCCTGTCAACCAGCGACACCAGAACATGGGGGACTTCATTGCCAAAACGCGAGACGCTGATTTCGACATCAAGCGGCCGGATATTGTCTGGCGAACGCCAGCGTTCGAAATGTTCTTGTCGGCCATTGTCGACCATATCGAGGATCAAGTCATTGAAGTAGCAGGGATCAAATCCGGCATCGCGGGCTCGCCCGAGCGCAAGATAATCAAATTGACCGTTGGTCGCGATCCGCTTCGCGCCGCTGATATCAACACGATAAATAGCCGCAGCAATGGGCAGCGAGTTCAGCCATGCATGGCTCGCTCCCTCTCCTTCGGGAACAGTTCTCTGGACAAGACTTGAAGTCAGAGATGCTGGCGACCCGTGGGCGAATGAATTTTTGTCCCACATCTTCATGGATTTTGAACTAGGAGAAAGATGTAAAAATTTGCTTCACAGCGGGTATAGAATAAAAGCTATACCAGCGTAGTAAACAAACCTAGTCGAAGCGATTGTTCCTTGGAAAACCTTGCGGTGGAAGTCGTCCTGCAGCGCCACGCGCCACGCGCCATTGGGTGAGGTCAGTCTCAGTGCGTGTCCGCCCGCTGTCGCCGCCCATCGTCCAGCTCAAACCTTCGCTCAGATTGAAACAGATCGCATCTGAGAGTCCGCCATCCTTATAGCGCTGCAGGGTGACGCCCTGCCCCTTCGCCATTTCGGGGATCTCGTTCATCGGGAAAATCACCAGTTTCCGGTTTTCACCGACCACGGCGACATATTGATCTTTGGCAACAGCCTCATCCGACGTCTCAGCGGGAGCGAGGCGAACAACCTGCAACCTTGCGCCAGGCTTCAGTGTTACGACGCCCCTGCCCTTTCGCGTTTCGGCGACAACATCTTCCATCTTGCAGACGAAGCCCTTGCCGGTCGACGCAGCGAGCAGCATCCGGCCACCGGGGGTGACCGGCAAAAGCGTAAGAACATCGTTCCCCGCCTCGATATCGATCATCGTACCCAGTGGCTCACCAAAGCCGCGCGCACCGGGCAGCTTGTCTGCGCCAATCGTATAGAAACGGCCATTGGCCGTCGCGACAAGGATCTTGTCGGTGGTCTGGGCATGGAAGACCTGCGAGAGCGCATCGCCTTCCTTGAACTTGTAATCCGCCTTGGCCGAAAGGTCGGCATGGCCCTTCATCGCCTTGATCCAGCCACGCTTCGAGAGGATGATCGTCACCGGTTCGCGCTCGACAAAGGCTTCGAGTGAAATTTCGCGCGCGGGGGCCGCTTCGATCAGCGATGTGCGCCTGCGGCCAAGGTCGGTGTCCTCGGCATAGCCGATGCGCAGCTTCGTCAGATCCTTCTTCAACCGCGTGCGTTGCCGAGCCGGGCTTTCGATCAGCTTGACCAGCTCCTCGCGCTCTGCATGCAGTTCGTCACGCTCCCGGCGCAGCTCCATTTCCTCCAGCTTGCGCAAGGAGCGCAGACGCATGTTGAGGATCGCCTCGGCCTGCCTGTCGGTAAGCTGGAACTCGGCCATCATCACCGGCTTGGGTTCATCCTCGGTCCGGATGATCTCAATGATCCGGTCGAGGTTGAGATAGGCAATGATATAGCCTTCGAGCAACTCCAGCCGCGCGTCGATTTTCTCGAGCCGATGCTGCGACCGGCGTACGAGCACCTCGATTTGGTGCGTTAGCCATTCGCGCAACACTTCACCCAGCCCCATCACTTTGGGGACGCGGTTGGCATCGAGCACGTTCATGTTGAGCCCAAAACGCGTTTCGAGATCGGTTAGCCGGAACAGCGCATTCTTCAAATCTTCGGGATCAACATTGCGGCTCTTGGGCACCAGCACAATGCGGATTTCCGCATCGGATTCATCGCGCACATCGTCGAGGATCGGCAGCTTCTTGTCGGCAATAAGCTGGGCGATCTGCTCGATCAACTTGCCCTTTTGCACCTGATACGGAATTTCGGTGATGACCAACTGCCATGTGCCGCCCGAAAGGCGTTCAATCCCGGCCTCGCGATCCGCCGCATCCTTGGCCTCGGCGGCATGGAAGCGGGCTCGTACGCGAAGCGCGCCGCGACCGGTTTCATAGGCCGCACTGATTGTTTCCCGGCTGTCGACCAGAACACCGCCAGTTGCGAAGTCGGGCCCCTGGACGATCTGCATCAACTGCTCATGCGTCGCGCGCGGCTCGTCAATCAGCAGCATCGCAGCATCAATGACTTCTGCGGCATTGTGCGAAGGGATGCTTGTCGCCATGCCCACCGCAATGCCGCTAGCGCCATTGGCGAGCAAATTGGGAAACAGCCCGGGCATGACCTCCGGCTCTTCATCCTCGCCATTATAGGTTGGTTTGAAGTCGGTCGCGTTTTCATCGAGCCCTTGCATCAGCTCGATTGCGGTCTTGGTCAGTCTGGCTTCGGTGTAGCGATAGGCAGCGGCGTTATCACCATCGATATTGCCGAAATTACCCTGCCCGTCGACCAGCGGATAGCGGAGCGAGAAGGTTTGGGCCAAGCGGACCATCGCGTCGTAAACCGACTGGTCGCCATGCGGGTGATATTTACCGATGACATCGCCGACCACACGCGCACATTTCTTGTACCCGCTCGAAGGATCGAGCTTCAGCTGGCGCATTGCCCAGAGCAGGCGGCGATGCACCGGTTTCAACCCGTCGCGCAGATCGGGCAGCGAGCGCGCCGTGATCGTCGACATCGCGTAGATCAAATAGCGTTCGGAAATCGCCGCATCGAACGGCGCGTTGACGATCTGGTCGAACGGATCTTCGGCGGGCAAGTCTGTATCGGTGGTATCAGCCATTCCCTCCCCGATAGCGAGCCAGCGAGTCAGCGCAAAGCGGGGAATGCATCAATCCACAGAATTCTGTGCCTAAAGATAAATTATGCTGCGTTGCAATAATGACACAGGAACGTCAGAAAATGAACAGAAATTGCGCCCATGCTGGCCAAGCCTTTGCATTAGTGGCAGCATTCCGGGCACCAATTCTTTTGAACAGGGCAAAGGACCAAAAATGAAAAAATCCAGCACCGGATCGCTCCTTGCAATCTCCGCCTCATTCGCGGCCATGATGGTTGCGACAGCTGCACCCGCTTACGCGCAAGACGAAGCTCAGGCCGAAGATGCAGCGAACCAGCCTGCCATCATCGTCACCGGCACCCGCCGCACCGACCGCACAGTGGCCGACAGCCCGGTTCCGGTTGACGTTCTTTCCGCCGCCGATCTGGTGAACAGCGGATCGACCGAAACCAATCGCCTGCTCAACCAGCTTGTGCCCTCATTCAACTTCCCACAACCGTCGTTGACCGACGGTACGGACTCTCTGCGTCCTGCAACGCTGCGCGGCCTCGCGCCCGATCAGGTGCTGGTGCTCGTCAACGGCAAACGCCGCCACCAATCGTCGCTAATCAACCTCAACGGCTCGGTCGGCCGCGGCTCGACCGCCGTTGACATGAACACCATTCCGCCGCTGGCCATCGAACGCATCGAAGTGCTGCGCGATGGCGCTGCCTCGCTTTATGGGTCTGACGCGATTGCGGGCGTTATCAACGTCCAGCTAAAAAAGGGTGTCGGCGGTCGCGCACAAGCAACCTATGGCAAGTACATCACCGAAATGGAAGATGTCGGCCAGGTGGCATCGGTTGCTTTGACGACGACGAATCCGGTCTTGGCGCTCAATAGTGCAACGCCACCGGTATATACGCTCACAGGTGGTGATAACCCTGTTATTACTTATACAGGTCAAGACCGGAAACGTCGCGACGGGGACACTTATACTTTCGCGTCGAACTTCGGTCTCCCTCTTGGAGACAGCGGTTATCTGAACTTCACCGCTGAATATAAGGATCGTTCCCCGACCAACCGTTCTGGCCCCGACATACGCCGCAACTATTTTGCAGCAGGCGATCCGCGCGAGGCAACCTTCAATCGTTACGCGCACCGCTACGGTGACGGTGTTTCTAAGGACCTGAATTTCTTCCTGAACGCTGGTTACGATCTGTCGGATAATATCGAATTCTACACCTTCGGCAGCTATGGTGTGCGCGACGGCAATGGCGCGGGCTTCTATCGCCGTTCATTTGATCTTCGTAACCAGAACTGGGCTGGCTTCACCGGCGCGTTCAACCCCATTTATGCCGACGGCTTCCTGCCGCTGATCGTCAGCGAGATTGTCGACATTTCGGCTGCCGCCGGACTGCGTGGGGCGCTGGGATCTTGGGACTATGACCTGTCGGTTGTCTATGGCTCCAACCTTTTGAACTATAAGATCGAAAACAGCGTCAACACCTCGCTCGGCGGCACCGATAGCGCCCGTCGCTTTAACGCGGGCGGCATGCGTGCCGGACAAACGACGGTCAATCTCGACATGCGTCGTGACCTCGACCTCGGTATCGGCGACAGCATTTCGCTCGCCTTTGGTGGCGAATATCGTGACGAAAATTACAAAATCGTCGCGGGCGAATTGCAGAGCTATGTCAATGGCCCCTTCTCAGCTGCACCGTTCGGCGCGGCAGGTGGTTCGCAGGTGTTCCCGGGCTTCCGCCCGAGCAATGCCACCGATGAATCGCGCGATAGCTATGCCGGCTATGTCGAACTGGATGCTGACCTGAGTTCCAGCTTCACGCTGCAGCTTGCAGGCCGCTACGAACATTATAGCGATTTTGGCAGCACCGTGAACGGAAAGGCCGCGGCCCGCTTTGAGCCAATTGACGGCCTCGCCTTCCGCGGTTCGATCTCGACTGGCTTCCGCGCACCGAGCCTTGCGCAACAATCCTTTGCAACGACATCGACCAACAATGTCGGCGGCACATTGATTGAAATCGGCACCTTCCCGGTATCATCACCCGTAGCAATTGCCTTGGGTGCCGAACCACTTAAGCCTGAGAAATCCGTCAACATTGGCGGTGGCTTCACCTTCACAATGCTCGATGGCTTGAACCTGACGGTCGACTATTACAACATCAAGATCGAAGATCGCATCACACTAACCGAGAACCTGCAAAACCTGTCTGTCGCGGTTCCAGACGTAACCGATGCTTTGGCCTTGGCTGGCATTACCGGCGTCACCTCGGCCCGCTTCTTCATCAATGGCATCGACACCAAGACCGAAGGTCTGGACATCGTTGCAAGCTACCGCGTCCCTGATTTCGGAATGGGCACGGTCCGCTTGAGTGCGGGTTACAACCTAAACAACACCAAAATCACGGATCGCCGGACATTCTCAGGCTTCACCGCCCAGCGTCTGTTCGCACGTCAGGAAAGCTATCGCCTGACCGACGGCCAACCCAAGAACAAGCTGAACTTCAGCATCGATTGGGATTATGACATGTTCGGACTGACGCTGCGCACCAACCGCTATGGCGAAGTGTTCCTGCCAAGCAGCTTCTCCACGGCCGCGAACAACAACAATATCGCGTTGGCGCCAGGCGATGTTCCGGGTGACATCTTCCTGTCGCCCAAATGGGTCACCGACCTTGAACTGCGCGTAAAGCCGATGGAAAAGCTGTCGCTCGCCATTGGTGCGAACAATTTGTTCGACGTCTATCCGGATCGCCTGCCCTTTGGCACGGTCGACGGGGTGAATTATGGCCTGAACAACTCGTTCCTGCCGTACAGCTCACAGTCGCCCTTCGGCTTCAGCGGCCGCTTCCTCTATGGTCGCGTTTCTTACGAGTTCTAAATCGAATTTACAAATTGACGGAAAGGGCGGTGCGATTGCGCCGCCCTTTTTCGTTGCGCTTTTGACGCTGTGCCGCGCGCCTGCTAACGGCGCGGGCGACTCCACAAACGTCCATCAGAAAGCCTGCACATGGTCCCCCGCTACGCCCGCCCAGATATGGTTGCCATTTGGGAGCCCGAAAACCGTTTCAAAATCTGGTTCGAGATTGAGGCGCATGCGACCGAAGCGCTGGCTGATCTCGGCGTGGTGCCCAAGTCAGCCGCTGACGCACTCTGGAAATGGTGGGCGACCAATCCGTCGATCGACGTTGCCGCGATTGACGCCATCGAAGCCGTCACCAAGCATGATGTTATCGCTTTTCTCACTTGGGTGGCCGAGCAAGTCGGCGACGAAGCGCGCTTCATGCACCAGGGTATGACATCGAGCGACGTGCTCGACACCTGCCTCGCGGTGCAGCTGGCGCGCGCATCAGACCTATTGCTAGCTGATCTCGACGCGCTCCTCGAAGCCATCAAACGACGAGCCTTTGAACATAAAATGACGCCCTGCATCGGCCGCAGCCATGGCATCCATGCTGAACCCGTTACCTTTGGCCTCAAAATGGCAGAGGCCTATGCCGAATTTTCGCGCTGCAAGGAGCGCCTGATCGCTGCGCGCAAGGATGTCGCAACCTGCGCCATTTCGGGCGCGGTCGGCACCTTCGCCAATATCGACCCGCGCGTTGAAGAACATGTCGCAGCAAAGCTGGGCCTGTCGGTCGAACCCGTTTCGACACAGGTTATCCCGCGCGATCGCCACGCGATGTTCTTTGCGACACTGGGAGTCATTGCGTCGTCGGTCGAACGGCTCGCAGTCGAAATCCGGCACCTGCAGCGCACCGAAGTGCTGGAGGCGGAAGAATATTTCTCTCCGGGCCAAAAGGGTTCGTCGGCGATGCCGCACAAGCGCAACCCGGTTCTGACCGAAAACCTCACCGGCCTTGCCCGCATGGTGCGCAGCTATGCCATTCCCGCGATGGAGAATGTCGCCTTGTGGCATGAACGCGATATCAGCCATAGCTCGGTCGAACGCTATATCGGACCCGATGCGACGATCACGCTCGACTTCGCGCTCGGTCGCCTGACCGGTGTGGTCGACAAGCTGCTGGTCTATCCGGAGCGGATGCAGAAGAATTTGGACAAGATGGGCGGTCTGGTTCATTCACAGCGCGTGTTGCTCGCGCTCACACAGGCTGGCGTTAGCCGCGAAGACAGCTATCTGCTGGTGCAGCGCAACGCGATGAAGGTGTGGGAATCGGACGGCCAATTGTCACTGCTCGAACTGCTCAAGGCCGATCCTGATGTGACCAAGGCGCTCAGCCCACAGGAAATCGAAGAGAAATTCGACCTTGGCTATCACCTGAAGCATGTCGATACGATTTTCGCGCGGGTTTTTGGCTGAACTGAAAATGCTTCAAGGGGGCTGGAATCCTTGCCTCCCTTCCCTTAAGCTGGGCCCACACAGACAAAGGAGAAGCTGCGAATGTCGTTCCTGAAAACCCTGTTCTGGGTCATTCTCCTCGTCGGCTTTACCGTGTTTGCAATCAACAACTGGCAGCCGGTTTCGATGAAATTGTGGAACGGCCTGTGGCTCGACAGCAAATTACCCGCTGTGATGGGCGCAAGCTTCTTGCTCGGCTTCCTGCCACTCTGGATATGGCACCGCGCCATGCACTACCGTCTCAACCGCCGCATCGCGACGCTAGAGAGCGGCGCCAAGACCATGGCGGCCAATTTCACGCCCACCGGTGCGACACAGGGAACGTCAGCATGAGCAATCCTGTCTATGTCGCCGTCGACACGCCGCTGCTTGACGACGCGCTTGATTTGGTGCGCAAAGTCAAAGCGCATGTCGGAGGGGTGAAGCTCGGCCTCGAATTTTTCTGCGCCAACGGGCATCATGGCGTGCATGAGGTGCAAAAACTGGGCTTGCCCATTTTCCTCGACCTGAAGCTACATGACATTCCAAACACCGTCGCCAAGGCGATGCAGGCGATCAACACGCTCGAGCCCGCCATCGTCACCATCCACGCCAGCGGAGGGCGGGCGATGATGGAAGATGCCAAGGCGGCAGCCGGTTCGCATACCAAGGTGGTGGGGGTGACCGTGCTCACCAGCCTAGACGATCATGATCTGAGCCGTGTCGGCGTTGCCGATGCACCCGATGCACAGGTAGCCCGTCTAGCCGCACTGGCGCAGGAAGCCGGGCTCGACGGCATCGTCTGCTCCGGTCATGAAGTGAAATCCGCGCGCAAAGCATGGAAAGACGGCTTCTTTGTTGTCCCCGGATTACGGCCCGCTGGCGCAAACACTGCCGATCAGAAACGTATCGTGACCCCGCGTCAAGCGCGGGATGATGGCGCGAGTGTTCTGGTAATTGGTCGCCCGATTACTAAGGCCGAAGACCCCGATGCCGCTGCAAGGGCGATTGTGGGGACACTGTAGATGGCTGATCACGCAACGCCGAACCTGCCTTCACGCGACTATTCGAAAACCATAGAATTCTATGGCAATCTTGGTTTCACTGTTTCCTGGCACGACCAGAATTGGCTCATTCTGGAAAAGGGTGGGCTTTGCCTCGAATTTTTCCGCTACCCAGATCTCGATCCAGCGCAAAGCTCGTTCGGTTGTTGTCTGCGGCTTGATGATCTGAACGGTTTTTATGCGGCGTGTGTTGCTGCTGGAATCCCAGAAACAAGCAGCGGTTGGCCGAGGATTCATGCGCCGAAGGTTGAACATAGCGGCATGACCATCGGCTACCTTGTCGATGAAGAAGGCACCTTGCTAAGATTGGTGCAGAACCCCCAAAACGATTAGCGAGCCGAATCTTGCAAACCCAAATCAAAATCTGCGGGCTTTCGAACGAAGCCGCCATCGACGCCGCGGCCAAAGCAGGCGCAACGCACATCGGCCTTGTCCATTTCGAAAAAAGCCCGCGCCATGTCGGCCTTGAATTGGCGGCCGCGTTGCGGATGCGCACGCCGCCCAGCCTCAAGGTTGTGCTTCTGCTCGTCAACGCCAACCCCGAACTGACCGACAAGGCGCTACAAAGGGTGCGCCCCGATGTGGTCCAATTTCACGGCACCGAAACGCCCGAATGGCTGGCACTCGTCCGCCAGTATAGCGAGGCTGAAATCTGGAAAGCTATTGGCCTGAAAGACCGGCAGACGCTGGTCAATGCGGATCGTTTTGCGGGCGTTGTCGACCGGCTGCTGTTCGATGCCCCGGCACAGGCACTTCCGGGCGGAACAGGCACGCGCGTCGATTGGTCTTTGCTCAGCCATTTCGAGCATCGCACGCCCTGGGGGCTGGCTGGCGGTCTGGCACCTGACAATGTGGCGGAGGCATTGCAGGCAACCCGCGCGCCCTTGGTCGATGTTTCTTCGGGCGTAGAGAGCGCGCCGGGCGTCAAGGATGTGGACAAGATTGCGGCCTTCTGCCAAGCGGTCCGCGCCTATGACAAAGCCTGATACAAATCTGAACTCTTTCATGAACCAGCCCGACGAGCGCGGGCATTTTGGGCAATTTGGCGGCCGCTATGTCGCCGAAACGCTGATGCCGCTCGTGCTCGATCTCGAACGCGAATATCGCGCGGCAAAGCAGGATCCTGCATTCACGGCGCAGTTTGACGACCTGCTCGAACATTATGTCGGCAGGCCGAGCCCGCTTTATTATGCCGAACGGCTGACCGAGGAATTGCGCAAAGACGCGCCCGCCGGAAAAGGGGCGCAAGTCTGGTTCAAGCGCGATGAGCTCAACCACACCGGCGCGCACAAGATCAACAATTGCATCGGCCAGATCCTGCTCGCGATCCGCATGGGCAAGACACGGATCATTGCCGAGACCGGCGCAGGCCAGCATGGCGTTGCCACCGCGACTGTCTGCGCGCGCTTCGGCCTGCCTTGCGTCATCTATATGGGCGCGAAGGATGTCGAGCGGCAGCAGCCGAACGTGTTCCGCATGAAGCTGCTCGGGGCCGAGGTAGTGCCCGTCACCAGCGGGGCGAACACGCTGAAAGATGCGATGAACGAGGCGCTGCGCGACTGGGTCGCTAATGTGCACGACACCTTCTACATAATCGGCACTGCCGCTGGCCCGCATCCCTATCCCGAACTGGTCCGCGATTTCCAGAGCGTGATCGGCAAGGAAGCGCGCGCGCAGATGCTCAGCCGCATCAACCGCCTGCCCGACCTGCTGGTCGCAGCCATCGGCGGAGGATCAAACGCGATTGGGCTGTTCCACCCCTTTTTGGACGATTCCGACGTAGCGATGCTCGGCATCGAGGCGGCAGGCCACGGGCTGGACAAGGAACATGCCGCAAGCCTCGCAGGCGGACGCCCCGGCATTCTCCATGGCAACAAGACCTATTTGCTGCAAGACGAGGACGGCCAGATCGCCGAGGCACATTCGATCAGCGCAGGCCTCGACTATCCCGGCATCGGTCCGGAGCATAGCTGGCTCAAGGAAATCGGCCGGGTGCGTTATGACAGCGTGACCGACACCGAGGCGCTGGAAGGCTTCCAGCTGCTGTGCCGTACCGAAGGCATCATCCCCGCTCTGGAGCCTTCCCACGCGATTGCCGCAGTGGCACGCGAGGCAGCGAAAATGGACCGCGACCAGATCATCCTCGCCAACCTGTGCGGACGTGGAGACAAAGATATATTCACGGTGGCTGAGGCTCTCGGAGAGAAGATGTGATCAAGCATGTTTTCGACGAGTTCTTTCGATTCATGGGCTTGTTTTGCACTGTCGTAATTGCTTACGCCTTTGTGGAAAGCGGCATCAAAGGAAGCCCACCCGAATTTCCTTTTTCAGGTGATTGGTTGGCATGGCTCATTCTATCGACGGCTGCGCTAGCTGGGGCTTATGTGAGACAACGAAAGCCACAACAATGACCCGCATCTCCTCCGCCTTCACCAAAGCCCACCCTGCCCTCGTCACCTTCATCACCGCTGGTGATGGCGATACCGCCGCCAATCTCGACGCGCTCGTCGCGGGTGGGGCTGATGTCATTGAACTGGGCATGCCCTTCACCGATCCGATGGCCGATGGCCCCGCGATCCAGAAGGCCAATATCCGCAGTCTGGAAGCGGGCACGACCACAGCCGATATTTTCGCAATCGCCACCGCTTTCCGCGCACGGCATCCTCAGGTTCCGCTGGTGCTGATGGGCTATGCCAATCCGATGACGATCCGGGGGAGCGAATGGTTTGCCGCCGAATGCGTCAAGGCCGGGGTAGATGGCGTGATTTGCGTCGATATCCCGCCAGAGGAAGATGCCGAACTTGGCCCTGCCCTGCGCAGCGCGGGCGTCGACCTGATCCGCCTCGCCACCCCCACCACCGATGCCGCGCGCTTGCCTGCGGTGCTCGATGGATCGAGCGGGTTTCTCTATTATGTCTCGGTCGCCGGGATCACCGGCCTGCAACAGGCCGCGCAAGCGAGTATCGAAGATGCAGTTGCGCGGTTGAAGGCAGCCACCGACATCCCCGTCGCCGTCGGCTTCGGCGTGCGCACACCCGAACAGGCCGCCGCGATTGCCAAGGTGGCGGATGGGGTCGTTGTTGGCTCGGCCATTGTCGAAATCATCGCACAACATGGCCGCGATGCCGCTGGCCCGGTGCGCGATTATGTGGCTTCACTTAAAACAGCAATTACAGAAGCCAGGTCATAGCGAAATATGTTTCACACGAAGAATACGAAAATTATGAAGAGGTGAGTTTTGAAATTGCCGTTCTGTTTCAAATCCGGGCTCTTGAAAATCTTCGTATTCTTCGTGTGAAATGAGAATTGCAATCAACAGGGAAAATTCCTGTTTGGGAGAATGAAATGAACTGGGTCACCCGCGTCCGCAACGCCATCCCCTTCATCGCCAAGCGCGAGACGGCGGAGACGCTTTGGTACAAGTGCAAGGGCTGCAACACGATGATCTTCCTCAAGGAATATGAGGAAAACCAGTCGGTCTGCCCGAAATGCGATTTCCATGGACGCATAGGTCCGGCGGAACGCTTTGCCGCGATTTTTGATGCCGACAGCTTCACCGTGCTGCCCATGCCACGCGTCGTTGAAGACCCGCTGAAGTTCAAGGACAGCAAGAAATATCCCGACCGGATCAAGGCCGCCCGCGCCGCCACTGGTGAGCAAGACGCGATGGTCAGCGCGCGCGGCACAATCGATGGCCATGCCGCCGTCGTCAGCGTTCAGGATTTCGCCTTCATGGGCGGATCGATGGGCATGGCGGTGGGCGAAGCCTTTATCGCTGCAGCACAGGAAGCGCTCGACGCCAAATGCCCTTATATCATCTTCACCGCCGCCGGCGGCGCGCGCATGCAGGAAGGTATTCTCAGCCTGATGCAGATGCCGCGCACGACCGTCGCGATCCAGATGCTGCGTGACGCAGGCCTGCCCTATATCGTTGTGCTGACCGACCCGACCACCGGCGGCGTCACCGCAAGCTACGCGATGCTCGGCGATATCCAGATTGCAGAGCCCGGCGCGCTTATCGGCTTTGCCGGGCAACGCGTGATCGAACAGACGATCCGCGAAAAATTGCCCGAAGGCTTCCAGCGTGCCGAATATCTGCTCGACCATGGCATGGTGGATATGGTGACGCACCGCCATGAGTTGAAAACCACGCTGGCGCGTTTGGTCGATTATCTGACTGCTGCCAAGAAGGCGGCCTAGTTCCCGACCTTGGCTGACCACGCAAAGTCCGATCACCCTGCCGTGCAGGCGCAGCTTGACCGGTTGGCGGCGCTTTCGCCCGGCCGCGATACGCTAGGGCTGGAGCGGATTGCTGCGCTGTGTGAGAGGCTGGGCAATCCACAGGACCGGCTGCCTCCGGTGTTTCATGTCGCAGGGACCAACGGCAAAGGTTCGACCTGCGCCTTTCTGCGCGGCGCGATCGAGGCGGCAGGCCTCAAATGCCATGTCTATTCCAGTCCGCATCTTGTGCGCTTCAACGAACGGATCAGGGTTGCAGGCAAGCTGATCGAAGATGAGGCGCTAGCCGAGTTGCTGTCCGAAGTACTCGACCATGCCGAAGGGTTGCAGGCGAGCTTTTTTGAAGTCACCACCGCCGTGGCTTTCATGGCCTTCTCCCGCATCCCCGCCGACGCCTGTGTCATCGAAGTTGGCCTGGGAGGGCGGCTCGACGCGACCAATGTGATCAAGAAACCAGCGGCGTGCGGCATCGCCTCGCTCGGTTTGGACCATGAAGGGTTCCTGCTGGCTCCCGAAGATGGCGTGCCAGAAGACATGGCTCCGCTCGACCGTATCGCCTTTGAAAAATCGGGCATCGCCAAAGCAGGCGTGCCTCTGGTGACACAGGCCTATCCGGAATCCATGCAGCGAACGATCATCGAGCAAACCAACCGCAAAGGCGCGATCCCCACGCTGCGCGGGCGCGATTGGGACGCCGAGGTGCGGGATGGCATGCTTCATTACCATGATGGTCAGGAACATCTCTGTTTGCCTCTGCCGACCATGGCTGGAAGGCATCAGGTCGACAATGCAGCACTTGCTGTTGCAATGCTGAAGCACCAGTCGCGGATTTCGATTCCGCGTGATGCGATTGCCAAGGCCTTGGAAACCACCCGATGGCCTGCGCGGATGCAGCGCCTCTCGGTCGGCCCCTTGGTCGATATGCTGCCAGATGGCAGCGAATTGTGGCTCGATGGTGGACACAATCCGGATGCGGGGATCGCCTTGGCGAAGACACTGGCAGGTCCAGACAAGGTTCATGTCATTTGCGGGCTTTTGAAGAACAAGGATGCTTTGGGCTTTTTGACACCCTTTGCAGACAAAATTGCGGGCTTTCAGGCTGTACCCATTCCAGGGCATGAGCATCATGATCCCAAAGACCTATGCCGGTGGGCGCACGAGTTTCTCGGCATCGTTGACGCTCAGCCGTCATCTTCGATTACCGCCGCATTGGAACGAACTGCCAAAACGAACAAGGCCCAACGCGTTCTGGTCTGCGGCTCGCTGTACCTCGCGGGCGAGGTTCTGCGTCTGAATGACGAAGTGCCTGACTAAGCTGCCGTTGCAGCCTTGCCCTTCCAGGCCAGTAAACCACCTGCCGCCAGCACAGCTGCAAAAATAGCGGTGATGTTGTTAGCCAGTTCCAGCGGCTGCGATAACAGCAGACCAACGAGCCCGATCACAACAAGCAGGAAACCAGTGATGCGCAAGGCTCCCACAGGTTCCTTCAGCACCTTTTCATCGACGCCGTCTGTCTGCCGCATATTCTGGACGACATAGCCTTTGCTCCACAGCACCCACAGCAGGATCATGCCAGGAATGGCCGCAACCACGGTGAACCCCCAGAAACCGACCCAACCCACCTTATCGGCGATAATGCCCGCGGGACCTGCCATAAAAGTGCGCCCGACACCGGCAAAGGAGGAGAGCAGCGCAAACTGTGTCGCGGTATAAGCAATGCTCGACAGGCCGGATAGATAGGTAGTGAAAACCGTTAGCCCGATACCGCTTGTGATATTTTCGGTGCAGATCGCTGCGACCATCATCCAGTAATTGTTACCGGTAGCGGCGAGAATCATGAACATGACGTTCGAGAACATCATCATCAGACCCGATATGAGAAGCGCCCGTCCCATGCCCAACCAGAGTATGAATGGCGCGCCCAAAGCCGAACCAACGATCAGCGCGCCATAGCCCCAAAATTTGTTGGCCGTGATGTAGTCAGTATCCGAAAACCCGACATCAACGATCATCGGACCAAGCATCGCCTGCCCCATCGCGTCGCCCACCTTGTAAACCAGTACAAAGCCAAGGATCAGGAATGCCCCGTGGCGCGACATGAATTCGCGGAACGGATTGACCACTGTTTCCTTGAGCCATTGTCCAGCGGTCATCCCGGCCGCCTCGGCATAGCGATCGACGAACTTTCCCGGTCCGATAATAAATGCGCCAATGATCGCCGGAATGATGCAAAATGCCGTCAAACCATAAGCCGTCGCCCAACCCAGGCCCAGACCTTCGGCAGATGCAAAATAAATGGTTCCTGCCCCGGCGATCAGATTTCCCGTCCGATAGCCAAACTGGTTGGTGGCGGTTCCGTGCGCAAACTCTTCCTCATCAAGAATTTCGATACGATAGGCGTCGATAACAATGTCTTGCGTTGCAGACAGAAAGGCGACAACAAACGCCCAGAAGGCAAAAATCCCCAAACTGCCAGGCTGCGGATTGCTGGCACCCAATTGCCAGATGGCGAAAAAGAGGAAGGTCTGGACAAAAAACAGCCACGCCCTGCGCTGACCAAACATCTTGGTCAGGATGGGCAATGGAGTTTTGTCGACCAAGGGCGCCCATAGGAATTTTAGGGTGTAGGGCAATGTCAGCGCAACCGCAAAGCCGATGGTCGCTGTGTCAATACCGACTTTCGCCAACCAGAATGTCATGGTCGCGACCAAAAGCGTGAACGGGAAACCGCTCGAAATGCCTAACAGGAATGCGACCAACGGCGCTTTACGAAGATAGGGCCGGAACGATTTGATCGTCAGCGCGGCAATGATGACCCCGCCAATAACTGCCGCAAAAATGATAAAGCGGATTAAATCAACCGACATGCGACCTCCCGATATTCTTGGTACCATGACCTAACGGCAAATTCCTGAACCGCCAATGTCTTTAACCCGTGTGCATTAACAGCGACGTGACTTTTGCAACCAAGTCGGGCATGGCGCGCGCATGGCTCAACCTCCTTCCAAACGCCCGCCTTCCAAAGGCCCTGCCTCAGGTAAATCGCCCGCCCGCGCCGCAAAGCCACCCAAGCTTCGCTGGGACACGAAGCCTGTGCGCAAACCGCGGCCCGACGCGGGACCTTCCAAAGGTGCGCTCGAACGGAAAGATGGCGAGGAACGTATCGCCAAGCTGCTCGCCCGAGCCGGCGTGGCATCGCGGCGAGAGATTGAACGGATGATCGCCGATGGCCGGATCACATTGAATGGCGAGAAGGTGGAGACTCCGGCCACCTTGCTCAAATCGTTGAATGGTGTCGCGGTCGATGGCAAACCGGTGAAACAGCCCGAGCCAACCAAGCTCTATCTGTTTCACAAACCCGCCAATTGCCTGACCGCCGAACGCGATTTTTCCGGGCGCAAGACGATCTACGACATCCTGCCTGCTGATCTGCCAAGGCTGATGCCAATCGGACGGCTCGATTTGAACACAGAAGGGCTACTGCTGCTCACCAACGATGGCGAGTTCAAGCGGCAGATGGAATTGCCTTCGACCGGCGTTGAACGCACTTATCGCGCCCGCGCTTTCGGCGACATCAGTCAGGCGCAGCTTGAAGAACTGATCCACGGCATCGAGATTGAAGGTGTGCGTTATGGCAAGATCGACGCCAATCTCGAACGGCGGACCGGACGTAATGGTTGGCTGGAAATGACGCTGACCGAGGGCAAGAACCGCGAAGTCCGCCGCGTGCTTGAACATTTCGGGCTGGAGGTCAGCCGCCTTATCCGCACGCGTTATGGCCCTTTCCTTCTCGCAGACCTTCCCGTCGGCGCCGTGCATGAGGTTCGTCGGGTCGATTTGATCGAATTCAGGAATACGCTGAAAGCATGAGGATTATTTCCGGCACATGGCGTTCGCGCCCGCTAATCGCCCCCAAGGGTGATACTACGCGACCAACCGCAGATCGCACGCGTGAAACACTTTTCTCGATGCTGGCGAGCCGGCTGGGATCGTTTGAAGGACTGCAGGTTCTCGATCTGTTTTCAGGTTCGGGAGCGCTGGGGCTGGAAGCGCTTTCGCGTGGGGCGGCACACTGTGTTTTCGTCGAACAGGATCGTGCCGCGCTGGATGCGCTCGAAACCAATATCGCCAAACTGGGCGCTGGCCCGCAAAGCGAAATCAAGCGTGGGTCAGCGTTGATGCTCGGCCCTGCGCGAAAGGCCTATGACCTTGTCCTGATGGATCCACCCTATGGAACAGGCGCGGGCGCTGTCGCTCTCGACAAGCTGTCGCGCCTAGGCTGGGTCGCCTCCGGTGCGCTGGTCAGCATCGAAACCGGCAATCGCGAAGACACCGAGGTCAAAGGCTTCGAAATCGACACCATCCGCGACATTGGCAAGGCGCGGATCACCTTGCTGCGCCCCGAAGGCGCGGCTGAATGACACAAAGCCCCAAGCTTGATGGTACCGGCTGGCTGCTGATCGGCATCCTCTCGATCCTGTGGGGTGGCGCTTTCTTTCTGATCGAGGTTGGACTGCGCAGCTATCCCCCGATTACTTTGGTCTTTATGCGTCTAGCACTGGCCGTCCCGCCCATGTGGATCGCGATGCGGTTGATGGGCGAACGCCTGCCGACCGAGCCACGCATCTGGGGGTTGTTGGCGATAGTCGGGGCACTCAATTGCGCTTTGCCTTTCATCCTCTTCTTCTGGGGGCAACAATATCTCGACAGCGGCTATGCCTCCATCTTGAACGCCACGACCCCGCTTTGGGGCGTAATCACCGCGCATTTCCTGACCAGCGATGAAAAAGCGAATCCGGCGCGCATCATTGGCGTTCTGGTCGGCATGGCGGGCATCGTCGTCATGGTCGGGCCCGAAGCGATGAAGGGGCTATCGAACAATCTGCTCGCGCAGATCGCCTGCATTGTCTCAACCATCTTCTACAGCTTCGCCGCCATTTATGGCCGCCGCCTTTCGCAGTCCGAACTGACGCCAATGGCAGTTGCGACCGGGCAGACGCTGGTCGCGGCCCTGATGATGGTGCCGATTGTCGCCGTGATGGACCAGCCTTGGGCGATGCCGACGCCGCGCCTGGATTCAACTCTGGCGGGCATCACGCTCGCGCTGCTCTCGACCGCGCTGGCTTACACTCTATACTTCCGGCTGATCGACCGTTCCGGCGCATCGAATGCGCAGCTGGTGGCGTTCTTGATGCCGATCCTTGCGGTTATCCTCGGCATTGCCTTTCTCGGCGAAAGCCTGACGGGCGGGCAGATTGCCGGCGCCGGGCTGATTGCCGTCGGGCTGGCGATATTAGACGGCCGCCTCGTCACGCGATTTCAGAAGTAGCAGGCCGAACAGGCTGAGCACCGCAATCGCCGCCAGATAATAGCCGACATATTCGAGGCCGCGCTCGGAGAGCTTCAGCGCGATATTCGGAGCCAGCGCCCCGCCCAATATTCCCGCCGCGTTGAAGCAGATCGACGCACCCGTATAGCGAACCCGCGCGGGGAACAGTCCCGGCAGCCAGGCGCCAAGCGGGCCGTAAACCAGCCCCATCACAAACAGCAGCAGCGACAGATAAACGCCTGTCAGGAACAGGTCCCCGCTTCCCAGCCAGGACGCTGTCGTGAAGCTAGCCGCAAACATCGCAGCACAGCCCACGCCGAGCACAAAGGCAGGGCGCGTCCGGTCGGACCAATAGCCCGAGACGATAATCCCGGCGGCCATGAACAGGATGGCGACCAACTGCACGCCCAGAAAATCCTCGCGCGCCAACCCCAATTTGGTGGTGCCATAACCCAGCGCGAAAGCGGTCGAGAGGTAGAAGATCGCAAAGCAGGCAATGGCCGCAAAGGTACCGCCGAAGAGCTGCAACGGATGCGTCCGCACCACCTCGGCCACAGGAACCTTGGGCGGCGGAGCCTCCTCCAGCGCCGCAGCAAAAGCCGGGGTCTCGGTCAGCTTCAGGCGCACCCATAGACCGATGCCGACCAGCAAGGCGCTTAGCAAAAAGGGTATCCGCCAACCCCACTCGCGGAAATCGGCGTCGGTGAGAAGCAGCCCCAATATCAGGAAAAGCCCGTTTGACAGGATGAAACCAACCGGTGCGCCGAGTTGCGGGAACATGCCATAGCGAGCTTTCTTGCCCTCCGGCGCATTCTCCACCGCGAGCAATGCCGCCCCACCCCATTCGCCACCAAGTCCAAAGCCTTGCCCGAAACGCAGCACGCACAGCAGCAGCGGGGCAATCCACCCAGCCACCGCATAGGTCGGCAGCAAAGCGATGCAAAAGGTCGAAACCCCCATAATCATCAACGACCAGACCAAAGTCGCCTTGCGCCCGATGCGGTCACCATAATGGCCGAAAACTAGCGCCCCCACCGGCCTTGCTATGAAAGCCAAGGCAAAGGTCAGCCAGCTTTGAAGCAACTGCGCCTCGGGGCTTGAGGTCGGGAAGAACAACGGCCCGAACACCAGCGACGCTGCGGTCGCGAAAATATAGAAGTCGTAAAATTCGACCGCCGTCCCCGCCATCGCCGCGCCCAAAATGCGCTTGTGTGATGCAGTATGCACGATCACAGAAATGGCTTCAGATTGAATTCCGCCTTTTTGCGGATACCCGACCTTTCATAATCAAAGGATACTGTACTGCCCGCCTTTGCGGTAATCTTGTCCAAAATGCCCTGCCAACTTTCACCAACAATCCGGTCACCAATTTGCAAGCCGATTTCGGCAGCGGGACTTCCGGTGCCGACTTCGGCAACAACAATTTCGTCACCTTTTCGGTCGAGCCAGAGTCCGGATTTGGGATAGTCGTCATCTGAAACCGGCAGACCGTTACGCGCAATGTACAACTCCTTGTTAGCGGCATCGGTCAAAATGTGGAAAGTCCGCAAAATGGCAAGCCCGACAAGTCCATGGAATCTTGCGAATTGTCCTTTTGTGGCGTCCGGATGCATCGCCCGTATCAGCATATTTTGAAATTCGAAATTGTGCAGCTTTATCGATGGCATTCGATAAATCCGGACGGGTACCGAAACACTGCCGAGCCCCCTGGCTATGTGTGGAGCATAGGGTTGATCGCTTTTATACAATTTCATCGCCCGTGATGCATTGCCATCAAGCAGGATTGTTCCCGGCGCTCCGGTATCGAACAGGAAGTCGCCTTTGAATTTGTCCATCTGGCCCTCAATGGCCAGCATCTGGGTATCGCGCGTCGGAACAAATCCGTTGGGTATTTTTACATAGCCTTTGCGGATATTGGGCGCTCCGGGAAAAACCCGCCATTCGCCGCCGGCGAAATCGAGTTCGGAATTCAAAGTCGAGATAAACCCTGCTGCAAGCAGCCCCGGAAACTCTGACCGATCAAGCGAGCGTGATCCCGCTATATCAAGCCGCGACATTGAAAAGCGCTCTCCAATCAACACATTGTCGAGCGAATAGACCATTTGCTTTTCAGCGCCGCCTATCCCCCAAATGGTTGTCGTGCCTTTTGCCTTCAGACCCCAGCTTTTGGCTAACTCATTAGACATCATGCTGAATATGGCGCCTGTGTCGATTATAAACGGAACCGGCTTGTTGTTCCCTGCAGCAACCATCGTCCAGACGCGGTTCCGCGTGACCAATATTCGGGAAGTAACCGGCGACGCGCCTGCGTTGGCCAATCCTTTGCTGGCTAACAACGGCAAGGCCAATGCTCCAGCCATCAGCGACCTGCGCGCGATGTTCATGAATTCGTTCTCCAATCTGTTGCCTGCTCTATGCCGATTGTTGCGCGCACCGGTCAAGCGCTTCCGGCCTTGCGCAGGTCAGAAGTGTTCCCTAATCGTTCGCGCGTGACTCATAACCCGCCCGTTCCTCAATATCCCTGGCTCGAAGGCCTGAACCCGCCGCAGCGCGAGGCTGTGCTGACCACTGAAGGGCCAGTGCTGGTGCTGGCAGGTGCTGGCACAGGCAAGACCGCCGCCCTCACCGCACGCCTCGCGCATATCATTGCCGAGCGGCTGGCCTGGCCCTCCGAAATCCTTGCCGTCACCTTTACCAACAAGGCCGCGCGCGAGATGAAGGAGCGGATGGGCCGGATGATCGGAGATGCGGTGGAGGGGATGCCCTGGCTCGGCACATTCCACTCGATCGGTGCGAAAATGTTGCGGCGGCATGCAGAACTGCTTGGCCTCAAAAGCAACTTCACCATCATCGACACCGATGACCAGTTGCGCCTGCTCAAGCAATTGATCGAGGCCGCCAATCTTGACGAAAAACGCTGGCCCGCGCGCAGCCTCGCCGGGCTGATCGACAAGTGGAAAAATAAGGGGCTGACCCCAACCGACCTAGATGCGGGCGAAAGCGCGCTCTACGCTGATGGCAAGGGTCAGGCGATGTACAGCGTCTATCAGGCCCGCCTGCGCGAGCTTAACGCCTGCGATTTTGGCGACTTGTTGCTGCACAATCTGACGCTACTCAAAAACCACCGCGACGTGCTCGCGGAGTATCAGGACAAGTTCAAATATATCCTCGTCGACGAATATCAGGATACCAACGCCGTCCAATATCTCTGGCTCCGGCTGCTCGCGCAAAAGCGCAAGAACATCGCCTGTGTCGGCGATGACGACCAGTCGATCTACAGCTGGCGCGGGGCGGAAGTCGCCAATATCCTGCGCTTTGAAAAGGATTTTCCGGGCGCCAAGATCATCCGGCTCGAACAGAATTACCGCTCCACTCCGCATATCCTCGCCGCCGCCTCGGGCCTGATCGCGGCAAACTCCGGCCGGTTGGGCAAGACATTGTGGACCGATCTTGATAGCGGTGAAAAAGTGCGCATCCTTGGCGTATGGGATGGACCCGAAGAGGCCCGCCGCATCGGCGACGAGATAGAGGCGTTGCAATATAAGAAGGTCTCGTTGAACGCCATCGCGATCCTCGTCCGCGCGCAGTTCCAGACGCGCGAATTTGAAGACCGTTTCATCCAGATCGGCCTCAACTACAAGATTATCGGCGGCTTCCGCTTTTACGAACGCGCCGAAATCCGCGATGCCATCGCCTATCTGCGCGTCATCAACCAGCCCGCCGACGACCTTGCCTTTGAACGCATCGTCAACACGCCCAAGCGGGGAATTGGCGACAAGGCGGTCGAGAAAATCCACCGCGTCGCCCGCGCCGAACGCGCACCCTTAAGCGTCGCTGCCGCGCGTATCATCGGCACCGATGAGCTGACCGGCAAGGCGCGCAAGTCCTTATCCGATCTGGTCATAGACATCGCGCGTTGGCGGGACAGCGCCACCACCCTGCCCCCGTCGGCGCTGACCGAACTGGTGCTGGAGGACAGCGGCTATACCGCGATGCTGCAGGCCGAACGCAGTGTCGAGGCATCGGGGCGGCTGGAAAACCTCAAGGAACTTGTCCGCGCGATGGAAGAATATGAAACACTCGGCGATTTCCTCGAACATGTCAGCCTCGTCATGGATAATGACGCGAACGCGCAGGACGAAGCCGTCACCATCATGACCATCCACGCCGCCAAGGGGCTGGAATTCAACCATGTCTTTTGCGCCGGTTGGGAAGATGGCGTCTTCCCGTCGCAACGCGCGATGGACGAAGGCGGCCTCGCCAGCGTCGAGGAAGAACGCCGCCTCGCCTATGTCGCGATCACCCGCGCCCGCGAAAAATGCACCATCACCCATGCTGCCAACCGGCGGATTTACGGCCAATGGACCAGCAGCATCCCCAGCCGCTTCATCGACGAACTGCCCGCAGAGCATATCGAGAATGAGCAGACAATGACCGGCGGCGCATCGCTGTGGCGCGCCAACTGGAGCGAGCGCGCCGACCCCTTCGCGCATCTCGCCGCCGCCAACGCCACCCGCGCCGGCGCCCGCGGCCCCGGCTGGCAACGCGCCGCAACCAGCGGCGGCTTCAACCCGGTGCCCTCCCGCGTGCAAGAGGCGAGCAAGCCTGCGGTCGGCTTAGGCGCACAAGGCCGCACCGACCTCGCCATCGGCATGCGCGTGTTTCATCAAAAATTCGGTTACGGCCTGATCGAAGATATCGAGGGCAACAAGCTGGAGATCGAGTTTGAACAAGCCGGACGGAAGCGGGTGATGGATAGTTTTGTGACCTTGGGGTGAGTAGATTGGGAAAAGCTGTCACAATCGATAAATGCGCGCTCTGTCTGCAAACTGAAGAATTACAAGATAGCCATATTATCCCAGCATTCGCATTTCGCTGGCTTCGAGATCGCTTTGTAACTGGACACATTCGTCAAACACAAAACCCAAACTTGCGTGTTCAAGACGGCGCCAAAATGCCAATGTTGTGTTCGGCTTGTGAAGTGTTACTGTCAAAAGACGAGAATGCGTTTGCATCACAGCTTTTCCACCCGATGGTATGCGGTAGCGAAAGGGTAGCGTACCGCGACTGGTTGCTTCGGTTTACGGTTTCTTTGTCATGGCGGGTCCTGAAATACTGTTTTGGCCGTAATGACAAAGCAAACTATACCGATGAGCAGAAAATGCTGGTTATCGAAGCAGACACCGCTTGGCGGGATTTCTTAATGAAAAGTCGAGCCCACCCGGGGAAGTTCGAGCAGCACTTGCTTGTGTTCACACCGCTGACTGGGCAGCCGCCAAACAACCTCCCAAACTTTATCAACAGGTATTTGTTGGGCGGAATTGAAATGGACATCGTTGGGAGCGAGCATTCGCTAATGACGTTTGCAAAAATTGGGCCTTTCGCTTTTTTTGGGTTCGTTCAGCGACCGGTAGGCATTTGGAAGGACACCAAAATTCACGTGAAAGAAGGGCGCGTAACAGCGGGTCAATTTCAAGCACCTAATTCGCTTGGGGATTTTTTTGTTGCTCGGGCAAACGCCAATAGGAGCGCTCTGACAAAGGGAATGTCAGTCACTCAAAAGAAGAAAGCGCAGGACGAACTTAATAGAGCAATCATGCGCGATCCAAATGTGTTTTTGTCCACCCATCAAGGTAAAGCCATGATAGCTGACGCGAGAATGTTTGGCGAAGAAGCGATCCTTCAAAAATCAGATTGACGCCTAAGCCGCCACCCGATCCACCAAAATATCCCGCTCGCGCGCCCGTGCTTGGGCCAGATCATAGGCGGCCTGCATGCGCAGCATGGTGTCGGCCTTTACACCAAAGGCCTTTTCAAAACGAATCGCCATTTCCGCCGAAAGCCCGGCATTGCCGTTCAGCAGCGCACTCATCGCCTGCCGCGTGACGTGCAGCTTGGAAGCTGTTTCGGTGACGGACAGGCCATAGGGTTCTACAATCTCTGCGCGCAGCCACTCGCCGGGGTGGACCGCAAAGCTGGGATGAAGCTTGATCGCCATCAGTGATAATCCTCCAGATCGAGTTCTTCGATATTGCCTTCGCTGTTCACACGAAATGTCATTCGCCAGTTTTTCGTGACCGTCAGCGACCATGTTCCCGCGCGATCGCCGGTCAGCAAATGCGCGCCGAAATTCGGCGGGATTTTGAGTTCCTCTACACTCTCGATCATCGAGAGATAGGCCAGCATTCGGCGCAACCGATCAACAACTCCGCTCGGCAGCCCTTTGGCCTTGCCCGTTTCGGCAAAATTGCGAAGCGCCTTATGGCGGATGCTCTCAAATTCCACGCGATATTGGGTAGCCTAAAAATCGTCGCCCGTCAAGTGTCGCTTGACGATAAAAACCGCTGTCCTACAGGCCCTCACCTCGCCCAGATACTGGCCGATGCGCGACTCAAATATTCTTCCTCCCCTTAACCACCGGCCGCGGCACTGCACACCTGTTCACGCTAAAGTGACAACAGTGACAAATGGCCCCCACCCTAACGGTAACCTGTGTCACCTTAAGCGCGCAAACGCCTCATCCGACTGTCGGCAACTCGCCCAATATATGCCCCGGCATCGCCCGGTCCCAGCCTTCGCGCGCCTCGATGATCAGTGCCTTCAACCGCTCGCCATGCCGTCGCCATGCTGCATCGGCTTCTGCGCTCCATGCCGCGCCGGCAGCGTCGCCGATGCAGTCGATGGTCAGGTCGATCCAGCTTTCATATTCCGCCCAAGGCAAGCGGCCATAGCTGCGGTGGGTGAAGGCGAGTTCGGCGACGAGGGGCCAGACCCAATTTTCCTCCCCCTTGGCGAGGCCCATCATCATCTCCAGCGTCTCGTCGGTCATCCGGCGCGAGGAGGCATCGGTGTTGATGAAGGTTGCGCGCCGCTCGGGCCAGGCCGCAAACCAGCGCGCGAACAGCGGGTGGCGCAATTCCACGCCTGCTTCAGCGACCGCAATCAGGCTGACTTCCATCAGTTCGGCGTCGCTTGGCATATCCGTTTCTCCGATGCAGTTTACCCGCCTCACCGCCTGTTAAGCATTCAACCGACCCATTTGCAACGGAAAGCGCCCCGCATGCGCCGACGAATGCTGTTTCCGGTTAGCCAAGATGATTGATGAATTTTACAACAAGCATGCCGTTACCGCAGAAATGTGCATTTGTGTTGATTGGAGTTCGGTCGCAATATGGAATTTGACAGCGGTTCAGGGTTCAAACATGCCTTCGCGGCGGAGTGCGACGATGTCATACATTCGCCAATGGCGGAAAGGCGCGACGAGGAACGGCAGCTGTCGGTCAGGCTGACCGCAAAAATTATCGTTGCCGGGCGCGAGCTGCCGTGCCGCGTGCACAATATTTCGTCTGGCGGGGCGAATATCGAAACGCTGGCGAAATTGACGACCGAAGACCGGTTGCGGATCGAATTCCGCTCCAACCTTTCACTCGCCGGGAAGGTGCGCTGGCAGAATGGGGCATTTGCGGGCATCGAATTCACCGAACCAGCCGATGTCGAGGCGGTGCTCAAGAAAACCGGTATCTCGATTGCACGGATCAAGCCGCGCCTGCCGCGCTATGGCTGCAAGGTGCCCGCCAAGCTGGTGACCGAGCAACAGACTATTGATTGTGAAGCCATCGACATTTCGACCAACGGCGTCCGGCTGAACCAGATCAAGCAGGTGAAGCCGGGCGAAAGCTATATGCTCGTCATCACCGGGCTTTCGCGGCGAAAGGTTTCGATGGTCTGGAACCGCGATAACCAGGCCGGGGTCAAATTCCTCAATCCTCTGCGCTTCGACGAATTTGAAAGCTGGATTGCCTGGAACCAGGACCATTCGGTCCTAAATTGAGGGCTGTTGCCCCTCCCGCAAACAGGAGGGGCAGATCAGCATCAGAATACCGCTTTCGCCTCTTTTTCCTTCAGCATCGCCTGACGCACCATCGGGATTGGCGGGCCGCCATAGGACAGGAATTCGTCGTGGAAGGCTTTCCACTTCTTGCGGTCGCCTTTGGTCCAGTCATCGCGCAGCTTGCGGATCATCAGCTTGCCCATCGTATAATTGAGATAGGCCGGATCGTATGTGCCGCGCGCCGCTTGTTGCTTGCTGTTGCCCGCATCCTGATAGCATTCGGTCTTGAACAGCTGTTCGGATTGCGCGACCGTCATCCCGCGTGCGTGCAGGCCAATGGCGGACAGGTAACGGCAATTGCGCAACAACGCGTTGGATAGTTGCCCGACTTTCATCTCGGCGGCCTCCTCCGGCGAACCAGTGGTATCGCCCAGCCCCGCATCCATCATCATTTCCTCGGTATAATGCGCCCAGCCTTCGGCAAAGGCATAGCCGACAAAGAGTTTGCCAAAGATCGATTTCGATCGGTTCGAATGAAGGAAATTCAGGAAGTGGCCCGGCCACACCTCGTGCACCGACGTACCGAGCAGGTCATATTTACCGGGCACAAATCCGTCCTGCGTCGCCTTGTCCCAGGTCGGATCGGGCGGTGAGATGTAATAGACCGACGGCAGGCCTTTCTCATATGGTCCCGGTATGTCGATATAAGCGCTGTTCTGCCGGTTGTATGGCGGCGACTCTTCAACCTTGGCTTCTTCGGTACCGGGGATCGAGACGATATCCTTGTCGATCAGGAACTGTTTCAAAGGCGGCAACTGGCGGCGGGCCTCCGCAACCGGGCCGTCGGCAGCCTTGTTCATGCCCATTTTGGTCATGCAATCCTGCATCGTTGCGCCCGGAGCATAGATGCCGCAAGCCTTGGCGAGCGCATCCTGATTGGCCTTGAGGTCAGCGCGACCGATTGCCTCGAGCTCGTCGAGCGATACATTTACGCCTTCGGTTTTCAGTACCATCTTGGCGAACTTGTCTGCACCCAGCGCATAGCCGCCATCGGTGCCCGGTTGCGAACCGATATAGCCGGCAAGATCCTTCATCGCCGCCGCCGCTTTGGTTGCCGCCTCGTCAAACTGTTTCTGCAGTTCGGCATCCTTCACCTCGGCAAAGGCTGCCTTGGCATCGCCGGTGTAGTAATCGGCGAATCCGCCAAAACCGGCGGTGCCGATTTTCACATAAGTTGCGGGCAGCGGCAGCTTCAGGTTCGCCTTGATCTGTTCGGCGGCTTTGGGGACATTGTTGGCATATTTGATAAACGCCTTCATCCGCGTCTCTGCATCGGCATAGGGGCGTGCAATATAGACATTGGGGTCGAGTACGCCGACATAAGCCGCCGGATTTTTGTGAAGGCTGTCCGCATCTTCAAGGAAGAACAGCTCGCCCTCCATTGCGTGCACCAGATAATCGCGTTCGAATTTCTGCGCGTCAGTCAGCTTCGAAGCATCGATCGCCTTGGCATCCGCGATTGCTTTCTTGCGATAATCGATCGCGGCCTTGATCCCCTCAGGCGACCAGTCGGGCAATTGTCCATCAAATTCATGCTTGCCCTGATAGACGGCAAAAGTCGGGTTGACCTTGAAATATCCTTCAAGGAATGTCTCGACAAAGCCGCCCCATTCGCTGCCATCATTGGCGGTGACGGCGGCATTGTCACCATCGACCTTCTTGCAACCAGTTGTAATGGCCAAAGCGGCCAGCGACACGGCCAAGGCCGCCTGTTTCAATCTCATACTGTAACTCCCCGAATAAATTCGATGCGCGAGATGCTGCACTTGTTTGCCGCACAGTTCCAGCGGGAATTCGATGAGCGACTTTGAACGGCATGCGAAGCACAACTTTAACCGCAAGAAGCACTGCATGATTGCCATGCATTCCCTAAGCCGATAGGCGAACGGTCGAGCATGTCGTCCGCACCACACCCTTTCAGCATACCCGACTATCGCCGCTATTGGCTGGCGCGTTTCATGGCAGTGATCGCGACCATGTCGATGGTCGTCGTCATTGCCTGGCAGGTCTATGATGTTGCGCGCACCGATTATGGCATGTCCCCCAAAGCAGCAGCGTTTCAGTTGGGGCTGCTAGGGCTGTTTCAGTTCATCCCACTAGCCTTGCTGACCCCCGTTGCAGGCTGGGCAGCGGACCGTTTCGAACGGCGGCGGGTCGCAATTTTTGCAAATATGGTCGACGCGGGGGTTGCGCTGGGGCTGGGTCTTTTGACCTATCATGATGCGCTGACTTTGCCATTGCTGTTCGTGCTCGCCGCGTTCCACGGCGTAGCGCGTGTCTTTGTAGGTCCGTCCATGGCGGCCATCGCGCCCAATATTGTGCCGCCGGAATCGCTTCCCCGCGCTATCGCGCTGGGTTCCATTGCTTGGCAAAGTGCATCGGTCATTGGCCCGGCGGTCGGCGGATTGATGTATGCGCAAAACGCAGCAGGTTCTTACTGGATGACGGTGGCATTGCTTATTTTGTCGAGCATTTCAATCGCTTCGGTACGTCCCGTTTTCCCACCTCCGATGACCGAGAAAAAGCATCCGGTGCGGATGATGGTGGAGGGGATGAAATATACATTCTCCGAACGGTTTCTGTTGGGAGCAATCACGCTCGATCTTTTTGCCGTACTGCTGGCTGGCGCTACCGCGCTGCTGCCGGTCTATGCGCGCGACATATTGCACGTCGGCCCCGACGGTTTGGGCCAGCTTCGCGCAGCCCCTGCCTTTGGCGCTGCGATAGTCGCGATTTATCTGTCTTTCCGGCCATTGAAGCACAATGTCGGCGCAAAGATGCTTTGGGCCGTAGTGGTGTTTGGTATCGCCACTATCGGCTTTGGCTATTCGCATGTCATCGGCCAATATCTGTTCGGTAACGCCAAGATCGATTGGCTGAACATGGGCGCGTCTATGGCCGTCGCGCTGTCGATGCTCGCCATATTGGGTGCGGCAGACATGCTGTCGGTCTATGTGCGCGGCTCTCTCGTACAGCTTAATACCCCTGATGCAATGCGCGGCCGCGTAAGTTCGGTTTCGGGCCTCGCAATTTCTGCGTCGAACGAATTGGGCGAATTGCAGTCGGGCTTTGCTGCCGCACTGCTCGGCCCAGTCGGTGCGGTTGTATTCGGCGGCGCAGGGGCTATTGTCATTACCGGAATTTGGGCCAAGCTGTTCCCCGAACTGAAAAACGCCCGGACATTCGAGCCGCAATTTCGTGAAGTAAAGGAGCCGAAACCATGAAGGCCAATTCCGTCCTCGAAACCATCGGCAATAGCGCACATATCCGCCTCCAGCGGATGTTTGGCGACGCCGAAGTCTGGATTAAGTCCGAACGCTCCAATCCCGGTGGTTCGATCAAAGACCGCATCGGTCTTGCGATGATCGAGGCTGCCGAAAAGGATGGCAGCCTGAAACCGGGCGGCACCATTATCGAACCAACCAGCGGCAACACCGGTGTCGGCCTTGCGATGGTGGCAGCGGTCAAGGGTTACAAGCTGGTCCTGGTTATGCCCGAAAGCATGTCGGTCGAGCGTCGCCGACTGATGCTGGCCTATGGCGCAACTTTCGACCTGACCCCTCGCGAGAAGGGTATGAAAGGTGCGATCGAACGTGCGATCGAGCTCATTGAAAGCACGCCCAACAGCTGGATGCCGCAGCAATTTGAAAATCCGGCCAATGTCGACGTCCACGTCCGGACAACTGGCCCCGAAATCCTCGCGGACTTCAAGGATAGCCCGATTGATGTGCTGATCACGGGTGTTGGCACTGGTGGCCACATCACCGGTTGCGCGAAGTTTCTGAAAGAAGCCTGGCCCAACCTGAAGGTTTATGCCGTCGAGCCGACACTGTCGCCGGTAATTAGCGGTGGTCAGCCCGGGCCGCATCCGATCCAGGGTATAGGTGCAGGCTTTATCCCCGCTAACCTCCACACCCAGTTGATCGACGGAGTGATCCAGGTTGACCCGGAAGACGCCAAGGAAATGGCGCGCCGCGCCGCACGCGAGGAAGGCATGCTTGTGGGCATTTCGTCAGGTGCTACGCTGGCAGCGATCGCACAAAAACTGAGAGAATTACCAGCGGGAACCCGTGTACTCGGTTTCAACTATGATACCGGCGAGCGCTATCTGTCGGTACCGGATTTCCTGCCGGTCGAGTAAAATGCGCCGGGGCGGATTACTCCGCCCCGGCTCCGACCCGAACCTTTGCGACCCGCGGGCCGAATAAGGTCAGCGATCTGCGTCGGGCTTGCCGTCGCCGTCATTGTCGAACAGGTCGGGCTTTGCGTCGCCATTGGTGTCCCAGGCGTCTGCCTTGTTGTTGCCATCACGATCCCACGCATCCGGCTTTCCATCGCCATTGCTGTCAATCGTTGGAGGTGGAACGGGTGCTTCAGGTGAAGCAGCAGGTTTGGCAGGCCCGGCGGCATGCACCGTACCAAAGGCAAAAGGCAGAATAAGCGCCAGTGCGGCGGCCCATGCGACCGGACTTTGCGACCATTTCCGGGTTATCGACATCTGTTGCTCCTTGATTGCACAACCCCCTGTCGATTGGGACTTTTCTATCATTGATGCGGTTTGACCCGCACCAAGCGGCGACTGGTGTGTGCGGGAAGCCTAACCGTCCGTCGCACTAAACCGGTCGTGTGTCCGGCGCAGCCAAACGGCTG
>JADHED010000025.1_pt1 | contig 192214 bp, 94 predicted proteins | sample 8952041 | NCBI WGS metagenome assembly JADHED01 (sample SAMN16124423, study PRJNA663239) | bioreactor sludge metagenome | isolation source: sludge (control) | place: India:Bengaluru | collected 2018-09-08
ACTTAAACAGCTCAAATCAAAGAGGTTCCCCGGAATCGGGGCTGGAACATCCGTTTCAGCAAGGGCAGACTGCAGAGGGCAGCCCGGAGGGCTGCCCTCTGTGTCAGTGTGGCTGTCCGGTCTGGCGGGGCCAGATCACTCGCACTCGATGACAACCTGGTTGACCTTGACGGAGTCTCCAGGATTGACACGAATCGTCTTGATCTTGCCGGCACGGGGAGCGGTGACACCGGTCTCCATCTTCATGGCTTCGATGACAATAAGTAATTCGTTCTCGGTGATTTCTTGGCCCTCGGAAACGTTGACTTTGATAACGACGCCAGTCACGGGACTGCGGCAGACCTTGGCCTCGTCGGCGACATTCTCGCCCACGGCGGCGTGAGCGGGAGCTGCCGGTGTGGAGACCGTGGTGGGCATCGGGGAGTAGGCCATTCCGAAGTGCGGCAGCTTCGGCGCCTCGTCGTCTTCAACGACTTCGACTTCCAGCTCGTAAGTGTTCCCATCAATTCCAATTTGGAGTTTCAAGGTTGGCTCCCTTTCCTTCTCGAGAAGGCTCTTCTCGGGGCAATCCGTTACCGGCTCGACCGGAGGTAATGCGAGGCCTGAATGATGACCCGGCCATGCTGAGCCCATGGGTTGATGACCTCGTAGGGCGACTGCAGCATCTTGGCCGATCGGACTCTGACCTCCTTGCCCAGATAGGCCGTCGCCGCGGCGGCGAGCATCACCAGGATCTCCGGCGTAATTTCGGGCTTCTTTGGTTGCGGAGGGGCGGGGGCCGGAGCGGGAGCAGCCGGTTTACCGAGTTCGGCGAGCCGGGCTTCCAGGGCCTTGACCACCACGGTCAGCTCGCCGAGATGGCGCTCTAACGTCTGCTGGCGCGCTTCCAAAGCCGCGATCAGCGATTTAGCATTCTCTTCCACGCGCAGCTCCTGCTCAAAGGGGAATCAGTCCGTGCTTTTTCTGTGGACGCATCTCGCGTTTGGTGTGGACGCGTTCGAGCGCCAGCGCCAGGGCCTTCCGGGTCTCGGCCGGGTCGATGACGTCATCCACCTGACGGCGTCCGGCGGCGATGTAGGGGTTGGCAAAAGCCTCGCGGTATTGCTCGACCAGTTCCTTGCGGCGGGAGGCCTTGTCCGACGCCGACTCGATCTCCTTGCGGAAGACGATGCCAGCCGCGCCCTCGGCACCCATGACAGCGATTTCGGCCGACGGCCAGGCCAGAACGCGGTCGGCGCCGAGATCCTTGGAGCACATCGCGAGGTAGGAGCCGCCGTAGGCCTTGCGCAGAACCACGGTGAGCTTGGGAACCGTGGCGGCGGAGTAGGCGAAGAGCATTTTGGCGCCGTGGCGGATGATGCCGCGCGCCTCCTGCTCGACACCGGGCAAAAAGCCAGGGACGTCGACGAAAGTGACGAGCGGAATGTTGAAGGCATTGCAGAAGCGGACAAAGCGGGCACATTTGTCGCTCGCATTGATGTCCAGAACTCCAGCCAGGACACAGGGCTGGTTGGCAACGACACCAATCGTACGGCCCTCGAGACGGGCAAAGCCAATGACGGCGTTGGGCGCGAAACCTGGCTGTATCTCGAGGAAGTCTCCGTAGTCCGCCACGCGACAGATGATGTTGCGAACGTCGTACGCAGCCTTGGGATCGTCCGGGATGATCCCATTCATCTCAGGATCGGCCTTGATGACGCCCTTATAGGGGAGACGCGGCGGGTCCTCGATGTTGTTCGAGGGCAGGAAACTGAGGAGCTTGCGGCAGAGAAGCATTGCTTCCTCGTCATCCTTGGCGATCAGGTGGGTCACACCGGAGTTGTTCATCTGCGCCGCCGGGCCCCCGAGTTCCTCCGAGGTGACATCCTCCCCGGTGACCTGCTTGATGACGGCCGGCCCGGTGATGAACATGCGGCCTTGCTGAGTCTGAATGATGAAGTCGGTGAGCGCTGGTGAGTAGGCCGCTCCGCCGGCACAGGGGCCGCAGATTATCGAGATCTGGGGCACCGAGCCGGAGAGTTCGACGTTGGTGTAAAAGACGCGGCCGTAGCCGGCCAGCGAGTCGATGCCCTCCTGGACGCGGGCACCGCCAGAGTCGTTGATGAAGATGAAGGGGGAGCCAGTCTTGAGCGACTGGCGCATCATATCGGCGATCTTGTCGGAGTGAACCTCTCCCGCGGCGCCGCCAGCGACGGTAAAGTCCTGGCTGGCAAGGTGGACGAGGCGTCCATCGACCGTGGCCGAACCAGTGACGACTCCGTCGGCGGCCAGCTCCTTGCCGGCCATGCCGAAGTAGGTGGCGCGGTGCTGGGCGAACAGCCCAGCTTCTTCAAAGCTGTTCTTGTCCGTTAGCCGGGCGATGCGTTCTCGCGCCGTCATCTTGCCGGATTTGCGCTGGGTTTCCATGCGGTCTTTGCCGCCACCCAGTTCCGCCTTCTCGCGGCGTTTTTCCAAATCAGCGATTTTCTCGCTCATTGTTTTGTGCTTGGTAGCCATTGCTGCTCCTGAATCCTCCGGGACCTCGATGGTCCCAGCCCGGACCTGGAGAGGCGCATCAAAGCACGCCTCTCTCGAGAAGAGACGTCCCCGAACTAGCTCCTCTGAGCCACCGTCACGCGGTGTTCCTTGCCGTTGAGCGTGATGACGTAATTCACGCCCCCGGCCAGGGGCTTGGGGCTGTCCCCGGCGGCCTTCTCCCCGGCAACCTTCTCGCCGGCAACCGGGGCCGGCTTGGCGGCGGGGTCCTTGCCAAGGTTCCTCCGGCCCTTGTGACGGGACTTGAAGAACTTGGGCGCGACCTGCGGGAACATGGCATAGGTCAACACATCCTCGTCAGAGCCATCATTGCCATCCAGATTCCTCGTCTGACCGGCGAGCGTTTCCCACTCTGGTTTCAAGAGGTCGGCTGGACGGCAGGTAATGGCGTCTTTCTTGGCGTGCTTTTCAGCCAGCTTGAGAACCTCGGGATCCTTCTCACCGAGCGTGGAGCCGTAGTAGCCGAGCATCAGGTCACTGAACTCACCGGTGAGGACCTTGTAATTGCCCATCAGGACATTGAAAACGGCCTGAGAGCCGACGATCTGGCTCGATGGCGTGACCAGCGGCGGGTAGCCAGAAGCTTTACGCACGCGCGGGACCTCTTCCAGAACGTCTTGAAGCCGGTCGCTGGCCCCCTGACCCTTGAGCTGGCTTTCCATGTTCGAGATCATGCCGCCCGGGATCTGGGACTGAAAAATCTCGGTGTCAACAGTCATGTTCTCGGCCATGAACTCGCGGTAGCGGGGGCGGATCTTGGCGAAGTGGCGCGAGACCTTTCGAACGCGGTCGAGGTTGATTCGAGTTCCGTAGCCCGTCCCTTCGAGCATCTCGACCAGCGACTCGGTGGGATTGTGCCCGGGGCCGAGCGAGAGCGAGCTGACGGCCGTATCGACTATGTCGGCGCCAGCCTCTATGGCCTTCATCAGCGTCACCAGGGTAACTCCGGTGGTGGCATGGGTGTGGACATGAACCAGGAAGTCCTTGCCACAGCGCGCCTTGATGCCCTTGACCAAATCTGACGCGGGCTGCGGCTTGAGCAGAGCGGCCATGTCCTTGATGCAGACCGAGTGGCAGCCCATCTCCTGAAGCTCCTGGGCCATCTGGGCAAAAGCTTCGACGGTGTGCAGCGGGCTGACGGTATAGCTGATGGTGCCCTGCGCATGTTTCCCCGTGCGCTTGACAGCCTCGATGGAGGTTTTCAGGTTTCGCACGTCGTTGAGGGCGTCAAAGATGCGAAAAACGTCCATGCCGTTTTCGGCCGACTTCTCGACGAAACGCTCGACGACACCATCCTCATAGTGACGGTAGCCGAGCAGATTCTGGCCGCGCAGCAGCATCTGGAGCCTGCTGTTGGGCATCAGCTTGCGGAAAGTGCGTAAACGCTCCCACGGATCTTCGTTGAGGAAGCGGATACAGGAGTCGAATGTGGCTCCTCCCCAGCATTCCACTGACCAGTACCCAGCTTTGTCGATCTCCTCGCAAACCGGGATCATGTCGTCAAGGGCCATGCGAGTGGCCAGGAGGCTTTGATGAGCGTCACGAAGCGCTAGTTCGGTAATTTCAATCAGGCGAGACATTTGCGGTTCTCCCCCGCGCATTCTATCAATAGCCCGGCCAAGGCTCACCTATCCGGGCGGTCCTACTTCGCGGTCTTGACGGCTTTCTCGAAATTGGCAGTCGCAAAATCCCAGTTGAGGAGGGAATCTATGACCGCTACTGTGTAGTCCTTGCGGCGATTCTGATAGTCGAGATAGTAGGCGTGCTCCCAGACATCGATGGTCAAGAGCGGGGTCATGCCCGCCATGGTCAGAGGGGTTTCGGCGTTAGGGGTTTTCACGATCTTGAGCTTGCCCGCTTCCAGAACGAGCCACGCCCACCCGCTTCCGAATTGCCCCATGGCCGCGTCGGTCAGCTCTTTCTTGAAGCCGTCAAACCCGCCAAATGAAGCTTCGATGCTTGCGGCGAGGGCCCCAGCGGGCTTTCCGCCTCCCTTTGGCTTGAGACCATTCCAATAGAAAGTGTGATTCCAAACTTGAGCCGCGTTGTTGAAGATTGCCGCCGAGGCTTTCTCGGCCGCTGACTTTTTCACGATGTCTTCCAGAGACAGGTCCGCCAGGGGCTTGCCGGCAACCAACTCGTTCAGCTTATCCAGGTAACCCTTATGGTGCTTTCCGTAGTGAAACCCGATCGTTCTTGCCGAAATCACAGGGTCGAGGGCGTTTTCTGGATAAGGAAGCGCTGGAAGCGTGAGGGCATTCGCCCCTTTCAGAATCGACGGGAAGCCAAAAGCCCCGGCGGCCAGAACCGCACCTTTCAAAAAACCGCGGCGTGAACCAGAAAAGTCCCATGAAGTCTCAACCATGACCATCTCTCCTTCTTTCCTATGCGCGAGAAGCGCCCTCGCTCTCAGACGTATGCTCGCACAGAAGATAGAATTCTCGAGGTTGTCTCGCCCATGGTTTCGGTTGGTTGAAGCTACTTCTTCACTGTCTGCCCGTCCGCCAGTCCGCAGACGGATCCCGCTTCACGCTTGAACGTGTAAACCTTCCCCGTGCGCAGAACCTTCACCTCGATCTCGTACTCGAGATCCGACAGGGCTGCATGAAAAACGAGGAAGCTGTCTCCGCCAAAATCGAGAACCTTCACAAATACTTCCGGGTTGCTCTCGGACGTGAACCAGAAGTAGCCGTACTGGTCCATGCTCCTCACGGCCGTGCCGGTGCCAGATGTCCCGTTGTACTGGTTTCGCCACCGCAGCGTGACCTCTACCCTGCCTTCCGAGAGGGTGAGAACCCCGGGAGCCATTTCGGGCTCGACGGTCACCTCGTACCAGAGAGTCCTGTACGAAGGCCCAATTTCGAAGGCCGCGTGTCCGTCACGAGCCGTGACAGGGACCGCAGATATTCGCTTCCCGGCTCCGTCCATCGCGTAAACCGCGACCCGGCCTGGCGAGAACGGCAGCTCCACCTTGCAGGAAATCCCTTCGGCCTCCACAGGCGCCCCACCCCAGTTCCCCAGCGTCAGATCGATTCCCGAAGGCGGCGGAAAGCCCGCCAGGGCGCGTGACGGGTAGAACTGCCACAAAAAGCCCCGGTTCTCCACAAGCCCGTGTGCGAACAGCAGCATCCGCTGTGTCCTGCTCAGAGGAACCTCCTCTTGCATCGAGGTCAGAAACACCGAGGCCCAGCCCTGCAAGCCGGAACCAGGAGCGAGCGTTATTTCACCGTAAGTCAGCGTCTTTCCCGCTGCATACCCGGCGAATCCGATGCTCCGGGGGGTCTGGAGTTTCATCAGCTGGGAGGGCGCGTCCCAGATCAGCTCCCCCGTGTCGGAGAGAAAACGTCCGTCAGAAGGCACCGTGATGTCCCGGGGAGAAACGGATCCGGCGGGAGGAGTGCCGCCCGAGGGAACAAGAGCCGTCCGGTATTGCATTCCGGCCGCCGGAGGCATGCCTGCGTGTCCGGCGTCCATCAAACGCCACGCGTCGACACCCGGCAGAAGGCGAATCTCGTCTTCCTTGCTCAGCGGCACGGTGACGAGTTGCCTGGCAGCTGAAACGTCCCCCCTTCGGAAGAGGTGGGCAGCAGCCGCCAGGCTCATCATCTTGGCTGGATCGTGGAAGAAATCGAAGTAGCCGTTGATGACGTCCCCGTCCCAGTTCAGACTGCTGTCCGAGTAGGTGTACGCGAAGATGGCGTCCCAGTCTTGCAGCGCCGCATAGGCCGAGAGCAGAACCATCGCCTCCGACCCGAAGGAGTTGGGCGCTGGGTGGTTGTACTCTGAGACACAGAACGGTTTTCCCGCCACCCGCTTCAGGCTCAGTCCGCTCAGTGTGCCGCCATCGGCCTGCGTCACCATGCTAGTGTTCTCGATCCACCACGGAGAGTCCCAGCTGACCTCGAACCGGGGGTGCTGCCAGTAGGCGTGAGAGTCGACCATGTCGAGAGAAGCCATCAGGTTGGGCGTACTGGTACCCACGACGGTTCCCATGAGCAGGGCCTCCACGCCGAGAGTGTTCTTCAAGTGGTCTCGCATCCCCGCGAAGTAGGCCTCCTCGGACGTCCAGAGGAAGCGGCTCCAGTCCGCGTTAACGCCCTCTGTGCGGGCCGGGGACGATCCAGTGGTGAGGAGTTTCACTGTTCCGGCCTCGAGGCTTTCGTCCGGCGCGGCGCCCGTCAGCGCGGCCTTTGTCAACGAGATGCCCGAGAGCCAGTACGTGGCCCGTTCATCGCAGAAATTCGAGAAGTTGAGCCGCGCATTCGTGTCTGAGCCCGTCAGCTTGAAGAAGAACTGGAATTGCTGCCACGAGGCCGAAAGCGGGATCTCCTCGTAGAAACCGAGGCCGGCCCAGGGGTCGTGTGCCTGCCCGATCCCGGCGTGAATGGTTTTAGCGCGGTCCGCTCTCGCCCAGAAACGAAGCGAATAGACATCCCCTCCCTTCACCGTCAGGCCTGCCTGGTTGAGCTGAATGTGCCAGTTAACTTCGCTCGGGGTGTTCACCTCGAGTCGAGCGGCAAGCTGCCCCGAGGGGCCGTCATTTACGAACGTGACAGTCGCCGCCGCGCCGGAATGCTCCTCGAGCGTCCAACCCTCAATCCCCGAGGCGAACGACGGATTGGTAAGAACCTCCGGTCCCGGCAGGGTACTCGGTCCCCACGCCGCCTGCCAGGTAGAGGTGTCTGGATAGCGGCTCCTCAGAAACCGGTTCCACGAACCCCTCAGTTCTTCGGAGAAGAAGGCGGGCAAGGTATCGAGAGACCCGAGGTGCCACGCGTGCATCAGTCCGTGTTCGTTGATGATCTCAACGATCGCCACCGCGGGATCGTTTCTGTAGGCCAGGCCCGTGTACGGATTGACGTGGCCGAGCAGCTGGCTTGCATATTCTTTCTGGAGGGCGATCATGGCCGGGTCGAAGAACGCTACCGTCTGTTGTTCTTTCCAGTCCAGCTGCGAAATGGAAGCGTCCACGCCGTCTTCGGGCTCGAAGATCCGGGCGGTCAAGAGATTCAGATTAGCGTATATACCGCTGGCTTTCAGCTGAGCGAAGAAGTAATCGAGTTTCTCGAGATTGGCGGAACTGAGATGCCGGGTGTTGCCCGCTCCTGGATCGAAGATCGATCCTTCCCCCGCCCAGACGGAATCCATCAAGTGGAACCTGACAATGTTGACGCCGAGACGGGAGAGCCTCCGGGCGATCCGCTCGGCATCCGCGCGTTCGGGGAAACAGGCCCGGCTCGTGAAATTGACTCCAACGAAGCGTAGGCGTTGATCTCCGGCGTAAAGGCGTCCTCCGGTTCCGGCGGTCACGCGGCCCAGGGAACCGGCGGGTCTGTGGTTCATTCCACTCAAGTCCACGCGGGGCTCGAAAAATCCGGAGGCCGGCAGCTGAAAGGGAAAGAGGGCGGTCTGGGCGGCCACGGGGAACATGCCCAGAAGGCCAGCGAGGAAGAGGATGCGGAAAAAGAGCTGACCGTGCAGCTGTTGCATACATCGCCTCCTGGTGACGGGTAGTTGGATGGAGTTTACCGCTCAGCCGGATAGCGGCAAGAGAAAGGCCACGGAAACGGCCCCCGTGACCATCGCCGCAACGGTAGAATCCCCGTGTCGCGGGTCATGAAGCGCCCGCGGATGCGTGGAACCCGTGGCCTCTTACTGGTGTGGGCTTTCACGCGCCCTGGCTTGCTGGGTCCTCCCGGCCTCGAGGAGTTTTCATGATCATCCGAAAGCACCTCCACCCCTTCATCATCGCCCGCCTCGGCTGGAAGCGCGTCCTGACGCTGACGGTCCTTTCCAGTCTCGTGTACCTCGCCTACGGGCGGTTCGGAAACAAGGAACTCGCGATTTCGACGCTTCCCGCCAGTATCCTCGGGATTGCCATTGCCTTCCTGATAGCCTTCAGGGTGAATGCCGCCTACGAGCGCTGGTGGGAAGGCCGGCAGGTCTGGGGAAGGCTGGTCAATGACTCGCGGACCTTTGCCCGGCAGGCCGGGACATTCATCCCACGGGAGGCTCAGAAAAAACCCTCTCAGGGCGCAAGGGTTGTCTTACGAGAGCTGACGGACGGCCAGATTGGTTTCGTCTATGCGCTGAACAACAGCCTGCGGGGACGCGATGTCATCGAGTCAGTGCGGGCTTACTTCCCTCCCGAAGCCCTGAGCCGTATCGAGGTGCAGAGGAACATTCCGAATGCTATCCTGCAACTGCAGGCCATGCGGCTTGCCGCAGCCTTCGGCGAGAACTGCGGAAACATGGCCCACACAGAGCTTTCGAGAACTCTCGACCGTCTTTGTGATTCGATGGGTTCAGCCGAGCGCATCAAGAGCACTGTGTTCCCGCGACAGTACGGCTACTACGCCACTGTTTTCACGATGATGTACTCGTACCTCCTTCCCTTCATACTTGTCCAGGAATGCGGATGGCTCGTGATCCCGTTCACCGTGCTCATCGGGTTCATCTTCTTCTCTCTGGACAACATCGCGGGTCAGATCGAGAACCCTTTCAGTAACACTTTCAACGATACCCCCATGGACTTCCTCTGCCGGACTATCGAAATCAACCTGCGACAGATGAATGGTGACGCCGAATGTCCCGAACCAATCGAACCGGTGAACGGCTTCCTGATGTAGCTCTCACATTGTCTCGATGGTCCGTGAGAGAATACCCACGGCTGCCCCGGCCATGTTGATCGAACTCGTCTACTGTAGTGCGGCCAGGATCGCGTTCACCCCGGCGGAGCTGACCCGGCTCGTCCGGGTTTCCCGTCAGAACAACGCCCGGGATGGAATCACGGGAATACTGCTTTATTCCGACGGCAGTTTCTTCCAGGTACTGGAAGGAGAGGAAAAGGCAGTCGACGAGCTTTTCTCGAGAATCGAGAAGGACGAACGGCACCACAGCATCACGGTGATTGTCAGAGAACCCATCGCAAGGCGGTCTTTCGGTGATTGGAGCATGGGTTATGCCGGTTTGATGTCCGAGGAACTCGCCGATCTCATGGGTGGAAGCGGCTTCTTCGGGAATGGTGAGCCTCTGGCTTTTCTGGGTGAAAGCCGGGCAAAGAGACTACTGACGGCGTTCACATCCGGGAGATGGCGCTCCAGACTCAGTGCCCCCGTCGCTCCCAGGTCCTCATGCGAGACGGGGAAGGCGGAGGACTTCCTCCCTGATTTCTCTCCGGCCTCGGCAGAGAAACCAGCCAGGACGGGCAGGTTTTCGTTTGCGTTCCAGCCCATCATCGACTGCAAGGCCAGGCGCGTGTTTGCCTATGAGGCGCTGATTCGAGGTGAGCGAAACGAACCCGCCCAGGAGGTGCTCGAGGGCACCGGCTCATCCGAGATGCCCGCCTTCCTGGAGGAAAGCCGTCTCTTCGCCATTCAACTCGCCGCCCACATGGGACTTTCGACACGCCTGACACTGAACGTGCCGCCGTCAGCGGTCATGTCATCAACTTCCGCGATCGCATCGATGCTCGAGGCTGCAGAGTGTTTCCATGTCCGTCCAGAACAGCTCGTCCTGGAGATCCTCGAAAGCGAACTGATTGAAGACTCTCAGAGGCTTGCCAACGCCCTGCGCGGCTACCGGACATCAGGATTGCGCTTTGCGATTGACGACTTTGGGGCCGGGTACGCCGGCCTGAACCTCCTGGCCGCGTTCCAGCCCCACTGGATCAAGCTGGATCAACAGCTTGTCCGGGGCGTCGACCGGAAAGGGCCGAGCCAGGCCATCATTCGCGGCATTGTCCGCGCCTGTCTCGACCTGGGAATCGACGTTATCGCGGAAGGAATCGAGACGGAAAACGAGTACCGGTGGCTCAGACACGAGGGGATCGATCTCGTCCAGGGTTACTTCTTCGCCAGACCCAAGTTCGAGGCGTTGCCGGCGGACTTCCACCTGCCGGGCTAACAGGAGACTCGAATCCCATTTTCTCGAGACGAAGGCCAAGATGTCTCTTGCCTTGCCCGTCGATTCGCTCGACGATTCCACCATGCCGCCCTCTGCGTGTTTGACGTCTTCGTCTCTCGCTCTGCTCACCGACCTGTATGAACTCACGATGAGCCAGGCCTATTTCAAGAACGGCATGCGGGACACCGAAACGGTGTTCAACCTGTTTTTCCGCGAGATCCCCTTCTCTGGCGGGTTCGCCGTGGCCTGTGGCCTCGCGGATGCCGTCGAGTTCATCGAGAATTTCCGCTTTACCAGCGACGACATCGCGTATCTCTCTACCTTGAACGGCAACGACGGCCGTCCCCTGTTCGATCCGGAATTCCTCGATTGGCTTTTTGAAATGCGCCTGACGCTCTCGATCGACGCCGTGCCCGAAGGTAACCTCGTGTTCGCCCACGAGCCGCTTTTGCGCGTTCAGGGCCCCATCATTCAGTGTCAGATCGTCGAAAGCGCGCTGCTCAACATCGTCAACTTCCAGACTCTCATCGCCACCAAGGCTGCGCGCATCACGCAGGCGGCAGGGAGCCAGCCCGTGATGGAGTTTGGTCTTCGCAGGGCGCAGGGAATCAACGGAGCAATCGCCGCTTGCCGGGCAAGTTATGCCGGGGGCTGCGTGGGCACGAGCAACGTCCTGGCGGGAAAACTGCTGGGTATCCCGGTCATGGGAACCCACGCGCACAGCTGGGTCATGGCGTTCGAACACGAACTCGATGCCTTCCAGGCTTACGCCGGGGCTCTCCCGAACAACTGCATCTTCCTCGTGGACACCTACGATTCTCTCGAGGGCGTGCGCCATGCCATAGCGGCTGGAAACAAGCTGAAGGAGCGGGGACACAAACTGGCGGGCATAAGGCTCGATTCCGGTGACCTGGCCTGGCTGAGCATCGAGGCCCGCAAACTGCTCGATGCCGCGGGGTTTCCTGACGCCGTGATCGTGGGCAGCAACGACCTCGACGAGCACATCATCCACAGCCTCAAGGAGCAGGGGGCGATGATCTCGGTATGGGGAGTCGGAACCAGGCTCGTCACTGCCTTCGACGAGCCGGCCCTGGGCGGCGTCTACAAGATCACGGCTATCAGGCGCCCGGGCGAGCCCTGGCAAGACCGGATCAAACTCAGTGAGCGGGCCGTCAAGACGACCATTCCGGGATTACTTCGAGTGCGCCGGTATCGCACCAGGGAACAGCTCGTGGCCGATGTGATCTACGACGAGCGAATCGGCGTGGGCGAGCCCTGCACCATCGTGGACCCGATGGACCCGACGAGACGCAAGACAATCCCCGCGGGTACCGAGGGTGAGGACGTTCTCGTGCCGGTCATCCGGGAGGGAAAACTCGTCGAGCCGCTTCCGGCCCTCGAGGAAATCCGTGCCCGCGCCGCGCAGGAGATTGGGCTCCTGCATCCGGCGATCAAGCGATTCGTCAAGCCGCACGAGTTCCCGGTCGGCCTGGAGCAGAGGCTCGCTGACCGGCGAATGAACATGATCATGTCGCGCACAGTCAAGATACCGGACAACCTGATCCGGCAACCGCACGCGGTCACGGGGGAGAAAGCACCATGAAAGCGCTCGTTCTCGTGGATATTCAGAACGACTTTTTACCAGGAGGAGCCCTGGCCGTGCCGGGCGGTGACGAGGTGATCGCCCCATCGAATCGCCTGCAGGCAGACTATGAAGTGGTCGTGGCCACACAGGATTGGCACCCGGCGAACCACGGAAGCTTCGCCAGGGAACACACCGGCCGTTCTCCCGGGGAAGTCATCGAGTTGTGTGGTTTACCGCAGGTGCTGTGGCCGGTCCACTGTGTCCAGGGGACCCCGGGCGCTGAATTCTCCCCCCAGCTCGACGTCTCGAGATTCACCCGCGTCTTTCGCAAGGGGATGGACCGGACGGTCGACAGCTACAGCGGATTCTTTGACAACGGCCACAGGAACGATTCTGGGATGGCAGCGTGGCTTCGAGAGCGAGGCGTGGACGAGGTCCACGTGGCTGGTCTCGCGCTCGACTACTGTGTGAAGTTCACGGCCCTCGATGCAGTCCATCTCGGATTCCACACGACAGTCATCACAGCCGCGTGCCGCGCTGTCGACCTGACATCTGGCGATGGTGACCGGGCCGTCGCCGAACTGCGCAAGGCCGGAGTGGACATCGCATAGTTTGAGACGCTTGCAGGCCCGTCTGTCGAAAGGAGACATCGAATTAGGACCGGCTGTCTATTCCCTGTGGGTGGTTCTGTCCGTTGTCTTTTCGATTGCGGTGGCCGGCTTGTCGCCCGAGAACACCACGCGTCTCCTGGTCATCACCTTCCTATTGGCTCAGATTCTGTTCCGTTCCGTATTGGTGTCGAGTCTTCGCTGGCTCGCCCCGAGAAGCCGGTTCATCGTCTTCGGAGTCCTTCTTGCGTCAGCCGTCGAAGGCCTGCACATGAATTCGGCGCCCGTGTTCAAGTCCCTGCGTATGGCCCCCGGGGCGTCTCCAAGCCAGTGGCTCAACCACTATCTCGTCGACCTCCTGTTCACCGTTCCGGCCTATCTCGTCATCTTCCTTGTCATCTGGAGCTTCATGAGCCGGCTTCAGTTCACGCCCTGGCAATACGTGATCATCATGGGGCTCGGCCAGACCCTGGGTGATGGAGGACTCGCGTTCTTTCTCGCATCTCCGGCGATGCTCGTTTTTCTGCCCTACCCGATGACGAACTACCACGCCATCAACATCCTTCCTTACCTTTCCGTTCAGCACGATCTAAAAGCTTCGCGGCCAGCAACCGGATGGCACGGACTCCTCGCCGTCACTGGACTCACGGTGACCTACTTCCTCTGCGGCTCTTTGATCCGGGTCGTGGGCAGGCTCTTCGGACTGGAGTGATGCGGGACGGACCCACCTTCACCGGATACCCTACTTCACCGGCTTCCGGTCCGAGAAGCTGGGAGCCACCACCGTGATCCGGATGGCACCCGGGTTCCCGCGCACCATGGCCTCGCCAGCAGGGGTGCCCGGGCGGCTGTCGCGAAACCACTGCGACGTCACTGGGATACTTCCAGCCTTCAGCAGTTTGATGTCGAATGCGGCCCGCGTCGAGGAGGAACCGGTCGAGACAGGTCCCGTGACGGAATAGATGCCGCCTGCTGCAGCGGCCAGCATCGCGGCGGCCGGGCCACCCGTATCGATGTGATCCACCCCTTCGCCATCGACAACGAGGGTGACTGTTTCACCGGCAGTGTATTTGTTGTCGGGCCGGGCCGGATGGAGGGAGAACTTCGTGATCTTCGTCTTGTAAGCCTTGACTCTTACGCGCTCTTCACCCGAAACGAAGTGAATCTTGATCGTTGCCTCGTCGCCATCGGAATTCGACGAAGCGACACCAACCTTGATTTCAATGGCGCTGTTGCCTCCCATGATCCGCCGGCCGATCGATGGAGTGAAGCCGGAGCCGGTGGACGAGACCCCCGTCGCCAAATCCATGAACTGGCCCTTGACCATGATGCTGTTCGTCGCGGACGAATCGACGAACACGGGGATCGTCGCGCTTGCGGTGAACGTCTTGCCATGGGCGCTGATCTCACTGATTCCGGCCGATGCTTCGGCTGCCAGCAATGTGAAAAGGGCAACTGGAAGAACGAGAGTCGCCATCTGGCTGAATCGGGCCTTCAATCTCTTCACTTCATATCTCCTTGACTCATGTCTGATTAGTTGTCTTTCGAATGTACGTGACGGTCTTCGCACTTGGATGGTCGCGTCCCTTCGCCGCAAACGAAGATCGACGCCGTGGCTAACCTCAGGTACAGGGTGTCTTGCCCAGATCCCGTGTGGCGTGCAGAACGTTTGAGGCCACCACGACCCTGTAGTGCGCCATCGGGAATCCCTGCTCCACCGGATCACGCTCGACATCCAACTCGCGGAACGTGATGAAGAGGAACCCCTTCTCGAACACACTCCGGCCATGCTGGAGGAAGGACCGTGAAATGTCAGTGTAGACGTACTCGACTCCTGGGACTCCCGCCAGTTCCTTCAGGATGGAGACAGCCGTCCCGGCCGTTCCCGCTCCCGCCTCCAGAACGCGGATGGGGCCACCGCCCTCGAAAGACACGCACAACTCGCGAACACACCTCGCCGTGAATTGGTTCGTCGCCTCGGCAACCGGGTGGTCCCGGTAGATGCCAGACACACGTTCCATGGATCCGCCGGGGAAGAGAACCTCTGTCGGCTGGATCCGTCCCGTCAGGACTTCGGCGTAAGACGCCAGGCACTCTTTCAGGAGCACACACTGGGGCTCGACCTCACGGACTTTCCGGCCGAATGCCTCGAGACTTCCCGAGATCGCTTCGGGATCGCGTCCGATTTCCTCCAGCCAGCCCTGGCGCTCCAGCACGGAGAACAACGCGTCGAAAAGCCGGCGCCGCCCCGGGCCGATCCCCAGAGTCCGGGCAACCGTCCCGGCTTCGAATCGGGCGCCGGCGTGAAGCGGCACGCCCATTCCCCGCAGCGTCGCCACGAGCAGCTCCCTGCCGAGACGCTCCACCTCTTGAAGCGCGCTCTCGAAACGAAGGCGCGCCTCCGCGCCCTCTGCGTCAGGGGTTTCCCCCGCATCGAGGAGGGACGGTGGCAAAGGCGCGGTACTCATCGGTCGCCACCACGCCGGCCTCGCCCCTGTAGCCCCAGTTGACCTTCTTGCCAGGATAGGAAGCCACCCCTGCCAGGGCGCTGGCAAATGCGTCCTTGAACGTGGAAGCCGCCGAGTAATTGCTTTGCCCCGCATCTCCCGAGAACGACTCCGCGGAAGAGAAGACGAGAAGGAAATCGAGTGGCTCCGAACGAATTGCACGGAAGAGCGCAACGCTCCCCGTCACCTTCGGAGCGAGAGCCGAAAGCAGAGTGGCCTCGTCCATCCGGTCGATCGTGCGATCCGCAAGAACGATGGCAGAGGGAACCGCGGCCTGAATCGGGCCGAACTTCTCACGGCCCCTGGCAACCGCCGTGTCGAGAGACCCCGGTCTTGATGCATCCGCCTGGACGTACAGGACCTCCTGTGCTCTGGTATTACCGAACAGGTGGGGACACCGCGACGGTACAGCACTCGGCTCCAGAAAGGTGGCGCGCTCGTGGACGACATGCGCGGCCTCCTGCTCGAGTGGAATGACCAACCGGAAACCCCGGAGAGGATCATCGCCTCGAATGTGCTTTCGTCACCGAGTCGGGCACGGAGCCGCGACGTTCTGATGCGGACGTTCATACCGCGTTTTGTTCGGTCGGCGCCCCCTAACCTCTGGCGAACTGCGGCGGTCTTCGAGCGAGCCGGCTGGTCCCGGGAACGGCTACTCCCGATCCACTTCTACGCGGCGGCAGCTTCGGAGCCTCTGATGTGGGACTTCGTCGTCGAAGAGCTTAGCCAGCGTGCGGCGATGAACCGGATGGAAGTGAGCCCTTGAGATGTCCTTCGGTTCCTGGCCGCGGCGATCGGGAGCGGGTAAGGTTCGCGGCGAATCCAGGCCGCGGGGGAACCATGCGTGATCCGGTCGCCGGGGGCGGCGCGCCGGAGGCGCTTGGCCCCGGCTAATCTACCTTGGCCCCTCCGGGGCCATCCCTCACCTGAGGTATTTCTCGTCAAATTCGACCCCGCTTTTTTCGAGAAGTGAGACGTATTCGGTTTTGTAGCCGTGCGAGTTGTGGTGCGCTTCTTGGTCCAGGACGTAGGCCTTTACGCGATCGCGTTGCGACGCACTCACCGTAAAGGCTCCGTATCCGTCCTGCCAGGCAAAGTCCGTTGTGCCGGTCGTTTCGTGGAGCCATTTTGAGGATTCGCTCTTCAATTCGCGTACCACATCGCACAACCGATGAGTAGCGCGGAGCCCAATGAGAATGTGGATGTGATCGACGGTCCCACCCACGCTCTCAGGAATGGCATCCATCCGCCGGGCGACGGAACAGATGAACGAGTGGAGCTTCTCCCTGACATCTGCCTTAATGAGAGGGTGACGTTCCTTAGTACTAAACACGACGAGAACGTGCAGACTCAAATGCGTCGACGGCATGTTTTCAGTTCCCCACTGCCCCGGAGGGGCGGCGGTAGATTAGCCGGGGCCAAGCGCCTCCGGCGCGCCGCCCCCGGCGGGTTTGGGGCATGATTTTGACCCCCAATTGATGGCTACGGTTACGCCGCTTTTTCGCCAATAACACCGCTCGCGTAGCGATAGAGCGTTTTGGGTTCGATATCCACCTTGCCATCCAGAAACTCCAGGCATCCCCATTCCGGATCTACTCGTGCTGTCTAAAGAGAATCCACGGGGACGTGCTGGCCGATCAGCCGGCCGAGGTCGGCCTCTCGGACCTCGTCGTTTTCGAATGTCAGCACGAACGTGCAGGCATCCCGACGTTCAAAAGACTTGAGGTTCATCGTTCACTCCAGTGGTTCGATGGGATGGAAGTTCTGGGTCTCCCACATCTCGAAGAGTTTATCTTGGTGCATCTCAGCCCACTCCCTGGCGAGCTGGCGGCACTTCTTGGGTATGTGGCCTTCGATGACGTTCAAGTTCGTCAACTCAATGACCGCTTCATGCTCGCCTTATTTCACATGAATGTGCGGGGGTGGATGATCGCTATCAATGAAGTACATCCGAATGACGATTCCGTAGAACCGAGAGATCTCAGGCTGCTTCCTCGTCTTCGTCTTGGGTGTCGCTGTCGAGAGTGGATTAATTGAAGTAGTGAGAGAGGTCGCCCTGGAGGGGCGAAGGCAAATTAGCCGGGGCACGTGAGGCCCCCGGCGGGCTGGCCCCGGCGAACCCCGCTGGGCCGACCGATACGTCACCCGGCTACCATCCCTCGGTCGGTTCCCCGGCGAACCCCGGGCTGACTTCCTTCACCACCTTCCGTGTTTCAGAGTTCCATCTCCTCGAATCCGTCGAACGTGGTCTTCTCAACGATCCCTCTCACGATCTCGTCGGGGTTGCCGAACGGCGTATCGGGGCTTTCTGACCATCGATAGCCCCTGAGCTGATGGACCGATGGGCACTGGTGGTCGCGCCGGGCCTGTCCACCCGGTTCCTCTCCGTGCAGATGTCTGCTACGCCGTCGGGACTCTTCCAGCCTGTACCGCCCCTCGTGAGGTTGGAAGTTCGTGAAGGGAAAAACGTGATCTCGCGGGCGGTGAGCGCCTCGTACGGGTTCCAGGAAGCAACTGGATTCGTTCAGCTGGCTCTTGCGGATTCCGGCGAAGTCAAGCCCAGCACGGTCACGTTGATGATCGACCCAGAACCGAAGGGAAAGTCCGTGGAGATCGTTCTCTTCGACGCCGCGACCGATTGGAAACTAACACGCCTTTCCAGCTTCCCCGTCTCGATGGTGGGGTTCTGAGGAAACACGAACAACGAGCGAATTCGACTCCAAAATGGCGAGGGTCCTGGCGGGAAAAGTCGTCCGGAAGGGACTCGTTCGCAAGGTCAAGGTGGGTTCGACGGTTCCCGTCTTCGTCCTGGAGTACCTTCTCGGGAAGCACTGCGCGACCGATGATCCTGCTGCCATCGATGCCGGGTTACGGGTGGTGAACTCGACCCTCGCGGACAACGTCGTCCGGCCAGATGAGGAAGGCGCCGGGTGAAGGAACAGCTCAAGAAGATGGGTTCGTTCGAGTATCACCAGACCTCGTTCTCGTACATCAACAACGAGACCCGGGATGAGCGGTTCGTCGGGGTTCCCGAGGAGGGGGGCCGCGACCTGATCGCCGGTGATCCCCTGGCGCCGGGAACTGTCTATGCGGCTTCCGTCAGTGATGAAGGAAAGGTGGGACTGTACCGCCTGGAGGTAGGGACGTCACCCAGGACCGGGAAGCTAAAGCTGGCCGGCGGTCTCGACAGCACGATGAAGGAGTCGGTCCAGAGGGCATTCGCATATCTGCTCGGCCACAAGAAAGACTTCGGGCTTGGAGCGCTGATCTATACGAAGGACCTTCACGTCGAGGCCATCGATCTCTTGGGAACGCGGATCCCATGCGAGGCAGGCGTGGCGTTCTTCGTCGCTGTCTACTCCGCGCTTCAGAAGCGGCCGGCGTTGCCAGCGCTCGTCATCCTGGGAGACATGTCGATCCAGGGAAACCCAAAGGGCTTGCGAACCCTGAACGAGCCCCTTCGCATGGCGATGGTACATTTCTGGCAGGTAGTGGTGACCCTTCGGGGACGTCATGTTCAAGCGCTGGCGGGTGCGGTCTGGTTCGTCCTCACTGGGATCACCTCAGTCCCTCAGCCCCGATCAAAATGCGGAAGTTCGTCGGGGATCGGAATGGAAATCTCGACGTATCCCGCGAACCGGCCCTCCTTGGTCCACGGGATCTGGTGGATGATTTTTCGCTGTCCCTGCTTCCGGATGGTGTAGTGATTCGGCATTTGACGTTCGTATATTTCGAGAGTCTTCGTCAAGGCCGGCTCAGGGTGGCAGTTAAATATGCTCGTTCCGATGAGGGCTCCACCCCCTTCTTTCGCGAACACATCCATCGACCGCTTGTTCATTACAACGATCTTCCCTTCGGCGTCCGTAACGGTGATCGCCACGGGAAGCCCATCGGCCCAACCTTCCTGGTCTGTCATCGACTTCCTCCCCGCACCATGGTATCCGGCCGAGCCCGATCGAGCGATCCATGGCGCGCAGGAAGACACCCAACTTCACGCCCTCTCGAGCAGCTGCTCCGCCTCGGACACACTCAACTCGCCTTCCGAAAGCCTCTTCAGAAGTGAACGCAGCCGTTCATCCTCTGCCTCCTCGACAGGACTCTCTTCTCTCCGCGCAGGCTCCCCGGGCGCTCCCGTGTCGAGGGTTACCCCTCCTTCGACCCGGATTCGCTCAACGAGTTGCTCCACAGTCGGGTAACTGTAGACATCCGTCGCTCTCAGACCGGTTCCCAGCCGGTCATTGACACGATTGATGACCTCCGCCGCGAGCAGGGAGTCGATCCCGATCTCGGAAAAGGGAGTCGCGTCATCGATTTGCGAGGGGTCGAGTTCGAGAACGGCGGCCAGACTCGACACAACCGCATCTTTCACCCCTCTTGCGACGTCCGCCACAGGACTCGCCACAATCCCAGATGGCACGGTAACCGCCCGTGGCTCTGAAACGACCACTGGCGCCGGCACCGGCACCGGCTCGCGACCAGAGAACCGTACCAGTCCATCGCTCTGCGCGACGATGACTCGCCCTTCCCCACACCTCTCGAGCGGGAAGGTCTCGAACCCCTCCTCTTCCAGCACCCGCCGCCACTGGGCGGCCGTCGCCAGCGGAGACCACGTTATGCGGTTCTCGGGATCCTCCGCAAGCCACCAGCCATCGAGCAACCCGAAGGTCAGCGTCAGGAAATCCTCGGCCTCGACCGCTTCGTTCAGGACGAGCCACCCTCCGGGAGCAAGCAGCGTCTTGATCCTCCGCAGCGTCTTGCCCAGATCCCGTGTGGCGTGCAGAACGTTTGAGGCCACCACCACACCGTGGTGCGCCATCGGGAACCCCTGCTCCACCGGATCACGCTCGACATCCAACTCGCGGAACGTGATGAAGGGGAACCCCTTCTCGAACACACTCCGGCCGTGCTGGAGGAAGGAGCGTGAGATGTCGGTGTAGACGTACTCGACTCCCGGCACTCCCGCCAGTTCCTTCAGGATGGAGACAGTCGTCCCGCCCGTTCCCGCTCCCGCCTCCAGAATGCGGATGGGGCCACCGCCCTCACGAGACACGCACAACTCACGGACACACCGTGCCGTGAACCGGTTCGTGGCCTCGGCAACCGGGTGGTCCCGGTAGATGCCAGATACACGATCCATGGATCCGCCGGGGAAGAGGACCTCCGTCGGCTGGATCCGTCCCGTCAGCACCTCGGGGTAAGACGCCAGGCACTCTTTCAGGAGCACACACTGGGGCTCGACCTCACGGACTTTCCGGCCGAATGCCTCGAGACTTCCCGAGATCGCTTCGGGGTCGCGTCCGATTTCCTCCAGGGCAGGCAATCCAGTGAAGACATCCTCTCGCGCCTCTAGCCAGCCCTGGCGCTCTAGCATGGAGAACAACGCGTCTAAAAGCTGGCGCCGCGCCGGCACGATCCCCAGATTCCGGGCAACCGTCCCGGCTTCGAATCGGGCGCCGGCGTGAAGCGGCACGCCCATTCCCCGCAGCGTCGCCACGAGCAGCTCCCTGCCGAGACGCTCCACCTCTTGAAGCGCGCTCTCGAAACGAAGGCGCGCCTCCGCGCCCTCTGCGTCAGGGGTTTCCCCCGCATCGAGGAGGGACGGTGGCAAAGACCATGAAACGGGTGCGGGGCCACACGCCACCGCTCGCCGGGAAAGGTCGACTCCCATCCTCGAGAGCGGCTCATCCTCGGCCCGGATCGCGAGCACCTGCTCGACCCGGGACTCGGCCAGGAGCCAGCTTACCGTCGCCATTCCGTCGGCCGTCGAAAGCGAATGCACGCCCCGGGCCGTCAGCCGTTTGCGGTACTCATCGGTCGCCACCACGCCGGCCTCACCCCAGTAGCCCCAGTTGACCGTCTTGACAGGATAGGAAGCCACCCCTGCCAGGGCGCTGGCGAATGCGTCCTTGAACGTGGAAGCCGCCGAGTAATTGCTTTGCCCCGCATCTCCCGAGAACGACTCCGCGGAAGAGAAGAAGAGAAGGAAATCGAGTGGCTCCGAACGAAGTGCACGGAAGAGCGCTACGCTCCCCGTCACCTTCGGGGCGAGAGCCGAAAGCAGCGTGGCCTCGTCCATCCGGTCGATCGTGCGATCCGCAAGAACGATGGCAGAGTGAACCGCTGCCTGAATCGGGCCGAACTTCTCACGGCCCCTGGCGACCGCCGCGTCGAGAGACCCCGGTCTTGATGCATCCGCCTGGACGTACAGGACCTCCGCGCCGCGCCTTTCGATCTCTTCGATTCGCGCCCGCCGCCCGGCGTCGAGTTCTTTCCGTCCAACCAGGATCAGCCTGGCCCGAACAGAGGCGAGGTGGGTCGCAAGCTCCAGCCCGAGCCCGCCGCCGCCGCCGAGGATCAGCACCGCGCCTCGCTCGCGGAAGGCGTACGTACCGGGCTGCGGCACTTCAAGAGGTACCAGCGTCCGCACCAGACGCCGCCCATTACGCAGGGTCACGTCCTCAACCCCCTGCGCGTAAAGTTCTGCCCGCAGGGAAGCTGCCAGCAACCGGGGATCCTCCACGAGCCACCGGGAATCGAGATCGATACACCGCGCACGCCACCCGGAGTACTCCCGGCCAAGAGACCGGACAAAACCAGAGAGGCACCCGGCGAAGGGGCGCACTTCCGATCCCGTTTGAGCAACACGGTGAACGCCGCCCGTGGCAACCAGGATATCCACCGGTTGCTGTCCGCGATTCCTCAGCTCCTTGACGAGCCGGAACAGTGACAGAACCCCCGCTTGCTGACTCGATTCGAGTGCTCCGAGATCGTCGAGCGCAGAAGCCGTCCTCTCGAGTGCCCCCAAGTGGTAAACGCGCCGGACATCGTGCAGTTCCCCTTCGAGAGCGGTCACGAGCGCCCCCGGATCCGCCGCGCACACCTCGCGCACGCCCTCCTCGACCCGCGTCTCTCTCCCCAGCCGAACGACGATCGTCCGGGCCCCCGGCTGAGCCGCCGCGAGCTGGCCGGCCAGTTCCTCGGCACCCTTTTCCCCCGGGAGCAAGACGAGCGTCGTGCCGCCATCCTCGCCGGAAGGAGCAGGCGCGATGCCCCGCCGTTCCCAGAACGGGACGTAAAGAAGCTGTTGCGTGCGAGACTCTGCCGGCGCTGCAACTCTTGCAACTACTGGACTCTTTTCAGCGGTTGCAGGACTTCTTCCGATCCAGTGGCGGACGCGTGCGAAGGGGTAAGCAGGTAACGAGACTCTGCGGCGTGGCCCGACACGCGGCATTCGCCGGAAATCGATCTCCGCGCCCCCCGTCCACAACTCGGCCAGCTTCGAGAGTTTTCCCTTCGCAATCCAGCGGTCCAGAAGTTCGGCGACATCGTCATCACCGGAAAGGAGAGACGGCTGACCAGCGCCACTCCGGGCTCCCCCGCGCAGGACGCCCCGGGGATCCTTCCCGGCTGCGATTTGCTCGAGTTGAGTCACGAGATCGGCGGTGCTGCCCGCGACGAACGCGAGCCGCTCCGCCATCGCCTCACGTCCTGTCTGCAGGGTGAAAGCGATGTTCCCGAGAGACAGGCCATCGCTGACGAGACGCCCTTCCTTCTCTCGCCGTGAGAGGAACGACGCAAGAGAGCGCACCCGTTCCCGGAGCCGGTCCCTGTCGCGGGCAGAGAGGACGATGAGTTCCGGTCCCTCTGCGTGCTCGGGATCTTCGGCTTGAGGGGGGTTGTACTCCTCCACCACGAGGTGCGCATTTGCTCCGCCAGCCCCGAAAGAGCTGACGCCGGCACGTCGCGGAACCGCGCCGGATTCCCACGCCGAGAGTGTGCGCTGCACACGAAATGGAGACGCCTCGAAGTCGATTTGCGGGTTGAGTACGGCGGCGTGAAGCGACGGGACGAGCATCCCGCGCGACATCTGCAGGAGGACCTTGGTGAGCCCCAGAACGCCGGCTGCCGCTTCGAGGTGGCCCGCATTCGACTTGGCCGAGCCGATCGCGCACCATCCGGCGCCACCTTCCCCATCTCCAAAGGCTCGCGAAAGGCCAGCGATTTCGATGGGATCCCCGAGCGAGGTCCCGGTTCCGTGCGCCTCGACGTATGTCACGGTCCGGGGGTCCACGCCCGCGGAACGAAGGGCCCTGGCGACGACTTCACCCTGGGCCACGGGGTTCGGAACAGTGAAGCCGCTCGTCCTTCCGCCCGCATTGATGGCCGAGCCCTTGATGACGGTCCAGATCCGGTCACCGTCGAGCCGGGCCCGGCTGAGCGGTTTCAAGAGGACAGCGCCCACACCTTCCCCGTCCACGAAGCCGTCGGCACCGGCCCCGAAGCTCTTGCACCGTTCATCCTGGGAGAGCATTCCGGCGCGTGAGAGACGGCGGAAGTGAACGGGGTGGAGAATCAGATTGACTCCCCCGGCAATTGCAAGCTGGCACTCTCCCCTCCTGAGGCTCTCGCAGGCCAGGTGAATTGCCGTGAGAGAAGAAGAACAGGCGGTGTCGACCGCGAGACTCGGCCCCTTCAGATCGAAGAAGTACGAGACCCTGTTTGCGATCGACCAGTAGGAGGCGTGCGCATCCGTCACGAGTCCGGATGCCATGGCATCAGCTGCCAGCCACTCGTAATCTCCCGCCATGGCGCCCACGAAGACGCCAACCTCCGAGTTCAGGGACGCCAGATCGCGGCGCGTTAACCCGGCGTCTTCCAGGAGCGCAGCCGCGGTCTCGAGGAAGAGGCGCTCTTGCGGGTCCATGGCCGCCGCCTCGCGCGGAGAAATGCCGAAGTAGAGGGAGTCGAACCTGTCGACGTCGCGGATGAATCCGCCCCAGCGCGGGGCGTCTGGACCTTCCGCTTTCCAGTCCCACCTGTCCTCGGGAACGAGACGAATCGCACTCTTGCCGGCCTTCAGGGTGTCCCAGACCTCGTCGAGCGTGGCCCCGAGTGGATAACGCCCGGCCACACCGACGATGGCAATCTCGTCACGAGCGCGCCCAGCGGACTCTTCGAAAATTCCGAGGGCCGCTTCGTCCCGCTCGGCTGGAGCGAGAGGAACGGCCGAAGCGGAAGAATGGGAGTTGGGCACTCGCGAGGAGGCGAGCACTCGCGGGACTGACCGGGCGGGCGCAGTCCCGCTGAGCCGCGCCAGGGTTTCTGCGTGCTTTGCCCCTAAGTAGCCTGCCAGAGCCCTGATGGTGAGGTGTTCGAAGAGCAGGGTGCTGGGAAGCCGCCCGAAGTCCTTCTCGAGTTCCCTGTTGACGTCCAGAACGCCGAGAGAATCCAGGCCGTAGACATCGAAGTTGGCGTCCTCGGAGAGTCGCTCTTGATCGATCTTCAAGACACGCGACAGGAGGCCCTTGAGGTACCGGACAGCGTCTTGCTCGGTGGCGGCGGCGTCCCCGCCTCTCACAGTCTCTGCAGCCTCGAGACCTGCCCCGGCCACGAGAATCGTCTGACCGCTACGCGAAAGCAGGGCATGACTCGCCGTGGCGTCGTGAACGCGCCCGAACTCCCCGGAAAAAAGCCCCATCCAGCGCTCGCTGGCGACGAGGGGTGACCCTGGAATTCGATTCTCCGGGTCCTCGAACCCCCACCAGCCAGGGGTGAGACCAAAAGTCAGAACAGCAAAGTCATCCAGACGGGTCGCCTCGCTCACGAGAGCGATGCCGCCTGCCCGCAGAAGACAACGCAAGAAACCGAGCGTGCGCCGAAGACGGGCCGTGGCGTGAACGACGTTGGTGCCCAGCACAATGTCGAAGCTTCCGCGAGGGAACCCCTGCTCAGCGGGATCCCGCTCGAGATCGAGGACGGCGCCCTCGACGAACGGGAAGCGGAAAAAGGAGCTGGAGGCGCGCCTGACGAACGCCGGCGACACATCCGAGAAGACGTACCGGATGCTCGCTCCGAGAGGGGTCAACGCATCCAGAATGGCTCGGGTGGTGGCACCCGTGCCTGCCCCCACCTCCAGAATGTCGAGCCTCTCCCCCGGATTGCGGTGGTTCCGCTCCTTCACGAACCGCACAACCAGACTCGCGACGGCCTGATTCGACAATTCGGCAACGCCGTCCCCCTGATAAACGCTTTCAACGAGTTGAGGCGACCCGGACGGGAAGAGAACCTCCACCGCGGTCTTGCGCCCCGTCACGACATCCGGAAGAGCATCCACGCAGCGAGCGAGAAGATCGAGCCTCCCGCGCAGTTCGGGAAAGCGCTCACGCACGCTCTCGACTTCCCCCGGACTGAGGCCGCTGGAGTGTTCCTTGCCGGCTAAGTAGACCATGGAAGACAATTCGTCCTTCTCTTTCCCCTCTCCCCGGTGAACGGGGAGAGGGTGGCCGTGAGGCCCGGAGAGGGGTTCTTGGGGAAGCGAAATTGAGTTCAGAAGCAAGTCTTTTTTCGGCCTACTTAGGCCAAGGACCGTCGAGACGAGCGGCAGGTACGCGGGCAAGATGCCAGAACGCTCGCGCCAGCCGTCAACGGGTTCCGCAGTTCCTGGCCGCAGGACCCCGAGCCGCAGCAGCGGCTCCACGGCCAGGCGGCGCGCAAGCCGGTCGAGTTCCGAACGGGCCGCATCGAGACGCTGCCATTCTTCCAGATTCATCGACGGCAGAGGCGTCGTGGCCACGGTTTTAAAAAGGTCCCCATCTCTTGCCGTGGTCTTGCGGGGTTCACGTAATGTCAAACCACGTACAGCGATGCAGACGGATCCCGTTCGATCAGTCACGACGGCGTCAAACCGCCCGTCGCCGATCCTCGAGACGTGCGCGCGTGCCCCTGGCGGCACGGGCCTGATCACCACGACTTCGTCGAGTCCAAAAGGCATCATGGGCCGGAGGTGCCCCTCGCCATTCCGCGTCAGGACGGCGGTCGTCTGGAGGGCTGAATCCAGGGCGGCAGCCGGGAACAGCCCTTCCGCAACGGGCACATCAGAACGCAGCGTGCCAAGTGCTTCGTCTTTTCCTGGGTGGAGAAGCGCAAGGCCGCGGAGCGCCGGCCCGTACCTCACACCCGCTCTCTCCAGCTCGGAATAGAGCGCCTCGCCCGTCAGACTCTCGCCCACTCGAGCGGTCAGGGCCTCCAGGTTTGTGTCTGGGATCGCGGTGCCAGATGGCGGCTCGATGTTTCCCTCTGCGTGAAGGACCGCATCCGATGAGCCGATCTCGAACCGGATGGAACGCGGGCCGTTTTCGGTCAACCGGATCCACACGGCGGCCTCGGCGCCTTCCACGACGACAGGGCGCAGCCACACGACACCCGTCAGACGAACCGCGCCCTCAGGAACGAAGAAATCCCAGGAGCGCCTTTTCTTCCGCTCCTCCAGGAATGCCTCGACAACCGCCGCCAGGAGGGCCGTGCCCGGGACGATTGTCTGGCCGCTCACCTCGTGGTCCCGGACGAGGGGATCTGAACGGCGGAACACCTTTTGAAGAGTGACTTCGGCTCGTTCTGCTCCTCCGGGGGAAAGCGGGCTCGCGAGCGCCGGGAGCGGGCCTCCCTTGGCGGCCCAGCAGCGCTCCCGCTCGAACGAGTACGCTGGCAACGGAAGACGCCGCGTCCCCTTACCCTGAAAGTACGGGCCCAGATCGAAGTCAGCGCCGCGGGTGTACAGGTCCGCAAGCAAAGCGAGTTTCTGCCGGAGGGTCTCGCTGGATGGCGCGGCGGACGCCAGTTCAGAAACGATCCGCGATGCCTCCGCCGCATCCCCGCTTTTCATCGAGGCACTCTTGTTCCGGGCAAGCGCGGCATCCATGGCACCCGGGCTGCCGAGGCGCGTTAACTCCTCGCGAAGCGGCTCTCGGCCACTCACCACAAATGCAACCCGGAGTGGGAAGTGGGCGCGGCCGCAGCTCAACGTGAACGCCACGTCACAGAGGCGAGTGTTCCTCCCCTCTCCAGAGAGCCACGAAGACAGCTCCGAGATGCGGCTGGCAAGCGAACCACGTGTCTTGGCCGAGAGAAGAATGAGGTGAGGTCCGCCCAGGGCTTCTGGCGGCACGAGCACCGGGGCCTCCTCGAGCACGAGATGGCTGTTTGTCCCGCTGAACCCAAAGGAACTCACGGCGGCCCGGCGGGGCACGCCGGGCTCGCTTCGCCACTCCCTGAGCCGGGTATTCACGAAGAACGGGCTCTCGGAGAGCTTCAGGTGCCGGTTCTCCTGCTCGCAGTGAAGGGACGGCGGCAGTTCCCGGTGCGCGAGGGCCATGAGAACCTTGATGACGCTGGCAACACCGGCCGCGGCCGTCGTGTGCCCGATGTTGGTCTTCACCGAGCCCAGTGCACAGAATTGCTTGCGGTCCGTCCACTGGCGGAAGGACTTGGTCAGCGCTTCCACCTCGATGGGGTCGCCCAGCTTGGTGCCAGTTCCGTGAGCCTCGACCAGGGTGATCGTCTCCGGGTCGATCCCGGCCTGGCGGTACACGCGAGTTTCCAGATCCGCCTGGGACCGGGCGCTCGGGGCCGTCAAGCCGTTTGTCCGTCCGTCCTGGTTCAGGCCGGAGCCCCGGATCACCGCGTAAACGTGATCTCCATCGGCGACGGCCTCGTCGAACCGCTTCAAGATGACGACACCGGCGCCCTCGCCCGGCACGAAGCCATCCGCGCGATCGTCGAACGTCTTGCACTTGCCGTCGAGCGCCAGCATGCCGGCCTTGCTCATCTCGATGTAGGGGTCCTCCGTGAGGTAGAGAGTGACGCCGCCAGCGATGGCCAGATCGGTCTCCCCTGCGAGGAGGCTCTGACAGGCCATGTGCATGGCCACGAGAGAAGAGGAGCACGCGGTGTCGATTGCGATCGCGGGACCCCGCAGATCGAGCGCGTAAGAGACTCTCCCGGCCAGGATCGAGTGGGCATTCCCGAGCATCTCTTGCGCGGGGCGAGACCCATCCAGCCGGTCGCGGTAGTGGTCGCTTCCGGTGACGCCAGCCCAGACACCGGTCGGCGAACCGGCCAGCTTCTCGGCCGAGTACCCCGCGTCCTCGACAGCTCGCCACGTCTCCTCAAGGAAGAGGCGCTGCTGCGGGTCCATGAGTTCGGCGTCGGAAGGGGAGATGTTGAAAAAGAGCGGGTCGAAGCGATCGACACCCGTCAGGAACCCGCCCCACTTGCTCATCGTCGTGCCGGGACGTCCGGGGTTGGGGTCGAAGAACCGAGCGGCATCCCAGCGCTCCGAGGGAACCTCGCTGATCGAGCAGACGCCAGCCGCCAGGTTCCGCCAGAACTCGCGTACGTTGTTCGCTCCCGGAAAACGGCCGGAACACCCGATGATGGCGACGGCCCGGGATGCCTGATCCTGGCTCTCGCGAGCCGCGCCCTCCACTGTCACGCCGGCCGAGGGAAGGGACGAAGGCTCCGGAGTTGCCGGCAGCAGCCCCTGGACATGCCGGGCGAGGGCTTCGAGTGTGGTGTGGTCATAAAGCGTGCTGGCGGAGAGGTCGAGCCCCATGCGGCCATTCAGTTCGCGAATGAACTCGACGCCCAGAATGGAGTCGACACCAAGATCCACGAATGCCCTGGCCCGAGAGAGGTGCGACGGTTCGGTGTAAAGCACGCGAGCCAGCATCTCCGTCAGTTCGGCCAAAAGGTCGCCCCCTGTTGGAACGATGGGCCGGGGCGGGGCCTGAACCACGCTCGAGGTGGCCGGAGGCGGCACGACTTCTGGCTCGGCGGGTGTCTGAGGAGTCTCGTCTTCACTCTCGGCCAGGAAGGCAGCGAGTTGAGCCAGGGTCGGGTGATCGTAGAGGTCGGTCGCCTTGAAGCTGCGGCCCGTCACCTTCTCGACCTGACGCGCGAACTCCACGGTCAAGATGGAATCGACCCCCAGATCGACGAACGGCCGGTTCTCGTCGAGTTTCGCCGCATCGGCGTAGAGGACTGAGGCCAGCTCCTCTTTCAGACGCGTTAACCCTGGCGCGGTTGAAATTGGCCCCTTTTTCCCCTCGCCTCGTGAGCGCCGGAAGAGGGACCCCTCTCCTGGCCCTGCGGGGCCACCCTCTCCCCGGTCACCCGGGGCGAGGGGAAGAATTCCTGAAGCGGCTCCGGCCGTAGCACGAGCCTCGACTTGTCTCATGCTGGCAGCCGGTCTGATGTCGACGTCAAGGCGATCGAGGTCATCCGGTCCGGACACTGCTTTTTGACTGACTCCGAGAGGCTTGAGCAGGAGTTTGGCAGCGGCAGGCCTGGGCGGAGCTTCGGCTGCGCCTCGGACAGGCGAGGCGGTTTCTGTACTGGCTGCGCGCGGAGCGGTCGCGGGTCCCAGCCTGTATCTCACGTCCTCGAAGGGGTGTCCCGGAAGCGGGATTCGCCGCATCCTGGCCGAGGGGAGCGCCGTCCAGTCCACCGTGCCGCCTTCGGTCCAGCGGCGGGCGAGATCAGAGAAGCTCTCTTCTGGTCCGGCGGGCCGTCCCGCCCCGAGGACCCGGGATGGTGTTCCGGGTAGAGAAAGGGAGTCAGCCGCGGAGAGCAGTGCGTCTCTCAGCTCGCCGAGGGACTCCGCAACGATGGCCACTCGCTCTTCCCTGGCTTCGCGCCCGGTCTGGAGCGTGAAAGCGATGTTGTTGAGGAGCGTTCTGGCCTCGCGTTCGTTCCCTGCCAGCCCGGCCGCCTCTCTCCCCACAAACGCGGCCAGATCGCGGCACTGAAGGACAAGTCGCGGCCGGTCCGCCGCCGAGATGGGAAAGAGCGCCGGGACCGGGGAGCCTGCTTCTTCGGCTTTCTCACTCTCGATGAACTCCTCGAGAACGACGTGGGCATTCGCCCCGCCGAACCCGAAGGAACTCACACCAGCCCGGCGCGGGACGGGCCGGCCATCCTCGCTCTGGAGCCGGTTCCAGTCCCGGTTCTCTCGAACCAGGAAAAGAGGGCTGCCTTCGAGGTGGATGAGGGGGTTGACTGCCGCATTGTGGAGAAGCCCCGGAAGCCGTCCGTGCTGCATGGAGAGGACGACCTTGACCACCCCTGCCACACCTGCCGCCGCTTCGAGGTGGCCGAAATTCGTCTTCACCGAGCCAACACCGCACGTGGGTTCTTCGGGAGACTTCAGCCCCCACTTCTCATGAAGAGTGGCGAAGGCCGCCTTGAGCCCGTTGATTTCGATGGGATCTCCGAGCGAGGTTCCGGTGCCGTGCGCTTCCATGTACGTCACGGTTCTGGGATCCACGCCCGCTGCGGTGTGGGCCTCGACGATGAGGTCCGCCTGCGCCTCCGGGCTCGGGGCCGTGAGCGAGTGTGTGCGGCCCCCGTGGTTCTCGGCGCTCCCGAGAATGACGCCGTGGATCGTGTCCCCGTCCGCGAGGGCATCAGACAGGGGCCGCAGCAGCAGCAGAACGGCTCCTTCTCCCCGCACGTAGCCGTTGGCCTCGCTGTCAAACGCCTTGCATCGTCCTTCCGGGCTCAGCATCCGCGTCTGGCTGAGCGCGACGTAGGAGAGCGGGCTCAGGATGACGCTGACGCCACCGGCCAGGGCTGCCCGGCACTCGCCTCTCTGGATGGAGACGACGGCGCGGTGAAGAGCCACGAGCGAGCTGGAACAGGCGGTGTCGATGGTGGCGCTGGGTCCGCGCAGGTCGAACAGGTAGGAGATCCTGTTTGCGAGAATCGCGTGCGACAGTCCCGAGAGGGTGTGGGCCGTGATTCGCGCCCCGCGGCTGAAGGTCACTTCCTCGAAATCGAAACCAGAGGCGCCCGCGAACACGCCAGTCCGGGTTCCAGCAAAAGCCGATGGGCGGTGACCTGCGTGCTCGAAGGCGCGCCAGGCGGCACGCAACAACAGACGCTGCTGGGGATCCATCGTCTCCGCCTCGCGGGGAGAGATTCCGAAAAAGGCTGCGTCAAAGGAGTCCACATCGGGGACAAAGCCACCCCAGCGTGAATCCGTCTTCTGGGCTTCCCCTTCGGCACCGTAAAAAGCCGAGGCCTGCCACCGTTCCGGCGGGATCTCCGAAATCAGGTCCGTCCCATTCCAGAGGTTTCCCCAGAGTTGATCGAGGGTCACGGCGCCCGGGAACACGCCGCCAATCCCCACGATCGCCACGGGTTCCGGCCGGTTGTTGCCCCGGGGCTTCGATTCGTTTCGCGCTGGCGTCATGCTGGTACCCTGCAGAGAAAGAAAGTGCTGTGCGAGCCGCCGCAGTGTCGTGCGTTCGTAAAAGAGCGTGGCCTCGACGGGAGTTTCGAACCGCCGCGTTAACTCGGCTGCCAGAGCAGTGAAACGAACCGAGTCAAGACCGTACTCGCCGAGGTTTCGCAGCGGATCGATCCGGCCGGGCTCTTCGTTGACCAGGCCTCCGACAATCCCGGCCAGAGTCTGCTCGAGGCTTGCCGAGTGGTCAGGGGGCTCAATCGCCGGGGTCTTCTGCATTCCCCCGAACTCGGTTTTCAGGTCCTCGAGGCTGCGCGTGGCAAGTGCCCGCCGGTCCAGCTTGCGATTCGGGGTGAGGGGCAGTGAACCGAGAGAAACGTAGGCCGAGGGGAGCATCGCGGCAGGCAGCCACCGGGTGAGCGACTGCACGCACGCGGCGTTCACGTCGAGGCCCGGATCCGAGGGAACGACGAAAGCAAAAAGCTGGTTCTGTCCGGTCTTGTCTGGCCTGAGAACGGCAACCGCATCGCTGACGCCACTCACGCGGCGCAGGGCACTCTCCACCTCGCCGAGTTCGATACGCACTCCGCGGAGCTTGACCTGCGAATCCCGCCGTCCGAGAAGTTCGATGCGGCCATCCGGAAGGAACCGGGCCCTGTCGCCGGTCAGGTACATGCGCTGACCGCTGACCGGGCTGCCAAACGGATCTCTCACGAACACCGTACGGGTGAGGTCTGGCCGGGCGTGGTACCCCTCGGCCACTCCCGCGCCCCCGATGGCAAGCTCCCCGGCGATGCCTGGCGCCACGGGTGCTCCCGAGCCATCCAGAATGTAGATGGCCGTATTCGCGATGGGCCGTCCCACGGTGACCCGTTCCCCGGGCAGGACGCGTCCCGCCGTGGACCACACCGTCGTTTCCGTGGGTCCGTAGACATTCCAGAGTTCGGCGCTGATCTCGAGGAGCCTCTCGGCCAGATCGGGAGGAAGAGGTTCCCCTCCGCAGAGGACCTTCAGGGGACGCGTTCGCCGCCACCCGGCTGCGATCAGCATCCGGAATGTGGCGGGCGTCGCCTGGATAACCGTGGAACCCCCCAGTTCGATGCTCCGTCTCAGGCGAGCCCCGTCTCGCGTCTCCTCGGCCGGGGCGACCTCCACGACTCCTCCCGTGACGAGCGGCAGGAACAACTCCAGCGCGGCGATGTCGAACGAAATCGTCGTGACGGCCAGGAGCTGGTCGCGTCCGGAGAAGCCCGGCTGCTCCGCCATGGAGAGCAACAGGTTCGTCAGCGAGCGGTGTAGGACGCGCGTCCCCTTGGGCTGTCCCGTGGACCCCGACGTGTAAATGACGTACGCCAGGCCGTGGCCGAGACCTGTCGACGCGGCTCTTTTCGCATTGCCGGGATCCGCCGGTTCCGGGGCCGCCACATCCACGAGCTTCACCTCGAAGCTGGATGCGAGATCCGAAAGGCGCTTCGAAGACAGGGACGTGACCACCGCCGAGAGACCGCTGTCCGAAACCATGAAAGCCAGCCGCTGCGACGGGAATCCCGGATCGAGCGGAACGTACGCCGCTCCAGTCTTCAGCACGCCCAGCAATGCGACGAGCAGATTCGCCGAGCGCTCGACTAAAACGCCCACCAGCGACTCCGGCCCGGCCCCCTGGCGCTCGAGCCGTAGAGCAAGCTCGTCCGAGCGTCTCGCCAGTTCGCCGTAGGTCAGGGTTTCTTCGCGGGTCACGGCGGCGATTGCGTCCGGCCGGGTTCGCGCCTGTTCATCGAAGAGTTCGTGAACCCGGCGGTGCAACGGGAAGTCTCTTCGCGTGTCGTTCCAGGTTTGCAGAATCTGCTGCCGCTCTTGCCCGTCAAGTAGCGAGAGCGACGAAGCCAGGGCGGCCGGGGCCGCAAGCGACCCCTCGATCAGTTGAAGGTACTGACGAGCCAGACTCCGTACCGTTAACGCGTCAAAGAGATCCGGGTCGTACTTGAAATTCAGCCGGACGCGCCCGAAGTAACGCGTTAACTCGAGTGTCAGATCGCGTTCGCCTTCCTGGAGTATTTCTGGGATCACCTCCAGTGTCAGCCGCCCTTCTCCCGCCGAACCGTACGTGGACTTCTTCCACGCAAGGTCATAGAAGGCCACGGACAGTGGCGGGGCCGGCAGGAAGCCTGCCGCAGCGCGGGCTTCCGTGAGGATGGCGGGAAGGGGAAGGCGTGCGCCGTCCACGGCCGTCGTGAGGGCCTCGTGAACGCGCCGCCGCAGGGTTCGCACGCTCGGGTCGCCGGAGATGTCCACGACGACCGGAACAACGTTCATGAAGAGACCGGTCGCCTGTTCGAAATCCGCCCCCCGGCCAGAAACCGGCACCGCTACGGCCACTCCATTCTCTTCCGTGTGGCGATGGAGAAGCAGGTGGAGCGCCGAGAGCCAGACCGACGAAGGGGTGACTCCCTCGGCGGCAGCGACGGCGGTGGCTCTGGAAAACAGTTCCTCGCCAGCCTCAATAAACACTGTCTCGCCACGGTGTTTCGAAACGCCCAGACGGGGCCGGTCGAGCGGCAGAGGAAGAGCAGGCAGGCCACTCGGCAAGAGCGCTTTCCAGGCGGCACGCAGCCGCTGTCCATCGGGGCCAGCCAGAAGCCGTTCCTGGGAGGAGACGAAGTCGCGGTACGGCGTCAGCTCGACTGGGGCCTGCAGGGACCGGCCTTCTCGAATCCGGCTGTAACAGTCCACGAGATCCTTCAACAGGATTTCGAGAGTCAGTGCGTCCGTGATGATGTGGTGGAGAGTGAAGAGTAAGACAGGGCGCTCGGCCCGGAAGACCGAAACGCGGAAGAGCGGACCGCCAGTGAGGTCGAACGGCCCCTGTCCGTCCGCGCGGACACGCGCGACGACTTCTTCCTCGGAAAGACCCGCGACATCCTGGATATCAATGGGAATCTGGAACCGGCGCCGTGTGAACTGAACTGGCTCTGCGCGATCCTCGCGAAGCCCGGTTCGAAGCACCGGGTGTCTCAGGGCCAATTCGCCGAAGGCCTTTTCGAGAACGGTCAGATCGACATCCGCGGGCAGGCGGAAAGCCGCCGGGCAGTTGGACGAATACCCGCCCGGTGCGAGTTTCTCGACATCCCAAAAAAGCCGCTGCACAGCCGAGAGCGGGAACGGCTCCTCCACTTCCGGGCCGGAAGCCAGGAGCGCCGAGAGCCCCCGGATGGTCGGATCGGCGTACACCGCTGCCAGCGACAGCTTCTGCCCGAGGCTGGTCTCGATGCGATTCAGGAGGCGGACAGCAGCCAGTGAGTCCAGCCCGTACTTCTGCAGATCCTCGCCAGGCTCGATCTCGCGGACCGGCATTCCGAGAACACTCGCGACCAGAGTGGCGAGTTCACGGGAAGGGCCGGGAACCGGCGGTTCAGCAACGCTCCTGGTGCCGGGCTCCGCATCACGTGCCTCTGGCCAGAACCGGGCGCGATTGAAGGGGTAGCCGTAGCCGAGAGGAACCCGCCGCCCGGTGTGGTCACCAAGGAGCCTCTCCCAGTCGATGCGGACGCCATGTGTCCAGAGGTCCGCGACCTTGCCGAGCCTCCCTTTTGCCACCCAGGTTGCAATGAGTTCAGCCGCGTCGGGGTCCCTGTCGAAATGAGCGGCAAGAGAACTGTCTCGCCGCGCGTTTTGCCTGAAGACCTCCGGACGTGGTGAGCCCTCCAGATACGCCGCCAGGAGACTGGCGAGTTCTCGCCGGTCCCTCGCCACGATTGCGAGTCTCTCGTCCAGTTCCTCTCGGCCGAGCCGCAGAGTGGCCGCGATGTCGGGAAGAGCGGGGGCATCGGGGCGCGCAAGAAGCGAGAGCGCGTCGCGCGCGCTCGCGTCGAGGCTCACATTCGACTTGGCCGAGAAAACGAAGATCTCGGGATTCGATGCTTCCCGGACTTGCCGCTCCGGGAAAAAGTACTCGCTCACGACGATGTGGCCGCAAGTTCCGCCGAAACCGAATCCGTGGACCGCGGCGACACGAGGCTCTCTGCTCCACTCGACGGTCTCGGTCAACACGGAGAGCGGTGAATCCGAGAGATCGATCGCCGGGTTGAGGTACTGGAAATTGAGTGTCGCTGGAAGCTTCTGGCGCCTGAATGCCAGGAGAACCTTGACGAGGGAGGCGATGCCGGCCGCCGCCTCGAGGTGACCGATGTTGGGCTTCAGCGATCCGACGGGGCACGAGCCGGAATTCGGAGCGCCGAAGACATCGAGATACGCCCCCATTTCGAGAGGGTCGTTGACGGGCGTGCCGGTGCCGTGGGACTCGATGTACGAGACGGCTCCCGGCGGAAGACCCGCTTGACGCAACGCCTCCCGAATCACGCCCGCCTGCGCGGCCGGGTTCGGGGCCGAGAGCGAAGTCGTCCGTCCACCGTGCCCGGCGGCACTTCCCAGAATCAACCCGTGGATGAAGTCTCCGTCCCGTTCCGCTTCACTGAGCCTCTTGAGGACGACGAGACCCACTCCCTCGCCACGCACGAGCCCATTCGCATCCCGGTCAAAAGGACGGACCTTCCCGTCGGGACTCAGGATTCCCTGGGCCGCCTGGGCCTGGAAACGGTCCGGCCCGAGAATGAGGTTCACCCCGCCCGCCAGCGCGAGTTCACACTCGTGATTCACGAGGCTGGTGACTGCCCGGTGAAGGGCCAGGAGACTACTCGAACAGCCCGTGTCGATGGCCTCGCTCGGCCCCTGAAAATCGAATACGTACGACAGGCGGTTCGCCGCCAGTGACGTCGAGATACCGGTGATCGGGTAGGCGGCAAGGTCCTGGCCAGCCGCGTGCAACACGCTGGCGTACTCGGGGGCGGCGATCCCCGTGAAGACGCCCACACGCCGGCCGGCGAGCGCGGACGGCTTCAGCCCGGCATCCTCCAGGGCGTGCCAGGCAGTCTCGAGAAGCAGCCGCTGCTGCGGGTCCATGAGCGTGGCGTCCCGGGGTGAGATGCCAAAGAAGACCGGCTCGAAAAGATCGATGTCCTCGAGAAAGCCACCCCAGTGTCCCTCTGCAAGAAACCGCCGTACCGTGGAAATCGAGCAGACGCCAGCGATGAGGTTCGTCCAGAAGGAGTCGACATTCGGAGCACCCGGAAACCGGCCGGCCATTCCAATCACGGCGATGGGTTCCCGCGAGGGAAGGCTCTCGCTCTTTTTCACCTTCACAAGGGGCGACGGCGCGTTAACGGCGGGAGGTTCGCTTCCCAGATGCGCCGCGAGCTGTTCGAGGGTCGGATGCTGGTAGAGGGCCGTCACCGGAACACGAATCGACAAAGCGCGCTCGATCCCGGCCGCAAAGGCCGCGAGGCGAATGGAATCAAACCCGAGATCGATGATGTGAGCCCGCGGATCAAGGTTCTCCCGGGCACCCAGCACCTCGGCGGCCACGCTTGCGAGTCTCGTGAGAACCGCGTTCCCTGGCGAGCCGTTCTCGCCCCTGGGCTCCGTGTGAAGAGGTTCTGCGGTCGCATCGGCGCTCTTGCTTTCTACCGGACTCGACGGCCGCCCGAATTCCGCCTCGATGCGCGAAATCTCCCACGTCGACAGGAGTTTGCGATCCACCTTGTTGTTTGCCGTGAAGGGCAGCCTCTCGAGACAGCGCGCGTCCGCCGGCACCATGTACTCTGGCAGGCGGTCCGCGAGCTTCTGCAGAAGAGCCCGGCTGCTGAACTCCGATCGCGTTTCTTCGGAGAGAACCACAAAGGCCACCAGACGCTCTCCGCCTTCCGGATCTCTCCTGAGCGCCACGACAGCGTCACGAACCGTGCTCTCTCGCAGAAGCGCCGACTCCACATCACCAAGTTCGATCCGGTAGCCCCGCAGTTTGATCTGGAGGTCGGCTCGCCCGAGGAATTCAACTCGCCCTGACGGCAGGAACCGCCCCATATCTCCCGAGCGGTAGAGCGGCTCACCCGGCACGAACGGGTCCTCGAGAAATCTCGAGGCAGTCTCTTCAGGACGGTTCAAGTAGCCGGGCGAAACGCTCACCCCGCCGATGCAGATCTCGCCGGGCTCGCCTTCGCCCACGGGGTTCAGGCGGTCATCGAGGACGTAATGCCGGTAGTTCGGGAGCGGCAGCCCCAGGGTGATGTGAGTTCCGGGATGCACTTCCTCGAGGGACGAGAGAACAGTTGTCTCGGTCGGACCGTACCCCGAAAACAGCCGGTCGACTCGAGCCAGGACTTGGTCCGCAAGTTCACGGCTCAGCGCCTCGCCCGCGGTCACGATGGTCACCGGGAGTTTCTTCGTCCAGCCCCCCGCCAGGAGAAGCCGCCAGGTGCCCGGAGTGGCCTGGAGATAGGTCATCTCACTGACTTCCACCTTTTCGCGGAACAGGACCCCATCATGAGTGACCTCCGAGGAGAGAACCTCGAGCCAGCCCCCCGTGACGAGCGGAAGGAAGAAATCGAAGACCGACAGGTCGAAAGAGACCGAAGAGATGGCAAGCAAGCTGTCGGTATGCGTAAAACCAGTCTTCTCTGCCACGCCCAGAAGGAGGTTCGTCACGGATTTGTGCCTCACGGGCACGGCTTTCGGCCGCCCCGTGGATCCAGACGTGCAAATGACGTACGCAGGGTTCTCGGGACGGACGTTTGGGTGCGCGAAGAGGAAATCTTCCCGCCCGCCTCCACTCTCGAGCATCACGAGCCTGTGCGTCCCGGAAGGGAGGCGCGATCCGAGGTTCCCGTCTGTGACAACGAGAGGCGCACCCGTGTCATCCAGGATCATGGCGATCCGTTCGGCCGGGTACGCGGGGTCGAGGGGAACGTACGCACCACCCGCCTTCAGGATTCCGAGCAGGGCCACGGCGAGTTCGATCCCGCGGTCGAGGAAGACGGCGACGAGTGAGCCGGCCACCACACCCTCTTCCGCAAGGCGCGCGGCAAGTGATGCCGCTCGTTCGTTGAGTTCCTGGTATGTCAGACTGCGACCTTCGAAGGCCACGGCCTTTGCGCCAGGTCTCTTGCGAACCTGCTCGACGAAGAGGTCCGGAACGGTCTTTTCCAGCGGGTAGTAGGTCAGGGTGTCGTTCCACTCCTTGACGACGAGCCGGCGTTCGGCCTCGTCGATGAGGCTCACATTCGCGAGCGCAAGATCCGGACGGGCAGCCACATTCGAGAGGAAACGACCAAAACGGCGAGCCGCGCGTTTCGCTTCCTCCTCCGGGAAGGCCGAGCGGTCGTAAAAGAAACGCATCGACGACCCATCCCCGGCAACGGCAAGGGCGAGTACGGCATTCCCCGGTAGCTCGAAGTTCGAGGGATCGGGCTCGACTTTGCAGAGAACCCGGCCTGTGATGTCCACGTCGCGAAGAGCCGGATAGCGAAACGACACATCCCGGGCAAAAGGCCCGCGATCTTGCAGTGATTCCAGTTGTCTGGTGAGCGAGCCGAGAAACTCACCCACGGGCTCCTCCCCGGAGGAATCCACCGCGAGCGGAAGCCAGCTGGAAAAGAGCACAGACCCCTCGGACCATCCAGAATCTGCCGGGCCCGGATTGACGGCCAGGCGGAAGGGTTCACGCGTGGCCCAGCGGCGCCAGAAGGCGGCAAATGCGGCCACTGCCGCTCGTCCGTCGCGAACGAGGCGCCGTGTTTCCTCCGCGGTGTGGATGACCAGAAAACCCGTTCCCGATTCGGCTTTTCTCGGGCCGGCAGGTTCAGGCAGCGGGGCTGGCACCAGCCGAGTGAGCCGGTCCACAAAAAACGACTCGTTCCTGGCGGCCTGCGTGTACGCACTCGAGAGGCTCCCGGCCTGCTCGAGTTCCTGCATGCCGAAACGCATTCCTGAAGGCCAGCGGGCGGCCAGATCAGCCAGGTCGACGGGAGTGCCATCGAGAGTGAGAAGCCGGCGGATTCGCACATCACGGGTTCCTGTTGCCACCGTCAACCCCTTCGCGGACACGTCGACGAGGCTGCCAGGCGGCAACCCGGAGTCCGAATTCAAGACTTCCACGCCGGGCACGATGAAAAAGCTGGCTCCGGCAGAGCCTGGGGAGTGCGCCATGAGCTTGGCCGTTCCGAAGGGATTCGGATGGGGCCCGAAGTCGAGTCCGCGGCAGAAAGCGTCGATATCTTCCGCCGGGCTCGTCCAGTCGATGACCATTGCAAACGGCGGCCTCTGAAAGCGCCGGTAGAGTGTCCGGACACCGAAGTCCTGTGCAACTCCAGGAGCGTCTCGCAGGAGGGCGTCGAGGACCTCGGGAAAGCTCTCGAGACCGGCCTGAAACGCCTTGAGGTTCAGAGAGAACGCCGTCTCGCCTGGATCAATCGCCAGTTCTCGCCGGGCGAGAACCGGTCCGTCATCCACACCGGCTGTCATCCGGTGCCAGGAGATCCCGTGAGCCGGTTCGCGATTCAGGACAGCCCACGTCGTGGAGTGAACCCCTGCGTATCGCGGCAGCGGACCATCGTGGAAATTCACCGTTCCGCGCTCTGCCAGGGCGAGCGCCTCCGCCGAGAGAAGCTCCTCGTTCGAGATGCTGAAAAGGAAGTCGAGGCGAGTGCTGCCGAGGACCTGGCGGAGTTCTTCTGCTCGCGCCGTGCCACGAACCGGAACTCCTCGCTCCTCCGCCCACCGTCTGATCTGGGGGTTCGGAGTGGAGACCCCGGCGATGCGGTACCCGCGCTCCAGAAGCACATCCCCACACGACACGAGAAGATTACGTTCCCCGACAAGCCAGCACGTCACAGCCACTTCAGTGTCCCTTCCTGCTCATACCAAATAGCTTCCAAGATGAGGCCGCGGGGAGCCATCTGTTTTTTCCCCTCCCCCGCACCGTGCGCTCTCCATCACCCACATCGTTCTTGGGTGAGCATATGGTGGAGAAAACGCGGGAACTGAACGAATCGCAAACGGGCCAGCCCGCCGGGGGCAGCGCGCCGTTGCACGGCGCTGGGCCCCGGGTAATCTACCTGCGCCCCCCCGGGGCGCTCCCACACCTCTCTCGGTCGCCCTGGAAGGGCGAAGGCAGATTAGCCGGGGCACGTGAGGCCCCCGGCGGTTTGCCTCCGTTGCCATTCTCTGACTTTTGGTTAATGGAGAGCACCGTGCGGAGGAGGGTTGCGCGTGAGCGCCAGGAGAGGGCCCCCCTCTCCCCGCCTCACGGCGACCCTCTCCCCGCTCACGCGGGGCGAGGGAAGAAACAGGCCCACCTTGAAATCGAATCGGGCTCATGATGCCGCCACTTACGAATCCGCCGCGCCGGCCGGGCTCTGAAAGCTCTCGAGACGTTCCGCCAGAACGCGGGCCGCCCCGGTCATGAGCCGTTCGGCCATGTCATCGACGTGCCGCGAACGCCAGTTCTCGAGGGGTGTGCCACGAACCCAGCGGTTGAAGGCCCCCAGCGCCGGGCCGCACTGAATTTGGTAATCGACCTGATGAGCGGGGTCTCCCGACATCGCCCACCGGTTCGACTGGATGAAATACCAGCGAAACACGAGCGCCATCTTCTGCCGGGGATTCCGCTCGGCACGGGCCAGCTCCTCGGGGAGCGCCCTCTCGTAGTGACGGCGCGTCTCCTCGAAAACGTCCGCAAACGTCCGGCCGAAATACCGCGATTCGATCTGATGTCGCGTCTTCTCGTCGATGGCTTCCCACGAGGGGTACCGCTGGTAGAGGTCGTGGAGTTTGTTGGCGCGGGCCGGGAAGAAGACTCCCTTCCTGAGTACCTGGATCTTCGCGCCCATTTCGAAGAGGTCGCCTGCCGGTGCGATCGCCGTGTCCTGAACGTCAGCGGCCTGGAGCATGTCCTTCACCCGGTCACTCGTCCCGGCCTCCACTGAGCACTGGTTGATCGACCCTGTCAGGACGAAGTCCGCACCGAGAAGGAATGCTGCAGCCACGGCCTCGGGTGTTCCCAGGCCTCCGGCGGCTCCGATCCGGGGCTGGTCTGCAAAGACGTACCGGCTCTGGATCTCGTTGCGCAGGTGGATCATCCCGGGGATCAGCACAAATGCCACGCCCTGGTCCGTGTGCCCGCCCGAGTCGGACTCCACGCAGACGTCATCCGCCATCGGCACCGAAAGCGCCAGTTCGGCCTGCAGAGCCGAGATCTTCCCGGCAGAACGAAGGGCATCCAGGATCTTCGGGGAAGGAGGTGAAAGGAACTGCTGCGCGACTTCGGGCCGTGAGACCTTCGCGAGAATGCGATGCCCCGTCTCCACGGTCCCGTCCGCGCGGCGGCCCAGACCGGTCACGCGGTAACGCACGAGGGGAGGTGTCACCTGCAGAAACGCCGCGGCTTCGACACGAGTGATTCCCATTCGGAGATAAAGGCCGGCGGTGGCTTCTTCCAATTCCGGGTTTGACAGCTGGGCCAGAAAGTTCACTCCATGGATGCCGTCTGGCCCCAGGGCAGCCTGGATGAATCGAACGTCCGACTCGATGCGATCGAGCCCCAGGCCGCCGGTCCCGAGAAAGCTCAGAAGGCCAGCACGCCCCATCCGCACCACCAGTTCCTTCGAGGCGATGCCCTTGTACATCCCGCCCGCGACATAGGCGTATCTGACTCCGTGGTCCCTCCGGAAGGCGGCACTCCCCAGATCAGCCGGACTGATCGACAGTGCGGCCCCCACGGTTCAGCTCCCGAAGCGGGTTTCGATGCGGCCACGCACCTCGGGCTGCGCGAACGTGATGCGGTGCATGGCGAGTTCGCTCTCGATGACGCCCGGCAAGGCCTCTCGAATGGGCTTGACGAGGTGCCGTTTCAGCTCCATCAGGGCAACCCGCGGCTTGTCCGCGATCTCCCGGGCCATGCCCAGGGCCGTCTCGATCACCTTCTCACGTTTTACCACGGGCATGGTTGCCCCTCGGTTTCGCAGTTCACCGCCGTGGTAGCTGGTGGCGGCCAGGAGCATCTCCGCGCCGAGACACTCCCCGAACTTCCTCGGGATGATGTACGTGGCCCCCATCCCAGGAGTGAACCCGTAACGCATGAAGTTGGCGCTGTAGAGGGATTCCTCGGAGAGGACGATCATGTCGGCGAAGCAGCCGAGCGCAAGCCCGCCGCCGAGGGCGTGGCCCTGCATGGCGGCGATGACCGGGATCTTGCAACGGACAAAAACGTCGTAAAAGCCGGCGTCCGTGAACTGGAGCTTCCCCTCGAGGATATTGAGGAGTTCTTCCTTCGTCCCGCCGCAGCAGAAGTAAGAGTCGTAGCCGTGGACGACAACGGCCTTCAACCGGGTGTCCACATCGATCTCGGCAAACACGCGAAGGAGGCCATTCACGAAAGTGCCAGAAAACGTGTTCTTGCTCACCCGGTCCTCGAGGGCGACGATGGCGATACCGTTCTCGGTTCTTTTCAGGCTGACGGCTTCGTTCATGGCTGAGACTCCTGGTTCACCGCGCGTCCCACGGGAACCTCTGGTGATTCACGAACTGCCGGATGTTCTCGCGCACGCGTGGCTCGGTGACGAGGCGCGATATTTCGTCCACGGCTTCTTGCTCCATGGCCTCGGTGATCACCCACATGCGCCGGAAATAGCTCTTCAACTCCACGATGGTGGATTCTTCCAGCTTCCCGATGCGCAAGAGGAGCCGCCGCAACGGTTCATCCAGGTCATCGCACACCTCGTCGGCGAGGTGGCACGCCAGGGCCTCGCGGGCGGAAATGGGCAAGGTGGAAAGCGTCATCGTGTAGGCCTTCTGAAAACCGGTTCTCCGGATCAGGTAGGGCACCACGCACGCCGGGAGCAAACCCCAGAGGGCCTCGGAGAGGCTGAACTGAGTGCGTTCGGTGGCCAGGACGAAATCGCTCGCGGCCGCCAGGCCAACGCCCCCGGCCGTGACCCGCCCGTCCACTCGGGCCACGACGACTTTCGGACTGAGGCTGAGCCGCCGAAGAACCGTCATGTAGGCGTCTGACCGGCTCGCTTCTCCTCCGCCGTCACCGGCCACTTCGTTGAAGTCCATGCCGGTGCAGAACGTGCCCGGCTGCCCATCCAGGACGAAGAAACGGCAAGAAGGGTCGCGCTCGGCCAAATCGAGCGCCTGGCCGAGTTCCAGGAGCATGCGGCCGTTGATGGCGTTCTGCCGTTCTGGCCGTGAGAGTGTGACGGTGAGGACACGGGGGGATTCACGCAGGACGAGCGTCTCGAACTTGCCTGCCACGCTCAGCTCCACGCGTACTCGCGGTGGTAGTTGTGAACACCCGTGAAGACCAGAAGACCTCTCCCCGCCATCTGCGAGTCGTAGAGCCGCGCAAAGGGCTTGCGGTCCACGTCACGGTCCTTCGTGCCAAAGGCCCAGCTCGCATTGAGGTCGAGAAGGTGGTCGTACTCTGCCATCGTGAGCAGATGCCGGTCCCTGAGCTTTGCTTCCAGCCCGTGGAACCGGATTTTTTCTTGCGCCTGCCGCGTCATCGAGCCGCTGAAGAACTCTGACGAGCAGCCCGAGCCATAGGCAAATAGGCCCACCCTCTTCGGGCCGCGGAAGTCGCCACGGTCGATGATTCCGAGAAGCGCCAGGAACAGCGTGGCGGAGTAGATGTTGCCCACTTCCACGCAGTGATGGAGAGACGGCAGGACACGCCTCTCGAAGTCCGCATCACACTGCGCCGGATTCGCCCGTTTGTGTTTACGCATCATCATGCGGTGAGCACCCTTGACCATTCCCCCGAAAGGAGTGTGAAAGGCCAGGTAGTCGAACGTATCCTGAAAGTCAGCCCCCTCGACTTTCTCCGCGTAGGCCTCATAGGACTTCTCGAGGCAGTCGAGATACGACAGAAGCGAGAGGTCGGGATCTCCGGTTTCGAATTCGGCGGACGGGCGGCAGGTGTCCATGACCTCGTAACCCCAGTAGCCGTTTGCCCCGAAGTCGAGTTCCAGCACCTCGGGGTTTTCCCCCACGAGAACGGCCGTGGCTCCGGTGCCCTGGGACGGCTCGGCATACGTGAGTTTGGCTGCCGCCCGGGCCGTGTCCGTGGCGACCACCAGGGCTTTTGCTCCCGGCGAGGCTCCCGATGCCACGAACGCAGCGGCCATCTGCAGGGCGGCGGCGCCGCCGTAACAAGCCTGCTTGACCTCGAAGAGCCGGCAGCGCCGTCCCAGCCCCAGATGCTGGTGGACATAGGTGCTGAGCGACTTCCCGAAATCAAGCCCCGATTCGGAGGCCGTGATGAGAAGTTCGATGCGCCCCCGGTCCTCGTGGCTCAACCGGTCCACGATCGGTTTCGCGGCATTCACCCCGTTCGTGACAGGGTCCTCGCAGGGCAGGTTGACGGCTTTCTTCTCCATCATGAGGTTGCCGAAGCGCTCGAGGTCGAGCCCGCGGGAGCGGAAGAGAGTCCTCACATCGAGGCAGGTGCGGCCTCCGTATGCGTTCAGGTCTTCGATACCGGCTGGCATGGTCAGGCCTCCCATCGGCGCAGCAGAACACTGCTGTTGAAACCACCGAAGCCGAAGGAATTCGTAAGAGCGTATGTTTCGTTCGCCGGGCAGGCTTCAGCCCCGACGAATCGCAGATCGGGATCGACCGGGTTCTCGAGATTGAGGTTCGGGTGGAGAAAGCCATGGTTGAGCTGCTCGGCACAGGCCACGAGTTCCACGAGCCCGGCTGCGTTCAGACAGTGCCCCGTGAGGCCCTTGGTCGAGTTGATGAAGGGCCGGCTCGTCCCGAACACCGCCTTCAGCGCCGCGCACTCACACGCATCCCCGGCCGGGGAAGAACTGCCGTGGGCGTTGACGTAGCCCACTCTCCAGGGCTCCACACCGGCCTCCGCAAGAGCGAGTCGCATGGCCCGTGTCTCGCCTTCCTCGCTCGGATTCGGCAGGTGATTGCCATCCAGGACGAGGGAAGTCCCGGCAATCTCACCCAGAATGCAGACTCTTCGCTCGAGCGCTGACTCGAGGGTCTCCAGCACGAGACAGGCGGCCCCTTCTCCCCAGACGAATCCGCCGTGGAGCCGGTCGAAGGGACGCGAGGCGCGTTCGGGCTCATCCTGGAAAGAGTCGGAGAGGGCGGCGCCCAGGATGGCGAAGGCCTCGAGATCGAGTGGACTCAAATCGGCGGAAGCACCGCACACGAAAACGCACCGCGCGTCCCCCGCGCGCAGCGCGCGAATGGCGTTCCAGACGGCGAGATTGCCACTGCCCGAGGCACCGCCCACCGTGAAGCCGATGCCACGGATTTCCAGGATCTCGCTCAGGCAGCCGACCTGGTTCGAGTCGAACGCCGAAATCGCGTACTTGGGGTTGGGCATCTTGCCGGCACGAAACCGCTCCCAGCCTTCACTCAAGTACCTCGGCGCCAGATTGCTTCCGGCCACGACGACGCCCAGCTCTCTCTCCGGGATCGGAATTGCAGGCAGCCTGGCGGACAGAAAAGCCTGGATACCCGCGCACACGGCGAGCCGGGTCCCGTCGGGCGAATTGGCAAGGATTTTTCTTGCCCGCGTCCTCATCCCGGCCGCTGGCCCGTCGAGCGCCCCGATGAACTTCTGCCACGAGAAGTCTCGGATCTGGGCGCCGGCTCGAACTGAAGTGCCCGGAAAGCCCTCGAGGCGGCGCACGCCGCACAGGCCCTGCCGCAAGGACTCGCGGAAGGACTCGACGTCATGCCCGATACTGGTCACGATCCCGAGACCCGTCAGGACAACGCGCGGCCTCTGGAACTTCAATTCTTCACTTTCGAGGCGTGCCGGTACAGCACATCCACGAGTCCCTGGAGATTGGAAACCCCGTGGAGTTCGACCCGGGGAATCTGCAGACCCAGTTCCTCGAGGGCGCCCATGGAAACCTCGACGCGATCCACCGAATTCGCCCCCAATTCCGTGAGGGAGACCTCAGGAGTGATCAAGTCCGGGTTCACGTCCACCAGCACTTCGATCACCTTCGCCTTCACGACCTGGAAGATCATCTCGCGCGTCACAAAAGTCCCCTCACTTCCGGCCCCAGAGTCGAGGCTCCAGGAATCTAGCAGAAACAGACTGGCGCGAAATGGGAATTCTCCCGGCGAAACCCCGTCAGTTCCCTCAAAGCACAGCCTCCACTGTCGCCAGGTTCTTCAGATCTCTTGCGAAAGGGGTGACAACCGGCAGTGGGCGGGAGGCCGAGCTGGCAGGCAGGTTCGCCCGGACGAACCCCGCGAGCGTCCCCGAGGGTCCCAGGTCGACATAGAAGTGTGGACCTCGAGATTCCATCCACTCCACGGTCTTCTGGAACAGGACAGGCCGGCGCGTGACGTCCCAGAAAGACTCGGCGTCGAGCGCGGTCACAAATCCGGCCCGCTGGGCCGAGACGAGCGGAATTCGGGGAGGCGAGAGAGCGAGGCCTGCGATCAGCTTCTTCCAGCCAGGAGCCACCGCATCGACGGCGGGGGAGTGGAACCCGACGCGGATGGGCAGCCGCACGGAATCGACTTGGCGCTGCTTGAAGGTCCGCTCCAGTTCGTCCAGATCCGCGTTATCCCCTGTGAGCACGAAGTGGCGCGGGGTGTTCAGCGCCGCGACCGAAAGGCCCGGGAACCGCATGCGTTCTTTGTCGAAGACTTCTGGCGGGGCAAGCACGGCGAGCATCCCGCCCGTCGCTCCGCTTTGCTCGAGAAGCTGGGCCTGCCTTGCAACCGAGAGAAGAGCTTCCTGCCAGGGCAGTGCATTCGCCACGGCAGCGGCGACGAACTCCCCCAGGCTGTAACCCAGCAGGTAGTCAGGGCGCAGGCCGCGGTCGAGGAAAAGCCGCGCCATCGCATACTGGAAAAGGAAGAGCGCGGGGTGCGTGAAGCGGGTGTCGTCGAATGGGTCGAACCGGCTCCCCTCGTGCTGGTAAATCATGGAGGAGAGCGAGGTACCCAGGACGGGCATCAACAACGCACTCCCCTCGTCCATGACCTTCCGGAAAACCGGCTCTGCCTCATACAGTTCACGGCCCATGGCGTAGTACTGGCTCCCCTGCCCGGAGAACATGAAGACAATAGACTGGCTCATGCCACACACCCTTCGACCCTCTCGGCCAGCCACTCTCTGACATCGGCCCCGAGAGACGTCCTTTTGGGAAGGACTATGGAAAATGCAAACGGACCAACAATCGAACTCTCGAACCGGTACTGAGCGAAGTTCTTGAACAGTCCCCGTGCAGAGCCATTTCTCCACACCACCGAGTCCACGGCCAGCACATCGAAGGGGCACATCAGCCCGCAGCGGAGGATCTTGGAGAGCGATTCCTTTGCCGTCCAGACCTGTGTGACACGGCGCAACGCTTCCTCCAAAGACAGCCGCTCGTGGTCCACCTCGGAGAGGCTCACCTGCGTTTTCAGGACGGCGAAGCGGTCCGGGTCGAGCCGCTCGAGGTCGAGGGCCATGGGGTGCGCGGCCGGGAACGCCACGGCGGCGGCGGTTCCGCCGCTGTGCGTGATGCAGACCCCAGGCAAAAGAGAGCCCGAATGGCGGACGAGCGGCTGCTGGAAGACCCCTGGGACCACCTCGATGGCCGGCCAGCGGGGTTCCTCGAGGAACCGGCCGAGGGCCACCTTTGCGGCGAGGCGTCCGAGCAGAAACTCGCCGCGCCGCCGCTCGAAGCGAAGCGCGTCATACGCCGCCAACTCACCCGGATGGAGGATTTCGTCTCGCCGGACATCCGCGGCTTCCCGGCACAGGGCGGGGGCAAACGCCAGGAAGGCCGGGATCGCCTCGTCTTCCCGGGTAAGTGCCAGGGAGAGGGAAGAGAACGCCGCTGACAAAACGTCAGGGAGCCGGGGGGAGGCCAGGCCTCCAGGGAGCCGAGGACAATCTGGGATCAGATAGCTCGTGGTTTCTTTCAAGACGCCCCTCGAGCCGGATATTAGGACGGTCCATTCTCTCTCAGCCCATCCAAAGATGTGCAGGCAATCACCGGGCAGAGGACGCGAAGAGGCTTCCTTGACAGGACCCCAGCTCGTCATTAGTTTCTTGCGATGGTAAGGAAGATCCGGCAGCTGATAAGGGACCTGAGGGATGCCGGGTTTCACGAGATTCCCGGGAGAGGTAAGGGTTCTCATCGCTAGTTCGTTCATGCGCGGTACCCCAGCGCTGTCACACTCAGTGGGAACCTCGGGGACGACGCAAAACCTTATCAGGAACGACAGGTCCGGCAGGCGATTGAGGAGGTCTCGAAGTGAGGGCGGGGGACAGATACCACAAATGGGTCGAGTGGAGCGAGGAAGACCAGGCCTATCTCGGGAAGTGCCCGGATCTCATTACCGGCATTCACGGCGACAATCCTGTTCAAGTGTACGAGGACTTGTGTGAGGTGGTCGAGGACGTCATCAGGCACTTCGAGGCTGAGGACCGGCCTCTTCCTGTGCCGCGAGTCCGCCCCATGCGAGAAGTGGCATGAACGGAACAGGTGTCCACGCGATCGGACGGTCCCCTGTCATCTTCGGACAGAAGAGCCCCCGGGGGGTTCACCGCTTCGCGGCGGCACGAATCTGCCGCAGGAGGCCAGTGAGCACGGCGCCCGGTCCGGACTCCGCGAACTCGGGGCTGGGCTGGCCGAGAAGGAACTGCATACTCTCGAACCACCGGACCGGAGAGCTGATTTGCCTTGCAAGAAGGTCCAGTGTCTCGCCGGGACCGTACGGCTGAGCCGTCACGTTCGAGATGACGGGAATCGTGAGCGGCCGGAATTCGACCGGGGAAATAAAACGGCGGAACTCGGCCGCGGCATCAGCCATGGCTCGTGAGTGAAACGCGGCACTCACCTTGAGCTGGACGACAAGTTGTGCTCCAGCGGCCTCGAAGACCTCTTTCACAGCCGTGACCTCCTCGACGGGCCCGGAAACGACGGCCTGTGTGGGTGCGTTGAGATTGGCGATGTCCAGTCTGCTGAACCGGGGATCAGATAGGACCTCTTTCACTCGTGCCAGGGGGAGTCCAATCACCGCTGCCATGCCGCCGCCCTTGGCGCGAGCCATCAGCTCACCGCGCTTTTTGACGAGACGCAGTCCTGTCGCGAAATCAAACGCGTCCGCGGCGAAGAGAGCGTCGTACTCTCCCAGGCTGTGTCCGGCAACAAAATCGGGCCGCGGCGCGCCACCCCTCTGGCGGTCGAGATACGTGAGCGCGTTCACCACGAAAAGAGCCGGCTGGGTGGTGTCGGTCTGGTCGAGCCGCTTGTCGGGATCCTCGCGGCAGAGCTTCTCGACGGACCAGCCGAGGATGTCATCAGCGTGGGCCAACTCCCGGGGGAACTTCGCAAAAAGCTCCGCCCCCATCCCCACTTTCTGTGAGCCCTGTCCCGGGAAAAGCGTGATCTTCGTCATGACTCGGGCAGTATATGCGTCCGGAAAAGAGCGGTCATTCTTCCACCTTACTCATTGGTGTTTTCAGGATCCGTGCCCACCGGTTGAGAAGGAAGACGGCGCTCAAGTTGAGGATCATGAACCAGATCCAGACTTGATTTGGAAACTTGAATCTCTCTCCCTTGAGGAACTGGTCCATTTCGTGCCCAAAAAGCGGGAGAAGGATGGCGTCAAGGACCGTGTCGATGAAGTTCTGTCCGTAGTGCTGCTCGTTGTAAACCCAGAAACCCAGGACGAAGGTTACGAGCAAGATAACCTCGAAAAAGCGAACGGCGAGCGAGGCGATGCTGGACGCCTTGTTGACGCGGCTGCGGAAGAGACGCGTAATCTGCCGGACGGTCGGGGCCAGAACCGCGACCGCATTGTCGATATCCTGGATCCGGTTCTTTGCTGTCGCCATGAAGGCGTACAGGCCACGTGTGTCGAATTTCCCCTGGTTGGATTTCAGCCTCTTGCGCCGCCTCTTCTGTTCTTCCCGGGCCCTGGCAGCAAAGTACCGGCGGATCTCCTTCCGGCTGTCGAGCTTCGGGTTGAGCCTGTAGACGATGGAATCGAACTGGAAACTCGCGCGGAAGTAACGGAGCACGTCCGCGCGCATCGGGATCTTGTAGCGCCGGGAGAGTTCCGTCATGGCCGTCATGGCGCGTCCCGAACACCGCTCCTGCCAGGTCGCCGATTTGCTCTTCGCCGTGAAGAGGAACTCACGCATCGCGTGCATCATCTCGGCGGTGTATTCCTCCATGTCCAGGGGCGGCAGCGGCTCGAGGGACGCGATCATGTTGCGGACCATGCCGTCCAGATCGTCCTTGGAAAACGAGTTCACGAACCTGAGGAGGTCGCTTCGGTACTTCTGGGTAATCGTCCCGGTGGCCCCGAGATCGATCATCACGATCTTGTTCCCTGGCTGCAGGATCACGTTCGAGGGGTGAGGGTCCGCATGGAAGAAGGGGGCTTCAAAAAGCTGCCAGTAGAAGATGTTGACCATCCGCCGGCTCACTTTTTCGAGGTCGATCCCATTCGCGGCGAGGTCACGAAGGAAGGCTTGATCCCCGTTTTGGACAGCCTCGATGACGACCCTCAAAAAGACTCCCGTTATGAACTCGGTGACGAGGATCTTGTTCGTGGAATAGGCCCCGTAAACGCGCGGCGCCGATACATACCGGTTGTTCTTTTTTGCCTCGACGCGGAACAGGGCGGTCTGCCGGGCCTCCACCAGGAAGTTCAATTCATCGAGCAGCATCTGGCGGAACTCTCGCAGGACCGGCCGGGTCTTTCCCCTGCTGATGAACCCGATCGCCTCGAGCTTGTCACAGACGTACTTGATGGCATCCAGATCCGCGGCGAGGATCTTCTCGACCCCGGGCCGGCGCACCTTGACAGCCACGACATCTCCGGACATGAGCGTCGCCTTGTAAGCGCAAGCGATCGAGGCCGACCCAAGAGGGGTGTCGTCGAAATGAGAAAAGAGTTCGTTGATCGGCTTTCCCAGTTCCTTCTCGATCATCGCCCGTGCCTGGGCTGAGGGGAATGGGGGAACGGAATCGAGCAGCGCCAGAAGTTCGTCGCTGATCTCTTTCGGCACCAGGTCAGCCCGCACCCCGAGTTGCTGGCCGATCTTGATCGCCGAAGGCCCGAGCCTCTCCAGCGTTCGCCTCAGGCGAACCGCGTCCGACCGTTTCGTGGCGCGGCCCCGCAGCCGGTCCCCCAGCATCTCGAGAGCCAGGAAGAAAAACGAGGTGGCCCAAACCAGGAGCCGCCCAAAGATCATGAGGCGGCTAACCTTTATGACCTCGCGCTCGATCTTGACGCCCGGATTGATGTGCGGAGGCTCCACGTCTTTCTCGCGTCCGGAATCCCTTCCCCGAAGCCTGATCACCCTCGCGGGCGGACGGCCATTCGATTCGCCCCTGTCCACTGCAGCCTTGACTCGAATAGGGATCTTGCCAGGGTCGGGGGTATCAGGGCCGGCCAGGGGGGTGCTCGCCTCACTCATAGAGGGAGTCTACCTTCCCCCGAAAGCAGCCTCGATAACCGCCTGGCCACGATTTCGATCCCGGGCGGGCCGAGCAGATTGAAGTGGTCGCACGGGACACCCACGACTTCGAGCGGTTTTCGAATCAAATCGCGCCAGGGAGCGACCGTGTCATAGGTCGAGAACTCCGAAAGTGATTCTGGCTGCGACTCCATGCCTGGCAGGACAAACCCTCGCTCGGAGCGGAAGTACAGAACTCCAGACGCGTCGTAGGGCCGGATGAGGTGGCTCCGGAACGCCTCGCCCGTGAAATTGCTGACATCGGTGGCACCTTTCAGGTATCCGTACACCTCATCCTCTGAAAGGGAGAGCCGTCCCCGCTCCCGAATCAGCGGTACGAGCGCGCCGAGCTGGAGATGAGGCGGAATCCCCTCGAGATCCGCCATCGTCAGGAAAGAACTGCTCGCGTTCTCCGATGCAAGGAAGAGATTTGCCAGCATGACGTGGCTGAGGCCACTCTCACGCAGGCCCCCGAAGACGCCCTCGACTTCGCTCGTGTTTGGGTACGTGTCGAGAAAGACCAGCCTCTCCACGTGCTCCCCCGACTGGTGGAGGAGACGCGCCGTCTCCATCGCGATGACCCCGCCCAGCGAGTACCCGCCGAGCACGTAAGGCCCGTGCGGGACGGCCTTCTTCACGCACTCCGCGTAGTGAGCGGCCATGTCCGAAATCCGCATGAAGGGAAGTGCCTTCCCGTCCACACCCCTGGCCTGAAAGGCGAAGACCGGGTACTCCTTTCCGAGTGCCGAAGAGAGCGACCGGAAGACCCCGGAAAACCCGGGCGCGCCGTGAACCCAGAATGAGGGCACGTGCTTTCCCGAGCGGTTGATCGGAATGATCTCGGGTGGCATTTCCGGTGTGTTCCGCTGTCTGCCCGGGGGCGGGGCAACATCCACACCTCCCCGGGCCGCCAGGAATTCCGCGAGGGAATCGAGGGTTGAATGGCGGAAAAGATCTGACGGGGCCACTCTCCCGAAGTGCGGTTCGAGCGCCTTCACCACCTCGAGCGCCATGAGCGAGTCGACGCCGTAGTCTTCGAGCGAGGCACTCGTGTCGAGCCTTTCGGCGTCGATCTGCAGCACCCCTGCCATGACTTGCCGGAGTCTTTCGTGCTGGCTCTGTCCGGCTGGTGAGGCAAGTCTCTCCGCGGTCAAGGCTTCCGAAGGGGTTCCCGCCGGGATTCCCAGCCGTCCAAGCGCCCTCGGTTCGGCCCGCAGAGCCACGCAGTACCCGTCCGGCTGCTCCGCCACCACGCGAAAAAGAGCCGCCATTCCCGAGGGAAGGTCGATCGAGCCGATTCCTTCCGCGGCCATCGCCCTGGCAACCCGCTCGTTCATCCCGGCTCCAGCGGAGCCCCAGAACCCCCACGCCAGGGCCACGGCAGGCAGTTCCCCGCGGCGGGCCAGCGTTTGCGCGAACGCGTCCTCGAACGTCGTCGCGGCGGCGTAGTTCGCCTGTCCGATCCCACCCGCGAGCCCGGCAATCGACGAGAAAAACACGACGAAGTCGAGGGATTCCCCGCGCAGGGCGCGAGCGAGCAGGACGCTCCCCTCGACCTTCGGTGCGAGCACTTCCCGAAACGAGGCCTCGTCCATCGACGTGAGCATCGCGTCACGAAAAACGGCCGCGGTGTGGAAGACACCATTGAGCGGGCCGAACTTCTCCCGGATTCGACCCATGGCGCCTGCGAGACTTGCGGCGTCAGTCAAATCGGCGGTCACGTAGAAAATCTCACCGCCCAGATTCCCGGCCTCGTCCACCCGCGCGGTCAATTCGGGGGAGCTTGGGCGACGGCCCAAAAGCGCAACGCGCGCCCGGAAAGTCCTCGCCAGGTAAAGGGCCACTTCGGTTCCGATCCCGCCCGCGCCCGCGATCAGGTACGTCCCGCCCTCGCGAAACCCCGCGCGGGAACCACGTGCGTCCCCCGCCTCGAGCCGGTCGAAGGACCGCACGGTGCGCTGCCCCTGACGGAAGGCGACATCCCTTCGCCCCTCGTCTCCCGGTTCGGCTGCCAGCGCGGCTGCAAGCGATCCGAGAGCCTCCCGGTCCGTATCAGAGAGGTCGACATCAACGCAGAGAACCTTCCAGAGCGGGAACTCCAGTCCCACAGACTTTGCAAGCCCCAGAAGGCCAGCGCCTGCAGGCCGTCCCGTGTCACGCTTCGATACGAATTGAACTCCATTGGTGATGATGTGAAGCTCCAGGAACCGGCTCGCATCTCCGCGCGCCTGGAGCACCTTGACGAGCCGGAAAAGAGCGAGGACGCCCCTCTGCTGGGCTTCCTCGATGGCCAGCGGGTCGTCGAGCGCCACCGGCCCCGTATCGATTCCGCCCAGAAAGTAGATGCGGGCGACGCCAGCCTCGGGGAGGGAGGTCCCGTCGACGGGGAGGATTCGGGCATCTGGGTGGAGTTCGAGAAGCGCCTCCGCCAGCGCTTGCCCGCCGGGTCCCGTCATGATCGAGACACCGCCCTCGAATGGCGCCCGGGACCGCAGGGTCAGTACCTCGGGGATCCATCTCGGAACGTAGAGCGGAATGGCATCACTTCCCCGTGAGATCCCGCGGAACTCGACTCCCAAAAACGAGAACCAGGGTTCCCCGGACGCGCCACTCACCTCCACATCGAGCAGCCCATCCGGCCTTCTGTGCGCGTAAACGCGGTAACGCTCTCCCGCACTCACGGGACAGGACGTGCGGACATTCACCTCGCCAACAGAGAAGGGCAAGCCGGGACGTCCTTCGGCCTTGAGCGTCAGGAGCGCAGCGGCCTGAAGAGCCCCATCGGCGAGACTGGGCGGCAGCAGAAACGAGGAACTCCTTCCGGCCGCGGGGATCGAGAGCCAGCCATCGGCCTCGCTCTCTCGAAGTGAGAGAGACTCGAGGCTCCGGAAGTACTCGCCGTGGGTGACACCCATCTCGCGGAAGCGGCGGTAGATCTCGGGAGCCAGCAATTCCTCCGATGGCGAGCGAGATTCGCTCCCGCGCAGACCGAGGTCCGCAGCCCTGTGGGGAATGCACTCCCCCTCTCCGGGACGGGACAGCCTGACTTCACCCGAGACGTGCGTCACGGGACCGGCCGGACCGGAACTCTGGATCGTAAGATCGAGGATGTCGCCATCCCCGGTCAACCGGACTTCGAGATCCACCGGACCCGACGCCGGTGCGATCGGCTCCACGAAGACGACATTCGCAAGCCGCGCCGGAGCGCCGGGCCGCGCGCGCCGGACCGCTTCCAGGGCCATCTCGATCGAGGCCACTGCCGGAAGCACGGGGTGTCCTCCGGCCAGGTGCTCCGCCACGATTGGCTCGGAAGGGTCGAGCCGCTTGCAAAAGCCGTCACCATCAAGCAGCGGATGCTGGCTTTTCACGGCCGGCTCCGGCACGGCAACTGGCTTTTGGGTTCTTGCTTTCACCCAGTGCCGCTCCGGTGCGAACGGATAGGACGGAAGCGGAACGCGGCGCCGCTTTCCCTCCGGGTGGAGCCGCCGCCAGTCGACCGGCACGCCTTCCACCCACAGAGAAGCCAGTTTCGAGAGTTTGCCTTTCGCCAGGAGGTAGTCCACGTAGTCGGGATCCACGGCGGTGCCTGTTCGCTCGCCATCCCGGTTGACCGTGACGCGCCCCACCTTCACGGCTGACGGATCGGCAAGGCGCGCTTTCAGGCTGTCCAGGCTCTCTGCAACAAACGCCAGCCGGGCTGGCATCTCTTCGCGGCCCGCCTGGAGAGTGAAGGCCAGATCGGCGAGGGATGGAGCGTCCTCCAGATGCCGGTCGAGATAACCCGCGAGTCTCCGAACCGCCTCACGGAGCCGTTCTTCGTTCTTTGCCGAGAGAACGATGACCTGAGGGCCGGAATCCTCGGAATCCGCCGCGACTGGCTCGAACTCCTCGAGAACGACGTGGGCGTTCGCCCCCCCAAACCCGAAAGAACTGACGCCCGCGCGGCGTGGCACCTCGCGTCCCTCGCGCGATTGGCGCCGCACCCACGGGCGCCGGTCACGGATGACCTCGAACGCGCTTCCCTCGAGATTCAGATAAGGGTTGATTTCCGTGACGTGGAGTGTCGGGGGAAGCGTCCCGTGCCTCATTGCGAGGACGACCTTCAGCACGCCCGCCACTCCGGACGCCGTCTCGAGGTGGCCGATATTGCTCTTTACCGAACCGATCCCGCACGCCGGAAACTCGAACTTCTCAGGACCCGGTCCGAAGCGCGAAAAGGCGCTCTTGAGACCGTTGACTTCGATGGGATCACCGAGCACCGTTCCCGTTCCGTGGGCCTCGATGTAACCGAGTGTTTCGGGGTGGATTCCAGCCTGCCGCCACGCCTCTTCCAGAAGGCTGGCTTGAGCCTCCGGGTTCGGGGCCGTCAGGGACGCTGCCCTGCCACCGTGGTTGACCGCCGTTGCCAGGATGACCGCCCGCACGGTGTCTCCGCTGGCCAGCGCCTGATCCAGCGGCTTGAGGAGGAGCGCTCCCACGCCCTCGCCTCGCACATACCCGTCGGCCGCCTTCGCGAAAGCCTTGCAGCGGCCGTCTTCACTCATCAGGCCCGCCTTGCTGAAGCCGATGGCCATTGTGGGGCTCAGGATGACGTTGACTCCTCCTGCAATCGCCATCTCGCATTTGCCGCTCCGGAGCGCCTCGACGGCGTGATGAATGGCAACGAGCGAGCTGGAGCAGGCCGTGTCGACGGGTTCGCTCGGACCACGCAGGTCGAGAAGAAATGAAATCCGGTTCGCCAGAACGGCGTGCGAAACGCCGGTAGAAATCTGGCCATCGATGTCGTCGACACGGGCACGGATGAGTTCCGAGTAGTCGGAAGAGGCAACCCCCACCCAGAGACCCGTCCGGCTCCGTGCCAGGTCCGATGGGCGATACCCCGCGTCCTCGATGGTTCGCCAGACAGCAGTCAGGAACAGCCGCTGCTGAGGATCCATCAGCGCCGCTTCGCGCGGCGAGATGCCAAAGAACAGAGCGTCGAAGCAATCCACTTCCGGAATGAACCCGCCCCATTTCGCGCGCGTCTTGTTGGCCTCGGTTCTCGGGTCACCCCACACCGCCCGCCAGTCCCACCGGTCAGGCGGGATTTCGGAGATGAGGTCGTCTCCCGAGTCGAGGTGCGCCCAGAATTCATCGAGATCATGCGATCCCGGCAGCACGCCACTCATCCCGATGATGGCGATGGGGACTTCCGTTCGGGCAGTCCAATTGTGTTTACGCACGGCCGGACGAGTCCGGACAGAGCCGGCCGCTACCCGCTCGCGACGCAGCGCCTGCGAAAGATGCCGGGCCAGACGCCAGATAGAGGAGTGCTCGAACAGGTCGGCTGGCGTGACGGCGGCCGCTCCCTCGGACTCGTTCACCAGCCGCGAGAACGCGATGAGGCTCGTCGAGTCGAATCCATACGACGTGAATTCCCGGCGAACGGGGACCTCGCCGGGCTCCATCTTCAGCATGCGGGCTGCAATCGCGATCAGCCGGGTTTCGATCCTGGCACACTCGGCCTCGTCCACCGGGGCGGTCAACTCCTCGCAGGACCGGGGAGCGACGTCCCCCTCCACTCCGGAAGACCCGCGTACCGCTGGCCGGGTCATCAGCCCTCGGATCTTGACGACAGGCTCTCCCGCATCGCCGAGGACGTCGATGTCAAAGCGCGAACCTGGCATGGACCGCGAAGCCGTGGCGAGGGCACGCCTCGGGATGCGGCCCGCAATTTCCACCTCGTCGATCCAGAACGGCAGCTCGAGCCCCTCCCTCGATTCGCGTAACCCCGAAACGGCCTGAAAGCCTCCGTCCAGGAGAGCGGGGTGCAGCACGTACTCGTCTGCCGTGGTTCCGGCCGCTTCGTCAAGACGCATTTCCGCCCTCGCGAACCCTCCGCCACACGACAGCGACGTGATCGTCCGAAACCGTTCCCCCAGCTCGAGCCCGCTTTCTGCAAACGCACGATAAAGGGACGCTCCGTCGATCCGGTCCTGCAACTCTCGCCCAGAAGGAGAGACGCACGGCTGCACGCAGCTGTCGGACTCCCAGTGAAGGTTGCCGCGAGCGTAAACGGCGCCAGAACCGGGATCGACGATCTCGAACTCCGCTCCTGGCCCGGCAGGATGGATCCGGATTTCGGCATGACATCCCGGGCCTGGCTCGGAAACGAGCGGAGCGACAAAAGAGAGCCCCGACAGCCGCACGACCGGCCTCCCGGCAGCCAGCTCCCCCGCTGCCCGTGCCATCTCGACGAGGGCCGCTGCCGGGAGAACCCGCTTTCCCATGGCGACGTGTTCACCAAGAAAAAGTTCCTCCCCGGTGAAATGCGACCGGAATGCGATCCCATGAAGAGTTGACGTGTTCGTGTGGACGAGCGGGTGCAGCCACAAAGATGCGGCCGGGTCGGATTCCCGCTCGCGAGTCCCCGGTTTTTCCCCGGACGTCTCAACCCAGCAACGCCTGCGCATAAACGCGGTGCCGGGCAGAGGGATGCGGCGCGGGGCGGGCACCCTCGTTTCACACGCGGGAGATCCCGCGGCACTCCACTCGATGGGGACCCCCGCCACCCAGAGGCGGCCCAGTTCGGCGAGGTCGTTTTGCAGCAAGGCATCCTGAGTTCGCGCGGGGTCCGGTTTCCCCGAACCTTCCTCGCATCGGCCGCGGGACACCCCATTCCACTGGCCCCGGGAGGCAGCCTCGAGGCGCCCGCGTAAGTCTGAAATGCTCCCGGCGATGAACGCCGCGCGTTCTTCCATCTCTTCGCGCCCGGTTTTCAACGTGAAGGCAATGTCCGCAAGGCACGGCGGCTGGAGGAAGTGCGTTTCCACCCGATCGAAGCGTGCGAGGTATCTGGCAAGGCCAGCGGCTGCCGCTCGCAGCCGGTCCTCGTTTTGTGCCGACAGCAGGATGAGTTCCTCTCGCGAAAGGGGCTCTTCTCTCGGTGACTCCCGACGCTCCTCGACGATGACGTGGGCATTTGCGCCCCCGGCTCCAAAGGAACTGATGGCAGCCCTGCGAAGGGCGGCCCCTGATGCCTCCCACTCAGTCAACCTCTTCTGAAGGGTGAGCGGCACGGGCCCGAGATTCACCCTCGGATTCAGAGGCTCCGCATTCAACGTGGGAACGAGTTGCCGGGCCACTAGCTGGCAAAGGACCTTCGTGAGCTGGGAGATACCCGACGCCGCTTCCAGGTGACCGAGGTTCGACTTGACCGTTCCCATCGAGCACCTGGTTTGCCCGAAGACTCGCGAGAGCGCCGCCACCTCGATGGGGTCTCCGAGGGGAGACCCGTTCGCGGCCAGTTCGATGTAGGAGATGGACTGGGCAGGCACGCCCGCGCGCATCAGGGCGGTCTCTACAAGATCAGCCTGAGCGCCGGGGTTCGGAACCCGAAAGCCACCCGTCTTTCCACCATGGTTTGCGGCGGTCCCCAGAATGACGCCGTAGATGAAATCACCATCCTCGATGGCCCGATCGAGAGGTTTCAAGACCACGGCCCCCACGCCTTCACCCGGCACCAGGCCATCCCCGTCGCCCATGCAGCGGCTTTCGGAATGGCTGCCCAAAAGCCCCACCTCCGAGAGCGCGAGGTACTTCCCCGGATGCAGCGAGAGGTTAACGCCGGCCGCGATGGCCGCACCACACTCACCGCTTCGCAGGCTCTCGCAGGCGAGGTGAACGGCTGTCAGAGAAGACGAACAGGCCGTGTCAACGGCCAGGCTTGGGCCTTTCAAGTCGAGGGTGTACGAGACCCGATTCGCGATCGACCAGTACGATCCGCTGGAGAGGAGCGACCGGAGCCCCGGATCACCCGCGAGCAACGGGTACTGCCGGTACATGCAGCCGATGAAGACCCCGACTCGCGGAATGCGCGCGAGGGTCCGGCGCGTGAGCGCGGCATCCTCGACCGCGTGCCAGACCGTTTCCAGAACGAGCCGCTCCTCGGGGTCCATCCTCTCTGCTTCCGCGGGAGAGATTCCGAAAAACAGGGGGTCGAACTCGTCCACGCCGTCAAGGAAGCCTCCCCAGCGGCCACGGCTTGCCCGGAATCCGGGGTCTTCGGGATCCCACCTGTCAGAAGGAATCTCGCGAACGCAGTTCCGGCCTTCTCTCAGGTTCTCCCAGAGGTCCGCAACGGACGGAGACAGCGGGTACCGGCCAGCAAGCCCGACGACTGCGACCTTGAATGGTGCGCAGAGATCCTCACCCGGCTCGGCTCTACCGGTCTCGCCGGTGGTACCCGCTCCTGGCACGGAAGGGGCTGGCGCGTGGGCAATAGGAGATGTCTCCGTTGCGGTAACGCGCCGCAAGGCCTCCTGGTGCTTTTCCGCCAGGTGCGCCCCGAGAGCCTCCACGGTGCCGTATTCGAAAAGGAGTGTTGCCGGAAGCTGGCCAAGGTCACGTTCGAACCTCTTTCCGAGTTCCTGAACAACGAGCGAATCGACGCCGTACTTCTCGAAAGTTGCGCGGTCCGCGATGCGGCCCGGAGGGATGCGGAGCACTTCAGAAAAGACCGATTTCACGTACTCGCGTGCGGCAGCCTCGAGGCCGCCCGGGCAGCTCGATGCCGGTGCCGCTGGCCGCTTGATTTCCGGTTCGTCGCGGACTTCCCGGGAACCGGTCGCGACCTGGACTTCCGGCGAGACTCCGGCGTTGAACCCATCGCTCTCGGCCACGATGACCGTCTGGGGCCGTGTTTCGCTCCCGGAAGGACCCGCGGGAGAGAAACTCCTGACGTTTCTGAAACCCGACTCGACGAGAAGAGACTCCCAGCGCTCTCGATTCAGCAGGGGTGAGCCAGGGAGCCTCTCGGTCCCGTCCTCGAAGCGCCACCAGCCCCCCGTCAGACCAAAGATGAGAGTGGCGGAGCCGTGACAAACGGTGACTTCGTTGACGAGCAGGAGCCCGTTCGTCCTGAGCGGCTTCTTGATTCGGGAAAGGGTGGCCCGAATGTCGCGCGTGGCATGCAGCACGTTGCTCGCCGCCACGAGATCGACGCTGTCGGCCGGGATGCCCTGTTCCTCGGCCGGGCGTTCGAGATCGAAAACCCTGAACTCCACGAAGGGATAAGCGGCACCGAAAGAACTCCGGCCGTGCTCGAGAAATCCCACGGAGAGATCCGTGTAGAGGTATCGAAGCGGGCCTCCTTCCGCTTTGAGGGCTGGAAGGATGAAAGACGTCGTCGACCCCGTGCCCGCCCCGGCTTCCAGGATGGTCACTCTCGCCCCGGGATCGAGCCGCCTCCGTTCGTCGACGTACGCGCGCACGACGCGGGCTGCTAACCGGCTGCAAGCGTCTGCCTGGGTGTTTCCTTTGTAGATCTTCTCCACGAGAGACATCGAGCCGCTCGGGAAGAGGACTTCCATGTGGTTCCGCCTGCCGGTGAGGACATCCGGGTACGCATCGAGACAGTGCCTCAGGCAGTGAGCGTGGGCCGAGAGATCCGGGTGGACCGCGACGAGCCTGGCTTGCTGCCCATCCGGGTCGTTCAATTCGGTGGCCAGGGCCGGGTCGTCCACGACCGCCAGGGAACGTACCTTTCCATTCACTCGCTCCACGAAGCCAGCCCTCTCCAGGATGGAAAGCAGAGCGCCAAAGAGGCGGCTGTATTCGGGCACGATGCCCAGACGGTCTTCGAGGATCGTCTCGGTGTGGGCTTCACCAGCCTCGAGGAAGACGGCCATCCTGCGAAAAGCCGTCAGGAGAAGAACAGCCCCGAACCGCTCGAGCGGATCGGTCACGAAATCACTTCCCATCGGGAGATCCCTCCGTCATGACCCGCGAGAGGGTCGAGTCCAGAAGAGACGGGAACCGCTCCGGGTAACGTTCCTTCACACCAGGCGCATCCAGCCCGATGGAGCGGAGGAACCGGCCCTCGCCTTTCACCGCGATCAGATGATCCGGGGCACCCCGGGTGAGGGACGCCTCGACGACGGCCATGCCCTCCTCCGGTTCGATGGAAGAAACACCCAGCGCGGCCATTTGACGGCGGTAGCCGTGGGTGGCGACGACTCCCACGCTCCCCCAGTAACCCCAGCTGATGAGTTTGACCGGGCAAGAGACGTGCTGGCGAAGTGCGTTAACGCAGGCATCCTCGAACGTCGATGCGGCAGCGTAGTTACCCTGGCCCGGATTCCCCATGAACGACTGGACCGAAGAGAAGTACAGGAGGAAATCGAGCGGCTCCCCCTCGAGGGCCCAGTGAAGAGCCATCGTCCCCTGGGCTTTCGGGTGAAGCACATTCCGCAGAACCTGTTCTTCCATCGTGGCGAGACGGGAATCTCTGAGGACGAAGGCCGAGTGGACCGCGCCATGAATCGAGCCGAACTGCTTCCTTGCGGCCTGAACGGCCTCACGCAGACTCTCTGGATTGGAGACGTCTGCCGGAACGTACAGGGCTCTGCCACCAACCTGTTCGAGTTCGGCCACTACCGAGGCCACATGCGCATCAGGTGCCCGGCGGCCCACGAGCACGAGGCGTGCCTGCCAGCGGGAGGCCAGATGACGGCAGAGTGCCTGACCAAGTCCACCCATTCCCCCGGCAACGAGATAGACGCCCCGGTGCCGCAGCAACGAGTCGTCACCCGCGCCGAGGGCACCAGTTGGCTGACGCGTGGCCAGTGGACCGATAGAGAGGGGCTCGCACACACGTTCCCAGCGGCCCGAGGGACGCAGGGCCACATCCCGGCCCGGGCCGAGAGGCGGCTCAGCCAGGACGGCTGCAGCCAGGGCGTCGAAGTTGCTGACTCCGGCCGTTCGGACGTCGACTCCGCTCACCCGCCAGTTGCGGTACTCACTGGAAACCGTGCGGCAGAGACCTAGAATGCCTGCCGAGAGCGGTTGAACTTGCTCGTCTTCTCGAATTGCGTGAATGCCGTTCGTCACGGCTCGCACGTCGAGGGGCCGGTCTGAGTACCCGCTTGCAAGAAGCGCTTTCACCAGCCGGAAGAACGGCCAGAGCGAGCGATTCTGGCCAGACTCCAGCACCGAAAGGTCCGCCGGGAGTCCGGGTTCTGGACCAGCACCCCCGAGAAAGACGACTTCCGAGAAATCTCCAGGCAGCGAACGCAGGCCAGTGCCGAAGCCGTCGACGTCGTCTCCGAGGCGCATGACCCTGGTTCGGTCTCGCCCGAGCTTCTCAGCGAGAGCCGTCACGAACGCGCTGGCATCTGCACCCGGCCCGGCAACGACCAGAGCCGGACCGCGCCCGGACGCATGAGCGCGAGGGGCAGTCCTGGCCACCCAGCGTGGAACGTAGAGGAAATCGAGGCCCGGGACCGCGGGTGCGTGCGCCTGCGTAAAAGGACGCCCGGGCGCCCTGAGTTCCCGGACCAGAAGCCGCTTCAGCACGACGCAGGCATCTCCTGCATCGTCAAGAAGCGTGACATCAAAGAGCATCTCGCCCACGGTTTCCACGTGAACCCAGCCCGAGGTTCCCGGTTTGCGGTGGAGCACGACGGACTCCACCGCATGGGGCAGGCAGGGGCGAGCCGTTCCGCTGAGTTCGACGAGGGCCGAGATCCCCTGGAAAGCGGAATCCAGGAGCGCAGGGTGGACGATGAAGGCGTCGGAGTCCAGGTCCGAAAGCCCCGGCGGCTCCAGCCGTCCGAGAGCCTCGGAACGTCCGAGGCCCTCGCGACGGACAGCAAAGAGCCGGGTCAGCCCGCGGAACGACTCCCCATAGAGAAGGTCCGCGGACTCGAATTTCTCGTAAAGCACCTCGCCCGCAACCGAATCGCCAAGGCGCGCCCGGAGCGACTCGACAGCCACCCGCGCGGGCAGGTCCAGGACTCGAGCCGGCCGCACCTCGCAGGTCGCGTGGACCGTACACGAACTATCGGCGCTCTGTAACTCGGCGGTGTACCCCTCCGCGGTGCCTCGCAGAAGTAACCGAACCGGCTTCTCGGATTCAGAAACCGCAACAGGCTGCCGCCACAGAACCCGCCAAAGCGTGTAGCTGCCCGGTAGAGCTTCCTGGAGAGCCTCCAGCACCATTTCGATGAACGCGGCGCCTGGCAGGATGGGCTCCCCGAGTACACGGTGATGGTCGAGAAACGACTCTGAATCGCGGAGAGTCTTCTTGAAGAGGAGCCCGCCGCTCTCCCTCGCGGTGGCTTCGAGGTCCAGTCCGTCAATGAGCAGCCTCGACCCCGTTCTTCTGACGGGCGAACCGGAGGGTTTTGGAACCGGCAGCCAGCAGTGCTCCCTCTCAAACGGATAAGTTGGCAGCGCGAGAAGCCGGCCACGCCTGCCGGGAGAGCCTTCCTCCCCCGCAGCGAGGCCTGCAACGAGGGCCGCAGCCGTGCCTGGATCCCGGACGAAATCCGTGAGGATTCGCTCCACGTCGTCAATGCTCGCGGCGGTGAACTCGAGGCGTTCTTCCATCAGTTCCCGGCCCGTCCGGAGTGTGTGCGCCAAGTCGCGAAGAAGTGACGGGCCCCGTTCGACCGGTGGGAGATCCGCGAGGAACCGCGCAAGTTGAGAGGCCACGGCCTTCAGTCTCTCGGGCGTCCGCGCCGAGAGCACGAGAGTCTCGGGACCTGAAGGCGACGCCGATTCAGGCAGGATCTGTGGTGGTTCTTCCAGGACGACGTGTGCGTACGTTCCGCCCATTCCAAAGGAACTCACTCCCGCGCGAAGCGGCGTTCCGGCCGGGACTGTCCACGGGCGGGTTTCCGTTGCCAGAACCATGGCCGAGCCATCGATCTGGAGCATCGGGTTGGGAGTCGTCAGGTTTGGGAGCCCCGTGATCGTGCGGTGCTTCATCTGCAGCAGAACGCGAATGACCCCTGCAAGCCCGGCCGTGGCTTCCGTGTGACCGAAGGTGCCCTTGACGGTAGCGACCGCACAGAAACCTGTCTTCTTCGTGAAGGCCGCGAAGGCCCGCTGAATGGCATTCCACTCGAGCGGGTCGCCGAGAACCGTACCGGTGCCATGCGCCTCGAGGAATGTGATGGTCTCCGGGTCGACGCCCGCGCTCCGCCAGGCATCGATCAAGGTCGCAGTTTCCTCGTCCGGGTTCGGAACGGTGGGGCCGGCAGACCGCCCACCACACCGGACGCTGGAACCCCGGATGACACCCTGAATGCGGTCCCCGTCGCGAATCGCCTTCTCCAGTGGTTTCAGGAGCACGGCGGCAATCCCTTCACCCGGCAGGTAACCATCGGCTGCCGCGTCGAACGGCCGGATCTCCCCGCTCTTCGAGAAGGCTCCCATCGCGCAGAAACTCAGGTACTTCGAAGGGCTCAAGTTGAGATTGACCCCTCCCGCCACCGCCATCTCGCACTCTCCGTTGCGCAGGGCCTGGCACGCGAGGTGGAGCGCCACGAGCGAACTGGAACAGGCGGTGTCGAGCGTGAGGCACGGACCGCGCAGGTCGTAGAAGTAGGCGGCCCGGTTCGAGAGCATGGAATTCGAGTTGCCACTTCCCGCGAACTGGAAGTCGATATCCGTGCGCTGCTTCAAAAGGTCGAGGTAGTCGTTGTAGCAGTTCCCCAGGTAGAGGCCCGTCGCAGTTCCCCTCACACGCCCCGCGTGGCCCGCGTCCTCCAGGCACTCCCAGAGGACTTCCAGGAAAAGCCGCAGCTGCGGGTCCATCGTGTCGGCCTCGCGGGGGGAGACGTTGAAAAACAGCGGGTCGAACTGGTCGACCCCGTCGATGAAGCCACCCCGATTCGTGTAAATGCGGTTTCCGGACGAACCTGGCCGGAAGAAGGGGCGGGAATCCCAGTGGTCCCGGGGAACGGCGCCGATCAGGTAGCGCCGCTCCGCGAGGTTGCGCCACAACTCGTCGAGCGTCGCCGAGCCCGGAAAGCGTCCCGCCATCCCGATTACGGCGATGTCGCCCGAGCGGGCCACCACGGGAACGGGTTGTTCCTCCAGGACGGCAGAAGAGGCGGATTCGATGAGAGGTTCCGGTGTCAGCCGCTGGCTCTCTCCATGGGCAGAGACGACGGCGAGTTCCGTTTCCACAAGGTGTCGTGCCATCCGCTCGATCGTCGGGTGCTCGAACAAAACGGTGCCGGGCAGGTGCAGGTCATAGTGCCGGTTAACACACTGCACGAACTCGAGCCCCAGAATCGAGTCGATGCCCTGCTCGATCAGGCTTCGCCTGGGGTCCAAGGTTTCTTCCTTGGCCATCAGAGTCTCCGCCAGTTTGGCGATCAGGACGCGCTCGACGGCCGGGACGGCGAGCCCGTCTCGTGTCTTCCGGGCCGGTTCCGGTTCCGTCTTCCCTTGCTCGCCTGTCACGGGGGAAAGCGGCGTGGGAACGCCAGGAGAGGGTCTTGCCATTCCAAAAAAGGAGGAGTGGTTCCTGTGAAGAAACTCAGTGAGCCTGTCGATCGTTGGATTCTCGAAAAGTACGGTGCCCGGCAGGCCGAGCCCCGTCTTTCGATTCAGGCTCTGAACGAATTCGAGGCCCAGAATCGAGTCGATCCCTTGCTCGATCAAACTCCGGTCATCGTGAAGCGTGGCCGGGTCAACGAGGAGCGTCTCGCCGAGAAGCTTCCGCACGACGGCCTTCACATCGGCACGGGTGATGTCAGCGTTATCGACCGGCGGCACGCACTCCTCCACCGGCGGCTCCGTGGCGGCGCTCTTTCTCTCCGCGACGGTCTCGAGCGGCTTGAGACGAAGCCTGGGTACTTTGCTGGAAGCCGTGAGGGGACCAGCACTCGAAACCGCGCGCCTCGGTTCGGGAGGGCGCGTGGAGGTACGTTCGAGTTCGGCCACGCTGACCCTCCGCTCGTCCAGACCTCGGAGCGCCACGGCCACGTTTCCACGGCTGTCGACGAGGTCCGCATCGAACCGCAGGGCCTCGGGTGATTCGTGGACGAGCCTCACATCCGCCCTGTAAACGCTGTCCGAGAGTTCGCCGTAGACGGAAACTTCCGCGATGGAGAGCGGGATAAACGCGGCAGAGTCCTCGCCCGGCCGCCGGGCCGCCAGAGCCAGCGCGACGCCCAGAACGCCACCGAGAAGGCCCGGGTGGAGGGAAAAGCGCTCGGTGACGGCACGTGCCGCGGCCGATAGCCTCAGTTCGCCCACGGCACGTTTTTCCCAGAGCGACAGGCGCACGAGGCTCCGGTAGAACTCCCCGGCCTGCAACGGGTGGTCAGGCCGCGCAAGAGAGCGCGCATCGAGAACCTCGGCATTGGTTTCCGGGAGCGCACTCCGCACCCCGCGCTCTTCTCGTGCCAGCCGCGCGAAGAACCCGGCGGCGACTTTCGGGAAGGGGCCGGCAGCGGACGCCACCCGGCTTCGCAACACGAACTCTGCCGGATTTCCACCGGAAAGAGACAGCTCCGCACGAGTCACCTGCCCCGGCACTCCGGGCAGCTGGGAGAAGAGGAAGACTTGGGTGAGCCGGATCCGCTCCGTGCCCAGGATTTCGCGCACCGCCCCATGGACCATTTCCAGGATTCCATCAGTGGGCAGGCATTGGCGCCCGAACACGGTGTGCTCCCGGAGCAGGACATTCGTCTCTGGCGTCAGTTCGTAACTGATCTGGGTGCCGCCATCCGGCCCGCCCGTTCGAATACCCTCGAAGAACCACCGCCTGCTTTCCGGGGAATTCGGGGGCCTTGACGGGCTGTCACTCTCCGAACGGAACCAGTAGCGCTCCCTCGCGAAGGGGTATGCCGGAAGCGAGGCGCGCCGGCCGATGGGCTTCGATTCGCCGGAAACGGGGAATGGAACACCCACCGCGGTTTCGCCGCCGAGGAACCGGGCAAGTTTGTCTCTGAGTTCTTCGTGAGACGAGGCCTCCACCGCCAGCTTCTCTTCCATGACGTCTCGCCCGTCCTGCAGCGTAAACGCGATATCCGCCAGCCCGGGCAACGGCCCGTCATCAGTCGAGCGAAGGAACGCCAGCAGGTCGCGGGCCCTCTCGGCAAGACTTCGGGAGTTCCTGGCTGACAGGGGGAAAACGAAGGGGCCGCAAGACTCTGGAGACCTGGGAACTACTGGCGCTTCCTCGACGACGAGGTGTGCGTTGGTGCCACTGAACCCGAATGCGCTCACCGCGGCCCTCCGGGGTGTGTCGCCCACTTTTTCCCAGGGGAGCAACTCCGTGGCCAGGAAGAACGGGCTCCCATCCAGGCGGAGGAAATGACTCGGCACGGACACATGCAGCGTGGGGGGGATTTCCCCGTGGCGAAGTGCGAGGAGGGTTTTGATCAGGCCTGCGACCCCGGCGGCCGCGGACGTGTGGCCGATGTTGCTCTTGACGGACCCGAGTGCCGCGAAACGCTCCCTGGCGGTGAACTCGCGGAAGGCCTCGGTCAATGCCGCAACCTCGATCGGGTCTCCGAGACGGGTTCCCGTCCCGTGCGCCTCGACGAACCCGATGGTCGCGGGGTCGATTCCGGCTCGCCTGTAGACATCCACGAGGAGGCTCTTTTGAGAGTCCTTGCTCGGCGCGGTGATTCCGTTCGTCCGGCCATCCTGGTTCAGTCCCGAGCCGCGAATCACGCCGTAGATCTGGTCTCTGTCTTTCAGAGCGTCATCGAGACGTTTCAGGACGACGACGCCGGCGGCCTCGCCCGTCACGATGCCATCCGCCTTCTCGTCGAAGGCGCGACAGCGCCCCGTGGTCGAGAGCATTCCCGCCTTGCTCATCATCACGAAACCAGCCGGGTCGAGATACAGCGTCACACCACCCGCAAGAGCCATGTCGATTTCGCCCGACTGAAGGCCGCGGCACGCGAGATGCGTCGCCACGAGTGAACTCGAGCAGGCCGTGTCGATTCCCATCGCCGGTCCCTTGAGGTCGAGCGCGTAAGAAATGCGGGCCGCCAGAATCGAGTCTGCGTTTCCGAGCATGGCGTGACCGAGGTGCGTGGACGCGCCCGCCCGGGCCAGCAGCATCTGGTAGTCGTTATTGAAGACGCCGGCAAAGACACCGCACCGCTTCCCGCCCAGCGCCGACGGGGCCTGGCCCGTGTCCTCGAGTGCGGTCCAGCAGGTCTCGAGAAAGAGCCGCTGCTGCGGGTCCATGACCTCTGCCTCCGCGCGCGTGATGCGGAAGAAGGGGGCATCGAAAAGATCCACGCGGTCGAGGAATCCGCCCCATTTCGCGGTGCTCCGGCCAGGCCTGGCAGGATCGGGATCGTAGAAGCCCGTGGTATCCCAGCGTTCCCGGGGGACCTCGGTGACGGAGTCGACGCCGTTTCTGAGATTGCGCCAGAACGTCCGGACATCGGGGGCCCCCGGGAAGCGTCCGGCCATGCCAATCACGGCGATGGGCATCTGCCCATTCCCCGTGAAGAGGTTGCGACCGGTGGGCACCTCTTCCGGCGAGACAGCCGGGCCATGGGGTTCCGCGAAAGAGGCCGCCTCTTCCCTCATCCACTCCAACCTATTCCTTTGTTGCGCCGCCAGGGGAGCCGGGGACGAATATCCCCGGCTAATTTCCTGCTCATGCAATGTTGTCTCTTTATCTGGAACGCAGGCCTGCGCGGTCGAACACCTCGTGATTTCTGTCGATGCACCCCTTGAACCGGAAATTAGCCGGGGATATTCGTCCCCGGCTCTCTCGTCGTTCTCTTGTCGCCCGCCTCTGAATGGCGCAACAAAGGAATAAGGTGGAGCGGATGCCTTTTCCCTATCAGCTTCGTCTTCTGGAGCCGGGGGATGCGGCGGAATCTCTTGCAGCTTCCTCGCGGCCAGTCTGGCAAGGTCGCGCACGCTGGAGTGGTCGTAAAGGACCTCCATCGGCAACTCCAGGCCGAGTTTGCGGTTCACCGCATCCAGCAGCCGGAGCCCCACGAGCGAATCGACTCCGATCTCGACGAACCGCGCCTCCGGATCGATTCGGTTCGCGGCCACCCCGAGAGCTGACGCGGTCACCGCGAGAATCGTCTGCTCCACACCCGTCGAATCGGGGGGGACACACGGAGTGGCAGCCACCGGAACAGGTGCCGGTGCAACCCTCGAGAGGGCCTCCCGGTACGAGACGGACCGTGCCAGCCGCCCGGCGTTCATCGACGTCAGCTCGGCCTCCGAGAGTTCCGGCCCCGCTTTCCTCACCGTGAGGAGGACGTAGCGAATGAGCTTCTGGGCAAATGCCTTGCCACAGTTGTGGAAGCCGCGATGCTCCGCTTCACCGGCTGCGGCTCCGGGATTTCTGGAGTGAAGGGACGCGAGATTCCGTTCGAAATCCGGGTCGCTCAGGAAGTGGCTCATTTCCACTCCCACGTCCACGCAAGTTTCCACGATCAGCCCAGCCGAGGCAAAGAGCTGGGCGAGCCGCGGTGCCGTGCTCGTGAACTGCCCGAGGTGCGGCATCTGGATGTCGGTGACGGTGTTGGCCACGCAATCGGCCACCAGCAAGGTGCCGCCGGGAACGAGATGCCGTGAGACATTTGCCAGAACCGCGGCCTTGTTCTCGATGTGAAAGAGCACCTCGAAGGCCAGAGCGGCGTCGAAGAGCCCGGGGAACTCCTCTTTCGTACTGTCTCGATTGAAGACCTGCAGGCGGTCGCTCAGCCCCGCCTTCTCGATTCTTGCCCTCCCGAGTTCTGCTTGCTCGGGCGTGATGGTGTAACCGGTTCCCGTCAGCAACGGATACTTGCGGGCCAGGCCGATCAGATCGGTCGAAAGACCGCAACCGATGTCGAGGACACGAGTCACCTTGCCAAAGTCGACGCTGGCAAACAGGACCGACTTGAGTTCCCGCTGGGCCCTCAACATCAACTCGTGGTGATTCGCGCGCTTTTCGGGCTCGAAAAACGTGAGGAGCCACGAGAAGCCGGGGACCGGTTCCAGGAATGGGGCGAAGACGAGGTGGACTTCTTCCTCGCCAACCCTGTCCCTGACCGCATTCGCCATCTGGCCGTAGTAAGCGGCCACGGTCTGCCCGGTGGGCGCTGGCGAGGCTCCGGCGGCCATCAGGACCCTTGCACTGGCGGAGACCGCGGGTTGTGAAGCCACCCGATCGCCGGAGTCTGGCCAGCAACGCTCCCTTTCGAAGCGGATGGGTGGCAGGGAGACGCGGCGCGCCGGACGCCCGCCGGACAGCGCCCGCCAGTCCACGGTGGAACCAGAAACCCAGGCCTCCGCGAGCCTCGAAAGAGCGTCGCGATCGTGCGCGTCCGCGGGCGCTTCGGCCCGGGTCGCTCCCTCTCGAGCCCGCCCAGCGAAGACTGGCGCCGGCTCACCACGAAGGTGGGCTCTCAGCGTCGTCAGCAGTTCATCGAGTGTCGAGACGACCGCCGCGAAACGAACCCGGGCTTCCTCGCGACCCACATAGAGCGTGTGCGCGATATCGGCGAGAGTCACGGGTTCTCCCTCTCCGCGGAGAACTCGTTCCACCGCGCTCACGAGATCCTCGAGCCGCTGCCGGAGCGAACCCTCTGACCTGGCCGAAACGGGAATGACCTCGGGCCGGGATGCTTCGGACGGAGTCCGGTCCCGTTCGAACGCTTCCACGAGAAGGGCCGCCTGAACGCCGCCCACTCCGAACGAACTGACCACCGCTCGCCGCCGGGCGTCGCCCGCCAGCCAGGGAACCTCCCGAGACGCGAGCGTAAACGCGCTGCCAGCGAGTTCGATTTCCGGATTCAGCTCCCGGGCAACCTTGCAGGGGGCGATCGCAGAGTGGCGCATCATCAGCAGGACTTTCGAGAGCTGCGCGATTCCCGAGGCTGCCTCGAGGTGCCCGATGTTCGGCTTGAGCGACCCCACGGCACAGGAGACCCCGTTGCGAGGAGGACCAAAGGCACTCTTCAGCGCGGACCACTCGGCTGCATCGGCAAGTTCAGACCCAATGGCTTGCGCTTCCACATAAGAAATGGAAGCTGGGTCCACGCCGGCGCTTTCGAAAAGCCGTGACAGGAGTTCCGCTTGCGCGTTTGGCGACGGCATCCGGTAGCCTGCCCGGCTCCCCTTGTGAGAGACCTCCGAAGCGAGAATCACGCCCTGGACGTTGTCTCCGTCTGCGATTGCACGTGAGAGAGGTTTCAGGACGGCGATGCCGCCCCCCTCTCCCGGAAGGAAACCGTCACCGCCCTTCGAGAAAAGCTCACAGTCGTCTTGGCGCGACAGCAGGCGCCCCTGACACATGAGCTGGTATTTGGACGGGTGGAGGATGAGATTCACACCTCCAGCCAGCGCCAGATCCGCGGCACCCGTTCGCAGGCTCTCGCAAGCCGTGTGAATGGCCACGAGGGCTGATGAACAGCTCGTGTCGATGGCAAGGCTCGGGCCTCGAAGGTCGAAGTGATGCGAGATGCGGTTTGCGAGGCTGAAAAGAGACGTGTCGAGCGGGACCTCCGGGTGCGACCGGAAATGCTCGAGGGCGGCGAGCGGGAACGTGTTCGCCGTGACACCGATGTAGACCGCGACCCGCTGCTGGGAAAGAGACGCGCGGTGGTGTCCCGCGTCCTCGAGAGCCTCGGTCGCCAGCTCGAGGAGCAGGCGCTCTTCGGGTTTGAGTGACCTGGCCTCGGCGGGCGAGATCCCGAAGTGAAGCGCGTCGAACATCTCCACGTCCGCGAGAAAAGCACCGCGGCGGCAGTAGATCTTCCCGTCATCAGCACGAGCAGGATCCGGATCGAAGAACTCCCGGGCGTTCCATCGAGTGGTTGGAACTTCCGAGATCGACGAGCGTCCAGAAATCAAATTCGCCCAGAAGTCCTCGAGCGTGGGTGCACCGGGGTACCGGCCCGCCAACCCGATCACGGCAATGGGTTCATTCAGGTTCTTCACAAGGGAAGGCAAAAGAACCTTTGCAGGCACGGGTGCAGGTGTCTGTGCCGGCGCGGCAACACGCGAGGCAGCCAGTTCCTGCTTGGGGGAAGACTCCTCTCCCAGCAGCTCTGCGATCCCCGCTGCGTGGTTTTTCACGAGATACGCAGCCACTTCCCGGACTGTCTCGTTTTCCAGAAGCAGCGTTTTTGGAAGTGGACCCACCAGTTTCGACAGCGCGCTCGTGATCTGGTTGAGCAGGATGGAATCCAGGCCGTACGAGGAGAGCGGGGTCTCGACATCGACAGCGTTCGGGGCTAGCCGGAATTCGGCCGCAAAGAGTTCCGTGAGGTAGCGCTCTACCCGGGATCCGAGGTCTGGACTCACGAACGCGGGCGCCTCCGTTGCAGGGGCCTCCTTCCTTTCCTGGCTGCGCGGTGCGCTCGCGGCGTCACCCGAGAAGACAATCGCCTGCTGGGTACCGCTCCCCAGAACCAGCTCGAGAACCGCTAGCCCATCCGCCGTCTCGAGGATGCCACCCGCGGGTTCGGCCTCGCCATACCGCGCGTGCCGTGCCGCCCCCCCTTCCTTCCAGAGCGGCCAGTTGATCACTACACTTCTACCGGAACGATTGCCCCTGGCCCGCTGGAACTCACGCCACGCCGTGAACCCGTCCAGGAACCGGTTCGCCACTGCGTAAACACCTGAACCCATGTCTCCTAGAAAGGACGAGATCGACGAGAACGACAGGAAGAAATCCAGGGGGGCCTCACGCGTGGCCAGGTCGAGGGCGATCACTCCGTCGACCTTGGGGCGCAGGGTCGCCAGCAGTTCGTCTCTGACGTCCAGGCCGGAAACCGAGGGAAGCCGGCCCGCCGCGTGGAGAACGCCCTGGATGGGTCCGAGCTTGTGTTGGACGCGGGTCACGGCCTCCCGCATCTGAGAAAGATCTCCCACGTCCGCGGTCAGGTAGATCGCTTCTCCGCCCAGAGCGCGGATCTCTTCCACGGCACCTTCGGATGCTGGCCCTGCTTTCGTCCGGCCCACGAGGGCAAGGCGAGCCCCGAAGCGTCCGGCAAGATGCTTCGCGACGAGGCGTCCAAGCGCCCCGAGCCCCCCTGTGAGAAGGTAAACCCCGCCATGGCGGAACGCCGGCTGCTCGCCACCATGAAGGTTCAGCGGCGCCGTCTGCCGCACTTCCCTGACATCTCCTTCGTACCGGACCTCGCGAACCGTTCCCGGTACGGATGTCGCCAGTTCACCCAGGATCCGCCGGGCATCGCGGCAGGCAAGCCACGTGAAACTCGGCCTTCCGGGGACGGAGCGGGCAATCCCTCCAGCGGCTTCGAAGAACGGGTCCGGCGTGCTTCCAGCCACGACCCAGTGGCGAGCCGATCCACCAAAAGCCGAAACCAGGTCAAATAGCGGAAAGACGGAACGCGCAAGACCGTCGTCCGCGACCAGATCAAGGGCACCCCCGAGAGAAGACCACGCATGCACCAGTGAAGCGGGCCGCACTCCGCGTTCCGCAAGGGCGTCACGCAGGCGGACGAAATCGGCGGAACTCCGCGGGTCGATCTCGAACGTCAGCAGATCAGCCTGCGTAAACGCAGTGCCCGGTTTAACCAGAATGACTACCGAAGACGTCTGGGTTTCCTTCTGGATCTCTTGACGGAGAGCATCCCCACTGTCGAGAAGCAAGAGCGGGAACACCTCGCGTGGCACGGGGCCTCCATGGGACGCCTGCGGAACCCACCGCCGCTCGTAAAGACGGGCGTCTTTCCCCGGCTCGACGGCAGGTGCTAGTTCCTTGCGCAGAAGTGCGGCCGGAGTCCCTGGCACCCAGTACCGCTCGCGCGCGAACGGGTAGCCCGGAAGCGAGACCCGGGAAGGAGGCGGGGAACCGTGGAGGAGGTACCAGTCGATCTCGACCCCCGCGATCCACAGCTCTGCCAGCTTCCCGAGCTTGCGGCCCGAGAGGGCGATCCGGAGAAACTCTCGTCCCTCATCTCCGTCAAAGAGGCCCTGGCGACGGCGGCCCGTGTTTACGCGGCCGCGGAGGATCTCCGGGTGTGAACTCGGGTTCACCGAGAAGTCCATGAGGATTCGAACCATCTCGCGCAAATCCTGGGCGACGAACGCCAGCCGCTCTTCCATGGCTTCACGCCCCGCCTGGAGCGTGAAGGCAACCTCCGAAAACCGGGGCGGTCTCCCATTTGCCGGATCGAGAAACGCCGCGAGGCGTTGAGCGGCCTCGGAAAGGCGCTCCGGCGTCTTTGCGGAGAGCACGATCAGCTCCGGTCCCTCGTGCCCGGGGAGAACCGATGGTGGTTCGGGGTGTTCGAGAGCCTCGAGCACGACGTGAACGTTCACGCCCCCGAACCCAAACGAACTCACTCCTGCCCGAAGTGGAAGCTCACGGCCCGACTCGTCGCGCAGGGGTTCCCACTCGCGCATCTTGACGACGACCTCGAAGGGAGTCCCTTCCAGCCGGATCTGGGGGTTGACTTCCTTGACGTGGAGGCTCGCGGGGATCCTCCTGTGCTTCATGGCGAGGAGGACCTTCAAAACTCCCGCCACTCCGGCGGCGGCCTCCAGATGGCCGATGTTGCTCTTGACGGTTCCGATTCCGCATCGCGCCCCTGCCGGACGCTTGCCGCCGTGGCGCTCGAGCCAGCTCGAGAACGACTGTTTGAGCGAATTGACCTCGATTGGATCGCCCAGAGGCGTGCCGGTTCCGTGAGCCTCGACGTACCCGAGAGTGAAGGGGTCGATCCCAGCATCCTCGAACGCCTCCACCAGAAGCTGTGACTGGGCCCTTGGATTCGGCGCGGTGAGGGAGCTGGCGCGGCCGCCATGGTTGAGCGCTGTCCCCCGCACGACCGCGTAAACCGGGTTGCCGTCCCGTCTCGCGGCGGAGAGCGGTTTGAGAAAGAGTGCCCCGACCCCCTCACCCCGGACGTAGCCGTTGGCAGACCGGTCAAAGGAGCGGCAACGTCCGTCCTCACTCAGCATGCCAGCCTGAGCAAAGGCGATGAAAAGAGTTGGGCTGAGGAGGGCGTTGACTCCTCCCGCAATCGCCGTCTCGCACGCGCCGCTCCGGATGGCTTCCACGGCGCGGTGCAAGGCGACAAGGGAACTCGAGCACGCCGTGTCGATCGGCTCACTCGGGCCGTGCACGTCCAGGAAGTACGAGATGCGGTTCGCCAGAACGGAATGCGCCATCCCGGTCGAACCGTGCGTCCCGATACCCGAGGATTGCTCTCTCAAGAGATCCCCGTAATCCGAAGTCGAGACGCCCAGGAAAATCCCCATCTTGCTCCCGGCAAGGCTCGAGGGCCTCTCGCCGGCGTCCTCGATGGCCCTCCACACGTTCTGCAAGAGCAGGCGCTGTTGCGGGTCCATCAACTCGGCTTCGCGCGGCGAGATTCCAAAAAAGAGCGGGTCGAAGAGGTCCAGGCCTGGCATGAAGCCCCCCCACCGCACGTTCGTCCGGTTTGCTCCGTCGGCCGCCTCGCCCGCGTAAACGCGCCAGTCCCAGCGGTCGGCCGGGATCTCGGAGATCAGGTCACGTTCCTCTTCCAGGTTCTTCCAGAAGGCAGCCAGATCCTCCGAGCCGGGCATCACCCCGCTGATTCCAACGATGGCAACGGCCCGCTCGTCCGCGCCGCGAGACACCTCCTGCCGCCGGGTTTCTTGCCCGGTGACGGAGGGCGTCCGAGTGCGGGCTGGCGAATCCGGGGCCATGGATTCCCCTCCACGGACGGCATGATGACGGCCCACCTCGACGGGAAACGCAATCAGCATGTGGGTGGAAAGAGCCTGAAGCGTGGAGTGCTCGAAGAGCACCGCCGGAGTCAGGTCGACACCGTAGCGATTGTTGACGCGGGTCGTGAACTCCGTGAGATTGATGGAGTTGAAACCGTACTCGCTCATCTCCTCTTCCGTAACCACGTCACCGGGTTCGAGCTTGAGGAGACCGCATACGAGATCGACGAGTTCCTTTTCAACCAGGAGGCGCAGGGCCTCGCTCATTTCTGGCGCCGCGGAATCGGAGGGGAACGGGGCAGACACCACGGCAGGAGTCGCGAAGAGCTTCCGGACCTTTGCGGGGTCGCCGTTGAGCACGAGGAGGGGGCTCGGCAGCGTGCCAGAAAGACATCCGGCCAGGATCTGCCAGGCTTTCTCCGACGGGAGCGGGGCTACACCCAGGGAAGCCGTGGCGAGCTTCTCTGACGCCGCGTCTGCCCGGAGGGCTCCCTCGTCAAAGAGCGGCCACTCGAGCGAGATCGTGTGGCCCGAACGCGAACCTTCCGCACGGCGTGCCTCTCGCCAGAGCGCGAACTCGTCCAGGAAGCGGTTCGCGTAGGAATAGTCAGACTGGCCACGGTTCCCCAGCGCGGCGGCGATCGAGGAGAACAGCACAAAGAACGCCAGGGGGTGCTCGCGGGTGGCTTCATCAAGAAGGACCGTGCCCGGCACCTTCGGCGCCAGAACTGCCGAGAAATCCGCCAGAGACTTTCCGTCAAGGAGGCGGTCCCGCGTCGTCCCGGCCAGATGAAAGACGCCGGTGAGAGGTCCGAAGGACGAGGTGATTTCCGCAACGAGAGCCGTCACGTCATCTGGCGACGCCACGTCGGCTCTCCGGTAAACCGCTTCAGCCCCCAGGGCCCGCAGCTCGTCGAGAACAGTCGAGACTTCCGCAGAGAGCGGCGACCGGCCACAGAGTACGAGCTTCCCGGCCGTCTCGCGAGCCACCCACCGCGCGAGCGCCAGGCCGAGCCTTCCCGCACCGCCAGTCACGAGAGTGACTCCGCCCCGAACGAGCGGGACCGCGCCGGCCGGATCCCCTGTCCACTCGAGTTCTTGAAGGTGCCGGATCTGCCGTTCCCCATTCACGACCCGAGCCTCGAGCCCTGCCTGGCTCACGAGAGCGAGTTCAGAGAGCGCAACCTCCGCCATTCGGGAGGGTGCAAGACCTGCCCAGGCGAGAGTCGTCAAGACGACGTGGGGCGTCTCCAGGGCAACTGCCCGGGCCAACCCGCTCAGGGCTGCAGACACGGCTCCGGAGACGCCGGCCGGTTCGTAGACGTGCAAAACCCGGCGAGGTGCCCGCGATCCGTCTTGCTGGAGCGCCTTGAGCAACAGGAACATCGAGGCCGCAGCCAGCGGCACACCGTCCGCGGTTGACGCAGAGAGGCTCCCGGTCCAGTTGTGAAGAACGGCAGCAGGCGACAATCCCGAAGCCCTCATTTCTGAAAGAAGGCGCTGGTAGTCCTCGGCGCGACAGGGGTCGATCTCCCACGTCCGCTCTCCTCTCCTGCAAAAGGAGGAACCGGCGGTGACGAGGGCGGCCGGATCCCGGTGTCCGGCAGCCGTCAGGTGCAGCAAGAGAGAGCTGTCCTGGGCAAAGACGAGCAGCGTGCCAGAGAGACCGGAGGTTCTGGAAAGAGGTTCAGATTTCCACACCGAGTGGCCGAGAATCGTCTCTGCCACGGACTCCCGCCGGGCTGGCCGCGCGAGGAAATCCTCGATGCGTACGAGCACGTTGCCCTCTGTATCCAGAATCTCGATCCTGGAAACCGTCCCTGCCCTGGCAGTGGCGTCGCGCACGGCATGAACCCAGCATTCGGGCAAGAGAGGCCGGTGGAGTTCCACTCTCGCCACGGAGAAGGGCACCAGGAGATCGTTTCCCGAACCGCTCGGGTCCGCAATGCCAGTCTGGAATGCACCGTCGAGAAGAGACGGGTGAAGGCCGAAATCACTGAAATCAGCGGCCCGACCAGGTGGGATCACAACGCGCGAGAGGGTTTCGCCGTCACCCGTGCGCAGGGTCGCAAGAACCCGGAAGGCCGGTCCCAAATGAAGCCCTTTCCCTTCAAAGGTGCTGTAGAACCGTTCTCCCGTCATCTCGGTTCCCGAGCGAACGAGGTTCTCCAGAGAGACCGTCGCTGGCTCCGCCGGACCGAAAGAGAATTCGCCCTTGCAACAAAGAACCTTTTTCTCTCGCGAGATCTCGAAGCTGGCTGAACCGTCCGGCAAAACACGCACGCGAACACCGAGTTCCACCGGAGCAGCCCCTTTTGCCAGAGTGACAGGCGAAGCCCAGACGGTATTACGGAGCGAGCGAACCGGATGCGAGCAGGCGAGCGCGCCGGCGGCGCGGGCAATCTCGAGAAGCGCCGCCCCCGGCAGCGTCCGCAGGTCCCCGATGATGTGCTCGGTCAGGAAGAACTCCTCTCCAGAAAGCCTCAGGGAGAAGTGGTATTCACCGGGCGCCGGTGAACTCTCACGCACCAGAACGCGCTCCATAAAGCCGCCCTGCCCGGCCGGGAAGGCGCTGGCCGCAAGGCCAGGAGGGCCGGGCGTCTGCAGGCTCCACTCCAACTCATTCCTTTGTTGCGCCGCCCAGGGAGCCGGGGACGAATATCCCCGGCTAATTTCCTGCTCATGCAGCGTCGTCTCCTTATCTGGAACGTAGGCTTGCGCGGTCGAACACCTCGCGATTTCTGTCGAGGCACCGCCTGAACCGGAAATTAGCCGGGGATATTCGTCCCCGGCTCTCTCGTCGTTCTCTTGTCGCCCGCCTCTGGATAGCGCAACAAAGGAATGAGTTGGAGTAGATGGCGCCTGCAGGCTCCTCGATTCCGGCTTCGTCTTCTGGACCCAGTACCGGCTGCGGGAAAAGGGATACGTGGGAAGCGGGATGCGGTCGTACTGGCCCGCGGGGTAAAGGAGGTTCCAGTCGAGCCCCGCGCCCTGAACGAAAAGCTCCGCCAGTTCGACGAATCTCTCCCGGATGTCTTTCCTGGACCACTGTTCATGCGAAGCGTTCGCACGCTCGAGAGTCTCGCGTCCCCTCTCGAGAAGCTGCGGGGAAGGCGCCTTCTTGTCCTTACGCAGATCCCGAGTCACGAATCCGGCGGGACGCCCGCCCTGGAGCACCTCTTGAAGTTGAGTCCGAAGCCCGGCCAGACTCTCGGCGGCAAAAGCCGCCCGGACCTTGAAGTGGCTGCGGCCCTGGAGCAGTGTGAAGGCCACGTCACAAAGGTGAAAGGCCTTCGCATCTGGTTCTTCCAGCCACGCCAGAAGGTCCGAGAGCCTTCTCGCGAGGGCGTCGGGGGTCTTGGCCGAAACGGTGATCAGTTCGGCCGGGCGCGAGGGTTTACGCGGCCGGCACCGTGTCTCGGCGGGTGCATCCTCGACCACCACGTGAACGTTTGTCCCGCTGAAACCGAAGGAACTCACACCTGCTCGCAGGGGTTCGGGGGACCGGAATGGCCCCGCCTTGAGGGGCACGTACAGGGGCGAACCCTCGAGGCCGTAACCTTCCGCCGGAGCCGAGAAGTTGATCTGCGGCGGGACCTGCCTGTGCTCCAAGGCCAGAAGCACCTTGATGAAGCTGGCGATTCCCGCGGCAAGGGTCGTGTGGCCGATGTTGGCCTTGACGGAACCGAGCGCACACGAACCCGCTTTCGCCCCCCCACTGCGAAACACATCCAAGAGGGCCTCGATTTCCACGGGATCGCCGAGTGCCGTACCGGTGCCGTGAGCCTCGATCAGGCCGATGGAAGACGGCTCGATCCGGGCACGCGCGTAAACATCGCGTAAAAGGCGCGCCTGCGCGGCTCCGCTCGGGGCCGTGATGCCATTCGTACGCCCGTCCTGGTTGGCGCCGGCGGCCCGGATCACACCATAGATGTGGTCGCGGTCCGCGAGCGCTCGTGCCAGCGGTTTCAGGACGACGACACCGACTCCTTCTCCCAGGACGATTCCGTCCGCGGACCGGTCGAAACTCCGGCAACGCCCCGTGGGTGAGAGCATTCCCGTCTTGCAGGCCTTGATGTGCAGGTCGGGCGAGAGCATCAGGGAGACACCCCCGGCGAGAGCCATGTCGCTGTCGCCCGAGAGCACGCTCTCCACGGCCTGGCGCACGGCCAGAAGCGACGACGAACACGCGGTGTCCATGGCCACGCTTGGCCCGGTGAGGTTCAGGAAGTAAGAAATGCGCGCCGAGAGAATAGAAGGCGCGAGCCCCGTGAAGGCCTGGGCGCTGTTGGCGATTTCGGGTCCGAGGAGGTGCATGTAGTCGCCAGTCGAGGCTCCGGCAAAGACGCCGCACTTGACGCCCGAGAGACCGCGGTCGGAATAGCCCGCGTCTTCGAGGGCCTTCCAGGCCTCTTCGAGGAAAAGCCTCTGCTGGGGATCCATCAACTCCGCTTCGTCGGGCGAGATGTTGAAAAAGAGCGGGTCGAACCGGTCGATTTCACCGAGGAACCCGCCCTCACGGCTGTAGGAGCGGTTCAGCGCGCGCGGGTCCGGGTCGTAATAGAGATCAGCGTCCCACCGGTCTTTCGGCACCCTTTCGATGCTGTCCACACCCGAGACGAGGTTGCGCCAGAACTCCTTCGCCGAGCTGGCTCCCGGAAACCGGCACGACATTCCGATCACGGCAACCGCCTCTGGCTTCGGGCACGGCTCCGCTTCCGGCTCGCTGGCCGGCGCGGACGGAACCTCGCCAGATATGGCTGCCGGGTTCACGACACTCACGTTGAGACGGCCACAAGAGAAGACGATCTGGTTGTCGTCGTTGACGATGCTGGCCCGGAAGGTGACCCAGTCCGGTGCCGAGTCCAGCACTTCCACGAGGCCCCACACGCGCTCCGCCGGGAGGGACACAGGGATGGAGACGTCCTCCAGCAGCACGGGCAAGAAGAGACGAGACCGGTCGCCGGCGAGGGCGCGAGCAAAGGTCAACGCCGTCACGAGGAGGCCGTCCACGACAGGCGGGGACAGGAGAAACGCACCTTTTTCCCCGAGCGCCGCGGCGGAGGGTTCGAGGACCGAAACCGCCGTGTTTCCCCTGACGCGGATTTCCCGGATCGTCCGGTAGAAAGGCCCGAAGCTGGAACCACCTTCGCCCGAGTAAATCTCGGCACCGGTAATGCGGGTCTCGTAGTTGTCGAGAACCTCCCAGTGACGCACGGTGCGGGCGTCGCTGGCGTTCGATGGTTTGAAAAGGCCCACGGCATTCACTTCCTGAGCGCCGGAGCCTTCGCTCTCGATCGTGATTTTCAGACTTCCCGAGAAGTCCTCCAGCCGGACGGCAACGGAGCGGGACTCCCCGTCGCTGGCGGCAAGAGGTGCCGCCAGTTGCAGCCTCTCCAGATGAAGCGGGGTCACTCCGAGTTCCCCTCGTGCGGCCACGGCCAGCATCTCGAGGTAGGCGTCCGTGGGCATGAGGCAACGGCCGTTCACGACGTGTTGCTGCAGGCAGACGGTCTCTCGGTTGCTCACCGAAAACCGGCGAACGCGCGCCGGGCCGGAGTCCGTGGAACCGGCAAAGAGAAGGCCCTCTGGTAAGGCATGGACCTCGCGTTGCGTGGTCCCTTCTTCATGAATGTGCGGGACTCCCCCGTCCTCGACAATCTGGGCCACGTACTGGGCCAGGTCCTCGACGCTGGGATGCTCGATGAAGACCGACGCCGGGATCTCGACACCAAATTCCGCGCTCAACCGTGCTGCCAGCTCTGCCGCCAGGGCTGCGTCCAGGGCGATCTCTTCGGAGGCCCAGTCTCTTTTTCGTTCCGTCATTTCAGGACCTCCGCAAGGTGGAATCGGATCCGGTCACTGATGTGAGCAACGCTGGTCCCGTTCAGTGGCTGCACGTTCGGCCGCGCCGCCGGCTGAATGGCCTTGCCTGCGTCTTGGGGTGGCCTCTTTTCGGGCGCCTGGCCCGGAGCGGCAACACGCGGGATCAGGGACGACACGTGTGCCGCCAGGCTGGCCGCCGTTGGATGGTCGAAGAGACGGCTTGCCTTCATGTCGAGTCCAAAGGTCCGGTTGAGTTCCTTGATGAGTTCGACACCCAGAATCGAGTCGAGCCCCATGTCGCCAAAGGACCGGTCTTCGGCCACATCGGTTTCGGCAAGGTAGAGCACCCGCGCCAGCTTCGACGTGATGGTGGAAAGGACCTGTTGCGAGACGGCGGCCTGTCCCCCTTCGCCCGCCGGTTCCTCAGCTGGGCGCTCGAGCACTTGCCCCTCTATTGCCACGGGAAGAGCGGTGACCTGCTCACGGACGGACGCTGGCCCGGCCGGTTCCGGCACGATGCGCTTGAGCAAGATCTTCTTCTGGAGTGGCGGACCGGCTTGTAGCGGCGTCGCCGGAGGAACCGATGGGATTGGCGAAGGCACAAACGGTACAACCCGAGCTATCGGTGCCTGCGGCACAGGACCCTGGGCCATCGGTACCGGGACCGCCTCTGCCGGAGCCGGCACCGCGCGGGCTTCGTGAACCGCGTCGAACCAGAAGCGCTTACGCTCGAACGGGTAGGACGGTGCGGAGATCCGGCGAGGTAGAACTTTGTACAGGATCCTCCAGTCGATTTCGGTGCCCGCAACCCAGAGCCGGGCCAACTTCTCGAGGTGCCCTTTTCGAATCAGGGCGTGGACGAACTCGCGGCCTTCCTCGCCATCAATGAGCGCGCTCTGGCGGGTCCCGGATCTCTTGACCGTCCCCCGCCACGCACCCTCGGCCGGCTCTCCCGTCGAAAACTGCTGGAGCTGTTCCCGAAGCTGTGCGCGGCTTTTGGCCGTGATCGCCAGGCGCTCGTCCATCGGCTCGCGCCCGGCCTGAAGAGTGAACGCCAGCCGGGAGAGGAACTCGGTCTCGGAAAGCCCGGTGGCCGCCTCGACGAACCGGGCGAGGCGCCCGGCGTAAGCCTGGAGCCGCTCCTCGCTTCGCGCCGACAGGACAAACAGCCACTCCCCAGGTTCCGAGGCTGGCGTCTCGCCTGGAATGAACTCTTCCAGGACAAGGTGGGCGTTGGCTCCTCCGAACCCGAAGGAACTGACGCCAGCGCGCCGTGGCAGGGGGAAGCCGTCGGGAGCCGTCACGGGAGCCCAGTCCCGGGTCGCATCCACCACGTAAAACGGACTCCCGCTCAACTCGATATACGAGTTGAGTTCCTTGAAGTGCAAGCTGGCTGGAATCTGCTTGTGACGGAACGCCAGGAGCACCTTGAAAACGCCTGCAATTCCGGCGGCCGTCTCGAGGTGTCCGATGTTCGTCTTGACCGAGCCGACGCCGCAATAGGGCAAAGGGGGCACTTCCTCTCCACGCCGCAGGAAGAGTTCAGAGAACGCCTCCCGCAGCGCATTTACCTCGATGGGGTCCCCGAGGCGCGTCCCGGTACCGTGGGCTTCGATGTAAGTCACCGAGGCCGGATCGACGCCGGCCCTCTCGTGGGCCCGGATGATCACCGCCGCCTGAGCCTTCGGGTTGGGAGCGGTGAGGCTGGGCGCCCTTCCACCGTGGTTTTCAGCCGAGCCTCGAATGACGGCGTGGATGTGGTCTCCGTCCGCAATCGCGCGAAAAAGCGGTTTGAGAAGAACCGCCCCAACTCCCTCGCCCCGGACATACCCGTTTGCGGCGCTGTCGAACGTCCGGCAGCAGCCGTCCGGGCTCAGCATTCCGGCCTTCGAAAAGGCGACAAAGAGGTCCGGAGACAGGAGAGCATTGACGCCTCCGGCGATTGCGAGGTCGCAGTCACCGCCCCGGATCGACTCGATGGCGCGGTGGATCGCGATGAGCGAACTCGAGCAAGCGGTGTCAACGGGTTCGCTCGGACCATGCAAGTCGAGAAGGCTCGAGACACGATTGACCAGGACAGAGTGCGAAATCCCCGTTGTGGTGTGGGCATCCGCGGGGACCCCGGCTTTTGCCATCAGGCCGCCGTAGTCCATGCTCGCGACGCCTGCGAAGACGCCGGTCGCGGTCCCGGCAAGGTCCGAAGCGCGGTACCCCGCGTCCTCGATCGCCGCCCAGACCGCTTCCAGAAAGAGCCTCTGTTGCGGGTCCATCAAACTGGCCTCGCGGGGAGAAATGCCAAAGAATGCCGCGTCAAACCTGTCCACGTCCGGCATGAAGCCGCCACGACTCGCGACGGGATCCGCTCCGGGGGCCACTCCCTCTCGCCGGGAGTCCCAGCGTTCTTTCGGGACCTCCGTCACGAGGTCATTTCCGAGAGCCAGGTGCTGCCAGAAAGTCTCGAGGTCCCCTGAACCAGGCATGGTTCCGCTCATGCCGATGATGGCGATGGGCTCCTGGGAACCTGGCACCAAGAGTTGGTGCGGCGCCGGAGCGTTGATGATTCCAGAGACCGACCCCTCGCCCGATGTCGAGCGGGTCTCTTCCCGTGACACCTCTGGCTCCGCCTGCGCCACAAGAGGCCTCTCTTCTTGCCGGGGGGGCAAGGAAGAGGGGATCGGCAAGCGTCCCGCCAGAGCGGAGGCCACGCTGCCCAGGCTGGAGTGCTCGAAGAAAAGTGCTGGTGTGAGCGTCAGGTTCCAGCGGTCGTTGAGCCGGTTGGCGAGTTCCGTGAAGCCGATGGAGTCGAATCCGTAGTCACGAAGGTCGGCTTCGAGATCGATGTCTTCTGGCCTGACTCTGAGGATCTCGCAGACGGCCTCCCTCACACCGCGTTCGGCCATCTCGATCGGCGCCCGGGAAGGAGTCGCCACCGGCACGCTCGCAGCCGGAGCGACAGGCTGGACGCTTTCCGAAATCAGGCGCCGGAGCCGCTTCACGTCACCAAAGAGCGGCATCCAGCAGTTCTTTCCAGATGCCACGGCCGCCTCAAAAGCAGCCAGGCCTTCCGCGGCGTCGAGGGGCTCCATTCCGAACGTCGCGAGCAGACGCTGCCTTTCGGGCCCGGCTTGCATGCCACCATCCCGCCAGAGAGGCCACGCGATCGAGAGCGTCTGTCCGCGGCGCTGGCCCTGGGTCCTCATCGTCTCGCGGCGCCCGGCAAAGTGATCGAGGAACGAGTTGGCGAAGGCATACCCGGGCTGGAATCCGTCGCCCAGAACCGCGGCGACCGACGAGAAGAGCACGAAGAGACGCAGCGGTTCCCCTCGGGTCGCCTCGTCGAGATGGACCGCTCCGAGGATCTTGGGCGCCAGCGCGGTTCGATCCACGCCACCAGCGGCCTCCGGGCCGGCGACTCCGGCTGCGTGGTAGATCGCCTGGACGCAGTGGAACCGGTCTCGCGCGGCAGAGAGAAGCCGTTCGACATCAGCATGTTTCGTCACGTCCGCCGCGACGTAGATCACCTCTGCTCCGAGGGTTTCCAGTTCCTTGATGAGAAAGGTTGTCCGCTCGTTCAGCGGCGAGCGCCCGCACAGGACGAGTTTCGCTCCTGGCCGTCTTGCCAGATGGCGCGCGAAGAGCCTCCCCAGCCCGCCAGCCCCGCCGGTGATCAGAGAGACCTCGGGTCCGGAACCCGCCCTGGCGGGCTTTGGCGGGGCAGTGAGTTCTTCAAACCGCTGGACGAGACGCTCCTTTTCGGCATACCGAACTTCGTGCTCCGAAGCCGCGCCAGTTCGTGCTTCGGCCAAGAGCAATTCGATGAGATCACTCTCGGCTCCCCGCACAAAGAGCGTTGACGGGAGCTGGATGACCCGGCACGATATCCGGGGAGCCTCGCGTGACAGGCTGCGGGCCAGGGCCCCCAGCGCGCAGAGGGCGGGTTCTGCTCCCGTTTCACTTTCGCGGAGTGCAATCACCAGATTCGCGGTCCAGTCTGGCCAGGCCGCTGCCAGCGCACGCGCGAGCGAGCGGCATGACTCGTAGCCAAGAGTCAGTTGTTCTTCGAGAGATACCGCGCCGCTGGACCAAAGATGGAGAATCGTCCTAGGCCTGACGCCCGGAGCCTCGAGTTCCCTGATCAGAGCTTGGGTGTCGGCCGGCGAACCGGGACGCATTTCGAACGCCTGACCGCCGAGCTTCACGAAACGGCCTCCGGCAAAGGCCTCGACGACGACCCCACCGCTCCCTTCCCTGGCCAGGACTCGCCGCAGGGCATCGCCCCGGGAGGAAGGAGTGTCGAGAAGGAGGAAAGCCTCGCCAGAAGAAGGCGGCGATGAAGGCGCCAGCGGAGAAGGGGTCCAGACGCGTTCCACCGAGAGCATCTGGCTCCGGTCACCGGGCTGCGTTACGGCACGCAGGGCAAGGCCGGCAAGACTGATGACGACCCGCCCCGCATCATCCGTGAGGACGATGTCGAACCGGCGCGTACCCGATTCATCCTCCGGGCGTCCCACCGCATGGGCATATCCAGAGGCAGGCAGGTCACCCCAGATTTCGAGCGACTCGAGCGCGTACGGGAGGTAGGCCGTGGTGCCGCCGTTCTGCCCGAGGATCCCCAGAACCGTCTGAAACGCGCCATCCAAGAGTGCCGGGTCGAGATGCGCCGCCGCGGCTCTCGACGATGCCGCCGGCCGTTCGAGCCGGGCGAGAGCTTCGCGGTTCCCCGAGAAGAGTTCCCTCACGGAGCGGAGGCTCGGGCCGTGAACCACCCCGCTTTTCCCGAAGTGTTGGTAGAACTCCGCGTTCTCCACCCTCCGTGTGCACCGGCGCCGGATTCCCGCAAGGTCGATCGGGCCGGAGGCGTTCCGATGACGGCCATTCAAGACCACCTGTCCCCGAACGTATTCCGAGGATTCCCTCAGCAGCGTGAATCGCGTGGTCCCGCCGGGCGCGTCCTCGAGCATGACGTCAATCTCCACGGTGCCACCCTCGGGAACGCGGATGGGCCGCGACCAGACGACATCCCGAAGCCCGGTCACCGGCTTGCCGGGATGGGCTCGCTCTGCCCGGGCACGGGCCATCTCGAGGACTGCAACTCCCGGGAGGGTCTTTTCCCCTCCGACCACGTGGTCCTTCACCAGGGGGTCGCCCGGAGTGATGCGCTCCCGGAAGCTGGAGGCCGTGGAAGCCGGGACAGACGTGACAGACGTCGCCGCGGCCGGCTCTGGCGCGGACAGCCAGTAGCGATTACGGGCGAATGGATACGTGGGGAGCGTGTCCAGATGGCGCCGGGGAGCGGTGAGGCCGGCCTTCTTACGAAGTTCCCGGAAGCTGATTCCGGCCCCCGAAACCCACAACTGTGCAAGGGCGTCCCAGTCTCCGTTTTGCAAGAGCCGGTCCGGATCGAAATTCGCCAAACCCCTGATCTTCTGGCGGCCGTGGAAGAGACCGTCAGCCTTCTCGCCCTGCAGGAAGCTCTTCAGCTTTTCGCGAAGCTCATCGAGCCCCGAGACGGCGAAGGCGAGCCGCTTTTCCATCGACTCGCGCAGCTGAAACACCGCCGCGACCTCCGAAAGAGTGTCTCGACGACCGTCATCGATCCCCTGCAAGGACTCGAGGAGTTCACGTGCGTACGCTCGAAGACGCTCTTCACTCCGCGCGGAAAGAGGCACGATGGCGACTTCCCTCCGCCCGTCGCCGGGGGAAACGGGAGTGGCCGGAGCCTCCTCGACGATCACGTGGCAGTTCGTGCCGCTGTACCCGAACGAGCTGATGGCCGCCCTCCGCGGCATCCCTGCTTCGGCAGGCCAATCCCGGAGGGTCTTGTTCACGAAAAACGGGCTGCTCGGGAAGTCGAGGTGGGCGTTTTCCCGAGTGACGTGAAGCGTCGGCGGAATGCGGCAGTGCCGCAGACTCAAGAGGACTTTGATCAGGCTGACGGCGCCCGCGGCCGCCGAGGTGTGACCGAGGTTGCTCTTCACCGAGCCCAGGGCGCAGAAACCCTTTCGGTCCGTGAACTTGCGGAACGCGTCCGTGAGCGCTCGCACCTCGATCGGGTCGCCCAGGCGGGTTCCCGTGCCGTGGGCCTCGACGCACCCGATCGATTCGGGGTGGATGCCACTCCGAGTCAGGACATCGAGAATCAAGGCGGTCTGCGCCTCGCCACTCGGTGCCGTGATTCCATTCGTACGGCCGTCCTGGTTTACACCCGAGGCCCGAATCACTCCATAGACCCGGTCGCCATCGCGCCGTGCATCGCTCAAACGCTTCAAGACAACCGCGGCAACTGCCTCGCCCACGGCGATTCCATCGGCCGCGTCGTCAAACGTGCGGCAGCGTCCCGTCGGGGAGAGCATCCCCGCCTTGCTCATCAGAATGAAAGGGGCCTCGTCCAGATAGAGCGTCACGCCGCCAGCCAGCATCAAGTCGGTTTCTCCGCGGCGCAGGCTCTCGCACGAGAGATGGACAGCCACGAGAGCCGAAGAGCAGGCCGTGTTAACGCTCAGGGCCGGTCCCTTCAGGTTCAGGAAGTAGGCAATTCGCGAGGCAAGAATGGAGCCCGAATTCCCGAGCATCGACTGTGCCACGCGAGGGGCAGCGTCCGTGCGTAGGAGCCGCTTCCGGTAGTCACCATCGAGCGCGCCTGCAACGACGCCGCAGCGCGCTCCGTCAACGACGGCCCCCGCGTACCCCGCGTCTTCGAGGGCGGTCCAGCACGTCTCTAGGAACAGGCGCTGTTGCGGGTCCATCACCTCCGCCTCGGCGGGAGAAATCCTGAAAAATGCCGGGTCGAACTCGTCCACGCCATCGATGAATCCGCCCCAGCGGCTCATGGTCCGGTCGACAGCACGCGGGTTCGGGTCGAAGTACGTTCTCCAGTCCCAGCGGCTTTCGGGGACTTCGGTCACCGCATCGACGCCGGCCTCGAGGTTGTTCCAGAACTCATTCACGTTTCGAGCGAGGGGGAAGCGCCCTGCCATTCCGATGACGGCAATGGCGTCCGGATGTTCCGTGACCACCGGAGCGGCCTCCGATTGCGCAACCACGGCAGGCTCCGGGGCAGCCATCTCGCTCGCCGCGTGGCGGGCAAGGGCCCGGAGCGTCGGGTGGTCGTAGAGAGCCTTCATTTCGAGGCGGCACCCGAGGGCGCGGTTGATGTCTTCCAAAAGCTTCAAGCCCAGGAGCGACCCGACACCGTACTCGGCGAGCGGAACACCCGGATCGAGCCTGGCGTTCTCTGTCCCGAGCGAACGCGCGGCGATGGCAGTGATTTGCGCTTCGAGCCGCCGGGAATCGAAAACCGTGGCTGTTCGCGGCAGGCCAGCACGAAGTTCCGCCAGCGCCGTGGCGTACGGAACCGGGGCGAGCAGCGCCTTCTGATTCGAGCTGGCAAGCGCTTCTTGGGTCTTGTGCTCTTCCCGCTCGAGGGTCAAGAGAACGTAAGACAGAAGTCCGGCCTCGAGCCCAAGGCCGAAGCCGTGCCATCCCCTGTGTTCATCGGCATGAGCCAGCAACCCGGGCTGGCGTTCTCCGAGCAAGGCGAGATCAGACTCAAACGCGGGGTTCCGGAGGAAGTTTGCGATTTCGCGGCTGGCGTCCACGCACTCGGTGATGCGCAAGCCCGCCGAAGCCAGCACCGTGCTCCACTCCGAGACCGTGCTCGTGAACTGGCCCCGTTCGGGGAGCCTCACGGGGGCGGTGGTGCGGGCCAGAACGTCAATCAGGACGACGCGGCCACCCGGGGCGAGGTGAGCTGCGATGTTTGCAAAGAGGTCTGTCTTCTTCTCCACATGGAAAGTCACCTCGAATCCCATGACGAGGTCGTAGAGGCCGGGGAAAGGTTCGGTTGCGCTGTCGCGGCAGAAGATGCGGCCACGCTCCGCGAGCGACGCGCGGCGCAAGCGCTCTTCCCCGGCCTTCGCCTGTGCCAGCGAGATCGTGTATCCATCTGCCGAGAGTGCCGGGTTGGCTTTCAGGAGGCGGAGGATGTCGGACGAGAGACCGCAACCGATGTCGAGGAGCCGGCTCACACGGCTCATGTCCACACAGCGCAGGGCGACGTCGCGCAATTCGAGTTGCTTTTCCGTCACGAGACGTGCCTCGGAGGGGTAACGTCCAGGATCGGTCATCACTTTCAACCATGAGAACCCGTCAATGGGCTCTGGGAATGGAGCGAAGGTGAGGAGAGTCTCCCGAGCCTCACCTGTAGTTGGCGTCACCGCGTCGTAGTAGCGCGCGACAGCCGTCTCGCCCGTGCTCTCCGTCTCCGTCTGGCTCTGTCCCGGTGAATCTACCCAGCAGCGCACCCGTTCGAACGTGCGAGCCGGGAGGGGTTGCCGGCGCACGGCATCTGCCTTTGGCGGCTCTTCGGCCACCAGGAAAGCCTCGACGCCGCCGGCGCCGAAGGAACCGAGAACGGCGCGGCGTGGTCCGGCCGGCGCCTTCCAGGGCGAGAGCGCCTCTGGAACGAAGAACGGGGAGCCTTCGAGCTGAATCTCCGAATTCCTCTCGTGCGCAAGAGGTACGGGGGCGAGTTCGCCGTGACGGATCTGGAGCAGAATCTTCGTGAGCTGTGCAATTCCCGAGGCCGCCTCCAGGTGCCCGATGGCGGGCTTGAGGCACCCCAGGGCACAGCGCCCGGCAGCACCCTCTCCAAACACGCGCTCGAGACCATGCCACTCGACCGCGTCCGGGACCTCCGCGCCGAGAGCCTGCGCTTCCACGTAACTGATCGAGGCGGCGTCGAGCCCTGCGGAGGCCAGAACACGGGCCAGAAGAGTTGGCTGCGAGTGCGGCGAAGGAGCGTGGAACCCATTGCTCCTTCCCTTGTGTGCGACGCCAGAGGCGCGGATCACGCCGAGGACCCGGTCACCGTCCGCAAGCGCCCGGGACAGTGGTTTCAAAAGGACGGTTCCGGCACCCTCTCCGGGCACGAAACCCTCGCCACCGCGCTCGTAGAGGGCCCGGGGGCCCCTGGTGGAAAGAAGCCGTCCCTGCGCGAGGCGCCTGTACCTCGACGGGTGCAAGTAGAGGTTCACGCCCCCGGCCACGGCGAGTGTGCATTCGCCCCGTTTCAGGCTCTCGCACGCGAGGTGGATGGCAACGAGCGATGAAGAGCAGGCCGTGTCGATGACGAAACTCGGCCCCGTCCAGTCAAAGAAGTACGAGACTCGATTCGAGAGGGCAAAGGCGGAAGTGTCTGGAGCAGGAAGGTCTACCGGCTTCATTTCCGCGAGCACCAGCGGATAGGTGTTCGCCGTGGCGCCCACGAAGATGGCCACGTCTTTGCCTCGAAGTTCTGCCTGCGAATACCCCGCGTCTTCGAGGGTCCGCCAGACCACTTCCAGGAGCAGACGTTCTTCCGGAGGCATGCCGCGCGCCTCGAGAGGGGTGAGATTGAAGGCGAACGGATCGAACTCCTCGATTCCGTCGAGAAATGCTCCCCATTCGCTGCCGGTGTCTTCGACCGGTGCGCCCGCCAGCTTCCAGCGCGCGGGAGCGCAGCGAGAGATGGCCGTGTGGCCCTCGCTCAAGAGGCTCCAGAATTCCTCGAGGGTTCTGGCTTTCGGGTAACGGCCGGCAAGGCCAATGACTGCGATGGCAGCGTCTTCGTGACCCGGTTGCTCGCTCGAGGTCTTCTGGCGTTCGCGCTGGACATCGTCCACGCGAGAGGTGGAAGGCGAAGGGTGGGCCTCAAAGCGCTCTTTGTATTGTGTGGCCAGGTAAAGCGAAAGGGCCGATACCCTCGGGTATTCGAGGATGAGTGTCTTTGGCAGCGGTCCCAGTTCACGTTCCATCCGGCCAATGAGTTCGGCGGAAAGGACCGAGTCGAGGCCCAAGTCCGCGAAGTTCACATCGTCATCGGCGGTTGTGAGCCGGAGCTTGAATTCCGAGAGGAGAACGGCCTCCAGCCACGAGCGGGGATCCCGCGCGACGGCCGCCGCCTGAACTGTGACTGGCCTTTGCTCGGGCTCGATTTTCACGGCGGGTGGCTGCGTCTGGCTGCTGGAGGTCACCCAGTAGCGCTCCTGTGCAAACGGGTAGGGCGGAAGTGAGACACGGCGCCCTTGCTCTGTCGCGCGGTTACGGCTCCAGTCGAAATCCGCGCCCGCGACCCAGAGCTGTGCGAGCCCTGCCAGGTTGCCCTCAGCGAGCCAACGGGCGGCCACCTGTGCCAATTCGCCCCCGGAAAGCGCGGAGTCTCGGACCCTCCCCGCGAAGACCTGGCCTTCCCGCGGCGCGCCCCCGGCGAATCCGGAAAGCAAATCCCGCAGTTCGGTCAGACTGGTCGCCAGGACAGCCAGACGCTCTTCCATTGCCTCACGCCCCACCTGGGACGTCCGCGCGATGTCGACGAGAGCCACGTCATTTCGTGGCTCCCTCGCAGTGAAGGCCGCCAGCAGTTTTGCGGCGTCTCGCAGACGTTCGGGGGTCCGGGCCGAGAGCAAGACGAGTTGCGGCGAGGCGGTACCATCCGGCACGCCTGCCCTCGCGGGCCGTGGCGGAGCTTCTTCGATGATGAGGTGGGCGTTGGCTCCACCGGCCCCGAACGAGCTGAGCCCGGCACGCAGCGGAGAACCCTGCCACTGTGCCAGCTCTCGTTGAATGTGAAAGGGCGTGCCCTCGAGAGCGAGTTCGGGGTTGAGCACCTCGGCGTGAAGCGTCGGAACGAGTTGGCGGTGTTCCAGCTGGAGGACCACCTTCGTCAGGCCCGCGATCCCCGCGGCCGACTCGAGGTGGCCGATATTAGACTTGATGGAGCCTACCGCGCAGCTTCCAGAAGGCGCCCCCGAAGACCGGAAGGCCTCTTCCAGCCCCCGCATCTCGATCGGGTCACCCAGGGAAGTCCCCGTGCCGTGAGCTTCGATGTAGCTGATGGAGGCCGGATCGACACCGGATCGGGCGATGGCCCTCCGAATCAGCACCGCCTGCTGCTTCGCGTTTGGCACGGAATACCCGGCGCTGCGTCCTCCGTGGTTGACGGCGCTCGCCTTGATCACCGCCCTGATCGGATCGCCGTCCGAGAGCGCCCGGGCAAGCGGCTTGAGAAGAACGGCCCCGACACCTTCACCCGGCACGTAGCCGTCTGCTCCCGCGCCAAAGGCCCGGCAGCGGCCGTCCCTGGAAACAAAGCGCCCCTGGCTGAGGAGGACGTACTTGTGCGGGTGGATCGAGACATTCACGCCGCCCGCGAGCGCAATGTCGCACTCGCCCTGCAGAAGGCTCTGGCAGGCGAGGTGAATCGCCGTCAGGGACGAGGAACACATCGTGTCCAGGGCGAGGCTCGGTCCCGTGAAACCACAGAAGTAAGAAACCCGGTTCGCAATCGACGCGAAGGAGGAAGCGGGAACGGCTTCGCCCCTCGCAAGCGAATCCGCCGCAAACATCTGGTACTGCGCCCACATGACACCAACGAAAACGCCGACATGGCTCTTTGCGAGAGCAGCGCGGGAGAGCCCGGCGTCTTCGAGCGTTTGCCAGGCGACCTCGAGGAAGAGGCGCTCCTGCGGGTCCATTAACCCGGCTTCACGTGGAGTGATTCCAAAAAACCGCGGGTCGAAGTGATCGACGCCATCGAGAAAGCCACCCCAGCGACAGGCGGATTTCCCTGGGGTTCCGCCTTCATCGAACCACTGTTCTCCCCAGCGCTCTTTCGGGACCTCGGTGATGCAGTCCCGGCCATTCGAGAGGTGTTCCCAGAGCGCTCCGAGGTGAGGAGCCATCGGGTAGCGCCCTGCAAGCCCGATGATGGCAATGTCTTGCCCCGTGGAGGTGAGTCCCGTGGAGATGAGTTCAGGCTCGGGCGCCCGCTTCGGGGGCGGCTCACTGGCCGTGACTACGGCGGGACGGAGCCGATCGCCCTGCTGTCCCGCAAGGTACTCGGCCAGCTGCGCAACGTTTCCGTGCTCGAAGAGCAGGGTCTTGGGAAGCGGTCCGAGTGTTTCCTCCAGGATGCGCGTGACACCAAGCGCCGTCACGGAGTCGACACCGTAATCGAGAAACGGGTCGTGAGGACGAACTCGGCCCACGGGGATTTTGATCACGCGCGAGAGCGCGGACGTCACGAGTTCAGCGGCCCGGGCCACTTGCGGGGCCTCCGCTCTTGTCCTGGCGGCGGGTTTCTCCTCGGTCACGACAGGCGAAGGTGAAGGCGGTGGCGGGGGCAAGGAGGGCGGGGCGGGCCGAACTCCCATGAGCGCGTCGACTCTCGCAGCGTCACCGTCCACGACGGCCAAGTGGCTCCCGGAAATTGCCAGACACCGCTCGAAGGCGGCGAGCCCGGTCTTTTCGTTGAGTGAAACGAGACCGCTCTCGACGAGGAGCCGCTCCGCGGCCGCACTCATCCTCATCCCGCCGTCCTTCCAGTAGGCCCAGCCGATCGACAGGGACCGGCCGTGCCGCCGTCCCGCCTCGCGAAAGCGCTCTCGCCGGGCAGCGAAGGCGTCGAGGAAGGCATTCGCGTAGGCGTAGCCGGCCTGTCCCACGTTCCCCAGCGTCCCGGCAAGAGAGGAAAAGAGGACGAAAAGGTCGAGCGGCACATCGCGCGTCACGTCATCCAGAACGAGCGCCCCAGCGACCTTCGGGGCCAGGACCGCCTCGAAATCGGCCTCGGTCATCTTCAAAAGGAAGCCATCCCGCAAGACGCCCGCGGCGTGCACCACGCCATTCAGGCCGCCAAAACGGTCCCGGGCCTCGGCCACGAGACGCCGGGCGTGAGCGTATTCCGTGACATCACCCGGCAGATAGACCGCCCTGCCACCCAGGGAATCGAGGAGTTCGACCTGTCGCCGCGTGTCGTCCGAGGGCTGAGACCTGCCAGTCAAAACGAGAGAAGCACCCAGTTTTGACGAGAGAAACCGCGCGATGTGGAAGCCGATACCGTGCAAACCGCCGGTGATCAGGTAGGTGCCCTTCTCACGAAGGGTGCCCTTCTCACGAAGGATCCCTTTCTCACGAAGGGCGCCCTTCCCCGGGCCGCCGGTCACCCTCTCCATCCGCCGCACGCGCCTCTTGCCAGCCTCGTGGAGCACCTCTACGTCCTCACGGCTTGCCGCGATCGCCAGTTCCTTTTCGACGGCCTCCTTCAAGGAGCCGTCGTAACCGGTGATGCGGAACCTCACCCGCGGGTTCTCCTGCATCAGCGACCGGGCGAACCCGGAAACGCCTGCGTTAATAGGGTCCGGGCCATCTGGACCGGCGGGGTGAAAGAACAGGATCTCGACGTCGTTCGTGAGTTTCTGTTCCAGAAGGGCCCGCGTCAGGGCGAAGAGCGTGCCGATTCCGCGGACCCGTTCCGGCCAGTACGCTCCCGCCCCGTCTGGCGCGCGTCCCGTCCAGGCGTGAATGATCGTCGACGGATTCGCCCCGCTCTTTTTGAGCTGTCCCAGAAGGTCCCGGAAGTCCAGGATTTCTCCTGGACGAATTTCCCAGGTTTTCTCCCGCAGAGGACCGAAGGTCCTTCCCGGGATGGCAACCGTGACCCCTTTTGCCCGGGAACCGAGGGCCGAGAGCAGTTCTGTGCGAAAGGCCTCTTCCACCAGCAAGAGCACGCCATCTCGCGGCCCGGAGGGAGCCGGGGCGGGGGAATTCACCCAGACCGGCGCATAAAGGAGGGGCGACTGCACGACGGGTTCTGCTTCGACGACAACCTTCACGGCGACCTCCCTCATCGTGACGAGCAGGCGGCCCGCCGGATCGCAGATATCCACGTGGAACGTGCGAAAAGCCCCGGGTCCCTTCCAAGTTGAGGTCAACGCGGGTGAAGAGGCCCCTCTCCCGGCCTCACGGTCACCCTCTCCCCGTTCACACGGGGCGAGGGGAGAATTTGGCTCATCTTGAAGGCGACCTGAAATGAGACCTCTTGCCGGGGAGGCCAGCCGGGCGTGCACCTCGACGTTCGGGGGCAAGCTGCCAAGGACGTGGATGGAACCGATCGAGTACGGAACCGGCAGGGAGCCCGCCGGCCAGCAGCCCTCCACGCCCGCGACGGCCTGCAACGCCCCGTCCAGGAGCGAAGGATGGAGCGGCATACTCCCCAGTTCAGAGACGAGGGCCGAAGGCAATGCAATTCGTGCGATTGCCTCTCCCTCACGAGACGCCGACTCGGTGATCACGCTGTAGCGGTCTCCGTAGGCTATCCCGGACCTGCGAAAGGCTTCATAACTCTCCTGGCCGGCTTGCCGGTTCGCACAGCGCTTCCAGATCGAAGTGAGGTCCACCGGGGCATCGCTCCCCTCGAGTTTTGGGTTTGCGAAGAGCAGACGGCCCTCGGCCACGACGGAATCTGGCTGAGCATCGGCGACTGTCAGTTCGAACGGACAGCTCTCTCCCTCGAGCGCACCGAGACGCAGGCTCGCCTTCCGGACGCCATGCGGGAATTCCACTGGCACGCGCCAGGCAACTCCGGACAGCCCGCACACGGTCTGGCCTGTCAGCCGCTCTCCCGCGGCACGTGCCATCTCGAGCAGAGCGGCGGCGGGGAGTACAGCCCGGGACCGGACAACATGGTGCCCGATGACTTCGTCTGCCGGCGAAAGCTCGAGAGAGAACCGCATTCCCTTTTCGGACGGCTCCCCTCGCCCGATGAGGCGGTGGGCTGAAACCGCCGCCACGGGAACCGGGCGGATGTCGATGGGGCTGGCCCCTGAAGCCACGGGTTCGTGAGGCAGCGTGTCCGGCGCCCAGTAGCGTTCTCTGGTAAAGGGGTAGGTTGGGAGCGGAACGCGCCGCGCAAGATCCCCGGCCCTCAGCCGCGGCCAATCGAGGGAGCCCCCCCCGGCCCAGAGACGCGCGAGAGCTTCCAGACCTCGGCTCGAGAGAAGCGACCGCGCTCTCTCGTGCAGTTCATCAGCCGGATCCGGAACTGGCGCAGCCCGTCCGGTCCTTTCTCCCGAGAAGACGCCTTCTAACTCGACACCCCTTTCGACAAACGCGCGAAGCTTCGCCGCCAACTCGTCGAGGGAACTCGCCACGGTGGCAAGCCGCGCATCCATCGCCTCGCGCCCGGCCTGGAGCGTGAAGGCCACGTCGCGCGGGAGAAGAGCCTCGCCTGAACGCTGGTGTTTCTCGAGGAAGGCCGCAAGCCGGCTTGCAGAGACATGGAGCCTCTCCCGCGTGCGGGCCGACAGGATGAAGAGTTCGGGCCCCGGCTCCACCGGCCTCACGGGCCTCGTGCGGGGATCGAACTCCTCGAGAATGACGTGTGCATTTGCCCCACCGGCCCCGAACGAGCTGACCCCCGAGCGGCGCGGGATTCCGTGCCGGCCGTTTTCGTCCCTGAGTACGGGGCGCACCCAGGGGGCACCCCGCCGCTGCAGAACGAACGGTGTCTGACTGAAGTCGATATGGGGGTTCGGCGTTTCGGCGTGGAGCGAGGGGACCAGGAAGCCGTGCCGCATCTGCAGCAAGACTTTCGTCACCGAGGCGACTCCCGCCGCCGACTCCAGATGACCGATGTTGGATTTCAGCGAGCCGATGGCGCAGAACTGCAGATCGCTCGTGCTGGCGCGGTAGGCCTTTGCCAGCCCTGCCACCTCGATCGGGTCGCCAAGCGACGTCCCGGTGCCGTGCGCCTCGAGATAGCTCACGGTTCGCGCATTCACCCCGGAGCGGGTGAGCGCCTCGCCGATCACCTCCGCCTGGGCCGCGGGGTCGGGCACCGTGTATCCGTTCGTTCGGCCCCCGTGGCTGATCGCGGTCCCGAGCACGAGACCGTGGAGGTGATCACCATCCGCAAGGGCCTTCGAGAGCGGCTTCAGCAGCAAGACGCCCACGCCCTCACCGGGAACGTAACCGTCTCCCCCGGCCCCGAAGCTGCGGCAGCGGCCGTCCGTCGAGGCCACTTTTGCCTGACTCAGGAGCAGGTACTTCTGCGGGTGGATGGTGACGTTGACTCCTCCCGCAAGAGCAACATCGACTTCCCCGCGGCGCAGCGACTCACACGCGAGGTGCAGGGCCGTGAGTGAGGAGGAACACATCGAGTCGAGAGCCAGACTCGGACCCCTGAAGTCGAACGTGAACGAGACGCGGTTTGCAATGGAGGCGTACGAAGAACCCAGTGCGATGTTCTTCCCGTGGAGCCCAGACTCCGCGCCATAGAGCTGGTAGTGCCCGTACATCACCCCCGCGAACACGCCCACGCGCCTGGTGCCCAGGGTGCCCGGGGCGTATCCCGCGTCTTCCAGCGCCTCCCAGGAGGCTTCGAGAAAGAGCCGTTCCTGCGGATCCATGATCTCCGCCTCGCGAGGCGAGATGCGGAAGAAGAGGGGATCGAATGCCGTCACATCGGGAAGGAAACCACCCCACCGGCTGTAGCTTTTCCCCTCGTGCTCCGGATTCGGGTCGAAATCGCGCCGGTAGTCCCACCGGTCAGCCGGGATTTCCGTGATGCAGTCACGTCCGCTCTTCAGGTTCTCCCAGAAAGCGTCGAGGTCCTCGGCCATCGGGTACCGGCCGCTCATTCCAATGATGGCGACCGGCTCGACGCGACCGTCAAACTGTTTCTCAACTCGCCCTGCCCAAGTGGGAAGAGGGTCACTGGAGCGCGCAGGGCGGTGTATCTCTCCAGCGTCTGCCGAGACAGCCGGTGAACGCCATGGACTCGGGGCTTCCGCCGCTTTCGGTGCCGCAAGAGCGAGCAGGGCACTCGCATGGGTTTCCGCAAGCGAAGCCGCCAGGTCCGCCACGGTGCGGTGCTCGAAGAAGAGAGTCTTCGGCAACTCGCCAAGGTTCTTCTCGAGTTCTCTCGTCATGCTCATGACCATCATCGAATCGACACCGAACGACTCGAACGGCTCGCGTGCCCCCAGCTGGCCGGGCTGGATCTTGACCTCGCGCGCCAGTGCTTCGCGCACCAGCCGCTCGGCCTGTGCAAGGGTAGAGGTCCCTTGCGTCGTCTCCAAGCCAGGAGAGCGGGCAGGAAAGCTGTCCATGAACGAACGCACGGCCAGTTCCCGCACATGGACGAGCACCTCGCCGGCCTCACTCAACAGCCGCACGTCGAACTTCTCGAGTCCCTCCCCGGACGCCCGTCCGAGGGTGAGCCAGGCAAAACATGTTTCGGGAAGCGGACGGTAGAGTTGGATCTCGGAAAGACCAAAAGGAACCGGAGCGAGAGGCCCTTGCGACCGGGCGGTCACTCCGAGGAGTGCCTGAAGCGCCCCATCGAGAAGAACGGGATGCAGACCAAAGGAAGATGCCGTGCCGCGGGCTCCGGAGGGCATCTCGAGCCGGGCGAAAGCTTCGGACTCGTTCCCCGCGAGTTCCGCGACCGTCTGGAAGGCCGGACCATAGGCGAAACCCTGTTCAGCAAATCGTGCGTAGATCTCACGTCTACTGGCGGAAGGCCCCATTCGAGCCCTGACCGCGCCGAGATCGACCCGCTCGGGGGCAGTTACCCCTCGAGTTCGCTCGCCTCGAGCCCCCGAGAAAACGATCGTGCCGCTCGAGTGGAGTTTGCGGGAGTTTGCTGAAGAACTGCTCCAGACTTCGAAAGGCCGCGATCCGGGGGAAGACCCTCCGCGTGCGGGGAACTGCACCGAGACTTCGACAGCGGCACCATCCACTGTCAAGGGACTGCCCCAGATGACATTTCGAAGAGCGATGACTGTCTCGCCGCAACAGAGTTCCGCCGCGGCTCGCGCCATTTCGAGGACTGCGACGCCGGGCAGAATCCGTTGTCCACCGACGACATGGTCGCGGAGGAAGTACTCCTCACCCGTGAGTCGAACCCACCCGGCCAGGTCTCCGTCACGCTGACCCGTGTGGTGCACCATCGGGTGAGCCGGGCCGCCCGCGTGATGATCGGCCCCCCCGCCAAACGGTCTCGCATCCGAGTCTGGAATCCAGTACGAGTCCCGGGCAAAGGGATACCCCGGAAGGGAGATCCTGCCAGTGTCGAGTCCGCCGAAGACAGTGCGTTCATCAATTTCTTCGCCCCGGACGAACCCGAGAGCGAAGCTGCCGGCACCGTTCTCTTTGCCCTCCACTCCAGTACACGAGCCTGAAACCGCGGGGGAGGCGAGGAGCCTCGAGATGCGGCTTGCCAGCTCCTCCGCAGTTGCCGCCACGATGGCGGCACGACTGAACAGACGGGCCCGGCCGCGGAACAGCGTAAACGCGATGTCCTCGAGTCGCTGACCGTGTCCGCGGCCAGAGAGCCAGGCCTGAAAGTCCGAGAGGCGCCTCTTCAGGGCGTCCTCCGCTCTGGCGGAGAAGACGAACGGAAGGCGCTGTCGCGAAACTGGGCTGAGCTGCTGCTGCGAGGCGGGGGCCTCGCTCACGACAACGTGCACATTGGTCCCGCTGAAGCCGAACGAACTGATGGCGGCGAGCCTCGGCTGACCGGGCTCCGTCTCCCACCGCCTCGTCTCGGTATTCACGAAAAAGGGGCTCTTTGAAAGCTCCAGGAGTTCGTTCTCTTTTTCGAAATGCAGGGATGGCACAAGGGTCTTTTTCTCCAGGCACAGCAGCACCTTGAGGAGGCCCGCGATGCCCGCGGCCGCGAGAGCGTGCCCGATGTTGGTCTTGACGGAGCCGATCGCGGCGAAACGCGTGCGCGATGTCCGCTTCCGGAAAGCGGCGGTGAGCGCGTGGACCTCGATGGGGTCGCCGAGCCTGGTGCCGGTTCCGTGTGTCTCGATGTATGTGACAGAAGCAGGGTCGATGCCGAATCGCTCGTAGACCTCGGTCTCGAGAGTCTCCTGCGCGGGGCCACTCGGGGCCGTGATGCCATTCGTACGTCCATCCTGGTTTGTGCCCGAGCCCTTGATCACGCCGTACACATGGTCTTTGTCGGCAAGGGCCTGGGAAAGGGGCTTCAGAACAACGACTCCGACGCCCTCTCCGGGCACGAAGCCGTCGGCTCCCGCGTCGAAGGTCCGGCACCTGCCTCTGGGCGAGAGCATCCCGGTCTTGCCGAGCATGACGTGGTTGCCCGGGGTTGACATCACGGCCACGCCGCCTGCCAGGGCCATTTCACAGGCGCCGCTCCGCAGGCTCTCGCACGCCAGGTGCAACGCCAGGAGCGCCGAGGAACACGCCGTGTCGACGGTGAGACTCGGGCCCTTCAGGTCCAGGAGGTAGGAAATCCGGGCCGCCAGGATGGCCGCGTTGCTCCCGATGGCCGCGTAGGCGTCGAGGGCCTCGAGGCGGAGCAGTTCGCGGTAGTCTCCTTCCTTGCACCCGGCAAACACGCCGCACCTCTTGCCCCTGAGATCCTCGCCTGCGTACCCGGCGTCCTCGAACGCATTCCAGGCAGCTTGGAGGAAGAGACGCTGTTGCGGATCCATGCGTTCGGCCTCGCGGGGCGAGATGCCAAAGAAAAGGGGATCGAATTCGCGAATGGAGGGCAGAAAACCGCCCCAGCGGCAGGGGCTCTTGCCAGGAACGTCAGGGTCCGGATCGTAGAACTGCTTCAGATCCCACCGGTCCGGTGGAACCTCCGAGATGGAGTCGCGCCCCGCGGCCAGGTTGGCCCAGAATTCCTCGAGGTTCCGAGCCCCCGGGAACTGGCCAGACATCCCGATGACGGCGATTTCTCCGGTGCCTCCTGCGAGTTCCTCCGGCATCTTCCGGAGGGCACGGACGATTTTGAATCCTTCATCGGCCGAGAGACGGCCCTCGCGAACGCACCCGAGCACGTGGCGAACGAGTTCTACTTGAGCCACGAGTCACCTCCTCCGGAGGATGTGGCTGATCACACGCACCCCGGACTCCCGACGGATAGGTTGTTGTGTTGGTCGTTTTGCACTGCGCACTTCTTGACGAGTCCACTCAAAGGGGGCAATTTTTGTTCAAGCGACACGAACAAAGCCACAGGCAGGGAACCAGCGCGGGTTCCCACGGCAGCCACGAGAATCTGGTTTTTTCGCCGGACTAACGGCGGCGGAAGAGCTTTTTCATGCCCCTCCGATTCGCCCGGGCCAGGTTTTTGCGAAGGTCCTTGAACCAACCGTTTCTCTTCTTGCGGTTCGAGCGCTCGTGGGCGTCGAGATAGACTCCGGCGGCCGTGCCCTGAGCGACATTGATCCTCCGGATCACCTTCTCGAAAGGCCGCAAATTGCGGGATCCCTTCCGCCGCTCCCGGAAAACGACGAAGGGTCTTGTGGAACCGGACCAGTCTTTCTGCAAGACCACGATTCGTTTCACTGATTTCAGTTTCAGCCCCTTGAGCGCAGAACCCTTCATTTCAGACTCCTCGAGCGAACCCGAGTCTTAGCCTACCGCAGTTCGCACGCCCATCGCAACGAAAGCACTGGCGTTGACTCGCGAACAGCAGGATGCGAACATGCCCCGGATTCGTCAGGAGGAATCGCATGGAATCCAATCCCGACTCCAAACTCGAGTCTGAAGCCCCGGTCGTAATCGACCTCGGGAAGAAGAGGCGGAAGCAGATCAAGAAGCTCCGTAAAGGATCCGGCAAGCTGATGGACAGAGTCGCGACCTGCATCCAGGAACTCAAATCGAGCGGCTCGATCTCACAGTCGGCTCAACCCGTCATCATCGTCGTCAAGCAAAAGAAGAAGAAGCGGATGGGCTTCCTCTCGATGTAGGCTCGTTACCCTGGAGATTGGCGGCCCGGATGCAGTTCCCGGGCCGTTTGTCTATTGTCAAAAGAACTCGGCTGGGCTGCCTCGAGCACGAAGGGTAGGCGTTCGGACGGGCGAATGCCTGCCGTCCGGGGGAGCCGGGGACAAGCACCTCACATAGCGTTACCTTGCTGCACACCGGTCCCCGGCGAGTTTTCGATTCATTAATGAGTTCTCATCTCCGCAAGGGACAGCCGAGCCTTTTGTCGGGTCACAAGCCAAGGTAGCAGATGACGGGAATCCAAATTTCACGGCGTGATAGATGAACGCTTCATTTCATCTCACTCCGCCAAGACATGACGGGCGATGAAGCTTCCCAAACTGCTCCTTGCTCCAGGTTTCTCGAATGAAACGGCGAGTTCGGAAAACCCGTCCGAGTCGAGGCAGACCGCGTCTGCCGAGAGTGCAGCAAGGTCGAACGTCACCACGATTTCCCGGCTTCTCGCCCGCCATTCAACGCGTACTCCACCTGCTGGCGTTGGATACACGTACGGAATTGGCAGACTGAACCGGTCGAGGAGACCCTCCAGGAGCTTCTCGAGCCATACGAGGCTCTCTGTCTCGTACGGAAGATCTTCAGGGTCATGCCAGCCGGCCTGGAGTGTTTTGAGAGCTTCGACTTGCTGCGACACAGGGATCCGGCATGTACCTTTCGTGACGATCTCGTCCCCTTCTTCTGCAGAACTGAGATCGAACTTCGAGTGATCGATGCGAAGGATGTTCTGGCTGTCGTAGCTTGTGAAGCGAACTCCCAGAGGGAAGACGCCTTCCATATAGAAAAGGACTTTCGCCTCGCTCCAGCGGTACCCCTCGAATAGGCTCTGTGCCCTGGCGAGAGAGGGAGCATTCACGAAACTCACGAGGGCGTCGCGCAGCGCTGATGCCTCCGGCTCACCCGACCAGTAGGTTTCAGTATCCTTCCAGTAGACGTCTCCCCTCTTCAGCATGAGCGGGAGCACGTCGCCCAGGCGGAGCGTGCCCCAGTCGGATAGGCCGATTGAGCCCGGGAGTTCGTTCCGCTCTTCGACGACCAGCATGAGGAATGCAGAGGCAAAGTCACCCTGATACACACCGAAGTGGCCGTGCCATTTCCTCTCGAGAGCTTCTGCTCGCTGAGTGATCTCGGCAAGGGTCTGGCCCGGGTCTCCGTTTGCGAGCCAGAGGCAGATTGAAGCAAAGTCCGCCGCTTCGATTCCGTGTCCCATTTCCCACCTCGCTCGTTGATTCTCTGTCGCATCTTGCCGCGCGACGACATCGCGGAAGTCGAGAAGCGGAAGGGAAGGGAAGGAACTCGATGACCCCTGCCTTTCCTTCCTGATTAATTCAGGCGTTGCCCAGCTTCGGTGCCTTTCCCGAATCTTCTCTCTTCCTGCGGGAGACTTTGTCTGCAAGTCCCCTGACCCAAGTCCCCACATCATCCAGGATCGCGTAAACCACGGGGACAACGCCCAGCGTCAACAGTGTCGACGTGATGAGCCCGCCGATGACCGCTCTGGCCATCGGTGCCCGCAGGCCCCCGCCTTCCCCGAGCCCGAGGGCAATCGGGAACATGCCGAAGATCATCGCGAGGGTCGTCATCACAATCGGGCGTAACCGGGTCTCACCAGCTTCAATCAGCGCCTCGGAGCGGGCCATCCCCATCTTCCGGTGGTGGTTTGCATTGTCGACGAGCAGGATCGCGTTCTTGGTCACGAGCCCCATCAACATGATCACTCCCATGACGCTCATCGTATTGAACGTGTCCCGGGTGAGCAGGAGCGCGACCATGACCCCGACCAGCGAGAGCGGCAGAGAGAGCATGATGGCCAGGGGCTGGATGAACGACCCGAACTGGGACGCCAGAATCAGGTAGATCATGATCACGGCCAGCAGGATCGCCTGGAGGACGTAACCCATCGTCTCCTCGAGTTCCGCGGTGTCGCCCCCCATCTCGACGGCGTAGTCCGCGGGCAGCGTCAAGCGGTCGAGCTGGGGCTGGATCCGGGCCGAGACTTTCGAGACATCAAATCCCGCGGCAAGGTTGGCCGAGACTCGAACCACACGGGCGAGGTCTTGCCGCTCGATGGAGGAGGGGCCTGACCCCATTGTGAGCCGGGAAATCTGGCTGACGGGGATCGTCGTCTGCTGGGATTGCCCTGGCAGGACTGTCGTGACGGGCAAGGACCCCAGATCCGAGACCATGGAACGCGCCTCCACGGGGAGCCGTATGATGACACTGCGCTCACCCTGTGCCGTCTTCCATGTCGTCGCTCGCGTCCCGGCCACGAAGATGGGGACGGTGCCCGCCACGGCGGCGGCGTTCAGGGAACGAGCTGACGCCTTCTCCCGGTCGACTGTCAGCCTCACTTCGGGGCCGGGGTCACCCAGGCCTGACTCCACCTCGATGACCCCCGGAATCTCCCCCAGGACCCCCACGACTCGACCCGAGAGTTCCGCAAGAACTCCCAGGTCGGGTCCCCGGACGAGGACTTGAATGGGTTTCGGGCCACTCGGCCCCGAGGTCCCGGCAACGTTCGTACGCACGGCATAGACGTTTGCGAGGGCAGCACGGGCGAGTGTCATGACTTCCTGTTGACTCACCGTTCGCCCGGAAAGCGGCAAAAGTTTGACGAACACATTTCCCTGGTCCGTGCCCGATGTCAGGTCTCCACCCACCGTAGCGTACGTCGTCCCGACCCCGGGCAGGGAACGCAGCACCCGTTCTATGTGCTGTGCTTTTGCCTCCGTGTAGGCCAGCGACGAGCCGGCCGGAACCTTGAAGATGACCGAGAACTCGCCCGAGTCCATGTCCGGCATGCTCGCGCCTCCGATGAGGGGTGCCAGCCCCGTGGCCGCGACGAAACTCAGCAGTGCCCCGGCCACCGTGGTCTTACGGTGGCCGAGGACCCACGCGATGACACCGCGGTAACGAACCGCCAGCCGGTCGAACGCGTGGTTGAAGCGGGCCACGTGCCGCCGGATGACTCCGGCCTGCTCACTTCCGCGCGGCATCCACCAGGCCGCCAGCATCGGGGTCAGCGTGAAGGAGACAAAGAGCGAGACGAGCACGGCCCACGCCACCGTGACTCCGAATTGGTAGAAGTACTTGCCGACCACGCCACCCATGAACGCCACGGGCACGAACACCGCCACGATGGAAAACGTGGTCGCCATGACCGCCAGGAAGATCTCCCGCGTGGCGGTGTAGGCGGCGGTGGCGGGAGCTTCTCCCAGCTCCCGCCGGCGCACGATGTTCTCGATGACGACGATGGCGTCGTCGATCAAAAGACCGATCGACAGGGAAAGGGCCATCAGGGTCAAGGTGTTGAGCGTGAAGTTGAGCGCATACATGAGGATGAACGCGCTCACCACGGAAACCGGGAGCGTCAACGCCGTGATCACCGTCGCACGGGCGTCGTTGAGAAACAGGAGAACGATCAGAATCGTCAGGGCCGCGCCGGCCAGGAGTTCGTGCCCGACCGACAGGACCGACGAGCGGACGAACACGGAGCTGTCCCGGATCACCGTGAGCGTGGCCTCTCGCGGCAGGGCCGGGCCCAGCTGGGCGATGACCGCACGCACGCGCTCTCCCACCGTGACCGTGTTGGCTCCTGACACCTTGAGAAGGTCGATTCCCACGGCCGGGGTGCCGTTGATACGGGCCGCGCTCTCCGGTTCCTCTGTCGCGTTCCGGATGACCGCCACGTCGGAAAGGCGCACGGGCCTTCCGTCCCGGACGGCGACGATGACCCGGCCAAAAGAACCGAGATTCGTGAGACGGGAGACCACGTGAACCAGGAGTTCCCGGTTCCCTGATTCCATGTGCCCGGCAGGCGCGTCGACGTTCTGCCGCTCGAGAGCCTGCTTGATCTCGGCAGGGCTCAATCCGCGAGCAGCCATCCGTTTCGGGTCCAGCAAGACGTGGAGTTCCCTCTTGACCCCTCCGTTCACCCTCACGGCCCCGACTCCCTCGATGGACTCCAGCGCGTGCCGGAGTGAACCATCGGCCAGCTCCGTCAACTCCGGGATGGAGAGGGTCGCCGAACTGAGTGCCAGGGAAATGATTGGCTGCGCCGCCGGGTCGAACTGCTGCACGATCGGCGGGTCAATTCCGGAGGGGAGGTCCCGTGTGATCTGCTCGATGTTCGACCGGATGTCCGCCACGGCCGAGGGAATCGGCGTGCCCAGGTTCATCTCGACCGTGATCGAACTGACGCTGTCGAGGGACTGCGAGGAGACCCTCTTGACCCCCTGCGTCGTGTTCACCGCTTCCTCGATCGGCTTTGTGACCGCGCTTTCCACGGCCTCGGGGGAAGCTCCCGGGTAAACCGTCTGAATCGTGACCATGGGGAACGAGACATCCGGAAGTTCTTCCATGCCAAGATGCCCGAGGGAGAAGACGCCCAGAACGATCAGACCCGCCATGACCATCGTCGTGAAGACGGGCTGGTGGATCGCCACCCCAACGATTCCGCCCCCACCGTCCGGCAGTGGTCCCCCGTTCTTCATCACGTCTGCTCCGGGGCCGGAGCCGCCTCTTTTCCGAGCACCTTTCCCTTGAACCAGGAAGAGAAGTTCTCCAGGAGGGAATAGACGACAGGCACGACAGCCAGCGTCAGGATGGTCGAAGTGATGAGACCCCCGATGACCGCCCGTGCCATCGGCGCGCGGAAGGCAGCCCCTTCGCCGACACCGATGGCAATGGGGAGCATTCCGAAGATCATGGCGAACGTCGTCATCACGATCGGGCGCAGCCGGGTCTCCCCCGCCTCCACGAGAGCTTCTTCGACGGACATCCCCTGGCTTCGGTGGTGGTTCGCGTTATCCACCAGGAGAATCGAGTTCTTCGTGACGAGACCCATCAACATGATCACCCCGATCATGCTCATCATGTTCACGGTGTCGCCCGTGGCCAGAAGGGCCAGCATCACCCCGACGAGAGAGAGCGGGAGCGCAAACATGATGGCAAGCGGCTGGACGAAGGACCCGAACTGCGATCCCAGGATGAGGTAGATCATGATGACGGCCAAAAGAACCGACTGCCCGACCGTGCGCATCGTGTCGGACATTTCCGTCGTGTCGCCCCCGAGCTGTGCCTTGTAGCCCTCCGGCATTTTCAGGCCGTCCAGCCGGACCTGGATCGCCTCGGATGCCTTCGACAGCGAGGTCCCCTGTTCGAGGTTCGCCGAGATTCGCAGGACGCGAGAAAGGTTCTCACGGTCGATCTGCGCCGGCCCGCCGGCCATCTCGATGCGAACCACACGGCCCAGCGGCACGGACGTGAAACCCGTCCCCGACGGGGACCGCATCGTCGTCATGATCGGGAGGCTTGCAATGCGCCCGAGATCCGTCAGGTCGCCACTCGGCATGCGCACGATCACTTTCCGCTCTTCCCCGCCGGGCCCTTCCCACACGGTTGCCTTCTCACCAGCGAGAACCGTGGAGACCATCTTCCCGATGAAGGCCGGGTCGAGCCCAAGTTCACTGGCCGCGTCCACGTCCACGACGAGCCGGACCTGCGGGCTGTCCCCAGCAAGGCTCGACTCCACCTCGATCACCCCCGGAACCTGCCGCATCGTTCCGATCACATCGCCCGAGAGGCGGCGCAACTCTTCGAGGTCGCTCCCATAGAGCGAAACCAGAATCGGCTTCGTGGCGTCGGACGCGCCCGAGGTCGGCAGAACACTGGAAGTGTTCATCACCGACAGCGTGACACCGTAAAGAGACTGGAGTTTTCCCCGCGCCACCGTCATGAGATCTTGCTGTGAGCGCTTCCGTTCCGCGGCCGGGGTGAGCTTCACGTAGGTCTTGCCCCGAGTCACCGTGGAGGCCAGATCCGAACCCGCGGTCGTGTAGGTGTAGACCACCTCGGGTATCGTCTTCAGGACCCGTTCGATCTCTTCCGCCCGGCTGACCGTGTAGTCGAGAGAAGACCCGGGAGGAGCGTCGAAAGAAACCGTGAACTCGGCAGCGTCCTCGTCTGGCATCAGCGAACCGCCCACAGCCGGGAAGAGAGCCATGGCCGCGACGAAGCTCAGGAGAGCGGCGCAGAGGGTCATCAGGCGGTGCCGGAGAGCCCACTCTATGACTCCCCGGTAGCGCTGCGCCACGCGGTCAAATTTCTCGTTGAAAAACGAAAGGAGACGCGCGGGGCCGCGCCGGACCGGCGGGGGCCCCGGCTCTTCCCGCGCCCACCACGCAGAGAGCATGGGGGTGAGTGAGAACGAGACGAAGAGCGAGACGAGCACCGCCCATGCGACGGTCAAGCCGAATTGATAGAAAAAACGTCCGATCACGCCGCCCATGAAGGCCACGGGGACGAAAACCGCGACAATCGAAAACGTCGTGGCCATGACCGCGAGGAAGATCTCGCGCGTCGCGATGAAGGCCGAAAGGGATGCGCTCTCACCCTGCTCCCGGCGCCTCACGATGTTCTCGATCACCACGATGGCGTCATCGATCAGAAGACCGATCGAGAGGGACAGAGCCATCAGCGTCAGGATGTTCAGCGTGAACTTCATCGAGTAGAGGAGGATGAAGGCGCTGATCACCGAGACGGGAAGGGAGAGCGAGGTGATGACGGTGGCCCGAAAGTCGTTCAGAAAAAGCAGAACGATGAGGACCGTCAGTAGGGCCCCGAGCAGCAACTCGTGCCCCACGGACTCCACGGACCCCCGGATCTCCACCGAGTTGTCGCGAACGACACCGAGCGAGACTCCAGCCGGGAGCGCGGGTTTCAGCCTCGCAAGCACAGCCTGGACCCCGTCGGCCACCGACACGGTGTTGGCTCCCGCGACCTTGAGGATGTCGAGACCGATGGCCGGCTTCCCGTTGATCCGGGTGGCGCTCGCCGGGGCCTCCGTCTCTTCGCGAACCACCGCAACCCTGGAGAGCCGGACGGGCCCGTCGTCCCTCTCGGCCACGATGACATCGCGGAACTGCTCTGGACGCTCGATCCGTCCCAAAACGCGGACGAGCAACTCGCGATTTCCCGAGGCGAGGCTGCCCGCGGGAGCCTCGATATTCTGCTGCTCGAGAGCATCCAGGATCTCTTTGACACTGATTCCCAAAGCCAAGATTTGGTCCGGGTCGATCAGGACGTGGATTTCGCGTCTCAGACCACCGTTGACCTGGACGCGCCCGACCCCGTCCACGCCCTCGAGTGCCCGGCGAATCGGGCCGTCGGCCAGGGCGGTGAGTTCCGCGATGGACCGGGTGTCGCTGCCAAGGGCCAGAGACAGGATCGGCTCGGCGGACGGGTCGAACTGTTGCACCACGGGCGCTTCGATTCCAGAAGGGAGGTCCCGCTCGATCTGCCGGATCTTCGAGCGAACGTCGGCGGCAGCCCACTCGATCGGGGTCCCCAGGGCAAAACGGGCCGTGATCGAACTGACCCCCTCGATCGACGTCGAGCTGACGACTTTCACCCCCTGAGTCGTGTTGATCACATCCTCGATCTTCTTCGTGACCTCAGTCTCCACCGTCTCCGGCGACGCCCCCTTGAAGGCCGTTTGAATGGAGACCACGGGAATCGAGACGTCGGGGAATTGATCCATGGAGAGCTTCCCGAGCGAAAAGACCCCGAGCACGATGAGCCCCACCATGATCATCGTCGTGAAAACAGGTTGCCGGATCGCGACCCCGACGAGCCCGCCCCCCGCCGGCAGTTCCGAGTTCTTTCCCGGATTCCCGGGGTTCGCTTCCTTGCGAATGGGGTCCTCGGTCCCGGACGTGCCCTTCATCACGGCGTTCCGGAAGTTGGCCGTGCGGCCGGAGTCGCTGCGGGGCTCACAGCAACCCGCTCTCCGTCTTTGGCCTGATCGGTCGGGGAAATCAGGATACGCGCCCCGGCCTCGAGCCCCGACGTGACTTCGGCCATGCCGGTTCCCAAATTTTGCTGACCCAGCACGATCGGGACCCGCTTCAGACGTTCCCCTTCGATCAGGAAGACGGCGCTCTTTTCACCCTCACCCTGAACGGCCGTCAGGGGAACGATTGGCCGGGGGGGCCCCACATCCGTCCGGATCGTTCCCCGGGTGAAGAGCCCCGCGAGCAGACGGTGTTCGCTGTTGGAAATGCGGACGAACACCGTGATCTGCTGCGTGCCGGCGGAAGCGATTCGCTCGATCCGCGACACAGTTCCCTCGAAACCGTGATCAGGCTCGGAGTCGATCGTGAGAGACACCCCCTGACCCACCCGGATCTTGCCCACCTCGCTGGCGTCGACCATGCCCGCCAACTCCAGAGTCGAAAGGTCTGCAACCGTGAAAAGCCGTTCCCCGGTAACGACCGTTCCCCCTGCGTCGACGAACTTCTCGGTGATGACTCCCGAAATGGGCGAGGTGACTCTCGTCGCGGTCAGGGATTCTTGCGCCCCCGCCACCTGTGCCTGGGCAGACTGGAGAGAAGCCCTGGCGTTGATGAGGTCGCGCTCGGCGGCGGAGCCAGCCTTGAACAGCATTTCGGCCGCCGCGTAGTCCCGCTGAGCAGCCGCCATGCTGGCCTCGGCACCAGCCTGCTGGGCCTTGAACGTGCCGTCGTCGAATTCGACGAGAAGTTCCCCCCGCTCTACCGAGATGCCGCGGCTAATACGTACGGCTTTGATGCGCCCCGAGATGCTGCTTTTCACTTGAATCTGTGTGATGGGACTAAGGTGACCCGTAATGGGTACACCAAGAAAGACAGTTCCCGGAGCCACCTGGAACACATCGCGGGCGTCGAGGACGAGCGGCGGGGCCGGGCCAGTTTCGGGAGCGGGGGCGCGGCCACACCCGAGCCCGGTACTGGCAAGGAGAACCCCAATCCAGCCAAAAAGGCGCTGTCGGAACGTCCCGGTCGTCATTCGGACCTCCTCGGAAGATCAGCAGTCGGAAATGGAGGGACATCCAGGGCGACTCCGATCTCGAAAATGTCGATCGGAATCCCGGCGGCGCGATACAGGCGGCCGAGTGCGATGACGTAGTCATAAACGGCCCTCACCTCGTTTATCCGCGCTTTCTGCAGCGAGGAACGGGCGTCGGTCATTTGCAGATGAGAGGCCGAGCCAACGCTGAAAGAGAGCTTGGTGAGTTCAAAAACCTTCTCGGCCTGGGCCGCGGTCCGGGTTCGAGCTGCCAGCAGGGCCTCGGCACGGGAAAGCTCCGAACGCCGCTGCTCGACATCGAGGCTGATTGAATAGACGAGTTGATCCCGCTGAAGCGTGGATTGCAGGATCTGCTCACGAGCCACCGCGATCTGCGAGTTGCGGCGTCCCCAGTCGAGAACGCCGACACGGACCGCGAATCCGATGTTCCAGTCGTCGTACCAGTCGGACCACACCGGAAAGACGGGTCCCGGGAACGCCTGGCCACCGAACCGTGAAGTGATCGTCACTGTCGGATAGAGAGAGGCCCTGGCCGTCTTCCCCTGTTCCTCGTTCCTGGCGATGGTGCGGTTTGCCGCCTCCAGACTGGACCGGCGTTTCAGGGATCCCGTGGCGATCTCGTCGACCTTGGCGGCGGAAAGCGGCTGAATCTTGATGGCCGACAGGATGTTTTTGATCCGAAGTTTCGTCCCTGCTGGCAGGTTGAGTATCTGCATCAGCTTGTGGCGTGCCATGTCGGCGCTGTTGAGAGCGTCGACCCTCTCGGGCTCGAAATTCTCGCGCTCGACCTCGGCCCGTGAGACGTCCAGGTCGGAGGCATTTCCCGCCTCACGCTTCAGGCGCACCTCTTTCAGCTGCAGTTCGGCCTGTTCCGCCGACAGCCGGGAGATCTCGGCCAGACGCTCCGCGAGATTCGCTCCGAGAAACGCCTCGATCACGGACATTTTCACGTCTTCCCTGGTTTCGACCGACTGAGCCCGCGCTATGGCGACCGACTGCCGGGACGCCCCGATTCCCGAACGCACTCGCCCGCCCGAATAGACCGTCTGGGAGATGTCAAACCCGCTGATCCACGTGTTCTTCTGACCAAAGGGGAGATTGATTCCAGGGATACCGCTTCCGGGAACTTCGAACGGGGTCCGGATGGTCCGCAGGTAGGAAAAGTCAGCGTTGACCTGGGGAAACTCCGGAGCCCTGGAGATGACGACTTGGGCTTCGGCCTCCTGAATCTGCGAGGCCGCGATCTTTAGATCCTGACTGACCTCCTCGGCACGGCGAAGCGCGTCGTAGAGGTTCAGCTCGAGGATTTCGGGTTCGGGCTCCGGTGCTGCCCCGGCCGGAACCATGCCCGCCAGCAGAAAGAAAGCAACCAGAAGCATGTGCAGCAATCCTCCTTGCTCGAGTCGCCTCAAGCCCTGACATGGCTGACCGGTTTCCCAAGAATACCGCGCCTACCGCGCCGGACACCGGTAAGCGGGCAGAGGATCAAGAATCCCGCCGCCGGCAGAGGTACTGGGAGAAATGGCCGGGCGCGATCTACTCCAGTGTTTCCACGATCACGATGTTTCTCTTTTCGAGTTCCTTCATGAAGTAGGCGTAACCCTCATTGTAGATGGCATCTTCTGGAGCGACGATGCCCCGTTCCTTGATCATCCCCTTGCCGATCATCACAGCCCCGATCGCCGCGGAAAAGCCGGTGACACGTCCCATCGAGGAGATGCCGTTGACAGTGTCCGCCTCGTCCCACATGTGGTAAGAGATCCTGACGGGACGGCCATCCTTGGTTCCTGTCACCGTGTTGTACATGACGCAAACGTCTTTCTCGCCCGGGTTGGCCCTGAGACGGGGCTCGATGCGTGCGAGCAGAAAGTCCCGCGGGACGATCTTGGTTCCCCCGGCGTCAACGGGTTCGATATCGAGAAGGCCGCATTCCTGCAGCGTCTTGACACCGTCCCAATGGCCCGGCCAGCGGACCGTTTTCTCGGCAAACTCGCTGAGCTGCGGACGTGTTGAGATGAAGCTGGGCATGCCCGGCGTGATGGCACACTCGAGTTCCTCGTCCCGGCCGAGCTTGTCGAAAACGAACCGCTCGCGGTCAGTTGTCGCCCAGACCTCCTGCAGGACGCCGTCCTTCTTCACCCAGACCTTGATCATGTACTCGCGCAGGACGTGCCAGAAAGCCCATGTGATCATGTAGCGCAGCGGATGGCGCGCGGCCGCTGACTTCTCTGGAATGCCCCCCACCCGCGCGATGGCGGAGCTGGCGGTGTCCAATTTTCGAATGGCCTCGCCGCACGTGATATTGCTCAGGCCCGGGGCAAAGCCGATGCCATCCAGAAAGCAGACATCATTCTTGATGGCGGTCTCGTGGAGCCAGTCGCCGTACTCGTTCAGACCGACGCCCGGGGGAAGTACGAGTCCCTCGAGTTCGTAGGCGTCGGGCCGCAGGTGGTATTCCTCCAGCATGTCGGCGATGTGAAAACCGCTTCTCACGGCGGCGTCGACCACGAGGTAGCTCGTGTGCCGGTCGGGCAGCGTGTTAACGCCGACGTTGTACTGGCCCATGAGGGCCATGACAGCGTCTTTTTTCTCGATGTCCAGGACGTGCAGTTCCACCTTGTCGCTGTTCAGCCACGCGCCCGTGCGCTCGAGAGCCTCGAGACGCCGGCCCACGAGGCCCACTTTCTCCACTTCTTCTTGCCGGATGAGATCGAAAGCGACGGCGGCTCCCATCTTGCCGCTTCCACCGAAAACGAGGACTTTCATGGTGCCCCCTTCTTGCCAAAACGCTCTACGCGCCCGGCGCTGGTGCTCAATGCACTCCAGCAGGCATTGTAGCTCCGGCCTTGCCGGCCGGTCTTTGACAAGCACAGGGGGATGTGCCGGGATCGAATGCGGTGAGCGGTGATCACGATTTCATCCCAACGCGCCCGCGGATTGACTCACCGGACGCCGGCCCGAGTGACGTGGACATCAGTTGACTCGCAAGAAAACGTTGCAAATAAGAGCCCCAGGACCGCCTAACGCGGTAACATGTGTGTCAAGAAAAACGGAAAAGGGAGGCGGAGTCCATGATCGATAGATTGAAGCGGTCAGTATCCCTCTTTGCAGCCTCGTTCCTGGTTGCGCTTGCGCTTCCGGCCGGGCTTCTGGCCCGCGAGGCCACCCAGCACCGCCCCGTAAGCGACACCCGGATAACCATTCTGCAAACGACCGATGTGCATCACAGCGCCAATGGCGTCGGACACGTCGGCTTTGACGTCGACCCGCTGACCGGGCTGAGTTCCAAGGGCGGGTATTCCAGGATTGCGGCTTACGCGAACCACGTGAGGGCAACTGCGGGAAATCCAGTGGTTTTGCTGGACTCAGGCGACTGGACCATGGGAACGCTTTACGATCTCACGCTTGCTCAACAACCCGTCGGGCTCTACTTTCTGGATCTTCTCGAGTACAACTGTACGACCCTCGGTAACCACGAATTCGACTACACATCCGCGGGTCTGGCTCAAATGCTCTTTGCGGCTCAACAGGCATTTGGACTCAAGACCCCAATCGTCGCAACGAACATGAACCTGAACGGGGACGAGAACCTCTCACCTTTCGTGGGTGAGGGCAGGCCGGTTCAGGCAACTCGAGTCGAGACACTTCCAAACGGTCTGAAGGTGGGGTACTTCGGCTTGATGGGCAGGTCAGCCGCGCTAGACTCCCCCGCCGCGGCGCCAGTCACGTTTACGGATCCAGCCACGGAATACGACTCCATCCAAGCCTTGGTCGACGATATGCGAAATTCAAGGGGCGTACAGATCGTGATCGCCCTTTCTCACTCGGGGACAAACGCCGCCGGAACGGAAGGTGAGGATGTCGAGCTGGCACGGCACGTCACGGGCATCGACGTCATCGCGTCAGGCCACACGCACACTCCTCTTGCTTCCGCGAAGACGATAAAAAACGGGTCGTGGAGCACACGGATCATCAATGCGGGTGCCTACGGAACAAGTGTTGCCCGCATCGACTTGGCATACGACGCCGCAACGAAGTCCACGACCCTTTCCTCCTCGAGCAACGTCGCCATGACGGATGCTTCCCTGAACGAAATCCAGAAGGGTCTCGGGCCTGATCCGCTGGTCAGCGGGTTCGTGAGATTCGTTGACCAGATGCTAAATGCTGGTCTTGCTCCCCTTTTTGAGCAGGTCTTTGCCGACTACGACCCGGTGGACCTCTCGACGGGTGTCTATCACCCCGTGGCTCTGTCTGCCCAGGACATGATCTCCAACGAATACAATGCCGTGCTCTGCCCCAATGGTCTGGGGAACTTGGCCACAGACTCCGTTCGCAACGTCGCCAACAGTGTCATCGCTGATGTTCTGAAGGGGGTCGGAGGCGACCCATCGAAGGCTCCCGGATACGATTTCAATCCCGTTCAGATGAGCGTCGTCGCGACAGGATTGTTAAGAGGCTCGCTGCCAGCAGGTGTCCCGCTGACGTTTGCCGACATCTATAACATTCTGCCGCTCGGGATTTCTCCGGATCTTTCCCAGGAGATTCCAGTCGGTTATCCCGTCATCTCCGCGTACATGGTGCTCGAGGACGTGAAGAAGGTCTGCGCCCTCCAACTCGTGGCCCAGACGAACCTCGTATCCTCTGACTACTATCTGAACTTCTCGGGCCTTCGTTACAGCCTGAAACCGACGGACACCTACTGGTTCTTCAAATACGCATCCGCCGCATCCGTGCTCGTCGTGACGGCCGAAAAGGCGGCGCTGGGGTCGGTTCCGGCGCTCCAGGCGCTCGGGGCCCTTTCGACCGTACAGGCGGATGGCGGTGCAGCAGTGTTTGCAGCCTTTCTGGCCGGTAACCCGTACGCAACCGCCATGGTGAAGCTGAACGACGGCGCCCTCTACATCGGTCACGCTTTCGAGAACGTGGCGGTAATGGGACACGTTGCCCTCACTGCAAGCCAGGATGCAGCGGCTGGAACAACCAGGCTCGAAGCTCTCATCGTTTCGAAGGCGATTGCCGCGATTGACACGGTTTGGGGGTTCGCGGCCACCGATACCATGAACACCGGATCCACGTCCCTTCTGTCCGGTTCCGCAAGGGTGCGAATGACTGCGGATCTTTACGCATTGCTCCTTCTGGATGCCGTCGAGTCGCAGTTCGGTACAAAGCTGACGATCTACAAGTCCGCCACGGGCGGCACCACGCTCTCATCCGCAGACATGGCTGGTTTGATGGAAAACCGGGTGAACATGGCACCCCTGAGCGGCGCCATCGTCGAAATGAAGGAGTGGATGGCGCTCTTGTCTTATGTGGGAACCGGATTGAAAGGGTCGATCCCCCCGGACTACGCCTCAACCACGAACTTCGCGCAGTTCCCAACGTTTGGCGCAGCGGTCAAGATGAGAAATCCCTCTTACCCGCTCGCGGACATCGCCCAGCTGGCGACAACTCTCATGACGCTTCAGGCGGCACCGTAGACAGGTTCCAACGAGGCAAGGGACGTTCTCGAAAGGGAGGGAGAAAGCTACTCTTCTCGGTGTCAGCCCACCATCGGGCGTAGTGACGCGGCACCCCGCCGGATCTCACACAGGACCTACCTGCGAAAAGCTCCGTCGCCGATTTGCTGAAGCGTTTCGATCAGAACAGACGGCAACTTCTTCACTGATCCGAGTGAAAGCGTCTGGCCGCCGATTGTTCGCTCGAGCGTTTCCAGGTTGTTTCGATTCACGTTCCGGTGCGAGGCCCCAAGGAACCTGACCCCCAGGTCGGCCAGCGCCAGGCCGTGCCGTGACAGCTCTTCTGGGCCTTCCGAAAAGTAGAAGTCGCTCAGCAGAAACAACAGCCTGAACTCGGCTTGGGTCGCTCTTGCGAACTGGAGGCGTGTCCACTCGAGGGCCGCATCGACGCACGTTCCGCCGCTCGCCTCCAGCTCGAGGACCTCGTCAGCGACGTCCGAAAGGTCGACTCCTTCGTCGAAGCTCTTGATTACGTGGGTGTTGCTTTCAAAGACCGCCAGTGCGATCTCCTCGGACCGGACCCGTCCGAGCAACATCACGACGGCGATCGCACAGGTGGCCAGGTCGTCGCCCGTCATGGATCCTGAAATGTCGATCAGAACGGCGAGCGCGCCCTGGCCTCGGGCTGTGTCCTGAACGAAAAGATCATCGAGGGTCACATCCGCGAGCCTTTTACCCGCCATGATCACGGAGTCTAGAGTGTTCTCGATGTCGAGAGAATCCAGGTCGTCCCTGGCCTGGAATGGCCTGCACTGACTCTGCGGCACCAGGCCCTTGTTGCCAGATCCCGCCCCCTTTCCCATCCAGTCGAAGGCGAGATCGAGAAGTGCGTGCCGTGTGACCTCCTTGATCTTGCCGCGGAGCGGGCCGTGGATCGAGATGCGGTTCCCATACCACTGTCGAAGCAGATTGGGTCCCCCTCCGATACCCTTGTAGCAAAGCGCATCCGCGACCTTCTTCTCGGGCAAGTGCTGACACGCACCCCCGAGATTGAGCGCGAGAAGAGCCGCCATGGCCTCCAGGTTGTCATGCCGCAGGGCGATCGCGCACAGTTCAGCCAGCAGTTCATCCGGGATGTTCTTCACACGGTCCACGAGCCGTTGATACCTGGCTGCATCCCTTCCGTTTCCCCGCACGCTCAGCTCGAGCTGCCGCAGGGCGTCCCCGATGCGGTCGTAAATCTCTTCCGGTGAGATCCCAAGAGCCGTCCCCGCATCAACCACTGCCTTCACATCACCGGGAAGCACTCCTCTTTCGAGGAAATCATCCAGGAGCGGCAGAAAATGCTCGGCTTCGGCAACGAGACAGAGCGCTCGCGTCGAGATCTGGCCGGCGGCGTCACTGCCTGCTTCCGTCCCCGAGCGCTCCAGGGCCTCAGCCAGAGAGACAGCGTCCGTGAGGGGTTCGGGGACGCCGCCAAACAGATCTGGGGTGACGGTTGTGTCCTTGACTCTTGACTGAAGTGCTTTCACATATGACCCGAGGGAACGCTTGACGAGGGCGCGCCACCGCTCGCAGTCCACAACCACGTGCGCAAGATCGAACAGTGTGGGCTGACCCGTCAACCGGGCGAGCCACCTGTCGAGGAGATCAGGACGCAGATCTCTGTCAAATCGCTCGGCGATCCAGGAAGCGGCATCGATGGCCCTTACAGCGTTCTCTTCCACGGATCTGTTCAGCAGTTCCTCGGCGGGTTCGAGCCACTCCTCCAGTCCGCTGACCATTTCCACGAGGTCCGCAAGATCCCTCGGACGGTTTCTGCACTGCTCGCGGAACCTCGCCATCAAAGGACGGTCGAGCGTTCCCTCGAAGGGTTTGAGGAACTGATGCGTCCGGCCCATTTCCCGGGCCGTGCCGCTTCCTGCCAGACTCTCGAGGAAAGCGCCGAGCCTGTGGGGAGCTGCCCCGGCCAGGGTACCAGCCACCTCCCATGGGACGCTCGTTTCCTTCAAGAGAAGCTCTTCGAAACCCGCGGCCGTTCCGTGGAGGATGTGTTCCGGCCGCAAGGCCCCGATCTGCGAACTCAAACGGGACTCGAGGAACTGCTCCACTCTTTCCCGGGACGTCGCGCCAACGGCCTCGAGTTCGGCTGGGCCTCCGAAAAGAACGGTCAGCTCCGCCAGGGCTCGCTCCGAGGCGTCCGCCGACGAGTAAAGCCGTTCGAAGAGATCGAAGGCTCCGAGGGTTTCCTGACCGGTTCCGGAAAGGGTTTCTTCAATGTCCGAAAGGTCTTCGAGGGAGTCGAAGTCGATGTTGAGGGAGGCCAGATCGCTCAGGATGCCCGCCGTCGGATCCGCCGCCTTTGCAGCTACCTGTTTGGGCGGCCCCGGAGCAGCCGGTCTCGTGCCTGCTTCCCCTTCCTTCGACGGCTTCGGAAAAAGCAGTTCCCTGGCGTGGTGTTCGGCCCACTCCTGGTCCTCGGGTACCGTGTTGAGGATGGCCGCCTCGAGATAGTCCTTCGGTGTCAGGACGCGCAGCCGGAAATAGCGAGCCGTCAAGAACCTCGGGATGGCAAGCGCTGTCCGCAAGGAAGGCGGATGGTTAACGCGCGGATCCTTTCGCATCCGGCGCGTAAACTCGATCGAAAACTCGACTGGAGTCCAGTTCTCAACCCGGTCATTCTGGAACGTGTTCACCGCCCGGCCGTTCCGAGTGACTTTTGCAGCAGGCTGTCGAGGTACTTCTCGATGTCCCGTCCCGGTTTCATCCGGATCGCCTCGCCCAGAACCATCCGGCCGGCCTGGGCCAGAATGGTGTTGTCGATTGGACGGTTCAATCTGCGCGCCCTTTCCGCCGCGAGACGGGCCATGCCGATAGAACTGCGAATGGAGGCTGGCGTCTCGACGATGGGATCTTCCCGCGTCTGGTGGACGAGTTCCAGAACCAGCTCGATGTGAGCAGGAGAGAGCTGGTACTCCGAGGAATGGGTCTCCACGATTTTCATTTCCGTTGCGCGCTTGGGATAGTCGAGCTTGACCCACACTTTGATGCGGTCCTTGATTGCCGAGGGGAGACGCCTGGTTCCCCTGTGCTCCTCCGGATTCATGGCTGCGATCATGTAGAAGCCGGCATGGACCCGGTACCACGATCTGAGAGACGGGATATAGATTCGTCTCTCCTCGAGCGCGTCAAGGAGGGAGTTGAGAACGTACTCATCTCCCCTGTTCAGCTCGTTGGCAAGAAAGACACCCCCTTGCAGGGCCGAAATCGTGAACGGACCAGGGACAAAGGCCTCGGGAGCGAACCCGTACTTGAAGACGAGCGTGGGGTCAAAAGAGCCAATCAGATTCGAGGGGCGGACGAGATCGCTGAAAGTAACCCAGTCGAATGGCTTGGCCAGATCCTGAGCAAAGCGCCGGCACAGAGCGGTCTTCCCAGATCCAACGGGTCCGATGAGCCCCGCGTAAAGCCCTGCGTTATAGGCATCCTGCATGGCGTCGTAGGCCTCGCGGTACTGGCCTTCGAGCACGATTCCGGCAAGGGGTTCGTGCGTTTCGACCTTGGCATCCTGCAGAAGTCTCAGGGTGTCTACCATTCAGCGTCTCCTGTCACGGTGTGGAAAAGAACCTCTCGGTTGTTGTGGGCTCGATTGTTTCGGGCAGTTTGAGCTTGATCTTGGCGCACGCGGCCTCGAGTTCGCTGAACTCCCTGGCATCCAGCACCCGGCGGCGCTTCGTTATGTTCAGGCCCTCGAGGATCTTGCGTCCGTAATAGGTGTTCGCCAGTTCCGTGACATCGAAACCGGCTCCCGTCTTGCGCCCGCGGCGGACAATGCGGACAGAGGCCAGTTCCTTGAGCCTTGTTGCCAGCACGAGTTTCTGAAGCCAGACCAGGCCAATTGAGTCAGCAAAGCTCGCGTTGAAGGCGGGAGTCCGTTCGAGTTTGGCGCGCAGCAGGGTCAGGATCGCCTTCTGGATGCGCGCCTCGATCAGGGCGTCTGGCAGGCTGGCATCCATCGGCCCGGCAGCATCCAGGACATCCAGAGGGTCCAGGAGGCGTTCGGCCGGACTGGCGGCCCACGCCTGTACTTGCTCACAACACCGCTCGAGTACCGGCTCCATGCTCATGAAGGCACCTCTGGCTCCGGAGAAAACCCAGACGGCAAGTGTCCTGCATCCACTTCGCTCTTGCTGCCTTTCCGCACGACCTCGAGATGGTGTCCGGCAACGTTGCCCACATCGTGGTGAGTGATGAGGACGAGTTGACGGGCGATGTCCAGCTCGCTGATGCGTGCGAGAAGCCCCTCTCGCCGGGACTGGTCCAGGCCATATGTCGGCTCGTCCAGAAGCACGAAGGAACTGGCATCCACGAGTTTTGCGACCGCCAGCTTGAACGCCAGCCCGAGAAGAAGCTGATGACCGCCTCCCTGGAAGAGATGTGCCGGAACATCCTGGCCAACATCGGAAGGCGTGACGAAGACCCCATAGCGGGCCGGATCGATTCGAAGGCTCCTGAACTCGTCCGGACCGCTCGACAGGTGTTTGTGAATCTTCAGTGTCTCCTGGGCCAGAGCTTCCGCTGCCCTGTCTCGAAGAGCCGTCTGAAGCCCCCTGAACGCTTCCGAGAGGGTCCGTAGTTTGCCCGCGGTGATGTGCGCGGTTCGGAGCCGGTCCGCTTCGGTCTCGATTCGGGCGCGCTCTCTGTCAAGAGACCCCAGGCGCTCACGAAAGCCAGACAGCTCTCGCTCCGCCTGGGCCTTCTGTTTCAGGGCCCCCTCTCTTTCGGTCTCCTTGCGAACACGCTCTCTCAGCACATGATCTCTCGTTTCCCCAATTCCGGCGGAGAGTGGATGAAGCAACGCCAGGATGGGCCCGGGATCGTCCCTGGAAAGAGGAGAAAGATCGACGGCCAGCTGAAAAGTAGAAAAGACCGGGTGCGCCCGAGATGCGGCCAGTTTCAGCGCCTCCTCCGCGATTCTCGTACCCTCGGAGGCTTCCGCCTGACTTCTCGCCAGATGTCTCACTTCCGAGGACTGCTGTTCGGCCATTCGCAGAACCTGAAGCTCTCTCGAGCGGGCCTCCTCGGTCTCGGCGCGGACCTTCTGAAGCTCCTTCAGCTGTGTCTCCAGAAGATCGAGCTGTTTCTCCAGGCGGCCAGAGTCTTTTCGCCACTCCAGAAGCTCCGCGGAGGAGCGGTCCCGGTCAATCGGCTGACCACACGTTTCACACACCGGCTTCCCCGAGAGGAGTTCACGCCTCTGAATCCGCCCCATGACATCGGCGTGTTCCCGGTCGAGCGGCCGCCTCTGTTCCATGATGTCCCGCTCGCGGCTGGCGGCACTCGCCTGGGCGCGCGCGAGCCGTGACAGCGCTTCTCGCGTTCGCGCTTCACGCTCCAGGAGCGCCTCTTCACCCCCTGCCCGGGAGACGAACTCGGAAAACGCGTTCCTGGCACGGCTTTCCGCGCTGACCGCCGATTGATAGGTCTTCACCGCGTCTTCGAGGAGATTGTGGGAAGCGAGAAGCGGTGCGATACGGGCGCCGGTCTCTGACAACCGGGACAAAGCCTCGTTCAGGGAAAGGACCTCCTCGTCGAGGCCCCGGACGGCCTCCTCCAGTTCGAAAAGACGCGTTCCCGCGAAGGCTCGATCACTCTCGAGCCGCTTCAGCGTCTCCTCGAGTGACGGGAGCGTGGCGGCCAGCTTCTCCCGCTCCAGAGCCATGGCGCGCATCTCCTCGGAAGCCACGACGGCGGCGGTAACTCCGAGCACGATGTCGAGTTCAGGTGCTCCCTCGAGTATCGCCGCGATCTTCCCCTGACGAAGATGAACCGCGACCTCGAAGAGGCGCCTGGAAATGCCCAGGGCGCCGTGCAGCGCGAGGGCCAGTTCTTCCTCACGGTTCTGAAAATCCGAGCTGAGAAGATACCGCTCTCCTTCTTCTCCCGGTGTCTGCCGCTTGAGAGTGAAGTGCCCCAGAATCTTGGTCTTGGCACGAGGGGGGCGGGTGTGAATACGCTGCAAGCGGTAGCGAGCGCCGTCCCTTCCGGTAAAGACCAACTCGACACCAAGGGTGTCTTCCCCGGGGTGAAGGAGAGCCAGCGGAGTCGAGAAGCTCCCGACACGGCCGAAAAGCGCGTACTCGATGGCGTAGAGGATCGTCGTCTTCCCCGCGTTGTTGGGCCCCTCGATGAAGTTGATTCCGGGGACGAGTGAAAAGCGGGCCTCCTTGTACCGGCGGAAGTTCTTGATCCAGAGGCTGTGGATCATTACGGCGTGTCTCCCTGCCCGCTCTCGACTTCTCCCAGAAGTTCCAGGGTGCGTTTCTGCAAGAGAGCCCTCGCATCACCCGAGAGGTTCCCGACCCGTGTGAGGTTCGTCTCGTCATCGAGGAGAAACTGGGCGTACTCGAAAACGCTTCTTGCCGCTGATCGAAGCCCCGCATCCTCGAGCCCAGGCTGCTCGGCAAGCAGTGCTTCCACAGAAAGCTGGTGGTTCTCATCTTTGGAGTTCACGCCGTTCCTCCCCCGGGCAACTCGTCCTCGGCCCCACTCCGAGAAGACCCCGAGGCCAGGCGCCCATGTCCAGACTTCCATCACGACGATATTAGCTCCATGGCGGAGAAGCGGCCGCAGGCGTCTAGAGAAGCCGGCAGAGCGCCATCCACGTGTCGATTGGTTGCCGTGAGGCTCTCACCCGGCCGAAGCCGGACGCCCACGCACAGAACCTTCCTCCATGGGTTTCGTAGTACCCGGCATGCGGAGGCTTGCCGTCTGCGGTGTTTTTGTCCTCACCTCCCTCGCCCTGATCATGCCGTTGTCCGCTCCCGCAGCCGGTGACTCGCCAGACGGAACGGCCAGGCTGCGAAAGGCACTCGCCGCCTCACCGGAGAACGGCGGGGTCATGTGGGCGCTGGCGAAGGCCGAAGCCGCCGCGGGAAGAGCCGCGGAAGCCTGCTCCTGGATCGAGCGGGTCCTCGGGCAGGGGCTCGACGTGAACCTGGACGACCCCGCATTCCGGATGCTCCGGAACAGGCCCGCATTCGAGAAACTCGCGGCCCGTGCGGCCGCCAGCCGCTTCGGACCGGGCCGGAGCACGGTTCTCTTCACGATCCCCGAAAAGGATCTGATCCCCGAAGGGATCGCGTACGACCCGATCGAGGGAGCCTACTACGCCGGCAGCATCCTGAAGAAGAAGATCGTCCGTGTCTTGCGGGGGGGACGGGTCGAGGACTTCACCAGTTCCGGGCAGGACGGACTATGGAGCGTGCTGGGGTTGCGGGTGCAGGTCAAAGAGCGTTTGCTCTGGGCCGTCTGCCGGGCCGAGAAGACCGAAGGCCCGGACGAGGGAAAGACGGGGGTCTTCGTTTTCGATATGGGGACGCGCAAGCTCGCGAGGAAGCTCATCCTGGAGAACGGCCCCGGGAAGCACCTCTTGAACGACCTCGTCGTGACCCCGCGGGGCGAAGCCTTCATCACAGATACCGACGCCGGCGCCCTCTGGCGCGTTCGCCCCGGCAGCGACGCCTTCGAGGCGTTCATCCCCCCCGGAACCTTCACCTACCCGAACGGGATCGCGCAGTCGCCGGACGGCTCTACGCTCTTCGTCGCCGACTTCTCGCGCGGGATATCCCGAGTCCAGGTCACGAGCGGCTCGATCGAGCCTCTTCCGCACCCGGCCAACGTCAGCATCGCCGGGATCGACGGCCTCTACCTGGACCGGGACGGCCTGGTGGCCGTGCAGAACGAGATCCCGCTCGCCCGCGTCGTCCGTTACAACCTCTCCCCGGACCTTCGCCGCATCGTTTCGGCCCGTGTTCTCGAGGCACGGCACCCGCGTTTTGCGATCCCGACGACGGGCGCCCTCACGGGCGACTTTCTTGCACTCCTGGCGACCAGCCGCCTCGACGCGCTCGATGAATCGGGAAGGCTGAGGCCGGACGCCGCGCTAGGTGAGGTCGTCGTGCTCGAGGTCCCCCTGCGATAGCTCCGGCTCGCCAGCAGTCGAACCCCCATTTCCCCGCGCCTCGCTCACCCCGTCTGGGTGAACGAATGTGGGCGAACTGAGACAGCAGAACATGATCCCCTCTGCTCGCCCTCGAGGATGAGAAGGGGTGTTTTCATGGCAGAGCAGTTCCGTCCGCGCTCTGATCGCGCACGTGGGTGACACCTCGAACCTGACCCCGACATCTAGTGCGCCGCCAGTTGGAAGCTGAACCCAGCCGTCACCGGGTATTCTGACTCGAGCGGCAGCGTCAGCTGCGGATCTCCGGAGAAGATGTTCACGCGGTCGAACCCTGTCGCGTCGAACACCTTCTCGATCTTCTGTCCCGGCATCGTCTCCGTTGGTTGCGTGATGGTGTCCGCACCCATGGGCCGCGAGGAGGTTCCCAGCCAGAAGATGATCACTGACGTGGGCTACGGGGGCCTCACGCGACACGCCTCATCACAAGATCACCAGTGAATGCCCAGCCCCGTGAGATCCGGCAGCCTCTTCTGCGAGCCGCTCGACAAGACCCGCTCTCCGAACCGCCAGCGGTTTCCCGCAAGCCACCCGTCGATGAAGGAACGGCTTCCTACAATGACTCCGTCGGAGAGGTGCCGGATCCGCTTCCTTAGGGCGGTCCCGGTGGGAAGCTCTCCGCCCTTGGCTTCCACATCAGACACCTCATCCCTCGTAACCCCCTGACGAACAGAGGATTCCTCGCCCACCGCGTAGAGAAGGCGCCGGTACTCTGCCTGCACGACGCGCCATGATTCGGGTTTGCGAGGCATCAAGGATCGAATCCCTTCCCGGGCGCGTTCTGTCCCGCTCACCGCTTCCGCGTACCCGCAGAACCCGTAGTCAGCCGGGTCGGTTGCGATGCCTGCCCGAATCGGGTTCAAGTCGATGTAGAGCGCCATGGTCATGAGGGTGGTTTCCTCACCCTCGACGATGACGCTTTTGAAACGTTCCTCCCACAGAGTGCCTTTTCGCTGGTGATTCCTGTTGTAGGAGCTGCTGAAGCGCTGTTTGAGCGACTTCATGAAGTTCGAGAGGCTGAACATCCGGCGTGTGAAGGAGGCGAGCCGGGAACGGACGAGATCGAGGAGACCAGCCTCCCGGAAGGCCTCGAGTTCGCGGTTCAGCCCGATGACGAACTTCGCCGGGTAGAGAGCGGCGACGCGGGAGAGAACCTCCTCCTCGGTCAACTCCCGAGGTTCGGGAACCTCCACCAAGATGTGGAAGTGGTTGGACATGACGCAGTAGGTGAAGACTTTCAGGCCATAGAAGGCCTCACATTGCCGGAGGATCTTGCGAAAGGTCTCCTTTTCCGGGTCGCCCATGATGAACCTGCGGTCGACCACCCGGGAGATGCAATGGAAGAACCCGGTCTGGGAACCTTCCACCGGAAACGCTCGCGCCGTTCGCACGAGAAAACTGTACCACAAAACCTAGAAATTTGTCTGTCCCTAAAGGGCAACGGTAGGTGTTTCCGCGGCCACATTTGGTGCTTCCTGCTGACTTCTCGGTCCGTCGTACGGACGGCCAGGACTGTCAGGGTGCCGTTCCCGACACGGCTTTCTTCAGTTCGGAGATCAAACGCTGGTCGCGCGCGTCTTCGAGTTCGTAGGAGTAGATGAGGTGAACCCCGCGCGCTTCCGCGTCCCGGGCGTGCTCTGGTTCCGCCTGGGAAACCACGAAAACCAGAAACGGCTCTTCCCTGAATGCAGATCTGATCTTCCTCAGTACGCGCTCAAACCCCGTGAGGTGCTTGGATGCCAGCTGAGCCTTGGCTTCGCCGACGATGCGCACAGATGTCCCGTCACTCTTTTCCGCCTCTCCCCAGATGTTGATTTCATACCGGTCTCCCCCAACATCGAGGAAGGTCCGGCGGAGCGGAGATGTCACGCGCAGCCCGAACCGGTGCTCGAGGAGGAAAGGAAGGCTGACGTAAGCCCTGTCTTCCAGGAGAAAGCCTGCGTTCTGAGCCAGCCCCCCGACATCCTTTTGCAGCTGGACCACCGCTCGTGTCAGAAGCCGGATCTCTTCCTCGGTCTTCCGTTGCGCCTCGGCGAGAGCTTTGACCTTTTCCGTCAAGGCATCGAGTCGAGCTTCGGTCTTTCGCTGCGCCTCCGCGAGAGCTTCGACTTTGATTTCCGTTCGCTTCTGCGCCTCGGCGAGTTGATCAAGCTTCAATTCTGTTTGCTGCTGCGCCTTGGCGAGAACAAGGACGGCATCTTTGAGTTCCCGGAAATCGTCCTGGCCAACCTGGTCGTCCAGTTCCGCGTAAACCGCGCCGATCGACCTCCTCAAGATCTCGACTCCCCTGGGCCCGACGACACCTCCGAGTTCAGAAAGCTCTTCCAGGGCGCGAATCACGGATGTCATGCGTGAATCCTACCTCTTTTTAGCGCCATGACCCCTCTCTCGACGAAGATGTCGAGAACCGGGACGTGGAGTTGTGTGCCCTCGAGCAGCGTAGTCCAGATATCAGCGCAGCCAGCGAAACGCCCGGGTCAGGCGAGCTTTGGTCAGCGCCGTCAGCTTCGTCCTCATGTATGCGTCGCCGAGCGCGCGGTTCACCTCGGAGAGGCTCGGGTAGGTGTGGATCGTCGTCGAGAGTTTCCCGAGCGGGATCCCGTGCTTTTTCGCGAGAACGAGTTCCGGAAGAAGGTTCCCGGCCTGCGGGTGAACGATCGTGGCCCCGAGGATCTCGCCCTCCGGCCCGGCCACGACCTTCGCGAAATACCCCTCGGCCTCGCCGTCGCAGACGGCCCGGTCGACGCCGTCGAACGAGACCTTGAACACCTGGTGCGGGACGTTCGTTTTCCTGGCAGTGGTCTCGTTCAGGCCAACATGGGCAATCTCGGGCTCGGTGAAGGTCGTCCAGGGGAGGTTCTCGATGTCGTGGTTCGTCTTTCCGGGGAAGAGGATGTTCCGGATGACGACGCGCGCCTGATGGCCCGCCCAGTGGGTGAAGAGCGGCCCGCCCGCGACGTCCCCGATCGCCCAGACCGACGGGATGTTCGTCTGACACGTGGAGTCGATCGCGATACCCCGTTTCGTGAAGCTCACCCCGGCAGCTTCGAGGCCGAGGCCGTCGACGTTCGGGGTGCGGCCCACGGCGACGAGGATCTCATCGGCCGCGACTTCTGTCTCGGCCCCGCCCGGACTCTTGACCGTCACGGCCTTCTTTCCGTCACGGAGCGCGACCCGGGTCGCGGTGCTCTCGTCCAGGATTCGGACGCCCTCCTTCCTCAGCCGGGCGGCGAGAACCAGAGCAGCATCCGGGTCTTCCTTGGCGCAGATGTGGGGCGTGGAGGAGACGATCGTCACAGCGGTCCCGAGGCGAGCAAGGGCCTGCCCCAATTCCGTTCCGATGGGCCCGCCTCCCATCACCAGAAGCGAGGCTGGCCGCGATTCGATCTCGAAGACGGTTTCGTTGGTCAAGAAGCCGGTCTCCAAAAGACCCGGAATCGGCGGAACGGTGGCCCGCGAGCCAGTTGCCACGACAATGTGTCGTCCCCACAAGGTCTGGCCATTCACCTCGACCTCGTGAGCCGACTTGAGCCTCGCCGCTCCCTGAAATACTTCGACCCCCAGACCAGTGAACCGCTCGACCGAATCGTGGGGCGCGATGTGAGCCTGTGAGGCCCGGACCCAGGCCTGCACGGCCTTCCAGTCCTGGGGACCCGGGTCCGGAAGGGTGAGGCCCAGGCGTTGAGCCTCGCGCGCGTGCTGGACGGTCTTGGCGGCGGCCAGAAGCGCCTTGGAGGGCACGCAGCCCGTGTTCAGACAGTCGCCCCCCATCCGGTGCCTCTCGATGAGGGCGACTCGCGCTCCGAGGCCGGTCGCTCCGGCCGCCACGACCAGCCCTCCCGAGCCCGCTCCAATGACGACGATGTTGAACTTCTCCATTTCATTCCTCCGTTGGGTTTGATGCCGCGCGGGTCGACACGTTTCGCGGCCGAGGGTCAAGCCTCCGAGGAGGCTGCCACGGATGAGGTCCCGACAGGAGACGGGACGGTGGCCTCGACACCGGCCGCCCGGATCGCCTTCGCGGCAAAACGGGCGATGAGAACGGTCGCCACGATGGCGGCGGCGCCCAGCGTGAGCTTGATACCCTTCTGAACGGGATCGGAGCCCGTGGCCGCCTCGCCCAGGGCCGAGCCGAAATACACGTAGGCCGCCGTGCCCGGCAGCATCGTGACCCAGCTCGCGAGGATGTAGGGAAGCGGACGGACTGGAGTGAGACCGAAGAGGTAGTTCACGACCGTAAACGGGAAGAGGGGGGAAAGCCTCACCAGAGCAACGATCTTCCCGCCTTCCCTCTCGATCGCCCTGTTCAGCCCGCCAAAGCGAGGGCTCGCGGCCGCCATCCGGGAGGCGCGGGTGCGAAAGACCGTCCGGGCGAGGAAATAGGCGAGGGTGGCGCCGATGGTGGACGAGAGAGAGACAAGGACGGTCCCCTTCACGAAGCCGAAAACCGCGCCCCCGGCAAGCGTCAGGACGGCGGCGGGTCCACCCGGCACAAGGGAGATTCCGATGTAGGCGAGACCAAAGACGAGGGCGCCAAGGGCTCCGTGCCCGGCAACCCAGTCCTTGAAGGACTCGATCCAAGGGGCGATGGGCAGGAAGCGAAACAGGGCAAGGAGCCCGCCGATGGCAGCCAGCGCGATGGCGGCTTTCCATATCGCGGATCTGCTGTTGACGGGGCTTGGGGCAGCTTCTGTCATGTCTCGGCCTCCCGCTGTCTTCATTGTCTCGCCTTTGTGCTTTGTGGCGTGCATGCGATGCGGGGAAGGGAGCCCGCGTTACACGGAAGAGCGCCCGGCGAGAGTTCATCGAGATTACCCCGGGTGAGAACTGTTCGAAGCGCCTGACTTCCTCGACTTCACTTGACGGCTGCAGTAGTCTTCTTGAGAAAAGAGAGTCCATGACACCCGCCGTGCCGAAGAAACTCGACGAAATCGAGTATCCCTCCAGTGATGGAAAGCCGATGGCCGAGACAGACCTCCACCGTGACGAGATGTTCGACCTGATCGCCATGCTCAAGGAGCGCTACAAGGAGCAGAGCAACGTGTACGTTGCCGGGAATCTCTTGATCTACTACGAGGAAGGAGATCCCGGGTCGCGCTTTGCCCCCGATGTTTTTGTGGTCTTCGGCGTTCACGGGCAGAGACGAAGGGTCTACAAACTGTGGAAAGAAGGAACGGCCCCGGGTGTCGTCATTGAAGTGACATCTCGAGGCACGCGTCTGGAGGATTTCGGAAATAAGAAGGCTCTCTGTGCTCTCCTTGGCGTGGAGGAGTACTACCTGTACGACCCTGAGGGCGAGTATCTCTCGCCACCGATTCAGGGGTTTTCGCTATGGGGAAACGAGTACACCCGGATGACACCGTTTCCAGACGGAAGCCTCCTCAGCCGGAAGATGAACGTGCGGCTCGGGCTCGAAAACGGGCTGATAACTCTGGTTGACGAGGAATCCGGGGAGCGTCTCCTTCGACCAGCTGAGCTGGAGAACGCTCGGCAAGAGGCTGAAACCAAAGCAAGATTGGCTGAAGCCGAGAGGAAGAAAGCCGAAGCCGAGAGAAAGAAAGCCGAAGCCGAGAAACGAAAGCTCAAAGTTGAGCGAGAACGAGAGAAGCAGCGGGCCGACGATGCGGAAAAAGAGTTGATGCAGCTGCGGGAGAAACTCGCAAGACTCGGCATCTCCTGACAAGACCGTCTTCACAAGACCGTCTTCACGAGACCGTCTTCACGAGACCGTCTTCACAAGACCGTCTTCACAAGACCGTCTTCACAGCGATACTCACTGCCTCTCGGCCAGACGGTCGATGATGAACGTGGCCACGTGCTCGGCGTACGTGCCCTGGCCGAAGCCAGCATCGTACCCAAGCTCGAGCGCGAGTTTGTTGCTGATGCGCGTGCCCCCCGCGCAGACGATGAAGCGTTCCCGCAAGCCCCGTGCCTCGAGCAGTTCGATAAGTTCCGTCAGGTTTTTGATGTGCACGTCCTTCTGAGTGACGATCTGACTTACCAGAATCGCATCGGCCTTTACCTTGACGGCGTAATCGATGAGTTTCTCGTTTGGAACCTGCGCCCCCAGATTGTGAGCCTCCACCTCGTGGTAACGCTCGAGTCCGTAGTGGTGGTTGTAACCCTTCATGTTCATGATGGCATCAATGCCTACCGTATGGGCGTCGAAACCGGTGCACGCTCCAACCACGACTATCTTGCGCCCGAGCTTTTCCCGAATCGCCTCACAGGCTTCCCCCATCGAGTAGAGTTTCTCCCCTGTAGCCTCCTCGACCTCTATGGCATCGTAGTCCACCGAGGTCTCGGTACGGCCATACGCAACATAGAAGCTGAACCCCTGGGAAAGCGGCGCGGCGTGAACGATCTCGGCGTGCCGGAACCCGAGCTTTTCGACAAAGAGCCGCGCGGCTTCGCGGCCACGGGGACCGAACGGGACGGGCAAGGTGAAAGAGAGCTGAACAGCGCCATCGTTCAGGGTGTCGCCGTAGGGTCTAACAATCGTCGTCATCTCGGCCTCACAGTGAGAGTTCCCTGTGCAAATACGTCTCGAAGGGGTTCCAGTAGCCACTAGCTTTCTTCCTGAGGCCCTCGAGTCCCTTTCCCATGGCACGCGGCCGCTTGATATCAGCAAAGAGCCCGCTCTCGATCGCTTCCATCAAGCCGGTTGCCTCGATCTTCTCCAGAAAGTGAACGGTCTCCTCGAGAACGCTCTGTGCCCTCTTCACGATCAACCCGTCTTTCCTGAATTCCACTTCCTCCCCCAGCCCCTCCATGTTGTTCATCACGTACTTGGCATTCTCGAGGGCGAGGAAGCGGTCTTGCATGAACGGCGTATGAATGGCCTCGGTGAGCATTCCGAGGAGGTGGATACCCTGGCCGGTCATCTGGGAAACGAAGTTGAAGAGGGCATTCTGAACGACCCCCTTGAAGATGTCTCCCGTCATGAACTTGGTCGGAGGCATGTACTTGAGGGGCGCCTCGGGGAAGATCTCGCGCGCCATCAAAGCCTGCGCCAATTCCAGAAGGAAGCCGTTCTTGATCGACGGATCCATTTCGAACGCGTGGCCGAGGCCCATCTGCCACGGCTGAAGCCCGGCGGCAAAGGCGAAACGCTCGTTGAGGAACTGACTGGCCAGAACGGTATAGGCCTTCTCGACGGCATCGGACGTTGTCAAGTAGTTGTCTTCGCCCGTGTTGATGATGACCCCCGCCCAGGCATTGATCATCCGGCTGAATTTCTGGTCGACAAACGTCCGGTACATATTGATGTCGCGGAAGAGGATTCCGTACATCGAGTCGTTCAGCATCATATCGAGGCGCTCCAGCGCCCCCATGGCCGCGATTTCCGGCATGCAGAGACCCGAAGCATAATTCGTCAGGTAGATGTAACGACCTTCCTTCTCGACGACTTCGTCGAGGGCGGCTCGCATGATGCGGAAATTCTCCTGGGTCGCGTACGTGCCGCCGAACCCTTCCGTCGTGGCACCGTAGGGAACATAGTCGAGCAGCGACTGCGCCGTCGTCCGGATCACGGCAACGACATCGGCCCCCTGCTCGCCCGCGGCGCGCGCCTGTTTGACGTCCTCGTGGATGTTGCCCGTGGCCACGATGACATACAGGAGTGGCGAGTGGTTCTTTCCTCTGTACCTGTGCAGCCGCTCCTCGCGCAGGGCGCGATTTCCCTTCACCCTCCGGGCACACGCGTCAACGAGTTCACGAGCCTTTTCCTCGAGAGCCTCGGGATCGGCCAGGGGCAGCGTATCCAGCCGGAACCCGTCAGCTACTTTCCGGTTCAGTCCAAAAACGTCTTCGCCCGTTCGCAAGAGAGCGTTCGCCCAGAATTTGAGGGCCCCCTCCTCGAGCCGGGGGCTCAGCTGGTCCACGACGAGGTTCGGAACCGGAACGCCGTCAGGATCCGCTCCATCGGCTCCGGCCAGCCGGAGCGTTGCCCGCTCGACCGTGACCGTGGTGTGCGCGTTGATGAACTCCAGGATGGGGGCCACGATGCGAACCGCCAGTTCACGGGCGCGGGCGATGCGTTCTGGCGGCAGAAAGAGCTTGTTCCGCATGGATCCTCCTCAGGTCAATCCTCGTTCTTGTGAAAAGCCTCGGCCCGGCTTGCGAGCAGGGGTGACAGTCCGAGAAGCCTCGCGACCGTGATGGCGTCTGAAGTTTTCAGTGAAGGGGTATCCGGCTCCAGGGAGAAACGCATGAGACGATCGATCTCTCTTATGCGGGAAGAAAGATCCTGCTCCTCTGCCCCTGACAAGTCGAGACGTGAGCGATCCAGTCCCCCCATCCTCAGGTACCGGACGCCAGCCAGACGGCGGATCCCCTGAAAATGTGTAGAGAAAAGCGCGATGACGCGAGGCCGGCCCGCGACGTCCTCGAGGATCGCGGAAAGAAGCGCCGCCGCTTCCCCGGAACTGGTCGTCCGGGCGAACTCGTCAAAAAGCGCCAGCGTCTCGTGCTCGAAACTGGCAAACGTCTCGTTGAACTGCCGGATTTCGAAGCCGAAGCCCGAAAGGCCGCGGGCAGCGCCGCGCGAAGGGCCCTCCCCGACGTAGTGAAACCGCGTAAACACGCGGGTCTCGAAATGCTCCGCCGGCACGAAAAACCCGGACTGCGAAAGAAGCTGCAGGAACCCGAGCGTTTTCAAGACGACGGTTTTCCCGCCCATGTTCGACCCGAAGATGACGGCCGGCCCAGACCCGAACACCGCATCGAGCGGCGTGTACGGCACATCCAGGCTCTCGCACAGCGCCTCGGTTGGCAGGTGACGGCCACGCACGATCGTGATGTCACCCTCCCCGAGGACGGGCCGCGTTAACCCAAGCGGCTTGACCATGAGCGCCCGCGAAAGAGCGATGTCAAACCCCTCGACGGCCTGCATTTGCGCAGTGAAAAGAGGAAGCGCGTCACGCAGAGGACCAGAGAGGACCTTCAGGACTTCGCTCTCAACAAGACGCTCACGCGTGAGAAGACGGGCCTTTTCCTCGGCAAGCTTCAGGGCCTCCGCGTTTGACCGCTTTCGCACACAGAGGTGATGGGAGTCCCATGGCTCGATATCCAGAAGGTCCGCGGCTGCCGCGACATCGGTGATCCTGCCTCGCGGAACCAGAAGAAACGGACGCTCTTCAAAAGAGAAGCCCCACCGTTCGCGCACGGCATCCTCCGCTGCCCGGGCCAGGGTCTTCGTCCTCGAGCCGTTCTCCCGCAGCGCCAGCCGCACTTCTGAAAGCTCCGGGTCATAGGCGTCCGCTATGTAGAAAGACTCGTCCGCCTGCCGTCCGAGCGACAGGAGTTCGCCCAGTTTCGTGGGCAGTGGCGCAAGACCAAACTGCTCTTTCAGCCCGTGCGGCAAGAGCCGGAGGAGCTTGCCGTGATTAACCAAGAACTTCTTGAACTGGAAAATCTCGACCTCGTCGAAGGCCTCCCGGACAGTCTGTGGGAAGCGAGGCAACCGCTTCAGATGGTGGAGAATCTGATCCAGCCGGACCCTCTCGGATTCAAGATCCGCAAGAAGCCCGAGGGCAGCCTCCGTACGGTCAAAGTTCTCCTCGAGCCTATCTTTGTCCGTTTCGACGCGCATTTCTTCCTTGGCCGCGCGGCCAAACGGAGTCTGTGGCTGAAACCGCTCCCAGAACGTCCCCGCTTCCGCGTAATTCCAGAGGTCCTGGCTCACGCCGCACCCACCTCGTAGGGATTCGGCAAGAGCCACGCCGAAACACAGTGCCCTACCGCCTCGTGGAATTGGGGGAACGTCACGTCACGCAGCGTAGCGGCGATTCCGAGCAGCCGGACTCCCCTCCTCACACTGACCGTCACACTCTCGAGCAGGCGCAAGAGGGCCCTGGGAGGAAGAAAGGACTTCGTGAAGTCCGCAAGCGAGAGAGCCTCGAGATTGGCCGGAAGCTCCTCGCGAATCTCCTCCGTCAGCGGCCCTTCGAGAAGGAAGGCCGCCGGGGACGGTTCTGGAACCACGGGGAGCGAGGCGAGTGCTACCAGGGCCTCGAGCTGGCTCGAAACACGGGCCAGATTTGCCGGATCCACGCGGGCCGTGAAAATGAAACCGGCATTGGAAAGGGCGCTCACTTGCGTCAAGCGGTTTGCCGCTCCGTCAACAAGGCAAGAAACAGCCCATTCCTCCTTCACCACGCGGCTGATCGTTTCCGAAAGGGTCGCGAGGTTGTCGATCCCGGCGAGAGTCACTTCTCCTGATCGCACGACCCGCCCGACGAAAGCCCGTCCGAGAACCGAGCGCCCTGGAAGGACGTCGAGAATCGAAAGACGTGCGGTGGAGGCCCGCGCCAGGAGATCGGTCGTCAGAACGACATCTCCGGCTTCCACGCGCACCTCCGCCTCCCGCCCGCCATCTCTGGCCTTGAGCCGTCCATCCACCCCGATGCTGAAAAGGGCCACCGGGCCTTTCTTCCTTTCTCCTGGCAAGAGCGCGTTGAGAAACGTCGTCTTCCCGGAGCCCTTCTCGAGTCCCGTGATGGCGGTGAGCCGCACGCTCTCCTCCATCCGCCACTCCATCAAGAGCTGCCTGCTCAGTTCCCTGTTCGATTTCTGCGGATCAAATCCGCGGGTTCGATCCGCTTCCTTTCACCGGAAAGAAGCGTCGCCACCCCTTCCTTGGCCTTGTACTTCTCGTTGTCTCCGGGCTCCTTGAGAGCCTGGTTGGCTGGAGGCCGTCCGATGGGCCACGAGTACGTCGTGATCACCCCCTCATAATTCCTCAGAACAGCCCGTCCCTCCGCCATCGAGATCAGGTAGTTAGGCATGACGGGGATTTTTCCACCACCGCCCGGAGCGTCGACGACGAAGGTTGGGACCGCCATTCCGGTAGTGTGTCCGCGCAGCGACTCGATAATCTCGATGCCCTTGGCGACCGACGTGCGGAAGTGACTGATGCCAAGTGAAAGGTCGCACTGATAGATGTAGTAAGGGCGCACGCGAATGGCCAGAAGCTTGTGGGCGAGCTTCTTCATCACGACGGGGTCGTCGTTGATGCCGCGCAGCAGAACACTCTGGTTACCCAGGGGGATCCCAGCATCCGAGAGCTTGTCGCAGGCAGCCTTGGCTTCGGCCGTGATCTCCTTGGGGTGGTTGAAGTGCGTGTTTACGTAAATGGGCTGGAATTCGCGCAGCATCCTGACGAGGCTGTCCGTCACCCGCTGCGGCATGACGACGGGGATACGTGTACCGATGCGGATGATCTCGACGTGCTCGATTTCTCGCAGCCCCCTGAGAATCGAACGGAGCCTGTCATCGGTCAGGACGAGCGGGTCGCCGCCGCTCAGTAGGACGTCGCGCACGGACGGTGTTTTCCGGATGTAATCAATGGCAGCGGCGATGTTGTCATCCGGCATGTCGATGTCTTCATCGCCAACGAGACGCCGCCGGGTACAGTGGCGGCAGTTCATGCTGCAGATGTTTGTGACCAGGAGGAGAACCCGGTCTGGATAGCGGTGGGTCAGTCCGGGAACCGGGCTGTCGACATCCTCGTGGAGCGGATCTGTCATGTCCGAGGGGTGATCATTCATCTCCTGGATTCGCGGGACAGACTGCATCCTGACCGGGCAGTTCCGGTCTTCTCGATCCATGAGGGCCGCGTAATACGGGGTGATTTCCATGGTGAACTTGCCCAGGCATTGCTCGATCTGTTCCCGTTCGAGATCCGTCAGCTTGACGACCTTCTCGAGAGTTGGGATATCCCGGATACCGTTCCTCATCTGCCAGAGCCAGTCGTTCCACTGTGCCTCGGTGACGTTGGAAAACTGCGGAATGGAGCGCCAGTCAACGCTTGCGAACTTCATGGCTCAGGCCTTTCTTAGCTTCAACATAGCGCGCACGTCATCAGGCCGGGCGATGGGGCGGCCGCAATCCGTGGCGATCCGGACAGCCCGCTCAACGAGTTCGGCATTGCTTTTGGCGAGACGTCCCTTGGAGTAGTAGATGTTGTCCTCGAAGCCGACGCGGATGTTACCTCCCAGAGCCAGCGCGCCGTAGATCGCGTCGAGGTTGGACTTGCCACCGATTCCCATCAGGGTCCAGTGCGCGCCTTTGGGGAGCTTTCTGACGAACATCTCCAGAACATCCACTTCGTACTTCACGGAACCCGGGACATTAAGCACGAGACCGTAGTGGTACGGCTCGTCGAGAAGTTCTTCCTTGATGAGGATGTGGCTTGCGTAAACGTGCCCGAGATCGAAGCACTCGAGAGTAGGCCTTACCCCGTGCTCGCGCATGGCTTTCGCGAAGTGCCGCATGATGGGCAAGGTGTTGACGATGTAATCATCGCCAAAATTGACGGTGCCACAGTCCAGGCTTGCCATTTCCGGCGCCAGGGTCACTGGCTGAAGGCGCTCATCGGGTGTCATTCCAACGGCACCGCCAGTCGTGCACTCGATGACGATGTCGCACTTTCCCCGCACGAGTTCGATGGCTTTTTTGAAAACAGCGACGTCCTGTGTCGGGGAGCCGTCGTCGTGGCGGACGTGAAGGTGGAGGACGGCTGCGCCGGCTTCCCAGGCCTCGAAGGCACTCTGGGCGATTTCCTCGGGGGTGACGGGCAGTGCTGGCTGCGCCTGCCGCGTCGTTTCAGCGCCAGTGACGGCGCATGTGATGATGACCTTCTCGCTCATATGGTTCTCCCTTGGGCTTCTCGTGCCAGGGCGGCCCCGGCCCTCAGACGTAGCGGGTTTCAAAGAGCCTGCGGAGCTTCGCGTTCTCTCTGAGTTCTGAAAGGGTGATCTCGGCGTGGCCCTTCGTGTAGCCGTTGCCGACGATCATGGTGATGTCCTTGCCAACGCCCTCCGCGCCCAGTGCGGCCTTCCCGAAGTGCGTGGCCATGCTGAAGAAGTAAACGGTTCCCTCTTGCCTGCACGGCAGGATGCTCGACATTTCGGTGTTCTGAACGTTGACGCAGTTGAAGACAACGTCGTACTCGCGACCGCCATTCGCGGCCAGAACCGCCTCGAGGAGCGCGACGGGTTTGGTCGCGTCCGCCACCACTATTTCATGGCACAACTCGAGATCGCGAAGAGTTTGGGCGTCTTCGGCAAGGTAGACATTCCCGACCACCCGGCCCGTCGGGCCGGTGCGCTTCATCGACTCCCAGGCGACCAGCATTCCGCTTTTGCCTCCGGCGCCGAGAATCAGGACGCTCTCTCCGGGCTTGACGAGTTTGGCGGCCTGCGCGGGAGCGCCCGCCACGTCCAGCGCCGCGAGGGCAAGTTTTTCGTCCATGTCGGGAGGGAGTTTGGCGTAAAGGCCACTTTCGAATAGAACCGCCTGAGCCTCGACTTCGACCCGGTCGATTTCGGGGTGGATCTTGAGGATCCGCTCGATTTTGAGAGGCGTGAGGCTGAGCGAAACGAGACTTGCAACCTTGTCGCCGGGAAAAAGGCCCCGGTCCGTAAGGGCCGCTCCCACCCTGGCGACAGTCCCGATGAACATGCCGCCCGATCCTGTGACCGGGTTCTGCATCTTGCCTCGTTCGCCCACGATCTCGAGGATCTTTGCCTCGATCCGGGCCAGGTCACCGCCCGCTTCTTCCTCGATCTGCGTAAAACTCGCGGAATCGATATTGAGCGCGCTGACATTCACGAGGATCTCGTTTTCCTCGATGGTGGAAAAATCGTTGTCGAGCCGTTGCGCAGGCTGGGGGAGAACGCCTTTGGGCTCGAGGACGCGGTGGGAGCCGTACTTGCAGGCCATGGTTCCTCTTTGCGGTCGCGTTTTCATGAGTCGCCCGCGCGGGGTGCCCCGAAACGAGTGCCCCCCTGAACCCAGAACCGGGCCGGGGGGCCGCCTCAAAATTATACCAGACCTCGGGCCTTCAGTTCCGCCGTTGCTTGTCCTTGGGCGTCACACAGGTCCCCCTGGCCCGGCAGACGACGACGGGAGGATCAAGGATCTCGGCCGCGGAGTCATTGATCTCCGGAGCGGACCGGATCACTTTTCGTGCCTCGAACGTCATCCTTCGGCTCGTCTTGCCAATCTCAGTGATGACGCCCTCGGCTTCGATGTAATCGCCGGCATAAACCGGCGCCAGAAATTCGATGGCCTCGTAGGCTCGAAAAAGACCCTCGTCTCCATCAAACCGAATAAGCAACTCCGTCGCCACATCACCAAAGAGCCCCAGCATGCGGGCCCCGTCAACCAGGTTCCCGCCATAGTGCGCGTCGTGGCTCGACATCCGAAGGCGAATCAGGGCTTTGAGTCCCACTCCATTCCGGTTAGCGTCTTGCAAGCGAATCCCCCGGGAGACAATCGCCTCCCCCTTCGCTTCAGAATAGAAGTTTGCTCCCGGGCCGTAAAGCACGAGGACGAACCGGCTCACGAACGAGCCGGCCCGCCTCGAGAACTCGAGAACGAGAGAGCCTCCAGGCTCCCCCTACACACCGCCTCCCAGAACCTTGTAGAGCAGCACGAGGTTGACCTGCTCCGCGAGCCGGACGCCGACCTCGGCCCTCTGGGCATCGTAGTAGGCCCTCTCTGCCACCAGAACTCCCAGGTAACCGTCGAGCCCCGCCTTGTACCGGGCTTCGGAAAGCCGGGCCGTCTCACCCAGAGCCTTCACGAGAGCCCCCTGCGCATCCAGACGGGCCATGAGCGCCTGGCGTAGCGTTAATGCGTCATTCACCTCGGCAAAAGCCGTCTGAATCGCCTTCTCGTACTGAGCCACCGCAATCTCCCGGTCGATCTTGGCGGCCTTCAAGTTGGCAATCAGAGCCCCGCTGGAAAAGAGCGGCGTGACGAGTTGCGGGGCGAAACTCCAGGTTTTTGTTCCGGAGCCAAAGAGTCCGTCAAGGTCCGGGCTCATCGTCCCGGCGCTCGCCGTCAGCGTGATTCTCGGAAAGAACGCGGCACGCGCCACCCCGATGCTCGCATTCATCGCCTTGAGCTGATGCTCGGCGGCCAGGATATCGGGACGGCGCAGAAGAACCTCCGAGGGAAGGCCGGGGGCAAGACCAGATCCCGCGGTCACCGCGTTGAGGGATCCTGGCAGAAGTTCCGCGGGTACCGGCGCCCCCGCCAGCATCTGAAGCGCGTTGCGGCCCGTGGCGACCGCGCCGGTGAAGGCCGCGACACTCGCCCGTGCCGCCTCCAGAAGGCTCTGGGCCTGGCGGTAATCGAGGTCGGAGGCGAGGCCGTAATCCCGGGTCTTTTCGATGAGTTCGAGCGAGGCCTTTTGTGTTTTGAAAGTGGCCCGGGCAAGTTCGAGATTCTCGGCATCGGCCGCCAGGGCGAGGTAACTGCCCGCCACCGCGGCGATGAGGGACGACTGCGCCGCGCGCCGCGCTTCCTCCGTCGCCAGGAACTGTTCGAGAACGCGTTCGTTCTGGCTGCGGATCCGTCCGAAGAAGTCGATCTCCCAGGAAGCCATTCCGGCGTTCACCGAGTACTCGGAAACGGTCTTGGCTTCTCCCTTGTCACTCATGTCTTCCGGGACCCGGTACCGGCTGGCGTTTGCCTGAATTCCAAGTGACGGGGTCAGTTCAGCTCTCTGGATCCTGTAGAGGGCGCTGGCTTTCTCGATGTTCAGCGCCGCGATCCTGAGGTCGCGGTTATTGGCCAGGGTCAGTTCGATCACGGACCTGAGATTGGGATCCGTGAAGAAATCCTGCCACCGAACGGACGCCGCATCTAACCCCGAAGGGTGGCCCTCCGCCTTGGCTCCCTCGTCAAAGGAAGCCGCGACAGGCAGCGGCGGCCGTTCGTACTTTGGAACCATCGTGCATCCGCCAGCAAGGGACAGTGCAACGAGCACGGGCACGGAAAGGAGCTGTCTCTTCATGGTTTCTTCCCCTCCGCCGGGAGCGCCTCTTCAGAAGCCGGCACTGGCGCAGCAGCTGTCTTTTTTCGTTCGAAGAGCTTCACGACCAGAACATAAAGGAGCGGAATGAAGAGCACGGCCAGGAAGGTCCCGCTGAGCATTCCCCCGAGAACACTTGTGCCGATGGCCATCTGGGCCCCCGCACCGGCTCCCGTGGCGAGAGCCAGTGGCAACACGCCGAAACCAAAGGCCATGGACGTCATGACGATCGGACGAAGCCGTGTCTTGGCGGCCTCTGTTGTGGCCTCGAGGAGGCCCATCCCTTCTTCGCGGTACTGCATCGCGAACTGAACGATCAGAATGGCATTCTTCGTCGTCAAACCAAGGACAGTGAGGAGACCGATCTGGAAATAGACGTCGTTGGGCATTCCGCGAAACGACGAGGCCACAATCCCTCCGATGACCCCAAGGGGCAGTGCAATGACGATGGAGATCGGGATGGTCCAGCTCTCATAAAGCGCCGCCAAAACAAGGAAGATGGCCAGGACGGAAAAGGCGTAGAGAAGCCCGGCCTGCGATTCGGACATCCGCTGTTGATAGGACAGCCCGGTCCACTCGTAGCCGACGTCGGGGGGGAGCTTGGAAATGAGTTCCTCCATCGCCTTCATGGCTTCGCCCGTGCTGTGGCCCGGAGCTGGCTCTCCCTGGATATTCATTGCAGGAAAGGCGTTATAGCGCTGCAAGCGTGGCGAACCATAGACCCAGCGCCCGGACGCCACGGCGGAAAGAGGCACGAGACGCCCTTGCTGGTTCCTCACATGCAACCGGTTCAGGTCTTCAGGGGCCATGCGGAAGGGGGCATCGGCCTGGACGTAAACACGCTTGACCCGTCCCCCCTGGATGAAGTTGCCCACATAGGCGCTGCCGAACGCGGCGGAAACATAACTTTGAATGGAGCTGACGGGAACGCCGAGCGCCCCGGCTTTCTCCCAGTCGATGTCAACTTTGAACTGAGGAACGTCTGGCATACCGTTGAGGCGCACGCGGGTGAGGCGCGGGTCTTTCGAGGCCATATCAAGGAGCTGATTCACGGCCCGTGTAAGGCCCTCGTGTTCCAGGTCTCCGCGGTCCTGAACGTACAGGTCGAACCCGGTGGCGACGCCGAGTTCGACGACGGCCGGAGGCGGAAAGACGAAGATGATGGCACCGCGGTATCCCATGAACTTCATCATGGCTTTTCCCGCGACATCCTTGGCCCGCAGGCCAGGACGGTTCCTCAGGTGCCAGTCGTTCAGCTTCACGAACATGAGCCCCTGGTTCTGACCGCGGCCGGCAAATCCGCTGCCGCGAATGCCGCCGCACGACTTGACCGCGTCTTTCTGTTCGACCAGGAAGTGGTGTTCCAGGTCGTTCATGACTTCGTTTGTCTGTTCGAGGGTTGATCCCACCGGGAGCTGAATCATGGCGATGAGGTTCCCCTGGTCTTCGTCCGGCAGGTAACCCGTCGGCATGCGCAGGTAGAGGATGGTCATGGCGCCCACGATGGCGATGAAGATGAACATATACCGGACGCGCCTGCCGAGCAGACGCCCGACCCACATCAAGTAATTACCCCGCAGGTGATAGAAGAGCCTGTCGAACCAGAGGAAGAAGGGCCTTAGCGGCCGGAACCCGGTTTCCGCGGCCTCGTGACCCTTTCCGACCGGCTTGAGGAGCCTCGCGCAGAGGACGGGCGTCAAGATGAGGGCAACCAGGACCGAGAGAAGCATCGACGCGATAACGGTGACAGAGAACTGCCGGTAGATGACTCCGGTCGACCCAGGAAAGAACATCATGGGGCCAAAAACAGCGGAAAGAACGAGCCCGATTCCGACAAGAGCGCTCGTGATCTGGTCCATGGACTTCCGGGTGGCCTCGAACGGGGGAAGCCCCTCCTCGCTCATGATGCGCTCGACGTTCTCCACGACAACGATGGCGTCATCGACCAGAAGTCCGATAGAAAGGACCATGGCGAACATCGTCAGCATGTTGATCGAGTAACCAAAGAGCCCCAGGATGCCGAAGGTCCCGAGGATGACGACCGGCACGGCAATCGTCGGAATGAGGGTGGCCCTGAAGTTCCCGAGGAAGAGAAACATGACGAAAAAGACCAGAAGGATCGCCTCGAAGAGCGCCTTGAAGACCTCATCGATGGCAACCTTCACGAACGGAGTCGTATCCATCGGGTAAACAACCCTGACGCCGGGCGGGAAGAACTTCGAGAGTTCCTCCATCTTCGCCTTGACCCTGGCTGCCGTATCGAGAGCGTTCGCCCCCGCTTCCTGACGGATGGCAAGGACCCCGGCCGGTTTTCCGTTGAACCGGAACCCGATATCGGGAATCTCCGAACCCAGCTCCGCCCTTCCAACATCCGAGACTTTCACGACTGAGCCATCCGGGTTCGTGCGCAGGGGGACCGCCGCGAATTCCTCGGGCGTCTTCATGAGCGACTGGACGAGAATGGAGGCGTTGAGCCGCTGGCCCGGCACGGCCGGGGCTCCTCCCAGCTGACCCGCCGAGACCTGGACGTTATAGGCCCTCAGGGCCGCGCTCACGTCACTCGAGGTCATCCCGTACTTGGTGAGTCTGTCCGGATCCAGCCAGATTCGCATCGAGTAGGCGGTTCCGAAGACCTCTACTTCACCCACCCCGGGCACGCGAGCCAGAACCGACTCGATCTTCGAGACCGTGAAGTCGTTCAAATCGGCGCTGGTCAGGCTTCCGTCCTCGGATGTGATACCAACGAGCAACAGGTAATTACGCGTCGACTTGCTCACCGTGACGCCCGTTTGCTGAACGACATCCGGCAAAGCGGGCAGGGCCAGCTGGAGTTTGTTTTGAACCTTGGCCCATGCAAGGTCAGGGTCCGTGCCTGGAGCGAAGGTCAGGGTGACGCTCGCGCTCCCGGACGAGTCTGCCTCGGAGTTCATGTAGAGCATCCGGTCAAGACCCGTCATTTTCTGCTCGATGATCTGAACCACCGAGTCGGCCACGGTTTCCGCCGAGGCCCCCGGGTAGGTAGCCCGGATGGAGATCGATGGGGGCGCGATCGGCGGGTACTGCGAGACGGGAAGGTTGAGTATCGAAAGAACGCCCGCGAGCATCATGCCGATGGCGATCACCCATGCGAAGACGGGACGGGTAAGGAAGAATCTGGACATGGGGCGCCCTCTTACTTTCCGGCGCCCGGCGAAGGTGCCCCGGGTGTGGCAACAAAAGGCACGGCCTTCACCTCCGCTCCCGGGCGCACGCGTTGCAGGCCGTCAACAATGACGGCTTCCCCCGCGGAAAGCCCGTTCGTGACCAGCCACCGGTCACCAATGCTCCGGTCAACGGTGAGCAAACGCTGCTCGGCTTTTCCATCCTTGCCAACAACAAGAGAAAATGGATGTCCCTTCTGATCGCGTGAGACCCCCTGCTGCGGAACCAGAATCGCCGACTCGTTCACGCCCTCTTCGACGATGGCCCGAACGAACATTCCCGGAAGTAGAACGTTGTGCGGATTCGGAAAGACCATTCGCAGGCTGACAGACCCTGTCGTGGGATCGACCGTGATGTCCTGGAACTTCAACTTTCCCTCGTGCTCGTAGGGGGTTCCATCCTCGAGCAGGAGCTTCACCCGGCTCCAGGATTCGCCGCTCCTTTTGAGACGTCCGCTCTCGAGATTACGGCGAAGCCTCAGGACGTCCGCTGATGACTGTGTCACATCGACATAGATCGGGTCGAGTTGCTGAATCGTCACGAGCGGGACGGGCTGATAGGCCGTCACCAGAGCGCCGACGGTCACGGTCGATTTCCCTGTCCGTCCCGAGATGGGGGCGCGAATCGGCGTGTAAGAGAGATTGATGCGGGCCGTCTCCACAGCCGCTTTTGCCGAGGCCACACTGGCTTCCGCCCGCTGCAACGCTGCCTGTGCGTCGTCTAGATCCTGCTGCCCCACGGCCCGGATCTCCACCAGGCCCTTCAGGCGTTCGGCCCGCAACCGCGTCGCCGGGACATTCGACTCCGCCATCGCAAGCGCTGCCCGGGCCTGGTCGTAAATGGCCTGATACGGGGCTGGATCGATCTCGTAAAGAAGGCTTCCAGCTTTCACCTCCGATCCTTCATCGAATGCGCGCTTTTGGAGAAGACCGTTCACTTGCGGCCGCACCTCGGCCACAAGATACGGTGATGTCCGGCCCGGCAGCTCTGTCGTGAGAGTGGCCTTTTCCTCCCCCAGCGTGACGACTCCAACTTCGGGGGGGCCTGACATCATGGGGCCCCGCGAGGGTTTCTTGCACCCGCCAGCCACAGCCAAAATCAAGCCGAGTGAAAGCACTGCAAAAACGGGTCTTCTTTTCATGAAAATCTCCAATTCACAAAAACGGCACCGGCCCCAAGGCCGGCTAGAAGGACAAATAGGGACAATTTCACACAAGTTCTCCTCTGGCCCCTCACCGGCCGCGTTCGAGGTACGCCCGCGGGCCTGCCTTCCCACGAGGGATCCCGGTTCGAGCGGCGGGCCAGTCCTGGCTGATGGAGTTGACGAGTTCTCGCATTTCGATTCCTGATGCCATGAGCCGTACGCCGCCCCCTCTGATGAGGGCGAGCAGGTAACGGCCGGCATCGTCGACGCGAGAGACCCCCGAGAGATCTATGGCCACGGCGCCTGCACTAAGAGCCGCTCTTGCCGTGAGCCAGAAATCCTCGAGAACCCCGACTCCCGTGCCAGCGAGGTCCCCTTCCAGTTTCAACGTCACTTCGCTGGCGCCAGGCTCAACCATGATCTTCAGCATCGTCGTCAGCCCCTCGGCATTACGAATTGCAAGGGAGATGCCGCACCGGATCGCCTGCTCTTTGCGCGCCTCTGGCCCTCTCAGGATCGCGGGTGCCAGACGCTAGATGCCAGCATATTGGCACATGCCAGCAAGTTGGCACCAAACCCGGCGAGACCACGATGGCGCGAGCGCCAGGTACTCGTGAGAGTCGAGCCAGCCCGGCGGGTTTGGCAACGTGGAAGGAACCAGGAGCTATCGGCCTGGCCGTTCGATCCCGAGTTTTTTCATGCGGAACTGGAGGGTGGACCGGTTCAACCCGAGACGGGCCGCCGCGCCTCTCTGTCCCGCGAGAACCCACTTCGTTTCCGAAAGAACGGCGAGGATGTGTTCTCTTTCGGCATCCTCGAGCGTGCGGTCCTTTCGAGAAACGGGGTCCCGGCCGGTGCGAGGCTCGAGCCCGGCCAGAGGGACGCGCAGAACAGTTCCCGATGTCAGGATCATGGCGCGTTCGATCAAATTCTGAAGTTCTCTGATGTTCCCGGGCCAGTCATATCTCACGAGAGCGGCCATGGTCTCGGCGGGGATCGTTTCCACGTCTTTCTTCATCCGGCGCCCGAATTGCTGAACGAAATGGCGGACAAGGAGCGGGATGTCTTCCCTTCGTTCCCGCAGAGAGGGCACGTAGATGGGAAAGACGTTCAGACGGTAGAAGAGATCGGCGCGAAAGAGCTGTTGGTCGACCATGGCGGCGAGGTCGCGGTTGGTTGCCGCGATCAACCGGGCATTCGTGAGAAGGGTTTTCGAGCTGCCAATCCTCTCGAACTCGCGTTCCTGCAAGACTCTCAGCAGTTTGGGTTGGAGTTCGAGGGGAACCTCTCCAATTTCGTCGAGAAAGACGGTTCCATCTCTTGCGAGTTCGAACCGGCCGATGCGATCCGAGATGGCGCCGGTGAATGCGCCCTTCTGGTGCCCAAAAAGCTCGCTTTCGAGAAGCCCCGTCGGTATGGCCGCGCAGTTGAGCTTCACGAAGGTGCGGCCTTTCTGTGCGCCGAGATTATGAATGGCCCGGGCGATCAGCTCTTTTCCGGTCCCTGTTTCTCCATGAATGAGAACGGTCGAACCTGCCGGAGCAACGGACTCGACACTTGCGAGGGTCCGGCGAAGAGCTGAGCTGCGGCCGATAATCTCCTCGAAGTGCATCTCGGTTCTGATTTCGTCCTCGAGGTACAGCTTTTCCCGGGCGAGCTGGTCTTTCAATTCGGCAATTTCACGATAGGCGAGGGCGTTATCAAGGGCCGTGGCGACCTGACTGGCGATTTGCCCGACAAGATCGAGTTCATCGGGATCGAATCCCCTCTCACCCCGGCGCATGACGGAGAAAACCCCGAGTGCGCGGCCCCGGCTCACGAGAGGAAACGCGTGCCCGCTTGATATTCCCTCGGCCTGAACCATGGCCAACCCGGGATCACCCTCGGGAACATCGTGCATGCTCAAGGGGCACTGGGTTCTCAGCATGCGTTCGATTGCCGTCCCCTTGACGGAGATCACCCTCCCCTCCCGGGCGAATCCGCGGCTCTTTGGAAAATCCAGAACGAAGACCCGGGCATTCTTTTCATCCGCGTCGATGAGCACGATGCTGGCCGCATCACAACGCAACGCATTGCGAACACTTGCGGCAATGGAGCGAAACAAGATCTCGAGATCGATCGTCGAGAGAATGCTGCGGCCCACCTCGAGCAGGAGGCGCAGACGCTCATTCTTCTGAGTCAGTTCAGCCTGAGCGATTCTGAGCTGTTCGAAGTTAGCGGCGTCATCTATCGCAAGAGCGATCTGATCGGCAATCAGGGAAAGGAAGTGCCGCTCTTTCACTGGGTAGGCTTCAGGCCTCCGGCTGGCCACCGAGAGGGTTCCGAGACGTCTGTGCACCGTGGTGAGGGGAACGGCACAAAACGATGCAACCTCGAACCGGCGAATCGCATCTTCGAAGTCCGGAAAACGCGGGATGTCCGGCTCGATGGGGTAAGAATACGGGACCTGATGCTCGAATACCCAGGAGTCAACGGATCGCTCCGGAGGAATCTCGACGGCTGGTGTAAGGACTTTCTGCCTCTCAACATCCAGGATGTACCAGCTCGAGCCTTCCCGCAGCACATCTCTCAGGTGAATCCCGAGATAGACAAATTCGAGCAAATTCTCGAGTTCATGGGCGATCGACCGGATCAGGGCTTCGGGCTCGCGGATGGAAGCGAGCGCGGTGCCCGCCCCGATGAGTGACCCCAATCGCGCACCGGTGAAGGTGCTGGCGGAACTCCTCTGGCCACAGTCCATTCTCCCTACCGTCCCTCCCACAGTATATCGGCTACAGAAATCGCCTCCCCCAGGTTAGAGCTGTCTCAAACGCCACTCGAGGGGCCCCTCCCGGGGGTTGCTCTCATCAGAGTTTTTCGCGCCCCGAGCGGACCTCACCATGAAGAAATGTGCGGCGCCGGCCAGCCCCCCCGGTGGTATCGTCATCCTGAGCTTTGAGGCTGCACAAAAAGCCATTGCGGAGGCTGAGATGAACTTCTCTATCAAACTCGATCCGGCTACCTGGCAGCGCTACATTTCCACCCAGGTCAGGGGAACCGAAGTCCTGATGGACCCCCTCACCAACAAGGGCACTGCCTTCACGCTCCGGGAAAGAGCCCAGTTGGGGATCCTCGGGCTTCTCCCTCCTGCCGTTTCCACCATCGAGCGTCAGCTCGACCGCGTTTACGAGAACTTCCTCTCGCGCTCCACTCCTATTGGCAAGCACCTTTTCCTGGCAAGCCTCCACGACCGGAACGAGACACTCTTCTTCCGCCTGGTTCACGAGCGCATCGAGGAGATGCTGCCAATCGTCTACACACCCGTCGTCGGCGAGGCCTGTCAAGAGTTCTCGCATCTCTTCCGCAGGCCGAGAGGGTTGTATGTCTCTTACGACCAGCGGAAGAACATCGAGGAAGTCCTCTTCAACTATCACACCACGGATCCCTCGGTGATCGTCGTGACCGACGGCGAACGGATTTTGGGCCTCGGGGATCAGGGCGTCGGCGGCATGGGGATTCCGATCGGTAAACTCTGCCTCTACACGATCTGTGCTGGTGTCTCCCCATACAGTACGCTGCCCATCATGCTCGATGCCGGTACGGACAACGAAAAACTCCTCGCCGACCCGCTTTACCTGGGGTTAAGGCACAAACGGATTCGCGGGGAGGAGTACCAGGACTTCGTCGATGCCTTCGTGGCCGCCGTCAAGAAGACCTACCCGAACGTTCTGTTGCAGTGGGAAGACTTCCTCAAGGGGAATGCCATCACGCAACTCGAGCGTTTCCGTCACCAGCTCCCGACGTTCAACGACGACATACAGGGAACGGCTGCTGTCCTGGTCTCTGGTATTTACGCCGGGATGAGGCTGAACGGGCAGGAAATCCGGGACCAGCGCCTTGTATTTGCCGGCGCCGGAGCGTCCGCCCACGGCATCGCCGATCTCTTCAAGGCGGCGCTCGTCGACGCCGGTCTGGATCCAGAGGATGCGCGGCGCCATATCTGGACCGTCGACACGAAGGGCCTCGTGACACAAGACCGGAGCGGACTCGAGGGGTTCAAGGCGGCCTTCGCGCGTGATCCAGCGGAAACGGCTTCCTGGCAGTGCAAGGACCGGTCGCGCATCACCCTCGAAGAGACTGTCTTGAATTCCCGGGCCACCATTCTTGTCGGTGTCTCCGCAACACCCGGGACCTTTACGCCGGAACTGGTGGGGCTCATGGCCCGGTTGAATGAAAGGCCCCTCATCTTCCCGCTGTCGAACCCCACGTCCAGAAGCGAATGCACGGCTCAGCAAGCCATCGAGTGGTCTGATGGACGCGCGATTGTCGCGTCAGGAAGCCCCTTCGAACCGGTGACCTACAAGGGAAAGACTTACCGGATCGGCCAGTGCAATAACGCGTTCATCTTCCCCGGAGTGGGGCTTGGGGCCTGCGTGGCACGGCCTAGCCACATCAGCGACCGGATGTTCCTCGCCGCAGCGAAGGCGCTCGCCGGAAGCGTTACGTCCAGTGACCTGGAGGAGACCGCCGTCTTCCCGAGACTCACACGGATTCGGGAGTGCTCTCACGCCATCGCGTGCGCTGTCATCCGGAGTGCCGTTGCCGATGGGTACGCCGACGACATCGTCCTCGTGAACCTCGAGGAGTGCGTCCATCGATCAATGTGGTTCCCGGAGTACCTCCCTATCCGCTACGAGCCGCGCGAGGGACACGTCCGGCGTCCCGTTCATCACTGATAGGAAGACCCTCGAAAGGGCGGGTCAGGAGTTCTTCTCGCGCCCGGGTGGCTTTTCTTCCCGGCGCCCGAAAAGCTTTTCGAACGGCGACTCCGCAGGCGGACAGGTACAGCGTTTCTCTTTCGGGACGCCGGCCAGCGCTTCTTCAACGTGGCGGCCGCATCCGGCCCAGGTCGGTTTTCCGCAGCGGGAACAGGTCACTCGGTGGCACATGGGGGCGCGATTATGGCACGGGAAACGGCCCGTGCGCACAAACGGCCCCCGGAGCGCGAGGGAGAGAAGATTGACGGGAAAAAGATCCGTTGAGGGTATCAGGCCGTCAACTTGAGTTCCCTCTGCAGGTCCTGGCTCTTGCTGGGCTTCCAGATAAACTGGTCAACCCAGTAGTGGTGCATCGAGAACCCCAGGAACATCGAAGCGAGCAGATCGCTCCAGTGGATTGTTCCGAAGAGCGGCAGGGTGCCGGTCGCCAGGAAGGGGCTGCATCCCGGGAAAAGGTCGAGACCGCAGCCAAGGAAGCGGAAAAAGGCAGCGGATCCAATCGCGGCCAGGGCGAAGATGGCGAAGTTCTTCGAGACCTTGGCGGCCAGACCAAACCGCTCGGGGTCAACTCCGGGAGCGTGGTACCGGTTCTTGTTGTGGAACCAGACGATCGCATGGTATTGCAGGTCGTGGAAGATCGTCACAAAAGCCGCGAATGCGAGAAGCGGAGCCGTCAGAACAGCGTCCCAGAGACAGATGACGGCATACAGAGGAATGACGGCCAGGAAGAACAGCAGTTTCGGCCCATTTAACGCCTCTCCACGCCTCCATTTGGCAATCTGCCGGACTGCATAGGTGGCAACGAGGGCCGCAAAGGCGATCTCCAGGGCGGTGACAACCATCATTTCCTTTCCTGGCAGGGGACCAAAGCCGAACTGGGGCCGGGCATCTGGGTGGCGCAGGATGAAGGCCGCGAACGGCAACAGCATGCCTCCATAGAGGAGAGCTGCATCAAAACGGAAGTCCACCCGGTTGTCTTCTCCGTTCTTCCTGGCGTAGAGCCTCACGAAACCCCAGTGTTGCCTCACGACGTGCCAGTAGGCCCACAGGTTGAACGCCAGAACGAAGGTGGTCCAGGGGGTTTTCCACCCCGAGACGCCGGCTTTCATCAAGAGATAGGAGACGCCAATAACGGCCGGGCCCACAAAGAACCACGAGAGACTCCAGAGCAGAAGCCTTCGGCGATTCCTCATTTCCTCCCGGTCGAAATAGGTGCGGCTAATCGTCCCGAAGAAGTGGGGACTGTCAATGAGCACGACCCACGCAAACCACACGGCGATCATGTCCACGTGGAATCCGGCGTGGAGCGCCAGGAGGAAATAGGCGGAGAGGGCTCCACCAATGAACCAGGGGAGGTCCACACGGGGACCCACGATCCAGCGCATCGAGAAACGGGGGGAGGCGGGGGGGACAAGGGCGTCCGTCGTCATGGGTGCGCTTTTTGCCACAAGACGGCCCAAGATGCAAAGGGCAAAGCGCTCGCCCGCCCCCAGGGGGCGGGCGAGGCCCGTTGACCTCAGAATGGAATACCCTGGCTGTTGGCGTAGCCGGTCAGCGCCCCGGCATCCTTCTTGAAAACCGTCGTGTCACCCTTCCCATTTTTGAACGTCACCGTGTACTCGAAGTCCGTGAGCCCCGTCACGAAGAGGAGGGCCGATCCGGACCCAAAGTCCAGAACTTTCACGAAGACCTCCGGATTATTCCGGTCAAAGAAGTAGAAGTATGCGAATTCATCCTTCTGTGGGATGACAAAGGCCCGGCCGGTCTGGCCGCTATACTGGTTTCTCCAATCGACCGTGATTGTGATTCGCCCTCTCGAGAGCACGATTTCCTGCGGATCCGCCGCGGGTTCCATGACCCCGAGAGCCCGATCCTGCGCAGGCGCTTTGCCGAACCAGGACTCCGGCAGGGTCAGGCTTGCCGCCTGACTGGGGCCAAACGTGAGAATGCGCCCATCCGCAAAGCCGAAGAGTTCCCCGGCGGGCTTCACAAAGATCATCTGCTGGCCCGTGGCAACGGAAGTGAAGGTTACGCGGTAGCCGAAATCTGTCAGGCCTCCCACAAAGGCCTGGACCTTGTTGTTCCCAAAATCGAGGACCTTGACGAAAACCTCGGGGTTGTTGGCATCAAAAAAGTAGAAGTACCCAAACTGATCCACCTGAGGAAGCGAGAAGGCCTTCCCCTTTTCTCCGCTGTATTGACTCTCCCAGTCCACCGTGACCCTTATCCGTCCCTGCGAGAGCAGCAACTGGTTGTTCTGACCGCCGCCACTGGCCTGGCACGAACTCGGCACACGCACGCCGGAAATCGCGATGTCATCCAGGAAGAAACCGTCAACCTCATAACCCGGATCACTCGAGAATCTCCAGCGGATGAGGACGTCCTTGCCGTCGTACGAAGAAGGAAGCGGAGACTGATAAGTGGACCAGGGCACCAGCCGGTCATTGTTGGGAGGCCCGGTGAAGGCAGACTGCGTTTCCGGGTAGCGGCACGCGTTGACCGGAGGATTGCCCGTATCAGAGAGCTTGCCCGGGTAACCGGTCGGGATGAGAGGCGGTAACCCCTCCCATGTGGCGCCTCCGTCGGGCGAAGCCTCGACGACAACGCCATCCCACTGGTATTCGAGGTTGTAGCTGACAGCGTACGAGACAGTGGCTCCGGACTGGATGCGAAGGGGCGGCGTGGTCAGGGAAGCGCAGGTATTGGCGGGATAAGTCGTCCCGGGAATGCCGCACTTGTATGAATAGACCCCCGTGTTCGCCTGTTCGTTGCTGATATGCCACGGGTATTCCGGGGCGAGCGTCGCCCGGGTATCGCCGCCATCATCCGTGAACGTTCCAACGGTGCCCGCTGATCCGAGAGGTGTTGCAAAGAGAATCTTACGATTGAGATCCTCGTTTCCGCCGAGCGGCCCCGTGCTGCTGGTGTTGCCGTCCTCGGCGCGCACCATGTAGTAGTACGTCGTTCCCGCCCGCACCTCCGGCCCCTGATCAACAAACGTCGTTCCCCCAAGAACATAAGCACGCAGATTGGCTGTCCCGGGAGTGAAATCTGGACGGGTGTCGCGGTAAATGTTGTACCGCAAGATTCCGCCCCCCTGTTGACACACTGCATTCCCGGGCGACCATGTGAGGGTCACGGCGCAGCTGGGGGAATTCGCCGTCGCTGACACGATTCCCGAAAACTCGGGCAGCAGGTCGCACCGGCCCGCGGGAGTAATCGTCACGCAGGAACTGGCCGGTCCTTCGCCACAGCCGTCCGCGCCCCGGACCAGGTAGCTGTAGGTCAACCCGCCCTGGGCACGCGGATCTTCGAAAGTTCCCGTGGTGCTACTGCCGATAAACTGGAAGCTTGCGGAACTTCCCGGGCAGGCGCCATCGGCCCGGTAGATCTGCGTGCTGGCCGAACCCGGCGCCGGAGCAAAACTCAAGATGGTGCCCATATCAGGGCGGCTGGCCGCGGAGAGCCCCGCGGGGGCCTCTGTCACATTCGATTTACAGGCCGCATAGGAAACCACGAGTGCATAACCTTGACGGTCGGTATAAGCCCGGCCGCTGCCCGGAACACTCTCTGCCACAACAGTAATCTCGTAGGTGCCCGCGACGGGACTCGCGAGTCTTACCTGTTCAACGGTATTGAGCCGGTCCGCGGTCCCGCCCTCTGTCGAGATGCCGCCCGCAAAGACGTTGCCCTTGTACCGCGCGGTTCCCACACCCTTTGCGACCACGACGAGATCCAAGTCATTAACGAGGGCTTTGGCCGCGCCGAGGGTCCCCTCAGGATCCATCCAAACAAGCGTGGCTCGAAACTCCTGGCCAGCACCCACCGTCACTGTGTACGTCCTTGTCTCTCCAGTCTTCAACCCTTGCGTATTAGAGAGTTCGAAGACCCGGAGAGCCCTGGCATCACCCGTGAAATAGAGGTTGTTATCCAGAAAAACGCGGCCCCAGCCGAAGTCTGGATTGCCAAAATCTTCAATGGGCAGAGAACCATTCAACAAGACGGCCTTGACCATGGGACCGGAGATCTCGCGCCGGTCCGCGGCGTTGCGAGTACCGGAGGGATAGAAGCCATCCGCGAAGTACTGTCTCAGAAGAGCGGCCGCGCCCGCTGCCGTCGGACAGGCCATGGAGGTACCGCTGAGCGACTTCGTATTGCACCCCAGATCGGTGTGACTCGTGTTGCCGGCCGCCGAAATGATCCCGGACCCCGGTGCCATGACATCGGGCTTGATGCGGCCGTCTGCCGTGGGCCCGCGGCTCGAATAGCTCGCCACGGAGAGGGAATCGCCGTGAAGGAGGGCTCCCACCGCGATTCCGTTCTTCGCATTGGCCGGGGAGCCGGTGCTTTTCACGGCGCCGTCGTTCCCGGCGGAGAAAAAGATGGCCATGCGTTCGTCATCGAATAGGAAACGGTCCACCACCCGGTCGTCCCCGGTGTACTCACCCTCGGTGCTTCCTCCCCAGGAGTCCGAGTGGATGCGGGCGCCACCGTTCACCGCTTGCTGGAACATCCCCGCGATGTCACCCAACCCCGTAAGGCACCCCGTTGTGTCGTTTCCGATATCCTGGAATAGAAGCTGTGCGTTTGGAGCCATGCCGTCGCCCACGTCGATGCCAGGGCTCGACGGGCTCGACGGGTTCGCCAGGTTGTCCCCAACGACGGTGCCCGAGGTGTGCGTACCGTGGAAACCTGTACGGGAGCCGCCAGATCTACAAGCCAGATCGTTGTCGTAAGCCGTCGCCCCCGGTTGAATCCAGTACCCGAAAACTTTCCGCGTGGGAAAGGAAGGCCCAGGAGCCGGAGGAAGTGTATCGGCCCCATCAGTCACCGCCGTGACGCCGTTGAGATTCCGGAAAAAGCACTGGTCGCTGTCGCAGCCCGAGTCACCCACAGCCACGATCTGTCCCGTGCCCGTGATTCCCTTGGCAAAAATGGTCCGCGCCGCATCTCCAGCCTGGCCCCCCTGAACGGGACCAGAGGAATCCATGTTGTGGAGCTTCGGCTCCGCATACGGCTCAATCCAGTAGACGGCAGGGTCCGCGGCCGCGGCACGCAAGAAATCAGTCCGGATGGAGCGCGGCAACGAGAAGCGCGCTCTCGGGGTCGCGGGATCCTCAATGGCACTGGTCCGCACGGCTCCCGGCACGAGGCCGGCCAGAATACGCGACTGCTTCTCCGCCGATACCCCCGGGAAGAACACGACCCGAACCTCCGGGATTTCCTGGTTTGATTCGGGCCAGAGACGATGCTGCACCTTGAACGAGGGCTCCCACTCTCCCACCCAGCGGACAGCAGGATGCGTCTTCAAGATTTCGCGTGCCGCAGGTGTTAGCCGAACGATGAAGGCTCCCTCTGGTACTGGCCCGAGGAACTCGATTCCCCTGGCTGCCAGAGCCTGGCGTGCCACGTTCACCTGTGCCTGGTGAAACTGAACGATGCCGTAGTCTTGGGGCACTGCGGCGCCTTCCATGCGCAGACTCGCGGCAAATGCGGGTCTGGCCGTCAGCGGATCAAAACTCCCGCCCTCGAGCCGAATGGGCTGTGTGCCGGACGCCAGAAGCGGCAAGGAGAAAAGCAGGAGGCTCAGGGCCATGAGACGGGAACGCGTTTCCATGAGATTCATTCTAAGTTCCTCAGGGTCACTTACGACCCTTTTCCTGGGAGATTCTTGCCCGCGAAAACCGAAGGCTCATCATTCAAGTATGTCAAGCCAGGTCTTTCATACCCAAAAAACAGATTGATTTACGGATAATCGCCAGTGCGGGGTTATAGCCGATGCCGAGGCCAATTGGAGACGATCGCGTCATTCCTCTAGAGGATGGGTGCGTCCTCCTCTGCACGCAAGAAACCAGGAACTGGATAGCCCGCAAAGCCCAAACTCAAGTGTCAGCGGAATATCCCGGAACAGCCGTCATCTGGGAAGACGAGATCTGGGAGGTTCTGGAGATCGAACGAAAAGAGTCAGAGATCCAGTACCGGTTAGCCCCCTGGGATCCCCGGCACGCCATCAGACAGCCGCGCCCTTACTCGATTCACGAGGACGCCACGCGCCAGAAGAGCGAGGCATCAGAGGCACGGTCCAACGAGGTCCGGATTCTCCTCATTCTCCTCTCCCCGCTTTCCGGGCTCCTGCCGGGCCATGTTCAAGAGCGGTTCACCCGGCTCCACGGTTCCCCCCGCCTCGGGCTCACGCTCATCTCGCTCATTCTGCCGTTCATTCTGGGGACGATCGGTGTTCTGGGCACCTTTTTGATGATGGCATCCAAGCTTGGGGACGGGAGCGGGAGCCCCCCATCGTTCCTCGATATGGCATTCCTGAATTACCTGTTCATCGAGTCCCTGCTGCGGTTTGGGGTGGCCATGACAGATGGCAGGCCAACCGGGTCCGCCCTTCTGGTGGTCCCCTACTGGATCCTCGCGAGGTGGACAGGCTGGCTGCCGGCACCTCCCCAGCAGAAACCCGAAGTCATTGCGCCCATGGAGGACGAACACATCCTGGAGGACCGCTTCTCGATGCTCGAGCCCCTCCTGTCACTGCTCCCTCCGGCGGATCAACTCGTTCTGGAACAGAGGTTTCCGTACAAACCGTTCCGTTGGGGAAAACGGACGTCCACCGTCATCCTCGTCCTGATGGCCGCTCAGGCCGCCGACGCAGTGGGCAACATCTCACATGGGCCCATAACGGGAGGGCACGCCTTCATTTCGCTCGCGCTCGCCACGTTTCTCTCTCTTGAACAAATCTACCGTCTCACCCAGATGTCTCAGGGAAATCTCTCTGGCAGCGTTCTCGGATACCTCGTGCGGCCACTGGCCCGGCCCCTTTTGAGGTGAGCCAGCCTGCTCCTCGAGTGCATTCCGGCTCATTTCCAGAAGGTAGGAAGCCCTCGTGAAGTAGTAAAGAGCGTGACACGCCGCCAGCCAGAAGCCCAGCCGCCCGTCCAGAAACCCGCGTTTGACGAAGTAGCAGCGGAAAAACTCCCAGACAGGGCGCAGGACCAAGTCCATCGTCGATCCACGCTTCCCCCGCTCAAAACGGTCCTGGGCCGCCAGCTCCGCATAGAACGAAGACTTGGTGAGATAGCCCCTCACTCCGGTGGAAGGAACATGGATCAGCGGAGTATCGAGATCCACGATGGGGCCATCCACATGGAACGTCTCGTGCACCCGCCCGCCACGGACTGAAAAGGAACTCGACCGGCGGCCCAAACGGAGTTTCCGGTCTGGATACCAGGTTCCGTGCCACACGGGGCGGGTTCGAAGGTATGAGAGCCTGGGAAACGTGATTCCGGCAATCTCGTTCCCCGACTTCTCGAGAACGGCGTCAATGGAGGCAGCCAGATCTGGCGTCACACGCTCGTCCGCATCGAGGAAGAGAACCCAGTCGAATTGCACCTCGGCCAGGGCTTTGTTACGGGAAATCACCCAGCCTTCCCACGGTATTTCCACCACGCGAGCCCCTGATTCCTTGGCCAAGGTTTGCGTTCCGTCCCGAGAGCCGGTGTCCACCACAACAATCTCGTCAGCCCATGAGACGGACTCGATGGCAGCGCGAAGCCTCGAAACTTCGTCCCTGACGAGGAAGAGCGCGCTGATTTTTGGACGCATCAGAAGCCCTTTCGAGGGAGACACTCCCTCATCCATTTAGACGAAGGTCTCACGAGGAAGGTTTACCCTCCGGGCGTTCTCCCGCCGGTTTTGTCTCGGGCGTTCTCCAGGGTCCCCCCAGCACATCGGAAGCAGGTTGCGGCGTGAGGAACCCTTTCTTCCGTCGCGCCCGCTGTTCTTCTGCAAAGTGCTTCGTTATTTCCCGCACGAAACTCGCTTTCACTTTCGAGGCCAGCTGACGCCATGAGTACTTCATGGGGTAAATCCGGACCCCGAGGACATAACCGCGGATGAAGAAGTACATCAGGAAATAGATCCGTGTCAGTCGCCGCGGGACGAGGTGTTTCACGGCGAGATTTCGCCACCGCGGAAACACGAGGAGAAAGACGCCCAGAAACGACAAATTGAGCTGTTGCCGCTTTTCCTCGGGCGTAAACGACGAGAAGGGCGATTCCGCCTGAAACGTCTCGTTTAGTTTCTCGAAATCTCCGTCAAAGGCTCCGGTGTCAATCGTGTACTGCGTGAGCGGGGTTCCCGGGTAGGGACTGAGCTGAACAAACTCTCCCGAAGTCACATGGCAGGCCAGGTTGATATCGACGGACTCCACGTCATAGTCAATCACGCTGAACCGCAGACCGAGTGCATGGAACTGATCAGCGACCGCCCGCCTTTCCTTGGCGCCCAGCAAAACACCGCTCCCGGCAGCAGCCCTCAGGCCATCCGTCTTGAGCTTGAAGTGGGTCTCGAGGTGCGCAATCAGTTCCATCGAGTCCCGCTCGAACGTGTCTGACTTCAGATCCGGAATCACCGGAGCCGGTACCGCCAGAATCGTGTTGGAGAACGTCTTGATTCCATTCCGGTGGCACAGGTCGAAGGCAAACCGGATGTCCGATTCCTCCATCCCGCGCCGGAAGATGTGCTTTCTGATGAACTCGTTCCCCGACTCGATGGACATCGTGATCGAATGAAGTCCTGCTCTCTTCAGCGTCTCGATGATGCCGGGGTCTCTCTTTACCAGGTCGCAGCGCGTCAGACAGTGGAACGGCAGCCCGATGACTTTCGGGTACTTCTCGGCGAACTCGAGAAGCCACTCATCCACGTGAAACGTGAAGTTGTCGTCGTAGAACTTGATGAACTGGGCCGGGTAATTCCGCTTGATATCCAGGAGTTCCTCGAGCAACCGGTCCACCGAATACCGGTGAATCGTCTTCCCTTTTCGCCGGTACAACTCGTTGAAGCGCGCGTTGAAACAGTAGGTGCACGGGTACGGACACCCCCTTTGCGCGATGAAAGTGCGCATGCCGAAGTGCTTCAGCTGGGTCTTTTCGTAAACGAGGGCCCGGTCGTGGAACGGGAGGTCATCCAGGAAATTGGTGCGGTCCCGCAGCACCACCGTGCCATCCGCACGCCGGTTCGTCCTGGTCACGATTCCCGGGATGTCATCCACGGATTCGTTTCTGGAAAGCGTCCGCAAGAGAAGCGGCCAGGTTTCGTCCGCTTCCCCCACGCAGATCACGTCGAGATGTGTCTCCTCGGCGGGGAGCGGCTTGCCCTTCCCGGTTGGCGGAGGAGGTGTCAGGACTTCTCCCTGAAGCTGCATCCGGGAATGGTTAAAGGTCGCGTGGGGACCGCCCATGATCGTGAGAACGCTGTCACCCAGGCGTTTCTTCACCCCCTCGTTCACAGAAAAGAAGACGTTGCTCTCGCCCGTTTTTGCGCTGTAAGCGACGATGTCTGGCCGGATGGAGGTCAGGTCCCGATCGAGATCCCGGTGGTCGAGCACATTCAAGAACGTCTCGTGCCCCTCCCGTTTTGCCAGAGCCGAAAGCAGCTCGATGTTGAGGGGATCGATATTCTCTTCCCGGGTCATGACGAACAGGACTTTCATGGCACGTAGCTCTTTCGTTAATGGAGCCCTTTCACTTCATGAATCGGGATCCCGGGGCGACGATGGTGCGGCCGGACCTGCACAGGGGGCAGGTTTCGGGCGTCCAGGCCGGGATCTCGAAGGTGATGAGCGAGACAAAGGGCACGCCGGCGATATCGGGAGATCTGTCTTCCTTCCGCCGGTCGACGATGGCACCGGCAACGACCGGTCTTGCGCCGAGAGATTTCACGAGATCAATGATCTCGCGGGTCGACTTCCCCGTTGTCACGACATCTTCCACGATGGCGACCGGCTCCTCGTCTTCGAGAAAGAAACCGCGCCTCAACGAAAAGAGGCCGTCCGCGCGCTCGGCGAAAAGGGCCCGGACCCCCAAACCGCGTCCCGCCTCGTGCCCGATGATCACGCCTCCGAGAGCAGGCGCGAGAACGGCTCTGGGCTTTTCCTGGGCCATCAGCGAGGCAAGGGCGCGGCCGAGGGCCTCCGCGCGCGCGGGCCACTGCAAGACGCGCGCGCACTGCAAATAGCGGTCAGAGTGGAGCCCGGACGAAAGCTTGAAGTGTCCGGTCAAGAGAGCCTCGGACTCCTCGAAATGTCGCTGGATTTCCTTGGTGTTCATCATGCCTCGTTTCCCGATTTTCCCCGATCCTCGCTCTCGGGGCGATCTCTTCTGAATCCGTAACGTTCGATCTTCTTGTAGAGGTTGGACCGGGGGGTTTCGATGGCCTCGGCGGTCCGCGTCACATTCCACCCGTACTCATTCAGACGCGCGAGGAGGAACAACCGCTCCGTCTCATCCTGAAAAGCCTGGAGAGTCCGGATCTGTATCAAGCGTTCCCACTCCCCGGATGTTCCGTTTTCTGGGTGTGGAGACTCTGGGGCCGGTGCCAGTGCCTGCGGGGAACTGGGCTCTTGCGGAAGAGGCTGCGGGGCCGGAATGCCGTTCGCTCCCACGACCCGGCCGCCACGCACGACGACCTGGGGACGGTCTCCCACGGGCTCGGGCTCCTGTTGGGCCTGAAAAGGAAGGCCCAAGAGCAGGGGTTCGATGACCCCGGCATCAATCACCTCACCGTCGTACATGATCATCAGCCTTTCGACGGAGTTCTTGAGTTCGCGCACGTTTCCCGGCCAGGGACGGTTTGCGAGCGCCTCGAGGGCCGCGTCGGTGAACCGTTTCGGCCGGTAGTTGTTCGTACGGGCAAAATTTTCGGCAAAGTAGAGAACGAGATCTGGAATGTCTTCCGGATGCTCCGCGAGCGCTGGAGTCCGGATGGGGAGGACGTTGAGGCGGTAATACAGGTCCTCTCGGAACTTGCCGTCGCGAATCATGTAGGGCAAATCGCGATTTGTCGCGGCGATGACCCTCACTTTCACCTTGACGATACGCGGGCTGCCCACGGGCTCGACTTCGCCCTCCTGCAGAACGCGCAGCACCTTGGCCTGCGTGTGGGAAGACATGTCCCCGACCTCGTCGAGAAAAATCGTGCCTCCGTCCGCCTCGACGAACTTCCCCGGCTGCTTCCGGTCGGCTCCGGTGAAGGACCCCTTCTCGTGTCCAAAGAGTTCGGACTCGATGAGGGTTTCGGGTATGGCCGCGCAATTGACTTGCACGAAGGGCCCCGGTTTGACGAGTGAGGCCTCATGAAGCGCGCGGGCGGCCAGCTCTTTTCCGCTGCCACTCGGACCAAGAAGAAGCACGGTGGCCGGCGTGGGGGCCGCTCGTGCAATCTCCAGAAGAAGCCTCTCCACGCGCTTGCTGTGGCCCACGAGCCGCGTCAAGCCCAGCCGTTTCTTCAGCTCGAGGTTCTCGCGCGTGAGCCGGGACGTGTCGATCACTCGCCGAAGAGCGTTGAGGACGTGCTCGGAAGAGAGCGGCTTTTCGAGGAAGTCATTTGCACCGGCCCGAATCGCCTGCATCGCCGTGCGCACGTCACCGTGGCCCGAAATCATGACGGCGGGTGTCGTTATTCCCCGGCTCCTGATTTCCTTTAAGACCTCGATCCCGTCTTGTCCCGGCATCTTGATATCGAGCAAGAGTGCGTCGTGGTCGGCAGCCTCGGCGAGCGCATTGGCTCCCGAGGAGACCGCGGTGACTTCGTACCCTTCGTCGATGAGCAGAAAACGAAGGGATTCACGGATATCAGTCTCGTCGTCGCAAATCAAAACCCTCAGAGGCATGGCAACCGAAGGATAACGAATCAGAAGGCGCTGTTGTCTCCCGGCGTGAAAAAGAGAAAATCCCGTGCATGAATGTGGACGATGTCTTAAAAGAACTCGAAACTCTAGGAACCGTACAAAACCGCAAGGTCTACAAGCGCCACGGCTACCCGGAGCCGTTTTTCGGCGTCAGCTACAAAAACCTCGGAGCCCTGAAGAAGAAGATCAAAATCAACCACGAACTCGCTCTCGAATTGTGGAAAACCCAAAACGCGGACGCTCGCGCCCTTGCCGTGATGGTCGCCGATCCGGCGGCCCTTTCCACCGAGGACGCCGACCGCTGGGCCCGGGACGTCTCTCACCACACTCTCTCGGGCGAACTTGCGGGTCTGACCTATAAGACGCCCCTGGCCAAGGAAAAGGGGGAAGCCTGGCGGCTCGACGAAAACGAGTGGGTCTCCCGGACAGGCTGGCTCGTCTTGGCCCAGATCGCCCTCCACGACGACGTCTTGCCAGATCACTACTTCGAGATCTTCCTCGATGAGATCAAGACTGGCATCCACCAGTCCAAGAATTGGGTCCGCGACGCCATGAATAGCACGCTCATCGCAATCGGAGCCCGCAATGAGGCGCTCAGAGCCAAGGCACTGAAGGTGGCGAAGGCCATCGGAAAGGTCGAGGTCGATCACGGGGACACCGGCTGCAAAACACCGGACGCCGCGGAGTACATCCTGAAAACCGTGGCTCACCGGGAGAAGAAAACAGCCGCGTCCGAGACTCAGCCGAAAAAGAAAGCCGCGGGCAAATCGAAATCGTGAAGTTTTTCGCTAGCGACAACTCCTCTGGTATCCATCCCCAGTTCCTTGCAGCCATCGCGGACGCGAACACGGGGCACGCGCAGTCGTACGGCATGGACCCGTGGACCGGCCGGTTCGACGAAATTGTCCGGGACCTGTTCGGAGCGTCCACGGAGGCTTTCCTGGTCTTCAACGGGACAGCGGCAAACGTTCTGGGGTTAAGCCCGCTCCTGAAAAGCTTCGAGGGCGTCATTTGCGCCGATTCCTCTCACCTTGCCGTGGACGAGTGTGGCGCGCCCGAACGCTGGCTTGGCTCCAAACTCTTTGTCTCTCCCGCCCGTGACGGGAAATTGACGGCCGGCATCGTCAAGAAGCACCTCGTGAGGCTGGGGGACCAGCACCACAGCCAGCCGCGTGTGCTTTCCATCACGCAGCCAACCGAACTTGGAACCGTCTACACACTCGAGGAACTTCGAGACCTCTCAGACTTCGCGAGAAGAAACCGCCTCTTTTTCCACATGGATGGGGCGCGGCTCGCGAACGCCGTTTCGTTTCTGGACTGCTCGTTTGCGGCCACCACATTGGAAGCCGGAGTCGACGTGCTCTCGCTTGGCGGCACGAAAAATGGAATGCTGGGCGCCGAGGCTGTCCTATTTTTCAAACCGCAGCTCGCATCCGGCTTCAAGTTCATCAGAAAACAGGGAATGCAACTTGCCAGCAAGCACCGGTTCGCGGCCGCGCAGTTCACTCGCTACCTGGAGAACGGGCTCTGGCGAAAGATCGCCACTCACGTTCACCAACTCGCCAAAAGACTGGAAGCTGGACTGGCCGAGTTCCCCGAAATAGAGACCGTTGCCCCGGTCGAGTCGAACGCCGTCTTCGCCCGGGTGCCCAAAGCACTCATTAACCCTTTGAGAGAACGCTTTTTCTTCTACGTCTGGGACGAATTCGACTGGACCGTCCGCTTCATGGTCACGTGGGACCACACGGCGGAAGACATCGACGCGTTTCTTTGCGCCATCAGGGAAGAACTCGGGAACATCAAGGCCTGAGGCGGCGCCGGCAACGTGTTTCCACCACACCATCTGACGGCTTTTGCGAACGGAGCCCGGGCCTTCCTTCGGGGGCTTTTCCCGAAAACGGGGAGGGAACGGGCTGGCGTTCTCTTCTTTCTCCTGACGGGGCTCGGGTTCTTTGCCCTGGAAACGTGGGGGATCTGGGTTCTTTCGAAGCTGAGCGCCAGGGTGCTCGGGGATCTCCCTGGATTCCGGATCGAGTTCTTGCTAGGGAACATCCTGCCCTCGTTTTGTTACGGGCTCCTGCTGCTCCTGTCTATTGCCGCGTTGACGACGGCCGTTTCCCTTCTCTTCCTCTCGGACGACTACCTGGCCCTCTCGAGCCTCCCCCTGACGGCAGCCTCGCTTCTCAGGCGGCAGATGCTCTCGGTGGCGTTTTACGCGTCGAGCGCGCCCTTTTACTTCACGCTCCCCGCGGCACTCGTGGCCGCAGCCCTCTCGCCGTCTCCCCTTACGGCACTCCTGGCGTTTCTTTTTACCTTTGCAAGCCTTGGATTCCTGGCGTGTGCCATGGGATCCGCGGCCTCGATCCTGTTGGTGCGCTGGATTCCCCCCACAAAAGCACGCTTTTTTGCCGGCACTCTTTCGGCGATCAGCCTCTCAGCCGCGCTCCTCCTCTTCAGGCAGGCCCGCCCGGAGCGGCTCTTTGACCCGGTAGCCGCGTTGACGCTCCTGATTGACATGGCGACGGGAGCCCCGCCACACCCGGGCGCGGATCCCCTGAAATGGCTAGCTCATGGACTCACGACAGGTCTTCTGGGACACGTCAACGGCCTAACCGTGTGCCTCTTTTTCCTCGGGGCATCGGGCCTCATCTTTGGGCTGACTTCGGCCGTCTTGGCGCCGATTCATCTCGAGACGTTCCGTATCAGCCGGGAAACCGGAGTCACGGTCCCGGAGCGGGGCAGGGACCAAGCGCCCGCCAGATCGCTCAACAGGGAACTGCTGAGAGTAGAACTGAGGAATCTCGCCCGTGATGCCGGAACGCCGTCCCAGATCGGATCTCTGGTGGCCGTGATCGTCCTCGACATTATGAATCTCCGTCTTTTGCCGTCCACCGATGCCGCGGGGCGTGACCTCGTTTTCGGGCTTCAGACGGGGCTCAGCCTTTTTCTCGTTTCTGCTCTCGCCCTCAGATTCGTTTTCCCCTCTTTCTCCGTCGAGGGACGCTCGGCGCTCCTTCTGCGGACACTGCCCGTGCCGGCCGCAAGAAGGTCTCTCCTCAGGCTTCTTGTATTGTCTGTCCCTGCTCTCTCGCTCGGCATGGTTCTTACCCTGGCCAGTGCCATTTATCTCGAGGTTTGGGGCCTTCGTCTCTTTCTTTCGCTCTTTCTGGCGGGGAGCGGAGGGCTACTCATCCCTGCGTTCCAGTTGGGGCTCGGAGCGGCGTTTCCCCGTTACTCCGCGCCGAACGCCATCTCGGCGGCCCTTGGACCTGGCGGCCTTTCGGCCATGGCGTTTTCGGGTGTCCTGGCACTCATCGCCACCCCCATCGCGTCCACGGAACTCCTTGGCCTTCTGTCGATGCTGCTTCGCATGCGGCTCGACCCGGCTCTCCTTCTCACTGGGTGGGTGATTCTCGCGGCTGGGGGCGCCGCCCTGGCTCTCGGATTCGGGATGAGAGCGCTCGAGAAGTCTGATCTCTCGATGTCGTGAGGGTACCTCGAGCAATTTCCCCGGGCGGTCTTTCTGAATATCTTTCTGAATATTGCCTGTCCCTGTCCCTGTTCCGTCCCTGTTCCTGATTTTGGGACGATACTTAAAATGCCCTCATGCTAGACGCCACACTCTCACCGGCCGAGTTCAGTGCCCTCTCTTCCCGCGATCTGAGCCAGACCACCTGCGTCGTGTTCGACATCCTGCGCGCCACGACGTCCATGACGGCAGCCCTTGCCAATGGAGCCCAGAAGATCATTCCTGTCGCTGAAATCGCGGATGCGGTCGCGATCCGAGAGAGGAACCCCGAGGTCTTGCTGGCGGGCGAGCGCGGCGGCCGCAGAATCCTTGCGCAGTTGACGGGGAGCATCGATTTCGACCTCGGAAACTCCCCGCGCGAGTTCACGAAAGAGAATGTGGACGGCCGGACGATCGCCATGACGACGACGAATGGAACGCGTGCCCTTTACGCCTGTGCCCGCGCCCGGACCGTTCTTGCAGCCTCTTTTCTAAACATGGCGGCCACGTTGCGGCGTGTACGTGAAGAGCAGCCGGAACACGTCGTCCTCGTTTGTGCGGGCACCGAGCACGAGGCAGCCCTCGAAGACATCGTGGCCGCTGGAGCGATGGCGGATGCGCTGTGGCGCGAGGAGTTCTCGGCAAACGCGTCTGATGCCGCCGGGATCGTGCGAACGATCTACCTCGGGTACGGCGACATGCTCGAACCCCTGCGCCAATCCCGGAACGGGAAACGTTTGCTGAGAATTCCGGAACTGGCCGACGATGTGGCCTTCTCCGCACAGCGCGACATCCACGATTTCGTGGCGCGCCTTGGCCAAGACGGGGTGATCAGGAAAGAGTAGAGAATCAGAGGGCGTCAATAGGGCGCGGCATCTACCAGGAAGTTGCCCAGGAATCTCCCTCCCCTGGGAGCGCGGGCATCTTGCCCGCCTCTGGGCGCCCGGGGGGCGGGCGAGACGCCCGCGCTCCCAGGAAAGACCGCAAGAACTTCTGAAAAAGAAAGGGCCCCCTGCTCTTGGAGGAGCAGGGGGCCAAAAGTTTACGTCTTTGTGGCGGGGTCAGGGAAGCTGGGACACCGGCTCACCGATCAAGTTGTAGATATCAACCATGTATTCCCGGCCGGAATCGAGGGCCAGGCCTTCGAGTGAGTCATGGCACAAGTCACCAAGGGTCTTTTTCGACTCTCGATAGTAGTTGTTATAGAAGTTCTGATTGATGTGAATCGCGGTTGCGTTATCCGAGAGTCCAGCGGGACCCCAGGCCGCGAATGAGCCACCCGAGGGAGACAGCACGAGAGCCTCTCCAAGTGATGGGAACCCGGGAACCGAGAAGTTGGTGGCCGAACAGGTGGCTGGCAGGAAGAGGTTGAGGCGGCCAGCATTCTGCAGGGATGGGACATCGGACGTGAGGAGCAAACCCTCACTAGCCAACTGGTTCGGCGCGCCGTGTCCGACGTAGTTGAACAGCAGCACTCCCGAGTTCAGGGCCTTCAGAATGGCATCCCTGCCCGAAGCAGGGGTGAAGGAGGTCAAGTACACCTTCTGGACTTGGTGACCGAAGGGGACGAGAGCCCCGACGCTTTCACTGCCGTCCGGGAACCTGAGGCTGCCGTCCGGGTTATCCGCCGTCAGCAAGAGGCTGCTTTGCCAGGAACCGTAAGAAGACTCGTGAAGTTCCATCTTCTCGATGTAATCGAGCAATTCCGTCGAGGTCAAGACGGGGAGACGGCCAATGGAAATCGTGCTCCCGAGCCGCGCCGCCGATTCCGCGAAGCGTCCGTCCGAAACCATGAGCCCGTGGGGAGTGCCCACAAAGAGTGCCGGCATGATGTTGTCCCCGACGCCACGGTAGTTCTTGTAGTCGTACGTGCCCCGTCCGATGAGCGTTACGAAACGTGGACTCCGGCGCCACACACTCGCGGCATACCCAAGGAAATCGCGGATGGCGAGCGGTGACTCCACACCATAGTTGAACTCGTCATAGATCTCATCCAGACAGACCGCCATGGCTTGCTGTCCGCGGCGGCTTCTGTAAGTGGCAAGCCGTTCCGCTGCTTCCATCAGCGAGCGCGGAGCGATGAGCAGGTAATCACTTGCGTTATCTGGACTGGCAAGGCGGAACTCACTCTCGGCCACGGCCCTGACGGGGGTCTTGGACACGTTCATTCCAAGTGCGAGAAACCGCCTGGTTTCTTTCACTCCGGGGGCAACGAACTGCATTCCGTAGGTGCGGCCATCGGCGACGACCCGGCCGCCCGGCAGAACCATTGGGTCAGAGGGATCCGTGATGTCGAAAAGCTGAATGGAGGGGGTCGTGAAGCCGGAAACGAGGACTTCCGCGCCTGCATTTGCGGTGAAGGTCAACTCGTCCCCGGCGGCTTCGTACCGCCTCTCGTAAGAAACGTCTAGGGAGTCAAAATAGACCACGCTGTAAGGAACGCCGGCGTTGAGGACCGCGGTCAATGTCAACGTGTTGTCGCCCGCAATCAGGCGAGAGGCGGGTATGTCGAACTGAACCTCGTACGCCTCCCTGCCATCCCACCGCGCCTTCGCGCTTTCGATGCCATTCCAGCTGATCCGGACGTCGTGTTCGAGGGGAACCACGGTGTTCGACCCGCCGAAGAGCCTGACGGTGAACTGAGCCATGCCAGTTCCCGCGGCGCCTGGCGTTTTAATAGTGAAGTTCTTCCTGTCCTGGCCCACCACACCGGCGGAAAGGTAATCCCAGGCCCAGAAATCGGCTTCTGGGTCCGTGGCGAATGCCAACAAAGCCCAGTAGTCCTGTTCCAGGCGAAGCGTCTCGGTAAAGCCGGTTTCCTTCGACCGGGGAACACCCAGGTTGCTGAAAGACCGCATCTTCCGGCCCGACTGCCAGCTCAAACGATAGGAATTCTCGAGCGTATAGGGGCTGACGATGGCTTCTGCATAGAAGCGCAGATGACTTCCGTCGGCAGCGGGCGAGTACGAGACTGCCGTGCCACCGTTCTCGAGCAGCAGGTGCCCCCCGAGAATTGCGTTCTTGACTGACTCTTCCGCCATTCCGAGGGTGCCCGAAATGGTCCTGGCATCGATGGCGTAGAGACCAGCCCCTCGCGTCAGGAGTTTCACGGCTGCGCCCTGACGGCTGACCGCGCTGGCAGAAGTTTTCTCCTTTTCCATGGCGTCGAGCCGGACTCTCTCGGAAGACGAGATTTCGGCAGGCGTTTTCTGGTAAGAGCCTTCGATAGTCCCGCTACTAGCAGCCACTACTGTGTATGGTCCATATTCCTTTTCGGTGCCGTTGGTCTCTACCTCTACAATCTTGTAGGTGAGAGCCTGCTGCGGCACGGCTCCCGGATCTCGGAACCTGTAGCTTCCCCCTTGAGGGTGAACCAGCAGTCCGGAAAGGAGCGTCTCATTTACGCGAACCCAACTACTCGTCTTCTGGCTCCAGCGGAGCAAGTGAAACCCCAGGGTTCCGGACTCTTGAGTGGTCACCCACTCGACGAAGACGGATCCGCCGGAGAGGAAGGCGCCCACGCTCGCGATCGAGACATAGGTGGGGGCCAGGGGCCCGTAACCGAAGTTGATTCCAGTCAAACTGGAACTAGTCAAGTTGACGGCTTCGAGGTAATTGAAAGGCCCTGTGAGCAGTTCCGTCCGCTCATAAACGGCCGTGGAGTTGGTCAGTTTGCCGTCCGCATCTGTCACGCGGACGATGTACCGGCCCGAAGCCAGCCCACTAAAAGCGTAATCGCCGTTCGAATCCGTCCGCTGAGTCGCTATTCTTGGCTCCCCCGAGTCAAGGACCCCATCGTTGTCACTATCCAGATAGACCTCCACGGTAACGTCTTGAAGGCGTGTTTCGCCCGTATCGATGATGCCGTCCTTGTCTGTATCCACCCACAGCGTTCCCGACACGGAACGCTGATTCGTGGCCCGGAAGCCGTAATCGAGGTCCAGGACGTTGGGAGAACCCGAGATGGTCGCTCTTCCCTGGATTCCAGGCATGCCCGAGTCCGAGTCAAAGCCTCGGGGATTCGAAGCGGGGACCTGGAATGTGTATCCGGTTTGCGGTGGCACGCTGACGATATAGTTGCGATCGGGGAGACCAGAGAAAAGATACTGTCCGCTCGCGTCCGTTGTGACCTGTCCGAGGAGGGCATCTCCGGGACCGTAATAGGCCACGTTCGAGTTGGACGCCGTGGCATTCGTCGTCAGCGTGAGGCTAGAGTTAGACGCGATGCTTGCAATGGTGTAGACCACGCCATTGATTGTGATGGGCTCGCCTGCCCTGTAACTTAGGAAACTCGTCGAAGCATTGCCTGTGACAGTCGGCGACCCGCTGGTTGTAGACACTAGTCCCAGGCCAACGCTGGGAGCGCTGTAGGCTGTGCCGCTGTATGCAGCCGTTGCATTCGTTGTCAGTGTGAGACTGGTAGCGCTCGCTACGGTCGCAATGGTGTAAACAACTCCATTGATGATGATGGGCTCACCAGCATGATAGTTCAGGAAGGATGTAGTGGTTCCGGTTACGGTCGCCGAGCCAAGCGTGGTTGAGACACTCCCACCAGGGCTTGCGGTCAAGTTAATGATGCCGTCACCGTTGATGTCCCTGTAGAGGCTGACGGGAACACCTTGAATGCCGCCTTCCCCTGCATCCTGCACGCCAGTCACACCGCCCGCGTCGTAGAACACCGTGTCCCCAATCGAGCGGGTTGTCCGGAAGCCGTAGCTGGGAGCAGCCGAGCGGTCCCGGTTGGCGGTCAGGTTGTCTTCCAGGCGCTGCCGGGCTGTTGCATAGGTCGTAGTTGGGGCGAATCCCGTCAAGACGCCAGCGGTATCAGTGATACGAACCGTATAGTCGGCTCCACTCCCCGGGAGACCGCTAAATGTGAAGGTCCCATCCGACGCCGTCGTGGTGGTACCGATGACGTTCAGACTGGCGTCGAGAATATCGACTGTGACGCCGCCGATTCCGTTTTCGCTCGAGAAGTTCCCGTCCCCGTTTGCATCGAGCCAGACACGGTCTTTGAATGTAAAGGTCGTCCCGGAGAAGCCGAAGTCGGCGATCAAATATGAGTTCGGGGAGGTTACGGAGGTGAAAGTCCTCTGAGTAGGATTTGTTGGGGTGAAGCCCGATGGTGTGGTCGCGACGACGAAGTAGCGGTTGTTGGGAGCAGCGGCCGGCGTAATTCCGGCGAAAAGGTAACTGCCATCAGCATCACTCGTGGTGGTGGCAATGGCCGTGTCATTGAGTAGTCCGTCGTTGTTGGCGTCGCGGTAGAGAGTGACGGTGACGCCTCCTAGTCCCGCCTCGCCGGCTTCACGAATTCCGTTGCTATTCGAGTCCACCCAGACGAGGTCGCCGAAAGCCACCGTCGACGGGTTTGGTTTGTAGCCGAGATCAGCACCCGAGTAGTTCTGCCCAGCCGTCAGGTTGAAAGAATTGGTCCGGTTGTCAGTTCGAGGATTAGCTGGGCAGGATGCGGCCGGGGGACACGGGAAAGACTGTGTCACACCCGAGGGAAGCCCTGCCGCCACCTCGACGTAATAACCGTTCCCTGGCGTCGCGCCCGTGAAGAGGTATCGTCCATTCCCGTCGGTTGTCGTCGTGGCAATGGGCGTGCCGAACTGGTCCTTGAGGGTCACGCTCACGTTTGCGATGCCCGGCTCGCCGATATCCTGGTCGCCTCCGCTATCTGCATCGAACCAGACGCGGCCGGCAATCGAAGCGCTCGCGGCGACGGGAATCGTCACCGTGTTTGTGACCGAGGCGGTGATCTGGTTGGGGAACTGCGTACTCGTTGTGGCCGCCGTATTCGTCAACGATGGAGAAATTGAGGGGAACGGGTTGTCTACTTTGACGTTGAAGGTCAAACCGAGAGTGCCGCCGGGACTTATTCCACACCCGGTCGAGGCGACCAAGAAGGACGGCGGGCTCCCGGATGCGAAGGAGGACGCCGTGCCGAGGGCCGAGATATCGACGTTGTCCACAGAGAACTTCTTCGAAGTAGCGTCGAATCCCCCTGTTACTCTGAACCTGACAAAAGTCGTGGTTGATCGGTAGCTCGTGAGATCGTAGGGGGGCGGGGTTGATGCTATTCCGCCAGTGAACGTGGAGAGCGTTGTCCATGCCGTACCATTGGTGCTCACCTCGAGAAGCACGCTGTCCGCCGCCTGTAGCCCAGACGAACCATACGTGAAGCTTAACTGCGGCGAAGTCCAAGTATTGATATTCGCGGTACGCTGAACGGAACACGTCGAAGAGCTGCTGTCAACAAAAATCCCGACGTCGTCAAACCGAATTTCTCTGGTGAGGGCAGTCAGAGATCTAAAGCGAAGGTAGACCGTCCCGTTACTCGGGTTCCAGGGCACTATATCTGCGAACGTGGTATCGTCCGCTGTGCTTCCGCTGAAGGTCCTGATAGGCGTCCAGTCGGTCGCGTTGGCACTATACTCAGCAATAACTTGTTCGCCGGTGGGCAAATCGTTGGACCGCTGAAAATAGTAGGAAAACCGTAGATCCCCGTAATTCAGGACGTTAGCTGACCGTGAAATCGACTCACCGAGCCCGGTTCCGGCTCTGAACTCGAGACGTTGATCACCATCAATCCCTATGGTCCCCGCCGAGGGCAAGCCGCTGACGTCGTCGCCAACCTCGACCCAGCTAGAAGCCCAGTTAGAAGTCCCGCTATTGAGACTGTAGGATGCGGAACTAAAACTATCAGCATACAGGGCATTGGCAGGAACCTGGAACAGGTCCCTCAGCTGCAACTGGCCATCGGTTACCCAGACGAATCCACCTGTCGCCCCTCCACCCACTGAATCCGTCTCGCTCCAGTTGGTCGCCCAGTTTGCAGTGTTATTGGGCCCGTTGTTGTTGTAAGCAGCCGTGGCAAACTCGTCACGCACGTTCTGAGAAGCCCTCTGACACGTTACCTGCCCGCTTCCCGCGACATAACTCAACCCCTGGGGAATCGGGTCGTAGAGCGTCACTCCAGTCTGCGTGGGACTGCCCGCCGGATTCGAAACGGTGACTGTATAGGAAAACGTGTCACCTGGGTACAGTGGACCCGTAGCCGACGAGGTTTTCGCGATCGTGAGGTTACCCGAAGCAACATAAGCGAAATCGGTCGCGGTAAACGTCTGTGTAGCGCCTCCAATCGTCCGAGTGGCCGTTGCCGCCATTCGATTGCGGCTCAGGGTTCCCGCGGCTAGAACTGCTGTCGTTCGCGCCTTGAATACGACCTTGACCTGCTGATTCGCGGCCATGTTGGAGGTGCCGAGGAGCGCGGCCGACCACGTCAGGACATAAGGATCCAAGGCAGTCCCGGAACCCGTTATTGTAGGACTGTACGACGCACCGCTCACGACCGACAAGTCGGGTCTCGTAATTGTTGTGCTGTTGGGGACGAACTCCCAGTTGGGGGGCAGGGTGTCGACAATCTGAAGGTTGCTGACCGGATATTGTTCCGTTCGCGCAACCAGCGTGAACTCGTCCTCGGTGCCGGAAGCGGTCGACACCACTTGGTCCTTCACGGTCTTCGTCGCGTTCAAGACCAGCGAGATGAAGTCTGTGCCCGGGATGCAGACGTAACCAAGGTCCAGGGATGGATTTGAAGTGCCCGCAGTGTCGGAGTTCTCACCATAGGCCATCGTGAACTTACCGGTAGCCCAGATATGAGCCCCCGACATGTTGCCATCAGTGGTGTCATATATGAACTGCGTCTGGAGCCTATTTAGCGTATAGGTTTGATCTACCACGCCGTTGTTGTCATAGTCAACGAATACCCGCGTGTTATCTTGAGCCGGAATCAGGAAAATACCATCGTCGTCCCAGTTTGAGGTAACTCCGCCGGCGCCGAAACCAGGCGCCCAGCCCAGATAGTGCTCGTCGTAAAGAAACGTGGCGGGTAGCAGACTGAAACCCCATTCGTGAACGTTGGCCCCGGCATCGTTGGAACCCACACCCCAGAAAACATCCGCCGCGCTGAAATAGAGGCCGGAGTCTTCGAGCGGCGCCCCCCCCCCGGGGACCGCGCGGTACGAGACCGTACTTTTCGCCGGAATCGAGAAGGAACCCGAACTCGTTCGCGACTGCCAGTTGACGGTGAGCGCCGTGGCATGAGGGTTGTGCAAGTAGTAGTCGTTGTTTTGGGCACTGGCGGACTCATCCAGCGGCGCGTAGTACTCCTTCGTCCAGTATCCCCTGGGGAATGCACTGAACCCCCTGGCGGCGTAGGATTGGCCAGGGTTTCCAGCTACGAACTTCACCTGCAACGTGTTGTTCCCTTGAATGAGTGTTCCGGTATTGAGAGTTCCAGGAGCGGTGCCGGGCCATGCGACGGTGGTACATGCAGTCGTGTTCACCCGGCAGGCGCTAATTCTATCGAGCAGAAAAGTCTGGCCGGCGTTCAGGCTAACAATCGTACTGTCGTCGGTGGAGTTCTTGTTGGCATTACGATTTGCGTTTATCAGATCGTAACTGCCATCACCGTCGAGGTCTACCTGGAAGGTAGTCCCGTTCGCTGTCGCCTGGATCAGAACATAGACGCGGTTGAAGTCGACTACTCCGAGATCCTCTCCGAAAGGCAGGATGTAGGTCGTTAGCTGGGGTTTGACCGGGTAGATCTCCCATGCCACGGATTGGTTACCGGCGCCCACGCTTTGAATCCAGCCTGACCTGGTAACGGTCACGACTCCGCCGGCAACATACAGACGGTCGCCCCCATCGTAGACACACGTAGTCGAGGTATTACACGCCGCTTGGGTCGATCTTGGAATCGTGAAATTGTTCGACTCGAAGAAATTCTGGGCCCCGGCTGTCGCCAGAGTCACCGTTTCGTCCGCCGTCGCAGGGTTGTTCGGATCAAAGTCCAACCCGTCTTCCCAGTGGTCGTAATAAACCGTCGTGTTCGGCGTCCACGCTGTCACGGCGATGACAGAGTGCATATTCGTCGTCGTGGAATTATCCAAGTCATCCAGGATGTACCAGAGCCCAAGCTGTTTCGAGTCGACACCAGCCGCTGATGTCCCTTCATTCCCCGGAATGTAGTACTCCGAGTAACCGGCCGCTCCCTGAGCGAGAACGGGTATATTCAGAAAGAGCGCCCCAAGCGCGATCAAAACTGTCAGGACGGAAGACATCTTGTTATTGGTCGTTTTCATGGGGATTTCCCTCCAGGAAGCTCTCGATGAGTTTGAACACACCGGTTTCGGGAACGAAGGTCAAAACTGCCGCGGGAACGCTTTTTGCCAGCGTACCCAGGAGGCTGAGGCCTTTCTCGAACGGGACGGGGTCGTACCAGGGTTTGGTGACTGCGGGGAAGAGGCGCGCGAGGGTCTCTCGGGCCCCTAGCGCCCTGAGCGGTGCCGCGACCTTTTCGGCGACTCTGGCTTTACTGGGCCAGGCGCCATCAATTTCGTTCCAGAAGGGAACCGAAACGGACTCTTTCAGGAGACCAGGGGAACCGGCCTCTGAATCCGAATCCCTGAAAAGCCCTCGAAAATTCCATACAGGTACTCCAGACGTACCAAAAAGTGCAGAAGTCCGCTGCAGTGCCCCTATCGTCACGGCGAATCCATATGCAATTCTGGAACCAGCCCGCGAGAAAGACGCAGAAGCCACCGAAAGCCGCATAAACTCTCATGTCTTACGTGGGTCCTCCGAAAGGGCCATCCGCATCAGTCTCGAAATCAGGATTCCAGAATCCCGGATACAGGACTTTCCTCGCTGGAGGCGCCCTTAGCTTGCGACGCAATAAAGCCGCACTTATATACTGGACCAAGCCAGAAAGAACGCTGGATAGGGCGAGAAAACCTGTCGACGCCACGGGATCGTCAGTGGTGGATGTCCTTGCGTGAGAAGGAAGAGGCAGCTGTTACGATGCCTCATGGCGATCTTCGGCAGCCAGTCGACAACCGATGGCGCATCGGCTGGCTTTACCAGCGCGGCTCGACTGATGGTGGACGCGTTCCTCGCGTCCCCCCTCGCACCGCCGCTACAACCACCGCTGGACACTGCGCACGCACCATACTGCGTAACGGCACACGGCTTGCGCCCGCACACGACGCGAGACTCGATACGCATTGTTGTCCAGGGCGACCACCTTCCCAAGCACACTCGAAGCATCTACCAGAGGGTCGGGCGTTACGCCCCGGTCAGACATGGTCATGAGCTTCCACGCGCCTCGGCGCCAGACGTAACCGAGTAACCGATGAACCAGCAGGCGATTCTGGTACGGGGAGCAGAATGCCACGACATCACCCGGGACGTAGACCTTCGCCCGCTTGAGCCTCGCCACTGCAAAATGACCCACCGCCGGTTCCATGCACTCTCCCGTTACCTGCAGGACCACTTCATCACCCTCAGCTAATGCGGTGGTGAGGCAGCCTCCAGGCCCGACCAGAGCGCTCATGTGGTCCGGATTCATGAGCAGCAAGAGCCCTTGAAACCCTTGGCACAGTTCTCTTCAACCGCAATGCAAAACAACGGGGCCCCAAATTGTCGCCGCTCTTTTCCAACTAGCCTTCCGTCTGCGTCTACGGCCAGCTGATGAACACGGGAAAACAGAGGTGAACTGTTCCAGATTTCCTCTATTGACTGGTCGTGCAAGTTCCCCGCGCTCTCCTGGAGGTGCATGCATGCTTGAACATTTCCGTAGGGGTCGATTTCCACGCCGCCAAGACCGATACTGCATGTGGCTGGTGTTTCGGCGCCGGTATCGATCGTTAAGTCCGGTCTTCCATTGCCACTTTCTCGAGAATCACCGGACGCCCTGCGCTTTGCAACCAAGGTCTCGACCAAATTCCAAGTCTCGCGCTTGGGCTGAATGGACAACGGAGACGTATCGCCATTGTTTCGTGGCCCAACCGGCCCCTGGAAACGCAGTGGCACGCCGAGTTCATCGCCCAGCACCAGCATGGCCTCAATTTGGTGCTCGTTCCAGGCCGTGGGCGTGGTGACCATGCTACACCGCAACCCGGCTGTCCGCGCGTGTCGCAGATGCCGGATTAGCCGGTCGAAGCTTCCGGGTACACGGGTCTGGCGGTCGTGCACCTCAGCGGTTGAGCCGTGCAGCGTGACCTCGACGACGTATGGATCCACCTCATTGATCAGCCGTTCCACATTTCTTGGAAAAAGAGTGTGGCCGTTCGTACGGACACGGACCACAAAACCCAGTTCCCGGCACATGCGCCCGATCTCGAAGAAATGGGGGTGAATCATTGGCTCACCGCCAGTCAGCATCACGAAAAGCGTCTGCATCCGTGCTAGATCTTCGAGAAGGACCCGGTACTGGGCCAGGGAAAGCGCCGTCCCCCGCTTGTCCCGATCGTTATAGCAATAGAAGCAATCGAGATTACAGCGGTAAGTCAGTTCCAGCGTGACATCGTGGAGCAGTCTTCTGGCGCGGACCGTTTTGAGGATCGTGTCGCGGTACATCTCTATTCTTGTGCGTCAAGGTTTGCCGGCATCGCCGGGCACGACGGCATTCTCCGCACGTAACTGATCCAGAAATGCCATCACATCCGCTCTAGCCTGGCTTGCATCCACATCGAAGGCACTGGCAACCGCATCGCTGAGTTCATCCACGGTCATGGCTCGGCGTCCTATGGCTTCAACAATGTGCTGTCCCACCTCGTTTACCACCAGGACGCGCCCGCTTTCCAGGTGCACCAGCACGCCTTCATCCCCAACGCCACGAGAACGCACCCGGCTCGAAAGCCGTATCGTCTCAACACTCATTGCCTCAGTCATTCTCGCAGCACCTCAACAGGTCCTCCATCACCGCATCAAAACTATCGTCGCGCCCCACGCCCATTCGTATGACAGGACAATGAAGGAGAATCTCAGTCAGTATTCCCATCAACACCGGGACTTCCTCAGCATCATCGTTGACAAAAGGGCAGCGAATCAAGAGACCCGCCAAACTCTCCGCTGGGCGCATGGGCGTCGTGGTCAGTTTCGGGGCCTTCTCGAGCAGCGCTAATCCACCGAGCCGATAGGCCCCGCTACCGGAGAGGTTCTGCTCCGATCTCCCAAATTCACCCGTGAAAGGCACCTTGTGGGCCCAGTACTCGCCGTTCTCCGGCATCACCAAGTTGATATCGTCGCTCAGTACTTTGGCGCCGGCCGCGGATGCCTTGCGTGCGAGTGTGGTCTTGCCTGCATTGGACCGGCCGAGGAACACGAAAGCACGGTCTTGATACAGAACTCCGGCGCTGTGTAACAGCACTCCCCTCTTATCCAATACATTATGGGCCACGATGATGCGCAGGAAGTTCTCCAGGACGCTTCGCCAAGCAAACTGCTCTTCTCTTTCGACCGACAGCTCGGCCAAGACCGGCACCGGTCCGCCCCGCACGAAGTGGCCCACGAAATCGGATCCAACGATCTCGATTCCCATGCCTGTTCTGCGCTTCAGCGGCGTATACTGCTCGTTAACAGCGAAGCGCTCGAGCGGCAACCCAATAGGTTGCGCCAGCCTCGCCGCATGACAGATTACATCGAACCTATCCGGCTTCTCGGGCGCCGCTACTACGAATGAAGCATAGTCCCGTAATATGGTTCCCTGCTGCTCAGTACTCAACCCATCAATGAGAATCCGGGAAGCTGGCAACTGCAAATGGATCGATTCACCACCCCAAGGTCGCGACATACCACTATGACACTACGGCTTCAACTGCCTGATGCGCTGATACACGGTGGGTTGGGGAAATTCTTCCCAAAGCCTGAAGTCCCATCACTGCACAACCCCGCCGCCAGTTCGAGCGACTCAGAACTCAGGACCCGCGGTGCGGCGTAAGGACGTCTCGGCCCCCCACGCGCATCCGAAACCTCTCCAGACCTGCAAGGCTCTGGCCCATTTGAGCTACCGCTACCCGAGACAATTACTTTCGACATATTCCCAAAGCCTTTCATGCAGGTTTGTGATCCTTGCGATTCACCGGAGGTTTGGCAGATGGATACCCCTGTTACTGCCAACCTCCTAGATCACCACGTTTACGTTCTTGCTGTCAAGCCCGCTGCAGGGGAAGAATTCCCCTGTAAAACTCCCGTCGTCACGGCCGTACGCTATGCAATTCGGACACCAAACCGCAAAAAAGGCGCACCCACCCTTCAAACCCGCATGAATTCCCATTCCGAACAGGACTCTCCCAGGAAGTCCGTTCGCACAAATCTCGAAATCAGGATTCCGCAATCCTGGAAACAAGACTCCTCCGCCCCAGGAGCCCCCTGCGTCTTGGCGTCACAAAGGCATGGACGCAGGGGTTCGGTCTGGCGTGGGGGCCTACCGGCCCTGCGGCAGCGTCAGGGTCGGGTCTCCGAGAAGCGTGACCCCCAAGATCACGTCCACGGCGTGTGGCCGGATGCCCGCGAACTGCCGCTTGGCATCGACCATCGCCTGCCCGAGCGTCATTCCGGGCTGGACAAGCCTGGGCAAGAAAATCTGGGCGAACTGCCGGTCCGATTCGGTATTCGTCAGTGTCGCCGCGCCGATGACGGCCGCCGCGCCCCTGTCATCCGAGAGCAGCAACCCATGCCCCAGAGTGTTGTAGGCCGGAAGCACGTGATACGTGTTCCAGCACCCCCACTGCGTCACGATAGCTGGTTTGCGGCTGTTCTTTAGTGCCAGGGCATCGCTCGTCGTCAGAAGCCGGTCGAACGACCAGATCCCATCACTCGAGTGCCCGAACCAGTTCGCCAGGTAGGGTCCCGCATTGAGCGATTGCAGAATGGTCTGTCGCGCCCCAGCAACTCCAGATACATCCACGTAGGCCCTGGTCTTGACCCAGGACCCCGGTAGAAGCCCGCCAAAGACGTCCGAAGCCTCTCTGTACGAGAACCCAGGTTCATCCCTGTCCGCAGCCAGGAGCACAGTGGGCGTTTCGGTTCTACCGGTGAAGGTCATCGACTTTGTAATGACGGCGTCGAGTTCCGAGACAGTCCGGACGGGCCAGCGGCCCACCGAGATCTCCGGAATCCGGTCGCCATTCGTATCTCCGTAGAGCGGATCGAGCGGCGCGAAGGCCACGTACGCCCCCGTTCTCCCGTAGGGCGTCGGAACCAGGCTCACACTGCCCGTACCCGTATAGTTGAAAGGATCGGAGGTGTCGCCGCCCACGAGCAGCACCGAAGAAATCCCCATGTTTTGACGCGCTTGCCGGATCAGCGTCTGGATGGGTTCGGAGCCAACAATGCCCCACCCGTAGACGTCGTAGGCCGTTACAACGTCCACGACCTTCGCGCGCACCCCGCTCGCATTCTTGAATGTGGCGTACTGTTCGGCCTGCGGCAAGAAGCTCGGATGCGTGACAATGAGGAGATCCGCCCGGCCGCTCAAATCCAATGTCGCGGCCGGATCTCTCGAGATCATGGGAGTGACGAGTCCGGAGGCGTCGGCCACGGTGAAGGTCCCCGCCGCTCCCGTGGATGGCAGCGCGACAACCTGGGAGGCGCCACTGCCAACGACCTGTGGGGCCAGTTTCACCAGGCCCGTGTTTCGCCCCGTTCGGTACGCCGTAACTTCGCCCGCGAGGCCCTTGATCTCAACCCGGTTCCCCGCAGCCTCGAACGTCAGCGCACCAGAGCGGGCGACAAAGTCCCGGTCGTAGCTTAACCCATAACGATCGACGGCCACCATGTCGTAAGCGACGCCCGTGTCGCCCGGAAGCAAGACAGTGATTGTATTGATGCCCGAATTCAGGACATGGGCTGGGACAGGCACATCCAGTTTGACATCCTGCATTCCATTGAACGTCCGCTCGCCCACGGTCACGCCGTTGACCTTGACGATAACGTGATGATCGGGCGAGGCGGGCCAATCCGTGATCCCCCAAAGATCCAGACGCAAGTTGGGGTCACGCCCCGAGGGAACCAGGGCGTCCACATCGACCGTGAAGTTCCGCGAGGCGGGGCTCGCAAAAGCCAGGATATCAGCTTCGTACCACGGGTCGCCGTTGGGGGAGCAGTCGCAGTACTTCAGCTCCTTCTCCACCCACCGCGTCTCCCGGTAAGAGGTCACAGCTGGCCCGGCGGGAGCTGGGGAGGCGTCAACAGGAATGCGCTGCGCGGCCTTGCGGTCGACGAGCAGCGTATAGACATTCGACTTCGTGTAGAGGCTCTCGATGCCGGAACCCAGGAACTCCACGTAGCATCCGGCTCCAAAAGAACTCTTGCCGTTGCACTGGACGGTAATGGGAACCGGCTGGCCCTTCTCGAGGAGGGCGATGGAAGCGGCGGGCTGCCCATCGAACGAGACGCCCGCGGCCTTGAGGGCCTCCGCCGTGACCCGTACAATGCCAGCACGCTCAACCAACAGCCGGGCGCGACCAGGGACGGGAGCCAGGGCTCCATCACGCTCCGCCATCAGCCGGGCCTGTTCACGCCGAATCAGGGCCCAATCGATCGCGTGCTTCTCGGGTTTCGCCCCGAACGCGCCGCCAGCCTTGAAGGGTCCGTGGCGCCGGGTCCCCCCCTGAACGTCAATCTCCTCTATATAAATCGACTCGACGCCTGGATCAGCAACGTCAACACTGTAGGTTTTCGAATCGAACGTACCGAGACTTCCTGGCACCATCCTGGAGGTCAGCCGGAGAGTCTCCTTGCCCCGAACTCCCCAGACATGGAATCCGAGGTTTCCCGCCTCCGTTTCCGTCGTCCACGTGACACGCAGCGTGCGTCCGGATTTCCCCGCGCTCGAAGGGTACTCCGATGCAACCGAGGAGAGCGTGACCGGGACTGTAATGATGGGTCCGGCCCAGGCTTCGTTATTCGCCATGTTCGGGTCAACGGCGTTAGTCCCCTGACCGATCGTGACGAGATTGTCGATAGTCGTTTCTGGCCCCGTGGGAACCGTTGCCGAAACGGTCAGAGTCGCCGAGGCCCCGCTCGCCAGGCTGACCGCGGTCCGTACTGTGTTTCCCGTGCCCGAGCTTGGGCTGCATGCGGATTCGGGGGAGCACGCCCAACTCGTCACGTTGATGCGCGCCGGCACATCATCGGCGAGCGGAGCATCCACGGCTGGATCAGGGCCGAGGTTCTCGATTCCAATCGTGTACGTCACATTCATTCCGGGCACCCACGGCCCCGGCGGAGAGAACTGCTTGGTCACCCTGAGATCGGCGCGGAGATTCGTCACGGCGAGCGTGTCCGAGGCCCCTGTCGCGCTCGTCCTGGAAACTCCGGAAACTGTCCCCGTCATCGTCGAGGAGGTATTCACGTAGCTTCCCGCAGTGGGTGCCGTCACATTGATTGTGATGGTGCAGGTCCCGCTAGCGGGAATGCTCCCGGCGCCGCCTGTACTGTTGCCATTAAGACGAATCCCGACATCCGAAGCGGCCAGGGCCGACCCGCCAGAATCCTGAAGCGTGCCGCCGCAGGAGTTCGTGAACGTGAATGGCGATGCGACCCTCATCTGACCAGGACTAACTGGAAACACGTCGGAAAACACCGTCGTGGAGCCGAGCGTCATCGCCAGGGAATTGGGATTGCTCAACGTCAATGTCAGGGTACTCGTTCCATTCACGGGTATCGGATCGGGCGAGAAGCTCTTCGTGATGACTGGCTGCGCCAGAACGACGAGATTGACGGTGTTGCTCTGAGGGCCGGGGATCGTCGTCTGATTCGTCAGAACGCCACTCGCTGTATTTGGGTACGTGCCGGGCACAGTCGAGGTCACGTTGACACGCACGATACAGGAGGCGAGCGGACCGAGCGTGATCCCGGCCACCGTGATAGTGCCGCCTCCCGTTGGGGCCGTGAAGACAGGCGTGCCCGTGCATGTCTCCGAGAAGGTCTGGTTCGCCACCGTCACATTGGCCGGCAGGGTATCCGTGAACGTTCCCCCTGTGAACCCGCCCGCCAAGATGGTTGAGTCGTTGGGATTGGTGAGGGTGAAACTGATCTGATTCGTTCCTCCCGGAACAATGACGCCGGGAGACGCGAAAGCTTTTGTTATCGTGGGCTGTGCGTAGACCACCAGTGTATCGGTTGCGGCGTCGAAGTTGGAGACTCCCGGAATCAGCGTCCGCACGCTATTGACCGGAATCGTGTTGACGTGCGTTCCAGGTCCGGCCGCCCGTACAGGAACAACAACGCTGCACGAGGAAGACGCCGGGATCGTGGCGTTCGAGACGGTGATCGTGCCGCTTCCCAGTGCGGCTCCGATGACGGCCCCAGCGCAGTCCGTTGTCACGCTTCCGGCGACTGTCACGGCAGAAGGCGACACGGGGAGCGTATCCGTTACGCCCGGAGCAGCCAGAGTCTGCGAAACGAGCGTGGCGTTGAGAATTCGAAGGGTCAAAGTCGAGATCGCCCCCACCTCTAATTGCTCGGGAGAGAAGGATTTGGCGATATTCACATTACTCTGAACACCAAGCGTGGCGTCCGGGGAGTTCGAGTTCGTGACTCCCTGGGCAGATGTCAGACTCTGAGCCGGGATGTTGTTGATCTTGTTCCCCTCGACGAGGCTCGTCACGTTAACCGCAAGGCTACAAACCCGGTTGGCCGAGATGGAGGCGCCAGACAGGGTCAAGACATCCGTTCCCGGGACCGCCGTTATCGTCCCGCCCGTGCAATTCGTCCCGGTGAACGTGGGGTTCGGATCCCAGTAGATCTGGACGCCCGGGGGCATCTGATCCGTCAACCCGACATTGGTGAGGTTCACGGCACCCGACAGGTTGTTCAGGATCGTGATCGTGACGCGCGAGGGCCCACCCCCGTTGATGTTCACGGGGTTGAACTCCTTGTTGAGCGCGACGGAAATGCTGGTTCTCGTCAGCGTGGCCGTTCGCACGCGGTTTTCCGTGTATCCTTCAGCCGTTGTCAAGGCTCCCGCGGCAATGGTATTTGTTCGAGTCCCTGTTCCGGCCGGGGCCTGGACGTCCACCTGGAACTGGCAACTCGTGGCTCCAGCCGCAAGCGCCCCTCCGGAATACGTGATGAGCTGAGACCCCGGCACCGCCGTGACGGTCCCGCCGCACGTGTTCGTCAGGCCTGACCCCTGGGGGTTCGCAACCGTGTGAAGGGCCACGGGGCTTCCATTCATGGTACTCAGGTCATCCGTGAGCCCCATGTTCGTGAACGGCAGAGCACCGTTCGCATGCGTGACCGTGATTGTCATGCGCGAGATTCCGTTCGAGGGAACGGTCGCCGGTGTAAAAGTCTTGGTAATGGAAGCCGGCCGTGTGATCGAGACGTTCGCCGTTGCGGCCAGCGTATTGTTTCCGGCCGCGGTCACGAAAGCGCCCACCGCGACGTTATTCGTCCGGGTCCCCGGGACGGCCGAGGGCCCCACGGCCACGGGCACGGTGATGGTGCATCCAGCGGCCGGGAGCGTGCCCCCCGACATCGAAATAAGGGTCGTGCCCGGCGTGGCGGTGAGCACCGGGGAACCGGGACACGTCGTCGATGCGGCCGGACTCGAGGCTATGGTAAACCCAGCCCCCATTGTGGTGAGGTTGTCGGCGAAAGATGTGATCGCCGTATCGGCCCCGGAGGCATTCGTGAGAGTGATCGTCAAGGTGGTGACGGCCGGATTCGCGTTTGATCCCGGAACGATCGTCGTGGGGCTAAAACTCTTCGACACCCCAACCTGGCCGGGAGCCACCGTGACGACGAGGGTTCCGGACGTCGCTGCCCAGGGATAATCCGACGGAGATGAGGGGATCGTGGCGGGGCCGATCGTATTCTGTCTGCTGCCCGTCTGGGTTCCGGTGACGGTCACTGTCACGGTGCAGAATCCGTAGCCCGAAGTGTTTGGGTCCGGAGCTGCCGGAATGGTGAGTCCCGATGGGCCACCCGTCAATGTCACTGTATTGGCCGGACTAATCGCGGCGATGCCGCCGGCACAGGTCGTCGCCGCGGTCCCGGGCGTGATGGCGACTCCGGTGGGCATCGCGTCACTGATCACGAGTTGATCCGCCGTTGTCGTGATCGCCGTTATGTTGTAGTTTCGAAGCTCGATCGTGAGCGTCGAAGACTGTGTATTCAGGACGACGGTTGCGGGGGAAAACGCCTTGGCGACCTGTACACCCTTCTGGATCGTTACCGTTCCGGAAATCGTGCCCGGGTTACTGGCACCCTGGGCCGTCGAAATCGTGTTGGCTCCGATGCTGTTCGTAACCGCACTGTTCTGGTAGGAAGTTCCGGTTGTGGGATCGACCCTCACGTTGAAAGTGATGGTGCACGATCCGTTCGCGGGAATCGCCCCGCCCGTCACCGAGACGGCCGTGTCACCCGCGATGGGCGGACCAGAGAACGTCACGCCGCAGGTCCCGCCCGTCGGGGTTGCCGAGTCGTACTGAAGGGGGGCCGGCAGCGAGTCGGTGAAGCTCAGATTCGTCAGCGCGGTCGGGTTCGGGTTATTCAGCGTGAAGGTGACGGTGCTGACTCCGCCGATGTGAATCGTCGCCGGACTGAAGCTCTTTGTGCCCGTAATCCCGTTGGTGGAAACGGTGAGCGTGGCACTGGCGGCGGCCGCGTTTGAAATCGGGTTTCCGTCGCCATCGAGCCCCGTGACTCCGGGTGAAGGAGGCCCCGGGATGGTGTTGACATAAGTCCCGGCCGTTGTCGACGTGACCGTAATTGAGATCGAGCAAGTTCCCGAGATGAAGCCATCACCTGCCGGCACTGTTCCAGATGTCACAGCGATAGTGGACGGGTCTGAAATGTCAACAGCCGCGCCACACGTGTTGCCGGGCACGACCGAGGTGGCCGTGACACCAGGGGGGAGATTGTCGTCGAACGTCACCTGTGTGATCGGACGTGTATCCGAGTTCCGCAGAAACACCGTCAGCACAGAGTCCTGCCCGGGGTTGATGTTAATGGGGTTGAAGCTCTTGTTGACATCCATGACGCCCAGAGCCGTGGGGCTAACCAAGGCCAGGATCTGAAAGAGGACCCGGAAGAGCCGCGGCAGACCGGAGCGCTCCAGCCGCCTGGTCAGGAAAAGTGTTCTCGAATAGGAGGAAGCTCGCTCGAGCAGAACGGTGGTACGCGTTGTCATTGGGGGTCCTCCGAGAAACCGGTTTTTGGGGGTGATTTCCAAGGGGGCCAGAGCCTTGATCCGGTAGGCTACTGGCGACATCGCCAGGTATCAAGTAAATAAAAACCAATCAGGCGGACGGTTTTTGGGATGCGGGGCCCAACTCCACCATCCCCGCTTCGGCGAGACGAGAGAGGAGTTCGAGGATATCCTCCTCGAGCCGTTGCGGCTCCACTTCGTATTCCTTCAGGAGGGTCTCGTGGGCCAGGCGCACGGGGAGGCCCTCTTTCAACAAGGCCCAGAGCCGGGCGCCCGAGTCCTCGAGAGAGTAGTACTGAGCCGTGCGCGTGTTGAGCAGCACGAAATCCCCGCCGGCAGCGGCGGAGACGGCCCCGGGAGGGATGGTGACCGGTGTATCGAGTGTGATCATGATTTCCTGACAATTTCTTGAAGATTTGAGCCCAAACCACGGGTGAGGAGAAGACCTTCGTTATGGCGAGCATGCGAATGGGCGGAAACGGCAAGACATGGCATCAACGGACTCCCCTCGCGGCGAGCCACAACTCGGCGGCGACGGCGAAGGAGAGGACGACCTCCCGCATTTCATCCGGGGTGGGCGAGGCGCCTGGCGCAAAGGTTTCCATGAGCCAATCCTCCTTGACGAAAGAGCGCCAAGTGGAACGCTTGCCGTTCAGCGTCCGGATGACGTTCAGCCTCTCGCGCTTCAGAACACCCTCATAGTAGAGCGGACTGAGAGGCGTCGGTTGCAAACGCCCCGTGACACAGTCAGGCAAGATGCCGCGCATCGCCCTGCGAATCAGGTACTTGTTCAGAGGCCCCCGGCGTAGAACATAAGAAGGGACCCCCAGCATGAACTCGACGAGCCGTCTGTCGGCGAACGGTTCACGGATCTCGACGCCTGCGTGACTGGCGAAATAGGTCTCGACTGGGTTGATCCATGAAAGCGGCCCCAGGGCACTCTGAAACTGCTCCGAACGCCGGATTCCAGAAGGCACTGTCGCTTCGTGAGGGATGGACTGCGCCAGGTCCCATGCCCGGTCCGTCAGCCACCGGGGTCTAACGATAAATGGCTTTCTGAGCTTGCGCAGAAATGGGAACAGGCGGGCGGCAACGCGCCTCGCGGAAGGGTCTTTCCATGGCCACGTCCGTGTTTTGAAGAGCTGAAGAGAAGTGAGTCCCGCCGCGAACTCGCGGAGATGGCCATCCGTGAGGAGATCGGCCAGCCAATCGGCGCTCCCGGAGAAGAGCTGGTCACTGAACGTGCCCGCGAGAATCACACGGCACCCCGAATCCCGGGCGGCCGCCCAGGCCCGGTCCTTGAGCCTTCGGAATCCGTTCGAGAGGGGCGTGTTGGGGTTGAGCGGCCAGGTCTCGAAGTTGCAGAACGTCCAGCAGTCATCTCCCTTGATGAAGGTTGCTTCTGTTCCGAACTTCTCGACGGCGGGCTGTATCCAGCGCCGCTCATCGCACTCACTGAATGTGTCGAATATCCAGGAGACGGTCTTGTGCCTGGGGAGACCGAGTTTCTGCTTCTCGGTGACGGTAAATGCCGTCACGGTAGGGGAATCAAGTCCGCCGCTCAGAAGCGTGGCGGCCTCGCCCAATGTACGCAACCGGCATCGGACCGCGGCTGCCATGAGGCTTCGAAACTGTTCGAAAACCTCGAGTTCGTCACGAACGAAAAAAAGTTGCCCGGGTTTCCACGAGTGATATTGACGCATTATCAGTGAGTCTTCTGACCACGTCAGGACGTGCCCGGGCAGAAGCTCTCTCACCGAGGAGAAGAATGTCGACCCATCCGCCGGGAATCGCAGGGCGAAGTAGAGCGCCAGCATGGCCTCGTTGACTTCAGGGGAGACTTCCGGGTGTTCGAGAAGGGTGCGGGGTTCCGATGCGAGCGAGAAGGCCGCCGGCGTCAACGAATAGAAGAGCGTTCTCTCCCCCACCGGATCTCTTGCGGCGATAACCCGCTTTTCCAACGAATCGTGGATGACAAGGGCAAACGGCCCCAGGAGCTTCTCAAAACAGCCATCGCCCCATTTCGCATAGGCCTGGAGTACCAGCATGGCATCCGAGTGCACGCCCGGGGGCAGCGCCAGCATTTCAAGGAGTTCCTCCCTGTTGTCGAGACGGCCGTCGAAGACGAGATGGAGATTCCCGCGCGAAAGTGGCTGCTTTTCCCCCTGTTCCTCGGGGGTCGTCCAGAAGTGCTGGTGCCCCAGGGCAGTGCCGGAAGGGAGACTCACCGCGTGTCCGTCCGGCCCGCGGTGGCGCAAAGTCTCGAGCATCCGATCGACTGTCTTACGATCGGGTGAATGGCCCTTGCGGCCGAAGACTCCGATGAACGCGCTCATTCCCTTGACGAGTGCAGCTGGGCTCTAAGAAAAGGCGCCTATCTGGGGAGGCTGAGATCCAGCTGCGACAGTGGGCAACCCCGAAAGGCAACTCTTCACAATGGGCAGCGCATCGCGCCGGTGGGGATAGCCCAATTCGTAGAAAGGGACTCGTTTGATGGCCTCCGCGCAGAAGGCCAGGTGAAGAGCAAGAAGGTCTGGATTGAAGAGGCGCGAGCCTGCCGTGTGCCGGAGAAGTGTTTGCAAGCCCTCGGTTGGGGTGAGGAGCGAAACGGCAGGCCGGGAATTCGGATCCATCATTTTCAATACACAAATAGCAGACAGTGGGATCGCCTCCGGAAGCCCGATTGAAGGCTGTTCGGAAGGCGGGATCTTCAGCTGGGGGAAATGTGGCCAGGTATTCACGTCCGAGGATCCGAGCCGCACGGGGAGAATGTCGTCAGCAACGAGCCTCCAGCCGTTCGTGTTCTCGAGTCTTTCTCTGGTTGTGGCAAGAGACGCGGACGGCCCAGCCGCTGCGGCAGGGTCACGTCTTTCCACGTCATCCAACCTTCGAGAAAGGAAGGCCGAGAGGGTCGATTTGCCAAACCCGGAATCGCCCAGGAAAACGATGGCCGCGCCGTCTCGCAGGACGGCGCTCGCGTGGAGGCACCAGGTGCCTCGCATCGAAAGAGCCATGACGAGGACAGGCCCGAGCAGCACTTCTTTGTCGAGTTGGTCCCCACGTGCCGCCTCATCCGCAAGACGTTGTAGTTGGTCGCCATTCTGGCCCTCAGGGGTGATTCGGAAATCCCGGTCCTCGACCCGTATCAACACATGACCATTCCCCGACCAGCATTCCACGAGACGGGACTCGCCGTTCACGACACTTGTTGCCGCGGAGTAAGCCAAGCCGTTTCGCAGATACCCGCTCATTTCCCCCCGACTCAGGGCCTGACATCAAGTTACAGGGCCTGCTTTCAGAGTTCCATCGATCCCTTCTTCTCTACCGCTTCAGCGCGCCGGGATTCGCAGAATCCTGAATTCCAAGGCTTCCTGCCAAGACGACCGTTCGTACATCCCCCAGGCTCTCCAGGTACATCTTTCGGTAAGGCTTCCTCACCCTTAATTCGCCCTTCTCACGAGACTCTGCTGAGTCGATTCTCTCTTCTTCTACCTTCATCTCAACCCCTACGATCCCGCTTGCAGGATCGGCTCAACATCTATACCTCTGATTCGAACATGCCAGCACCGGTACCGTCTCGACATCTGACGCCCCGACCCGGGCAAATGTACCTGGGTCAGGGCGCGATGAGAAGACATCCTACATCCGAGCCTTCGTTACGGCTGGATGACCAGCCCAGGATCTCCCATGAGAGTCCAACCCAAGAGAACGTCTAGGAGATCGGGTTCTGTCTTCGCGAGTTCCCTCTTCGCCTCCTGCAGGGCTTCCCCGATGGTCTTCCCGGGGATGGCTAGGCGCTCACTCAAGAGTTTGCCCAGTTTCGCCTCGGACGAGGAATCGGTAAGAGTCGACGCTCCCAATACGGCCGCTGCGCCGCGATCCCCCGAGAAAAGGAGGCTCTGCACGAGGTAGTTATTGAGAGGATCCACGAAGTACGTATTCCAGCATCCCCACTGGACGGCAACGAATGGCCGCCCGGCGTTCGTCAGCGATGCCGCATGAGTGGTCGTGAACAGGTTGTTGAACGTCCAGTACGACGGACCCGAGTGCCCAGTGAAGGTGACGACTGATGTTCCGCGATTCATGGCATTCAGCAACGACGTCCGGGCCGGTCCGACTGCAGTGTCATCGAGGTGGATCTTCTCCACGCTCCACCCGCCTGGCAAACTTTCAGCCATGGCGTTGGTGATGGCCTTGAAGGAAATGAGACCATCCGCCTTGTCAGAGGTAAACACGGCTGTCTGGCCGTAGGTCTTGGAACCGTAAGCAAATGTCTTGTTCAGCAACAATGACAGCTCAGAAGACGTCCGGACCGGGAAGCGGCCAACCGCGACATCCGGAATGTTATCCCGGTCCACATCTCCGAAAAGCGGGTCCACGGGCACAGACTTCGCAGTTGATCCGGTCGACACGTAAAGCGACGGGATGAAGCTCAGGCTGCCCCCGCCAACATAGTTGCGGTAGTCATAACTGTCGCCCCCGACGAGCAAGACGGACTTCGTTCCCAGCTTCCTTGCGGCATGCGAGATGTAATCCCGTATCGCATTCGGATCCAGGATCCCATGGGAATACTGGCTGTAAATATCAAACACATCAACGACGTTGACTGTCAAGCCCTGGGCCTGCCGCGCATTCACGAGAGGTTGAATACCGCTGATGAAACTGGGATGCGAAATCACCAGATATTCCGCCGTCTGGTTCAAATCCACGACAGCTCTGGCCGCCACCAACACTGGGGTGTAAAGTGAGGCTGCGGACGTGACCACATATGTCGCCGGATCGTTGGACCCAGCGAAGGTGGCTGCGTAGGCGCCTCCTTCCTGCTCGATCTTCACTTTTTCCAGCCGGACGGGGCGGTCATCGCCAAGCCGGTAGACAACCACATCGTTGCTGGGAAGGTTCGCGACCCTGAAGACGCGGCCCGCGGCCGTGAACGAGAGCCTGCCGTCCTTCGCCGTGAAGGTCCGGGGATACGTCAGGCTCAACCTGTCGAAGTTGACGAGGTCCCCCATGGCCGCCGTGTCGCCCGGCAACGTCACGCGGAGTACGTTCCCGGCACTTCTTATCGTCTTGGCCGGCAAGTTTGCCGTGAAGGTCTTCTCGACCAAGCCGTTGAAGGTTGCGTCAGCCACTGAAAGGCCATTCACAGAAGCAACCACGTGATGATCCGGGTCGATCCCGGAGAAATCAGTCACGCCCCACACAGTGAATTTGAACGTCGAGGGCTCCGCGACATTCGCCAGTGCGTAGGCATCGAACGAGAACTCCCAGGACTTCTGTACCTTGTAAACAAGCAGAGCCGTGTCGTACCAGGCGTCGGTTCCGGGAGCGTAGTCTCCACCGTAAACGCGCTGCCTGTTCACCGTCACCGTATCCATGAAGAATGCCGGCGGCGTCTGCCCGTTCGCGGGCCCGGCGCTAATGGACAGGATTTGGCTGCTCGCCGAGGTGTTGACCTGCAGCGTGTAGATGTTCTTGTCCGTGTACAGGGTATCGAGGGCCACACCGTGGAACTCGATGTAGCCGCCCGGACCGAACTTTCCACCGGAACCCTGGCCAGTCGACACGTAGATGGGCACCTCCTGGCCTTGACTCAAAAGAGCGATCTTGGGAGTCGGAACGCCAGCCAAATCGAGCCCGGCAGCTTTCAGCGTTTCATAAGTCACGCGGTGGATACCGGTGTTTCTGACTTCGAGGTTCAGCGTCGTTGTCAGCAGGAAGGACGGAGTGTCGGAGAAGCGATTCTCGTAAGCAGCAGGCGGAATCCTGATCTCTTTCTTGATGGCCTGTTGCCGTTCGGCGAACTTCGCCGCGTGTTCTTTCTGGATTTCCTCACGGTCGATCTTCTCTTCCTGCACGAGACCGCCGTATTCCTTGTCCACGGCAAAGGGGCCGTACTGACGGGCCACCCCGCGAACGCTGACCTCTTCGATAAAGAAGAAATCACCCGTAACGGGGGAACTGTAGGAATAGTCCAGACGGTTCAGGGAGTCGACCAAGTGAGAAGCGATGAGTTCGGAGTTGGCCTTCAGGCGCTTTCCGTTCTGCTCGACATACAGGTTGAACCCCAGGTTCCCGATCTCGGTTGCTGTCGACCACTGGAACACGGTGCCGCCCGATTGACGGCTGGCCCTGAAGAAGGCGAGGGTGACAGGGGTGGGAACACCACCGCCTCCACTGAACTCGAAGAACGGATCCTCGATTTCCCCGATGCCGGCTTCTCCATTTGCCGAGGGGCTCGAGGGAGCCGACGGTCCCTGATAGAGGCGGAAGCGTGAATAGAAAGTACCGTCCAGCGTGATCCCAGAGGGAATCGGGAAAGTCACGGTCTGGGGGGCCACTCCGTTGTTGAGAGCGAGATTGGAGAAGATCCGCTCTCCCGAATCGTTGAAATCACCATCCTTGTTCCAGTCGATCCAGGCATTGACGTAGCACGGATTGGCCGCGCACGTAATACGCATATCAACCGATCCGTTTCCGCCGGCTGTCCAAGTGAAACTGGGTGTGTAGGTGACGCCGTCGTCCGAGGCCTTCGGGGTGTAGGACGTCGTGTTGATCCCATCCGTCGCGTTCGTGACAGATGCTCCGAAATAGCTGCCTCCAGAGATGTGCCGGGCACCGCCATCGTTCCACAGGTTCATGCCTGTGAAAGCGGTACCGGATGGCCCCGTGGGAAGGTGCCCGAAGTTCGCGTTTACTTTGTTGATCGTCTTCGTGGCTGTTCCGCTATTGACACCGTCAGCAGAAGCCGAGGCTATGTTGGTGATGACCCCGGCGATGGCATCGGCGGCCGTGACCGTGTACGTCGCGGTACACGTGAAGTTGAGGCTTTCGCCCGCATCGAGCCAGTCGTCGCCGTCGCCCGTCGAACTGACCGCCGCGCACGTTTCGTTCGTCGTCTTGTCGTCAAAGACCGTGACCGGAGCCCGCAGCGCCGCGGTCCCAGTATTCGTCACCCGGAATGTGTAGTGCAGGAGATTCCCTTCTCCCGCAAAGTAGCTCTCCGTGACGTTTTTCTCGATGCTCAAGGCTGTCCGCTGGTAGGCGGCGGAGTCACTGGCACTGTACGGGGTGCTACTGTAGGTCCCAGTTCCGGTTGCCGTGTTCGTGAACGAGTTCAGGGTTGCCGTTCCACCCGCAACCACGCACTCGGAAATGTGCAGTTCGTTGGCGGCGACGGCCACGGGCAGAGGGTTAACTGGGTTCGTCCACTTACCGAGCCCCGTACCTCCATCGTAAACACACGACGGGGTGAGGGCAGGATCGGAGACTGCTACCGTCGAGAGAGGCACATCTCCAGTGTTTTCCACCTGGAATTTGTAGAAAACGGGCGCGCCCGTGGGCACGGCTAGAGCGCCGATCGGTTTGAAAATCCTTTAATAGCAACGACTTAATGGTGTACT